>JAESFH010000022.1_pt1 | contig 427666 bp, 407 predicted proteins | sample 9269381 | NCBI WGS metagenome assembly JAESFH01 (sample SAMN14504062, study PRJNA617094) | algae metagenome | isolation source: Aphanothece sp. CMT-3BRIN-NPC111 and co-occurring heterotrophs from well... | place: USA: Clark Mountains Wilderness, California | collected 2010-04-18
TCCTGTGTCAGTCCATGGGCCGCAAAGCCATAGCCGGGCAGCGCGCGGCCAAGATTGTCAACATCGCTTCGATGCTGAGCTTCCAGGGTGGCATTCGGGTGGCGAGCTATACGGCGTCCAAGAGCGGCGTGCTCGGCATTACGCGTCTGCTGGCTAATGAGTGGGCGGCCAAGGCGATCAACGTCAACGCCATTGCCCCGGGCTATATCGAAACCAACAACACCGAAGCCTTGCGGGCAGACCCGGACCGGTCGGCATCGATCCTCGGGCGCATTCCGGCAGGGCGCTGGGGTGCACCGTCCGATATTGGCGATGCCGCAGTGTTCCTCCTTTCTCAAGCTTCCAACTATATGCATGGCGCCGTCATCCCGGTGGATGGCGGCTGGCTGGCGAGGTAAACAGATGAGCGAACAACAGGTTTTTGCCCAGCCGGGCGCAAGCGAATGGGTCGAACTGGCACCGGGCAACCGGCGCCGCGTGCTGATCCATACGCCCGAATTGATGCAGGTCGAGTTCGGGTTCGACAAGGGTGCCGTGGGCGCGCTGCATTCTCATCCACATATCCAAGTCAGCTATGTCGCAGAGGGCTCGTTCGAAGTGACCATCGACGGCAAGACGGAAACGATTGGCCAAGGCGGCAGTTTCATCGTGCCGAGCGGGCTGGTGCATGGCGTCGTGGCGCTCGATGCCGGGCGTCTCGTCGATGTCTTCACGCCCATGCGGCAAGACTTCGTGTAGGGTCACGCCGACCAGTAAACTCGAGGGTATGTGCAATGGACATCGCCAAGAACACCATCTGCTTGTGGTACGACAGCGAGGCTGAGGCGGCGGCTCGCTTTTATGCCGAGACTTTCCCTGACAGCAGCGTCGGCGCCGTTCATCGGGCACCCAGCGATTTTCCATCTGGCAAGGCCGGAGCGGTCCTGACGGTGGACTTCACTGTTGTAGGTATCCCGTGCATGGGGCTGAACGGTGGACCGGCCTTCAAGCACAACGAAGCGTTCTCGTTTCAGATCGCAACGGACGATCAGGAAGAGACCGACCGTTATTGGAACGCCATTGTCGGCAATGGCGGCGAGGAAAGCATGTGCGGTTGGTGCCGCGACCGGTGGGGCATCTCCTGGCAGATCACGCCGCGGGCTCTGACCGAAGCAATGATGGCCGGGGGCGATGAAGCAAAACGTGCCTTCGAGGCAATGATGAGCATGCGCAAGATCGATGTTGCAGCCATCAAGGCAGCACGGAAAGGATAGGCAGCAATGCGAGTAAGCGTTCGCTTCCGTCAGCGATCATCCGAACGTGAGTTTCCCAAGGACGTTTGTTGAGAGCTAATGGATTAGCTTCTAGCAGCCGGGGTAAAGACATTTGTCGCCGCAACGCCGTGAAATTCTCTTGGGCCTGCTAGCTGGTGTGGCTCTGGGGTCGGCCTCGACCAGGCCTGCAAGTGCCCAGTCGTTGCCGCGTGTGCTACAGCCAACGCCGTCTTGTGCAGACGAAGACGACGCCACAATCGCGCAAACGGAAGGGCCGTACTTTACGCCCAACTCTCCGGCTAAGCACAATCTGGCGGCCGACTCGCCGGGAGGGGTGCCGTTTCTGGTCGGGGGCCAGGTAGTGGATACCGACTGCAATCCGATCCGCAATGCTCTGGTCGAGATTTGGCACGCCGACGAGAACGGCGACTATGACAATCAAGGTTTTAAACTGCGGGGGCACCAGACCTCAGGCGAAAACGGCGCTTGGTGGTTCGAGACGATCATTCCGGGGATTTATCCGGGCCGCACTCGCCATTTTCATTTCAAAGTGCAGCAGCCGGGAGGGTCGGTCCTTACCACTCAGCTTTATTTTCCCGGCGAGCCGGGCAACCGGCGTGACGGCATCTACGACAGACGATTGGTGCTGAACGTTGGGGAAGACGGTGGCGATCGCTTCGGGCGCTTTGACTTCGTCTTGCGGGCCTGATGGGGAAAGCATCAGAAGGTCTGGCAAGAGGAGACCAGGAGCTCACCTTGATAGCGGACAGACTGCGGGGTGCGAGGGGACAAAAAAGCCACACCTATGATTCGCATAATATATATTATGGAACTGACGGATCAGCCTATGTTCGTAGCTGCTTAGCTTCCCGCGCTACTTTTTCGCATGAAACGGCCTCAAGGTTTCATAGAGTTCAAGATATTTGGCGATACGATCCCCGTGGTAACTGGCTTTGGTCTTGTCCGGCTCGAAGACCCTGTCGAACTTCACTAATCGTCGTACCGTTCCTGCCAAAGACGATCCCGTGTCTTGTGACTGGCCGGCAAGGATCGCAGCGCCGAGCGCTGCGGCTTCTGGTGCGGCGCAGCGCTGCAACGGCTTACCCAGCACGTCGGCCCTGATCTGGCACCAGAGATCGGAAGCCGCGCCGCCGCCGCCGATGTTAATTATAGCCGGGTTGAAGGCCGCCGAGACCTCGAGGGCATCGAACGCAAGCCGCACTGAATAAGCGACACCTTCCATCACAGCCAATGCCATTTCCGGCGCTCCGGCGCTTGGCTCGAGTTGCGCGAAAGCGCCACGCGAGGCGCTATCCCAGAATGGCGCGCGTTCGCCCTGCAGATGCGGCAGGAACAGCGGCACCGTGCCGGTTGCTTCCGCAGCCATTGCAACTGTTTCGGCTGCCGACCGGCCCAGTACCTTGGCAAACCAGCCCAGCGATGCGCCGCCCGATTGGGTCGGTGCCGCATGCATGGAAATGCCCTGGTATGGCGGGAACACGATGACGCCAGGCGCCGCCACAATCGTTGGCGACACGATTCCCGCAACCTCGCTGGTGCCGCTCAGATACATGGCATCACCGTCCTGCGCCACGCCAACACCGAACATGCCGCTCCAGGCGTCCATCGCACCAACGATCACCGGCGTTCCGGCGCATGGCAGGCCAGCCCGGACCCGCCCGGCAACACTCGTAAAATCAGCCAGCGGCGGCAAACGGGTTTTGGCGCCGGGCACCCTGGCAAGCAATTCGTCGACATAGCCGGCCGCGTTGACCAGCCCGACAGCCGCCACGGGATCGCTGACAACTGTGCCGGTGAGTTGCAAGACGCAGTAGTCCTTGGGCAGCAGCACATGGGCGGTTTGCGCATATGTTTCCGGATGAACCCGCTGAACATGCGCCATGCGCGACAGTGCGTGGCTGGCATCGATCGGCATAGGTGCGCCGAACCATTGCGCTTTCTGTTCGGCACTGGTCATCGCTTCCAGCGCCGCCGCGTCGGGCGCCGAGCGGACATCCTGCCAAGTGATCGCGGGCATCAGCGGCTTGTCACTGCCATCGACAAACACATGCGTGTTCACCTGGCTGCAAATGCCGATCGCCTTGAGACCCGCCAGATCATGGCCAGAAGCAAAGCGCTGCAGAGCGCCCAAGACGCCATCCATCCAGTGCTGCGGGTCTTGCTCGGCAAAGCCGGGATACGGACGACTGGTCGGGTGAGCGTGGGCAAATCCATCCAGCCGGTTGCCGTTTTCGTCGATCAGCACCGCCTTGGTGGCCGTTGTCCCTACATCGATGCCAATCAGGGTGATTTTTGCCACGCCCCTGCCCCCAAAATCTCTAGCCGATCCCCAACCACTCCCATATGGTGCCAAGGGGAAAAAAGAAACTACTGGCAGGCTTTGAACCCAGCCGGTCGCGTGAGAGAACAATCATATGACGCAGCACAACCGGGCCATGCGTGCCCTTCTTGCCGGCACGGCGCTGGCGACCTTAGCCTTCTCGGCGCAAGGCGCCTTGGCGCAGTCCAAAGTGGCGGTGATCACGCCATATCTGGCGCAGCCAGGCACGCAGTTCTATGTCGAAGCCTTCCAAGCGGCTGCCCAGGGCAAGGATTGGGAGGTCAACGTCATCGACACTGCCGGCGACGTTGCCGCCGTCATAAGCCGCATGGAAGACATGGTCACTCAAAACGTCGATGCCATCGTTATCAATGTTGATCCGACCCAGGTGACGGCTGGCTTGCAGGCAGCCGCTGACGCGGGCATTCCCGTGATCGGCATGGATGCCGGCAGCGATCCGCTGCTCGTCACCAATGTCACATCCAACGGCTATGCCATGGCCGCCGAAACCTCGACCTACATCGCCGACCGGATCGATGGCGAAGGCAATGTCGTGATGTTCATCTTCGAGGCTTTCCCGCCCGTGCAGGTGCGCGGCGTCGTCGCCGATGCGGTGTTCGGCAACTTCCCGGACATAACCATCCTTGATCGCGTCACTCCGGACGTATCGGACGGTGGCATTGCCGATAGTCGGGCGAAAATGGAAGCCATCCTTGCCGCGAATCCCGAGCCGGGCAGCATCAAGGCTGTATGGGCCGCATGGGACCAGCCGGCACTCGGCGCCTTGCAGGCCATCGAAGCCGCTGGCCGTGAAGGCGAAGGCATCGTGATCACCGGCATTGACGCCAACCCGCAAGCTCGCGAAGCCATCACCGCAGGTGGCAATTTCGAGGCCAGCGTCGCCCAAGATTTCACCGGTATCGGCACGGCCGCGGCCGATGTCGTCACGCGTGTGTTGGCCGGCGAGGAGATCAAGCAAGGCGTGATCTACGTGCCGACCAAGCTGATCACCGCCGCCAACGCTGCCGAGGAATAAAAGCTGGCCGGCGGTTCGCCGCCGGCAGCCTACCTTATGGCCCTGCTCTCCCTCAAAAACGTGACCAAAGCCTATGGCGGGGTTCCGGCGCTTAAAGGCGTCGACCTATTGGTCGCGGCCGGCGAAATCCATGCCTTAATGGGCGAAAATGGCGCCGGCAAGTCTACGCTCATCAAGATCCTGGCGGGCGTAGTCACGCCTGATGGAGCCGAGATCCTCATAAATGGCGAGCCGGCCGAGATCGGCAGCCCGCGCCAGGCGCACCGGCTGGGGTTCCGGTTCATTCACCAGGAGTTCAATGTCGTTCCGGCGCTTTCGGTGGCCGAAAACATCTTCATGGGACGGCGCTTTCCCACCCGCAGCCGGTTCTTTGTGGATTGGAAGAAGCTCAATGCTGCCGCTCGGGACACGCTTCAGAAGCTTGGCATAACCCATATCGACCCGGCCCAGTCGATCGGTAGCCTGTCGCTCGGCGACCAGATGCTGGTGCGCATCTCCAGTGCCTTCGTGGGCGAGGCCGGCTCCCCTGCCCGGTTCTATGTGCTCGACGAGCCGACGGCTGCCCTCACCCGCACCGAGTCCGAGCGGCTGTTCCTGCTATTGCGCGAGCTGCGCGCCAGTGGCGCCTCGATCCTCTATGTCTCTCATCGGCTCGATGAGGTGATGGCCATTTGCGACATGGCTACCGTAATGCGGGATGGCCGCAGCATCGACACCGGCAAGGTCGCTGATATTACCCACGACGATCTGGTGGCGCTGATGATCGGCCGTCGCGTTGAAGAGGCCTATCCACCCGCACAAGCCGCACCGCGCAGTGAGACGGTCTTATCCGCACAGGACCTGCCGATCCGTGGTGGCGGCACGCTCTCGCTTGATGTTCATGCCGGAGAGGTGCTGGGCGTTGCCGGCATTTCCAATGCTGGTCAGCGCAATCTGCTGCGGACCCTGTTCGGCGATCTTCCTAGTGCCAAATCGATGATCCTTGCAGGCAATCCCTACCGGCCGCGCAGCCCCGCCGACGCTTGGCGCGCCGGCATCGGCTACATCCCGCGCGAACGCCGCTCGGAAGGGCTGATCGTTTCCCGCCCCATTTTCGAGAACACCACCCTGCCCCACCTTAGGCGGCAGAGCCGCTGGCGAACGCTGTTGCGGCCAGGAAGCGAAAAGCGCTTCGCCGAGGCGCAGGGCAAGCGCGTGCGGCTCAAGTCGTCGAGCCCGGCGCAACGCGTCCGCGAACTCAGTGGCGGTAATCAGCAGAAAGTCGTTTTCGCTAAGGCACTCGCCGGCAAGCCGCGCCTGCTGCTGCTGGACGAGCCGACCCGCGGCGTCGATGTCGGCGCCAAGTTCGATATCTATTCCATCATTCGGGACATGACGGCAGAAGGCATGGGCGTGATCCTTGTCTCGTCCGATCTGCCCGAACTGCTCGGCATGGCCGACCGAATCGCCATCATGCGCGACGGCACGATCAAGGAAATTGTGCCTGCCGCTGGTCTCAGCGAAGACCGTCTCCTCAACCTCACCTATGGCCGCGTCGCGGGTAACTGAATGCTAACACTTCTGCGACGCTACGGCACGCTTGTAGGCTTTGCGCTGATCCTGCTTTTCTTCTGGATCAGCTTGCCGGAAACCTTCATGACGGCCCGAAACTGGCTCAATATTTCCCAGCAAATGTCCATGCTGATCGTCGTTGCCGCGGGCATGACCATCGTCATGGTCATGGGTGATTTCGACCTGTCCGTCGGCTCAATGGCGAGCCTTGCGGGCATTGCCGTCGCTATCCTGTTCACCCTAGACTACCCCATCTGGGCGGCTATCTCCTTGGCTTTGCTAATTGGATTGGCTGGTGGCGCGATCAATGGCGCCCTCATCGCCTATGTCGGTATCCTGCCCTTCGTCGCAACACTTGCAACCCTCACCATGCTCTCCGGCGCAGCCTTTGTCGTCAGCGGCGGGAAGACCATCTCGGGCCGGGCCATCCCTGAAGAGTTCGGCAATTTCGCCCGCGGCGGCATATCCTTAGGTGAGTGGGGCGGGGTTGCAGTAAGCCTCCCAAACCTCACCCTGGTCGCCCTTGTTGTGGTCATTCTCGCCTGGGTGCTGCTCGAGCAAACCACCTTCGGGCGCCGCCTCTATGCCATCGGCGGCAACATCGAAGCCGCGCATTTGAGCGGCGTTGCCGTGCGCAAGCTCAAGCTCATCGCCTTTGCCCTCACCGGAGGCACGGCGGCTCTTGCAGGCATCATGTATGCCAGCCGGGTTGCCTCGGCCAATCCCACCCAAGGCAGCGGGCTTATGCTCAACGCCATCGCAGCGGTGTTCCTGGGCTCCACCCTCAGCGAGCACGGCGAACCGCGCCTGCTCTACACCATTATCGGCGTGTTGGTGCTGGGTGTGCTCGACAACGGCCTTACTCAGATGAGCGTCGACAGTTATGTCCGGCAGATCCTCGTCGGGGCGATCATCATTTTGGCGGTATCCACCAGTTCGCTGACAAAGGGCTTGCGCTCACGTTAGTGGCAGCCATCTGCCCTCTCCAGTTTTCTCGAACATTGGCGAATAAAGCGGCGCCACGATCCGGTCCAGCCATGGCGCGAGCGGCTCGCGCCACCGAGTGCTTTGCAGCATAGCAGCGCCAATCGCCACCGGTTTGATGTTGGCCTTGTCCAGCAGGCGCAAAACGGCGGCAATCGACGCCCCGGAGCTGATAACATCATCGACTAGTGCGACCCTGTTGCTCTCAAGCAGCGGCAGCATGCGCGGGTCGATGAACACCGATTTAGTCTGACCAGGGCTGGTTATCGAGCTGATCGGCTCCGAAAGCTCCTCGCGGTACCAGAACTTGCGCGATGTCCCCAGCGGCACCATGCGTTTGTGTCCAAGCTGCCGGGCGACATTGGCGGCCGGTGATAAGCCGAGCGTGGGCACGCCCATGATGATCTCCGGCGCAAAGGGCCTGAGTTCGCCGGCCAATGCTTCGGCAAGAGCCTCTTCTACCGCAAAACTTGCCTGATTGATGATCAGGGATGCCACAGCTCGTGTCCCGTCACCCGGCAGCACCCGGATCGGCAACAACAGGTGCCGCCCATCCTTCAGGCGAGCCGGGTAGCTTTCGCTGTAGCCGGCGGCAAGAGTTGCTTCACCGGCGCCTGCCAAGACCATCTCTTGCCAATATTGGTGCGGCTCAAGCGGCAAACCGGTTTTTCCTTGCTGCACTTGCCTGCTTGCCTGATGCTGCAGCCCTTACCGAAGAGGTTTGGCACACGATGCACCCGCCCGGCAACGACCCTTTTGATCTCGAAACGATGGTTGCGCTGCGGCACGATCTTCATGCGCATCCGGAGCTTGGCTTCGAGGAGGTGCGCACCAGCGGCATTGTAGCGAATTGGCTCGCAGACGCAGGGATAGAGGTGCATCGCGGGCTCGGCAGGACCGGAGTTGTCGGAACGTTGCGGGTTGGTGATGGCGGGCGCCGGATCGGGCTTCGCGCCGACATGGATGCGCTCGCCATGGCTGAACTTGCGGAGCGGCCGTATAAGTCGAACACGGCCAATGCCATGCACGCCTGTGGCCATGACGGGCATACAATTATATTATTGACTGCTGCCCGGTATCTAGCACGTACGCGAAATTTCTCGGGCACAGTGCACTTCATCTTCCAGCCTGCAGAGGAAGGACGCGGCGGTGCCAAGGCCATGGTGGATGATGGCCTGTTCGCGTTGTTTCCAATGGACGCCGTTTATGGCCTCCACAACATGCCCGGACTGGCAACCGACCAGATGGCCGTGGTGGCAGGGCCGCAACTCGCGTCTTCGGACTCCTGGGAAGTGGTGTTCCGCGGCGTGGGAACGCACGGTGCCAAGCCTCATCTCGGGCGGGATGCGATGACAGCGGCGGGACATTTTCTTACGGCGATCCACACGATCGTTGCCCGGATTGTTGACCCATTGCAGCCCGCAGTTGTCAGCGCCTGTGCCCTGAGCGGTGGCGACTTCAACGCCCTTAACGTCATTCCCGACATCGTGCGCGTCGGCGGCACGGCGCGGGCCTATACGCCTCTGGTACGCGATCAGCTGGAAAAAGAGATCGGCACTATTGCCGAGGGTATTGCGGCCACCTTTGGCGTCGCCGCCGAGTACGCGTTCGAGCGCCGCATCCCGCCCGTAGTGAATGATCCACAGGTCACCCGGATGGCGTTAGCAGCCGCGCAAGCGGCGATTGGACGCCCGGTTGTCACGGATTTTCCGCCATCCACCGCCGGGGATGATTTTGCATTCCTCGCCGCTGAGGCTCCCGGTGCTTATGTCTGGCTCGGCAATGGCCCGGCTGTCGATGGCGCCCTGCACCATAACAGCCGGTACGATTTCAACGACGACGCAATTGCCACAGGAGCGCGGTTCTGGACCGCTTTGATCGAGCAGGAACTACGCTAAGCCAACCCGTTCTTGAGCACTTCGAGCGCTGCTGGCGTGTCGACGTTCATGAGAACGGTGACCTGATGACCTGCCGGGTCCGCGATCAGCGCACCCGCGTCCGGTCCGTCTGACACATCGACAACGAAATGCCGCCGCTCTACTTTGAAAAGCTCCGGATTGGTGGCGTAGAGCATAACACAGGGGTCGTGCAATGGGCGGCTTTCCAGGCCTTCTTTGAAGTATGCGCCGATCAGGTCAGCGGCGGCGGTCGCAGCTAGCGATGCGCCTCTCAGAGCATCCAGATAGGCACGGTCTGCGCGAACCTTACGAGTGACATCAAGCGGAACCAGCGTGATGTCCAGCCCCGAGGCCAGCACGACGGCTGTAGCCTCTGGATCGCAGGCGAAATTGAACTCCGAGTTTGGCCCTACATTCCCTCGTTCTGCGAGGACGCCACCCATGGCGATAACACGGCCCACCCGTTCGGCAGCGTCAGGCTGGTCGCGCAGAAGGCGTGCAATGTTGGTGAGTGGCCCCAAGGCCAGGATATGGACGCTGCCGGACGGGGCGTCGCGGAGTTGTTCGGCGATCCACTCGGTTGCGTGCTGATGCAGCGGCGGTGAGGGCTCGGGTAGCACGACTCCTCCAAGCCCATCGTCGCCGTGGACTGCCGCCTCGGTAATGCCCTGTCGGCAGAGGGGCTTGGCAGCACCGGGAATCACCGGAACGTCGCGGCGGCACAGCACTGTCAATAGCTTGCCGGCGTTGCGGGTCGTGACCTCGATACCAAGATTACCGGCGACCGTCGTCAGCCCCAGCACATCGAACCTGCCACACTCAAGCGCAAAGAGGATCGCCACGGCATCATCAAGGCCCGGATCAGTATCGATAATGACGCGCTGCTTACTCATAGAGCGGCGCAAGTACCATCTCAGGAACTTTCACCAAGCCTTTGTCAGTGATGCGGATTTCAGGAATAACCGAAAGCGGGATGAGGTTGAAGCCCATATAGGGTATGGTGCAGCCAACGGCATCCCAGGCTTGCTTCAGCACCACGTTTTCAGCCGCTACTTCATGCACGCGCTTGTCGGACAGAAGGCCCGCAATCGGCAGCCCGACAAAAGCAATCACCTCGCCATTCTGCACCACGACGATGCCGCCCTTTGCGGACTGGATGGTCTCGAGCGCCAAGGCCATGTCGGCTTCGTTGGTGCCTGCAAGCAGTATGTTGTGGCTGTCATGGCCGACACTTGAGCCTACCGCACCGTTTTTAAGGCCGAAATCCTGCAGCAGTCCATGAGCAATCCCACCGTTCGATTTGCCATGGCGCTCGATCACGGTGACGAAGTTCAGATTGTGCTTCTCCAAGATCGCTGCCCAATCGTTTGCCGGCTCGATGGCCACTTTCCGCAGTGGTAATACGATCCCAGGCATTTCGATGCCAATGGCGTTGGCTGTAACCAGTGCCGTCGGCAGTTCGGGAATGAGCTTGAGGTTCTTGGGTGTGTGCACCGTGTTATACGCCGCCTCGGGGTAGCGGTATCGCCCGTTGAGCGCCTCTTCCAGAACCGGCGTGACCTTGCGGTGCTCGACCACCAGTTCACCACCATACCAGGTGTTTACCGGCTTCATGGAATCGTCCAGCAGCACCAAATCTGCCCGCCGTCCGCCGCCAAGCCCGCCGATATCGTCGCTCATGCCAAACCGCGTGGCACCATGTAGCGAGCCCATAGACCAGGCCTGCTCTGGCTTTACCCCTAACCGGATCGCCTCGCGCACCACCCAGTCGAGCCCAAAATGCAGAAGATCGTCCGCGTCGCGGTCGTCGGTGCAGACGCAATAGCGCTTATGGCTGGCGCCTAGTTCGGTTATCGGCCGGATCGCTTCGACGATGGAGTTCCACGGCGTTGCGGGATTGCCGCCGCGCAAGAATACCCATATGCCCGCGTCCACAAAATCACCCGAAATATCGATATCGATCGCCTCATGAGTGTCGGTCACGCCGGACGCTGCGTAGGGCGCGACGAATTCGCGGCCGTAGATATGGCCGGACACTGGGTGGCCGCGCTTCAAAGCTTCGGCGATAATAGCATGGCTGCGCGGATCACCCATGGCGACTGGCACAAAATCCATCTTCTCGCCCAACGCGACAGCTTCCGGCCATCCGTCGAACAACGCCCCAATCTTCTCCGGCGTCAGATCGCCGCCAGCCGTCTCGAGCTCAGGCGAGGTCGCGGGTACTGTCGAGGGAACAGTGAGAAAGATCGATAGCGGCGCCAGCCGCGCATCCTCCAACATGGCCTCGACGCCAGCCACGTCCATGACGTTGCCGATCTCGTGGCTGTCGCAGAAGATAGTGGTCGTGCCGTTGAGCAGTGCCGCTTCGGCATAGGCGCAGGCGGTCACCATCGAGCTTTCAATGTGGATATGTGGGTCCACAAGGCCGGGCGCGATGATGCCGCCGTTGGCGTCGTAAACGGCCTTGGGTGCCGGGCCGGTCTTGTGCGCACCGGCTGGCTTAATCGCAGCAATGCGCCCGCCCGCCAACCAGATTTCCTTATCAGCGGCGATGCGCTCGGAATAGGTGGACAGCACCCGTGCTCCAGCAATTACAAGATCCGCAGGTGCCCTGCCCCCGGCAACTGCCGCTAGTGTCTGGGTCTGCTGCCACAGGGGAGCAACGGAAAAGCGCGTCAGTGCCATGTCAGGTCTCCAAAAAAGCTGGAAGGATGCGCACCCGTGAGCGAATGGCTTTGTGGTGCAGAACTGGGAAATCAGGGATGGTCATTGCGACACTCCATCGATACGGACCATTTCGGCCCTGAACTCGGTGGCGAGCTGCATGGTGTTGCGCATGACCTTCTTGGGCTCAAGCGTTTGCACCTCTCGATCGCGCATCAGCCAGCGGCCGGCGACCATGCTGTCAGTGACATCGCCCGGCATGGCGGCAAAGACCAGAGCTGAGTACGGATCGTAGATCGGGTGTAGCCGGGGCGCTGCCAGGCTGACACGGATGAGGTCGGCCTGCTTGCCGGGTTCTAGAGAGCCGGCTTCTTTGTCCAAACCAAGCACGCGTGCTCCTTCAATGGTCGCCATGCGCACCACCTCGACCGCTGGTAGCGGCTTGCGTGATCCGCCCAGAAGCTTGGCAAACATGGAGACCGGAGCGAATTGGCTGAAGAGGTCCAGCGTGTTGCCGCTCATCGCGCCATCGCTGCCCAGGCCAACCGGGAGGCCCGCCTGCCGCAGCTTTTCGACCGGCGCTATGCCACGGCCTGCCTTGCCGTTGGACCGCGGATTAGTGGCTACGTGAACTCTCGCCTCTGCCATCATGGCAACATCGGCATCGTTGAGCTGCAGGCAGTGGGCGCAGATGGTGCCTGGCTTGAGCAGGCCCGCGTCACGCGTCACCTCCACGGTCGATTTGCCATACGACTTATGCGCCCAATCCACTTCCAATGTGCTCTCCGCCAGATGCATCTGCACGGGGAAGCGTGGGTTGGCTGCGGACCATTCCGCTACCCTCTGCATCACAGCCAAACCCGTGGAGTAAGGGGCATGTGGGGCGATGGATGGCGTAACCAGCGGATGATCGCCGAACTCGGCGGCAAGTTCATCCATCAATTCAAAGCCTCGGTCGAAGTCTTTGTGATCTGGTGCATGAAAGTCAGCCAGAGTCTGGCCGACGACGGCCCTGAGCCCTGCCCGTGCTGCTACCCGGCCCACCTCGGCTTCGAAATAGTACATGTCAGCAACGCTAGTCACGCCGCCTTGAATCAACTCCAGCGCAGCAAGCGCAGTGCCGGTGCGGACCATCTCCGCTGACACGTATTTTCGCTCGAGCGGCAGGATATAACGATAAAGGCGGTCGTCGACATCTTCCGCCAAGCCGCGAAACACGGACATGGCCATGTGACAATGGGTATTGACCATGCCGGGCATGACGATGTCGCCGCCGCAGTCGATGATCTCCGCATGCTTTAGAGGCGGCGGCTGCCCACCTCCTAAGGCCGTAATCGAGGTGCCATCGATCTGGACCCAGCCCGGATTGTGCTGCTTCATAGCTGGGTCAACCGTCAAAACCCAGGCATTGGTTAGAAGGATTGACGGAGCAATGGAGGTCACGAGGCTCCTTCCGGCGGCAGGATAGTGCATTGCTCGGGCACTGGCACTAACCGCGCACTTGCGCCTGGGTCCATCGGCCGGTTCAGCGGCCCATTGGCGAGCAGGCGCCCGGCCGCAGTCTCGCATTGATACTGGTAGGCGCGGCCAAGATAGGTGCGCAGGCCAAGCGTTGCCGGGATGCCCTCAAGATCAGTGTTGCCAGAGACCGCTAGACCATCCGCTCGGCAGGCTAGAACGAAGCTGTCCGGGATAGCGCTGAAATGCTCAAGGCCAAGCGTCAGGCGAACGCCGCCCGTCATCTCGGCGGTGATTTTCGTGCCGTCCCGTGCCACAACCTTCATGGGGATCAGGTTCTCGAAGCCGACAAACCGCGCAACGAAGGCGTTGGCAGGTCGCCGGTAGAGCACTTCAGGCGTGTCGAGTTGCATGATTTTGCCGGCATGCATGATTGCGACGCGGTCGGAGATCGAGAATGCCTCTTCCTGATCGTGCGTGACATAGACCGAGGTCGTGCCATTAGACCGCTGCAACTGGCGGATTTCCACGCGCATGTCGATGCGCAGCTTTGCATCGAGATTGGAGAGCGGCTCGTCAAACATTAGCAGGGGCGGCTCGATGACGAGGGCCCGCGCGAGCGCAACACGCTGCTTTTGCCCACCTGAAAGCGCGCCGGGCAAGCGGTCGGCCAAGTGCCCAAGTCCAACCCGCTCCAGCATGGCCCCTACTTGCTTTGAGCGCTGTTCGCCTGAAATGCCGCGCTGCTTGAGGCCGAACCCGACATTTTCGGCAACGGACAGATGCGGGAACAGGGCATAGTTCTGGAACACCAGGCCAATATTGCGCCGATGTGCCGGCAGCCGCGTCAAATCCTCGCCGCCAAGCTCGATCTTGCCCGTTGTGGGTTCGAGAAAGCCGGCAACCAGGCGCAATGTCGTGGTCTTGCCGCAGCCAGACGCGCCGAGCAGTGAAACAAGTTCCCCCTCAGCAATATGCAGAGACAGATTCTCCAAAACCTTGGTGGAGCCGTAATGCGCCGTGATGTTCTGGATCGAAAGGTTCTGGGTCAAAGCTGGCTCATTTGGCAAGAAAGGTTAGGCCCAGCGTGCGCTCGACGACGGCCATCACCGCAACGGTCAGCGCCATGAGCAGCACGGAAACCGAGGCGACGGTCGGGTCGAAGAACTGCTCCATATGGGCAAGAATTTGGATGGGGAGGGTCGAGATGCCTGGTCCGGTCATAAAGATCGAGATGGACACATCGTTGATCGAGGTGATGAAGCACAGGATGAACGCGGCGATTACGCCTGAGCGGACATTGGGCAAGAGTATGGTGAAGAACGTCTTGAGCGGCGGCGAGCCCAAGCTGATGGCTGCCTCTTCGATGGAGAAGTCGAACGAGGCCAAGGAGGCGCTGATCACTCGCACGACATAGGGAAGCACCAGAAGCGTGTGGCCGATGACGAGCGAGAGGAAGATCGGGGCATCGAACTGCGACGCCACATTCTTGAGGATCGAAAAGCCGAGCACCAGTTCCGGAACCAGCACCGGCAGCACGAACAGGGTCGATAGCCAGCCCGGCAACTGGATGCGGTAGCGATTGAGCGCGTAGGCGGCCGGAATGCCAATTAACAAGGCGATAAAGGTCGAAAGGAAGGCAATCTGCAGGCTGGTGATTATGGTGCGGCGAAAGGCTGAAATGGCAAAGATGTTCTCGAACCAGCGCAGCGACAGTCCTTGTGGCGGAAAGGTCAGATAGGTTGTGTCGCTCAGGGCCGAGCCCACGACGATGACCAACGGTCCCACGAGGAAAAAGAACACAAGGACCGTAAAAGCGATCAGCGCTGGATGGAGCTTGTTGGTCATCAAATCGCCATCGGATTGAGGCGTCGCGCCACGCGCGTCATGAGCAGGACCACAGCGATGGTGATGACTACCATGATGGCCGCAATGGTGGAGGCGCTGACCCAGTCGAAGGTGACCATGGCCTGCTGATACATGAGCGTACCCATCACCATCTGGCTTTCGCCGCCAAGCAGTTGCGGAGTCGCATAGGCGGTGAAGCTGCCGGTGAAAACCAGCACGGCGCCAACGATCAGTCCTGGGACCGCCAGGGGAAAGATCACTTGCGTGAAAGTTGCGGAAGGCTTGGCACCAAGGGATGCTGAAGCCTGAATGAGATCGTCGGGTATCGATTCAAGCACGCCAACTAGCGTCAGGATCATCAGCGGCACGAAGAGGTAGACCATGGCGACGATCACCGCACCTTGCGTGTAGAGCATCGTGACCGGTTCGCCGATCAGCCCCAACGATAGCAGGGTCGAATTGAGAATGCCGTTCTTGCCCAGGATGATCAGCCAGGCAAAAGAGCGCACCACTACGCCGGTCAATAGCGGGAACACGGCGGCCACGATGAGGATGGACTTGAGCCATCCCGGCGCACGCGATACCACATAGGCGGTAATGAACCCGATCAGCAGCGACACGATAGTGGTGATCGTCGAGATCTGGATCGTACGCCACAGCACGGTGCGGCGGAAGCCGCTGCCGAAGAATGTCGTATAGGTTGAGAAAGGTCCGGCCGGGGTCAGGAAAGTCGTGGCAATGGTCGCCAAGACCGGCAAGACGAGGAAGACCACCACCAGCAGGGTTGCAGGCGAGGCCAAGGTCCAGCCGGAGAAGCGCTTCATGGGGTTGGCCTTGAGATTGGTCTGGGGTGATGCGGGGCTTGAACCCCGCACCTTTGCCTTACATGCCGAACAATTCGTTCCAGCGTTCAATCCAGGCCGGCTTGGCTGCATTCATCTTGACGTAATCGATGCGCTGCAGTCCGGCGATGGTGTCGGCGCCGTAGGTCCAGAGTGCCGCTTGTTCCGGGGTGAGTTCAACCGACGTAACAACCGGAGCGTCGACGCCCTGCTCCGCTAATTGCTGCTGAATTTCAGGCGACAGGATGAAGTTGATGAACTCATAAGCGAGTTCGGCGTTCGCAGCGCCGGTCGGGATATTGACCGTGTTGAGCGTTGCGATTGCACCTTCTTCGAGTTCTGCCCAGGTGGCAGATGGCATCGCAGCCTGGATCTGCCCTAGGGTGAAATCCTGCGCGATGGCCGCTTTGATTTCGCCGGTCGAGAACAGGTTAATCATCTCCGAGCCGGTATTGTAATTCTTGACGACGTTCGGCTTGAGTTCTTCAAGTGCTGCAAAAGCGGCATCAGTGTCAGCATAGGCATCTACGCCCGCATGGTCGCCAGCTTTGATTACGGTCATCGGACCAGCAGTCGTGGTGATGTTGGGCAGGGACAGGGATGCCGTCAGATCGTCGCGCCAGAGATCGTTCCAAGATGAGATCGGCGTCGTCACTGTGGCGCTGTCGTAAACAATGCCGACGCGGCCAATAGTATAAGCAGGGCCGTAGCCGCCCTGCGGGTCCTTTGCTAGATCATAGATGCCGGCGAGATTAGGAAGCTTGGCCGGATCGATTTTCTGGAACAGGCCCGCTTCGATACCTGTCTGGCTAAAGCTGTCCGACAGATAGATGACGTCAACGCCTTCGCCGTTGCGCACCTGGAGCTTGTTGAGGCGCTCGCCGGCATTACCCGTTTCAAAGATCAGTTCGCAGCCGCACTGCTCGCGGAATGGCGCCAGGATGATGGCTTCCATTTTGTCGCCATTGAAGCCCCACCACGAAATGGTCAGCGTCCTGTCCTGCGCCTGGGCAGGCATGGCAGACAGCAAGGCAGCGGCCGAAATCACCACCGCTGAAAGGATTGTCTTTTGCATTGTATGGCTTCCCTGTGCATCGAAGCTGTCTTTGGCGTGCGCCACTAGCAGCGTCTCTGAAGGGAAGCCTATTTTTGCATCGCGTCTCGCGCAAGCTCAAACTTTGGGCTTCGGCAAGACTGATCGGCGTTTAGAGGCCTTATGGTATAAAGGCGATGGAAGCCTTGTACATCTCCACGAGCCGATCGATCCTGGCTTCCTCAACCAGCGTGACCATCGGCGTGCCAAGCCGTCCTGAAGGGTCAACGACGGTCATCCCGCGCGTGATCCCGGGCGCCAATGCAACGTCCATTGACGCACGCAGCGTCTTTGTGACGATGCTTGGATCAATGACCACGGCAGCGGCCAGCGGATCGACGAACCGGAACACATCGCCGCCGCCATAACTTTCATTGGTGCGCCGGGCATGGTGGGCCAGAGCTTCCGAAAACGCCTTCTCGGCGCCGTCCGGCAGATCCTTGAACGCTGCGTCCATCTCGAGGCCGCTCATGTTGTGGGTCACGCAGGGCTCCCACGGCACTACGACGATGTCGAGGTCGGCCGAGAATACCACGGCCGCGGCTTCGGGATCGGCAAAAATATTGAACTCGGCGGCAGGCGTGGTGTTGCCACGGCCATACACCGTTGCCCCCATGATCGTGAGCTGGCCGATGCCGTTGATGATGGTCGGCTCAAGGCGCAATGCCAGCGCCAGATTAGTCAGCGGGCCGATCATCAGGAAGTCGATCTTTTCGCCCCGGCCACCGGCTTCACGAAAGGTGCTGCGCAAGAAGCCAATAGCGTCTTCACTTGCAGGCGACGCGTTCTCCAGCGGCCGCGGCGCGCCCCCCAAGCCATCTTCGCCATGGATGTATTTGGCATCGATGATCTTTTGCGTCAGGGGCCGGTCGGCACCTTTGTGCACCGGCACATCAGCGCCAGCGACGGCAAGAGTCGACAGAATGTTGCGGGTTGCGGCTTCGAGCCCGACATTGCCGAACACGGTGGTGATGGCATCGGGCGTGCGGCCATTGGCGATCAGCATGAGCAAAGCCTGGGCGTCGTCCACGCCGCCATCAGTATCGAGAATTAGACGGTTATTCGCCAATCGAGCGACCCTTTCGTGTTCTTCCTGCTGCCAAAACCCGAGCAGGTTATTGAGTAACGTGACCCGATGACAGCATAAGTTCTCCGTTGCAAGTACCACCGCTATTCGGGCACCTGAGTCCGGAGATCCACGATGCAGTCAAAACAGCCCGCAGATCTGCTGATCAATGCCGCCGACGAAGTCCGCATTCGCCAGCACCTGGCGCTTGTTGCCCTGGGAAAGCGTCCGGCCGGCCGCGCTATACAAGTGGGTAGGCTGCTTGATGTGCATGGGCGCAATTGGCACGATGACCAGCAAATCGTCATTGCCGGCCGCCGTATTGCCTGGGTCGGACCCACTGGGGCTTATCCAGGCGAAGTGCTTGAGCGCATCGACCGGCGACACCTATCGGCTGTTCCTGGCTTCGGCGAGGTGCACAAGCATATCGAATCGAGCCACCTGACGCCTGAATACGAAGCTGCATTGGTTCTGCCGTTCGGGAACACATGGACCTGTGAGGCCAGCCACGAATTCTCCAACGTTAACGGCGCCAGGAACCTCGAGTTCTGGCTGAAGGCTCGCCTCGCCGGGTCGCCGATGAAGATATTCCCCCTGCCCGGCTCCGCCGTCCCACCAACGGCTTACGAATGGGGCGGTGGCTATTTCGGCTACGATGAGCAGCAATCGTTTTTGCGCCAGCAGATGATGGTTGCCGGGCTAGACGAGGTGATGGACTGGCCGGCCGTATGGAACCCGGACAATCCGTCCTATGAGCGCCTCTGGGGCATGATCCGCGCCACGTTCGAGCAGCGCGGTGTGGTCGAAGGCCACGCAGCAGGCATGCGCGCGATTGATGACATCAATGCCTTTGCCGCCGCCGGCATGGCATCGGACCACGAAGCTTGGACCACAGAAGAAGTTCAGGACAAGCTGCGCCGCGGGCTCTTCATGGAACTCCGGCCCCATTCCTTGCTAGAAATGATCCAGGGCCTGCTGCAAGCGGGACAACAGGATTGGTCGCAGTTTGCGCTCTGCACCGATGACCGGTCGTGTTCGGACACAATGAAGCTGGGCGCTACGGACCACAATGTGCGGCTGGCCATCGAGGCGGGTCTGTCGCCGGAGATCGCCATTCAGATGGTCACCATCAACCCGGCGCGCCATATGCGGCTGACGCCTTGGGTCGGCTCCATTGCGCCCGGCCGTTTTGCAGATCTGGTCCTGCTCGACGACGTGGAGAAGCTCTCGATTGATCAAGTTTGGGCTGATGGAGAGCAGGTGTCGGACGGCAAGCAATTCCTCTTGCCTGTGCCGAAGATCGACTGGCCCGATTGGGCGACCCAGACCATCAACATCGGACGCGAACTCACCGCGGCCGACTTCGCGATTCCTGCCGCACCTGGCCGCGACACGATGCAAGCCGCAATCCTGCGCCCCTTCCACTGGTCTGATGAATTCATCACCATGAAGCTTCCGGTGCGCGATGGCGAAGTGCAGCGCGACCCGGAGCGGAACGTCACCAAGTTCGCCATTGTCGACAGGTTCTCGGGCGAAGGCAAAACCTCCAAGATGTTCTGGCTCGGCACGGGACCACGCACGCCCGATGTCGCGCTCGCCTGCTCCATGGGTCACGACAAGCACAACATTTGGGTAGTTGGGTCGTCGGACGATGCAATGGCGATGGCGGTCAATGCGCTTCGCCAAACGCAAGGTGGCTGGGCCTTGGTCAAGGACCATGCCGTTGTCGCCTCCGTGCGCTACGAAGTTGGTGGGCTCATGACGGCCCGCCCGCCTGAGGAACTCGACCGTGAAATGCAGGAACTCTATCTACAGGGCGAAACGATCGAGTGGATGTATGAGCCCACGTTCTCGCCCCGATGGTGGCCGGGCTTTCCCGAGCGGCTGGCCTTCGCCACGCTGACCTGTGCGCCTTGGCGCTGGGTTCTCGTAGCGCCCTCTCCGCTCGCGCCGGAGGGCTTTGTGAATGTCGCAACCGGCGAGACGCATCCTATTGTTTGGTAGAAGAAGTCGCGCACGAATCCCGATGGACAAATTTGACCATTTGGTCAAAACTACTGTCCGGACATCGGGGAGGTTGATGTGCGCTTTGGCTACAAGGCTTCGGCAGAACAGTTTGCGCCCAATACTTTGCTGCGCTTCGGCATCGAAGCCGAACAGGCCGGGTTCGACTCGGTCTGGGTCAGCGATCACTTCCAGCCTTGGAAGCATACCGACGGCCATGCTCCGTTTGCCCTGTCCTGGATCCCTGCCCTGCTGGCTAAAACCGAGCGCGTTGTCGTCGGCACGTCAGTGCTGACGCCGACCTTTCGCCTGCATCCGTCCGTTGTCGCGCACGCTTTTGGCACGCTCGGGTGCATGTTCCCCGGCCGCGTGATCCTGGGTGTCGGCACTGGCGAATCCCTTAATGAAGTCCCCTCCACCGGCATCGCGTGGCCCGAGCTCAAGGAGCGTTCGGCTCGCCTGCGTGAGGCAGTGGCGCTGATCCGGCGCCTGTGGAGCGAAGACCGGGTAAGTTTTGAAGGCGAATTCTACAAGACGCAGAACGCTACGATTTACGACAAGCCCGACACTATGGTGCCGATCTACCTGGCTGCGGGCGGCCCTCTTAATGCTAAATATGCCGGCCGCGCCGGCGACGGTTTCATCTGCACCTCCGGCAAGGGTGCTGAACTCTATGTCGAGCAATTGCTGCCCAACGTCGCTGCCGGCCGCATGGAGTCGCCGCTTGCCGGGCAGCCGTTCGAGCGAATGATCGAGGTCAAGGTCTCGTTCGACACCGATCATAATCGGGCGCTCAACGATACGCGCAGCTGGGCGGCACTTTCGCTGAGCGCCGAAGAGAAGCATTCGGTGGAAGACCCCGAGGAGATGGAGCGCCTCGCCGCGCAACTGCCAATCGAGCGGATTGCCAAGCGCTGGATCGTCTTGAGCGATCCTGAGGAGCATGTCCGGGCGATCAAGACCTATATCGATTATGGCTTCGACCATCTGGTGTTCCACGCGCCGGGCAATGATCAGAGCCGCTTCCTCTCCCTTTATGCGGAACATATTCTGCCGCGGCTGCATGCCATTGCCGCCGAACGGCAAGGCTGACGAGGCGAGCATGGCTATCCCGCGCTTTTCGGTTTGGGGCCTTGCCGGAATGCCCGAGATTGCTGCGGGCGATGATCTGGTCGGCTTGATCGGCGATGCCGTCGAGGCCCAGGCAGCGCTGAACACCGATGACAGGCTCAACGACGGCGACATCCTGGTTGTCACCAGTAAGATCGTTTCCAAAGCCGAAGGGCGGCAGGTACCCGTCGCGGACCGGGAAAGGGCCATTGCGGAAGACACCGTCCGTATTGTGGCCGAACGGGTGCACCCTGGCGGCGTGACCCAGATCGTGGAAACACGACATGGGCTCATTATGGCAGCGGCCGGGATCGATACGTCGAACGTGCCAGACGGTGTCGCCCTGCGACTACCGGAGGACCCGGACGCATCTGCACGCCAACTGTGTTCCGGTCTGCGCGAGCGGTTCGGCGTCAAGCTGGGCATCGTCATTACCGACACGCTGGGCCGCCCTTGGCGCGTCGGGCAAACCGACGTGGCGATCGGCGCAGCCGGGCTGACCGTCACCGATGATTTGCGTGGCGGGGTGGATGCGAACGGGCGAGCGCTGCAGGTGACCATCACTGTGCTGGCAGACGAACTGGCCGGCGCTGCCGATCTGGTCAAGGGCAAGGCGTCCAATATTCCAGTCGCCATTGTACGCGGCCTCAGCCGCTTGGTGACCGAGATCGATGCGCCCGGAGCCCGCACGCTGGTGCGTTCGGTAGACGAGGACATGTTCCGCTTCGGCTCGGCCGAGGCCTATCGCCTGGGCTATGACGCTGCGCTTGCCGAACAGCGCCATGGCGCAGAGGTGCCTAACAAGAGACTCAAGCAGCGTCAGGATTGAACCATGCATGGCCTTTTCCGCCTCGCCTCCCTCGCCGTCGTCGCTCTTGCCACTACCAGCGTCTACGCCCAGACCAATTATCCAGTCAGCTTGAACAATTGCGGCTTCAAGGTTGAAATCGCGGCAGCGCCGCAGCGTGTCGTGACCATCAAGTCTACCGCAACCGAAATGCTTCTCGCGCTCGGCCTCGCCGACAAAATCGTCGGCGTCGGATTTCAGGATGGTCCGGTGCCGGCACAATGGGCCGTAGCGGAACTTCCGGTGCTCGCCGACAAGGTGCCTTCTCAGGAAGTTGTTCTCGAAGCCGAACCGGACTTGGTCTATGCCGGCTGGGAAAGCAATTTCGCAGCCGATGGCGCAGGCGAACGGCCGACTTTGGAGGGGCTCGGCATTGCCAGCTATGTTTCTCCCGCAGCCTGCCGTAGCGTCAAGCCGGCCAAACTCACCTTCGACGGTGTCTTTGCCGAGATTGCCGAAGCCGGTGAGATCTTCGACGCCAAGGCTGCGGCCGATACACTGATCGCTCAACAGAAGGCTGAACTGGCTGGGGTAAAGCCTGACTCGCGCGGCCTCTCGGCTGTCTGGTATTCGTCGGGCACCAAGGCGCCTTACGTTGGAGCCGGCAGCAATGCGCCTGCCATGGTCATGGAAGGGCTCGGCCTCGAGAACATTTTTGCCGACCAGGACGAAGGCTGGATTTCGGCAAGCTGGGAAGCCGTGGTGGACGCCAATCCGGATGTGATCATCCTGGTCGATGCGGCCTGGAACTCTGCGGAGCAGAAGAAAAAGCTCCTCGCCGAAAATCCGATCACCAGCCAGCTCGATGCAGTGGTCAACCAGCGCTATCTCGTCGTCCCCTTCCCCGCCTCCGAGGCCGGGGTGCGCAACGTCGGCGCCGTCGTCGACATGTCCGCGCAACTGGCTGCGCTTGACTTCGCCCAATGAAACCACAAGGCCAAACGTCGCTGCTGACGCTTGGCCTTGCCCTTTGGACTTTGCTGCTGGTCACGATGATCCTGGCGGTGACTTTTGGGCCGGCTGCGATTTCCCCGTCTGAGGTCTGGATGACCATCGCCCATCATCTGGGCCTAGTTGCCGAAAGCCCCGTCACGCGCCTGCGTGATGCCATCATTTGGGAATTGCGCGTGCCGCGCGTTCTCGTTGCCGCAGGTGTCGGCGCCGGTCTCGCGCTCTGCGGTGCCGTTATGCAGGCGCTCACCCGCAATCCATTGGCAGACCCTTATCTGCTCGGCCTTTCGGCGGGCGCTTCGCTAGGCGCTGTCACCTTCCTCCTGGCCGGTGCAGCCCTGCTTATGCCGCTCGGGGCATTTATTGGTGCAGGTCTTGCTATGAGCTTTACGCTCCTTGTGACGCAAGTCCTGGGCGGAGCCACGCCGGTTCGCGCTATCCTGGCTGGCATTTCCATCTCAGCGCTAGCAGCGGCAGCCACGTCGTTCCTGATCTTCTGGTCGGCCACGGGCGATTCGTACCGCGAAATCCTGAGCTGGCTGATGGGCTCGCTCTCCGGCGTCGTCTGGACCGACGCTCTGGTCGTGCTCGCTGCCGCCGCCCTGATTGGGCTGCCGCTGCTGTTGGCTGGACGCTCGCTAGATGCTTTCGCCTTTGGCGACCACGCTGCTGCAAGTCTTGGCGTTAATGTCGCGCGGTTGCGCTGGGTTCTCCTCGGTGCGACAGCCCTGCTCACCGGTGTCCTCGTGTCCATCGGCGGCGCTATCGGATTCATCGGCCTGATCGTGCCTCATGTGGTGCGTCTCGCCACCGGTTCACGCCATCGGGTGCTGCTGCCTGTTTCCATGCTGCTCGGCGCCATCTTCATGATCTGGTCGGATACGGCCGCACGAAGCCTCTTCGCACCCCGCGAAATGCCCGTCGGCATCATCACGGCGCTGATCGGCGCGCCAATCTTCGTGCTGGTGCTGGTGCGCTACAGGCGGATGACGTGACGGGTCTTGAGGTATCGAATGCCGTCGTGTCCATCAGCGGCAAGACGCTGCTCGATGGAGTGACTTGCGCTGCCTTGCCGGGGCAACTCACTGGCCTAATCGGCCCCAATGGCGCGGGAAAGTCTACCCTCATGCGCGCTGCTCTCGGCCTGCAGGCGCTGACGAGTGGCACAATAACATTCGAAGGTAGCGACCTGCCCAGAATGCCGCGGCGTGAGCGTGCCCGGATCAGTGCGTTTGTAGAGCAATCTGGCTCTACCGACGCCCACCTTTCAGGCCACGACGTCGTCACGCTCGGGCGCATTCCGTTTCAGTCGGTTTGGCAGTCAGTTCCTTCTCCACAAGATGAACTGGCGGTTACCGCTGCACTCGACGCCGTCAACATGGCCGCGTTCGCCCCGCGCATCTACCAGACCCTCTCAGGCGGCGAACAGCAGCGGCTTCAGATTGCCCGCGCCTTGGCACAGGAGCCACGTCTCCTTCTACTCGACGAGCCGACCAACCACCTCGACATTAACGCGCAACTCACCACGCTCGCCCAGATGCGAGAACGCGCAAAATCAGGGGCGACAATCCTCCTGGCTTTGCATGACCTAAACCTTGCCGCCGCCTATTGCGACTCGCTGGTTGTGCTCCATCGCGGCAAGGTCGCGGCGCACGGTGCGCCCGAAAAGGTGCTCACGACCAGCCTCATGCGCGACGTCTACCAAGTGGACGCAAGCGTGCTACTGCACCCGGCCACTGGGCGGCCGATCCTCGCCTACAACGCGCCTTTGTAATTGCGATTGACATTCCCCCAGCGCCGACCCAAAAATTTGACCTAACGGTCAAATTTGGCGCGGAGGGCATAATGGAATTCGGCATCACCTTTAAGGGGTTCATCGAGGCGGAGCGGGCCCGCTATCTGGTCCGCGCCGCTGAATATGCCGGGTTCAGCTATTGTTGGTTCTACGATTCCCACATCCTCTGGCGCGATTGCTACGCCGCCATCGCCATGTGCATGGAACACACCACCGACATGCGCTTCGGCCCGCTTGTGACCAATCCGGATGTCCGCGACTGGTCCGTTGCCGCATCGATCTTTGGTTCGCTTTCCAAGCAATCGGGTGGCCGCTTCGACCTTGCCGTAGGGCGCGGCGACTCGTCCATGAGAGTCATGGGTAAGAAGCCCGCCACGCTCGCCCGCGTCGCCGAGTTCATTGCCAAGACCAAAGCCATGGTGCGCGGCGAGGAAGTCTCCTATGGCGAAATTCCCGCCCCTGTTAAGTTCCCCTGGGCCGTCGGCCACGAGATGCCAAGCTGGATCGCCGCTTATGGCCCGCTGGCGCTCAAGACCGCGGGTGAACATGCCGATGGCGTGGTGCTGCAACTGGCCGATCCAGGCCTCTGCAAATGGTTCACTAACCAGTGCCTGGAAGCCGGCAAGGCCGCGGGCCGGGACATGTCCAACTACCGCTCCATGGCCGCCGCTCCTGCCTATTTCGGCGACAAGGCCCGCGCCATCGAGGCGACAAAGTGGTTCCCGGCCATGGTTGGCAACCACGTCGCCGACATCGTCGAGAAATACGGCGCTGACAACGACCAGATCCCCAAGAGTTTGACCAGCTATATCGAAAAGCGCCGCGGCTACGACTATTCCAAGCACGGCCAGGCGGATAATCCATTTCTCGACTTTATCACGCCCGATGTGGTGGAAAACTTCTGCGTGCTAGGCGAGCCCGACGAACACATCGCCAAGATCCACACCCTCAAGGACGCGGGCGTAACGCAGTTCAACATCTACCTCGATAGCGGCGACGAAGAAGAGATCATCGCCGGTTACGGCCGCCACGTCATTCCGGCATTCCGCTAGCGGTTCAGGATTTCGCCCGCGAGCACATCGATCTGCATCCCATCGAACGCCGGCGTCACATGCGCCGGCGTTTCGCTATCGAGATGACGATAGTCCAGATCGATGTGCAGATCGCTCAACACCACCCGCTTGGGCGCCATGCGCTCGATCCACTCGAGGCTCTCGGATAAGCTCAGATGGCTCGGATGCGGCGTTGGCCGCAGGGCATCAAGGATCCACAGATCGAGTCCGCTAATTGCGTTCAGCGAATGATCAGGGAAGCCAGATAGATCAACGGAATAGGCAAAGTTGCCGACGCGGAAACCGAGCGAGGTAATGCTGCCATGCTCCTGTTCGAACGCCAGCACGTCGATGCTGCCGCCCGGCCCGTCAACAACCAGTCGGTCGCCTGCGGCAATCTCGTGGGCGTTAAGGATTGGCGGATAGTCGCTGCCAGGCGGGGTGGCAAAGCAATAGCCGAACGCCTCCCGCAGCCGCGCGCCGGTTTCGGGTGTAAAGTACACATCCACCCGCTTGCGGTTATGCAGTGCCAAGACGCGCAGATCATCGATGCCGTGGATATGGTCGGCATGGGCATGGGTGTAGAGCACGGCGTCGACCCGGTCGACCCGGGCCTCCAGCAATTGCTCGCGGATGTCCGGCCCTGTGTCGATCAGCACGCGCGTGGGCCCTGACCCGCCCGCGCTCCAGCCTTCGATCAGCAGCGCGCAGCGGCGGCGGCGGTTGCGCGGTTCATCGGGATCGCACACTCCCCAGACGTTGCCGATGCGCGGCACGCCACCGGACGAGCCGCAGCCCAATATCGTCGCGATGACCCGCTGAGCCAGCGCCATGGTTCAGGCTAGCCCGGTTTTAGAAAACAGCCGGGCAAAGTTGGCGGTTGTCTCCGCCCCGAGTTGCTCAAGGCTGATGCCACGCACTTCGGCCAGCTTCTCGGCTGTGTGGCGCACGAAACTCGGTTCATTCGACTGACCACGATGCGGAATGGGCGCAAGATATGGCGCGTCGGTTTCTACCAGATAGCGGTCCGCCGGAACAAAGGCCGCGACCTCCCGGATTTCTTCGGCGTTCTTGAAGGTGATGATGCCGGAGAAAGAGATATAGCCGCCCAGCGCCAACGCTGTTCGGGCCAGCTCTGACCCGGCCGTAAAGCAGTGCAGCACAAACGGGAAAGCGCCTGCCGCCGACTCTTCCTCCAGGATTGCGCCCATATCGGCGTCGGCCTGACGGCTGTGGATAACCAGTGGAAGACCGGTGATCCGCGCTGCCGCAATGTGCCGCCGCAAGCCAGTCGCCTGCGCCTCACGCGGTGCGTTGTCGTAGAAGTAGTCGAGCCCCGCTTCGCCAATGGCGACACAGCGCGGGTGGGCGCTCAGCCGCACCAGATCGTCCGTCTGGATATGCAGTTCCTGGTCAGCATGGTGCGGATGCGTCCCTACGGAGCACCACACGTTCTCATATCGTTCCGCAAGCGCCGAGTATGTGGAGAACTTTTCCACATGTGTGGAAATCGTCACCATCCCCGTTACGCCGGCCGCTGCTGCACGGGCCAGCACGCCGTCGATATCGTTGGCCAGCGCCTCGAAATCGAGATGGCAATGGCTGTCGATCAACATCTATTCTGCCTTGCGCTCGATGCGCGCGAACACGCCTTGCGGCATGGGCAGTTCGGTGCCGGGCACGAGGCGGTTCCGGTCGATGGCCAGCGGCAAGAGCCGGTCCTCTTCGGGCACGGCCAATTGGTCGAGCAGCTTGGCCGCCGAGTCCGGCACGAAAGCCAGCATTGGGATAGCCAGCCGGCGCACCGTGTCTGCGGTTCGGTACAGCACAGTGGCCATCCGCTCCGGGTCGGTCTTCTTGAGTGCCCAAGGCTCCTGCGCGGCGAAGTAATTGTTGGCCGAACTCAGCGCCGCAATGATCGCGCCAGCGGCCTCGTGCACCAATTGCTCGTCCATGGCCTTCTGCGCTGCCTGCAGCGCCTCACCAACCTCTACTTCTAGTGCCTCGTCGGCGGCCGTGGCGTGCCCGAATTCCGGCACCTTGGCACCGCAGTTCTTGTTGATCATCGACAGCGAGCGCTGCGCCAGATTGCCCAGATTATTAGCAAGGTCCGCATTGACGCGGTTGGTCAGCTTGTCGCGGCTATAATCGCCGTCCTGCCCGAACGAGACTTCGCGCAAGAGGAAATAGCGGATCGGATCAGCCCCGAACTCTTCGACGAGCTCGAACGGGTCGATCACATTGCCCAATGACTTGCTCATCTTCTGCCCGTCGACCGTCAGGAAACCATGGGCAAAAACGCGGTGCTGCACGGGAATGCCAGCGCTCATCAAGAAAGCAGGCCAATAAACCGAATGAAACCGGATGATGTCCTTGCCAATGACATGCAGATCCGCCGGCCAGAATTTCTGAAACAGCTCGCTCTGCTCGTCTGGGAAGCCGACGCCGGTGATGTAGTTGGTCAGCGCGTCGACCCAGACATACATCACGTGGCCCGGCGCATCCGGCACCGGAATGCCCCAGTCAAAGGTCGTGCGGGAAATGGAAAGATCCTGCAGCCCGCTTTTGACAAACGAGATGATCTCGTTGCGCCGCTCCTTGGGCGCGATGAAATCGGGGTGTGTCTCGTAGAGGTCGAGCAGCTTCTCCTGATAGGCCGAGAGGCGGAAGAAATAGGTCGGCTCTTCCACCCAATTGACCTCGGCGCCCGACGGTGCGAAGCGCTTGCCGTCCTTCTCGGTCAGTTCATCCTCATCGAAATAGGCTTCGTCGCGAACCGAATACCAGCCCTTGTAAGTGGACTGGAAAATGTCGCCATTGTTGCTGGCGGCCATCTTGCTCCAGATCGCCTGGCTGGCCTTATGGTGTCGCTCTTCCGTAGTGCGGATAAAATCGTCATTCGAAATGTTGAGCGCTTCGGCCAGCTTACGGAACTCGGCCGAGTTCTTGTCCGCAAGTTCGCGCGGCGTGATGCCCTGAGCCGCTGCCGTTTGCACCATCTTGATGCCGTGCTCGTCCGTACCGGTCAGGAAATAGACCTCGCGTCCCTCCAGCCGCTTGAAGCGCGCAATGGCGTCTGTCGCGATCATCTCGTAGGCATGCCCGATATGGGGCGCACCATTAGGATAGGAGATCGCAGTTGTGACGTAGAAGGGCTTGGCGGTCATAGGGTCTCGGCGGACGGTGGGGCGTTAAGGGCAGCGTGCTTCCGGATTGCGTCGAACACGGCGACAAGCGTCTGTTTCATATCCAGATTGATGTCGTCCGCGTCGGCAAAAAGAGCGTGTGCCTTGTCCCATAGCTCGTTTGCCGAGGCAAGCCGCATCCGGCTATCCCCAGCCATGGCCGCCATGCGCGCTTCGTCGGCAATCCAGTCGTCGAGCATCTCGCGGGCAAACGACAATTCCGTGCCTTGTGGATTGGCGCCGAGCGCATCGGCCAGTTGCAGCGACATGCTGGATGGCTGCCCGGCAGGATTGCCGAGCCAAGCCTGCAAGCCCCCGAGCGCCGACTCTGCCTCAAGCGCGAGGGTCTCGAATGCTCGTCGCGGCCGCCCACGAGACAGTGCAACGGCCCGGTCCAGCTCGGCCCGCCCCAGCCCCGGATCGTGCTCCAGCAGGACGGCCCGGACATGATCCTCACCGATCGCGCGGAGGGCAAGGTTATGGCAGCGCGACTTGATCGTGGGCAGCAACCGGCCCGGCCGATGGGAAATCAGAAGGAACGTCGTTTCGGCTGGCGGTTCTTCGAGCGTCTTGAGCAGCGCATTGGCAGCTGAAGGGTTGCAATCGTCTATGCTGTCGATGATCGCAATGCGTTGCCCTGCCCGTCCACGCGTATGGTGCAGTGAGTCGCGAACGTCCCGCACATCCTCGACACGGATGACAGTATAGAAGCCCTTGCCCTCTTTGGGGCGACGGCGGAGCAAGAACAAATTGGGGTGTGATAGCGCGCCGATCTGCTCGCTAACGCGATGCGCATCCTCGTCGCCGGTCGCCACGAGAATGCTCGCAGCAAGCTCAAAAGCAAAACTGGCTTTCCCAATCCCTTGCGGCCCGTGCAGGAGGATGGCGCCCGGCAAACGCCGCGACGCGATCTGCCCTGCAATGGCGGCGCGCACATGATCATGCCCGAGCGCCCGCTGGCGCCGTTCAGGCACAAGAACACCGGGCAATGCGTCCGGATCGCTCACGCCGGGGCGCCGCTCAGTTCCGGAAAGCGCCGGCTTACCAGATCCCAAACGGCTTCTTCAAGCGCATCTTCGGACTGCTCGGCTGAGATCACGACGCAGCGGTCTGGATTGGCCTTCGCGATGGCTAGGAATCCTGTCCTCAGGCGCCGGTGCCATTCCAGTTCTTCTTTTTCGAAGCGATCGCCGGTCTGGGCTAAGCCCTCCTCGATTTCTCGCGCTGCGACACGCTCGAAAGCGGTCTCTGGGTCCATGTCGAGGATGATGGTTAGATCGGGGTTGTTTCCGTTAAGCGCGAGGGTCTCCAAGGCGCCGATCAGCTTGGTATCCACGCCCCCGGTCAGGCCCTGATAGGCGCGCGTCGAGTCATGGAAGCGATCGGACAATACCCAGGTGCCGCTGCGTAGATTGGGCGCAATCAGTTGGTTGACGTGGTCAAGGCGCGCGGCAGCGAACAACACCGCCTCGCCCCCTGCCCCCCAGCTTTCTGAGCGCCCTTGCAGGATGAATGAGCGGATGGCTTCGGCCTTGGGCGTGCCGCCAGGCTCACGGGTGCGGATCGCCCTAATGTCGTGCCGCTCGAGATTGCTCAATAGCCGCTTGACCTGGGTCGACTTGCCCACGCCTTCGCCGCCTTCAAACGTAATGAAACGGGCGCGGGTTACAGAATCGGCGTCAGCCATGAGAAGGGTCCGGGTAGATGTCGTGCCGACGTTTAGGAGAAATCACCAGCCGTTGCCAGCAACTAACGCCGCGCCAAGCCAGTTCTGTCGTTCTAGAGCCAGCCCAGCGCCAGTTCCTTGAGCGCATCGGTTGCCTTGCGCACGATGTCGCCTTCACCAACGCTTTCGGCAGCGTAGAGCGGCGCTACCTGCACCAACTGGTCGTCGCAGAACACGCGAAGTTCGGCGATCTGGGTGCCCTGTTCCACCGGCGGCAGGAGCGGCGCGTTATAGTTCACCTGGGCGCTGAGGCATTTGCGCGAGCCGCGCGGCAGATAGAGTGCAACTTCGCCGTTGCCGATCAGCCCGACGCTGCCCGAAGTACCGCCATAAACATTGGCATAGGCAACAACTTTGCCCTCTGGATAGGCCGCAACGCGTTCAAACGCCCGCGTGCCCCAGGTAATCAGCTTACGACCCTCTTCGGTGCGCTCAGCCATGGAAGTCAGCCCATGCACCACGCCCACCAGCCGGCGCCCGCCCTGCTCGGTCGAAATCACCGAACCATACCCAGCCGCTTCCGTATGCCCGGTTTTAAGGCCGTCGACCCCAATGCCGAGCTCAACAAGCGAATTGCGGTTGGGCTGCCTGATGCCGTTCCACTCCATCTCCGGCTCGGAAAAATAGTGGTAATATTGTGGGTAGGTGCGAATAAGATACCGGGCCAGATCGGCCAGATCGCGCGCCGTCACATACATGTTGGGGTCCGGTAGGCCCGTCGGGTTGGTGAAAACCGAATCGGTCAGGCCGATGTCGGATGCCAACTCGTTCATCATCGCAGCAAAACCCGCTTCCGAACCCGCAATGCCTTCGGCGAGAACGATCGCTGCGTCATTACCCGATTGGATGATGACGGAGCGAACCAGATCCTCGACCTTGATCTTGGAGTTGAGGTCGGCGAACATAGTCGAGCCGCCCGAGGACGCGCCACCTGTGCGCCAGGCATGTTCGGAAACGAAAAACTCATCGGTGAACTGGAGCCGGTTGTTTTCGATCTCATTGAAGACGACCGCGATGGTCATGAGCTTGGCCATGCTGGCCGGCTCCATGGGCAGGTCAGCATCCTTCTGGAAGATGACCGTTCCAGACTCTTCGTCCATCAAAACGGCAAACTTGGCCTTGGTTTCGAAACTGGGCTGAGCCAGGGCTGGCGCTACCAATCCGAGCAGCGCAAAAACAACCAGCCAAATTCGTATCATGTCGGCATCCTCTATCGCTGCCGGCAGCAGCCCCGACAGACGAGTCTATTCATAAAGAACTATGTCGCCGAGGCCAAGTTCCTGGGCCATGGCGTTTACGTCATTGCGCGACACGCCGGCCTTCAAATGTGTGAGAGTGAGCTGCGTCGCTGCCCGGCCATTGGCGCTTACCTGCTCCTCCTGCACAGCGCCGAGTATGGCAAACTGTTTTGCGACCTCGATGGCATTGGCTTGGTCGGCGAAAACGCCAACGCCAATCTGGACATCGCGTGCATCCGCATCGATGGATTGCACCCAATCATTGAGATCGGGCGATTGGCTGGCCATGGCCGTCACGGCCGCATGCGCACTGTTGATCGCGGCGTCCTGTTCCTGGGGCGTCGTATCGGCATAGGAGAACAAGCCGCCGAAGAAATTGCCGGCCATGTCGGCAAGGCTATTGGTGCCATCAGCGTATCGCGTGCCGCTTTGCACGGGTGGACCGCTATAGCTGGCGAGAAGCATGCGGGTGTCGTCGCCTTCAAGCGGTGCGGCCCCGACATATTCCGCCCGGATCTGTGCATGGCCATTGTTCACATATCCCAGCATTTCCGCGGCGCGGTGCGACAAATCCATGATGCGGCCGGGCATGTAGGGCCCGCGATCATTGACGCGCACGATAACCGATCGGCCATTCTGCTGGTTGGTTACGCGCACATAGGAAGGCAGCGGTAAGGTCGGATGTGCGCCGGTGATTGCATTTGCCGAGAAGATTTCGCCGTTTGCAGTACGGCGGCCATGGAAGTCCGAGCCATACCAGGAGGCTTCGCCAGTTGCGACATAGCCGGGTTGTTCCTGTGGCACATAGGTCTTGCCGCGAACCGTATAGGGCCGGCCCACCTGATAGCGGCCGCCGCCCTTGGGCGGGTTCGGATTGGTAGTGACGCGCGGCGAAACCCCGACCCCGTATTCGGATGAGGTAAATGCACCGCGCTTGACGGTAGCGCCATAGCCGCCCATTCCGCAGGCCGCAATCATGGGCGTTACAAGTGATGTGAGGGCTATGAAGCGAACGGTGTGGCGCCACGAGGGTGTCAAAATAAGCAAACTCATACGCAATACTGGATCCGGGGGCACAATAATGCACTTTGCCCAACTTTTCCCGCATATCAGCCCAATCTGGTTTAGCTGGAGTTAAGGGCAACCAAACGTTAGCACTTTCGGGCAAATTGCTGCTTTGCAGTAAATGGTGCGCTACACCGTTCTGGCGAACGGCACCTTGTGCATTTGCAGATATAAAGATATCTTTATGTGATCGGCTGATCCGATTTCAGTTCAAATAGGCAGGACGGCGATGAGCCCCACTGAACATAAAGCAGTTCCCTACATCCCCGATTGGACCGAGGTCCGATCAGCCATCGCACAGGCCGCCCGCGAGCGCATCCTGATCCTGGATGGTGCAATGGGCACGATGATTCAGCGCCTCAAGCTCACCGAAGAGAACTTCCGTGGGCAGCGCTTCAAGGATTCGAAGCTGCCGCTGCAGGGCAACAACGACCTTCTGGTGCTGACCGAACCACAGCGCATCGAAGATATTCACTACGACTACTTCATGGCCGGCGCTGATATTGCCGAGACCAACACGTTCTCCGCTACCTCAGTCGCGCAGGCTGATTATGCCTGTGAGTCAGCCGTTTACGACATCAACTACCAAGGTGTGATCGTTGCCCGCCGCGCCGCTCAGCGCGCCGAAGCGAGTGACGGTCGGCGCCGCTTCGTTGCCGGCGCGCTCGGACCCACCAACAAGACCTCGTCCATGTCGACGGACGTCAACAGTCCCGGCCATCGCGCCATCACCTTTGATGAATTGGTTGTCGCCTATGGCGAAGCCATTCGCGGCTTGGTCGATGCCGGCGCCGATCTGCTGCTATTTGAAACCATTACTGACACGCTCAACACCAAGGCCGGCATCTTTGCCGCGCAACGCCTGTTCGAAGAGCGCGGCATCGATGTGCCAATCATGATTTCCGGCACGATCACCGATCTGTCTGGCCGCACCCTTTCGGGGCAAACTCCGACTGCCTTCTGGTACTCAATCCGCCACGCCAATCCGCTGACCATCGGCCTCAACTGTGCCTTGGGCGCCAACGCCATGCGCGCCCATTTGGGCGAACTTTCCGATGTCGCAGACACGTTCATCTGCGCCTACCCCAACGCCGGCTTACCGAACGCCTTCGGCCAGTACGATGAGAGCCCCGAGTTCATGGCCGAACAGATCGAAGGCTTTGCCGCGGCCGGTTACGTCAACATCGTCGGCGGCTGCTGTGGCTCGACACCGGACCACATCCGGGCCATCGCGCAGGCAGTGGGCAAGCACAAGCCGCGCATCGTGCCTGATGCCGATAAACTCTTGCGCCTCGCGGGCCTCGAGCCCTTCACACTGACCAAGGACATTCCCTTCGTCAACGTCGGCGAGCGCACCAACGTCACCGGCTCCGCCCGCTTCCGCAAGCTGATCACCGCAGGCGATTACACCGCCGCACTCGATGTGGCGCGCGACCAGGTTGCCAATGGCGCGCAGGTCATCGACATCAACATGGATGAGGGCCTGATCGACAGCCAGCGCGTCATGGTTGAATATCTTAATCTGCTTGCCGCCGAACCGGACATCGCCAAGGTCCCGCTGATGATCGACTCCTCCAAATGGGAGGTGATCGAGGCTGGCCTCAAATGCGTGCAGGGCAAGGCGCTGGTGAACTCGATTTCCATGAAGGAAGGCGAGGAACAGTTCCTCCGCTATGCCCGCCTAGTACGCGCCTATGGCGCTGCCGTCGTCGTCATGGCGTTCGATGAAAAGGGCCAGGCCGACACGCTCGAGCGCAAGGTCGAAATCTGCACCCGCGCATACAAGCTTCTCACCGAAGAGGTTGGGTTCCCCCCCGAAGACATCGTCTTTGACCCCAATGTTTTTGCGGTCGCCACCGGTATCGAGGAACACAATGGCTATGGCGTCGCCTTCATCGAGGCGACCAAGCAGATCACCGGCACCCTGCCCCACGTCCACATCTCGGGCGGCATCTCGAATTTGAGTTTCTCGTTCCGTGGCAATGAGCCCGTGCGTGAGGCGATGCATGCCGTGTTCCTCTACTATGCCATTCAAAACGGCATGGACATGGGCATCGTGAATGCCGGCCAGCTCGCCGTCTACGAATCTATCGATCCGGAACTTCGCGACGCCTGCGAGGACGTGATCCTCAACCGTAACCCGGATGCTACCGATCGCCTTCTCGAGTTAGCTGAACGCTACCGCGGTACGGCAGGCAAGGAAGTCGCGGCCAAGGATCTCAGCTGGCGCGAAAAGCCGGTGGAAGACCGGATCGCGCATGCGCTGGTCAATGGTATCACCGAGTATATCGACGCCGACACAGACGAGGCGCGGCAGAAATATCCGCGACCGCTCTACGTCATCGAAGGCCCGCTAATGGCTGGCATGAGCATTGTGGGTGACCTGTTCGGCTCGGGTAAGATGTTCCTGCCTCAGGTGGTGAAATCCGCGCGTGTCATGAAACAGGCCGTGGCATTACTGCTGCCCTACATGGAAGCCGAGAAGAACGCCGACGGCAACGCCACTGGCCGCCAAAGTGCCGGCAAGGTGCTGATGGCGACCGTCAAGGGCGACGTCCACGATATCGGCAAGAACATCGTTGGCGTGGTCCTCTCCTGCAATAATTATGAGATCATCGACCTTGGTGTGATGGTCCCGACGGCCAAGATCCTCGAAACCGCGAAACGCGAGAAGGTCGACATCATTGGGCTGTCCGGCCTGATCACGCCGTCGCTCGACGAGATGGTCCATGTCGCCTCCGAGATGGAGCGTGAAGGCTTCGACATACCCTTGCTGATCGGCGGCGCCACGACCAGCCGCGTCCATACCGCCGTCAAGATCCACCCCCGCTACGAACGCGGGCAAACTGTGCATGTGAACGACGCCAGCCGCGCCGTGGGCGTTGTCGGCAATCTGCTGGGCAAAGACACCAAGATCAGCTTCATCGAGGATATCCGGGCCGAATACGCCAAGGCCGCCGCCGCTCACGAACGCGCCGAAAGCGAGAAGCAGCGCCTGTCACTTGCCAAGGCACGGGCGAATGCGTTCAAGTCCGATTGGGTCAGCTATACGCCGCCCAAGCCAAGCTTCTTGGGCACGAAGGTGTTCAATCACTTCGATCTGGAACAGCTTGCCGGCTATATCGACTGGACTCCCTTCTTCCAGACTTGGGAACTCAAGGGCCGCTACCCCGCCATCCTCCACGATGAGCGCCAGGGCGAAGCCGCGCGTTCGCTGTTCGCCGATGCGCAAGGAATGCTCAAGCAGATCATCAATGAGCAATGGTTCAAGCCGCGTGCCGTGGTTGGCTTCTGGCCGGCCAATGCCATGGGCGACGATATCCGGCTCTTCGAAGACGAGGGCCGCGCCAAGGAGCTGGCAACGCTCTTCACCCTGCGCCAGCAACTCAGCAAGCGGGACGGCAAGCCCAACATGGCGCTGAGCGATTTTATTGCCCCCCTCGACAGCGGCAAGCCGGATTATATTGGCGGCTTTGTCGTTACCGCGGGGCTCGAGGAAGTGGCTATCGCCGAACGTTTCGAGAAGCAGAACGACGACTATTCGTCCATTCTGGTTAAGGCGCTCGCCGACCGCTTTGCCGAGGCCATTGCCGAATACATGCACCAGCGCGTCCGCAAGGAGCTCTGGGGCTATGCGGCCGATGAGGCGCTTGCCAGTGATGAGCTCCTGTCCGAAACCTATCGTGGCATCCGCCCAGCGCCCGGCTATCCTGCCCAGCCGGACCACACCGAAAAAACAACGCTGTTCCGCCTGCTGGACGCGGAGAAAAACGCTGGCGTCACGCTTACGGAAAGCTACGCCATGTGGCCGGGCTCGTCCGTGTCCGGCCTCTACTTTTCGCACCCGGACGCTTACTACTTCGGCGTCGCCAAGGTCGAACGGGACCAGGTGCTCGACTATGCCGAGCGCAAGGGCATGAGCGTTGCAGAAGTCGAGCGCTGGCTCGGGCCTATCCTCAACTACATTCCCGGCCCCGCCATCGTGGCAGCGGAATAGCCATGCCCAGGCCTGAGCCCATTCCAGTTACGCTGATCACCGAGCGCAAGCCCCTGCTGGCGCTCGATCCTGACACGGCGCTCCTCAGATTACCCGCCAATTCGGGCCACGGCCATGCCGACGGCGAGCAATGCGTCGCCTGCGCCATGCGCACCGATGTGCGTGCCTTGCTGTTCGATCTGCTGGAAGGCGCCAAGCAGGGTTTGCGGCCCGCCTTCAAGAAGGTTGTGGTGGACGCCAGCGCCGTCGACGACCAGAGCAAGGTTGTGGCGGCGCTCACCGGTAAGCTTCCCGCCCAAGCGCTGCGCGATCACACCGTGGCACGGCTGTTCTATCTGGCTGGCTAGCCGGGGAACCGCACCAGCGGAGTCTCCAGCCGCAGATAGAGCGGGTGCTTTGGCGAGCCATCAGCGTTTGTGCCGAAGCACCAGAGCTCGACGCCATCTTCTTTCAAGGCAGCGACAATGTCCCGCCCGGCTTGCGCCAGCGCCTTGTTGAGCTTGCCATGGCAGAGCACCACCTTTTCTGCTCCCGCTGCTGCCTGGCGGATAGCTGGCAGATTGGCATCCGACACGGCAACAATTCCTGACGCCAGCAGCATCTTGGGGTCGGTTGCGCGATAGTCCCCCACATTGGTTTTCACCATGGCGGTAAAGCCTTCGCGTACGGCAAACGTCCATTCGCGGGCGCAGGTCGGATCATTGACATTGGCGTCGGCAGTGCTCGGGTTCATCCCGATAAACATGATGTACCGGTCCGGGAAAGTGTCACCCGTCCAGCGCCGCATGAGCTGGCGGTGTTCCTTGTCAGTGAACACCGCATCGCCCTTGACCCCGGGCATTAGGCGCAGCCTTACCCTTCCGCCAGGATCATGACCGTCGCCGTCGATCATGCCGTCAAATCGCTGGGCGGCACGAGGCCGTTGATGAGCGACGCCGTTGTGATGGTGTTAGCCAGAAGGCACGCAATAGTCATGGGACCGACTCCGCCGGGAACGGGCGTTATGGCGCCTGCGACAGCCGCAGCCTCCGCATAGGCCACATCGCCTAGCAGCCGCGTCTTGCCCTCCCCACGCTCGGGCGCATCGATCCGGTTGATACCCACGTCGATGACAGTCGCGCCAGGCTTTATCCAGTCGCCCTTGATCATCTCCGGCCGCCCCACGGCAGCGATGACGATGTCGGCCTGCCTGACGATCGCCGCCAAATCTTTCGTGCGCGAATGCGCCATCGTTACAGTGCAGTTCTCCCGCAGCAGCAGTTGCGCCACTGGCTTGCCGACGAGATTAGAGCGCCCAACGACCACAGCGTGGAGTCCCGACAAATCGCCCAGCGTATCGCGCAGCAGCATCAGGCACCCCAGCGGCGTGCATGAGACCGGCCCAGGCAGGCCGATGGCAAGCTTGCCAACGCTGGCGGGCGTAAAGCAATCCACATCCTTGGCAGGTGAAATGGTCTCGATGATCTTCTTGGCATCGATCTGCGGCGGCACTGGCAATTGCACCAGAATGCCGTGGATAGCCGGATCGGCGTTGAGGTTCTGCACCAGCGCCAGCACTTCGGCCTCGCTCGTGTCTTCGGGCAGCTCGTACTTCTCCGAATGCATACCCACTTCGACCGTCTGCTTGGCTTTTTGCGCCACATAGACCTGGCTGCCGGGATCATGTCCCACGATAACGACGGCGAGACCCGGAGTGATGCCGTGGTCCGACTTCAACCGCTTTACATGACCGGCGATACGGCCACGTAGACCCTCGGCAAAGCTCTTGCCGTCGATGATTCTGGCGGTCATGGAAATCTCCATCATTAGTGATGACTTACGCCGCAGACGGCGCCGCGCAGCAATAGAAAATGCCTGTGCCTACGTCCATGCCAGTGCGTAAAATAAAAGGGCTGCAACGGCATTTCTGCCATCGCAGCCCTGGGAACATTGCCCTACCGCACTGTTGAGGGCTTGGGGACAAGCGGCCGGAACAACGCTCCTGGGTCCACCGGTTGCATGGGTCGTTTGCCGTGCCAGTGAACTGTGGTCCAAGATGGGAAGCAATTACGGCGGGAAAAGTGCGGCTCACTGCGATGTGAAGGCGCGTCCCCTGTCCTGACCGATACCCCATCAAGTTTTCCCGCTTCTCCCCACCTCTTCAACTGGCGCTATTCTTCCTTTATCACTCCGGATGAACGGGCGGCGCTGCAGCGACCGGTGGCCGGGGTGGTGCCATCGCGGGAGCGTCGCTGCTCCTTCGGGTTCGAGTTGCGGCCGTAGGGGACGAGCGATCCCCTGCGCGGCTCCCCAACCACTCCAAAAATTGGCAGCCCCGGGACGGTGACCGTCTCACTACTTATTACTTACGAGGCGATAGCCGTCTCGGGGTCCGCCCGTTTTGACAACCGTACTGCAGGCGGCGCCTTGGCACGCCTATTGTCTCTAGCCAGTTGAAGCCGCGTCCGGAAGGTGTCATGCAACAGGACTAAAGCCTGCCCGGCACTGCCTCACCAGATGCGCGCATGACCAAGAGAAGCTTATGACCACGATCAGTCCGCCCCGCCTTGACAAGCAGTCTTTCACCGAGCCCCAAAAGGCATGGGAATATTTGGCTGAGCTTTATCATCGTAACACCGCGTTCATTCGTGATCACCTCAAGGCCTTGGCCGAAGGTGTCGTGCCCGCCGGTCGGGTTCGTGCTTGCTACCCACAAATCGAAGTGCGCTCGACCAGCTACAGCCGCTCGGAAAGCACCCTGCCCTACGGTTTCCTCCATACGCCAGGCCTATACCGCACGACCGTCACAGCGCCCGATCTGTTCCGTACCTACTTTCAGGAGCAGTTCACCGTCATCCTCAAGAACCATGGCGGCACCATCGACATCGCCGAGTCGGATACGCCCATTCCGCTGCACTTCGCGGTTGCTGCCAATGAACGGATCGATGGCGAAGCGCTCAATGCGCTCAACATCCCATTGCGCGACGTTTTTGATGCCCCGGATCTCGGCAACACCGACGACGAGATTGCCAACGGCACTTTTGTGCCGCCGCGCGGAGGCCCATACCCGCTCGCTGCGTTTACTGCACCCCGCGTTGATTATTCCCTGTTCCGCCTCAGCCACTACACTGGCACGGACGCGCGGCATTTCCAGAACTTCGTGATCTTTACGAACTATGCGTTCTATGTCGACGAGTTCTGCCGCGTGGCCAAGGAGTACATGCGGAGCGGCCATCCGCACTACGAAAGCTTCATCGAACCGGGCAATGTGATCACCGACAATTCGCTCAAGGGCGGCAATATCGCTGGCACTGCACCCGTCCGCGCACCTCAAATGCCTGCCTACCACCTCACCGCCAGCCGTGGCCGGGGCATCACCATGGTTAACATCGGCGTCGGCCCGTCAAACGCAAAAACAATTACTGACCATATTGCCGTGTTGCGCCCTCACGTCTGGATCATGCTGGGCCACTGCGCCGGCTTGCGCAATTCGCAGGAACTCGGCGACTACGTGCTGGCTCATGCCTATGTGCGCGAAGATCACGTTCTAGATGCAGATCTGCCGCTGACCGTGCCAGTGCCAGCCCTGGCCGAAGTTCAAGTGGCGCTGGAACAGGCCGTGGAAGAGGTAACCCAGACCGAGGGTATCGAAACCAAGAAGATCATGCGCACCGGCACGGTGGCGACGTTCGATAACCGCAATTGGGAGCTACGCGACCAAACAGAAATCACCCAGCGGCTGAGCCAGTCACGCGCTGTCGCGCTGGACATGGAGTCGGCCACTATCGCCGCCAACGGCTTCCGCTTCCGTGTCCCATACGGCACTCTGCTATGCGTCTCCGACAAGCCGCTGCATGGCGAATTGAAGCTGCCTGGCATGGCGTCTGACTTCTATCGCACTCAGGTCAATCGGCATCTGCAGATCGGCCTGCGTGCCATGGAAATCCTGCGCGATCAACCTGCCGAGCGGCTCCACTCCCGCAAGCTGCGCAGCTTTGCGGAGACGGCCTTCCAGTAACAAATTGCCCGGCATCGCTGCCGGGCTATTTGCTAGTGCTTGGCAGTACCTGGCTCCGCCAGCTTGCGGTGCATCTCCGCGAGTTGCTTGTCCGGCGTCACGTTGGCCATCAGCGCCTGCATCTTGTTGCTGAAGCCGGACACTTCGTGCCCGTCGCCGCGCATCATGGCGTCAAAGCCATCCTTGGCGACCTTGTCCGGCGGCGTTTTCTTGTCGGTGCCAACCTTGGTGTCGAGCATGTCGGCGACTTCGAAGAAGTCGGTATCCGTCGGGCCCGGCATCAGAACCGTGACGGTCACATCGGTATCCTTCAGCTCATTGCGCAGGGCAAACGAGAACGAATCCACATACGCCTTGGTGGCGTTATAAACGGCCTGGAAGGAGCCCGGCATCAAGCGGGCAATGGAGCCGGTGAGGAGCACTTTTCCACTGTTACGATCACGCATGTCGCGCACGAACCGATGCAGCAAATAGGTCGTACCCACGATGTTGAGGTTGATCACCTGGGTGATGTCGGCAAAATCCTGGTCGAGGAACGCTCGGCCAAGACCGCGTCCAGCATTGGCCATCAGCACGTCGACCGCACGGCCCTTCGCCTGTACTGCCTGGTAGAGCTTTTCGACGCCTTCAATGGTCGAGAGGTCAGCCTGCACCGTATCGATGGTGCCGCCCATCTGCCGCAACTGACCGGCGGCCTGTTCGATCTCGTCGGTGTCAGAGCTGATAACGACGTCAAAGCCGTGTTGGACGCATTGCTTGGCGAGTTCATAACCGATGCCGGACGATGCGCCCGTGACGACGGCGAGTTTTACGGCTTCTGCCATAATGGAGCTCCGTTGAGATTTGAGTGCTGTCTCAACGGAGCAGAGTCGTGGGTGTTCCGGTCCCCGCCGGTAAACTATCCTAGGACCGTTTGGTGCGCCTTAGCGGCCTTTAACGACCGAATAGCCGGCGTACTTTGCCGAGGTACCAAGTTGTTCCTCGATGCGGATCAGCTGGTTGTATTTGGCCAAACGATCGGAGCGCGAAAGCGAGCCGGTTTTGATCTGGCCGCAGTTGAGGGCAACAGCGAGATCAGCGATCGTCGCGTCCTCGGTTTCACCCGAACGATGCGACATAACCGAGGTGTAGCCGGCGCGATGTGCCGTATCGACGGCGTTGAGCGTTTCGGAGAGCGAGCCGATCTGGTTGACCTTGACCAAGATCGAATTGGCCACGCCCATCTTGATGCCCGAAACGAGCCGCTCGGTGTTGGTGACGAACAGATCGTCGCCCACCAGTTGCACCTTCTTGCCGACAGCATCGGTCAGCGCTTTCCAGCCGTCCCAATCGTCTTCGCCCATGCCGTCCTCGATCGAGATGATCGGATAGCGATTGGCAAGATCCTCAAGGAAACGGACGTTGTCTTCGGAGGAAAGCGACTTGCCCTCGCCTTCCATCTCGTACTTGCCGCCCTTGTAGTACTCGGTCGCAGCGCAATCGAGGCCAAGGAAGATGTCCTCGCCCGGCCGGTAGCCAGCCTTCTCGATGGACCGCATGATGAAGCCCAGCGCATCGTCAGCCGACTTAAGGTTCGGCGCAAAACCGCCCTCATCGCCCACGGCGGTGTTGTGTCCTTCGGCCGAAAGACCTTTCTTCAGCGTGTGGAAAATTTCCGAACCGATCCGCACGGCATCAGCGAGGTTTTCCGCGCCGGCCGGCAGTATCATGAATTCCTGCATGTCGATCGGGTTGTCGGCATGCTGGCCGCCATTGATGATGTTCATCATTGGGACAGGCAGCATATGGGCGTTCGGCCCGCCGATATAGCGGTAAAACGGCAACTCGCTCGATTCCGCAGCAGCCTTGGCGACAGCGAGAGACACGCCCAGAATGGCATTAGCGCCCAGGCGCGATTTGTTCGGCGTGCCGTCGAGCTCGATCAGCGCTTGGTCGAGCGCCAGCTGGTCCAACGCATCCATGCCCTGGATTTCATCGAAGATGACATTGTTGACGTTCTCGACAGCCTGAAGAACACCCTTGCCATTGTACTTCTTGCCGCCGTCGCGCAGCTCCACCGCCTCATGGGCACCGGTCGAAGCGCCAGACGGAACGGCTGCACGGCCAAAGCTGCCATCATCGAGAACCACGTCGACTTCAACCGTTGGATTGCCGCGGCTGTCGTAAATCTGACGGCCCTGGACGTGGATAATAGAAGACATCGGCGAAGCCCTTCCGGATGTGTGGCGAATGATGCGCCACTCCTAGACGGGGCTTGTGACAAGTGAAAGAGGGGCAGGCAAAAAAAGCCGGGCTGGGGCTGCTAGGCGAGCTTCACTTGACCATCTTGGATCAGCCAGGCGACCGCTTCTTGCACAGCCTCGAGCGAGGTGTAGCGAGGCGCGTAACCGAGCAGCCTTTTGGCTTTTTCGATCGAGCAGTTCGGCGAGCGGGCAATGTGCTCCCAGGTCGCTTTTGCTTCTGCTTCGTCTTGATCGGCCGCCCAAGTATCAAAGGGCGAAAACGATATATCCGGCTCCTTGCCGAACCAGCGATACATCGCTTCGGCATAATAGCGCAGGGTCAGGGCCCCCGACGACACGGCATGGAAGCTTTCCCCGTTAGCAGCAGAGCGATTATTCATTGCTCCAACAATCACCTGCGCCACATCGTCCGCATGGACATGATGAACGGTTTCGACACCGAAGTTCGGCAAAACCAACGGCTTGCCCTGCGCTATGGTCGAGAACACCTCCGGGTTGAAATGACCAGCTGGGTTGAGTGGTGCCCAGCCGGGACCTACGATGTGGCCCGGATGGACGATGCTGACCGGAAAGCCCCGTCTGTAGGCACGCTGCAGCAAATTCGTCTCGATTGCGGCTTTGGCTTTGCCGTATTCACCGAAGGGACGCTTCACGGCCCACTCCGGCGTTGGCACCACTTCGGAAAAGCCGTGGGTCCAGATCGTACCGATGTGGATCAGCTGATCAACATTGTCAGCGAGCGCATCGGCCAATTGAGTGCTGCTCGCCAGCGTAAAGCAAATCAGGTCGATGACGACCTCTGCATTCAACGCCGCTATTGCGGTTCCGAAGGTGCCAGCGGCTTCTTCGGCAGCGCGATCGAGCTTCACATTCCTAACTTGTCCCCAAGCGCCGTTAGCCTGATATGGCTTTGCCGTACCACGGCTGACTACCGTCACCTCGTGGCCTGCTTGAACAAGCCGCGGCACCAGATAGGTGCCGATGTGTCCAGTGGCGCCGATGACCGCAATCTTGCTCATGTGACGTCCTTAATCCTCACGCTTGTGAGCGTCGATCCGCTTGTCATCCAGTGCGGCTCTGGCTCTTTCCAGGTCCTTGTCAGCCTTTGTCTGGCCGAACTTCAGGCGGTTTTCGGCCGCTTGAACGTTCTTGGCGTCGCGTGCTTTGCGCTTTCGTGCGGTCCTGAGATTAACAATATCAGCCACGAGCGTCTCTCCAGCCCATCAAACCAGACGGCTTTGCTCCATTGCGGCAGCAATGAAGCTGGCGAACAACGGATGCGGCTCGAAGGGCTTGCTCTTGAGTTCCGGGTGGAACTGCACGCCAATGAACCACGGATGATCGGTGCGCTCCACGATCTCAGGCAATTTGCCATCTGGAGACACGCCGGAAAACAGCAAGCCGTTTTTCTCAAGCAGCTTGCGGTAGTCCATGTTCACCTCATAGCGGTGCCGATGGCGCTCCGAGATCCGGGTGGTGCCGTAAATGTCGGCTACCCGGCTGCCGCGTGTCAGCTGGGCGGGATAGGCGCCCAAGCGCATGGTCCCGCCAAGATCGCCTTCCGTGACGCGCTTCTCGGTCTCATTGCCTTTGATCCACTCGGTCATCATGCCGACGATTGGCTCCTTGGTGGGCCCAAATTCAGTGGACGAGGCGTTCTTGATCCCAGCAGTGTTACGAGCAGCTTCGACGCAGGCCATCTGCATGCCAAAGCAAATGCCGAAATAGGGCACATCCTTCACGCGGGCGAAGCGTGCGGCCTCGATCTTGCCGGCAGAGCCGCGCTCACCAAAGCCACCGGGCACCAGGATGCCGTGGACGTGCTCAAGATAAGGAGCCGGATCGTCGCGTTCGAAAACTTCGCTGTCGATCCACTGCAAATTGACCTTTACCTTGTTGGCAATGCCACCATGGGTCAGCGCTTCGGAGAGGGATTTGTAGGCGTCCTTGAGCCCAGTGTATTTACCTACAATGGCGATGTTGACCTCGCCTTCAGGATTATGCAGGCGGCCCGATACGTCTTTCCAGGCCGTCAAATCAGGCTCGGGCGCATCGGCGATGCCAAAAGCAGCAAGGATTTCCCGGTCCAGACCTTCCTTGTGGTAGGCGAGCGGAACGTCATAAATCGATGCGACGTCCAGACCCTGGATGACCGCGCTTTCGCGAACATTGCAGAACAGCGACAGCTTCTTCTTTTCGCCATCGGGGATCGGGCGATCGCAGCGGACCAGCAAAACGTCTGGCGAGATGCCAATGGACCGCAACTCGCGCACGGAGTGCTGGGTTGGCTTGGTCTTGAGCTCACCGGCCGAAGGAATGTACGGCATCAGTGTGAGATGCAGATAGCAGGCCTGCCCGCGCGGCAGATCATTGCCCAATTGGCGGATCGCTTCGAAGAACGGCAGGCCTTCGATATCGCCGACAGTGCCGCCGACCTCGACGAGGACGAAGTCGAACTCCTCATTGCCTTCTACGACGAAGTTTTTGATGGCGTCCGTGACGTGCGGAATAACTTGAACGGTGGCACCAAGATATTCGCCCTTACGCTCCTTGGCGAGAATATCAGAATAGATGCGGCCAGTGGTGATGTTGTCGCGCTTGTTGGCAGCACGGCCCGTGAAGCGCTCATAGTGACCAAGGTCGAGGTCGGTCTCGGCGCCATCATCTGTCACGAACACTTCGCCATGCTGAGTAGGCGACATCGTGCCTGGGTCGACGTTGAGGTACGGGTCGAGCTTGCGCAGCCGAACCTTATAGCCACGCGCCTGCAGCACGGCGCCAAGTGCCGCTGATGCAAGTCCTTTTCCCAACGAGGAGACCACGCCTCCGGTGATGAATACGTACCGAGCCATGGGCGTTCACCTTAATCACATCAGAACAGATTCGCAGAGCCCGCAATCGGCTCCACACAAAAAGAAGAAGGGGATGTTTCCATCCCCCTCTTGCGTCCGCCTTGCGGCGGTTAGTTGGTCGCTGGCGCGGCCGGTGATTGAGCCGGCGCCGCAGGCACTTCGGCCGGCGCTTCAGGGACTGGCAAGTCACTGTTGGCTTCAGGTACGGCTGCAGCCGGTGCAGGTTGTTGCGTTGCCGCAGGAGCAATGTCTTGCGTTACCGGATCAGTACCTGCTGGTGCCGCTGGATCGCTTGCGGGTACCGGAAGGTCGCTTGCCGTGCCACTCTGAAGAGAGTTGAGAGCGTCCAGAACCGTGGTCGGTGCAGCCTCGCCGTCCACTGCCGTAGCGCGCTCGAGGATGCCGGACGTGCCGCGATCAAGCTCAGAAAGAATGGTCAGGCCGATCGCCGTCGCAAAAAACAAGGTAGCGAGAATAGCCGTCGTCCGAGTTAACAGATTGGCTGAGCCCCGGGCCGTCATAAAGCCACCGCCACCGCCACCAATGCCTAGGGCGCCACCTTCGGAGCGCTGCAGGAGAATAACTGCGATAAGCGCCAGAACGATCAGCAGATAGGCAACAATAAGGACGTTCGCCATTGGGTCTCAGTCTATCGGTCTATGCAAAGATGGCGCGTCTTACACGCCTCATGCCGCAAATGCCAGAGGTCCGGAACAGAATCCCGTCCTCCCGGGCAACGCACATAATCACACGGCGGAGATAATGGTGTAAAAGTCATTTGCCAAGAGGCTCGCGCCGCCTACCAGTCCACCATTGACGTTTTCGATGGACAAGATTTCACGTGCATTCTGCGGCTTCAGCGACCCACCATAAAGGATGCGGATGCTCAGGCCCTTTTCGCCGAAACGGTCCACAAGATTGTTTCTGATTGACGCGTGCATTGAGGCAATCTCTTCGATAGTTGGCGTGCGCCCCGTGCCGATTGCCCAAATCGGTTCGTAAGCTATGTTGACTTCATGGTTCTCTGCAGCATCAGGGATAGAGCCCGCAAGTTGCTCGGCAACGACAGACTCGGCCTGGCTTGCATCGCGCTGAGCTTCCGTTTCGCCTACGCATATGATCGGCTTCAGCCCGGCACCAATCGCCGCCATGGCTTTCAAGCGAATTTGGTCATTGGTCTCGCCGTGATCCGCGCGCCGTTCCGAATGACCCACGATTACATATTGGGCACCCGCGTCCGCAAGCATTCCAGCGGCTATGTCACCGGTGTGCGGGCCCGAGCCTTCCGTGTGGCAATCCTGGCCGCCGACCAAAATACCCGACGTGGCGCCTTGCCTTGCGGCGGCAGCAACTATAGTCGCAGGAGGGCAAATGACGACAATCGCCCGTGGAGCAGCACCGGTCGTGAGCATGCCAGCCAGTGACGTTAGTTCGTCAAGCGAAGCCCGGGTTCCGTTCATTTTCCAGTTGCCCGCGATCAATGGTGAGATTGTCGTCGTCACTCTTTGCTCCTGCTGCCTCTTGCACCGCGGCTGGGTTTGCCCTAACCCCGGCTGTCATATTGGATTACTAGTGCGGCTCCGCTGCTGCGGTAAAGCCTTCGTTGCTGAACGGAACGTCTGAAATGCTCGATAGTTTGCGTGGTTTTGCAAAATCCTGGCCTGGCAAGATCATGGGGGCGTTTCTTCTCGTCGGAGTCGCCGGCTTCGGTATCAACAACGTCATCACCGATTTTGGGACCAACACGGTGGCTCGCGTCGGAGACGAAGAGATTAATTCCCGTGACTTTCTCCGCGCCTACCAGAGTCAGATCAATCAGGTGGCACAGCAAATTGGATCGGTGCCGACACCCGAGCAGGCCGTCAATCTAGGCATCCCTGGAACCGTGCTGCAAAATCTTGCGCAGGATGCGGCGCTCAACCAGATGGCTAACCGATTCGGACTGGGTGTATCGGAGCAAAAGCTCAGCGAGCTCTTGCGCAATGACCCGAACTTCCAGGGGACACTGGGCACCTTTGATCGGGACTCGTTCGGCCAAGTGCTCCAAATGAGCGGGATGACCGAGGCAGAATACTTCGAGGGTCAATCTGACGCTGCGAAGCGCCAGCAAGTCGTTCTCAGCCTGTTCGGCGATACACAGCTTCCCGCAACGGCGTCGGCGCTGGTCAACAAATATGCCGCCGACCAACGAACCATTGATTACTTCGTTCTCACCGAGAACAACATCCAAGCTCCTCCTCCGCCGACAGAAGAAGAGCTTTCGGCCTATCTGGCAAAGCATCAGGCAGAGTTCCGGACTGTAGAGACGCGTACTGTACAGATGCTGCGCTTGTCGCCAGCAGATCTGGCAGCGACTAAGACGATCCCAGAAGACGCAATCGCAGCCGAATACGAGCGAACCAAGGCAAGCTTGAGCCGACCGGAACGCCGCACGATCCAGCAAGTGGTGCTCAACCCTGAACAGGTGACAGTATTCCAAGCCGGTTTGACGGCGGGGACTCCGTTCGCGACTCTTGTCGCGAATGCTGCGCTGACGCCCACTGAATTTGGCACGCTGGCCCAGGCCGAAATACAGGATGCTAGCTTAGCCAGCGTGGCATTCGGCTTACCTCAGGGTGGCTTTGCGCTGGTGGACGGGGTCGCTGGCAAGCGCGCCATTCATGTTTCTGCGATCGAGGCTGCAGGAATGCCGAGCCTTGAAGAAGCGCGTGCACAGATATCGCAGAACCTCGCTCTTGCCGAGGCACGCAATGAGGTCGCAGATGTGCAAGATCAGGTTGAGGAACTTCGCGCTGCGTTCCGCCCGCTAACAGAAATCGCCCAGCGTTTCGGTCTTCCGCTATTTGAAGCCAATGTTACAGCGTCTGGCAACGAGTTGAACGTTATCCCCGATCTGGCCCAGGAAGATTTACCACGGGTGTCCCAGGCGATCTTCAGGGCCACGGAAGGACAGCTGACTCCATCAGTCCAACTGGCCGGCAATGGCAATCTCTATTTCGACCTGTCAAGGATTGATCCAGCCCGGGACCAGACGCTTGATGAAGTGCGCGATCAAGTCGCGACAGCCCTGACGACCGAGCGGACCAATAATGCTATCCAAGCCGCTGCCAACGAAGCCGTTGCACGGCTGGACCGAGGCGAGGCCTTGGCGGACATCGCCGCATCCTACAACGTCTTCCCGCAATTGAGCCAACCTTTCAATCGTTTCGGTAGTGAAGCGAGCGGTGTTGATGGCTCGGTTGCATCGGCGGCTTTCGCCGGGAATGCCGATCATCATGGTCAAGCCGTGAGCCAAGCTGGTGAGTTCGTAGTCTTCCAGGTTGTCGACGTTATTTCCGCCGAGGGTAATCTTGCCGAACAGGCTAATGCTAGCTTGGAGAATGAAGTTCGTGTTGGTCTCTACAGCGAGTTTGTCAGCGCGGTGCGGGATCAAGCCGGGTTGCGCGTGAACCAGCAAGCGCTGCAGCAGACTTTGTCGCTGAATACACCGCAGTAGATACCTCAAAAGACCGGACACTCAACCGATGGCCGCAGACGATTTTCAGCGCTTTTCCGAGCAGTACGATGCTGGGAAGTCGCAAATCGTCTGGCGCCGGATCGTGGCTGATCTGGAAACCCCAGTGGGCACTTACCTTAAGCTCGCCGAAGGCCGTAAGAACACCTATCTGCTCGAGTCGGTGCAGGACGGAACCACTCGTGGACGCTATTCTATCATCGGCAGCCAACCGGACGTTATCCTAAAGGTCGAGGCTGGATCGGCAGCAATCAACCGGCAGGCTCAACGAAACGAGCAAGCATTTGAAGGCCTGTCAGACCGGCCGCTGGATGCTCTGCGTGCGCTTGTTGCCGACAGCAAGATAGAAGTGCCGATAGGTTTGCCGCCTCAATCTGCTGGCGTTTACGGCTATCTCGGCTACGACATGGTCAGATATATGGAAGTGCTCCCGGACGGTAATCCGGATGATCTCCAGATGCCTGAAGCAATTGTCATGCGCCCGTCACTGCTGGCTATCTTCGATACGCTTAAGGACGAGCTCTACCTTACTGCACCCGTCTATGTTCGCTCCGGTGTGTCGGCACGGCAGGCCCATGAGGCTGCCGAAGCTCGCATCGACGATGCGATCACAAGACTCAGCCGTGCGACGCCCGCGACCCCTGCCCCCGCCGAGCTCGAAACTATCGACGTCACCAGCAACACCAGCCGTGACGACTATTTCGCGATGGTCGCCAAGGCCAAGGACTATATCACTGCAGGCGACATCTTCCAGGTCGTCTTGAGCCAGCGCTTCTCGGCAGACTTCAAGTTACCGGCCACGGCGCTGTATCGTGCGCTGCGCCGCACCAATCCTAGTCCTTACATGTACTTCCTGGACTTCGGAGGCTTCGCTGTTGCTGGGTCGAGTCCTGAAATTCTAGTGCGGGTGCAAAATGGCCAGGTCACCATCCGGCCAATCGCCGGCACGCGGAAGCGGGGCTCGACGCCGACCCGGGACAAGGAACTCGCGGCCGAACTGATGGCGGACCCAAAAGAATTGGCCGAGCACCTGATGTTGCTAGACCTGGGCCGCAACGATGTTGGCCGGGTAGCTAAGACAGGATCGGTTAAGGTCACAGACAAGTTTTTCCTCGAATATTATTCACACGTGATGCACATCGTTTCAAATGTCGTTGGTGTGCTCGATCCCAAGTACGATTTTGTGGATGCGCTTTCTGCCGGATTTCCTGCCGGCACCGTTTCGGGCGCGCCCAAGGTACGGGCAATGGAGATCATCGATGAGCTGGAAAAATCGCGGCGCGGCATCTATGGCGGCTGTGTGGGCTATTTCAGCGCTGATGGTACCATGGACACCTGCATCGTGCTGCGCACTGCCATCCTGAAGGATGGAAAGCTGTTCGTGCAGGCCGGCGCCGGTATCGTTGCAGACAGCAAACCGGAATTGGAACATCTGGAGTGTGAAAACAAGGCTCGAGCCCTTTTCAGCGCGGCCGAAGAGGCGCTACGCTATGCCGGGGAAGCGAGGATCGGCCAATGAGGGTGCAGGTCGCAAGAATAGTTCGATGGCGGGACTGGTTCGCCATTTGAACCGCCAAATCCCTTCAGCGCTGGACTGAGCCATGACCAAGACGCTCGTTATTGATAACTACGATAGCTTTACCTACAACCTTGTCCATTTCCTTGGGGAGCTCGGTGCTGAAATCACCGTGCACCGCAACGACAAAATCTCGCTGGATGAGATCTCAGATATGGCGCCGGAGGCGATCGTGCTATCGCCCGGCCCCTGTACGCCCAACGAAGCTGGCGTGTGCCTTGGCTTGATTGAACGCTTCCGAACGCAAACGCCCATCCTTGGTGTGTGTCTCGGTCATCAGGCAATCGGCCAGGCCATGGGCGGCGATGTCATTCGTGCGCCGTACCTTGTTCATGGCAAGACTTCTAAAATCCATCATACGGGCAAGGGCCTCTTTCGTGGGCTTAATTCCGGTTTCGAGGCGACGCGCTATCATTCCCTTATCGTGAAGCAAGACACCCTCCCCGATATGCTGGAAATCACGGCCACAACGGACGACGGTTTGATCATGGGCATGCAGCACAAGACACTCCCAGTGCATGGTGTTCAGTTTCATCCGGAAAGCATTGCCTCCGAAAACGGCCATGCGCTGCTGCAGAACTTCTTGAACCTCGCGCGCGACTTCAAGCGGCAGGCTGCCTGATGGACATCAAGGCGGCACTGCACAAGATCGCAGATCGACGCGATCTAACGGGCGAGGAAATGCGTGGTGTCATGCGCATTATCATGGCCGGCGAAGCAACACCGAGCCAGATCGGCGCATTCTTGATGGGCATGCGCGTGAAAGGCGAGACTGTCGGCGAGATCGCCGCAGCCGTCTCTATTCTGCGCGAGCAGATGGTCACAGTCGAAGCGCCAGAGCACGCCATAGATATTGTTGGTACCGGCGGGGATGGACTTGGGAGCCTCAACATTTCTACCGCAACTGCCATTGTGGTTGCTGCAGCCGGCGTACCTGTTGCCAAACACGGCAATAAGGCCCTCTCCTCTCGCTCCGGTGCATCTCAGGTGCTTGAGGCCCTGGGGGTTAAACTTGATCTTACCCCTGCCGAGATTAGCGGCGTCATTGCTGAGGCAGGCATCGGCTTCATGTTCGCGCCTAATCATCACCCGGCTATGCGCCATGTCGGTCCCGCGCGTAGTGAAGTTGGCATACGGACTTTGTTCAATTTGCTAGGGCCTCAGTCAAATCCGGCGGGTGTCCGACGCTATCTGCTGGGGGTTTTTTCACAGCAGTGGGTTGAGCCAGTAGCTGCCGCTTTGCTAGCCAATCGCGCGATCAAGGCATGGGTGGTTCACTCAAGCGAAGGGTTAGACGAATTATCTACTTCAGGACCGAACTTCGTGGCGCAAATTGCTAAAGGTGATCTGCGCAGTTTCGAGCTGGACCCGGAACAGGTCGGGCTTAGGCTGACCAATCCCAAGGATTTGGTCGGCGGTGACCCTGCCGAGAATGCCGCGGCAATGATTGCATTGTTCGCGGGAGCTCAGAGCGCTTACCGCGAGACGGTTCTGCTCAATGCAGGCGCCGGGCTTTTGGTGGCCGACAAAGTTGGCATAATCGAGGACGGCATTGCCTTGGCCCGTGAGGTAATCGACAGCGGCAAGGCAAGGGAAACACTGACGCGCCTTGTAGCGGTTTCAAACGGACAAAATCGATGAGCGATATACTCAAGCAAATCGAGACATATAAGCGTGAAGAGATTGCCGCCGCCAAGGCAATGCGACCTTGGGCTGAGGTGGTGGCGCAGGCCCATGATCAGCCTGCCCCGCGTGGGTTCATCAGTGCCATTAAGGCAAAGCGCGCGGAGGGCAAGTATGCGCTTATCGCCGAGGTAAAGAAGGCGAGTCCATCTAAAGGGTTGATCCGTGCCGACTTCAACCCAGCTGAAATTGCCCGTTCTTATGAAATTGCTGGAGCCGCTTGTCTTTCCGTGCTGACAGACAGGCCCAGCTTTCAAGGCTCGCCTAGTTATTTGATCGAGGCGCGCGCAGCGACAAGACTACCTGTCTTGCGCAAGGACTTCCTATTCGAGACATACCAGGTTGCCGAGGCGCGCGCCTGGGGCGCAGATTGCATTTTGATCATCCTTGCGGCAGTCGGCGATGACGTCGCACGGTTCCTTCTGGATGCCGCCGAAGAATGGAAGATGGATGCTCTGGTAGAGGTTCACGACCAACTTGAACTCGACCGCGCCCTAGCGCTTGGCGCGGAGTTCATCGGTATCAACAATCGCAATCTGCGAACCTTTGAAACAACGCTCGAGACATCGGTCAACTTGGCCATAGGCGTGCCGCAAGGAACCCTTCTGGTCAGCGAAAGCGGCATCGTTAGTCATGATCACGTCCGCATGCTCGAGCAAAGGGCAGGTATAGGTACCTTCTTGGTCGGCGAGAGCCTTATGCGGCAAGACGATGTTATTGCAGCCACGCGCAGTTTGCTCATGGGTGTTCCGCAGGGAGTTGCTTGATGCCGGGCGAACTCACTCATCTCAATGCCAGGGGTGAAGCGCATATTGTGGACATTGGCGACAAAGCTGCCACCAAACGCCGGGCTGTCGCTCAGGCTCGACTGCTCGCTAGCGCAGAAGCTGTGGCGGCGATCATGGGTGGAAGCCTCAAGAAAGGCGATGCACTGGCGGCGGCTCGGATCGCCGGCATTATGGCGGCGAAAAAAACATCCGAACTCATCCCTCTGTGCCACGCCATTCTGCTGACCAAAGTTGAAGTTAATATCGAACGCGAATCAGAGAGTGCGATTCGTATTGAAGCCGTGGCGGAGACCATGGGACAAACCGGTGTCGAGATGGAAGCCCTTATAGCTGCCTCCACGGCCTCGCTGACGCTTTATGACATGGCTAAAGCGATCGATAAGTCCATCGTCGTTACGGACTTAATGCTGATGGCTAAATCAGGAGGCAAGTCGGCCGACTTCGAGCGCGCTTGAGCCTGCTTCCGGTCGAAGACGCCATTGCCGCGATCATGGGCAGGGTTCCGACGCCATCAGGCGAAATCGTTGACCTTGCCAAGGCTAATTGCCGCGTCTTACTTGAGCCTCTCGTAGCAAGGCACAACCAGCCGCCGTTCAACGCCAGTGCCATGGACGGCTACGCTGTTCGGGCGTCAGATGTTGTTGCGAGACAAAGTCTTGCATTGATCGGCATGTCGCAAGCTGGCTTAGGCTTTGATAGCGAACTCGGAGTTGGACAGGCCGTACGCATCTTTACAGGTGCGCCGCTACCCTACGGCGCAGACACTGTCATCATGCAGGAAGAGGCGCACGTTGACGGCGACGAAGTGTCCTTTAGCATTCAACCCCGGCAGGGTCATAGCGTCAGGCCTTTGGGGACTGACTTTGCCCGTGGTCAAGAGCTGCTTGCCCCGGGAAAGTTGCTAACGCCAATGCAGCTTGCTGTTGCTGCAGCCGCAAATGCACCCAAGCTGACGGTCGCCAAGCGCCCGCGTATCGCTCTCCTGGCTACCGGGGACGAGCTAGTTCTGCCCGGCGCCTCGCTCGGCGCAGGCCAGATTGTTGCCTCGAACAGCTTTGGACTGGCACCGCTTCTTGCACCCTACGCCGAAGATTTGGATGATTATGGCATCGCCAGGGATGACCGAACTGAACTGCGAAATACCTTGGATAAAATATTCAAAGATGAGCCGGATATCGTGGTCACAACTGGGGGAGCCAGCGTCGGTGACCATGACCTTGTCCAGGACCAGCTGCTCGATCTTGGCGTAACGCTGGACTTCTGGCGCATCAACATGCGTCCCGGTAAGCCATTGATGTTCGGCACCAGAGGCAAAACGCTGGTGTTTGGCCTGCCAGGCAACCCTGTATCGGCGATGGTGACCGCAATTGTCTTCATCAAACCGGCACTCCGTCGATGGCTTGGTTATAGGGGGCATAGCAGTTGGAAATTGCCGCTCGCCGCCGCTACGCCGCCCAACACTACACGACGGCATTATATGCGAGGCCAACTGCAGACTGGTGAGAAGGGGCTGAGCGCCCTACCAATATTGCAGACCGATAGTGGGCACACCTCTTCTTTGTCACAGGCTGATCTGTTAATCGTGCAGCCAGAACTCGATACGGGACAAGTTGCCGGTGCGATTGTAGAAGTCATACCCATTACTGCGTTCTAGTGGCTCGTACCGACGGCTTTTCAGAAGATATTGCAGAACATAACTGGAACACCTATAGTCGTTCTGCCTATGTTCCGATTCTCATGCTGAGGGGCCAATGCTCACGCGCAAACAACACGAGCTGCTGATGTTCATCCACGAACGGATGAAGGAAAGCGGTATTCCGCCATCGTTCGATGAAATGAAGGATGCACTCGATCTGGCGTCCAAGTCGGGCATTCATCGTTTGATTACGGCGTTGGAGGAACGGGGCTTTATCCGCCGCCTGCCCAATCGGGCCCGTGCGCTCGAGGTAGTCAAGCTGCCAGACTCGATGAACCCCGCCCTGGGTGGCCGGAAGGCCAAGTTCGAGCCTTCGGTGATTGAAGGAAACTTGGGCAAAGTGGCGTCTCCACCGGCGCGCATGTCAGCGATTGAGGATTATGCTCGGCCAGTATCTATCCCGGTCATGGGCCGCATTGCGGCGGGTACGCCAATCGAAGCTATACAAACGCATTCACACACGATCATGGTGCCGCCGGAAATGTTGGGCAGTGGCGAACATTATGCGCTTGAGGTGCGTGGTGACTCGATGATTGAGGCCGGCATTTTTGATCGGGATACAGTGCTGATCAAGAAGCAGGATCAGGCAAGTACCAACGATATTATTGTGGCTTTGGTGGATAATGAGGAAGCTACTCTCAAGCGTCTCCTCCGCAAGGGCAACATGATTGCGCTTGAAGCAGCAAACCCCGCTTATGAGACGCGTATCTTCCCGGCTGACCGGGTGAAGGTGCAAGGTCGCCTGGTTGGTCTGTTGCGCAAATACTAAGCGTTGGCGTTTTGCGCAGCTGTACGGAACATACCAAAATAAAATGGCCCGCTTATTAGCGGGCCATTTTCTTTAGTGGTTGTCGCGCGGTATGCCGTTGGTCTGGGCAATGCGCTGATATTTTTCAGCAGGCTTGAGGATGGCGCCCTCCCCTAGCTGTCCTACCAAGCCCCGCTGGATCTCCTGCCACGGGGTCTGGTGCTTAGGGAATTTGTATCCACCCATTGATTCCAGATCCTGCCGACGTCTGGCGATCTCTTCATCTGAAATCAGAATGTTGGCCTGCCCCTCATTAAGATCGATGCGCACCCGATCGCCAGTGCGCAGGATGGCAAGGTTGCCACCAGCCGCTGCTTCTGGCGATGCGTTGAGGATAGACGGGGAGCCTGAGGTGCCCGATTGCCGTCCGTCGCCGATGCAGGCCAGTGCATGAATGCCTTTTTTGATCAGGTAGTCGGGTGGCCGCATATTCACGACTTCCGCAGCACCTGGATACCCGATTGGGCCGGCACCACGCATGAAAAGAAGCGTGTGTTCATCGATTTCAAGCGACGGATCGTCAATGCGGTGATGGTAGTCTTCCGGACCATCAAAGACCACGGCCTTGCCCTCAAACATGCCCGGATGCTCGGGATTGTTGAGGTAGCGGTCGCGAAATTCGGTGGAGATCACGCTGGTTTTCATAATCGCGTTGTCGAAGAGGTTGCCGCGCAAGACGAGAAAACCGGCATCGGTCTTCAGTGGATTGTCGAAGTGCCGGATAACTTTGTCGTCCTGAATGGGCGTGTTTCGACAGTTCTCACCGATGGTCTTGCCGTTCGCCGTCGGCGCATGCTCGCGGATCAGGCCTTGGCTCATCAGCTCGTTTACGACTGCGGGCACGCCGCCGGCATGATAATAGTCCTCGCCAAGGTATTCGCCCGCTGGCTGTAGATTAACCAGCAGTGGCACCTTGTGGCCATGGGTTTGGAAATCCTGCAGTTCCAGTTCCACACCAATATGCTTAGCGATGGCTTGGATGTGGATTGGTGCGTTGGTCGAGCCACCGATTGCGGAATTGACTACAATGGTATTGATGAAATTGTCTTTGGTCAGAATGTCCGAAGGCTTGAGGTCCTCGCGCACCATGTCGACGATGCGCTTGCCGGTGCGGTACGCCATCTCTTGCCGGTCGCGATACGGCGCCGGAATGGCGGCCGAACCCGGCAGTTGCATGCCGAGGGCTTCGGCCAGTGAGTTCATCGTCGTGGCCGTGCCCATAGTATTGCAATAGCCAGTAGATGGCGCAGAAGATGCAACAAGCTCAATAAACTGAGCATAGTCGATTTCGCCTGCCGCCATCATCTGGCGAGCCTTCCACACGATGGTGCCCGAGCCTGTCCGCTCGCCTTTGTGCCAGCCATTGAGCATCGGTCCAACAGACAAAGCGATCGCCGGTATATTGACTGTCGCGGCGCCCATCAGCATGGCTGGGGTGGTCTTGTCGCAGCCGATCGTCAGCACAACGCCGTCCAGCGGATAACCGTAAAGGACTTCTACAAGCCCCAAGTATGCGAGATTCCGGTCCAGCCCGGCTGTAGGGCGCTTCCCTGTTTCCTGGATCGGGTGAACCGGGAACTCGATAGCAATGCCGCCTGATTCGCGAATGCCTTCCTTGACGCGCTCTGCCAGAACGATGTGGTGGCGGTTGCAGGGCGACAGATCGGAGCCGGTCTGTGCAATACCGATGATGGGTTTGTTGGACTGCAGTTCCTCGCGCGACACACCAAAGTTCATGTAGCGTTCGAGATAAAGCGCCGTCATGTCTGGATTGTCAGGATTATCGAACCAAGCCCGCGAACGCAGTTTCTTGGGGGCCGAGCCCTCACCGTTACTTGCAGTCATGCTGTTTCCCTTGTGATCCGCGACGCAAGCAAGAGCCGCGTTTAAGATGGTTCTAACATGGCTAGCCGCCGAGTGAAGCGTGCGACACGAAAAAATCATACAATTAAGTACGGCAAGCTTGGGCTTCGCCGAGATCATCTTGCAGAACGATGCACGCGGCCTACCAAACGACGAGACCTTAATTGAGCGTTAGAGTGTTATGCGCTGCCGCGAGTAAATAAGAATCAGCTAGCCCAGCGAAGAAGCGATCAGTACGGTCGCAAGCATAGTAGCGGCGAGGAGTTTACGTGAGTAACGCTTTGGACTGGGTTGCCGTCGATTGGGGCACCTCCAACTTTCGTGCCTGGGGCATTGCTGCCAATGGAGCAGTGCTGTTTGAGCATGACTCGCCTAAAGGCATGGGCAAGTTGACGCGCGAAGAGTTTGCGCCGGCTTTGCTGGAGGTTCTCGGCCCGGCCGCAGAAGCTCGCAACGGCGAACTTCAAGTGCTGATCTGCGGGATGGCTGGCGCCAAGCAGGGCTGGCTTGAAGCGCCTTACCTTGAAGCGCCCGTCGACTTGCGTGGCTTGTTAGCGGACGCTGTCAGACCATCCATGCCGAAAGCCAATATAGCACCGGCTATATTGCCCGGCGTTTGCCAGAAGGCAGGCGATGAAAATGTCATGCGGGGAGAAGAAACGCAGCTGCTCGGCTTGGCTGCGCTCAACCCAAGCTTCAATGGCCTGGTCTGTATGCCGGGAACCCACTCTAAGTGGGCGCTGCTTTCAGAAACCCGCATTGAACACTTTTCTACGGCCATGACGGGGGAAATGTTCGAGGTGCTACGCACGCATTCGGTCCTACGCCATTCGTTAGCGGGTGATTTTGACGGCCCGGCGCGCGCGGAGGGCTTTGCGGCCGGGGCAGCTGACGGGCTTGAACATCCCGATCGACTGCTTGGCACGCTGTTCAGGGTTCGGGCTAGCTCACTTCTGTCGGGGCGACAGCCCGCCTGGTGCGCTGGCTATCTTTCGGGTTTGCTGATTGGAACCGAAATCGGCAGCAACCGTCACCTCCTTGGAGGCGAGCCAGTGCCGCTCATCGGCTCGGCTACCCTCAGTTCGCTCTACCAAGAAGTGCTTGCCATGATCGGCGTTCAGGGTACACCGCAGGACGCAAAAGAAACGGTGCTGGCAGGCCTTAAGGCGGCGCGCGGCTTTACCGTCTAGGAGTAATTCGATGGACCACCGCCAACTTATCGCAATCTTGCGCGGCATTACGCCGAGCGAGACCGTAGCAGCTTGCGAAGCCCTGATTGCAGCCGGCATCACCATGATCGAGGTCCCGCTGAATTCCCCCGATGCTTTCACCAGCATTGCTCTAGCGTCAAACGCTCTGAGCGATAAAGCAGCTATCGGCGCTGGAACCGTTCTGACCAAAAAGCAAGTGTGGGCCGTCGCCGACGCGGGCGGTACGTTCATTGTGTCTCCAGACACCAACAAGTCCGTAATTGAAGAGACAGTGCGCATTCAATTGCTGTCTTATCCGGGCATCTTCACGCCAAGTGATGCCTTCAGGGCAATCAAGGCCGGAGCCACGGGCCTCAAGTTTTTTCCTGCGGAAGTGCTCGGCCCTAAAGGCATAAAGGCGATGAAGGCTGTTCTTCCGCCGGACATTCCGCTCTATGCAGTCGGGGGCGCAAACCCTGACAATTTCAGCGAGTACTTTGCTGCAGGTTGCAGTGGGTTTGGGCTTGGCACCTATATCTACAAACCCGGTATGACCATTGAGCAAATCTCTGAACGGGCCATAAAGGCTGTGACCGCCTACGATGTGGGGAAACCGGCATGACCATTACCGCTGAGCTTATTCTCGACAGCAAGTGCCAGCTTGGCGAAGGCCCTATCTGGCATCCTGAGCGCCACCAACTGTTCTTCTTCGACATCAACGAGCAAACGCTGTTTGCCGTGGACGCCAAAGGTCAGATCCAAGATCAGTGGCTGTTCAACGAAACAATGGCGGCTGCCGCTATCGTGGACAAGGACACGCTTGTTCTGTTCAGTGAGTCTGGTCTGAAGGGCTTCCAGATAACGACTGGTGGCTTGGCGCCTCTCACATCCGTCGAGGCGGACAATTCCCGTACCCGCAGCAACGACAGCCGTGTTCACCCTTCTGGCGCCTTCTGGCTTGGCACGATGGACAACACCGAAGCCGAAGATGCGATTGGTGCACTCTACCACTACCGAGCCGGTTCGCTGACGCAGCTCAAATCCGGCGTTCGCGTTCCCAATGCAACATGCTTTTCTCCAGATGGCCGCATTGCTTATTGGACGGATACGCCTTCCAAGAAGATCTTGCAGGTGGAGACTGATCCCGCAACCGGTATGCCGATAGACGAGTGGTCGGTGTTTGCCGACGTTACCGACGGCCGCGGATATCCGGACGGGGCTGTTGTCGACAGCGAAGGTTTCCTTTGGAACGCCAAATGGGGCGGCAGTTGTGTTGTCCGGCATGCGCCGGATGGCTCGATCGACCGCATCATCGAAGTGCCCGTTAGCCAGGTGACGTGTCCTGCTTTTGGTGGGGCAGACCTCAAGACGCTCTTCATCACCACGGCGGCGAAAAATCTTAGTGCCGAGCAATTGGCAGCCGAAAAGATTGCCGGCGGCCTCTTCGCTATAGACGTCGGCGTCGCTGGCCAACCTGAACCAACCATAGTTCTCTGAGACCCTCTATGACCACCCCTGCCCTAGGCGTTTGTTATTATCCTGAACACTGGCCCGAGGAGTGGTGGGAGCGCGATGCTGCTCGTATGGCTGAGGTGGGCATCACATTCGTTCGCATCGGCGAATTCGCCTGGAGTAAGCTTGAGCCCGCGCCGGGTAACCTGCAATTTGACTGGCTCATTCGGGCCATGGATGTTCTTGGGCGGCATGGCCTCAAAGTCATCTTCGGAACGCCAACAGCAACGCCACCGCGCTGGATGGTTGACAAGCATCCGGATATGTTGGCTGTCGACAGGAACGGACGGCAGAAGGGTTTCGGCTCCCGCCGTCATTACGACTTTTCCCATTTAGGCTACCGGGACGAGTCCGCCCGTATCACTAGGTTACTGGCAGATGCAATCGGTGATCATCCCGCCTTGGGCGGGTGGCAGACGGACAATGAATATGGCTGCCATGGCACGACCTATTCATATTCGCCGGCGGCGAAAGCGGGCTTTCAGCTTTGGCTGGAGGATAAGTACAGCACTGTTGAAAATCTCAACCAAGCCTGGGGCAATGTGTTCTGGTCTATGGAATACAACCGCTTTGACCAGATCGAACTGCCCAACCTCCTCGTGTGCGAGGCGGCGCCCGCTCATGATCTCGACTTTCGCCGGTATGCTTCCGACCAGGTCGCGGCATTCAACAAGGTTCAGTACGACATCCTGAAGGCCAAGCGCCCTGACCTGCCGGTCATCCACAACTTCATGGGCCGCTACACCGAGTTTGATCATTACGATGTCGCCAAGACACTTGATGTTGCGAGCTGGGACGCCTACCCGCTCGGGCACTTGGCCGTCAGCGACGAGCCTGATGACATAAAGCGGCAATACATGCGTCAGGGCGAGCCGGACTATCAGGCGTTTCACCATGATCTCTATCGCGAGGTGGGTCATGGTCGCATGTGGATCATGGAACAGCAGCCTGGTCCCGTGAACTGGGCGAGCTTTAACCCCGATCCCCTGCCCGGTATGCCGCGACTTTGGGCATGGGAAGCGTTTGCTCACGGCGCTGAAGTCGTTTCATATTTCCGCTGGCGACAGGCGCCCTTTGCACAGGAGCAGATGCATGCGGGATTGCTGCGCCCGGACAGCGAACCGGCTCCCGCCTACCATGACGCTGTGCAGGTGGCGCAGGAACTAAAAACCGTCGCGCTTGGTGGGACGGCGGCAAAAGGCCGTGTTGCCATTGTCTATGACTATCAAAGCGAATGGGCCTGGGACATCCAGCCTCAGGCCAAGGGGTTTACCCATGGGGCGCACGTGCGCGCCCTTTACGCGGCCTTCCGCAAGCATGGCGTCGATGTCGACCTCATCTCGCCACACACCACAAGTTTTGCCGGCTACGACGTCGTCGCCATCCCGGCACTCTTTTCCTGGAACGACACCATCCGTACCGCGATGGAAGAGTTTGAAGGATATCTCCTTATTGGGCCTCGCTCGGGATCAAAGACTGAGAACTTTTCTATCCCCCCAAAACTTGCACCCGACCTGCCGACCAATTTGCTCGATGCCAAGGTCATGCGCATCGACAGCGTCGATCCAAGCGTAGAAGTTGAAGTTAAGGGTAGCGGCGCCGTCCGGCTTTGGCGCGAGCGTATCGAAACGCGGGCTACCGTTGTCATAGAGGACGCCGAAGGTTGGCCAGTTCTACTTGCTCAAGGCAAGCTGCACTACCTTGGCGCAAGCGGAACCAAGGCTCTGGTGCAGCGCGTAGTTGACTACTTGATCGCCGAAGCTGCCGTGCCGACCATCGCTCTGCCCGCTGGTGTTCGATGCCGGGTACGCGACCGCTTTCGCATTTATGTGAATTATAGCAGCAGTGTCGCTTCGCTAACCTTGGCGGAAGACGAGAGCGGCTATGTGCTCGGCTCCGCGGAGATGCCCGCAGCAGGCGTCACCGTGGCAAGACTCTCCAAGGCCGGGTGACATTTGGAATGGCGGTGCGGATGTCGAACCGCGCTGCCGCTTCGTTCCAAGCAAGCCAATGAACGCCGCCGCGGGCAAGATCTTCCATATCGATTACCTGTTTGCTCCGGCAGCTTTCGGGTATTCTGATGCGCGCAATTAGCAGATCATGCCTGCCACAATCCTCGGCTAGAGCAGCGGCATTCTTGATGACGGCGACAGAAAACTGCCGCGTTTGAACGATGCAGCCAAGACTGTCACACCGTGCACCAGGAGCGGTGGCAACGATGTCCTGCTGATAGTGTTCGCTCCAGACATCAACGGCGAAGCTGCCGGTCTTTCCGGTGACTAGTCCCATGGTTCCATCCGTCCGCAGCGCAACAGCTTGGGTCGAGTCGGCGACCAGAAGGTCCGGTCGTTGATCCGTTCCAAAGATGAAGATCAGCGGAAGAACAAGTACCGGACCAGCGAAGCGCCACCAATTGTTGAGGAAAGCGAACCAGGCCAATCCGCCAAACCCAAGCACCAAGGCCGTGCTGGTCAGCAGAGGATTTCCGGTCAAACCTTGGCTCCAGCCGGCGACTAGAGCGCCGCCATCTACCATCCGGTCTATGCCCCATCCCATGATAGTGACGAACGGTGCTTCAATGCCGAACGGCATGGCAAGAACTGACAGCACAGCGAAAGGCATGATCACCAAGCTGACAACCGGAAGGACGAGCACGTTGCCAATCACCCCAAGGGGAGCAGTTTGCTGAAAGTGGTAGGCGGAAAACAGCAGTGTCGCTGTGCCTGCAATGAAGCTGGTCATTGCCGTCGCAAAAACCGTTGTGCCCATGCGGGCTGCAAAGCTTCGTTCCCGATCGCGGGTCTTACGCGGCATCTCATAGACGCCGATCAGCGCAACCACGGCCGCAAGGGAAAGTTGAAAGCTCGGGCGGAACACGCTTGCGGGATCTATGGCGATAATTAGAAGAGCCGCAATCGCGACGTTTCGCATTGTCAGCGCCCGCCTGCCGGCCAGCACCGCTCCAAAGATCAAGCCGAGCATGATTGCTGATCGCAATGCCGGAACGTTGGAAAGCCCGCCTGCCAGCAACATGTACCCCGCTGCAGCTGCCAAGCCGCTATAGGCTGCAAGCTTTTTGACGGGCAACCTCGACGCAACGCCGGAAATTGCTGCAAGTGCTAGCCGGATCAGCCAAAACATGCCTCCAGCCACAATGGACAGGTGCAGACCTGAAATCGAATAGACGTGCGCGAGGCCGGAGGCGGCCATAAGTTCGCGAATGTCGTCGCTGATAGCGCTCTGATCACCCATCACCATGGCACGGCCTATGGCAGCCGAGTGACCATCAAGGGTGACATCTATTCGCTGGCCAATGCTCGAGCGGGCGCCCTCCACCAGCCGGTTCAGATCAAAGCCGGCTGGTGCCGTAACAAGGCTAAAGTTGCTGGTGACGGTACCGTAGGCGCCAATGCCGGAGAAGTAGGAATGAAACTGACCATCAAAAGCGCCGGGAAGGATAGGTCCTGGCACCGGGACAAGCCGCATTGTTCCCGAAATCAATGAGCCGGGCTCAACCACAGGTTCGGCGGGAACAACAATTCGTGCCTTGTTGATCTCAAGTGATCGCTCGCCCACGTCTGGGACAAGGTGCGAGATGATGATGCGCTGTCCCTCCGGCGCCGCGGATATAATCTCGTCAACCACCGCCTGGTATGTTCCATAAGCTGGCCGTGCCAACATCGTAGTACCAAAAAAAGCACCATGCAGCGGCAGGAGGCAAAGGCCTGACCAAAGGGCGAAAGCCAGCGTCATGAACGGCAAAGTTGTTGATTGCAGCAGTGCAACCGTACCAATCAGAAGCGCGAAGGCGACTACGGCAAGTGCTATAGGATCGGGTTCGAACGGCAAACCGGCATAGATGATCATGCCTGCAATAGTGGCAAACGGCAGCACAACGAAAACGCGCCGCGACAGATGGGCTAAGCTGACTGCTGCCTTCAAGCTTTCCCATGGTTGGGCTTTCCGAGGCGCATACGGTCTTGTGCCGACAGGTAAGCGCTGCAAGTGCCCATAGCCAGGCGGCCGCCTGGTTATGGATTCAAGTTCACGCGTTTCCGTCACTTGCAACTGGCTCTGCCCCCGCCCTTGCGCTCATAACCTTCTATGCTACACACGACTTCCGAACTATCCAGGAATTCTGGTCTGATGTCTCAAGTTGTCACCCGTTTCGCTCCGTCGCCGACTGGCTACCTCCATATTGGGGGTGCCCGCACTGCTCTGTTTAGCTGGGCCTATGCCAAGAACCAGGGCGGCAAGATGCTGTTGCGCATCGAGGACACGGACCGTGAACGTTCAACCGAAGCAGCTGTGGTCGCTCTGGTCGACGGTCTGCGGTGGCTGGGTCTGGAGTGGGACGGAGAGCCGATCAGCCAATTTGGCCGCGCTGCGCGCCATGCGGAAATTGCTCATGAGCTGGTCAAGATGGGCCATGCTTACTACTGTTACTGCTCGCCGGCCGAACTCGACCAGATGCGCGAAGAAGCGCGCGCCGCGGGCAAGCCGCCGCGCTACAATGGTTTTTGGCGTGACCGCGATACTAGCGAAGCTCCGGAAGGCGTTTCGCCGGTAATCCGGATCAAGGCGCCTCTGTCTGGCGATATCTTGGTCAACGACCACGTTCAGGGCAAAGTCGTGTTCAAGACGGAAAATCTCGACGACTTCATCATTCTGCGATCCGATGGAACGCCGACCTATATGCACGCCGTGGTGGTGGACGATCACGACATGGGCGTTACCCATATCATTCGCGGCGACGATCATCTGACCAATGCCGCACGGCAGATCGTCATCTACAATGCCATGAATTGGACTGTGCCTGAAATGGTCCATATCCCGCTGATCCATGGACCGGATGGCGCCAAGCTCAGCAAGCGCCACGGCGCGCTCGGGGTCGAAGCTTACCGTCAAATGGGCTATCTGCCCGAAGCAGTGCGCAACTACCTGGCGCGGCTTGGATGGAGCCACGGCGATGACGAGATTTTCTCGACCGAGCAGATGGTCGAGTGGTTTAGCCTCGAAGGCCTGAACAAGGGTGCAGCACGTTTCGACTTTGCCAAGCTCGAGAGCGTCAATGGCCATTATATCCGCGAAGCCGAGCCGGATTATTTGTATGAAGTCATGCTGGCGACAGCAACTGAGATCGGCCGCCAGGTTGATGTGGATGGACTATCGGCAAACAGGCAAACCGTGCTGAGCGCCCTGCCCCAACTGCAGCCCCGCGCCAAGACCGTGCTGGAGTTGATTGATCTGGCGCAGTTTATCTACGCGTCACGTCCCATTGCTATCGATGCTTCCGCTGCAGCGCTGCTTACCGGCGACGCGCGGACCACGCTCAGGGAGATAGCCGACCTGTTGCGCGGCCTTAATGATTGGTCGGTGTCAGCGATCGATCAGACCATGCGAGCCCTTGCCGAAGCTAAAGGTTTAAAGCTCGGCAAACTTGCCCAGCCGCTACGTGCGGCATTAACTGGCCGGACAGTTTCGCCAGGGATATTTGAAGTCATGGTGCTGATTGGCCGCGACGAGAGCATGGCTCGTCTGGAAGACCAAATCAGCGCCGTATAGTGCTATTCAAAAGGCAAACCTTACTCGCCCGTTGATTGCCTCGGACGGGCAAAAGGGTTACCTGTCCATTGCAGTCTCCACTGCCCAAACTATCGGCCCCGACCCTTATGAACTCCTTCCTTTCGGGTTTTGGGGCCTTCGAGGAGAGCTAAATGACCGACAAAGTCGCCAAACTCGTCATCGGGGACCAGACGCATGAATTCCCGGTGCTATCCGGGACGGTGGGACCAGACGTCATCGATATTCGTTCCTTGTACGCCAAAACCGGCATGTTCACCTACGATCCGGGTTTCACCTCAACGGCCGCTTGCGACAGCGCCATCACTTATATCGATGGCGACAAGGGCGAATTGCTCTATCGCGGCTACCCCATTGATCAGCTCTCAGAGAAGAGCACCTACACCGAAGTGTGTTACTTGCTGCTCTATGGCGAACTACCCAGCAAGCAGCAATTGGCCGAGTTCGACGAGCTGGTGACGCGGCACACCATGGTGCATGAGCAGATGCACTATTTCTATCGTGGCTTTCGCCGGGATGCGCATCCCATGGCGATCATGACCGGTGTGGTCGGCGCCATGGCCGCCTTCTACCACGACTCGACAGACATCACCGATCCGCAACAGCGTGAAATCGCTTCCATCCGCATGATTGCCAAGATGCCGACCATTGCGGCAATGGCCTACAAATATTCGGTTGGACAGCCGTTTGTTTACCCGCGCAACGACCTCGATTACGCGTCCAATTTCCTCCACATGTGCTTCTCAGTGCCGGCAGAGCAGTATCAAATTAATCCGACCATCGCCAAGGCCATGGATCTGATCTTCACACTGCATGCCGACCACGAGCAGAACGCCTCGACTTCGACGGTCCGTCTTGCCGGCTCGTCTGATGCCAACCCATTCGCTTGCATTGCGGCGGGTGTGGCGTGTCTTTGGGGTCCAGCACATGGTGGCGCCAACGAAGCCGCGCTCAACATGCTCAAGGAAATCGGCACGGTTGACCGCATTCCAGAATACATGGCTCGAGCCAAGGATAAGAGCGACAGCTTCAAGCTCATGGGCTTTGGCCACCGCGTCTATAAGAATTTCGATCCGCGTGCGACCGTGATGCAGCGGACAGCCAAGGAAGTGCTCGATCTTCTAGGTGTCCACAATAACCCGACACTGCAGGTTGCTCAGGAACTAGAGAAGATTGCTCTTGAGGATTCTTACTTCATCGAGCGCAAGCTATACCCAAACGTGGACTTCTATTCCGGCATCATTCTTGAAGCTATAGGCTTCCCCACTTCCATGTTTACTGTGCTGTTCTCGGTTGCTCGTACCGTGGGCTGGATCTCGCAGTGGAAGGAAATGATTGCCGACCCGCAGAAGAAAATTGGCCGTCCGCGCCAGCTCTATGATGGCGCAGCAGCGCGGAACTATGTTGCGGTAGACGCCCGCTGAGGGGAATGTGCTAGGATCCGGTCCGCCGGGTCCTGTCGCGGGTGCTCCGGCTCACCGCTTTTCATCAACGCCGCGAGCTCGCCAAAGGCTATCACCTGGTCCTGGCGGGCTTTTTTGTTGTCTAGAAGGTGCCGCAGGGTTGCCTCCAATGCATCCGGATCAGCAGGCGCTTGAATGAGTTCAGGCACTGCATCGCGCCCTAGAATGATGTTTGGCAGCGAGACTCGTGGCCGGCCGATGCGCTCGAACTCCCGCGCTTGGTGACTTTCCATGACGTAGCTGACCACCATGGGCACCTTGCCAAAGGCAAGCTCGAGCGTTGCCGTTCCAGAGACTGCAAGCGCCAGCACAGCTTTGTCGTAAAGTTCCGCACGAACGGCACGGTCCTCGACAACTTTCACAGCGACGGGCCAATCGGCTACTTCCTGCCGCAAGCGTTCGGCAAGCCTTGGCAGTGTCGGCAGCACCACGGTACTGATGACCGGGTGGTCCTTGAGCCTCTCCAGCACGGTTCGAAACAGCGGAAGGTGGCGTCGTAGCTCGCCATCTCGGCTTCCTGGCAGAAGGATCAGAGGCCCTACCTCGTTGGCTGCTGATCGCTCAGAAGCATCGGCAGTTGCCGGATGGCCGACAAAGCTTGTTGGTGGACCGCCTAGTTCGTTCATGACCTTCGGCTCGAACGGCAAAACCGCAAGCACTTCTTCGAACACCGGCTTGAGCTTTGCAGCACGATGCGGCGCCCGTGCCCAGACAGTGGGGCAAACATAGAGGATCAGCCTGCCGGAAAAGCCCTTTGCCTTGAGCTGTTTGGCCAGCAGCTTCGAAAAATCTTGGGCATCGACGAGGACGACAATGTCGGGCTTAGTTTTAAGTATAGCCTTTGCGGTTTGACGCAGCCGCCATAGCAGGAGCGGCAGTCGCATCAGCACATCAGTTATGCCCATCACCGCTAGGTCACTCATGGGGAAGAGGGATTTTAGCCCTTCGGCCTCGAGTTCATCCCCACCCACGCCGGCTAGCGCAAGTGGTACACGGTGCTTTAGGCGGATCACAAGATCAGCGGCGATCCGGTCGCCAGAGGGTTCGCCGGCAAGAATGAAGAGCTTGAGGGCTTCCGCCATCTCTCCGACCTCCAGGTTAGCGACCAGCCATAGAAAAAGGGCTAAAGGTCAGCACTGTTGCCGTTACGCGGCAGCAGGATAGGGCGATCGGATGCCGACGTAATAAAGGCAACAACGTCCTGCACGAGGGCATCGTCCCTGAACAGCACCGCCGCGTCTTCGACGCGCTCCCGCAGCGTGCCTTCGCTTGCAAAAATCATCCGGTAGGCGGCACGTAGCCGGTGAATTGCGTCGCGATCAAACTTGCGGCGCTTCAATCCAACAAGGTTCAAGCCAGTCAACGATGCCCGGTTGCCTACGGCCATGCCATAGGGAATGATGTCGCCGTCCACCATAGAATGAGCGCCAATGAAGGCATGCGGGCCTACGCGGGTGCGCTGATGACAAACGGAGCTACCGCCGAAAATCACGTTATCACCGATATGGCAGTGGCCCGCGATACCGACATAGTTCGCCATGATGACGTTATTGCCGATGATAGCGTCGTGGGCGACATGCGCGCTTGCCATGATCAAGCAGTTGTTGCCGATCTTGGTCAGCATACCGCCCGACTCTGTACCTGGATTGATTGTCGCCGCCTCACGAATGGTGCAATTTTCACCGATGACTAAGCGAGAGGCCTCTCCATGGTATTTCAGATCCTGAGGCCGATGGCCGACTGATGCAAAAGGGTAGATCTGGCCACCTTTACCAATTTCTGTATGCCCTTCGACAGTGACATGCGAAACCAGTTCGACGTCGTCGTGCAGCACGACATTGTCGCCGACTATGCAGAAAGGTCCAATTTTGACGCCATTCCCCAACCGCGCATTAGGCGCAACAATTGCGCTTGGGTGGATGCTGGCTTGGCTCACGAGTTGGACTCGATGATCATGGCGGTGACTTCGGCTTCGGCTATCACCGTACCGTCCACGATTGCTTCAGCCTTGTAGCGCCCAACATTGCGGCGGCGCTGTATCTTGGCAATGTGAAACTCAAGGACATCGCCTGGACCTGCGGGCTTGCGAAACCTGGCCTTGTCTATGCCCAGCATAAGAACAACGTTCTTTTTGCCAGAGCCAGCATCATGCTTGATGACGATAGCGCCAGCGGTTTGAGCCATGCCTTCAATGATCAGCACGCCTGGGAAGATCGGGTTCTCAGGAAAATGACCCTGGAAAATAGGCTCATTGAACGTGACGTTCTTTATGCCTACGGCAGAGTCGTCGCCTTTGATCTTGACAATTTTGTCGATCATCAAAAACGGGTAGCGGTGCGGCAGTGATTTGAGGATTTCGGCAAGGCTCATCGCCGTTAGTTCGCCGGTCTCGCTCGTGCTGTCGTTCATCCCCGCTTGTCCCCCTTAGCCAGTTTACGCGTAACGGCGAGTTCTCGCCAAAAATCTCTTATATCCTGAGCTGGAGCTCCGGCAAGTTTCGATCCGGCTGGCCAATCCTTAGTGACAGCCGCGCGTCCGTGTACGACTGACCCTGCGCCGATTGTCAGGTGTCCGGATGTGCCCACGCCGCCGCCGAGCAATACACCATCTTCGAGTACTGTCGTGCCCGAAAGGCCTGACATCGCGGCTATTAGGCAGTTTCGCCCAATGCGGCAATTGTGGCCGATCTGAACGAGATTATCGATCTTGGTGCCTTCGCCAACAACAGTATCGCCTAAGGCGCCCCGATCGATCGTGGAATTGGCCCCGATTTCGACTCGATCCTGGATAAGTACGCGGCCGAGTTGCGGCACCTTTCGATTTGACCGGCCGAAGTCCAGCCAGCCAAAGCCTTCCGTACCAATTCGTACGCCTGAGTGAATCACCACGTTGTTGCCGATGTGGCTGCAATCTATTGTGGTATTGGCAGCAATGACGCAGTTGCGGCCGATAGTGACCCCTGCCCCAATCACCGTATTCGCGCCGATGACGGTGCCGCGGCCGATTTCTACGCCAGCGCCAACTACGACGTTGAATCCGATCGAAACGTCACGCTCCAGAACTGGTGCGCCGAGGTCTGGTCTGTTCGAGGTGATAACCGCGCGAGTGCTATCCGGATAAAGCAAGTTCAAGATGTCCGCAAAAAGATGGTGCGGCTTGTCGTTGACCAGTGCCAGCGTTCCAGCTGGCAGATGCTCAAGCAGGGATGGCAGAATAACCACCGCTCCGGCAGAGGTCGCCTTAAGATCTTCGATATAGTCAGTGTGCGCCGCGAGTGCGATATCAGCCGAACCTGCTATATTTAGGTCGGTCGCCCCACCGATCAAAAAGCCATCTTCGGCTTGGGCAGGCAGCAGCGCACTCTGGTCCAAACTAGCAAGAATGGCACCGATGGTGAATGGACCGGCAAAGCGGTGGAAGCGAGTATCGACCATGGTGTCACTTAAATGCATTGAGCCGCGGCGCTACCGCCCCGCGGCTCAATTTATTGTTTCACGCCCTATGAACTAGAGCAGGGTTTGCAGCGACAGCTGGAACACCTGCGTACGGTCCGCCGTCGACTTGTTCAGCACGTGAGCGAAGTCGCCGCGTAGCGGACCAAATGGCGAGTCCCAGATAAGCGATGCACCGATCGAAGCACGCAACGTTTCATCCTGGCTAGCAGGATCAAGCGGTACGGAGCCAATGTTCGGCAATTCGTCAACCCAACCCGCATCAGCCCAGATGGCGCCGCTCAAGCCATAATTCTCAGGCACGACTGGGATTGGGAACAGGACCTCTGCCGACACACCAGCATACATGGTCGCGCCGAGGAACTCGCCGCTCTGCAGGCGCGGACCAAATCCGCGACCTTCAAAACCACGAACAAGCGATGAGCCTGGCGAGAAAGCTTCAACTGCATGGACGCCATCGCCGCTCAAATCGTTGATCACACCGGCCTGGGCACGAACACTACCAACGATGCCGCTGTCCTCAAGCAGGGGAACAAAGTAGCGGGCGCGGGCTTCGGACTTAATCAGGCTATGATCCCAGCCGATGTACTGCTGGGTGAAGGTTGCATAGAGACCTTCCGTTGGCTTCTTAGTGTCGTCCAGCCCATTCCAGGTCAGGGTATAGCCGACAAATGCCTTATAGAATTCCTGACCATCGTCGACCAGCGATGACTCGCGGTTCGGACCTGGGTTTTCGTTGTCTTCTACGTCGGCGATGACTTTGCGTTCAGCACCCGCAAAAACCGTGGCCGACAAATCTTCGGTGATCGGCACGCCAAAGCGCAACTGACCGCCCGTCGACTGCGAGCCATAGAAGCTATTGAACGTCTCATCGCTGATGCGATGGTAGGCATCAACACCAGCCGACACCTGCAAGCCCATGAAGCGGGGCTCGGTGAATGAAAAATCAAAGGTGCGGCCAGACTGCGAGGCGCCAATTGCAGCGCGGAGGAACTGGCCTCGACCAAGGAAGTTGCGTTCTGTCAGCGAGACTTCGCCAAGAATACCATCAGAGGTCGAGTAACCGGCACTAGCGCCATACTCCCCGGTCGACGTTTCCGTCACAGCGATGTTGATAACCACTTTGTCGGGCGCCGAGCCAGGCGCTGTCGTGATGTTCACCGCCGAGAAATAACCCAAATCGTTGATTTCACCACGGCCGCGAACAATGAGAGCACGGTTGAAGGGGTCGCCTTCAGCAAACTCCAATTCACGGCGGATCACGAAGTCACGGGTTTTAGTGTTGCCAGTGATGTTGATGCGTTCGACGTAAACCCGCGGACCTTCGTCCACAAGATATGTCACGTTGAAACGGCCATTGGTTGCGTCGCGATCCAACCGGGCGCGCACATCGGCAAAGGAGTAACCCTGAGTCGTGGCTTCATAAGCCATGTCTTCAATCGTGCCCTGCAGGTCGGAGATGGAGTAATTTCTCCCCTCACCCGTTTGGACAGTACCCCGTAGCGCATCGGTATTAAGACCCGCAATGCTTGTCTCAATGCCAACACCGCCGAATTCGTACTGCTGGCCTTCATTGACCGTGAAGTTAATGAAGTAGGCGTTTCGCGCCGCATCATACTGTGCAACAGCATTCACCTGCGCATCGGGATAGCCGCGATTAGCGTAATAAAGGCGAACGCGCTCGCGGTCGACCGCCAGCTTCTGTTCGTCGTACGTGTCGTCCTTGAACAGCCAGCTCAAAAAGCCGGTTTCCTTGGTCAGCAGCGTACCTTTAAGGTTGCCGGAGCTGATCGCATTATTGCCAGTGAAGTTGATTGCCGCGATGCCGGCACGCTCGCCTTCGTTGACAATAAAGATTACGCGAACACGACCGTCAGTCGTGGGTTCCGTGCGGGCAGTAACGCCAACGCCAAGGAAGCCGTCGCGGTCATAGGCCTGACGGATGCTTTCGATATCAGCGGCAAGGCGCTGCTGGGTGAATACGCCAGAGGCCGACACATCGACCATGGCCAACAGTTGGGCGTCTGAGAAACGCTGGTTGCCTTCAAACAGCACGGAGCCAACAAGTTGCTCCTGAGCCTGAGCTGCCACCACGCCCACAAGCGGAATGCCGGAGCCAGCGAGCGGTGCTGCACCGATAACGGCCAAGGCCAGGATCGCGCCGCGCGTCTGCTTATTGGGATGGATCATATTGTTATTGCCTTCTGCGACCATGCCAAGAGACTCGCCATGCACAGCGCTCCCCAGGCTAACTCCACTGCACCGTTTTACCGCCTTTTTAACCAACCACAAGGCGTAAGCCGAGACGCGGTTAGCAAATGCTTGGTGCTCTTGTATTCCTGCAACACCTTACAAACCAAGGTTAACAGTAGGTTAACTCAGGGTCCGCAAATAAGCGAACAGGGTATCGTTGAAGAGCGTGAACACCATAAGTGCCAAGACTAGAGCAAAGCCGAAGCGAAACCCTATTTCTTGTACCCTCATGCTGAGCGGACGCCCTCGAACAGCTTCCACCAGATAGTACATGAGGTGTCCGCCGTCGAGCATCGGTACAGGCAAAAGATTGAATATTCCAATATTTAGCGAGAGCAGAGCCATCAGATTTATGAGTGCGATGATTCCCAGAGTTGCCACTTCCCCAGAAACCTTGGCGACTTTGACCGGTCCACCCAATTGCTCCACATCGCCCCGGCCAACGAAAAAATCGCCGAGAAAAGCCCCTGTGCGTTGAATAATGAAGCGAATTTCTTCGACTGTCATGCCAACCGCTTCGACAGGACCAGGCCGGTATAAGCTTACCTCAAGCGCGGCAGGTTCAGCCGAGCCGACGCCAATTCTGCCGACCTGCTTAACAGTGCCGTTGCTGTCCTTGATTTCTGTCGCTTCTGGACGAAGTTCGATGGCCTGCTGTTGGCCTGCCCGCTCGATGTCAATGCTAATGAGTTCGCCAGGACGATCAACCACAAGGCTTTGAAAACTGCGGAAGTCGCGCACTGGCTGACCGTCCACAGATAGGAATACATCGCCAACCTCGACGCCCGCCGCCTCAGCTGCCGATCCCGCCATTACCGTACCAACGACTGGCGGAAGTACATAAGGGAAGATGCCGGCATCACCGATGCGTTGGCGGTTACCAAAACGGTCAGTGGCCTCCACCGCATCAGGGGTCAACACGATAGTCTGGGCTGCCGCGTTGCGGTTCACCACAATGCTGACGGGGCGCGCTGGGCTGGTTGCAACAAGGCGCTGGAAATCTTCGAAGCCGCGCACGGCAAAGCCATCGACTGAAACAATGGTATCGCCCGGCGCAATGCCAGCCGATTCTGCCACCGAGCCGATAGCGACTTCGCCAACAACAGGGGGGATTGTAGTGCGGCCATAGCCTAGAAGCAGTGCATAAAGGATCAGGAAGGTAAGAAGAACGTTGGCAAGGGGCCCTGCCGCAACGACGGCGATTCTCTGCCAGACGTTTTTGTTGGCAAACAGCCGCGGTGCGAGTTCCGGATCAGCATTGGCGATAGCCTCGCTGTCTGGCGTGCTGGCAGCATTCATGTCACCAACGAACCGAACATAGCCGCCGAGCGGAATCGCTGAGAGCCGCCACCGAGTGCCGTGCTTGTCGTTCCAGCCGAACAGTTCGCGCCCGAAGCCAACCGAGAATGTCTGGATTGCCACACCATTCCAGCGCGCCACCAGATAGTGCCCCATTTCATGGACAAAAACGATGACTGTCAGTACCGCCAGAAACGGAACGACGTAGGACAAAAGCCAGTAGATAAAATCGAACATGGTTTTCCTTATGCGCGGCAGCTTGGCGCTAGATTACCAGTAGAGCAGCCCTTGGGCGACCGAATTGATCCCCATATGAAGCGAACCGATCAGCAGCACCAACAAAACGCCAAATGTTAGGCTGTCCATGCGATCCATTAGGCCACCATGGCCGGGAATAATGTCGCCGCTGTCCTTGATCCGGAAGTGCCGCTTGATGGCGCTTTCAGCCAAGTCGCCAGCCTGACCCAATATGCTGATGGCAATCGCGATGAGGAGCCCGATCCACCATGGCGAGTCGGTGACGACGATCCAGACGATCAGTCCTGCCCCCGCCCCCAGCGCCAAGCCGCCAAGCGCGCCAGACCAAGTCTTGGATGGTGAAATATCGGGTGCCAGCTTTTCTCCGCCGATCTGCCTCCCAGCGAAGAATGCCGCGGAGTCTGTCATCCAGACGATCGTGCCAAGATAAATGCTTGCGAGGATTCCCGCTTGCGTGTCGCCGCGCAGGATCAAAGTGGCGGCGATTACCGCGCCGTAGATGCACAGCCCCAAAACCCGCCACCAACGTTCCGGCCCTGGCATCGCAAGTGCGATGGCACAGGCCAAGATAATGGCGCCCATAGTTCCCGCAACGCCAAACAGCGGAAACACCAGCCCGGAAAGCCCGACCAGAACAATCATCGCGATCCCAGCAGGCGTGAGAGGCGCCCGTGAAACCATGGTCTCCCACTCCCGATAGGCCAGAGCGAAAACTGTTCCCACAGCGCCAGCAAAAACGTAACCGCCGAGATAAAGCGAGCCCACGGTTATGGAGATGAGGACTGCGGCTGAAACAAGCCTGGGGCCGAGATCGGACCAGCGGCGGCGGCGCGTCTGAGGTTCAGTGGGCTGGCCGCCGGTGTCAGTCAAGGTTTCGTTGCTCCGATGCCGCCGAAGCGCCGGTCCCGCAGCGAGAATGTTTCGAGAACCCTTAGGAAGCTCTGCTCGTCGAAGTCGGGCCAGTATTCATCGACGAATACGAACTCGGAATAAGCAGCCTGCCAGAGGAGGAAATTAGAGATGCGCTGCTCCCCGCTGGTGCGGATAATCAGGTCCGGATCCGGCATGCCTGCGGTGTAGAGGGCAGCTTCGATACTCCGTTCGGTAATGTGTTCCGGCAATAAGCGCCCAGCAGCGACCTCGCGCGCCAGACGGCGGGTCGCTTCGGCAATTTCAGCTTTGCCGCCATAGTTGAACGCGACCACTAAAACCAAGCCCGTGTTGGAGGCGGTTTTCGCCTCCACGTCATCGATTAGCCGAACCAGCGAAGGCTCCAGACCGTCGCGGGCGCCGATTATGCGGACCTGGACATTGTTGCGGATCAGTCTTTGGAGGTCCGATGCAACGAACCGGCGCAGCAGGTTGAAGATGAACGCTACTTCTTCGCGTGGCCGCGTCCAGTTTTCGGAAGAGAAGCTGAACACGGTGCAATGGCCTACGCCATAATTGATGCACAGTTCCACCAAGCGGCGGAGCGCCTTGACCCCCTCGACATGGCCCTCCGTGCGGCCCTTGCCGCGGGCTTTGGCCCAACGGCCGTTGCCATCCATGATAACGCCGAGGTGCACAGGAATACGCAGCCGGCTCGGCTGCGCAAGATTTGCAGAAATGGCGGTATCCATGGACATCCACGCCCTCCAGGCGCAGTTCGAGTAGCCTAAACCTGCATGATTTCGGCTTCTTTGGCCGCCACGACTTGATCAATCTCGGCAACTGCAGCATCCGTTGCCTTCTGCACCAGATCGGCCTGAACACGCGAGTCGTCTTCGCTCATGCCTTCCTTCTCTGCCTTCTTCAAAGCATCCATGCCGTCCCGGCGGATATGGCGCACAGCTACACGAGCGGCTTCGGCATAATTGTAGGCGACCTTGGACAATTCCTTGCGGCGTTGTTCGTTCAACTCCGGCAATGGAACGCGGATAACCTGCCCCTCGCCCATTGGATTAAGGCCCAATCCGCTGTCGCGGATAGCCTTTTCCACAGCATTGGCCATCTGGCGATCCCAGACCTGAACGCTGAGCATACGAGGCTCCGGTACGGTGACCGTCGCTACCTGGTTGAGCGGCATTCGCGTGCCATAAGCCTCCACCGTTACCGGCTCCAAGAGGCTCGCGCTAGCGCGGCCCGTGCGAAGACCGGCAAGTTCGTCCTTGAGGGAAGAAATGGATTTCTGCATGCGCTGTTTGAGATCTGCGAGATCATAGCCACTGGCCATCGAGCAATTCCTCTTAGTCTATATCGGCTTGCCGACGCGGGTTGCACGGGATGTGCCGGACAATACGCCAGCAAGTCCTGCCTCGTCGTTAAGCGCATATACGATAATGGGCATGTTGTTGTCACGGGCAAGGGCGAAGGCGGCCGTATCCATGACGCGCAAATTCTTGCCGATCACCTCGTCGTAGCTGACTGTCTCGTAGCGCACAGCATCGGGATTGGTCATCGGATCGGAGGAGTATACGCCATCGACCTTGGTACCCTTGAGCACCACGTCGCACTCGAGCTCAATTGCGCGGAGCGTCGAGGCCGTGTCGGTGGTGAAAAATGGATTGCCGATACCACCGCCGAGAACCACGACGGAGCCGTCTTCCAGGGACGCCTTTGCTTCACGAGCCGTGAAGGTGTCGGCCACGGACGGCATTGAGACGGCACTGTAGGGCTTGGACTTAACGCCATGGCGCGAGATGGCATTGCTTAGGGCCAGGGCATTGATCATCGTGCCCAGCATGCCCATGAGGTCTGCCGTTACGCGGTCGGTTCCATCAGCTGCGCCGGCCATGCCGCGAAAGATGTTGCCTCCGCCGACAACGATGGCGATCTGCACGCCTGATTTTGCCGCATCGGCGATTTGCTTGGCGACTGCCTGCAGGAATGGCGGCTCGATGCCGAAGGAATTATCGCCTGCCAGTGCCTCGCCGGAAACTTTGAGGAGAATGCGTTTGTAGGCAGGCGCCATGGGCGATCCCCTCGATCAAGACTAAATAGCGGGGCACCGAATCCGGCGGTACCCGATCGACCCTAAGCAATCGCGCATCCAAGGGGAAGCGCCTCACCGGTCTAATTGAAACAGCTGGGCGGGGTGTCGCGCTCGATCCCGGCCAAATCATGGCCATTCGGGAGAGCGGCGAACGGACCGTTAAATCCGTTCGCCATTGGTTTGTTACTGCTTGACGCCAGCGGTCGCGGCGACTTCGGCAGCAAAGTCGGTCTCGACCTTCTCAATGCCTTCGCCGAGCGCGTAGCGCACGAACTTGGTCAGCTTGATCGGCGCGCCCGCGTCCTTTTCGGCGTTCTTGATCGCATCGCGGACCTTGGTTTCGCCATCGATCACGAAAGTCTGGGCCAGGAGCGTGACTTCCTCGAAGTACTTGCGCATGCGGCCATCGACCATTTTCTCGGCGATCTCGGCAGACTTGCCGGACTCCTTGACCTGCTCGAGGATGATTGCGCGTTCCCGGGCAACCACGGTTTGGTCGAGGTCTTCCGGATCGATCGAGAGCGGGTTGGTCGCTGCAATGTGCATGGCGAGTTGCTTACCGAGCGAGGACAGAGCAGCCTTGTCGCCGGTCGACTCTAGTGCAACGAGGATACCGATCTTGCCAAGGCCCGGCTTGACGGCGTTGTGCACATAGCTTTCCACGACGCCATCGCCGACCGAGACGGTCTCAGTGCGGCGCAGATTCATGTTCTCGCCGATTTTCGAAATGGCTTCGGTCAGCTCGGCCGACACCGAATGGCCCGATCCGGGGAACGGCATTTCGCCAAGCTTAGCGACATCGCCGTCAGCATCGAGCGCAAGCTTGGCAACATTGCCTACAATGCCCTGGAACTGCTCGTTGCGGGCAACGAAGTCCGTTTCCGAGTTCACTTCGACAACGGCAGCCTTGGTGCCGGCAGTGACGACACCGACGAGACCTTCAGCGGCCACGCGGTCGGCCTTCTTGGCAGCCTTGGCAAGGCCACGGGTGCGCAGCCAATCGACCGCTGCTTCCATGTCGCCGTTGGTTTCGGCCAAAGCCTTCTTACAGTCCATCATCCCGACGCCAGTCGAGTCGCGGAGCTGCTTGACCATTCCTGCAGTGATTTCCATGGGTTCACCTCTTGGCGGCCCCAACACTGGGGGCCGCATTGTTCAGATCAAAACGAAGTCAGCTTAGGCAGCTGGCGCGGCGGCAGCGTCGTCGGCCGGAAGTTCTTCGGCCGGGGCGCGATCGGAAGCGCCGAGATCGGCACCGAGAGCGGTGGACGAACGGCCGATGCCGTCGATCGCAGCCTTGGAGACCAGCGACACATAGAGCTCCAGAGCGCGCGACGCGTCGTCGTTACCAGGGATGGCATAGTCGACAGTGTCAGGATCGGAGTTGGTGTCAACGATCGCGATAACCGGAATGCCCAGGCGGCGCGCTTCCTTGATCGCGTTGGCTTCCTTGTTGGTATCGATGACGAACAGGAGCGATGGAACATTGCCCATGTCCTTGATACCGCCAAGGTCACGCTCAAGGCGTTCCTGTTCGCGGCTCATCATCAGGCGCTCCTTCTTGGTGCGCAGCGCCAGCTGGTCCTCGCTCATCGACTCGAGTTCGCGCAGACGCGAAATCGAGTTCGAGATTGTCTGCCAGTTGGTCAGCGTGCCGCCGAGCCAACGAGAGTTCACATAATACTGGGCCGACTGCTTGGCGGCGTCCGCAACGAGCGGAGCAGCCTGACGCTTGGTGCCGACGAAGAGCACGCGGCCACCATCGGCCACAGTGTCCGAGATCAGCTGCAGGGCACGGCTGAGAGCCGGAACGGTCTGCGACAGATCGAGAATGTGGATGTCGTTGCGAACGCCGAAGATGTAGCGTTCCATCTTGGGATTCCAGCGGTGCTTCTGGTGACCAAAGTGAACGCCTGCTTCAAGCAGTTGACGCATAGAAAAATCGGGCAGTGCCATGATGGCAGCTCCTAGTTTACCGGTTGATGCCGCCACGAAGCCTTGCGGCGGTTGCCCGCCACCGGATGGATTTCCGACTAATCGAAAAGCCTGCTTCGTGTGTGAAATCGCGCTGACGCGCAGTCAAACGCATGGGCGATATAGGGCAAGAGCGGCGGCTTGGCAAGGGACGTGCGGAAGCGCCGCCTCGGGTGCGGTGATGAGATGAGAACGAGCGGACCCCGAGACGGCTATCGCCTCGTAAGTAATAAGTAGTGAGACGGTAATCGTCCCGGGGCTGCCAATTTTTGGAGTGGTTGGGGAGCCGCGCAGGGGATCGCTCGTCCCCTACGGCCGCAACTCGAACCCGAAGGAGCAGCGACGCTCCCGCGATGGCATCACCCCGGCCACTGGTCGCTGCAGCGCCGCCCGTTGTTCCGGGGTGATGGGGAGGAGGATAGTGCAGCGCAAACATAAGGGGAGAAGATGGATAAGTTGGTGTTCGTTGAGAGAACCACCACCTAGCCTCCCCCTGGTAGGGGGAGGGACGGATCGGGGCTAAACAGAGATGTTGCCACACACGCTATGTGCTCCTCCCCCTCACCAGGGGGAGGTTGGGTGGGGGTTCGTGGTGCAGAACGATCCACCTTGCGGCTGCCGCGCGATCTCGAGATGGATCCCGGCCTGCGCCGGGATGACATCGGGGTGAGGTGCGATCGTACTGCTTTGCAGGCAGATGTGGTTTCGGGATCAGTCCCGGCTACTGAAAACGCACGTCCGTAACGCCTTCCAGCGCCTTGATGCCGCCAGCGACTTCTACGGTGAGACGATACGTACCGGGTAGCTCGATCTCGTATTCCCTTGCGCCGCCGTCGCGGATAACAACAAAGTTGACCGAGCCTTCCCCGCCCCTTTTGAGCTGAGCGCCAATGGAGCCGAGAGCCTTTGTATCAGCCGCGAAGATGGTGAGGCGGCGATCGATCTTTTCGGCAATGCCGTCGATCGGCTGCGCCGACAAAAGCCGCAGGCTGACGCCTTCGGCGCGCTCGTCCGCGCCGACCTGGAGGATCACGGATTTGCCTGGCTGCAAGACGGCCCCGAACTCGTTGATCTGTTCGGAGAAGGCGACCACTTCGTAGCTACCTGTCTGGTCGGACAAGGTCAGGATCATCATGGGCGTGCCCTTGCGGGTGCGCCGGTCCTGCCGCGCGCCGATGGTTCCGGCCAGCCGGCCAGCCGAAGCGCCATCCTTCACCGCACGCTCGAAATCCGCCCAGCGCTGTACGCGCAGCTTGTCGAAAAGGTCCGAATAGGCGTCGAGCGGATGGGCTGACAGGTGGAAGCCAATGGCCGACAGCTCGCGGTCGGCGCGGTCGGCAGTGCTCCAGGCGGGCACACCAGCCGGAAGGCGAATGGGTTCGGGCTCGCCAGCGTCGAACATGTTCCACTGGCCTTCATTGCGCTCGACGGTTAGCGAATGAGCCATGCCCAGAACCTGCTCGATGGCGGCGAAAGCCACCTCGCGACGTGGCACGATCTCGTCGAAGGCGCCGGCATTGCACAAGGTTTCAAGTGTACGCTTGCTCAGAATGCGCGGATCGACACGGCGGGCGAAATCGCCAAGATCCTTGAACGGCGTATTGCCGCGCACTTCGACAATGTGCTCGGCGACCTGCTGGCCAACACCTTTCACGGCGCACAAGCCATAATAAATGCGTTTGTCCTTGACCGAGAACACGACTTCCGACCGATTGACACAGGGCGGCACGAGCTCAATCTTGAGGCGCTTGGCTTCGCTGCGGAATTCGGACAGCTTATCGGTATTGCCCATGTCGAGCGTCATGGACGCGGCGAGAAACTCGTGAGGGTAATGCGCCTTCAGATACGCCGTTTGGTAGCTCACCAGGGCGTAGGTCGCGGCGTGACTTTTGTTGAAGCCATAGTTGGCGAACTTGGCCAAGAGGTCAAAGATCGTGTCGGCTAAACTTTGCTTCAAACCATATTTGATGGCGCCATCGCGAAAGCGCTCGCGTTGCGCGTCCATCTCGCTTTTGATCTTCTTGCCCATGGCGCGGCGCAGCATGTCCGCTTCGCCCAGCGAATAGCCGGACAGGAGCTGGGCGATCTGCATCACCTGTTCCTGATAGACGATGATGCCGTAGGTTTCGTCGAGCACCTTGGAGAGGTCAGGGTGCGGATATTCCACCTCTTCACGGCCGTGCTTGCGGTCGTTGAAGAGGGGAATGTTGTCCATCGGGCCGGGCCGATAGAGCGCGACGAGAGCGATGATGTCCTCGAAACGGTCGGGCTTCATATCCACGAGAGCACGGCGCATGCCGGCGCCTTCCACCTGAAACACGCCGAACGTGTCGCCACGGGCGTAGAGATCGTAGGTTGGCTTGTCGTCGATGGGGATATCCTCGATACGGAACTTGCCGCCGTCGAGGTTCACCATGTTGACCGCGTATTGCACAGTGGTCAGCGTCTTGAGGCCGAGAAAGTCGAACTTGACGAGGCCCGCCGCCTCGCTCCACTTCATGTTGTACTGGCAAACCGGCATATCCGAGCGCGGATCGCGATAAAGCGGCGCCAGATCTTGTAGCGGGCGATCGCCAATGATGATTCCGGCGGCGTGGGTAGAGGCGTGGCGGAACAGGCCTTCGAGATTGCGCGCAATGGCGATCAGGTCGGCAACCGTTTCATCTTCATCAGCCATGGCCTTGAACGCGGGAATCTCCTTGAGCGTCCGCTCGATCGACCAAGGGTCAGCCGGGTTGGCGGGCACGAGCTTGCAGAGGCGATCCACCTGACCATAGGGCATCTGCAGCACCCGGCCGACGTCGCGCAGCACGGCGCGGGCCTGCAGCGTTCCAAAGGTGATAATCTGCGCGACCTGCTCGGAGCCGTATTTTTTCTGGACGTAACGGATGACTTCTTCGCGCCGGTCTTGACAGAAATCGATGTCAAAGTCCGGCATCGAGACGCGTTCGGGATTGAGGAAGCGCTCGAAAAGGAGGTTGTAAGCGAGCGGATCAAGGTCTGTGATCGTGGTGGCGTAGGCGACCAGGGAGCCGGCGCCGGAACCGCGGCCTGGGCCGACAGGAATGCCTTGCGACTTGGACCAGCGGATAAAATCGGCCACGATCAGAAAGTAGCCGGGGAACTTCATCGAGGCGATGATGCCCAGCTCGAATTCGAGCCGCTCCCAGTATTCCTCCGGGGTCTTGCCCGGCGCCGTGCCAGTGGTGGCGAGGCGCTCGCGCAACCCCTCCTCCGCCATGGCGCGCAACGCGGCGGCCTCAGCGGCTACGGCATCGTCCTCGCTCAGGTCAGGGGCGGCGGCGAATTTCGGCAGGATCGGCTTGCGGGTCTTGGGCCGATAAGAAACGCGCTGTGCGATCTCGATGGTGGAATCGAGCGCTTCAGGGATGTCGGAGAAGAGTTCGACCATCTCGGCGCGCGTTTTGAAGTAGTACTGGTCGTTGAGCTTGCGGCGCTCGGTTTGCGCCAGCACGGTGCCGCCTGCAATGGCCAGCAGCGCATCATGAGCTTCGAATTCCTTGACGGATTTGAAGAAGGGCTCGTTGGTTGCAACCAGCGGAATGCCTTTACGGTAGGCGTAGTCGATCAGGCGCGGCTCGACATTGGCCTCTTGTAGCCGGCCGTGCCGCTGCAATTCCATATAGAGCCGGTCGCCGAACAGATCGGCCAGGCGGTCGAGACGGCGCGCGGCATTGGCGTCCTGGCCTTGCGCGAAGGCCATGTCGATGGCGCCTTCGGGGCCGCCGGTCAGGCAGATGAGACCTTCCAGGCCCTCGCGGCTGAGCCAATCCAGGCTGGCGCGGGCGATGCCATCTTCGCTTTGCAGGTAAGCTTTGGAGACGAGGCGCGATAGATTCTCGAAGCCGTTTTCGGTTTGGGCAAGCAGCACGACGCTAGATTTGCCAGACCATGCGACATGGCCGCGCTCGCTGACGCGCTCTTCGGCGGCGGCAAAATCGATGGCGAGTTCGACGCCTGTCAGAGGCTGAATGCCCTTCTTGCTGGCCTTTTCGGAGAACTCCAGAGCGCCGAAGAGATTGCCGGTGTCGGCTATGCCGAGCGCCGGCTGGTTGTCTGCCGCGGCGAGCTTGAGAATCGTCTCCAGCTGCAGCGCCCCCTCAAGGAGTGAATAGGCAGAGTGGACGTGGAGATGGATAAAACCGGGACCGTTCATGCGCCAACCTTTAGCACCGCCGGCACCCGATCCCCAGTTCGGCATGCCGCAATCCACAGGAGGCTCACACGAGTCGTGTCAGCAAATCCATCCAGGTCAGCGAGCCGATGGTGAAAGCGCCGAGGGTTACGAACGCCGCAAAGTCCTTCAAGAAAGTCAGCATCTTTAGCTCCTGTGTTGCTATAATGTTCTTGTAAGTTCCTTGTTTGTTCTTGTCTAGTGTGGGCATCGGGAAGAGCGGGGATTGAGTGGTTTTGGTTAGCGAAGTGTTAGGGAAGGTTGCAGCGAGGTTATTGGCCTAGTGAATGCACATGGCGTGCACGACCTCACCCGACATTCAGTGTCATCCCCGCGGAGCCGGGGGTCCATCCTGAGATGTTCGTGGTTCTGATGGGCGTTCGGGCAACCTTGCGGCTGGGGGACGATCTCGAGATGGGCCCCGGCCTGCGCCGGGGTGATATCGAAGGTGTGGATCGTCTGGCGGCTGATTAGGCCCTAGGCTGCGAGTGTTACAACCACAGCGCCGCGCGGGGTCGCGACGATGGTGTGCTCGTATTGAACACAGGGAGCGGATGGCCGGCTCACGAGTGTCCATTCATCATCGGCAGCTTTCTGGTCGGCCATTTTCCCGCCGAGCGACAGGAAGGGCTCGATGGTGAACACCAGGCCATTGGTCATGCGGCGGCGTTCGGACTTGTCAGGCCAGGTAGCGATTTCGCCGGGCTCGTCGTGGAGGCTGTCGCCGACGCCGTGGCTGGCAAGATTGCGGATCAGGGTGTATCCGCCCTTCTTGGCGAACTTGCCGATGGCGTCGCCAATGTCGGCAAGGGGGGCGCCGGCCTTCACGGCTCCGATACCGGCCCACATGGCTTTCTTGCCGTCACGGCAAAGCGCAACAAGGCGCTTGTCGCCCTGCCCTAAAACGAACGAGGAGCCGGTGTCAGCGAAGACGCCGTCCTTTTCGGCTGACACATCAATGTTCACCAGATCGCCTTCTCGCAGCACCCGGTCGCCTGGGATACCGTGGGCGATCTCCTCGTTGACCGAAATGCAGGTGGCGCCAGGAAAGTCATAGGTGATGATCGGAGCAGATTGCGCTCCGTGTTCGGCCAGCAGCTTTGCACCGATCTCGTCAAGTTCTAGCGTGGTCATGCCCGGGCGCATGGCCGAGGCCATTGCATCGCGAGTGATGGCGCAGATGCGGCCGATAGCCTTGAGTTTTTCAAGCTGGTCGTCAGTCGTGATGGTCATTTATTGGCCAAATAATAGGCCAGCAAGCCTTGGGTCGAGCTGTCGTGCCCCTCCCCGCCCTGCTTGCCCTCGACCTTGGGCAGCAGCGCCTTGGCGAGTTGCTTGCCGAGCTCCACGCCCCATTGATCGTAGGAGTTGACGTTCCAGATCACGCCTTGGGTGAAGACCTTGTGCTCGTAAAGCGCCACAAGCGAGCCGAGCGTTTCGGGCGTCAGCTGCTTGTAGAACAGTGTGTTGGACGGGCGATTGCCTGGAAAAACCTTGTGAGGGGTGAGTTCCTCAATTCTATCCTTGTCGAGCCCTTGCGCCTTGAGTTCGGCGACGACCTCCTCGGCTGTCTTGCCCAGCATGAGCGCTTCGGATTGAGCTAGCACGTTAGCGACCAGCTTGTCGTGGTGCGGCGGCAACGACTCGTGTGGCTTGGCGGCGACCAAGAAATCGCAGGGGATAACGTCAGTGCCCTGGTGGATCAGCTGATAGAAGGCGTGCTGGCCATTGGTGCCGGGTTCGCCCCAGACGATCGGGCCCGTGGACCATTTCACCGGCTTGCCGGAGAGCGTCACGGACTTGCCGTTGGACTCCATGTCCTGCTGCTGCAGATAGGCTGGAAAGCGGGAAAGGCGCTGGTCGTAGGGCAGCACGGCGTGGGTCGAGAAGCCCCAGACGTTGCGGTACCAAACGCCGAGCAGCGCCATGATGACGGGCAGATTGTTCTCGAGCGGAGCGGATAGGAAGTGCCGGTCCATGGCGTCAGCGCCCTGGAGGAACTTGGTGAAGGTGTCGTAGCCGACGGCCAAGGCAATCGGCAAGCCGATGGCCGACCAGACCGAGTAGCGGCCGCCGACCCAATCCCAAAAGCCGAAAATGCGGTCCTCGCGGATGCCGAACTTGGCGCAGGCGGGAATGTTGGTGGATACGGCGGCGAAATGGTTCGGCACCGCTTCTTCGCCCAGCGTATCGGCTATCCAGTCCCGCGCCGAGTTGGCGTTGGTCATGGTTTCGTCTGTCGTGAAGGTCTTGGACGCGACGATGAACAGGGTCTTCCTGGGGTCGAGGCGCTTGAGCGTGTCATGGATGTGAGCGCCGTCAACGTTAGAGACGTAGTGGGCGCGCAGATCGGGCCGCGTGTAGGGCTCAAGGGCAAGCGTTACCATGGCGGGGCCAAGGTCGGAGCCGCCAATGCCGATGTTGACGATGTCGGTGAACTGCTCGCCGCCGTGGCCGCGGATCTGGCCGGACCGGACGGCGTCGGAGTAGTTGCCGATCGCAGAGAGGACACCGCGGATATCGGGCATGACGTCCTGGCCGTCGACAGGAACGGGCTTGTCGCCCTGGTAGCGCAGGGCCATGTGCATGACGGCGCGGTCTTCGGTGATGTTGATGTGCTCGCCTTCGCACATCTGGTCGCGGCGTTCCTCGACACCCGCAGCGCGGGCCATGTCCAACAACGCGGTCATGACGTCTTCGTCGATGCGGTTTTTGGAATAGTCGAGCAGGATGCCGGCGCCGGTGGCGGAATAGCGCTTGAAGCGATTAGGGTCGACGGCGAACTGGACGCGCATGGGCTGCTCTTCGAGCCGTTTGCGATGCTTGTCGAGACTTGAGAAGCTCGCCTTGCGCCCTGATTTCGCCATGTCGATGAACCCTTTTTGAACGTCAGATAACAGCTAGATCGCCAGCGGCCCAAGCCGCACGAGTTTCCGCCGCAAAATCGTCGAAGCGGCTACCTTCGATTGCAGCGCGGCAGCCCTGAACCAGCTCTTGATAATAGGCAAGGTTGATCTGGGAAAGGATCATCGCTCCCAAAATCTCTTCTGTCTTAACGAGGTGGTGCAGATAGGCGCGGCTCCAGCGGCGGCAGTTTGGGTTAGGCGAGGCTTCGTCGATTGGCCGGTGGTCATCCCTATGCCGTGCGTTCTTTAAATTGATGACACCGAAGCGGGTATAGACATGGCCATGGCGGCCGGCGCGCGTGGGGTGAACGCAATCGAACATGTCGATACCGCGTCCGATGGCGCCAAGGATATCGTCAGGTTTGCCGACGCCCATGAGGTAGCGCGGGCGGTCGGCCGGCAGTTCGGGCGTGATCTGCTCGATGACGCGGAACATGACATCCTGCGGCTCGCCCACCGCCAGCCCGCCAACGGCATAGCCGTCAAAGCCGATAGACTTGAGCCCCTGCGCCGACCGAGCGCGCAGCTCGGCATTGTCGCCGCCCTGGACGATGCCGAACAGGGCGCGGTTGAGCTGATTGTTGAACGCCTGCTTGGAGCGATCCGCCCAGCGGAGCGAGAGCTCCATGGCGCGCTCCATTTCCTTGTAGTCGGCAGGCAGCTTGAGGCATTCGTCGAGCTGCATGATGATATCGCTATCGAGCAGCGTCTGGATTTCGATGGAGCGCTCGGGCGTCAGCTCATAGCTGGAGCCATCGATATGTGAGCGGAAGGTTACGCCTTTTTCGGTGAGCTTGCGCAGTTGCGCCAGCGACATGACCTGAAAGCCACCGCTGTCAGTAAGGATTGGTCGCTGCCAATCCATGAAGTCATGGAGGCCACCCTGGGAGGCGACACGTTCCGCGCCGGGGCGGAGCATGAGATGGTAGGTGTTGCCAAGGAGGATATCGGCGCCAGTTTCGCGCACCTGCTCGGGGTACATGGCCTTGACAGTGCCCGCCGTACCCACCGGCATGAAGGCGGGCGTCTGGATGTCACCACGCGGGGTGTCGATGCGGCCGCGACGGGCCATACCATCGGTGGCGGTGAGCGAGAAGCTGACTTGTTTGATCGGGGCGTTGGTCAGGGCGTTCATGGCGCGGGTTCTAAACGTTCGTGATGACCTGCGAAAGAGGCCAAACACTCGATGTCATCCCGGGCTTGATCCGGGATCCATCTTGAGGTGGTCGGGTGCGGCTCGGGAATTGTTCGTACCACCTTGCAGCCGTCGCGTGATCTCAGGATGGGCCCCGGGTCGGGCCCGGGGTGACATCGTGTTTGTGGTCAGTCTTTACGCTCCGCTCGCAGCAGCAGCGAAGAATCCCCATAGGAATAAAACCGGTAACCTTCCTGTATCGCGTGGGCATAGGCGCTTTTCATCACGTCCATGCCCGCAAAGGCGCTGACCAGCATGAAGAGGGTGGATTTGGGGAGATGAAAATTGGTCATAAGCGCGTCGACCGTGTGAAAGCGGAAGCCAGGGGTGATGAAGATGTCGGTGTCGCCAATGAAGGGCTGCAGAGTGCCGGTGGCGCGGGAGGCGGTTTCTAGGAGTCGCAGGCTCGTAGTACCGACGGCGATGACGCGGCCGCCGGCGGCGCGGCGGGCGTTGATGCGCTCGGCAGTAGCTTGCGGGAGTTCGCCCCATTCGGCGTGCATCACATGATCTTCGGTGTCTTCGGCCTTCATGGGCAGGAAGGTCCCTGCCCCGACATGCAAGGTCACGCGCTCGATAGTGACGCCCATGTCGGAGATTTGCTGCAGCAGGCTTTGGGTGAAATGCAGCCCTGCCGTGGGTGCGGCGACCGCGCCGTCATTGGCGGCATAGACGGTCTGGTAGTCGACCAAGTCCCGTTCCTCGACATCGCGCTTGGCGCCGATATAGGGCGGCAGGGGCATGGCGCCGTGGGACTTAATAGCTTCGTCCAACTTTGCGCCGCCGAGTTCGAATTCGAGCGTCACTTCACCAGTTTCGCCCTTGCCGGCAACACGCGCCTTGAGGGCGTCGGTGTTGCCATTGCCAAGCTGAAGTTCATCGAGCAGCGCCAGCTTCTTCGCCGGGCGGGCGAAGGCGCGCCAGGTGTGGGCGTCGACCCGCTTGTGGAGATTGAACGACACCCCCGCGCGGTTTTCGCCGCGAATACGGGTGCCACGCAGTTCGGCTGGCAGGACGCGCGTGTCGTTGACGACGAGGACGTCGCCCGGCCTTAGCAAGGTGAGCAGGTCGGGGATGTGCAAGTCCGACAAACCTTTGACCGGATCCACGAGCAGCAAGCGCGCAGAATCGCGCGGCTCAGCCGGATGAAGGGCAATGAGGTTCTCGGGCAGGTCAAAGTCGAAATCGGAAACGCGCATGGGGGCTGGTTAGCACAGCGCCGGAGCGGGCGGAATGGGCGCACAAGCAAGCCGCATATGCGGAACGCTCGTGTTGCTCCGATCATTGACCCGCAGGAGGTCCAGCATGGATGATTTGCCACTTCGGCTCGGCGTTCCCGTCAAGATCATGGGCAACCCCGATCTGAAAAGCCACGACGCACGCCGCTCGACGAGCCAGCCGCACCTGAAGATTTCGCTCGGGTATCTCGAAGCCATTTTCGACTATCTAGGCAAGCACAACATCAACATGTACCGCATGTCGTCGGACCTGGCGCCCTATGCGACCCATCCGGACATGCCGCAGTTCCATTCGATGGTGCAGGACAGCGCGGCCGAACTTGCGGCGATCGGCGCGCGGGCGAAAGCGCAGGGCTTGCGGCTGTCGTTTCACCCAAGCCAGTTCATCGTGCTCAATAGCCCCGACCCGGAGCTGGTGCGCAAGAGTGTTTGGGACCTCCTGTCGCAAGCTGAAATGCTTGATTTAATGGAGCTTGGGCCTGAGGCCGTGATGGTCGTGCATGTGGGCGGCGTTTATGAAGACAAGGACGCTTCGCGCGCCCGCTGGGCGGAGACGTGGAAGACCCTGCCGGAACCGGTGCGGCGACGCCTGGTGCTGGAACATGACGATTTGCGGTTTTCGGCGGCAGATGTGTTGTGGATCCATGAGCATACCGGCGTCCGGCTCATTTTCGATCACCAACACTTCTGGTGCTTGAGCCCGGAAGGCGCCGATATGCGCCAGACGCTGCAAGCGATATTGGCGAGCTGGCCTGCCGGTGTGCGCCCGAAGGTGCATTTTTCCTCGCCGCGCACGGAGCTGCGGCAGTTGGTGCGCAAGGATCGCAAGACGGGCAAGTCGGTGACGGTGAACGCTGCGCCGGTGTGGACGGGGCACGCCGACTTCGTCAACCCGTTCGAGTTCATCAGCTTCATGCGCGTGGCGGAGGGGCTGACTTTCGACGTGATGCTGGAAGCCAAGGTGAAGGATCTGGCGCTGATCAAGCTGCGGCCCGATCTGGTGCGGTATGCGCCCGATGTGGCCACAAGATTCGGGCTGAGCACAGCAGCGCAGGCGGGACTGGAGGCGGAGGAAGCGAGCGTCCTCGCTGCCGAGGCATAGCCCCGGAAGCCGACAGCATAGCCCGAAATCAGCCCTCGCCGCAGCGGATGGCGTAGGAGGTGCCTTCTGCCGTCATCGTGCCGCTCAGGGGCCAGTCTTCGTCCTCGCCGGTGAAGCGGAGCCGAACGCTGATGAGGATGCTTTCGATGTTCGGATCGGTGAAATCCACCAAAACCTGCTCGTCGTCCCCGAACGCCTGACCGACAATAATCGGCGTGCCTTCGCCGCGCTCGGGCCCGGTGGACCAAGCTCGGTCCCCAGCTTCGACATAGGCGCCCAGCACGTTCAGGACCATCAGGCGCCCTGTAGCTATATTGAGAGAAACACTTTCTCCCTCGCACAGGAAACCGCCGCTTGCGTGTGCCGGAGCGGCGGTGGCGAGGCTGGCCAGCAAGGCCAGCCCCAGCATGGACTTACGCGGCGAGGTCGGCCGCGACCTTGACCGAAACCATCTTGTCCGGATTGATGACCGGCTCGCCGCGCTTGATCTGGTCCACATGCTCCATCCCCTCGATGACCTTGCCCCAAACAGTGTACTGCTTGTTGAGGAAAGGTGCATCGGTAAAGCAGATGAAAAACTGTGAATTTGCCGAGTCGGGGCTCTGGGCGCGAGCCATAGAAGCCGTGCCGCGCACGTGGGGCTCGGCGTTGAATTCCTGCTTGAGGTTGGGGTACTTCGACCCGCCAGTGCCACGGCCCTCGGGGCAGCCCGTCTGGGCCATGAAGCCTTCGATCACGCGGTGGAACACGATGCCGTCGTAGAAGCCTTCACGCGCCAGCTTCTTGATATGGGCGACATGGTTCGGCGCCAGATCCGGGCGCATCTCGATGACGACATTGCCCTTGGTAGTTTCAATGACTAGAGTGTTTTCGGGATCGGCGTATTCAGCCATTTTTGCTTCTTTCGTTTGATATCTGTGGGGCGGATGTAGAGCGATTGAAGGTTTGGTGCAACCACCTGACCGCCCGCAAACCCGATGTCACCCCGGCACAGGCCGGGTCCATCCTGAGGTATTCTCAAAGAGGACTGGTGACAGGCGATCTCAGGATGGATCCCGGACTGCGCCGGGATAACACCCTTCAAAATCCTACTTATACTCGATCTTGGCTTCGACGATCTTGTCGGGATTGGCGACCTGGCCGTTCTGCTCGGCGGGGCCCTTTTCGATGGCGTTGACCGCTTCCATGCCGGAGACGACCTTGCCAAAGACGGTGTACTGGCCATCAAGGAACGTCGCATCGCCCGTCGTGATGAAAAATTGCGAGTTGAAGGAGTTGGGGTCCTGCGAGCGGGCGCCGCCGACAGCGCCCGGCTGGAAGCTCTCCTGGTTGAACTCGGCCTCGACATCGGCAAGTTCGGAGCCGCCCGTACCGGTGCCGGTCGGATCGCCAGTCTGGGCCATGAAGCCTTCAATCACGCGGTGGAACACCACGCCATTGTAGAAGCCCTCATTGGTGAGGGTCACGATGCGCTCCACATGCTTGGGCGCAATGGCGGGCAGCAGTTCGATGTCGACTACGCCGTCTTCAAGGGTCAGGATCAGATGCGGCGTGCCGGTCTGAGCGAAGGCAGGGGCGGCGCTGACAGCAGCGGCACCGATGACGAGAGCGCCAAACAGGCGGCGGGTAATGGAGATCATTTGCTCTTGAGGGCCTTGAGAACGATTTGCGGGACGAAGGCGGAAATGTCGCCTCCCATCTCCGCGATCTGCCGCACCAATGTGGCCGAGATATGCCGAACCGGTGGACTGGACGGCAAGAAAACGGTTTGCAGGTCCGGCGCCATCTGGGCGTTCATGCCCACCATCTGCATCTCATAATTGTAATCGGTCGTATCGCGTAGACCGCGGATGATCAGCTTGGCGCCGTTTTCGCGCGCGGCGTTGACCATCAGGCCGGAGAAGTCGACGACTCGAAACTGGGTGTCTGTGCGCTTGCCGACAGGCGCGAGGACCTGCTCAAGAATCTGCAGCCGATCCGCATGGGCGAAGAGCGGCGTCTTCTTGCCGGCGTTGATTCCGACGGCCACGACCAGTGTGTCCACCAGCTTGCAGGCGCGCTCGATAACGTCGAGGTGCCCGTTGGTAAGCGGGTCGAAGGAGCCCGGATAAAAGCCCACCAGATTGCCCACTACGCTCTCCCTCTTTTTGTTTTTGCGGTTCTGTCATGTGGGGGGAGGCATGGCAAGGTCGGGTCAGGTTTTTGGCCCGCCCAATATGGCCCCAATGGCTGTGACAACACCTAGCGCTATCAATAAAATTCCGCCGGCCAGGAAGGCAGCGCCGGTGCCGTAGGCATAAGCGACCAAGCTGCCGGCGAACGGAGCCAAAAGCATCACAGCCATGGTGACCGCCTCCCCGGCGGCAAACACACGTGCGATGCGGTCCGGCGGTGCCTTCGACTGCACAATGGTGCGATAGGGCACCAGCATGAACGAGGTTGACCCGCCCATGAGCGCGAGAACAAGGAAGTAAAACGGCGCTGCAAGGTCTACCGCCTGCAGTGCAACAATCCCGAGCCCGGCGGCGGCCGCCCCGGCGACGATGGCGGCCAGTACCATGGTGGGAATGGGATGGCGCTGCGCGATGAGCCCAGCCAGCAGCGCGCCTATCAGCCCACCTGCTCCAGAAGCCGCAATGCCGATGCCGAAGGCGGTCGGACCGAGCTCGAAATCGGCTGCCAGAAGTCCGATCAGGGCATCGTAGAGAAAGAAGGAAAAGTAGGCGACGGCCGAGAAGACCAGCGCCGTGAGCATAAGCGGGCTGCGCCTGAACTCAGCAGCGCCTGCCAGTACTTCCTCGCGAAAGTTGGATGGCTCACGCGGTGGCTTTAGCGGCAGGGCCAAGCTGAAGACCAGGGCTGTTGCGACAAGGGAGAGAATGGCGTTCAGGCCGAACACCGTTTGCGCCGGAATCACAGCCAGCAACACGCCGCCAAGGGCTGGGCCCGCGATCTTGGAGGTCTGGTTGATTGCTTGATGAAGGCCATTGGCGCTGGCGAGCAATTCCGTGGGTGTAGAAGCCTGAATGGCCGCTTGGCGCGCTGGGCCAAAGGCAGAATCGATGCACGCACGGATTGCGACGATCGCCAGCACCACCGGCCAGCTCGGAGCGAAGACCAGGGCAAGCGTGGCCAGGCCACGTCCGAGATTGCTCAGTACGAGAACGCGGCGCAGCGGCGTGCGGTCGACCACCATGGCGAGCAGCGGTCCGACAGCCACATAGGGCAGTGTCAGACAAAAGGCGAACAGGGCCAGCACGGGAGGCCCCTCACCCCAGGTGAAGACCAGAAGGCCAACGATCGCCGCATAGTCGAGCCAATCGGCAAAGTCGGCCGGGATGGATGCCAGGGCCAAACACCTCGGAACAGCGAGCACAAGCAGGGACCGGTAACCGGTTGGTTTCGGGTGCGTGGTCATGTGAGCGTCCGGCGAAACAGATCGAGGTTGTCATCGCCGACAGCGGACTCGATGTGGGTCCAGCCTAAGCCGCAATAGTAGCTTCGCAGTAGCGGCTTGGCGGCAAGATAGGCTTGCGAAAACCCAGATGCCGCGAATCGAGTGCATGCCGCATTGATAAGCGCTTTGCCGATGCCGCGGTGGCGCTCGGCTTCTTCCACCCAAAGGGCGGCAATGCAGGGGCCGAGTTCGGGCCGCGCTTCGATGTCGTCCTCGATGCCGGTGACGGTGCCGAGGAAGCGACCCCGCTCCAAGGCGACGAGCGTGAACGATGGATAGTCCTTGGCAGCGGCGACCTCGGCGAGACCTTGCTCTAGATCGGCGAGGCTTGAGCCATAGGGTTCCCACCAAGCACGCCAGATGCGGTCAGTAACAGTTGCAAGATGGTCCGGTTCGTCGCGCAAATCGTGGATGGTGAAAGACAATAGCGCTCCATTTTGTCGCCAGGAAACGCAAGGGACGCCGAAGCGCCCCTTTTATCACTCATCGCCTGGCTCGTCAGACGTCCCAGGCGCCTCAGGATCGTCCCGCGTGGTCGGCGGTGCGGGTGGCACCGACGCTTCCGGTGCGCTGGGCAATTCCTCGGCCTCGGGCTCGCTGATGTGCTCGACGGAAACGACTTTCTCGCCTTCAGCCGTATCGAAGACTATGACGCCTTGCGAGCCGCGCGAGACGATGCGGATCGGCTTGTCGCCGCCGACCGGCAGGCGGATGGTCTGGCCGCCATTGCTGATCAGCATGATCTGGTCGTCCTCTGCCACTGGGAAGCTGGCGACCAGCTTGCCGTTGCGCTTGTTGACCGCCATGGCCACGATACCTTTGCCGCCACGTCCAGTGATCCGGTATTCGTGGCTGGAGGTGCGCTTGCCATAGCCGTTTTCGGACAGGGTCAGGATGAACTGCTCCTGCGCGCCCATCTTGGCGTAGAGCTCTTGATCGAGATCGCCGGCTTCGACGTCAGCTTCATCAGCCGGTACGTCCACCGCTTCTACTTCACCGCGCATTGCACGGCTACGCTTGAGATAGGCCGCGCGCTGTTCTGCGGTAGCGTCGGAGTGGTTGATGACGGCCATGGAGATGACCACGTCGTCCTTGGCCAGTTGGATGCCACGCACGCCCATCGAGTCACGGCCCTTGAAGACGCGGACGTCATCGACGGGGAAGCGGATCGCCTGGCCCTGTGCGGTGGTCAGCAGGACATCGTCATGGGCATTGGCCGTCTCGACGCCGACGATCTGGTCGCCCTCATCGAGCTTCATGGCGATCTTGCCGTTCTGGCGCACTTCGACGAAGTCGGCGAGCGAGTTGCGGCGCACAGTACCGCGGGTTGTCGCGAACATGATGTCGAGGTTGGCCCAGCTTGTTTCGTCCTCCGGCAAAGGCATAATGGTGGTGATGCGCTCGCCCTGCTCCAGTGGCAGGATGTTGATCAGCGCCTTGCCGCGCGAATTGGCTTGCGCCAGTGGCAGGCGCCAAACCTTGAGCTTGTAGGCAATGCCGCGGCTGGTGAAGAACAGCACTGGCGTGTGGGTGTTGGCCACGAAGAGGCGCGACACGAAATCTTCCTCACGCGTCGCCATGCCCGAGCGGCCCTTGCCTCCGCGGTTCTGCGAGCGGTAAGTCGAAAGCGGCACGCGCTTGATGTAGCCCTCGTGCGAAACGGTGACGACCATGTCCTCCCGGGCGATGAGGTCTTCGTCTTCGAAGTCGCTCACCGAGTCGGAAATTTCGGTGCGGCGTGGCGTTGCAAACTGTTCCTTGATCTCGGTCAGCTCGTCTCGGATGATCTGCACGACGCGTTCGCGCGAGCGCAGGATATCGAGATAGTCTTCGATCTCCGTGCCCAGGCCATTCAGTTCGTCGCCAATTTCATCGCGGCCAAGAGCCGTCAAGCGGGCAAGACGCAGCTCGAGAATGGCACGCGCCTGCTCTTCCGACAGCATGAAGGTGCCGTCGTCGTTGATGCGGTGACGCGGATCGTCGATCAGCTTAATCAGCGGCGCCACGTCCTGTGCCGGCCAGTGGCGGGTCATCAACTGCTCGCGGGCAGTCGCCGGATCGGGCGCGGTGCGGATCAGGGCGATGACTTCATCGATGTTGGCAACGGCAATGGCAAGGCCGACCAGGATATGGGCGCGGTCGCGAGCCTTGTTGAGCAGGAACCGCGCACGACGCGTAACGACTTCATGACGGAAATCGATGAAGGCCTGCAGGATCTCGCGCAAATTCATCAGCTGTGGCTTGCCGCCGTTAAGAGCGACGAAGTTGCAGCCGAAGGAGGATTGCAGCGCCGTGAAGCGGTAAAGCTGGTTAAGCACGACATCGGCCAGCGCGTCGCGCTTGATCTCGATCACCACGCGCATGCCTTCGCGCGAAGATTCATCGCGCATGTCGGCAATCCCCTCGATCCGCTTGTCGCGGACGAGTTCGGCAATCTTTTCAACCATTGCCGCCTTGTTCACCTGGTACGGCAGCTCGGTAATGATCAGCGCCTCGCGCTCCTTGCGAATTTCTTCCACGGCCACGCGACCGCGCACCAGAACCGAGCCGCGACCTGTTTCGTACGCCTGACGGATGCCAGCACGGCCAAGGATGATGCCGCCTGTCGGGAAATCCGGACCGGGTAGAGCTTCCAGCAATTGCTCGGCTGGCACCTGCGGGTCGTCGAGCAGCAGCAGCGCCGCGTCGATGGTTTCGCCTAGATTGTGGGTGGGGATATTGGTTGCCATACCCACGGCAATGCCGCCGCCGCCATTGACGAGCATGTTGGGGAAGCGCGCCGGCAGGACGCTCGGCTCTTTTTCGGAGCCGTCGTAGTTGTCACGGAAATCGACCGTGTCCTTGTCGAGATCATCGAGCAGGGAGTTGGTGATGCGCTGCATACGTACTTCGGTATAGCGCATCGCGGCGGGCATATCGCCGTCGACCGAGCCGAAATTGCCCTGCCCTTCCACGAGCATTTCGCCCATGGAGAAATCCTGCGCCATGCGCACGAGAGCCATGTAGACCGCGCCGTCGCCATGCGGGTGGTACTTACCGATAACGTCGCCAACGACACGCGCCGACTTGCGGTAGGGCTTGTTGTATTCGTAGCCATTCTCGCTCATCGAGAAGAGAATGCGCCGGTGCACAGGCTTGAGCCCGTCGCGTACGTCGGGCAGCGCCCGGCTCACGATCACGCTCATGGCGTAATCGAGATAGGATTTGCGCATCTCGTCGGTGATGGAAATCGCTTGGATGTCGGATGGCGGCAGCGCGCCGTTTCCGTTGCTTGTCGTATCGCTCACTGGGGTGATTCTTGGTTGATTTGGTTAGCTGACATATAGGTGATCCCGGCCGAGATTGCTAATTTCGTGCTGTTGCGCCTGTGGAGGGCCGTTGGAGCGTACTCCATAGTCAGATCACCGTGCCGTCGGCTATAGAGAGTTCATGGCAGATACATATCGAGCATGGCTCCGTGGCGCCGAGAAGTGGCAGAACATCGCGGTAATCGACTTGCGGTCAACCGACGGCATCGCCAAGCGATTGCAAATGGCAGGCCTCAAAACGCTTGGCGAGATTGACGAAATGGACGGCGCGGAGTTGCTGAAGCTACCGGGGCTGGGTGTTGGTCTGGTGCGCCGCGCCCGCGGGATCATCCGCACCTGCAAGTCCGACGAGCGCCGGCGCAAGCCGGTTACAACACCGCTTCGCGTGCGCCCGCCGAGGGTCTACCCCTAGGCCACTTGATCGAATGCGCTCCGGGCTTGGTTGATATGGGGATGATTTTGGCTCGCCCAGGTGATGAGGTGCCCAAACGGCACGATCAGCGACAGGCCTAAATCGGTCAGCCGGTACTCGACTGATGGTGGCTTGGTGTCGAATACCTGCCGCGCAACCATGCCGTCGCGCTGCAGATCGCGCAGCGTCTGGGTCAGCATCTTTTGCGAGATATCGGGAACATCACGACGCAACTGGTTGAAGCGACGCGGGCCGGTGGCCAGTGTCATGATCAGCAGCATGCTCCATTTGTCCGCAATCTGGTCGAGCACACCACGCACCGGACAGGACCCAAGATCATTGCCGAGGCTTGCATTCCAGCGCTTGAGAAATTCGGTTGCCTGATCAAGCGGAGCCAACATCTGCGGTTACCTCAAGGTGACGTTATGCGAAAAAAGTGCCTCCTTTCGCGAGCCGATAAACCCGTCTAGAGGCACTCTCCATCAGATACCTACTCTCCATAAGCATTCAGCACAAGGAGGGTAGACACTAGGAGAGTTCAAAATGCATCTATTCAAGGATCAGACATTGCTGGTCACTGGCGCAAGCGGCCAATTTGGACGCTTGGCAGTAGCCGAGCTTTTGGCTCAGGGCGCTACGCGGGTCGTGGCAGGAACGCGCGACCCCGCCAAGCTCGCCGATCTGCAGAAGCAGGGCGTCGAAGTAAGGCATGTCGACTTCAACGATCCGCAAAGCCTTGTGTCGGGCTTTGCCGGGATCGACCGCGTCCTGATTGTCAGCACCGACGGGATTGGAACGCGCATTGCGCAGCAAACAACTGCCGTCCAGGCGGCTAAAACTGCTGGCATCAAGCACATCGTCTATACTTCTGCTCCGGCAGCACGTCCCAATCCAGAAGCGGGGCTCGCCGAAGAACACTTCTGGACCGAGGTGGCGATCGCCCAAAGTGGGCTGGATTTCACCATTCTGCGCAATCACATGTATGCAGAGAACAATCTGATGGACGCCGGTCAGGTTACTGCCTCGGGGCAGTTGTTCGGCCTCCTCGGTGATCGCGGGACTGTTTATGTTACCCGCGCCGACACGGCACGGACCGCGGCCGGAGCCCTGCTCGGCGCCCACGGCAAGCTGATCGAGGACGTGACCGGGCCCGCTGCCATCACCAATGCGGAGCGCGCTGAAATCTACACGGCGGTCAGCGGCAAGCCGGTCCGCAACATTGCCGTCAGCCCGGCAGAACTCACCGCCGGCATGGTTGCCGCTGGCTTGCCCGAACCCTTTGCGAAAATACTGGTTGCCTTCCAGATCGACGCTGTTCTGGGCTACCACAGCGTCGTGACCGATACGGTGGAGCGCTATTCCGGCCGCAAGCCGCAGCCTTTTGCCGAGTTCCTCGCCGCTCATCTGCAGGCGCTCGCCGCCTGACGGTCAGTAGACTAGCCTACCCTTTACCCCGAACAAACTTGCAACATATTCGGGCAAACACTTGCGGGCGCTGGACGCGACAGCAGCAACACCGTAGAAACTGCGGCCATTCTTGGCCCAGTTTCTCGGAGTCGGCGGTCTTTGTCTGTTGGATCCATTTTCCAGCGCCTGTGGGCGCGCATTGCGTATGACCGCTCCATTGGTTTTGGCCTTGAATATGTCGGGCTGACGACGCTCCGCTATCCGCGCGCCATGGCGCTTGCCGTTCTTGCGCTGACAGTGCTTGCTATCACCCAATTGCCGCGTGCCAATGTAGATGGCGATCTGCTGCGCGTTTATGCTCATTCGGGTGAACACTACGACGCCTATGAGCGGCTGTCGCAAACCTTTGGCACGTTCGAGAACGACATCTATGTGTTGGTCAATTCGCCTCGCTTGACCGAGCCCGAAACGCTCGAGCGCATCCGCAATCTGGCGTTCGATCTGGAACTGAATGACTATGCCGTGGGCACCATGTCGCCCTTTACGCTGCGCAAGCCGGACGGCAATGGCGGCACCGTTCCGGCGGTGCCCGAGGGCATGGACAATTTTGGCGATGTGGCGCGGGCGCTGAGCGATCTGCAGCAGAACGATCCGATGATGCGCAATTTGATCACGCCTGACTTAAGCGGCGTCGTCATCATCATGTTCCCCAACCAGGAAATGACGCGCGGCGCCGGCACGAAGGCGATGATCGCGTCCCTGCGCGAGACCATTGCGCCCTATCAAGACGAGAACATCACCATCGAACTGACCGGCCCGCCTGTGTGGTCGTCCGAAATGCTAGGCGCTGCCGTCAACGATCAGGTCAAGTTCACCGTCTGGGGTTTCGGGCTTGGATCGGTGCTGGCGCTGCTCGCATTGCGCTCGCTGGCAGGCGCTCTGCTCGTGGCCGCGACACCGTTCCTGGCGGTGCTGTGGTCGATGGGCATGATCCTCTTGTTCTTTGGATCATTTTCCTTCCTCACCATCATCGTCACGACCCTGGTACTCGTCATCTCCTTCGCCGAAGCGATGTTCTTCGTTTTCAACTGGCTTGCTTATTGGCGCGACGGAATGGAGCCAAACAAGGCTGTAGACGCGACGGTGAAGCTAGTGGGCCCGGCTTCAGCGCTGACCATGCTGACCACATTCGTGAGCTTTGCCTCCCTGTCGCTGACGCCGGGCCAGGGCGTTCGCGAGTTCTCGATGGCGGGCGCGATCGGCACGTTCCTCCTGTTCATATGCCTGATGACGTTCCTGCCGCTGCTGCTCAAGCTGGCGGTGCGGCTCGGCTTTAAGCCACCCAAGCGCTCGAGCTTGGTGCTGACGGCGCCGCTGCCCATCGCCTGGTTCTTCGCGAGCCGGTTCGGCCGCCAGGTGGCAATCGTGGCGATCGCCGTCACCATCGTGCTATTAGTGCCCTACGTGCTGATCAAGCCGCACTTCTCGTTTCAGGACTTCGTTGCCAAGGATTCAGCGGCGCTCACGGCAGCCGAAAGTATCGACGCGGGCGTGGGTGGCGTAGCCCCGTTCTATATCCGCGTGCCGCTTGTTGAGAACGATCCCAATGTAGGACCAAAGGATTTCGAGACGGTCAGGACCGTGCACGAAATCCTCGAAAAGCATCTGGGCGAGAACAAGGTCATCTCAGCCGCGAGCCTCACCAATTACACCGAAAGCGGCTTCAGCCGTGAGACGGTGCTGGAGGCGGTCGGGCCGTTCATGAAGCGGCGATTTGTAACCGATGACGGTAGCCAGGCGCTCGTTACCGGTTTCATGCCGACCATCATCGACTCCGAGGATTTGCGCGAGCTGGTCAACGATGTCGACGCGGACATGAAAGCGGCTGGCATCACCGAGGCGGAAATCGGTGGATTCAGAGTCCTTACCACGTTTGCCACTGACCAGATCGTTACGGGCTTACAGCTTGATCTCACGCTGTCTGTGGTCGTCAACCTGGCGCTGATCGGCTTTGCGTTCCAGTCATTCCGAGTGGCGCTGGCTTCGGCTATCCCGAACCTTTTCCCAGTTCTCGGCACTGAGGCGTGGCTCTATTTTACCGGCCAGGGCTTGCAGCTCACCACCGTGATTGCGCTCACCATCGCCTTTGGCATTGCCGTGGACGATACGGTGCATTTCCTGTCGCATTATCTGCATGCCCGTCGCGAGGAGAAGCGGCCGCATATGGAGGCGGTGAAATATACGTTGGACCGGATCGGCGGGGCAATCGTGGCAACCACGATCATCCTGTGTTCGGGTGTGATCATCGTTACCTTCTCGGAACTGCCGCAGGTGGCGCTGTTCGGTACGCTGTTCGTGTCCACGCTCGGCTTCGCCCTGATCGGCGATTTGTTCATCCTGCCGGCCTTGCTCGCAGCGGGGGGCAAGTTCTTTGAACCCCTCGGCAACATCCGCGTGCGCACGGCCGACCATGATGCAACGCCGGACGATCCCACGGGCGACACCCATACGGGGGAGAGTGCGGCGCCGATTGCACCCGGCAAGGCGTGAGTACGTTGCTCGCTTGTCGGTGGGCAGTGCGGTTGCTTAGATGATGTTCATTGATTCTGGGGCGAGGTCAGGCTTAGTAGCGGTCAATTCGCTGCAAGATGCTTGGCAAACACGTGAATCTCATATTGGTTTCCGGCAGAGTACTGCCGAGGGGCAAGTTTTCGTTGGAGGCCTAGGGCCATGACCTATTTCGGACACCTGTCGCGCGTTGCCGCACTGACGGGTTTGCTTTTCTCTGCCGCCGGTGCGATGGCTCCGGCGTTTGCCGGCCCCGCCGAAGTGGCGCTGCTGCAATCATACATTGGCGAATGGCGCGGTCGCGGCACGCTGGTCGGCGCCAACACCGAGACGGTGGTTTGCCGGCTGTCACTGTCCCAGGGCAATGACAACAAGGTGAACTACAATGGCCGTTGCACGTTGGCGGGCAACCAGCTCTCCGTCGCCGGCACTATTGCATATATCGACGAGAACCGTCGTTACGAGGCGGCAATGAGTTCAAACGCGACATTCCAGGGCACGGCCGTGGGACAGAAGCGCGGTAGCGGCCTAGTGTTTAATTTGCGCGAACGCGACCAGGACGAAGAAGGCAAGGACCTCAACATTTCGGCCCAGATCAATCTGCGCAGCGAAGACATCGCTGTGGTTTTTGAAGTGGTTTATGTCGAAAGCGGTGACAATTTGCGTGCGGAAGTGCCTTTCGCCCGGCAATAATCGGGTGCCGGAATCGTTTCCGGCATAGGATTAAGTCTTTGACGCATATGAAGCTTTAACTTTGCACATCTAATCTCCGACTCAGTGTCGGGGATCAGTTCTTGCCAAGCGCCGCAACCAGAGTAGCCAGCCGGCCGGACGCAATGGGTCCGGCAGCGCAGCGTGAGCTTCAGTTGCGCCTCGAACGGCTCTGCTCGCTGCTTGGCGTAAGCGCCGGCCGGATCGCTTACATGGATCAAGGCAAGTACCAAGCTGTTGCTCAGATTGGCTGGCAGCACGCCGAAATAACAGTGCTCGAAGCACGCGTTTGCCAGCAAAGCGGCCCGCTGGTCATCTCGTCACACGGAGAAGGCATCGGCTTTTATGCCGGTATGGTCATGCAGGGCGCTACAGAGGACGAGACCCTGGTCTTGAGCCTTTTTGACAATCAGGCGCGTAAAACTGCAGTGGCCGGACAGTTGGCAGCTATCGCCAATGAAGTCCTGCAGTCTGCTATGCTGCGGCGTCAACAGGAGCTTATTGCCAAGCAGAAGGCCATTATCGCTGATTTTCAAGCGCTGGAAGAGCAGCGCAGAAGCTTGTTCGATCGCGCTTCAGCAACGGCGAAAGTCGGTATCTGGCAGTTCAACTTAGTAGACGCGAACTTGTTCTGGACCGACGGCGTCTACGACATTTTCGAGTTGCCGCGCAAAATGCCGCTGACCCGGGAACTGGTGCTGCAATATTACCAACCAGACTCGCTACGCGCCATGGAGAGTGTTCGTGCCGAAGCGATAGGCCGGTGTTCCGATTTCAGCATCGACATCGAGATTGTCACAGCCAAGGGCAATCAACGCTGGGTGCGCCTCACCGGGGCGGTTGAAAGCCGCAACAATGTCGCGCATCGCATCTTCGGCATGAAGCAGGACATCACAGCGGAAAAGCTGCTTGCCGACCGAACACGCTATCTAGCGGAATTCGATGTTATGACCGGCCTTGCTAATCGCGGCCAGTTTCAGATGCATCTCGATGCCCTTGAGTCATCGCAGATCGGCGGGTTGCTGCTGGTTGATCTGGATGGCTTCAAGCAGATCAACGACACCTATGGCCATGCCGTGGGCGATGCATGCCTGAAGGAGGCGGCCAATCGCCTACGCAATTACTGTAACGGCGCCGTTCTGGTTTCGCGCATTGGTGGCGATGAATTCGCTGTGCTCACCAAGGCGTCGCAGACACAAGAAGAGGTGGCGGCGCTTGCCACGGGCATAGTCCGAGCAATCAGCGAGCCAGTTAACTGCCTGGGTCATGCGCTGACCCTCGGCGCCTCGATTGGCGTCGCTTATGCCGGATCGGGCACGCCGGACGATCTGTTCCGCCACGCCGATACAGCGCTCTATGCTGCCAAGGCTGCAGGCCGTAATACCAGCCGGACTTATCAGCCTGCTGCGTAACGGCTAAAACCATGCGGAGACACTGGCGTGTCCCCGCCGGTTTGGTGCAAGGGCCCTGCCCTCGCCGATCTGAAGCTTAGAATGGGATATCGTCGTCCATGCCACCGGGCTCGAAAGCCGGTGCATTGGCTGATGGCCGGCGCCCGCCGCCACCACCACCATTGTCGCGGGCGCCGCGGAAGCCACCGCTGCTTTCATTTCCATAGCCGCCGCCGCCGTTGGAAGCACCTTCGCCATCGCCGCGGCCGTCGAGCAATGTTAGATTGCTGTTGAAGCCCTGCAGCACGATTTCCGTCGAATACTTATCGGCTCCGGACTGGTCCTGCCATTTGCGGGTCTGCAACTGGCCTTCGATGTAGACCTTGCTGCCTTTTCGGAGATAGCTCTCGGCAACGCGGGTCAGGCCTTCGGAAAAGATCACCACGCGGTGCCATTCGGTCTTCTCGCGGCGCTCGCCGGTGTTCTTGTCTTTCCAGTTCTCCGAGGTTGCGATGGACAGGTTCACCACCTTGCCTCCGCTCGGGAGATTGCGCACTTCCGGATCGGCACCCAAATTGCCGACCAGGATCACCTTGTTCACACTGCCTGCCATCGCTCTTTCCTTCCAATTCAGTTTGGCGGCCACTAGCCACGCCAAACGCTCACTTACATAGCGGCGGGAGTTTACGCCGCTGTCCGGTTCGATGCTTGCGCGATCTGAGGTTTGTGAACAGGACTTATGTTCACTTTATGTTCTGCCAAGGACCACGTCAAGGCGCTGTAAAAACCGGCCTCTGCTGACATGATCTGTCAGCAGCCCTCCGCCACTCACTGGCTCGCTCGGGAGCGGCAGAATGGAATATGGACAGGCCCTTTGGTTATACCTTGTGCTGGTGTCCGGCATCATCGTCGTTCCCGGCATGGACATGTTCTTCGTCATTGCCAACGCGCTGACGGGTGGCCGCCGGTTGGGACTAGCGGCCGTCGCCGGGATCATGCTGGGCGGCGCCGTGCACACCCTGTTTGGCGCACTTGTGGTTGGCGTACTCGCGCAACTGCCACAGGTGCCGTTTCAGGCGATGATCGTGATTGGCGCGGCCTACATGGCGTGGATAGGCTACACGCTTCTGCGCAGTGCGATCACTGTCGACAATATCGAGCGGGCACGGACCAGGTCGGATTGGGTCGCCTTCCGGCAAGGATTGATCACGTGCCTCCTCAACCCCAAGGCGTATCTGTTCGTGCTTGCCGTGTTTCCCCAGTTCATCCGTCCTGAGTTTGGGCCCATCTGGTCCCAGGCACTGGTGCTCGGCTTTATGACCATCACTACGCAGTTCATCATCTATGGAGCACTGGCATTTGCGGCCGGTCAGGGCCGAGACGCGCTTGTCGGCAACCCGCAAGCAACAATCTGGATCGGGCGCTCGGCTGGCGGCTTGTTTGTCGTAGCTGCCGCTTTTACCGCATGGCAGGGAGTGACGAGCTATGTTAACCCTTGACCAATCGCCGATAGTTCCGCTTATGTTCTGGGTAGTGCAATGCACCAGCAGCAGAACACCGACACGGGAACGTGCCTTGCGGCAGACCATTACTCCACCTATTTCTGCGGCCTTCCCAACCGCATGCCTGAAGACGCTTATGCCGCTGTGCCGCTTTGGTGGCGCACCAAGCCATGGACTGAAATGATGACCGCAAAGCCCAGCCAGAATCGTGAACTCGTCGTGCGCGGCGCCCGCGAGCATAATCTGAAGGGCATCGACATCCGCCTGCCCCGCGATTCGCTGATCGTGATGACGGGCCTGTCCGGCTCGGGCAAGTCGTCTCTGGCGTTCGACACCATCTATGCCGAAGGGCAGCGGCGCTATGTGGAATCGCTCAGCGCCTATGCGCGGCAGTTCCTCGAGATGATGCAGAAGCCGGACGTGGAGCATATCGAGGGGCTTTCTCCCGCTATCTCCATCGAGCAAAAGACCACCGGGCGCAATCCGCGCTCCACCGTCGGCACGGTCACTGAAATCTACGACTATCTTCGCCTGCTGTTCGCCCGTGTTGGCATTCCCTACTCGCCGGCGACTGGCTTGCCGATTGAGTCGCAAACCGTGTCGCAGATGGTCGACAAGGTGCTGGAGATGACGGAGGGCACGCGGCTGTACCTGCTGGCGCCGATCGCGCGCGGCCGCAAGGGCGAGTATAAGAAGGAACTGGCCGATCTGATGCGCAAGGGGTTCCAGCGCGTCAAGATCGATGGCGAATATCACGAGATCGAGGACGCGCCTGCGCTCGACAAGAAGTTTAAGCACGATATCGAAGTGGTGGTCGACCGCGTCGTGGTCGGGCCGGAGATTTCCGGGCGGTTGGCCGAGAGTTTTGAAACGGCGCTGAAGCTGGCCGATGGCATCGCGCTGGTCGAGTTTGCCGACGAGAAGGACGAAGATGGCCTGCCGCGTCAGGTGACGTTCTCGGAAAAGTTTGCCTGCCCCGTGTCCGGCTTCACCATTGCCGAGATCGAACCGAGGCTGTTTTCGTTCAACAACCCATTCGGCGCCTGCCCGGTGTGCGACGGCCTGGGCACCGAGCAGAAGATCGACCCGGACCAGATCGTGCCGGACCCGACGCTGTCGATCAAGGATGGCGCTATCCTGCCCTGGTCGAAGACAAGTGCACCTTATTACATCCAGACCTTGTCGGCGGTGGTGAAGCTTCATGGGGCCTCGACCGGTACGGCCTGGAACGAATTGCCGTTCGAAGTGCAGCACGCCGTCCTGTTCGGCACTGGGAAGACGCCGGTGAACTTCGTTTATGACGATGGCTTGCGCCAGTACAAGACGACCAAACCTTTTGAAGGCGTCATCGGGAACCTTGAGCGCCGCTACAAGGAAACCGAAAGCGCCGGGATGCGCGAGGAAATTGAGAAGTACATGTCGGCCAAGCCGTGTGTCGCCTGTGGCGGCTACCGGCTGAAGCCGGAGTCCCTCGCGGTCAAGATCGATGGCCTCCACATCGGCCAGGTCACCGAGAAGTCGATCCGCAACACGGCAGAGTGGTTTGCCCAACTGCCAGCCAAGTTCACGCCGAACCAGAAGCTGATCGGCGAGCGCATTCTCAAGGAAATCAACGAGCGGCTCAAGTTCCTGATCGATGTGGGGCTGGATTACCTATCCATGTCGCGCAATTCGGGCACGCTGTCTGGCGGCGAGTCCCAGCGGATCCGGCTGGCGAGCCAGATCGGATCGGGTCTGACAGGCGTGCTTTACGTGCTCGACGAGCCTTCGATCGGCCTGCACCAGCGGGACAATGCGCGGCTTTTGGAAACGCTGCAGCGGCTGCGCGATCTGGGTAATACCGTAATCGTCGTGGAGCATGACGAGGACGCCATCCTCACAGCCGACTATGTCGTCGACATCGGTCCCGGCGCGGGCGTCCACGGCGGCCATATCGTTGCCGAAGGCACGCCGCAGGACATCCTCAACCACCCGGACTCCCTAACCGGCAAGTACCTCTCGGGCCGCATGGGCATTCCCCTGCCCGCCGAACGGCGCCAGGGCAAGAAGGGTAAGGCACTCAGCATCAAGGGCGCGACCGGTAACAATCTCAAGAACGTTTCAGTCGACGTGCCGCTCGGCATGTTCGTCGCCATCACCGGCGTGTCCGGCGGCGGCAAGTCCACCTTGATGATCGACACCATGTACCAGGCCATCGCCCGCCGGCTGAATGGTGCGCGTGTGGTTCCTGCCCCCCATGAGTCGCTGACTGGCCTGGAATTCCTCGACAAGGTCATCGACATCGACCAGTCGCCCATCGGACGCACACCGCGCTCCAATCCTGCGACCTATACTGGCGCCTTCACGCCCTTGCGCGAGTGGTTTGCCGGGCTGCCCGAAGCCAAGACGCGGGGTTATGGGCCGGGGCGCTTCTCGTTCAACGTAAAGGGCGGCCGCTGCGAGAAGTGCGAAGGCGACGGCGTCCTCAAGATCGAGATGCACTTCCTGCCCGACGTGTACGTCACCTGCGACGTGTGCAAGGGCAAGCGCTACAACCGCGAAACGCTCGAAGTGCAGTTCAAGGGCAAGTCCATCTCGGACGTGCTCGACATGACGATTGATGAAGCCGTCGACTTCTTCTCGGCCGTGCCAACGATCCGCGACAAGTTCGCAACGCTCCACCGCGTAGGCCTGGGCTACGTCAAGGTCGGCCAGCCAGCCAATACACTCTCGGGCGGCGAGGCGCAGCGCGTCAAGCTTTCCAAGGAACTCAGCAAGCGGGCGACGGGCCGGACTCTTTATATGCTCGACGAACCAACCACGGGCCTGCACTTCCACGACGTGGCCAAGCTCCTTGAGGTGCTCCAGGAACTGGTCGAGGGCGGCAATACGGTGATCGTCATCGAGCATAATCTAGAAGTCATCAAGACGGCCGATTGGGTGATCGATCTGGGGCCGGAAGGCGGCGACAATGGCGGTGAGGTTGTGGCCATCGGCACGCCGGAGGATGTCGCCGCGGTAAGCCGGTCTTACACCGGCAAGTTCCTCAAGGAAGTCATGGAACGGCGACCGCATTATGCGACGCGCGCAGCGGAGTAGAGGTGCGGGTGTTTAGCCTTGCTGAGGTAACCGCCAATTATCCACCACCCCTAACGTCATCCCGGCGAAGGCCGGATGACACCTCAAGTGGGATAGGCATGGTGTCACTGAACTGGCATCAAGGATGCTAGAGCTCTACCCTACCGCGCATCCGGCGGAGGCACATCCGTGCTCGTCTTGCACTCGATCAGCCACACATCATAGACCGCGTGGTCCACAGCGTTCAGCGCCGGGCTGTCGGCAAACATCCAGCCCGTGAAGATGCGCTTGGAGGTACCGGTCAAGCTGCGCTGGTCGACCTCGAGGAAGGACGACACGCGCTGGGTCTCGGTGGGCGGGCGGCTGTAGCAGGCGCGTGGGGTGAGCTCAAGCGCACCGAACAAAACGGTTTCGTCAATGTAGACGTCAAATCGGGTGATGCGGCCAGTGATCTTGTCGAGCCCGGCGAAGGTCGCCACTGGATTGGCGATCGGCTGCGCCAAGGCGGGCGTGGCGCAGCATAGCGCTATCGCCAACGCCAGCAGCGCATTCAACGCGGAAACACGAGAAAAGACGCGCAATGCGCCGGCCTTATTCCGGCGACCAGGCTTCGTAGTCGCCAGTGACACGAGGGCGCTCGCCCTTGTTGAGCAGGCTGCCTTCAGGGCGGTAAGCTTGGGCAGTGCCGGTCAGATTGGGCTCACGAGGCTTTTCCCACTCGCGCGGCACATATTTGTCCTGCGTCGGCAAAATGTCGGTGCGGTGGTGGATCCATCCGTGCCAGCCGATCCCGATCGTGGAAGCATCAGCGTCGCCGGCATAGGTCACATAGCGGCGGTCGGACTTTTTGTCCTGGTAATAGCGATTGCCGTTTTCGTCAGTGCCGACAAACGTGCCAAAGCGCTTGATCCACAGGCGTGTTCCCCAGGTCGAACCGCTCCACCAGGAGAATATTTCTGTCAGGAACTGCTTCATACCGGTCTTGGCCAATTGTCGATTCCGCTATCGAACTCACGAACAGGCGGGGTTTAGCACGTGCGTGCACACGAGCCTAGACTTAAGTGCCGCTACAAGGGCCTGTGAACACCAAGCTTTCGTTAACGCTCCGCACCGAGTCCTCTCGACTCCGCCCCTGCCAATTTGGTCCACTGCAACCATGCTGACAGCGCAACGCTGCTCGCCTGGTACTTGTTAGCGTTATCCACACACGGCCAAAAGAGAAAATTATTTCGGGCAAGTTCGTCCCGAAATATCGCCGATTGACACGCGTCGAATCACGTTAGCGCTTTGACTCTCTTACACTCTCCATAACCTCCTAGGACTCATCGCAGACGATGTGTGACATGCGGGTGAATGGAACTATCAATCTTGTTAATAGATGTCCAAGCCAGGGCCAGGAAAATAGTCCTAGCTGGTTTAGATTGGTATCTTGCTTGTTCAAACCCGCAGAATTGCTACTATTTGTAGGGGTATGTAGAAGACGAAAGCACTAGCTCTAGTGGTTTGAAGGCATTATATTGCATGGGCGGAGATAGGCCGCAGGCGGCTGCGATAACGGGGAAAAGGAATCTCGGCTCAGCTGTCTCAAATTAGGTCAGATTGCCGACTCCGCAGCTCAGCGCATTATTAGCCCAAGCCGAAATGGCATCGCCGCTACAGTTCAGGACTTTCTCTTATGCGCATTGAACGTCGTTTCACGTCCGCCGATCAGGACCGCTACGCCTCCATCGAATTCCGCTCGGCCACCAGCGAGATCCGCAATCCGGACGGGTCGGTGGTGTTCAAGCTTGAGGACATTGCCGTTCCAGCGACTTGGAGCCAAGTGGCGGCCGACATCATCGCGCAGAAATATTTCCGCAAGGCTGGTGTCGCCAAGGCGCTCAAGAAGGTCGAAGAGAACTCGGTGCCATCCTGGTTGTGGCGCTCGGTTCCCGACGAAACTGCGCTGGCCGCCTTGCCCGAGGCTGAACGCTATGGCTCGGAGATGGATTCTCGCCAGGTGTTTGATCGCCTGGCCGGCACGTGGACTTATTGGGGCTGGAAGGGCGGCTATTTCGATAGCGAGGAAGATGCCCTCACCTTCCGCGATGAACTCGCTTTCATGCTGGCGACGCAGCGCGTGGCGCCGAATTCGCCGCAATGGTTCAACACGGGCCTCTTCTGGGCCTATGGAATCGACGGCCCTGGCCAGGGCCACTTCTATGTGGACCCCTTCACCCACAAGCTGGTCGCCTCCAAGAGCTCCTACGAGCATCCCCAGCCCCATGCCTGCTTCATCCAGTCGGTCAATGACGACCTCGTCAACGAGAACGGCATTATGGACCTTTGGGTCCGCGAAGCGCGCCTGTTCAAATATGGCTCGGGCACCGGCACCAATTTCTCGGCGCTGCGCGGCTCGGGCGAAAAGCTCTCAGGCGGCGGCAAGTCGTCGGGGCTGATGAGCTTCCTCAAGATCGGTGACCGCGCTGCGGGCGCCATCAAGTCAGGCGGCACGACCCGTCGCGCCGCCAAGATGGTGGTGCTCGATATCGACCATCCCGATGTCGAGGAATACATCAACTGGAAGGTCAAGGAAGAGCAGAAGGTCGCGGCGCTCGTCACCGGCTCCAAGGTCGTTTCCAAGCACCTCAAGGCCATCATGAAGGCCGCCGTGAATTGCGAAGGATCGGGCGACGATTGCTTTGACGTCGCCAAGAACCCCGCACTCAAGCGCGAAGTGCGCGCCGCCAAGAAGGCGCTCGTGCCGGAGAACTACATTTACCGCGTCATCCAGTTCGCCAAGCAGGGCTATACCGACATCGAATTCCCGGTCTACGACACCGATTGGGACAGCGAGGCATACCTGACCGTTTCGGGCCAGAACTCCAACAATTCTGTCCGGGTCACCGATGATTTCCTGCGCGCCGTCGAGAATGACAGCGACTGGAACCTCACCTCGCGCAAGGACGGCAAGACGGTCAAGACGCTCAAGGCGACCGATCTGTGGGAACAGGTCGGTTACGCCGCCTGGGCCTCGGCTGATCCGGGCATCCAGTATCACACAACCATCAACGAGTGGCACACCTCGCCCGAGGCCGGTCCGATCAATGCATCAAACCCTTGCTCGGAATACATGTTCCTCGACGATACTGCCTGCAATCTCGCCTCGGTGAACTTGCTGCCCTATCGCAACCCAGACGGTTCGTTCAACACGGCTGCCTATGAGCACACCGTGCGCCTTTGGACCATCGTACTCGAAATCTCGGTGATGATGGCGCAGTTCCCCTCCAAGGCGATCGCCGAGCGTTCCTTCGAATACCGCACGCTGGGCATCGGCTACGCCAATATCGGCGGCTTCCTGATGACCTCGGGCATCCCTTACGACTCCGTGGAAGGCCGCGCCATCGCCGGCGCCGTCACCGCCATCATGACCGGCGTTTCCTATGCGACCTCTGCCGAAATGGCCAAGGAGCTCGGCCCCTTCAAGGACTACGAGCGCAATGCGCCGCACATGCTGCGCGTCATCCGCAACCACCGTAACGCCGCCCACGGCAATGCCCAGGGCTATGAAGGCCTCTCCATCACGCCTGTGCCGCTCGATCATGCTTCGCTGATCGACGCGAAGCTTTCCGAACGCGCAAAACAAGCTTGGGACAATGCCCTCGCGCTCGGCGAACAGCATGGCTACCGCAATGCCCAGGTCTCCGTCATCGCCCCGACCGGCACGATCGGCCTCGTCATGGATTGCGACACCACCGGCATCGAGCCCGACTTTGCCCTCGTGAAATTCAAGAAGCTCGCCGGTGGCGGTTACTTCAAGATCATCAACCGCGCCGTGCCCCCTGCCCTGCGCACGCTGGGCTATGCCGAGCACCAGATCGCCGAGATGGAAGCCTATGCCGTCGGGCATGGCAATCTCAACCAGGCGCCGGGCGTCAATCCATCGACGCTCAAGGCCAAGGGCTTCACCGATGACAAGATCGCTGCTCTCAACGCCGCGACGGCATCGGCCTTCGACATCAAGTTCATCTTCAACCAGTGGACACTGGGCGTCGATTTCCTCAAATCCCTGGGCGTCACCGACGAGCAGATGAACGATTTCTCGTTCGAACTGCTGCCGTTCCTGGGGTTCAGCAAGAAAGACATCGAAGCCGCCAACATCCACGTCTGCGGTGCCATGACGCTGGAAGGCGCCCCGCACCTCAAGGCCGAGCACTTGGCCGTGTTCGACTGCGCCACCCCATGCGGCAAGATCGGCAAGCGCTACCTTTCGGTGGAATCGCACATCCTGATGATGGCCGCGGCCCAGCCCTTCATCTCGGGCGCCATCAGCAAGACCATCAACATGCCCAACGACGCCACCGTCGAGGAAGCCAAGGAAGCCTACATGCTCTCCTGGCGCCTGGCGCTCAAGGCCAATGCGCTCTATCGCGACGGCTCCAAGCTCTCCCAGCCGCTCAATTCCTCGGTGCTCGCAGCAGCCGACGACGATGAGGACGAAGATCACCTCGAAACTCTCGCCGCCATGCCGGTCGATGCCCGCGTGCCGGTTGTTGCCGAAAAGATCGTCGAGCGGATCATCGAGCGCGTGCGCGAGCGCGAAAAGATGCCCGACCGCCGCAAGGGTTATACCCAGAAGGCGATCGTGGGCGGCCACAAGGTCTATCTGCGGACCGGCGAATATGACGACGGGCGCCTGGGCGAAATCTTCATCGACATGCACAAGGAAGGCGCCGCCTTCCGCGCCATGATGAACAATTTCGCCATCGCAATCTCGCTGGGCCTGCAATATGGCGTGCCGCTGGACGAATATGTGGAAGCCTTCACCTTCACCCGCTTCGAGCCCGCCGGCATGGTCATGGGCAATGACCGGATCAAGAACGCGACCTCGATTCTTGATTACGTGTTCCGCGAACTGGCCGTGTCCTATCTCGACCGGGACGACCTCGCCCATGTTCACCCCGCCTCGCCAACCTTGCTCTCGGGCGGCGTTTCGGAAGAGCACGGCACCCGCACCGCACCGACCCCTCCGGCTCCGGTGCCCGCAGACAAGTTCCTGTCGCGCGGCATGACCCGCGGCCGCACGCAGAATGCCTCCCTGATGCTGGTCCCCACCGCCCAGGCGAGCCACTATGCCCCGCCGGCCTCCTCGGTCTCGACGGTAACGGCCCTGCGCAGCGCCACGGCCCTCAAGATCGAACCCGCCGCAACGGCCCTCAACGCCGCCGAACTCGACCCGATCCCCTCGCCGCCATCGCACACCGACCTAAACCACATGCGTGCCGAAGCCCGCATGAAGGGCTACACCGGCGACCAGTGCAGCAACTGCAACTCAATGCGCATGAAGGTGAGCGGCCACTGCATGGTGTGCGAGGATTGCGGGACGACAACAGGGTGTAGTTGAGCCTCCACATTTACTATCTAATATTTCGAAGCCCCGGCCTGTGCCCGGGGCTTTTTTATTGAAAGGATTTTATTAGCTCTATGAGATAACTTGGCCGAGCCATCTTTAGAATCGAGCGCCACAATGATGCCGCTGACTGACGAGAACATTGAGTCAGAGCTAAGTTATGCATACCTTCACGCTGTGGCATCACACGCTGGAGTTGCTTGCACAATTTCCGGGCGACATGAAGATAACGCGGGAGTAGACGCAAAGCTTGTAGGCTGGGGGCCTTTCCCCGGTGGTGGTTATCGAAGCGAAGTAGACCTAAAAATTCAACTTAAGGCCACTGTGCAATCCCCCGCCGTGGTCAAAAGCTGTTTGTCCTACAGTCTTACCGGAATTGCTCGATATAACGACTTAAGAACAGATACAGTTTCCACCCCACGTATCTTGGTAGTCTTATTTTTACCCGCATCTAAGGCCAATTGGATTGAACATACCAAGGATGCACTTTCTCTCAAAAAATGTGCTTATTGGGTGAGTCTCCGTGGGGCGGCGCCTTCAACCAACAGCACAGCACAAACAGTGTATTTGCCAATGGCGCAAAAGTTTGATGCGGCTGGATTGATATCTCTTCTTAATTTGGTTGCAAATAACCAGATCCCAACATACGGCGGGAAATACTGATGGGCGGCAAATCCACTACCATGGTTGAGCCCACCGACCTTCGAGATTATCTCCGATCACGCGGCTGGGGCTTAATCGAAGCAGCTTTAAAAGACCGCCTATATGTTCTTTCCAACGTGCGCTTCCCAAACCGGCAAATGGTATTTCCTATGGACACCACTGCGCCTGACTACGAAGAATCGGTGCAAAGCGTACTAGAAAAAGTTTCTGAGCTTCGAGGGCAGTCAATTGATACAGTTGTGGGGCGCGTAAAGACCGTTCGCGATGACGTTCTAAGGCTAAGGTTTTTCTTTAAAGGGGAGGACACATCATTACCCTTGACATTTGCATCATCAGTAGTTGCAAGCACTGAAAAAATGCTCAGGGCTTCTGCTTGCACAGTCGTTCGGCCGCGCACAAGACATCCCAAGCTAACTTTGTTGGAGGCAGCTCAATTTGTTGACCATGCAAGGTTTGGTCAAACTGACGAAGGCAGCTTTATTATCAATGTCGCATGTCCGATTGATGCAATGGATGCGCAAGGCACTTTGAAATTGGACGACGACCAGTCTCCGTTTGTCAGGCGCGTGACATATTCGTTGGAACAGGCTCTAGAGACGTTAACGCTCGCTATCGAAGCCGATCGCTTAAGCGATATGGTTAACGAGCAGAAGAAGTCGCTGAACCCAATTGTCTCGTCCAACTTGTGCGATGCACTGGTTGCCATGCACGATGCCGATATTAACAACTCTCTAGACATTAATTTTCACTGGTCGGCTCTTCGGCCCGTGCCTAAAATTACTCAACGTGTGAGTAAAATACGGCTACAGCGAGACTACTTTGCTCGGATTTCGGAAGTAGGTCGAGAGCTAAAATCGGTGCAAGCCAGCGACTCTGAGACTTATTTAGGGACAGTCGAAAGACTTGAAGGGGAGATGGGAAAGGAAGGCAGACGTTCTGGCCCTGTTGTACTCTCAATAATGCTTCCAGACGAAAACGAGATCGTAGCTGTGCGTACCGTTTTGTCAGCAGATGATTATGAAAAAGCGGACCAAGCACACATGAAAGAAGGGGCTTATATTATGGTTACTGGACGCCTTCTTCCAGGCCGACAGCCTCGCCAACTAGCAGAGATGACAGATTTCACTGTGCTGAATTGACACAATCTGAACGCTGGAAGTTAACGGTACACAGCTGTTCCGTGAGGCAGCAACCTCCAGTGCCCCGCTTCCTCGCCGTCTACATGATGCACCCCGATGCCGTCCCCCGCTTTCGCGCTCTGCCCAAAGCCGAGCAGGACGCCATCGACGCCACTGGCGTGCCCAAATGGGTGGAGTGGGAGCAGCAGAACCTTGCCTACTTTCCGGATCGCGGCGGCATGGTCGGCAAGACCCTGCGGGTGAGAAAAGACGGGATCGCGCCGGCCACCAACGACATCTGCGGCTACCTTGTGGTCGAGGCCCCAACCATCGAGGATGCGGCGAGGCTTTTCGAGAACCATCCGCATTTCACCATCTTCCCCTGCGACAGCGTCGACATCATGCCCCTCGTCACTGATCCAAAATAATGGCCATCCGCAACTACCTCATCGAAGGCGTCTCCGGCACCGGCAAGACCAGCGTCGCCGAAGAGCTCGAACGCCGCGGCCACCACGTCCTGCACGGCGACCGGGTGCTCGCCTACCGCGGCGATCCGGCAACCGGCGCGCCACTCGACCTGCCGTCGGATGCCACCCTCGTCTGGCACCACGCGCATCACATCTGGAATGTCGGCAAGGTCCGCGCCGCCATCGCCGACCAGAGCCGGCCCGTCACCTTCTTCTGCGGCGGTTCGCGCAACCGGCAGCACTTCGTCGATCTGTTCGACAAGGTCTTCGTGCTCCATGTGGATAGGCAAACACTCGAACGGCGGCTGCTCGCACGGCCGCAGGATGAGTTCGGTGGCAAGCCGGACGAGCGCGCCTTCGTGCTGCACCTGCATGCGACGAAGGAAGACATTCCGCAGGAAGGCATCCGCATCGATGCGACCGCACCGCTGCCGCAGGTCGTGGACGCGATCCTCCAGCATTGCGTCGAGCCCTAGTCCCCGCCCTCGCGTACGGTTTCCACCACCAGCGACCCAGCGGGCATGGGCCGCAGCAACTCTTCTTCCGGGCGCGTCAGGAACAGCCAGGCGGCCCAGTCCTCGGGCCTCAGCACGCAAACTTGCCGGTCGTGAATGGGCGCAATGTCCGGGCCCGGTTCGGTGGTGAGCATGGTGAAGCTCAGCGCGCCGTCCTCCGCCTCGGTCCACAGGCCCGCAATGCCCATGACGGGCGAGTCCTTGAGCGCAAACCGATGCTTGGTCTTGGGATATTTGCTGCCGGTGAACTCGTAAAATCCCGACAGCACCACGACGCAGCGGCGTGAGTCCGCGAAGTGACGGCCGTCGGATTTGAAGTTGAACACCGGTCCCGCCTTGGGCCGAGGTGGTGGAAAGCCGAAGCGCATCGGCACCAGCTCGACGCCATTCCCTGCCGCGCGCAGCACCGGCCCCATGTCGCCGATCTTGATGTCGTCGGCCTGAATCAGCGCGGCGTCCTTGCCTGCGGCAAGGTCCAAGGCCTCGATGGCCTTCTTGTATTGCGCATGGGTAACGTGCTGCTCGTAATCATTGCACATGAGGCTCGTCGCCTTCCGTGCCGATCGCCGTGATTTCGAGCTCCTGCGCGCCGAGGCTGACCACGTCGCCGACGCTGCGGCCCATCAGCGCCCGGGCGATGGGCGAGGCAAACGAGATCGAGCCCGACTTCGGGTCTGCCTCGTCTTCGCCCACGATGCGGTATCGCTGCACGCGGCCGTCGTTGCGGCTGAAAGTGACGGTGCTGCCGAAGGCGACGATGTCGCCCGTGGCCGGCAATGTCACGAGCTGTGCCGTGCGGACGCGCTCGGTAAAGTAGCGCAGGTCTCGCATCGGAGAGGCGGCTTGGCGGCGCTTCTCGTTGACGTCCTCGATGCGCATGGCGGCATCATAGGCGGCGCGTGCTTCGGCCAGCTGGCGTTCGAGTGCGGCAAGGCCTTCGGGGGTGACCAGATTAGGCCCAGTCGGCACCGGCCGATCGGGCAGCAGAATCTCCGATGCCGTCTCGGCCGAATCTTCCTTGGTGAAGGCAACGCTCACTGTTCCGCTCCGCTGGGCTCGCCGGGTTCAACGCGCCCGGTGGACTCTCGATCCTCCTTGTAGCGGGTCATGCCGACGAAGTTTGGCAGCCAGCTTTCCCGCCGGGTGGTCCAGCACTCGTAGCTGGCTACAAATTGGTCCGGCGCATCGAGCGCGCCCAGATGCACCTCCACCTCGTCGCCGCTGCGGGCGAACACGGACGAGCCGCAGCGGGGGCAGAAATGGCGGCCCTTGTAGTGCTGTGTCTCACCGGTGATGGTTACTGCATCTTGCGGGAATATGGCCCCGGCATAGAACAAGGCGCCGTGGTGCTTGCGGCACTCGAGGCAATGGCAAATGCCCACCCGATAAGGCTCACCCTCGGCCACCAGCCGCACTGCGCCGCATAGACACCCTCCGCTCACCTGTTCCAACATCGGCTCCTTTTCCCGGCATATCTATTCACCTTTTCCCCTTCCATCCAACCGCGCCTACACTGCCCTTGTTCCCACGCATGAGCTGCGCGGTCGCGACGAACGGTCGTCGTGGGAAACCGGACTGGAGAGGGGGTCGCTTCTCTTCCGCCGGCATGAAATGACTGGGTCCGGCGCTCCCCGGGCCATGATACGACCGATCACGGCTGCACCGTGGTCGGACCTGCGACAACGCTAACAGAGCGTGGCTGCCGCGGGCGTCATCAGGCGGTGTCAGGATGTAAGTCCGCCAGTTCACCATGCTGTCGAGCCGTCCGGAACATGGGGCAAGGCTTGCTTCATTTCTAACCGCCGGACGACCGGCAGCGAGGCGAACCTTGCTCCATGTCGCAGCTTCGGCTGCGGCAAAACCAGGTGAGCAACCGCGCGGCTTCAGGCCAGGGCGGCCTTTTGGCATGTTCGTGATGCAACCATCGCCACCTCTACAGCCTTGTGGGGCCGCTATCCAAGCCCAAGGCCACCCATGTCGCTCACTGCCCTTGCTATCGCCCTGTCGATTGCCGCAACCCCGGTGATGGCCGCGCCGCTGGCGCAATTCCAGTGGGACAAGCGGCTGCTTGTTCTGTTCGCCGAGACGGATGCTGGCGACTACAGGCAACAGGTCGATCTGCTCAACCAGGCGCAGGACGGCATTGCCGAGCGCGACATGGTGGTGCTGGCGGTGCAAAATGGTGAGGTGCAGGCTGTCTTCGGCAGTGCCACCGAGCTAGACGCACAGTCCATTCGCGCAAGCTTGAGGCAGGATGAAGGTGGCTTCGAAGCGGTCCTGATCGGTAGGGATGGGGGCGTCAAGCGGCGCTGGAGCCAGCCGGTGTCGGTGGACGAACTCTTCGCCATCATCGATGCCATGCCCATGCGGGCCGGCGAAATGAGCGAGAGCCGCAAATAATCCTGCACTTTGTGTCGACCTGCGCCGCCCCCGATCGTCTATGCTAGACAGATCTGGGGGAGATGGATCATGGAACGGCATTATGGCTGGGTGATCGTAGCGGCCGGGGCGCTCATCACATGCGTGGCAGCAGGGTCGATGTTTGCCCTGCCGGTGTATTTGCAACCAATGGCCGACGACACCGGCTGGTCACGCGCCGGGATATCCGCTGCCATGACGGTGGGCTTCATCGTCATGGGCTTTGCCGGCTTTGCCTGGGGTACGCTGAGCGATCGTATCGGCGCCCGCCCGGTCGTGCTTATCGCCTCCATCATGCTGGGCTTGGGCCTATTCATTTCGAGCCGCGCCAGCAATTTGCTGGTCTTCCAGATTGCCTATGGCGGATTGGTCGGCGGCGCTGGCGGAGCGTTCTTCGCGCCGCTCATGGCCACCACCATCGGCTGGTTCGATAAGCACAGGAGCCTCGCCGTATCGCTGGTCTCGATCGGCGGCGGCGTTGCGCCCATGGTCGTTACCCCGTTCGCCAGCGTCCTCATCAGCGCCTATGGCTGGCGCACTGCCATGCTGATGATCGCCATCGGCGCTTCGGCCATCATCATCCCGGCAACGTTCCTGATCCGCCGGGCGCCTGCCGCCTTGGCCGCAGCCCCCACCTCGGGCGATGCTCCTCCTCCAATGCCCAAGGAGTCCGGCATCGGCTCCGTTATCCGGACGCCGCAGTTCATCGTCCTTGCCGCAACATTCTTCCTCTGCTGCGGCGCACATTCCGGCCCCATCTTCCACACCGTCAGCTACGCCATGCTGTGCGGCGCTTCGGCCCTGGCAGCCGCCAGTATCTATAGTGTCGAAGGCGTGGCGGGTCTGTTCGGCCGCGTGATCTTCGGCGTGCTGGCCGACCGCATTGGCGTCAAGCGCGTCATCATCGGCGGCTTGCTGCTGCAGGCGGCAGGCATCTACACCTATATCTACGTGACCCAGCTCACGGACTTCTACATGCTGGGCGCTGTCCTCGGCATGGCCTATGGCGGCGTGATGCCGCTCTACGCAGTTTTGGCGCGGGACTATTTCGGCCCACATGTGATGGGCACGGTATTGGGCGGCATCACGATGACCTCGAGCATCGGCATGGCCTTCGGTCCGGTCGGCGGCGGTTGGATCTTCGACACCTTCGGCAACTACCACTGGCTCTATGTCAGCTCCGCCGCCATCGGCCTTGCTGCGGCAGCCGTTGCGCTCACCTTTCCAAAGCCGAGTGCGCCCAGCTTGCCCGAAGGCGGACGCTTACAAGCGGCCTAGACAATTCAGGCGGGGCTCGCCTCCGGCGCCCCGCTGTTCGTATCCTCCCCATTATTCGCATAGGCTGCGGACAAGTTACGATAGTGGCGCGAGTTCAGAGCCAATATTGTAACCATGACGCCCAAGATCCCCGCAATCGTGAACACCAGAGCAATGCCGCGGCTCGGTCCTGTGCCGAACCAGCTGCCGATCGCGCTGGCGCCTGCGCCATCGGTCATGAATGGAATAACAACGAACTGGGTCAGCGGCCCGATCAGGAAAGCGGTTAACGGCGATGCCGATTGCTCGACAGATTGCGCAAAGCCGAATACCCGCCCCTGTCTTTCCAGAGGTACGACCTTTTGCAGCGTCGTCTGTTCGGCCGCCTCAGCATATGGAGCCAGGAACATCCAGACAAAGCACCCTCCAGCCAGCAGCCAGATCGAGGGTTGTATGGTGAAGAAGCAGCAGACCGCCCAAGTGACGAGGTTTACCAGCAGCAGCGTTCGCAAGGGGTTCTTGCCTAAGCCGGTGCGGGAAATGATGATGCCGCTAGCGATGAACGCTGTCGAGAGAACGCCGAACAGAAGTCCCCAAACCTCAACCGAAACCAAGGAAAGGCCGTAGGCGTCCAGCAGTGCCATGAAGATGCCGCCCAGAAAATTGTTGAATGCGGCAAAGAAGATCAGGGCAAACAGCCCCGGCACGGCTGCAATGACCCTGATGGTGCCGCGAATGTCGATGGTTCTGGGCGCGGCTGGTTCGCCTTGCGCGGGCTCGGCGCGCTTCTCGTCGATACGAACGAATTGTAGGTGAACAAAAGCCAGGAGCGTCAGCGCGAGAGCCAGCAGAAGTACTGCGAACATGCCGCCGAAAGCCACCAGGAAACCACTGATGACCGAAGTCGTAAGAAAGCCAATGCCGCCCACCGTGCCGACCAGCCCATTGGCCTTGTCGCGGCCTTCCTCCGGAATGAGCACTGTGACCAGCGTCGGCAGCGCAATGGCCCGGATGTTTCCCGCAATCACCCCAAGCATGATGAGGAGTACGAAAGCCCAAAGGTAAGGCCCGTAAGGGTTGTTGAACGCGCCTTCAGGTGCGAGCAGCAACATCAGGAATGACAGCGCATAAAAGCCGAACGAGACTACGCTCGAGCCGAGCATCACCAGTTTCTTTGGGTTGTGATCCACGATGCTGCCGAGCCAAAAACCGAAGGCTGCCGTGAACACCAGATAGATGCCAGCGATCATCCCCGTGGCAAACACCGATTGCGTTTCGATGAAAACCCAAAAGGTTACGGCGAACCAGACGGTGAAGTTGGTGATGTTGGCGACGAGGTTATTGCCCAAGATCTGATAGAACGTGTTTTTCATCAAAAGACTCTGCGCCGCTCGTCGATCAAGGCAAGCTACAGGGCTCTTGCCGCAGGCTCAAGATTGGCTGGCATGCAGCGCCAGCATCAATCAAAAGACCCGCTGTTCACCAAATGTAAACCATCAGACTTCAGGCTTAAGGCTTCTCAAACCAGGAGAATGAAATGGAAGATCAGATCAAACGCCGGGCGTATGAGCTCTGGGAAGCCGATGGCAGCCCAGTTGGAGAAGACCAGAACTACTGGTTCAAGGCCGTTGCCGAGGTCGCCACGTCAGCCGCCAAGACTATCAAGCAGCCACGCAAACGCACGACGCGCGTCAAAAAGGCAGCCTAAATATCAAGCGCTCGCGGCCAATATACGTCATTGTCGAAATCTTCGGGAATGGGCGACAGCCGCGAGATCGCCTTTGCTGCAAAACCAACTTGCAGTGCGAAGTGGCGAATATGATCAGGCATGGGATGGCCGGTCACGAACTCCCGGGTGCGCCACTCGTTGAGTTTTACTGAGCGCAGGCGGCGGTTGGCTTCGGCTTCAACGTCCTCAACCAAGACAGGCGTCCGAACTGCAGTGGAACTCCGGCGCACCGGCTCCGTCCACTCCCTGCTTCCCTCGATCACCGCGAACCGCACTTCGCTCCCCTACGATAATTCCAAAAACTCACCGGCCTCGCCGATGTCATCAGATTGTCACACGCCTCTTACCGAACCGGTAACGATCTCTGTTGGCAAGAAAAAATTTGTTGTAGGGGTACTGACATGACCATCCTCTATGTCATGGCTGCCCCGGCCGAGTACGGACCGCACCTGCAAGCGCGCATATCACCGGTCATCACAGGGATCGGACCCGTGGAAGCGGCGATCGGCACAACCCGTGCGCTGGCACAATGCGGCTCTGACCTGCCGCAATTGGTGGTTTCACTTGGCTCGGCCGGCTCCCGGCGGCTTGAGCAATGCGTATTGTACCAGGCCAGCAGCGTGTCCTATCGTGACATGGACGCTTCAGCACTGGGCTTTGCCAAGGGGCAGACGCCGTTGCTCGACCTCCCGGCTATCGTTCCGCTGCCCATTATCTCCGGGCTGCCGAGCGCAACGCTTTCGACTGGAGCGAACGTCGTTTCGGGAGCGGCTTATGACAGTATCGCAGCCGACATGGTGGACATGGAGACCTTCGCCGTGCTGCGGGCGTGCCAAGGCTATGGCGTGAAAATGCTCGCGCTCCGCGGCATCTCGGATGGCGTGGCAGAGCTTGGCCAGATATCGGACTGGACGCAATATCTACACATCATCGATGAAAAGCTGGCGGCCGCTATCGACTTGATAGAAGCCGCCGTTCGCAACAGGGAAATTTAGCGCTGCTGCGCGGCCTTCTTGTCGCGGCGCGCCCGGCTCCAAGTGCTCCACTTGCGCCCGCCACGAACGATTGCAAGGTTCACTGGCGCCTGCAGAAACACCAGATCCACGGCCAGCAGCAGCAGGCCTAATGGCAGCATCCAGATGCCCAGGACTGGCAGGAAGCTGAAAATACCGCCAAGGACGAGCAGGATACCCAGCGGAATGCGCAGCCAGCGGGCTTCCGGGCGGCGAATGCGTTCGAGCCAATCGGCGGCAAATTTTGGAATGCGCCGCTGCAGACGATTGAATTGCCGGTTCAAACGATGTTGGCTCTTGGTCATGAGCGGTCCCTCGGATCGCGTAACGATAGTTGATGTATGCACCACTAAGCTAATCGCCAAGTGTGAGCGCTCTCTAAATTGCGTTCAAGGGCCATATGCCGCGATTGAGGAACTTCCATGACAAAGCTGAGTTGAGCCAGCACAATTCAATGGAGCGTCACCATGGCCATATTCGATATGAAAGCCTTCCGGCATGCCGAGGCAACGACTGAGGATGCACTTGACATCTTGTCCCGCCAGATCGCGTCGTTACGCAAGGAGGTGGCTTCGATCACCGAAAGCGTCAACGATTATAGCGGCAGCGCCTTGGGAGATGTCCAGCATAATGCCCGCGCCATTGCCAAGGAAGTCCGCAAAGGCAGCCAATTGGTGGCGCGCCAAGTTGCGCGGCAAGCAAGCCATGCCGGTGAGGCAGTGCGAGAGAACCCAGTGCCGGTTCTCGTCGCGCTGGGCACTTTGGCCTTGCTAACGACGCTAATCTTCTCACGCGACTAGAAAAATTGCTGGTTAGCGATTTGCTAACCGTTTGGCTCAGACTTTCCTTAAGTCTGTTGGGTCATTTTCGGTGTGACTTGCACAATTGCAACAGATCGGAGATGGCCCAATGCGTTTTTCGACCAAAGCCGTGATGCGCGCTACGGCACTTGTTATTGCCGCCAGCTCCCTCGGTGGCTGCAGCTTTCTGGGAATGAATTTCGGCATGGCCCAGATGAGCGAAAAAGAGTGCCTAATGCGCGCCATGTACTTTGAGTCCAACCGCTCGAGTTCGGATGGCATGCTGGCGGTGGGCACTGTGGTGATGAACCGCAAGGCCGATCCGCGCTATCCCAAGTCGGTGTGCGGCGTGGTGGGCCAGAAAAACCAGTTCGCGCAAGGCGTGCTTACCCGACGCATGACCGATAGTGGCGCGGTGCTTGCGTCGCAGATGGCCGACCAGGTGATGCGTGGCGCGCGTCATCCCGGCGTCCGCAATGCGCAGCATTTCCACACAGCTGGCCTGCGCTTCCCCTACAACAATATGCACTACGTGCTCGAAGCGGGCGGTAACGAGTTCTACGAGAAGTACTAAGGCTCAGAACTGCGCTGGCACACCCAGCAGAACCACCACAGTGGCAAAAGCAATAAAGGTGAGTGTCATGCGTAAGACTGCGCGACGCTGACGATAGCTGTAAAACATGAAAAGACCCCCACAACAAAATTCTGTATGGAGGTCTTGCACCATTGGTGTTGAACCAGGGCTGGGCAGCTTGTTCAGCTAGCGTTTAGAAATCGCCGCCCATGTCGAAGTCGCCGCCGCCAAAATCATCGCCGCCGGCATCCACATCTTCCACACCAGGATCAGCTTCTGCCTCGGCGTCGGGATTGTACTCATCCGCTTGGGCGCCACCGGTCAACATGCCCGCAATTGCGCTGCCCAAGAGGACACCGCCCGTAACGCCGAGAGCTGTTTGTGCGGCACCGGCGAGAAAGCCGCCACTGCCGCTCCGGCCGCGCTGCTCTTCATAATCCGAACCCCGATCCCATGGTCCGCGGCGGCGTGCTGGCTGCTGTTGCTGTGGTTGCACACCGCCGAACATGCCACCCAGAATTCCGCCACCGCGCTGTTGCCCCTGCCTTTCGAGTTGCTCGATGCGGGCTTGAGCCTGCCGTAGTGCTTCTTCCTGGATGAGAATGGTCTGCGCCATATAATAGGGCGCCGGAGGAAATTCCTGCAGACGCCGCTGCATAAGCGTTTCAGCGTCGGGGTCTCGCGGTTGGCTATTGCGGGCGACATCTTCGATGCGGTCGAACAACCCATCTATGGCGGCACGATCGTCCTGGTTCTGCATGGCTCCACTCCTGTGGCCTTGGCTCTGCAGTGGAAATGGGAACAGCCGAACATCGTTGCAACGTTGAAGGTGATCTTGGGCAGGCTTATTTCTTTGTGCCGACCTGCAGCACGTAGCCGATGACGATGGCAACGGCCTCATAGAGTTCAAGCGGTATGCTGTCGTCGAGTTCGACACCGCTGAGGGCTTCTGCAAGTGCAGGATTGGCCTCAATGACCACCCCATTCTCGTTGGCGAGCGCAACGATCCGGTCCGCGAGCAGACCACGGCCCTTGGCGACCACACGCGGCGCATCGCGAGTACCCTTTTCGTATTGCAAGGCAATTGCGAGTGCCCGTTCCTTAGGGGTGTCGCTCATGTCCGGGAGTCCAGAAAACGCCCGGTGTTGGTTGCGCTATGTACCGGTGCGGGTGGCTCGCCGTGGCGTACGACCATAGCGCCCGGTCGCAGGCCAACCTCGGCTAGAGTCTGGCGCAATGCCCCCATGTGCGCCTCTAGCGCCTCAGAGGTGTGACGCTCGGCAGCCCAAAGCATGACGCCCGTAGTGCCGCCGCGTAGCGAGACCTGCGCCCCTACCTCGCCCAGCTGTGGCAGGCTCAGGGCAAAGCGCATCTGCCAACCACGCTCGGGAGCATCAGTCCCGGGTTCCTCGGTATCCCGATGAATCTGCAAGTGCAGAACTGAATGTTGCTGGCCGACCAACACCGGCAAGTCCATGCTCCAGTCCGCTGTCTTGACCACCGGATCGGGCAAGGCGGCGTTCTGGTGCAGCCGCAGCCGAGAGAGCGCTGCCTCGGTATGCTCCAACAAACGCTTGCCGGTTTCCTGCGGTGGGACACCGGGTTCAATGGGCTGGGGTTCAGCAAACCGCGCCCGGGGCACTTGGCCGCGCATCGGCGGCGGTATGGGTGCCACTGGCGTTGCCTGTGGTTGAGGGCCCAGCCAATTCACCAAAGTCTGCCGCAAGGCCAGCAGCAAAGACTTTTGGTCGATCTGCCCAAGTGCCGCTTGGCCAGTCGCCAGCTTGGCTTCTTGGAACAACCCCGAATTAAGGACAGCCTTTTGCATGGCTGGGCCATCGAGTTTGCCTTCGCCGAGCGGCACCTGGGTCGCCATCAATTGCTGCACAGCTCGGACGACAGGCTCGGGCAAGGTCACCTTCCCGGCCAGGCCGCTCAAAGCCGACATCAAAAGTCCAACGCTATCTTGTCGAGGCAGCGCGGCTTGAACCATTCGCGTCAAGGCCGCTTGAGGGCCGGCCGGCTGCGTGATCAAGTTCTGCGGATTGGCCGGGGTGGGGGCAAGTGCCGAACTCGTTGGCATGGCACCGAAAGTGACGTTACTGGTTTGCGCTGATTGAGGGAGAGTAGCGGCAGGGGACGCCGCCTGGGCAGCCGGTGAGGCTAGCGTTGGATAAGGGGTGCCGCCGGGCCGTAAGACCGTGGTGTCCGGAATGGGGCTTTGTAAAGCAGAAGTTGTCGGTGTTGCCGCTACCGGTGTCGCTATCGATGGGGTTGTAGCAGCTTGTCCGACCGACGCTGCTGGCAGTGGCGTAGTGGACGCGGTCTGAATAGGTGGTGGGGTGACAACACTCGTGGTGGTCTGCCCAATGGCTGGCATGGCTTGCGGGAGTGCCGGCTTTAGGGCGATAGTTGGATTGCCGGCTGTGACCGGCGCCGCGTTGCTCGGTTGAACGGGAGTAGTCAGCATCGGCATTGAAGCCGGCGGCGGCGGCAGCGGCGGGGTAAATGGCGACTGCAACTGTGTCTGGGTGTTCGACTGCAGTGCGAGCTTGAGTTGCGCTCCGGTACCCTGAACCTGCAACTGGAGCGTCTCGCCGGCTCCAGCGAGCATTGGCAGCAGCAGATTAAGCAATTGCCCCGCAATCTGTACTTGCGTTCCACCGTTAGGCGCCGGACCGATGACCTTGGCCTCGAGCACCTGCCCCGTTTGCAACGCTAGAGCTTGCAGCGCACCCGGCCGGACGGTGCTGACGATTTGCGGGAGCTGCGACGAGATCGCCATGTAGCAAGATCCAACCGCACCACGCGGCACTGGAGCCTAGACTAACATGCCACTTACAAGTTCGTCTGAAAACTTCTAACGAAATTGAACCTGAAGCGGGGCGTCAGTCTGGGCGAATATCGGTGTGGGTTTTGGTGGCGGGCTTGCCGCGGAATGTCACCCAAAAGAAGTTCAGCGTGTAGGTTCCAGCAGTCTTGAATACGCCTTCTTTTTCAAGCCGTCGGCCCGAAGTCTTCATTTTGAGCGCAAATGTCCATTTGACACCGCCGACTTTGGACAGACGCACGGCAACATCAGTGTCTTCGCCGAAAAAGACGATGCTTCGGTCATAGCCGCCGACCTGCTCCCAGGCAGCGCGCTTGAAAACGAAATTGCCGCCCTGGACCACTGAGCCCACGCGCAGCACGAAGCGGTTGACTATGTAAATAAGATAGGTCAGCCCGTAGAAGGCGCCGACAAGGAAGCGGCTCCACGGGCTCATATCGTAGTAGACGTAAGGGCCGCTCAGGCAGACGAGCTTGTTGTCGCGCGCGAATTCCTTGAACACCGTGTCGAGCCAGCCGGCTGGTACAATCGTGTCGCTGTCAATGTTGGCAATCAGATCATAGCCGACGCTTGCAGCAAAGCCGGCGTCCCGAGCGTTGACCAGACCCTTTTTGGGTTCGTCCACGACCCTGACCGTAGGAAAGCTGCGCGCGATCTCACCTGTGCGATCGGTGGAAGCATTGTTGACGACGATGATATCGGCATCTGCGCCAGAGCGCGCGATTTCGGCTACTACGGACTCCAGGCACTTACCAATAAGCGCCTCTTCGTTGTAGGCCGGAATAACGAATGCCAGTTTCATGCTGTCCTCGCGCAGGGCCGTGTCATCGGCTGGTGCGCAGCCAATAGCGGCACTCTGTCTCAACGGCAACAGAGCCAGGCGCTTTTCTCAGCTGATAGCTCATTCAGCCAAACAAGGTCCTTTTGTAAGGCTGTTTTGTTTTTTGCTTGTGTTCAACAATGGTTCAGGAACACTATCTTAGACGTGGGCGCATGATGTTAAAGGGCGGATCAATATGAAGCGGCGTCTATTTGCATTAGTGCTTGCGGTTTCATTAGCAGGATCAGTCCCGGCAAGTTTTGCTGAGGGTGAAGGTACCGCGGTTGGGGTAAATCCCAATGCGATCGCCAAGCTGCAAAGCACTGAGCGTGTCCTGCAGGTGGGAACCGATGTGTCCGTTGGTGAAACGATCGTCACCGGACCAGCGGGCCTGGTGCAAATCCTGTTTGACGACCAGACGAAGCTAGTCGTCGGGCCAGGATCGTCGCTTAAGGTGGAGACTTATCTGCTTGCGAGCAGTAATAGCGCGCAACAGATCACCATCGATGCCTTAGGCGGCTCCTTCCGGTTCATTACTGGCAATAGCCCAAAACCTGCTTATTCCATCAGGACCCCGACCGCAGCCATTGCCGTGCGCGGTACAGAGTTCGACCTGATCGTCGAGCGGCGAAGCACGCGCGTCATGCTTTACGAGGGTGCTCTTCAGATTTGCAATACGTCAGGTCAATGTGAAGACTTGAACAAGCGTTGTGAAGTTGGATATTCGGCGGCGCAGGATGTCGCCTTGTTCACCACCAAAAATCCAGAACGCCTGCCGCTCAGCCTTGAGTTTCGTTATGCGCGTTTCCAGTCGCCCTTATTGCGAGAGTTTCGTGTCGATGGCGCCAGCAAATGCGCCGCCGAGCCACAATCAGGCGGCTCGACAGAATCGATTTTCACGGCACCTGAGGAGGAAGACGACCCTAGCCGCTCGCCGAACGGCCGCTTTTAGAACTCAGCCCAGATAGTCACGTTTGCCGATTGGAACACCGTTCTCGCGCAGGATGTTGTAGGCGGTCGTGACATGGAAGAAGAAGTTCGGTAGTGCCCGTTGCGTGACGTAATCAAGCCCGGGCATGGTTACTTCCTTGCCGCCCTGCATAAGGGTGATCGTGCGCTCTTCGCTGCCGGCTAGCTGCTCTGGGGTCGTGGTGGCCAGAAGCTCCAAGGACTTACCGATACGTTCGCGCAACTCCGCGAAGCTCGTCTCAGTGTCGGGCCAGGACGGCACAGGATTGCTCGCAAGCCTTGAGGCACAGCCTTTGACATGATCGGTTGCTATCATGATCTGGCCGCGAAACGGGATCATATCAGGGGCAAGGCGCGCCTCGGACAACACCAGAGTATCGAACTTGCGCTCTGCTGCATAAGCCTCAGCCTTGTCCATAATGGCCAAGAGATTGTTCAACATCCGGGTGAAGACGGGGACGGTCATTTCGTAAAGTGAGACGCTCACGGCGTATTTCTCCTGTTTGCTCCCCGAAGGGAACTGACCTCTTGCGCTTCCCATTTCAGGCTGGCAAGCAGCTTTATGTATGCGCAAGGATGATGGCAAGCTGGTGAGAAGAAAACGATCTGAGACCGGCTTGAAACGCCTGCGCCGCACACTCCGGCTGCTCTATCACAGTCAATCCCCGGGGGCACAGCGCTTCCAGTTTTCGGTGCTGGTCGTCGATCTGGCAATCATCGCGTTCTTCATCGCAACGCCATTGCTGCGTGAGAACGATGCATTCTTGTGGATCGACTATTCGGTTGCGGCCTTGCTGGCCCTGGACTTGACGGCTCGCGCTTTGGCGGCCACCGATGTGCCACGTTGGCTACGACAGCCCAATATCATTCTCGACATTTTCATCTTGCTGACGCTTCTAATGCCGACATGGCTCTTCAACCTCGGTTTTCTGCGCATCCTTCGGTTGTGGACAATGACGCGCGGTCACGCGATGTGGCGTCCTTTGCGCCGGTATGGGCTCGGCGAATATCAGGAGGCCATACAGGCAGTCATCAATCTTTTGGTCTTCCTCTTCATCGTCACGGGCTTTGTCTATACCGCTTTCGTCAATCGCGGCGACGCCGGCATTGAGGGCTATGTCGATGCGCTTTACTTCACCGTCACCACCGTGACGACGACCGGATTTGGCGACATTACCCTGCCGGGTACTGGCGGCAAGCTCGCTTCCATAGCGATCATGATCGTCGGGATCTCGCTGTTTGTCCGCTTGGCACAGGCTATTTTCCGGCCGGCCAAGGTACGATTCCCCTGCCCGCAATGCGGATTGCAGCGGCACGACCCGGATGCCGTGCACTGCAAGGCATGCGGGCACGTGCTCAACATTCCGGACCACGGAAGAGATTGACGGCTAGAGGGACGTTGGCTCGGGCTCATTCGCCTCGATGGTGATGCCTTCTCCCTCCAGAGCATCACGGATTTCCCTAGCGAGGTCGACCGCCCCGGGCGTATCACCGTGCAGGCAAATTGACCGGGCAGCGGATTTGAGCACGGTGCCATCCATGGCCACCAGCTCGCCCTCCTTAGCCAAGCGCAGACACCGCTCAATCACTGCGTCCGTGTCATGAATGACCGCACCTACCTCTGCACGCGGCACCAACAGGCCCTCGGCCGTATAGGCGCGATCGGCATAGGCCTCGCGGATCAGGGGTAATCCGACCGCTTTTGCAGCCCTCACCTGTTGGCTGTTGTCCAAGGCAAGCACGGCCATCCTGGGGTCCATGGCCTGAATAGTCGCGAAAATGCCGATAGCGAAAGCGAGTTCTTCCGCTGTCTGGTTGGCTAGGGCCCCGTGCAACTTCACATAGGCCAGAGGCACGCCCACTTCGTCGGCAATGAACCGCACCAGGAACAATTGGCTGCGGATTTGCCCAAGCAATTGATCGAGTGGCATGACGACCCGGAAACGGCCAAAGCGTTTTGGATCGGCATAGCCCGGGTGAGCTCCGGCGCGGACGCCCCTGGCCTTGCAGACCTTGAGGATGTGCCGGATGGTCTGTGCGTCTCCGGCATGGCCGCCGCACGCGATCGACGCGCTTGAAACGATCTGCAGCAGGTCCTCGTCGGTCCCCATGCCTTCGCCCAAATCGGCATTCAGATCGATCGAAATCATAAACGACTCCGCAGCAGCTGCTGCGCATGTTCCACCGTGACGGGCATGAACGCAATTGTGCTGCCAGGTCGAATTTGCGCAAACCTATCAAGATCGGCAGAGATGATTGTAGCAATGCGCGGATAGCCGCCTGTTGGCTGGTGATCCCGCATCAGAACGATAGGCGTGCCGTCCCCTAGAATCTGGATGTCACCAGGGACGATTGCGTCGGAAACCAAGGACAGTCTCGTCGAGCCGGCAAACACACCGTCCGGATCGTCCAAGCGGACGCCCATACGATCCATTCGCGTCGATATGACGAGGGATGATTGGAGAAACCTTTGCCGCACTAGGGGATCGAACGCATCGGCGTGAAGTCCCCAGACGGTTCGCATAGGACCTTCATTGTCTTGCTTACGAATAGGCCTTGGCTGATCAGTACATTGCTCGCCGAGTTGCACCACATCGCCGGCGTGGAGGGACCGCCCATCCAATCCGCCGATACGCGCGCGGCTGCTTGTAGACATGCTCCTCAAAACCGGCTCGATCGCCATGTCTGTTCCAAAGCGAAGATAGCCGTAATTGCCCGCGCTTCCGGGCGTGATGGCCACGAGATCACCGGCCTGCAGTTCGGTTGTGCTTGGCCAATCGGAGCGTTTGCCGTTGATCTTGAGCTTGAATGAACCGCCGGCAAAGCCGATCCGGCAAGTGCCGCTGGCCACCCGAAACTCAATACCTGTCAAGGTGAACTCAATCCCACCGCAACCGCCCTGCCCGGCTTGACCGAATGAATTCGCGTCCATGGGACCGGAAGCACTGATCCCATGCCGTAGCATGCCGAAACGGCCTTCGTCCTGAATGGTTGTAAGCGGCCCAGCCCGCAAAATGGCCAGTGTTGCACTCATGCGACCGCCTCGAATTGGACGGTGTCGCCCGCCTGCATGCGCGTTGGGGGCATGGCGTCTGCGTCGAAGTTCACGAAGTCGGTTTGTCCGATAAGGTGCCAACCGGTCGGCAATTCGGTGGCGCTGATCGCCGTCTGCCCGGCCGCGAAGAGCACGCTGCCTACCGGCACCGCAGACCTGACGCTTTGCCGCCGGGGCACGACCAGTTCCGGAGGGTGCAGCCCACAATAAATAAAGCCTGGAGCAAAGCCGGTCGCCAGTACGCGGAGAGGGGACGCATTGTGTGCCGCGACGAACTGGGGCGCGCTAAGGCCTAGCATCTCGGCGACCTCCGCCAGATCAGGTCCATCAAACCGCACCTGCAGCGTCCACGAACGTCCAGTACCAGCTGCTACATTCAAGCCGAACAATCGAAGCCGCACCTCTCCGGCGACCGCATCAGCCGAGCTTCGTAGCGGATCATAGCGCAACAGAACTGACACGAGATTGGGCGAAATCTCGATAACCCCTAGGGGCGGATCAGAATCGAGAACCCGGGTCAACGCTATGGCTGCAACATTGGCCGCTTCCGTCAGTTCGGTTCCGAAGCGCACAAGCAAAGCGCTGTCGCCAAGCGGCACAAGTGTGGGCGCAGGAATATCGAGGAAATCGGACATACCCTTCAACCTGCAGCTTCCCGCTGGAACATGTGACATGTCCTGTCGGATCGGTCCGGATCAGTCAACCCGGTCTATAAGCGCAGGAACTCTGCCTCGCCCGGAAGACCGTTTGTTCACGCCAGCGCCTCATGTGGGCGGCTGGCCAGATTTGACTTGCCGGACCAAAGTTCCGGTTAGTTAGGGTCTTTGCCGTCCTGTTCGACGACAGCATCGAACAATTGCCTGGCCTGCCCTGCCCCGATTGCCTCAATGGCAACCGCGGCAATGGCAGCAAACAATTCTGCGATTTCCTGGGGATCGGTGATTTCGGCGTCGTCGTCTTCTGCGTCGGCGTTGATCAGAGTGAACACAATACGCGCCTCCAAGTTAGCCAATGGCGCTATTGTGCGGCGATTCCTGTTACAGAATAAATAACGGAAAACGGCACTTGCCCATCATGAGGGCAATTGCCAGTCAGGACAGTGTCGCTTACTCTTCGCTCGCTTCAATTTTCTCGAGATAAACTTCAATATCTTCGAGTGTAGCTGTGAACGGCAGCGGGCTATGTCCAAAAACGACATTGAAGCTTGCATCGTCCCTGAGCGCGTGTCCGCCCTTGCCCTGCTTGGCCGTTAGCTTTTCCGCCGTGAGGATGGTGAGGCCATGGCGACCTGCGATCCGCTTCAACCGGCGCATACGCGATGCTTCAAATTCCTTGCGGCTCACTGGCAATCTCTTGCTGAATAGGACTGCGCCCGCACTAGCATTGCTACGATGCCGAGGGAAGCCTCAGTCGGCTGCCGTTCTAGTGCAACATGTCGAAGAGTTCTAGCGCGTCATCGAGAGCAGCACCTGACGCTGTGTTGTCGAAAATGCACCAGCTTGGCTTGCTGGCGGATTGCAGCATTTTGGCATATTGGGCGATCTGTTCGTCTGCGTAAGCCGAGTAGTAGATTTTTGGCGAGCCATGCAGGCGAATGTATTGCGCCCCGTTCGCCAGGGCTGTTCTACGCAATTCCGGCATTTGAGGATCGGCATAGACGCGCCGAATATCATGCCGGGCGAGCAGGTCCGAAACCCTTGTGCCTGCCCAAGTGGCATGCCGAGGCTCTACAAAAACCGGCACCGCACTCCGAAACCTTAGAGCATGAAAGAATGCATCCGCGCGCTCACCTTTGAATGGCAAGTTCGGCGGTAACTGCACGAGGACCGCACCCAGCTTGGTGCCGAGCGAGCCTACATCGGCGAAGAAGTAGTCGAGTTCCTCCGCCACATCGACCAAGCGGCGCTCATGCGTGATAATCTTGGGCAGCTTGACCGAAAATTTGAAATGCTCGGGTACCGCGTCTCGCCAGCGCTGCCAGGTTTCGGCCTTATGGCGGCGATAGAAGCTGGAGTTTACTTCGACAGCGGAGAACAGGGACGCATAGCGCTCCAAAGCGCTGCCGTCCGAGCTAAAGCGCAGATTGCTTCTGCCAACGCTCCAACCCGCTGTCCCTACCATGGTTTTCACGAAGCAGTTTGCCCTGAAGCTCTTCACAAGTGGCCGGAGCTAAATGCGGCTTGATAGCCGCCCGCAACAGAGCAACAGGTTGATCGGGCCGGTGCTCAAGGTGATGTTAGCATCGCCGATAATAAGCACCGGCCGAAAGATCAGTTGTTGGCGATTGCAGCGCCCGCTGCAGCGCCGCCAGCGCCACCGACGATAGCACCAGGATAGCCAGCGACAGCACCGCCAACCGCGGCGCCGGCTGCGCCACCAACGGCAGCACCGGTCACGGTACGCTGGGTGGTCGTGCAGGCGGTCAAGGAAAGTGCGCCGATGATAACGAGCGCGGCGGGAGCAAGCTTCTTCATTGGTTTGTCCTCCAAGTTAGATGGCTGAGGAACAAAACTGAGCACGCTCAGTTCCATAGCGAGTTAGATGCATCATGCATCAAGTCGGATTAGTGGCATCGTCGTCGCCGTCCTGTAGCTCATTTTCGAACGCCTCCAGCGCGTCGCTCACCTTCATTGCAATGCTCGGATTGCCATCGGCTTCCGTACGCGCCTGCTCGTAGGTGGTTAGCTCTTGCGGTGTGATACCGGCGCGAGCCGCCAGATCATCAGCGCTTATCCCGAGGAGTTCCCGTCGGTCACGGTCTGAGGCAGGTGATCGGTCGCTGATCCTGATAGGCATATCGGTGATCCTTGTTTGTGCACCGGCTAAACGTCGGCCACGAAGGCGAAGTTCACTGCTTCTGCTACTTGACGCCGCTGGCCAGTAGCAACGCACAGTCGCTTGGAAGTACCCAGTCGCTGTCCAGATCGAATGCGACGCGGCCGGCCCCGTCATACTTTGGATGCTCGCTTGACCACGCCAGATGCCAGCGCTGACCCGGCGCAGGCGCCAGGAGAGGCTCGGCGATAACACCGAATTGCAGGTCGCGTCCGAGATTCAGCAGGAGCACGCGGTGCCCTGCTACATCAGGCGTTATGTAGCGTAACAGTAACGCGGCTTCCCCCAGCACCGCACCGTCAACCCTGCGCGAGGTGGACTGGGAAAAGCTCGCATCGGTCCGTCGCAACTGGAGCAAATCGCGGTGCAAACGAACCAGCCCACCCTGGGCTTCAGCTTCGTCCCAGTTCAGCTTGCTCGAAGCAAATGTCGCCGGATCGGACGGACTTGCCAGACGGCTTTGCATCTCAGGGTCGGCAACGCTCGGGAATTGAGTCAAAGTGCTCTTGCGGCCCTCGGCGACTATCTTGCCCTCCTCTCCATCAAGGCCGAGAAAATACATGAATGGCTTGGAAGAGCCGAACTCCTGCCCCTGAAATAAGCAGGGCGTTTGCGGACCCAACAGCAATAGACTGGTGATTGCTCGTAAACGCGCTTGGCACATAAGCGTGGTCAGCCGAAAGCCCTTGGCCGAGTTAGCAACCTGATCGTGGTTCTCGAGAAAATGCACGAAGTGCTGCGGCGGCGTATCGAAATTGTAGGTGCCATAAGACTCATCCCGCATGGCCGAGCGCTGGCCGTGATAAAGGAAGCCGTACTTGAGCGACGACACGATCTCCTGCGGCGTTCCCAAATAGTCGCGATAGTAAAAATCGTTACGACCTGTCGCAGCGACGCGGACCGCGTGCTGGAAATCATCATTATACATGGCATCGAGCCCATATCCGCCGTCATCAAACGGCTCGATCATTTGCCGTTCTTGCGGCTGGTTCTCGACGATGACGTAGGTGTTGCGCTTGCCCCCAGCTTTACGGGCGGCCTGTACAATGGCCGACAGGATGTGTTCGGAGCTTTTGTCCACCAGTTCCTGCGCCGCGTCGATCCGCAACCCATCTAGGTGAAAGGCTCCGATCCAATAGGTCACGTTGCCGACGACAAAGTCGCGCACAGGCTCAGACGCTTCACCGTCAAAGTTGAAACTAGGGCCCCATTCGGATGTGTGATTTTTGCTGAAATAGTACTCGCTATAAGAACTGAAATGTTCGCCTGCGCCGACATGATTGTAGACGACATCTAAGATGACTCCGATGCCCACCTCGTGGGCACGATCAACAAAGCCTCGCATGGCGTCGGGCGAACCATATGGAGCAAACGGGGCATAAGGCAGCGTCGTGTCGTAGCCCCAGCCGAATTTACCCTTAAAGCTGCCGATAGGCATAATCTGGATAATTGTTACGCCAAGCTCGGCCAGCCACTGCAAGCGCTCGGTTGCGGCTTCCCAGGTACCGTCTTGAGTGAAGGTACCAATGTGAAGCTCATAGATCACCTGATCGGTGTTCGTAGGACCCTGCCAAGCGGCATCGGTCCAGGCAAACTGCTCGCCGACGACAACCGAAGGTCCGTCGCAGCCATCCGGCTGCCATCGTGAGGCTAGATCCGGCAGCAGCGGACCATCATCCAAACTGAAGCGGTAACGGGCCCCCGGTGCCACTCCGGCCAAATCGAGAGTGAAGTACCCGTCCCCAATCGGCTCCAATTGATGGCGACCAAATCCGTCGATTTCAACTGCCGCTGAGTTCTTTCCCAGTGCCCAAAGTCCAAAGCACGTTCCGTCTTCAATGGGTTTCGCACCCAGCATTGGTTTGCAGGTCATTTTTCCCGAGCAGGTCGTGCATGTTGATAAAGGAGGAGGGAAGAAAACGGCGAGCTGCAGTTCGCGGCCTCTGTTGGGCAGCGTAGCAGCTCTTGTTCCGCGTTCGCCGTAAGTGGGTTTTCACGCGCCCGCCAAGAACAGTGCAACAAAGCGCGGTGCCGTCGTAAGTTCCAAAATGTGCCGCGTTTGGCGCGCCGCAGCGAAAACCGCTCCCGCAAGCTTCGCTTTTGCCTTAAGGTTGTCCGATGTTTCTATCCATCTTCGACATCTTCAAGATCGGCATCGGCCCCTCGAGCTCCCACACCATGGGACCGATGGTTGCCGCCCGGCAGTTCCTAGACGAGCTTCGTTCCGGCAACTGGCCCCGTGCCGCTCGTGCCCGTCCCGCCGCCATCAGCGTGAGCCTGCATGGGTCACTCGCACACACCGGCCTTGGCCACGGCAGCGACCGTGCCATTATCCTGGGCCTTGCGGGGGAAGACCCGCGCAGCGTCGATCCTGACCAGATGGATGAACTCGTCGAGCGAGTCACACGTGAGGGCAAAGTCACGGCTAGGGGACACGACACTTATTGCTTCCGGCCAGCTGTTGACCTCGTGCTCGACAAGAAGACGCCCCTGCCCGGCCACCCCAATGGGATGCAGTTCATCGCCACCGACACCGATGGGCAATTGCTGTTGCGACAGGTCTATTTTTCCATAGGCGGAGGCTTTGTCGTTGCCGAAGATGAACTAGGCAAACCGGCACAAGATAGCCGCGCGGCTGACGTGCCCTACCCATTCGAGGACGCGCGGACCATGCTGTCCATGGCAGCCCGGTCCGGATTGTCCATCGCCGCCATGAAGCGGGCGAATGAGCAAGCCGCGAAGACGCCGGTTCAGCTCGACCGAGGCATCGATGAAGTTTGGAGCGCGATGAGCGCCTGCGTTGATCGGGGCCTGGACCAAGACGGCATCTTGCCGGGCGGCCTGAAGGTACGCCGCCGCGCCGCCGCTATTCATCGCCAATTGCAGGAGCAATGGCAGCGCAACGAAATCTCCCCGCTGATGGCAAATGACTGGCTGAGTGTCTTCGCCATGGCGGTAAACGAGGAGAACGCCGCTGGAGGTCGCGTCGTCACCGCACCTACCAATGGTGCTGCCGGCGTGATCCCAGCCGTGCTGCGTTACTTCCTCAAGTTCAACGCCGGCGCATCGGCAAGAGATATCCGCGACTATCTGCTCACCGCCGCTGCCATAGGCGGCATCATTAAGCACAATGCGTCCATTTCCGGCGCCGAAGTCGGCTGCCAAGGAGAGGTGGGTTCTGCCTCTGCCATGGCGGCCGCCGGGCTCTGCGCCATCATGGGCGGCACCCCGGCACAGGTAGAAAATGCCGCCGAGATCGCGCTCGAACATCACTTGGGTATGACTTGCGACCCCGTCGCCGGCCTTGTGCAAATCCCCTGCATTGAGCGCAACGCCTTCGGCGCCGTCAAAGCCGTCACCGCAGCCTCCCTTGCGCTCAAAGGCGACGGCATCCACGCCGTGGCGCTCGATGTGTGTATCGAAACCATGCGCCAGACCGGCAACGACATGTCCGACCGCTACAAGGAAACCAGCCTGGGCGGCCTCGCGCTCAACGTGGTGGCTTGTTAGTCAGCAAGGCGGCGCTAATTCGCCAAGTGGCGCTCGAAGAATGAGATGAGTAGCTCATGATGCTCGTTCTCACCGGCGCTGGACGGGATATGGTCCTGGCCCTCATACAGGTGAACTTCGGCTGATTGGCCGTGTTGACGCAGTCGCTCAGCCAAGCGCTTGGTCATATCAACAGACCAGACCTTGTCCGTCGTTCCATGGCTTATGAACAAGGGACCGCCATAACGTTCAATTTCAATAGGTTTGGTTGGAAGGAGGTCGTCAGAGGAGCCTCGCCAAGACCAGGCACGCAAGCTGGGGTCCCAAGATTGCCAACCCGGATCACCAGCATCACGCCAGCGCCGCGCGTCGAACGAGCCGCAGATAACATCAGCCGGACTATGAACCGCGATCGCATCCGGTAGGCCCTGAACTGCGTCGCGAGCCATTAAAGATGCCAACAACAGGGCGTGTTCTGCCCCACGAGAAACACCGCTAAGGCCGACCTTTGGTCCCGTATAGGGGAAGGCCCGCAAGGCCGCTAAAGCTTCAACAGTGCGATCTAGTGGTATTTCGATGATATTGCCCGCATTCCAGGCGTTGCCACCTTTGGAGTAGCCAAATGGGAAAGCCAAGAACCCGTGGGCTGCAAAAATGACAGCGTTCCTGTGGCTCCATCCAGACCATGCTCCCTCTGAGCCATGCAGGATCATGACCGCCGGAAAGGGTCCATCTCCTGGAGGACCATAAGTTGTTCCCCAGTCCGGGATGAGCCTGCGCACAATTTTCAAGGACACGCCGATACTCCTTCGGTCTGACTGTTCAAAACGTTAGCTCGTAAGATAACACTAAAGGGCCAGTCGCGTCCTGTGCGGCACGCCCTCACGCAGGCGCATCCAAGCCCCGCTTTTGTTCAGCCCTCGCTGCCTTGACGTTGATGGGATCGGCTAGTGTCCTGGCGGCCCGAACCTTCCGCTTTGCCAGTCCGTCCAACTAAGCTCGTGCCTGAACGGAAGGATTAAGCGGCTTAGTGGCCAGCCAGATCACATGGCGAGAGCCACGGCTCTTCCGGTTGGCTTTGACCCGCTCCTCTTCAACGGAAAACCCAGCGCGCTGCAGGCGCTGCGTGAAAGCGCGGTCGGGCGCAGAAGCCCAGATCGCCAATACACCACCTGGACGCAAGGCCGCTTTAGCTATTTTCAGTCCTTGAGCGCTATAAAGAGCGTCATTGGTTTCTACGGTCAAACCATCGGGACCATTGTCGACGTCAAGCAGGATGGCATCGTAACTAGCGTTGGCCGACCTCATAATATCGCGCACGTCGCCGAGCTTGACGTTGACGCGAGGGTCTTCGAGGCAGCCATTGAAAAGGGATGCCATTGGCCCTTTAGCCCAGTTGAGAACGGCAGGTATGAGTTCAGCCACGGTGATCTTCGCCGTTGCGGGCAGTTGGGCGAGCGCAGCGCGCAGCGTAAACCCCATGCCGAGGCCGCCAATCAGCATATGAGCGTGGTGACGATCGCTGATCCGCGCCCAGGACAATTCCGCCATAGCTTCCTCCGAGCCACTCAGACGGCTATTCATCAACGCGGTCGTGCCCAACATGATCGAGAATTCATCAGCGCGCTGGATGAGCCGAATATCTCCACGACCATCCGGCAGGGGAACAGTGTCGATCAGGACCCAAGGGTTCACGGCAAGACTTTCAAGAGGAAGGGCATTTATGGCAGTGCGATAATCGCATGGCGCTTACTTGCAGGCCACCGGTTTCGCATTTTCACGACTTAGGCACGCACTCGACATCATCAGTCGAGGTCAACTGAATAGGAAGTCCGAACTCGTACGGAAAAACAGTCCCTGGCCGAAGGCAGTACTAATTGGTAGCACTGCACCACGACCAGCTTAGGCAATTGCCGTTCTCTCTGTGCGCTGCGGCTATCCAGCAGCCGGGCACGCCGCAAGTCCTTCTACTAAACGCTCCTAGACCGCTAGAAGAAGGCGAAGTCTCCACGGCCAAGTTGAGTGGCGTCATCCGCCATCTGGACCAGGATCAGTCCAGAGTTGTCGGGATTGCTCGGATCATCGAGCCTGTAGATCTGCATTAGTCCATCAGCATCGGCGACATGGTCGAAGGTCAGTGTTGCTTCTTCGCCAAAACCGAAGAAGCTCAAGAAGTCCTGCTCGCCGGGATAGGTATTACCCGCTCCGTGCAAGTCGATGATGTGGTCGAACCGTCCGTCAACCTCTGCAGGATCGGCGATGTCCCCGGCAGCAAAGATGAAGGTGTCATTACCGGCACCGCCTTGCATGCGATCGACGCCCGATCCGCCGGTGAGCTTGTCGTTTCCATGCTCACCATGCAACAGGTCATTACCCGCACCACCGTTTAGTGAATCGTTGAACTCGCTGCCAGAAAGGTCGTCATTGCCGCCCTTAGCGGCAACCATGACGCCTTGGTCATAGTCATAGTAGCGCAGAGTATCAGAAGCATCGCTTAGCGGCATGTAAGTTGAATCGTCGGCTGGAGCGGTCACGTTGATGGTAACTGTAGCCACTCGGCTGTTTCCCTGACCATCGCTGGCCCGTACGGTAAAGCTATCAGTACCGATGAAGCCCTCGTCCGGTGTGAACTGGAACTCGTTATTCTTGGCAAAACTCCCATGATAGTGCGGGCTGCCAATGTAGTTGCCTTGGTAGAACGGATAGGGGTTACCATCGAGTTCCGTACTAAGCGCAAGCGTGCCATGATCTGGACCATCAACAATCTCATAGCTTAGCAGATCGAAGTCGGCGTCACTGCCGGCAAACTCAATATCGAAGACCGTCTGCCCTGTGGTTGCGTAGATGTTGACATCGGACAACACGGGCAGATCGTTCTCGAACGTATCTGGCTGAGGCACCCCATCGTTGATGATAATCTGGTGCTCGCCATACTGAGTATTCTCGCCGCTCCCGTAACCGTTAGCGCCGTTCCAGGTGACGACGACATCATCAGGGCTCTGCGCTTCAACGGAGATTATGCTGGCAGACAGAAATGCCGCTTCATCCGACAGAGTCCTCACGAAGTTGCCGTCATTATCGAAGATGTACGTGTCGATCTCAGTGCTGAGCTGGTACTTGCCGTCGTGGGTAAAGCCTGTGACGGCGAAAAAACTGTCAAAGACGTCAACAGACGCAAGTTCCACATATCCAAAAAAGTAGTCCGGCAGGGCACCCGTGGGCTCGGAAACGGTACCATCTGGCGAGGTCAAAGTGAAATAGAAGGCTGAGTGAGGCATGGTCCCGTCAGAAGGAAGCACGTTCAGTTCACTACCATTGCTCAAGGTCGGCATCACGTTCCTCGCTAAGGTCTAAACAAGAAGGCGGTATAGGCATCTTGTTTCGAAGGTAACAGCCGACCCTTGGCCACCCAACTCGGGCACAGCACATGAGGGTCAGCGCAAGCGCATAGCTGAATCAGATTGTCTTCGCCTGTCACCCCGAGCCTGTATGTCGAGACCACCTACACGCGTTAGTACTGGTCAACATTTATCAGTTCAGGAGGCACTGTCCGTATCGAGCAGGACCACGGTCCTCGGGAGTCGCGCTGATTGCCTGGAGCGCAGCCGATCCATCGAAGCAGCTCAGCGAGCGAGACACTGTTAGGGTGCAATGACCACAGCGATTATCAAGGGGCGGGTGCTGTTCACCAACATGGGCCGGGTTCTACTCTCCGCGACTGAGACCGACTCGGGGGCTCATGACGTCCCAACAGGTGGCCCGACCGCTGCATCGGACGCAGCGAAGTATGCAGGCGATCATAACAACACGCGCGATAAAGTCGTCGTCGCTGCCAGCTAGCGCTAAGTGGCCAAGACCAACATCCTGGTGCTGCCGACCGCCCCGACAACATACACTATCTAAGCGATTTTCGCCGATCCGATCCGGCTCAACTCGCATTTTGGCCGCTACAGCAATTTTTGTAAACCTGCCCAATTGCGCGGCAAATGCAATACTCGCACAATCGGTGATCCAGATATTTAGATCGATTGAGCCTCTCCGGAAACTTGTGGTCAGAGGCATTGGGGCGCGTGCTGAAGCAATCGGCAGACCCTGAGAATGTCTAAAAAAGAGAACGCCGCGGTAAAGGTGAAAACCTGGCTGCAACAGCAGTGCCCGCTGCAAGCAACTTGCTTGGGCCAAGCAACGTTTTCACAATAGGCAAATTTAATAGCTGAGGTCCAAGGACATAGATGATCGCCTTTCTGGATTTCGAAGCGTCATCGCTCTCCAAAGACAGCTATCCCGTCGAAGTCGCATGGATTTTCGAAGATGGCAGATCCGCGTCGTTTCTGATCAAGCCTGCCGATGATTGGACGGATTGGTCCACCGAAGCTGAACGGATACACGGACTTTCCAGATCGATGCTAGAGAGGGAAGGCTATGCCGTAGAAGCTGTCGCAAACGAGATGATCAAAGCTCTCACCGGTCATGACCTCTATGCCAGCGCTCCCTCATGGGACGGTAAGTGGCTGAGTGTTCTTCTGAGGCGCGCAGGGCACCCTAGGCATGCTCTTCGGCTTGCGGACACCGAACAGGCATTCACCATAGCGGCGCAACAAGCGCTAGGTTCTTCAGCGGACGCCACGTTGATTGCCAGCGTGGTTGCAGAAAGCATGCTGGCCAAGGATCAGCGTGAACCAGAGCACAGGGCTTTGGCGGACGCAAAGGCAGAGCACGACTGCTGGTTGCAGGTCCGCGAAACAGCGCTTTCTCAGGCGACCGGCCGCATCCAGTAAGCTAATACTTGGCCTGCCGAAAGTTGAGGTACCAGATTGTTCAGCGGCGGCGCCCAAAAACTCGCTTCATCACCCAGCCAAACAGAAGCGTTTTAATAATCCGGCCCATCATTTTCTCCGTGTTTGACGGCCAACGTCTAGCAGAACAACAAGTTGCTCTCGAAGCACCGGACAAGCTGACTGAGCCCGTTAATCGGCCTAGTGCTATTCCGATTCACAGCCATAAAACTGCGAACTGCACAAGCAAGCAGCAAGCGTGAGTAATGCTCACATGTGAGGCGAATTGCATTGACAGAGCGTTTGGGCAGTGATGAACTCACCCGCAAATCTCTTTGGATTTGGGCATCTGGGCCCCATGCGGACGGTCGCGTGACCATCCGAATGGGGTGTTTTGGCTTGGGATATCGTGTTGGCAACAGAAAGCATTGCCGTTGGTCTGCTGTTTTCCACCGAGGGTCCCTATGCGGCCATCGGGCGGGAAGGCCTAGCCGGCGCATCGCTGGCCATAAAGGAGATCAATGCAACTGCCGAATATTCTTTCACACTTCGCGCAGAGCATCGCGATCCTGCCGGGGCAACCGAACGATATGCCAAGCTGGCCCACGAGCTTATAGCCAGCGCGGGAGCGCGGCACATTATTGGCTGCACCACTTCATGGAGCCGCAAGGAAGTCATTCCCGTGCTCGAAAAGCATGGCGCCATGCTATGGTATCCTTGCCCCTATGAGGGCTTTGAGTGCAATGAACAGGTGGTTTATCTCGGCGCCTGTCCCAACCAGCATATTCTGCCGCTGCTCGACTATATTCTGCCGCGTTTCGGGCGTGAGATCTACCTTATCGGCTCCAACTATATTTGGGGCTGGGAAACCAATCGCATCGCCCGCGAGATCGTTGAGCAATCGAGCGGCATGGTGGCTGGCGAGCGCTACATAACCCTGGGCGATGTCGACATCGCCCACATCATCGATGATATCAGGCTCAAGCGCCCTGCCTTCATCCTCAATACCCTGATCGGGCCTTCGTGCTACGCGTTCCTGGGAGCGTACCATGCGCTCGGAACAACCGACCCTGACTTCCGCATGGACAAGCGGCCGGTGATCAGCTGCAATCTGGCTGAGAGCGAAGCCGCGGCACTTGGCGATGTCGCAGCGGGCCTTTTCACCATCGCACCATATTTTCAGACCCTCCGGACCGAGTTCAACCAGCAATTCCTCGATCGCGCGCGGGAGCATGACGCGCTGGGCAGTCCGGTGTCGGCCTTCTTTGTGCACGCCTATGCAGCCGTGCATCTTCTGGCTTCCGGCCTTGCGCGCAGCAGCGACCAGGACAGCGGCATGGTTCTTAAAGCTGTGACGGAGCTTCCAACACCATCTCCTTTGGGACCATTGCAGATTTCAGCTAACAACAACCACGCCGTCCTGGCGCCGCATATCTCCCGCCTCGAGGCGGATGGCCGCCTAAACGTCATCGTGCAACGGACTGAAGCCATCGCGCCCGATCCTTATCTCGCCCACTCACGGCTAACCCTTGGAGCCGCCGAGCAGCCCCGCAGCGATGCACAATCCTTCTTGAGGGTGATCAAATGAAACCAGCGGACCTCACCCCCAATTTCGTGGGCCAACGTGCCCTTATCCTGCACCGACCCCACGTGGTTGTTGATGCGATCGCCCGCCAGTTGCGGCAGTTCGGCGTTTCCGAAGAGTGCTTCTGGCCCGAAATCCCGGCCGGCCTCGACATCGGGCAGTTCGATCACCTGTTCTTTGACGCCGACATGGGCTTTGACGCGCAGTTCCCATGGGCCTGTGGCGAAGCGCCCATGCCAACGATTGCCCTGATCGGCTCGGAAGCGCCGGGGCGTCTGGCGTGGGCCATCCGGCAGGGAGCGGATGCGCATCTACTAAAACCCGTAGGTAGCGGCGGTATCTTCTCGGCGCTGGTGATTGCCGCAAGCGCTTCACAGCAACGCCTGTCCCTAGCCGCTGAACTCTGCGGTTTGCGCCAGCAACTCGCGGGCCGGCAGGTGCTGGCTGAGGCCACGGCGCAGCTCATGATCAGCGAAGGCTGCGACGCGCCGCAGGCTTATGGGCTCCTGCGCCAGCAGGCCATGAGCGAACGCCTGACGCTAGAAGCCATGGCTGCTAGGATCATCGAACAGGGACGGGAGCACGATGACCGACGTTCTCGCGCCTGACCTCCTGCCTGTCGGTACGCCCGGACAGCCCGTCCGGGCCCGCTCGGTCTTGCGGCAATTGCTCGGCCGGCCGCTCGCCGTGCTGGGGCTTATCATCATAGCGCTCGTGGTTCTGGCCGCAGTCTTCGCCCCATGGGTCGCGCCCTATGATCCAGGCGAGCAATTCTTCGAGGGACTGACCATCGAGGGCGCACCGCTGCCGCCCAACGCGCAGTTCTGGTTCGGCACCGATTTGCTGGGCCGCGACCTTCTCAGCCGCCTGATCTATGGCGCGCAGACCTCGCTCACCATCGGCGTCGTCGCCAATGGCATCGCCGTCCTCATCGGCTCGCTCGTCGGCATCACCGCCGGCTATTTCCGCGGCTGGCTTGGCACGGTCCTCATGCGCTTTACCGACCTGATGATGAGCTTCCCAGCACTGCTCCTAGCCATCGTCCTCGCCGCCATCTTCCGGCCGAGCCTCTGGATCGTCGCCGTAGTGATCGCCATGGTCAACTGGGTGCAAGTCGCGCGCGTGCTTTATGCCGAGACCTCGTCCCTGTCCGAACGCGAGTTCATCGTGGCCGAGCGCTCGCTGGGCGCGGGCTCTGCCCTGATCCTGTTCCGCCACATCCTGCCGCACCTGATGTCCACCATCATCGTCTGGGCGACGCTCGGCATCTCCACCACCGTGCTGCTCGAAGCTACGCTGAGCTTTCTTGGCGTCGGCGTACGCCCGCCCACCCCGTCCTGGGGCAACATCATCTTCGAAAACCAGACCTATTTCGCCTCCGCTCCCTGGCTGGTGTTCATTCCCGGCGCCGCGATCATCCTTCTCGCCCTGGGTTTCAACCTTGTCGGCGATGCCCTGCGCGACGTCCTTGACCCGACCGCCCGAGGACGCCAGCCATGACGCTCTACGTGCTGCGCCGGCTCCTGCAGGCTATCCTGATCCTCCTGGGCATCAGCGTCGTCACTTATGCCTTGCTCTATCTGCTCCCGGCCGACCCGGTGCGCCAGATCGCCGGGCGCAGCGCCACGGCCGAAACGGTGGAAAGCATCCGCCAGCAGCTCGGGCTCGACCGCCCGGTCTACGAGCAATATTGGCGCTATCTCACTGGATTGCTCCAAGGCGATCTCGGCCGTTCCTACCTGCAGCGCACCGAAGTCGCTGATCTCATCGCGGCGCGCCTGCCGGCCAGCCTCATGCTGATGGCTGGAGGCATTGCGTGCGAGCTGGTGATCGGCCTGACCTTGGGCGTGCTTGCCGCCGTTCGCCGCGGCTCGAGCTTTGACAATGTGCTGATGGTTGCGTCCTTCGTCGGCGTCTCCGCCCCGCAATTCGTCGTCGGCATCCTCCTCCTATACGTATTCGCCGTGCAGCTGGGCTGGTTTCCTATCGGCGGCTATGGCTCGTTCCGCCACCTCGTGCTGCCCGCGCTCACGCTCGGCCTGCTCGGCGCCGGCTGGTATGCCCGCATGATGCGCTCATCGATGATCGAAGTGCTGCGCCAGGACTTCATCCGCACGGCAGAGGCCAAGGGCATCAAGCGCCACCACGTGTTGCTGCGCCATGCCGTGCCCAACGCCATCCTGCCGATCCTTGCCATGATCGGCATCGACATCGGCATCTTCATGTCCGGCATCGTGGTGGTGGAAAGCGTCTTCAGCTGGCCCGGTATCGGCCAGCTTGCCTGGCAGGCGATCCAGCGCGTCGACATCCCCATCATCATGGGCGTGACGCTGATCTCGGCCTGCGCCATCGTCCTGGGTAATCTCCTGGCCGACCTGGCCGCGCCATTCGTCGACCCCCGCATCAAGCTGCGCTGATACCGGGGAATTTGCCGTGCTCATTCAAGCCAATTGTTTTTAGGGAGAACTTTACAAATGCGCAAAACACTCATGGCAGGGGTCGCTCTCGCTGTCCTGCTCGCCGCCGGTCCCGCTCTCGCCCAAGGCGAGAAGCAGGGCGGCACCATGGTCGTGACCTACCAGAACGACGTTGCGACGCTCGATCCGGCCATCGGCTATGACTGGCAGAACTGGTCGATGATCAAGTCGCTGTTCGATGGCCTGATGGATTACGAGCCCGGCACATCGACGCTGACGCAAGGGTTGGCCGAAAGCTACACCCTGTCGGACGACCAGCTGACCTACACCTTCACCCTGCGTCCCGGCGTCAAGTTCCACAATGGCCGCGAAATGACGGCGGAAGACGTCAAGTACTCGCTCGACCGTGTGACCAATCCGGCGACCCAAAGCCCAGGGGCCGGCTTCTTCGGCTCCATTGAGGGGTTCGAAGCCGTTGCGTCAGGCGAGGCCACGAGCCTTTCCGGCATCACCGTGGTCGATCCCCAGACCGTCGCCATCAAGCTCAGCCGCCCCGATGCGACGTTCCTTCATGTCATGGCGCTGAATTTTGCGTCCATCGTGCCCAAGGAAGCCGTTGACGAATGGGGCGCAGACTTTGCTACCCACCCCGTCGGCACCGGCGCCTTCAAGCTCGCCGAATGGACGCTGGGCCAGCGCCTCGTTTTCGAGCGCAATGCCGATTACTGGGAGCGCGGCCTGCCCAAGCTAGACCAGATCACCTTCGAAGTCGGTGTCGAACCCAGCGTTGCGCTGCTGCGCTTTCAGAACGGCGAGATCGACATGCCCGGCGATGGCATTCCGCCCGCTCAGTTCGTCCAGGTCAGTCAGGATCCAGCTTATGAAGGGCTGATCGTGGAAGGCGGACAGCTGCAGACCGGCTATGTCACGCTCAACGTCACCCAGCCGCCCTTCGACAACGTCAAGGTGCGCCAGGCCGTCAACATGGCCATCAACAAGGACCGTATCGTGCGGGTGATCAATGGCCGCGCCGTTCCGGCGAACCAGCCGCTGCCGCCCACCATGCCCGGCTACGCGCCGGACTATGATGGCTATGCCTACGATCCCGAAGCCGCCAAGGCGCTGCTGGCCGAAGCGGGCTTCCCCGATGGCTTCACCACGGAGCTCTTTGCCTACAACACCGATCCCAACCCGCGCATCGCCCAGGCCATCCAGCAGGACCTTGCGGCCATCGGCATCACGGCCGAGATCAGCTCGCTGGCCCAGGCCAACGTGATCGAGGCCGGCGGCAATGGCTCTGCGCCCATGATCTGGTCAGGCGGCATGGCCTGGATTGCCGACTTCCCCGATCCGTCCAACTTCTATGGACCAATCCTGGGTTGCGCTGGCGCAGTCGAGGGTGGCTGGAACTGGTCCAAGTACTGCAACGAGGAGCTTGATACCCAGGCCATCGCTGCCGACTCGGTGACCGATCCTGCCAAGCAGGCCGAGCGCGAGCAGATGTGGCGCGATATCTATCTCGCCGTCATGGAAGACGCCCCCTGGGTGCCGGTGTTCAACGAACAGCGCTTCACGCTCCGGTCCGAGCGACTGGGAGGCGCCGACGCGATCTTCGTTGATCCAGTCCATATCCCTGTTCACTACGATTACGTGTTTGCCAAAGATGTGCAGTAACTGCGACTACACCATCCACCGTGCGCATCATCATTTCGGGTGGGATCGTTCGATCCCGCCCGCTCAAAGGGTGGCGTCCGGTTCCACGATCCTGTTCGAATGCCATGACAGCGGCTCGGGCCATTTTACGCCCGAGAGCACGGTCGCCGATGTTTCGACCCTCGATTTCTCCAAGGTCAATCCGGTCACCGGTCCGATCTGGGTGGAAGGGGCGCAGCCCGGCGATGCCTTGAAGATCACCATCGATGGGTTCCAGCCCTCCGGCTTCGGCTGGACGGCCAACATTCCCGGCTTTGGGCTGCTGGCCGACCAGTTCACCGACCCGGCCTTGCTCCTTTGGAAATACGATGCGACGTCGATGGCGCCCGCCTTGTACTCCGACAAGGGCAAGGTGCCGCTCAAGGCCTTCCCGGGAACGATCGGGGTGGCACCAGCCGAGCCTGGCGTCCATTCCGTGGTGCCGCCGCGGCGTGTTGGCGGCAATCTCGATATCCGCGATCTGAGCACAGGTGCGGTGCTCTACCTGCCAGTGGAGAACGAAGGGGCATTGTTCTCCGTCGGTGACACCCACGCCGCCCAGGGCGATGGCGAAGTCTGCGGTACGGCCATCGAAAGCCAGATGAACATCGCGCTCAAGCTTGAACTGGTGAAGGACGCGAGGCTTCCCAGCCCGCGCTTCACCACGCCCGGCCCTGTGACCAATCACCTGGACACCAAGGGGTATGAGGTCACGACCGGCATAGGGCCTGACCTGATGGCAGGCGCTCGGGCGGCGGTGGGCAACATGATCGACCTGCTCGGCAAGCAGCATGGCCTGTCGGCCGAAGACGCCTACATGCTCTGCTCGGTTTGTGGCGATCTGCGCATCTCGGAGATTGTCGACATGCCGAACTGGGTTGTGTCGTTCTACTTTCCCAGGGTCGTGTTCGAGTGATGCGGCTTCTCACCGTCGTGCCTCAGTCGAGGAGAAGCTGAGGGTGTCACTTCTTCAACTTGAAGGATTGTGCGTCGAGACGGCGGGGAACAATCCCAGCCGTCTCGTGGACGGGCTGTCCTTTACCCTTGAGCGCGGCAAGACCCTTTGCATTGCCGGGGAAAGCGGATCGGGCAAGTCGCTTACCGCGCTTTCGCTCATGCGCCTGCTTGGCCCGGGCTTGCGCATCGCGGCAGGCCAGGCGCTGCTCGATGGGCAGGATCTGCTCAAGCTCACGCCCGAGCAGATGCGGCAAGTGCGCGGCGGGCGCCTGGGCATGATCTTCCAGGAGCCGATGACCTCGCTCAATCCAATCCAGACTGTGGGTCGGCAGTTGGGCGAAGCCATCAATGCCCATCAGCGGCTGGGCAACACGGCGACGCGCGCCCGGGCACGCGAGTTGCTCGAGCAGGTGCAGATACCAGAGGTGGAGCGCCGGCTCGACCAATATCCTTTCGAGCTTTCCGGCGGCATGCGCCAGCGCGTCATGATTGCCATGGCGCTTGCGCAAAGCCCCGACATCCTGATTGCGGACGAGCCGACAACAGCGCTCGACGTCACGGTGCAGGCGCAGATCCTCAGCCTCATCCGCCAATTGCAGAAGGACACGGGAACCGCCGTTATCCTCATCACCCACGATATGGGCGTCGTCGCTGAGATGGCTGACGAGGTTCTCGTCATGCGGCGCGGCCAACAGGTGGAGACCGGATCGGTCCGCCAGATTTTTTCGGCGCCTGCCGCACAATACACCCAGGCGCTCCTCGCAGCCGTTCCCCGGCTTGGTGCCATGGCGGGTACATCCCAGCCGAGGCAGTCCGCGGCCACACCCGAAAAACCAACCCAGGTGGTCGAGGTCGACAATCTCACCGTGCGGTTCGATGTCCGTTCGGGCCTGTTTGGCCGGCCGACCCGCCGCGTGCATGCGGTCGAAGGCATCAGCTTTCGCCTCCATGCCGGCGAAACGCTGTCGCTGGTAGGCGAAAGCGGCTGCGGCAAGTCGACGACCGGCAAGGCATTGGCCAACCTAGTGCCGTTTCACGGCGATGTGGTTGTCGCCGGCACCAACATTGCAGGGCTCTCGCCGCGGTCCATGAAGCCGGTACGCCGCAATGTACAAATGGTGTTCCAGGACCCTTACGCCTCGCTGGACCCGCGCATGCGCGTCGGCGACCTCGTGGTCGAGCCGCTCCGCATCCACGGCATCGCCCAAGGCAGCGAGCTACAGGATCGAGCCGCTGCCCTGTTTGACCGGGTTGGGCTCGCCCGCGACGCCCTCGACCGGTACCCGCATGAATTCTCTGGCGGGCAGCGCCAGCGCATTTGCATCGCGCGCGCGCTGTCGCTCTCGCCCAAGGTCATCATCGCCGACGAAAGCGTTTCGGCGCTCGATGTGTCCGTGCAGGCGCAGGTACTCGAATTGCTGCAGGAGTTGCAGAACCAGGCCGGGATTGCCTATCTCTTCATCTCGCACGACATGGCTGTGGTGGAGCAGATCAGCCATCGTGTCGCGGTCATGTATATGGGCCGGTTCGTCGAGATCGGCACGCGTGCGCAGATCTTTGAAAACCCGCAGCACTCGTACACCCGCAAGCTGATGTCTGCCGTGCCTGTGCCTGACCCTTTTCGTCCAAAGCGACCGTTTATCAATATTGAAGGCGAACTGCCAACGCCTGTACACCCAGTCGATTACAAACCCGAACCTCAGCGATGGCATGATCTCGGCAGTGGTCATCTTGTTGCAGAGGATGCATCAACTCAATAGGAGCTGTAAGGCAGCACTATCGAGTGGGCGCACTGCAGAAGTCGCAGGTCGACGCCTATGAATCTAGTGCGGTGCGGCTGGTTGGCCTAGCCTTGCTAGGCCGGAAGAACGATTACTTTGGTGTTCACTGGCGTCTTGTCGTAGAGGTCAAGCATGTCCTGGGTGAGAAGGCCCACGCAGCCGCTGGAAACTCCCTTCCCGATCGTCTCAGGCATGATGGTGCTGTAAATCGTATAGAGCGTGTAAGCGCCATTCTGGTAGAGATACAAGGTGCGTGCGCCTAGTGGATTATTTAGCCCCGGTGGCATGCCATTGGCGTAGGGTGCTGCTTCCGGTTGGCGCAGGATCATCTCCTTGGGTGGCGTCCAGACCGGCCATTCAGCCTTGCGGCCGATATAGGCATCGCCACTCCATAAAAAACCTGCCCGGCCGACATTAGCACCGTAGCGCGTGGCGTTACCGCCGCCTTCAATGCGATAGACATAGTAATGCTTGGGATCGACAATGATTGTACCTACCGCTTCTTCGGAGTCAAAGCGGACGGTGCGGCGAAGATACTTTGGATTGATCTTGCTGACACTTACAGCCGGAACGGGAAAACGCTCGTTCGGCAGAGGGCCGTATACTTTTTCGGCTTCGGCAAGGCTCATACCACCGGACGAAGCACAACCGGCAAGCCCTAGCGCGCCAACGACGGTGGCAAAGCCGGCCAGAAACAACCTCCGGTTCAAGATGGATGGCTGCACCGAAGCATTGATCTCAGCAGCATGAAAAACATCATTATCTGTCGTCATGGCTGAGAATCCCTCATGCACTGCCGCATCGGCCTACTGACATTAGCTTGGTCTGACGAAGCCTGTTTAGCAAGCCTGGCTCATGCTGCCGCAGACTTGCTGCTGTGCACTGTTGCTCTTGGGAGACGCTAGTATAAAGCGAACAGCTAGCTGCGACGGCTTGCAAAGAAGACGCCTGCCCTGCTCTCCGGCTTTGATGAACGTCTTTGCCGATTGAGTGGCGGAGGAAGAGGAACCACCATCCAACATTCTCCACATGCCGATTGACTTGGTGACATTGGTGATCACTTCCTGCCCCGTTTTTCTAGGGTAATGTCCGCAAAGTCTTAGATGAGTGGGAAAGCGAACTGTCTGGCGTTGAACTGCAAGCTGCAAAACCAGGCTGTTTGTAAGCTTGGACGGCTACGGTTTGAGTGTAGATGAGAATCTGCATTACATTAGCTAACTCAGCGACGTGCCTGATCTGTGATCGAACAAATTGACCTTCTCGGCATCGGGAAGAATGTAAATCTTCGAGCCTGGCGCCGCGTTGATGCGCTCCCGGAAGACGCCGATACCAGCCGTTCCTCCGATTGTGTAGTGAACCTGGGTTTCCGACCCCATGGGTTCAACGACTGAAACAGTTGCAGGAACACCGCGGCCGGCCTCGCTCAACCTTATATGCTCAGGCCTGAAGCCGTACTGGACACGCTGGCCAAGACTGAGTTTGGGCTTTTCAGCCAGCGGCAGCAGAGCTCCGCTTGGCGTTTTGGCGACCAGCTTACCCTCGCTTTCGACAACCTCCGCATCCACTAGGTTCATCGAAGGCGAGCCGATAAAAGTCGCGACAAATACGTTATTTGGGCGGTCGTAAAGCTCGAGCGGGGTTCCGATCTGCTCGACCTTGCCAGCGTTCATGACCACAATTTGGTCGGCCATAGTCATGGCCTCCACTTGGTCGTGCGTCACATAGACGGTTGTAGTTTTGAGCCGCTGATGCAGCGCCTTGATCTCGGCACGCATGGCGACCCGCAGCTTGGCGTCCAGGTTCGACAAAGGCTCATCGAACAGGAATACTTGCGGATTGCGAACGATGGAGCGGCCCATAGCGACACGCTGGCGCTGGCCGCCCGAGAGCTGACGCGGATAGCGATCGAGCAGCGGGGTCAGCGATAGGATCTCCGCAGCCCTGGCAACTCGCGCCTCTTTTTCTGCCTTGGGTGCCTTCGCCAATGTCATGGAGAACGCCATGTTCTCGGCCACCGTCATATGCGGATAGAGCGCGTAGTTCTGGAACACCATAGAGATGTCCCGCTCCTTTGGCGGTAGGTCGTTCACCACCCGGGAGCCAATGCTGATCGTTCCGCCGGAAATATCTTCAAGACCAGCGATCATCCGGAGCAAGGTCGACTTTCCGCATCCGGATGGCCCCACCAGAACCACGAACGCACCGTCGGGTATGTCGATGTTGACGCCATGAAGCACGGGATGGCCGCCATAGTGCTTTTCAGCGGCAGCGATCGAAACAGAGGCCATCAATATGCTCCTTGGGATGCTTGAGTGCTGGCGCCGATGCGCACCGCGTCGGTGGACAGCGCGCCCTCGAAAACCAGAAGGCCCATGGCGCCTTCCAAGAAAGTCGTGTCGTGAGCCTCGATGGTCACGTTGCCGGCTTGCGCCCAGATCGTGGGCCCACGGACATCGACCGAAACGGAAACTGGCTTTTCCAGCTCCACCGCACAGTCGGTTTCCGACAGGACCTGCAACTCCTCATCCTTGCGCAACACGATCTGCAGCTTGCCCGATCGCGTAAGCCGCGCGGCGTAGTAGCGCCGCAACCCCTGGGCGCGCACGGCAATGCCGCCATATTCCCCCAAGTGCAGCGTCAGTTCACTACTAACATGGTAGTCGGTCCACTGCCGAGTGCCATGCAGGATCACGCCCTCGCCATGCTCCTGTGAAATCCGGAAGTCGGGCGGGTAGCGCTTGGAGAAAAGGCTGGCGCTATTGACCCAAGCCATGCGCCAGAAGTCGCACGTTTCGGCATGCCGCCAGTTCTCACCCGAGCCGCCTGGCCGATGCAAGGTCAACTCCGGCGTGCCATCCCAACCGAGATGATGGAGCAGCACGGCGCCATGCGCAGACTTTTCTGCGGCCACGACGGCAAGCCCGATTTCGGCAATTGGTTGCCCATCAAGCTGGGGTAAGACCCACTCGAGTTCCGCCTCCTGCCCCGGCGCAAGAGTGTGCTTGGGTCCATCGACCTCGGTAAGCTGATCTGTTCCATCGTATGGCCGGATGCGCAACCGCACCACGACACTGCCTTCGTTAGATCCGGGTGCGCTGACTTTGGCGCGCATGACCTGACCCGGATAGATCAATGGCGTCGCCATCAAATCATAGGTTCGCATCTTGAGCATTTCGGGCGGCGAGAAGGTCGGCGTGGTCGCGGCGGCGACCTGGCCGGGTGCAAGCGAACGATAGGCAATGCTAAGCGCAGGGCCATCGGCCGTTGGAGAATTCGCGACGTTTGCCGGATTATACCCAAAGCCCTGCTGTGCACGGAAGCCTTGCTGGCTGCCAGGCAACGCGAAGTGGAACTGCGCTCCATTTTTGGGTGGCTCGAGTTTGTCCAGCCCTGCCAACTGGCGGCCCAGATCGGCGATGTAATAGCTCATGCGCACGGCATCGTTGATCGAGTTGCCTCCATCCGCCGACGAGATCAGCAGACGGTCGGCGATCGGACCTCGCCAGTCCGGACCCGCATTGATGCCCTCTAGGCCCAGCATGATACCAAGCAGGCATCCCACGTTACCGGCATTGCAATCGGTGTCCCAGCCGGACGTGTTGACGATCATCTGCGCCCGCTGGAAGTCATGGGGAGCGTAGAGCACGCTCATAACCATCAAGGCATGGTTGGGCACGACATGGCAGTTGCCCGGATACTTGCTGTAGCCGTAGTGATCCTCGATCAACTGGCGGGTCACCAGCCAATCGCTGTTCTCACGATGCCATTTGCGGATATCGGCGATTACCGAAGCGATGTGGCAATTCCCGGGAATGGTCGATAGCCCGACGTCGAGCAGATGATCGATATCTCTGGAGCGGAACGCCTCCGCCTCCATCGCGGCCCATAGCTGCGCGGCGTAGACCGACTCCCCGTCATGGCTGACGCGACCGGCTTCGCCGGCCAGTTTTGCGGCAAGCTGCGGCTGGCCTGGCGCAACCATGGCCCAGCCATCGATGAAGATCTGCGCGCCGATCTGCTCGGCAACGGTGGTCCCGTTGGTGGCAATGGAGCCGCTCGCCGGTGCTGCAATCCCCTTCTTGAGGTTCAGCCATGCCGTATGCTCGGTAGAATTGCCATTGCCACCCCACCACAAGATCGAGCGATTTTCCACGATGTAGTTCAGCCAGGCTTTGCCGATTTCGTCGGCGCTCAAATCTGGCGAGACGCCATAGTCTTCCAGCGCACGGATAAAGGTGAAGGTACCGGCCACGTCGTCATCGGTCACCACCAGTGGTTCACCCAACCGGTCGTGCACATAATACTCAACTGGTCCCAATTCCTGCATGATGCGCTGATGCGTCCATTGCTCGAACGGGCGGCCGAGATAGACCCCGATCAACTTGCCCAGGACACCGGCATAAACGCGTTCAAGATAGTCGTTGGGTATGCTCACGGGAATGCTCCAAGAAATAGGTATTGTGCTCAGCCCTTGACCGATCCGCCCGCCATGCCTTCAATGAAGCGGCGTTGCAGGAGCACAAAGAAGATGACGACAGGGAAGACGATGATGAGGGCCGCGGCCATGATCTCACCCCAGTCCGAGCTGTATTGCCCGCTCAACAAGAAGAAGGAGACCACAGCGGTCAGCTTATCTTGCTGCTGCAAGAAGGTCGTGGCGATCAGGAATTCGTTCCAGGAATAGAGTCCGATGATAAGCGCCACTGTAAGGATGCCCGGCGAAACGATCGGCAGCATGACCTTGGTAAACACCTGCCAGTGGGTCGCCCCATCGATCAGCGCTGCTTCTTCAAGTTCCTTTGGAACGGCCAGAAAGTAGGTCCGCAACAGCATGATCGCAAACGGGCTGTAGATGGCCGTATAGACCAGCGCCACCGCAAAGACATTGTTGATGAGTCCCAGCTTGGCAAAGCCGAAGTAGAGCGGGAAGAGGAAAAGCTGGATCGGTGCCGTGGTTGTTGCGAGCAGATAGCCGGTCACGAGGCGCCACGACTTGACCTTCTTGCGCGCCAGCACATAGGCCGAGGCAGAGGCCGTGGTGCAAACCATGATGATCGTCAGGCCCGTCAGCACCACCGAATTGATCATAGACTGGCTGAACCGCGCATCCGCCCAGGCCCGGCTGAAATTGTCCCACCGGATCGATGCTGGCAGCGCCAATGGGTTCTGGATGATCTCGGGCGCGGATTTAAGCGCGTTGAGCACCAGCAGTGCGATCGGAAACAGAGCCGTGAACGCGCCGATTGCCAGCACCAAATAGGTGACAGTAAGCGTGGTGCGGCTTTCAACCAGTCTCATTGCTCGCCCTCGCTCGATTGCACGCGGATGTAGAAATAGGTGGCGATCAATCCAAAGATGCTGATGACCAGCGCCGTGGCAGCGGCCTGACCGACATTGAGGTCATAAAAAGCCTTGCGATACGCCATGGTGGAGAGCACTTCGCTAGAAAACGCCGGCCCGCCTTGGGTCAGGATGTAGACGAAGTCGAACACTAGGAACGACCAGATCACGGTCATGATCATCATCAGGGTGATGGTGGGACGAATGCCCGGCAGCAGCACATAGCGCATCATCTGCCAGAAGCTGGCGCCCTCCATCCGCGCCGCTTCGATCTGTTCCTGCGGCACTTGTCGCAGGGCTGCGAAAAAGATGACGCACAAAAAACCCCACCAGTGCCAAAGATCAACTGTGGCAACGCCGAATAGTGCCATCGACGGCTGCGACAAAGGGTTCGTGACAGGCAGGCCGGTCTTCTGCAGCAGCCCGAACAGGCCAGTGACGGGGCTATAGATCATACCCTGCCAGATCCGCGCGGTGATCACCGTCGCGATGATTACGGGCAGAAAGTACACGACCTGGAAAAACGTCCGGCCACGCGGCGCGATCAACAACATCGTGGCAGCCAGGAGCCCCATTGCAATCGGCACCACGAGAAAGATCGCGGTCCAGATGATGTTGTTGGTCAGTGCCGACCAGAAAACACTGTCGCGGCTGAGCGCCTCGAAATTGGCGAGCCCTACGAAACTCGGCGTGCCGATACCGTCCCAGCGGCAGAATGCCAGGGCAATGGTCAGTAGCGCCGGCACCAGGATGATAGCGAAATTGATCGCCAGCGTGGGGACCAGATAAAGTCTGTGCATGGAGTGCTCCAAAACAGGTTGGCGTTTGGTTTAGACGCCAACCTGTAGCCAGGAGGGCTACTGGCGGGCTGGGATGGCCGGAACCTTGCCTTCGGCCAGTTCACCTTGGAATGTCTTGTCCAAGTTCTCGAGGAACTGCGCCGTTGTCAGCTTGCCGAGCCAGACTTCCTCGATACCGCTGACGATGTAGGTGTCAGTCGCCGGCGGTAGGAAGGTCCAGGTCGTATAGCCGTACTGATCGTCATTCACGGCGCTGGCCAGGTTTGCCATAGCCTCGCCATAGAGCGGCGCAACGGCGTCGCCGAGCTTGACCTGGCTCAGATCCCGCAAGGGCGTGTTCCACTCGCCCTGCCACACAGTGTTCATCTCGCCATAGAACTCTGGGCTGAACACGTAGTCGATCACCGCAGCTGCACCATCGGGGTTCTTCGAGCTGGCAGAGACCGAGAAAGTCGAGCCGATTCCCAGCGCGTAAATTGGGTACGGCACTCCTTCGGCGCTTGGGAAGCCGACGAAAGCCGGTTCGGCATTGTTCGCCGGGAAATAGGTGCCAACGTTCTGGAAGTTCCATGTGCCGGTGGGCGCCATGCCGGCTTGTCCAGTTGCCACCTGGGCAAACGCCTGCTCGCCGGTCAGGGAGAAGTAGTTCGGTCCGAAATACCCCTTCTGCCACCAGCCATTGAGTGTATCGATGGCCCTAACGAAGGGTTCTGCCGTCCAGGGCAATTCGCCCTTGAGTGCCTTGTAGACATTTTCCGGCCCGGCAACGGAGTTCAGGATGATCGAAACATAGTGCTCATTGGTCGGGCGCCAGTCGGCATTGCCTGCCGCGAACGGCACAAGGCCCTTTTCGAGCATGGCGTCGGCCAAGATCTCAAGCTCGGCAATTGTGGTCGGCGCAGTCCAGCCGTTCTCGTCGAACAGCTTCTTGTCGTAGAACAAACCTAGCGTTTCGTAGGTCTTTGGCAGCGCGTAAAGCTTGCCGTCATATTTGCCTAGTTCCAGGAACACTGGAAGGATGCGATCGGCCCAGCCGAGCTTAGCCGCATAATCATCCAGCGGCAGCAATTGACCGGCTTGCGCCATGGAGGCGACATAGCTTGGACCCGGCGTATAGACAACGTCCGGACCGCTGCCCGAAAGCATGGCAATGCGCAACTGCTTGTCGAGCTCAGACCCACGAAAATCGATTGAAAGTTCAGACTGCGGGTTGGCCGCGTTAAAGCGGTCAACCAGGATCGAGCGCAGATTGTCCTGGTTCGCAGGCGAGGCCGCCTCATACCACCAGCTTACTGGCGCCTTGTCTTGTGCAAACGCCACGCCGGTCATCAACAGCGTTGCCAGGCTTACCGCCCCGAGTTTCATTATATGGTTCGTCATCAGGTTCCTCCTCCTTTTAATGAGCGCGCCGGCCTGACAGTCAGGCCGATCCTCGCTCGATTATGCTGAATGGCATTTCGTGCGCGGTGCCCGTTGTCGGGCTTTTGCCACGCAAGCGCTCCATCAGGATTTCTGCGGCTCTTACGCCCATGTCGTATTGGTACTGCGCCACGGTAGTCAGACCCGGCCACACCAGTTTGGCGGCCGAAATGTCATCGAACCCAGCGACAGCAATGTCTTGCGGTATGGAAAGTCCGCGCTCGCGGATGGCCTGCATGGCGCCGATTGCCATCAAATCATTTGCCGCAAACAGCGCGGACGGGCGGCTCGGCCGATCAAGCAGGGCAGCTGCCGAACGAGCGCCGCCGATCTCGTCAAAATCCTCGTCGATAACAATGTTTGGTTCAGCACCCGCTTCTTGCAGCGCAGCCTTGTACCCTTCGACGCGTACGCCTTGTGGCCCGCCCCTGCCGGCGATCATTGCAATTGACCGGTGGCCTTTGGCCAGCAGGTATTGGGTCATCTCGTACGCGCCGCGCCGCCCGTCGACGAAAATATTGTCCAGTGCGATTTCGCCGCCTTCCTTACGGGAGTTCTCGAAACGCACGACCGGAACACCGGCATCAACTAAAGATGCGAAATCCTTCGCCCGCAGGTTCCAGAACACACCAACGACCCCGTCGACTCGCCCCTGGCGCGACCATTCTAGAAAATGCTGCTCTCGCTCCGCGCTTCCATCGGTGTTGACAGCTATGACGTCGTATCCCAGCGTGTCGCAGACCGATTGAACGCCCCGGATTAAAGAGGGGTAGAAGGGATTGGCAATGTCGGGAACGATGCAGGCAATAGTCATCGAGCGGCTGGTCTTGAGCGCCTGCGCGAACCGGTTGGGTACGTAATTCAGTTCCTGGATAGCTTTGTTGATACGCTCGAGCGTTTCGGGCGGCGTATCGCCGGCAGCCCCACTCAACACCATTGAGACGGTTGCCTGAGACAGACCCGCAGCTCTGGCTACATCCTTTTGCGTTGCCCGCCGCACCATCTACTACTCCAGTGATACGTATCATTCATACGTATCAACCAGATCGCGTTGAGTGTGTCAATGTAGCTTGTAATTAGCAAATTCTGGTCCAGAACCGAACATGTGGCGTTTGCACAGGATACTACAGTACCAGATGTATCTTTGTGGTAGGACCCGCTGTCCTTGTGTTCGCGTTTTTGAGCTGAAGTCGTTTAGCAGGTTGCCGTTCGATGCCATCGGTACGTACGCCGGTTAACGTGGGCCGCTTTCGGCAAGTGATACTTTTGGTGCGAACGACCAGGACGGGCTCGACAATAGTCCCTACCCTACTTCAACTTTGGGGTGGATTGCCGTCGGTCCGCTTCTGCTTGGAAGCTTGGTGGAAGCGGACGTAGGCTGATGGCGCCTACTTGCGCTGGATACGCAGCTCCCTTGGATCGGCCACCTGAGATCAGCGTTAGTGCGGCATGCCGAGGAAAGTCTAGCGGTTATTTCCGCATCATACATTGGCACTACGACGCGCATGAGCGAAAACCGCTAATCATCCGCTGTGGATTTGACGTGCTGAATGACAGAAAGAACGGTTAATGTGTGCCTACTGCCGTCCCCAGCCTGCCAGGTGATAGATTGTCCGATCCGCAAGCCGATCAGGGCCGCGCCCACCGGAGTAAGGACTGAGATCTTGCTTTCAAGGAGGTCAGCCTCGGCTGGGTACACCAGGAACGCCTCCCTAAGTTCATCGTCATCATTGCGATGATGAATGCGCACCCCTTACGGACGATATCGGCCTGCAGCATCGCATCGGGAACGGCCCCGGCTGTTCCATTTCCTCTAGCAACGTGTCGGTGGCCGTCGACGAGCCGCCCGCAGCCACGGCCAGCAACCCGGCACCTACACAATTGTCAAACGCACCGCCTCCCTATTCCTAGACTGCCTTCACCAGCTTTGAGGTCAGCAGTTCGCCATTGTCGCTGAGGATGGAATACGCGACTCCGCTTAGCAGCGAGTTGATGCGTTTCAGGGCGTGGATTGTCTCAAGGTGCAGGTCGCTGGTTTGAATGCTGGTGGGATTGCCGATGCGCAAACGGCCGAAATGTTGATCCATGCTACGGCGTTCGAGGACACCAATTTCATCTTTCTCGAGAACAAGCCGGCGCGCCGATTCAACATCCTCCGACACGAGAACATTGAAAGCCAGTTGCATGTTTCCCAAGACGCGGGCGTGCAGATCTGTCAACTCTTGCCAGCCTTGTGGAGAAAAGGTCAGTTGCCGTTCGGCCTTTTGGTCGGCGAGCTTGAGCAATTGCTTGGCAATAATGTCACCTGCCTGCTCCAAGTTGATAGCGAAATTGGCGAGATCTGACGCCCGACGGGCCTGCACAACATCCATTTGCTCCCAGTTCAGCCGTGTGATGAAGAGCTTGATATCGCGTTGCGCCTGATCGACTTCTAGTTCCAGCGCTCTGATACGTCGGATGGCGGCTCTATCGCCCGTTTGGAAGATGTCCATCACTGGCTGCAGCATCACTTCTACCATCTCGCTCATGCGAAGTAGCTCACGGGTGGCGCTGGCAAGCGCAGTGTCAGCGTTCACGCCCTGGTTGGCGAGCAAGGCTGGGGTGCGCAGGCGAGCCACGTTGAGTTCCCCGTCCAGCGTGGACTCGAAAACAAATCGATCAGCTAACTTTGAAACCATTTTGGTTAAAGGCAGTCCTAGCACCAACACCCCAGCATTGAAGGCGATATGGAGTAGGCTAGCCTGTTGCCCTACGCTTCCAGGCAGCGTCCCGAGACCGTTCTGCAGGAACTGGAGTGCCACCAAGCACACAGCCGCAGCGCCGCCTCGAACCACCAGAGTTCCGGCCGCAATGCGGCGGGCGCGAACATCCGCGCCGTGCGTCATACCAAATGCAATCAACGTTCCACCAAGGTTGGCGCCAAGAACAAACGCCGCGGCGACCTCAATCGGGATGAGCCCTGCTGTGCCGAATGAAATGATCACGAGAATAGAGGCTACAGACGAGTAGGACGCCCAAGTGATCAACGCTGCAATCAGGAAACTCGTGAAAAGATCGCCTTGCAGATAACCTATAACCCATCCGAGCACCTCGCTGTCTCGCCACGGGGCTGTCGCTTCCGACACCATCTCAAGCGACAGCAATACGAAGGCAATTCCCAGCACCATCCGGCCCAGTTGCTTGGTCTGGCGGGTGTTACCCCGTAGGAACAGCAATCCACCCGCAATGATTAAGGGGGGCGTCAAAAGCGTCAGGTCAAACGAAAGTATACTCGCAACGAGAGCTGAGCCAAGATACGCCCCAAGCATGAGAGCGATGCCTGTTGGACCGCCCATTAGCCCGCCCGCGGCGAAACTAGACGCAAAGGCCGCAACAGCTGTCGAACTCTGTAGCGATATTGCCATAACCATACCCGCGGCGGCAGCGCTGATCCGCTTCTTGTTGGCGTATGCAAGCAAGCGCTTGAGCTGTGCTGAATAAGCACGCTCCACGGCGGTACGCACCATCCGCACCGCCCAGAGCAGCAACACGATGGCAGCAATCAAATGCACAGCGATGAAATACATCAGGCCTCCCGCCCGACGGCGTACACAAATCAAGTCACATGGCGTGACCAATGATGGTCATATGAAAGTCAACAACGCAATGCCTGCTCACCGTCGGACCATTCGCAAAATTCTGCAATCCGCTGCCGAGCCATCATTTTTTACACGTTGGCAAGCCTTTGAGCCGCAGTGCAATCCAACACTCAGGACTGCCTACGAGGTTCATGTGAATATTTTACGGTTGCAAAGTGAAATGCTGCTGTTACCACTTAGACAAGCTTGGGACGGCAATGTCCCAGCGGGAAAACAAGGGAGTGAGCATGTTCAAGAATGCATTGTTGTTATCGGCAGGATTGAGCGCAGTACTGGCGGCCACGCCGGCCTTTGCGCAAACCGAAATCACTTGGTGGCATGCCATGAGTGCCGAATTGGGCGAAAAGCTCGAGGAAGTAGCGCAAGGCTTCAACGACAGCCAGACCGAATACAAAGTGATCCCGATCTTCAAGGGGACCTACCCGGAAACGCTGACCGCTGCCATTGCTGCATTCCGCGCTAACGAGCAGCCCGCTATCGTGCAGGTTTATGAAGTCGGCACCGGCACGATGATGGCAGCCAAAGGCGCTGTGTACCCGGTGCACCAGTTGATGACCGACAAGGGTGAGCCATGGGACCCCAGCGGCTTTCTGCAGCCTGTGGTCGGGTATTACTCGGACACGGAAGGCAATATCCTGTCCATGCCATTCAACTCGTCGACGCCGATTTTTTACTACAACAAGGACGTGTTCGAAAAGGCCGGCCTTGATCCAGAAGTTGCGCCCAAGACTTGGGCCGAAGTTGAAGAATTTTCACAGAAAATCGTCGATTCTGGCGCAGCAAAATGCGGCTTCACCACGGCTTGGATCACCTGGATCCATACCGAAAACATGTCGGCTCTCCACGACCAGCCCTTCGGTACGCTGGAGAATGGCTTTGGCGGTACGGCAGCCGAGCTGACCTTTAACAATGACGTCAACGTCAAACATTGGGACAACCTCAAAAAGTGGTCCGATGCCGGCCTGTTCCAGTATGGTGGTCCGGTGGGCGGCGCTGATGCACAACCCAAGTTCGTGGCGCAGGAATGCGCAATGTTCATGAACTCTTCGGCCGGTCGCGCCGGCGTCATTCGCAACGCCGTCGACTTCGAGGTGGGTTTTGCGCCTTTGCCATATTATGACGACGTCATAGACGAGCCCAAGAACTCCATCATCGGCGGCGCTACGCTGTGGGTGCTGAACGGCCAGTCCGACGAAGTCTATGATGGCGTCGCCAAGTTCTTCACCTATCTCAGCACGCCGGAGGTGCAGGCCGATTGGCACCAGTTCACCGGCTATCTGCCGATCACGAACGCAGCTTATGACTTGGGCAAGGAGCAGGGCTATTACGAACAGAACCCAGGTTCCGACATCGCCATTGAACAAATCACTCGTGGTACGCCCAACGCCAACTCCAAGGGGGTGCGCTTCGGCAATCTGACCCAAGTGCGTGAAGCCGTTGACGCCGAGTTCGAAGCAATGCTTGCGGGCCAGAAGACCGCCCAGGAAGCTCTGGACAGTGCCGTGGAACGCGGCAATCAGATCCTGCGCGACTTCGAAGCGAACAATAGCTAGTCGAATAGCTCCCACGGGGACCCGCGCCTTTGGTGCGGGTCTTCTTACAGCTTCAGCCGGCGAGCCCTGATGCAATCTAAACGCACAATCTTTCCCAACAAATTGCTGCCCTATGCGCTTCTCGCGCCGCAACTGATCATTACTATTATTTTCTTTCTCTGGCCGGCAGCACAGGCTGTTAAATCCTCGTTCGAGCGCGAAGATCCGTTCGGTTTCAAGACTACATTCATCTGGTTTCAGAACTACACACGGCTGTTCGATGATCCCGGATATCTAAATGCCGCGGGACGCTCTGCGGTCTTCGCTATCGGTGTGACGCTGCTCTCGATGGGGGTTGCCCTGCTGCTTGCAGTATGCGTCAACAGACTGCTGCGCTCTGGTAAGCATTACACCACTCTTTTGGTCTGGCCCTATGCCGTGGCACCGGTTGTCGCGGGCATTCTGTGGTGGTTCATGTTCAACCCCACTATCGGCATCGTGCCCTATCTGCTGGAGGCTTTCGGCTATCGCTGGAACCATCGTGTGAACGGCAACGACGCCATGATCCTGGTCATCATTGCTGCAAGCTGGAAGCAAATTTCCTACAATTTCCTGTTCTTTGTCGCCGGGCTGCAATCAGTCCCAAAATCGCTTGTCGAAGCCGCTGCTATGGATGGCGCGGGACCGTTCAAGCGGTTCTGGACAATTGTGTTTCCGCTGCTGTCGCCGACCACCTTTTTCCTGATGATCGTCAACATCAACTACGCCATGTTCGACACCTTCGGCATCATCGACGGAACTACAGGCGGCGGACCGGCGGGCTCCACCAACACGCTGGTCTACAAGGTCTATGCCGATGGCTTTTTGGGCCTGAACATCGGTTCGTCCTCCGCCCAATCCGTTATCCTGATGATCATCGTCATCGTGCTGACCGTCGTCCAGTTCCGCTGGGTCGAACGGCGCGTACAATACTAGAGGCCGGTCCATGGTTGAGAATAGGCCCTTCCTGAACTTTTTAACCCATCTGGTGCTGATCGTAGGCGTCGCGATCGTCGTCTTTCCGGTCTATCTGGCTTTCATCGCCTCGACGCACGGCGCGGATGCCTTTTCGCGCGGCCTAGCGCCGATGCTGCCAGGCCCGCACATGATCGACAATTATGCCCGCATGCTGACCAATGGCTTGTCCTCGGCGGGTGCGCCCCCGGTGTGGCTGATGCTGATCAACTCGACGGTCATGGCACTCACCATCGCCACCGGCAAGATCGCCATCTCGATCATCTCGGCCTATGCCATCGTTTACTTCAAGTTCCCCTTTCGCCTTTTGGCCTTCTGGATGATCTTTATTACTCTGATGTTGCCCGTAGAGGTGCGCATCATACCAACCTTCAAGGTCGTTGCAGATCTGGGCCTGCTTAACTCCTACGCAGGGCTGACCATCCCCTTAGTCGCCTCGGCCACGGCGACCTTTCTGTTCCGGCAATTCTTCCTCACTATCCCCGACGAGTTGATGGAAGCTGCCCGGGTGGATGGCGCGGGACCGCTCAAATTCTTCCGCGATATTCTCTTGCCCCTCAGCCGCACTAATATCGCGGCGCTGTTCGTGATCCTCTTTATCTACGGCTGGGTCCAGTATCTTTGGCCGCTGCTGGTAACCACCGACAGCCGCTATTATACCATCGTCATGGGCATTAAGCGCTTGGCGGCGAGCGCAGACGCCGACCCGTACTGGAACCTGGTAATGGCTGCCGTCATGCTAGCCATGCTGCCGCCGGTCCTCGTCATCATCTTCATGCAGCGCCTTTTCGTCAAAGGCTTGGTCGAAACAGAAAAGTAGAACATGGCAACCATCAATCTGGTCGACTTAAAGAAGAGCTATGGCGGCAATGTTCTGGCGGTCAAAGGGGTTAACCTGTCGGTTGCCGATGGGGAGCTGATCGTGCTTGTGGGCCCTTCCGGCTGTGGCAAGTCAACGCTTTTGCGCATGGTCGCGGGCCTCGAAAGCGTCACCTCCGGTCGGATCGAGATCAATGGCCGTGATGTGGCCAAGGCTGAGCCCGCAGAGCGGGACATCGCTATGGTGTTCCAGAACTATGCGCTTTATCCGCACATGAGCGTACGCGGAAATCTCGAATATGGCCTCAAGAACCGAGGCACGCCGCGCGCCGAGATCGACCGGCGCGTTTCAGAAGCGGCGGACATCCTGGAGATCGGGCCGATGCTAGATCGGAAGCCCCGCGAATTGTCAGGCGGCCAACGCCAGCGCGTTGCGATGGGCCGTGCGATTGTGCGCGAACCCTCGGCGTTCCTGTTCGACGAGCCGCTGTCCAACCTCGATGCCAAGCTGCGCGTGCAGATGCGCGTGGAAATCCGCAAGCTGCAAAGGCGGCTCAAGACCACCAGCCTTTACGTCACCCACGATCAGCTCGAGGCCATGACCCTGGCAGATCGTCTCGTGGTGATGAATGGCGGACTGGTAGAACAGATCGGCACTCCCACCGATGTTTATGACCGGCCGGCAACGCTGTTCGTGGCAGGTTTCATCGGCTCGCCACCGATGAACCTAATCCCAGTGGAGGTCATGGCGCAGGCAGCAGGCTTCTCGAACCTTAAGCTTCCTCAAGGAACCGACATTATTGGGGTCAGAGCAGACCAAATGCTGATCGAGAAGCCCGTCGGGGAAGCGTTGGAGCTTAATGCCGTGGTGGAGTTGCTTGAGCCGATCGGAGGAGAGAGCCATCTGCATGTTACCATAGGAGGACAGACGCTCATCCTGCGTGTTGCTGGCCGTCCCGATTTAGCCGACGGCTCGCCCATAAAGCTTTATACTTCGCCTTCTCACATGCACCCCTTCAATCAAGCAACAGGTCGCCGATCCGACAACGTTTCTTAACTGCAATCGATACGACCACATCCTTCTGATCAGTCTCGGAAACAACGTCATGGCTTCTAGCCACAAGAACGGTCCCGCAAGGGACGAAGTGCAGGCCCATCGTGGGGCTTCTGCTGTTGCTCCTGAAAACACCCTTGCTGCGTTTCGTGCTGCCGCAGAACAAGGCGCCAAATGGGTGGAGCTCGATGTCGCGCTCTTGGCCGATGGCACGCTGGTGGTGATCCACGACGACAGTGTCGATCGGACGAGTTCGGGGACCGGTTCGCTCGGAGCGCTCAACCGAGACGATCTAGGGCGGCTGGATGCGGGATCCTGGTTTGGCAGGGCCTTTGCAGGCGAGCGGATACCGACGCTTGAACAGACCCTGAAGGTATTGGGCGAACTCAATCTCAATGCCAACATCGAGATCAAGCAACACGAACATCATAGATCTCTAGAACAGCTGACGAGTGCCGTACAGGCGGCGCTGCGCACCCGGGCAGCTCATATTAGTATCATGATCTCGAGCTTTGATGGGCTGGCCCTTGCGGCCATGCATAGGCTCGAACCCGAACTCGAAATGGCGATGTTGTGGAGCGAGGTACCCGCAGATTGGCAGGCACAGCTGGACGCCATCCCCGCTAAAACAATCCATCTTTACTACAAGGGGCTAAGCATCGGCCTTTTGGAGGAGGCGAGCAAGCTAGGGATTAAGGTGCGGGCATGGACGGTCAACGAACCGTCGATCCTCGCTTCGTTCTGGCAAGCAGGACTAACTGGAGTAATCACCGATAGCCCTAAGTTCTTCCTGGGCTAAGTGCAAAGATGGAGGAAGGCATTCTGTCGGACAGACAACGCGACATCCTGTCTCTCATCGAGACCGACGGTGCTCAATACATCGAAAAGCTTGCGGCGCGGTACCATCTAACAACGCAGACCATCAGACGTGACATCAATGCGTTGTGTGATCTCGGGTTCGCACGACGGTTCCACGGGGGCGTGAGCGTACCGGTTGAAAGCCGCAATACTTCAGTGAACTCGCGTGCGGCGCTTAACAGTGCCGCTAAACGGCGCATTGCCAAGCATATAGCTTCAGCTATCGAACCCGGCTCCACCGTCTTCATGGGCGTCGGCAGCACAGTTCAGTTTGTTGCCCAGGAATTGCGGGACCATCAGGAACTGACGGTAGTCACCAACAATATAGACGTTGCCCTCACCCTTTGCGATGCACCACGCATCGAGGTACACATGACGGGCGGACTACTGCGTCACAACGACCGGGATGTAGTTGGGGCAGACGTGCTGCGGTTTTTTGAGAAGTTCTATGCCACTTACGCGGTAATAGGCGCCGGTGCTTTGCACCCCATGAATGGGGTTCTCGATTTCAGCTATAGCGAAGCGCAGATTACATCGGCGTTGATTGAAAATTCCCGCACCCAGTTCCTTGCGGCCGACTTCAGCAAGTGGACACGTGACGCCTCTGTCAAAGTCGTGCCCTTCAGCAAGGTCGGATTCCTGTACACCGACCGGCTACCCACTAGTGAGGCCGAGCAAGCCCTGCGGATCGCGGGGACCGAGTTAGTGCTGTGCGACGAGGATCCGGCTTGACCTTTCTCGGCCTGGCCCCAGCCGTCGACGAGCTCGCAGGCGTACGATACCTGTTCACCGATGTTGATGATACTCCGACCACCAACGGCCGGCTGCTGCCGCAAACCTACCAAGCCTTGTAGGACCTCCACGACGCAGGCATCGCGATCATCGCTGTGACAGGCGGCTCAGCCGGCTGGTGCGAACACATCGTTCGCGCTTGGCCTGCTGCCAGAGTCATCCGTGAAAGCGGAGCGTTTGTGGCAGAGGCCCAGACAAGGCGAGTGAAGTTCGCCAGAGCTCCGGGCATCACAGCAAGGGTAAACGCAAAAACGGTCAACGCGCTCACACGGAGCATTTTTGCCTCAACCCAACGGAACGTGTCAATCAATGTACCAGCCACTGACCAGTTGCTGCGGTGTTGTTCTGCCCACACCTTTGAGCGTGCCATTTTGCGTGTATACGACCTATTCACTGAAGGACAGTTCGGGCGTGTCCGCGAAACTTAATGTCCGCTTTCAGCTGCGCGCAGATGGGCTTTTACGGCTGGAGTGGTGGGGTCGGCTCCGGCCCGGCAGTAACGGGGCGGCAAACGGCCTGTCTGGTTTTAGAGGCCGGCGGAAGAAAGCTGACGTTCGCAGAGCACATTTGGGCGCGACAGGATCGCCTACAACAGGTTGCTTATGACACGAGCATCGATGAATTACCTGCGGATCGACTAAACGCCTCGGGGTCTGTGGCTCGAAAGCGTGAGTGGCTGACCGCGCGACCGCTCTCTCACACTTTATAGCGCCCGCTAAGCGCGACCTGGTCTAGGTACCCGCTCATCCTCGTAGCCAGCCCAAGTACGCTTGCGAGCATTGACCAGGAGATCAACGGAATAAGCGTCGGCATTGCCAATCTGAAGCCCAACCATGCACATGGTTCACTGCCTAAGAAGCGCTCGATAATCTGCTATGCAGCTATCAACTTCATTTTCGGTCATGGCTGCCACCCAAGGCCTGCGAGAATGTATTCTACTCGCCTGACATAACGCTGACGATGGCATCGCTGATCAGGATTGGCGCTGCTAGGTCGGGGAATCATCCGGCCAAAGTCTGGCGCGATCCACTCTTTTGCGAACCTCTTCAACGGCTCGCCCGGCTTCTGCTACCCCGGCCCGTGAATGACTTAGCTCTGCAAGTAGGGCCTGACGTGCGTTCTGTAGCTTAGCCCTCTCCATTGTGGCAAAAGTTCTAAGCGTTCTTGCGTCTACCAGAGCCTCGCTCAGGCTCGAAGGGAGATCACGGACTTTATCTTCTGCCATCTACCCTGCTCCTGTCAGGCGATCTGCATTTCTTGTGCAACTAAATTTTGAGTCTTGGTGATCCACGGTTAAGGCACGTTGATATAAGTGTGCGCAAATTGTGCCAAGACGCAGCAATGGAAAGACCACCACTACCTCTTGTACTTCTTCTTGAAGACGAAGCGATTATCGCCATTGATGTCGAAACGGCTTTGAAGCGATCAGGCTTCAGCGTTGTCATGTTTGCAAGTTGTCGCGAAGCCGAAGACTGGCTGGAAGACAATTCGCCTCAGATCGCAGTCATCGATGTTGCCTTGGCGGACGGCGTTTGCGTCAATGTCGCTGCCACGCTTATCGAGCGGCGCATACCGTTCATCGTACATTCTGGGTATACAGATTTGCAGGCCTGCAAGGACACTGTATTCAAGGCCGGTACATGGTTGGGCAAGCCAGCCCACCGGGACGATTTGGTTGCAAACGCACTTAAGCTGGCGGGGCTCAGCGCAGCGGACTAGCGCGAGGCTGCATCGGGTTGAGGTGAGCCACAGGCCAGCAAAGGTCAGCGTGGCAAATTAAACAGGCTTTCCATCTTCATCAGTGACCAGCACAGAAAAAGCTTGTCGATCACCATGCTTTGGCATCGCAACCGCCAAGGCGTTCAACCGCTTGGGGAATGGACTGGGGCTCATGGGCTATAACTGGTAGTCCCTGCTTGTGCAGCTCTATTCAACCAAGCTCGACTGGTAAGTCACCGAACAAACAAGCACTGGCTTGTTCTTGTCGTCCCGAACCCTGATTTCCATTTCTTGGTCAGAGCAGATCCTGCGCAGAGCCTCTTTGGTCATTTCGCCCAAGAATGCTCTCGCCTCTTCAAAAGCCGCACTGACGTCCTCCAGCTCGGTGCCTTCGGTGTCATGGCCGATCTCGATCCCACGCTCAAAATAATCAAAGTAGAAACGCGGCATGCAGACTTCCCGTCGCTGGTACTTGTAACGTCGCGCTTGCTGAGTTTGGATCACCGGGATGGGTGACATATCACGTGAAGTGCAACAGGCCCTTACGCCAATGGTTCCGCTGATTGACGGAGTGTTCCGCCTGCCTGCATTTCAGTTACCTTGCTATGGAGAGGTCGGAAGCAAGAGCCCTCCTGGACATCGGATCAGGCCTTCATCGGCCCGATCAAGCGAGCATATTCTTTTTCTGGAATGCCATAAGCATCAGCCGCAAACGCTTCGAGTTCACGGCGGTCCCGAATGGTCACCAGCCCACGTTCGGAATAAATGAGCTTGTTGCCTTCCAAGATATGCAAAGCCGTGGTGACGCTTGGCCGCCGCACACCCAACATGAGCGCAATGAAGTCATGGGTCAGCTCAACTTACGTGCCGTCCACGCGGTCATGGCACATCAAGATCCAGCGGGCCAAGCGCTCCTCGACATGGTGCATGGTATTAGAGAGCGCCGTATAGCCGGTTTGAACCGATAAGCTCTGAACAAAGCGCAAGGTCAGCCGACGCAAGGTGGCATTCTCATCAAGTGCCTGCGCCAGGACGGCAGTCTCAACACGGTGGCCTCTTCCCGCAACCTGAACGAAGATCTCGTGCGGCGTCATATCGGATTGCAAAATGGCCGTTGTGGGCACCACGCCATCCCGCCCGACCAGCCCCACCTCGGCCTTATGACCCTCGGGCGAGATAGCCACAATTGAGCTGATGCCTGCATCCATGAAGTAGTGGTGGGATGGCAGCTGGTGGGGCGCCGCGATCTGAAAGCCGCGCGGCAGGTTCACCGGTTCAAGGTGAGGCGCAAGGCGGTCAAAGTCCGCCTGTGCCAACAAGACCAGCAGGCGATTGCGAACAGCGGATTGTTCAGGAGGCATATGGCTCTGTCCCTAAGGGGCAAGAGCAAGTGATGATCTCTTAGTTGTTCGCGCCCGTGCACGTGCAAACAATGATGGCAACATAGGGCGCAAACACGTTTGTATCAAGGCAGCGTCAGCTTTCGTACAGACTGCCCGCAATGGCAATCGTTAAGGTAGTCTTAACCAGCGTCGCCTCAACCGGTTTCATGTGCGGAGTGAACCATGACCTACGCTGACCAAAGCCTTATCATTGTGGAAGACGAGCCACTCATCTCCATGATGATGGAAGAGTTCGCAGACGAGTTGGGCTGGAGCGTGTCGGGTTGTGCCTATGGCGAAGCCGACGCGCTGATCTTATTGGATTGCACCAGCCCGCAGCTTGCTTTGCTCGACATCAACCTTGGTGCGAACACCAGCTTGAGCGTTGCAGCGGCATGTCGGCAGCGGGATATTCCGGTGGTATTCATCACCGGCTACACTGCCCGTGACGTTCCCAGCGAGTGTGGCGATGCGCCGGTTCTTGCGAAGCCGTTTTCGCCCAACGATCTCGACCAGGCTCTGCGAAGGGCGACAAGGCACGAGAGGGAGATGGCATGATGCGCAGCTTTGCCAAACCATCCACGATCTCGGCATCATTGGCGATTGCCTCACGCCATGTGGCGCAAAGCAATATTCGCTACCACCAAAGCTTGGATGCAATCGAACGACTGCAAGATCGTGGTGCTGTCACCACGCTTGCGGAACAACATAGCCAGCTGATCAAAGCGGATTTGGACAATAATCGTCAGTGGCTGCAACGCCTGCCGGAGTTGCAATAGCTTGGAGCTGCTATCGGTTTTGAGGGCACCGAGTTAAGATGGTTTTTAGAACCGGAAAAATGATGAGGCGCCCGTTGCATTATCATGTGGTTCACCAGCTAAACAGCATCTGCCTTGCCAGGCATAGCGGATCAAGCGCAACTGCTGTTACGCGCGACTGGTACCACTTAGAGAAGATACACCGCTTGAAGCTTGATTTAGCAGCGTCGTAACCGCTGTAACCAACTGGGCTAATGCAAAAGGTTTTTGCAGCATAATGCTTTGCGGCACGCCGTGTGCAGACCATTCATGAGCACTATCGCCGCTCATGTAAATGACAGGAAGTGTTGGGGTCAGTTCACGTGCCCGACGACCGATCTCCCATCCGCTGGGACCTCGCAACGCTGCCATTGCCCGCAATTTCGACCGCAAAACCCTGATCCTCAAGTTCCATTACCAATATAGAGCGAAGTACGGCTTCATCTTCGGCCAGCAGAAGCAGCGCTGCAGTTGGACTTGTGCCTGTCAGTGTTAGCTCCTGTCTGCGTCTCGGAAGTGACTAGCACCACCCTCGCTTAGATAAAAAGCGAGTTCCGGTGCAGGGACCAAGCTGCGCGGTAACACACGAGTTCGGATGTGGCTGCAAACAAACATATCTTTGATGTATGGAACTAATCCAGGCACGCCATCATCCCTGAAACACCGTCCATACGCTGTTGTCAGCTTGCCAAGGCCACGAGTAACCGCAGATGGACAAGCGGGCTAGAGGCTACAAGTGCGATTAATTGCTCGCTTCACCGTCGTTGTGGCAAGCCGAGACAACCAACTAGAGGTCGATGGCTGACCGGCGTCTCTGGGGTGGCAAGCCGGCTGTCCGCTTCCGGTCAGGTTGCACCAAAAGCGGACGTTGTTTCCCTGGCAGACCGGGACTTTAGAAGCTGTTGCCGGACACGCTGACCTAGGGAGTAGCGCAACCGGCTCAGGCGCGCCAAGCTCTAGGCGCCTCTCCCTCATACTCTTCAGCCATCCTTAGGAGAGCCCATGCAATCCTGTGGTGAAATTCTCTGAGGATTTTGCATGGTCTCCGCTCGCACGTTCGCTTCTTCTCTGGAGAAGGATGTTGAACAGGGTTCATCTGGCCAGACCCGTCGCGGTGGCCTGCCTGTCCAGCTCACATGGATTTCTGTCGGATTGGGGCTTTGCCTGCTCACGGTTGTAACCCTGGTTGGATGGTGGGCGGTTCAGCGCATTGATGATCGCGCGCTCAGCGATCAGTCTGCCCTAGCCCATGCCGGATTGCAGGAGCAGGCAGACGAGCTTCCGCTAGAACAGGACAGTTCCGCCGTTTGGGATGATGCCGTTACGGCCGTACGCCTCAACGATGGGCCTTGGATGGCGGAGAATTTGGTCGAGTGGATGAGTGAGTACTACGGCCATGATCGTGTGTATGTGCTTGATCCAGACAATCAACCGCTTCGTGCCGCCGAGGATGGAACTGCCGCGCCGCGGCGTCGGTTCGAAGCAGATGCGGCCGCAGTTCTGCCCCTTGTCGAGCGATTGCGCAGGTCAATGGCAGAAGCTGCATCAGGGCTCGAAGACTCGACCGAAGCAGTGCTGGGCCAGGGTGAACTCGACTTTGTTCAACTTGAGGATAGCAAAGCCGTCATCGTCAGCGTGCGGCCTATCCTTCCAAGTTCGGATGCAATCACCCAAAAACCAGGGGATGAGTACTTGCTGGTTTCCGTTCAAGCCCTGGATTCGGCGCTCACTGACCTTATTGCGTCCAAATACAAGCTTGACGAGCTGGCCTACAACAATGGGGTAGATGGACCAGAGATAAGCGCTACAATTCCTGTCACATCGGCCAGCGGACGGATCATTGGCTTTCTAAGCTGGCAGGCAAAATACCCGGCGCGTGAACTGGTAATTGAGGTCGGCCCATTTCTGTGTTTAGGCGGTCTATTTGGAGCTGGCGTACTGACCTTGCTTGTTGTCCGGCTACGCAGGACCTCAGGCGCGCTTCAGGTCAGCGAAGCACAGGCTCAGTTCTTGGCCTTTCATGATCCCCTTACCGAGATACCGAACCGGGCGTTGTTCGAGGACCGCCTGGAACGCGCTCTGGCAAGCGTTAGGCGCAGCAGCTCCAGGATCGCGTTGCATTATCTGGATCTTGATCGCTTCAAACACGTCAACGACACGCTCGGCCATCCTGCGGGCGATGAGCTGATCCGTCAAGTTGCAGATCGCCTTAGCGCATGCGTCCGAGATGTCGACACGGTTGCTCGTCTGGGAGGTGATGAGTTCGCAATCATTCAGATCGATCCTGCAGACGATAAAGGCGCGGAGGTGCTCTGTGACCGGATCATTGATGTCATAAGCCATCCATTCGATTTGAACGGCGATGAAGCCGATGTAGGGGTCAGCATTGGGGTGGTGCTTTCCAGCCAAACGGACGGCACCCCTCAAGATATGATGCGCAAGGCGGACATTGCCCTCTATCAGGCAAAAGCCACGGGCCGAGGTCGGCACCAGATTTTTGTGGGCGACCTAGACGATCAGGTCAGACAAAGAAGAGCATTGGAGCGCGAGCTTCGCACAGCCATCGCCGGTGATGAACTTACGCTTGCTTATCAGCCTCTATACAATGTCGACGGAACGACCATGGTCGGCGCTGAAGCACTGGTGCGCTGGAACCACCCGATCCATGGCCTGCTGTCGCCTGATCATTTTATTGGACTTGCCGAAGAGCGCGGCTTGATTGGTGCCCTAGGCATGTGGGTGCTCCAACAGGCGTGCGCTTTTGCGGTCACGGCCGATCTTGATTGGATCGCGGTGAACTTCTCGCCGGCTCAGTTCCATGATGAACATTTGGCGGATCGCGTTCTCTTGATCCTAACTGAACTTGGCCTGGCACCTGAACGGCTCGAGATTGAGATTACTGAGGGCTTGTTGCTGGAAAAGTCTCCAACAGTTCAGAGCACCCTAGGACGCCTGCGCGAGGCAGGTGTTCGCATAGCACTGGACGATTTTGGAACCGGTTACTCGTCCATTACATATCTCCGCACCTACCGGATTGATAAGCTCAAGATCGACCGCTCATTTGTGGACCAGCTTGGTCATGACAACGAGATTGATGAAATCGTGCGCGCCATTATTCAGCTTGCCCGTGTCATGAAGATGCAGGTGGCAGCAGAAGGGGTCGAGACGCCGCTGCAGCACAAGATGCTACAGCAGATGGGCTGCGATGAGTTGCAAGGCTATTATCTATCCAAGCCGGTAACACCGGAGCGTTTGCTGCACATGACTAGCGCTAATCGCCCACACGCTCTATCAGCGCACCGGTGATATGGTGGATGTATTCCTCTTTGGGCCGCTCACTTAGCGGCAGCGGCGTTCTAAATCGAAGTGGCTTAGTGTCGTCTTACGGGTGCAAGATTTCGGTAAACACCAGAATGATGTCATATCAGGGGTAGTATGCGGAAGGCAGCCTTCAGGTAGCTTTTTGGCAAAACGGACGCTGATGGATAAACACAGCTGATCCGCAACACTGGCTGACGTCTAAGTTTTAAGAAAGGTGCCTTAAGCGAGATTTACCACTTCGCAGCGATGCCGTTAGTAATAGGCGAAGACGCCCCTGCCGCACTGCTTTAGCCGCAGAGGCTTTCTAGCCACTTCAGTTTCGGCACTTCTATGTCTCTGTTGTGCGTAACCACAATTGCGCCGAGCTGGCGTAGCTTGGTAATCTGGCGCGACACCGTCTCGATAGTGAGACCCAGGAAATCGGCAATTTCGGTTCGGGTGAGCGGCAACTCAAATCGAACTGAACTTTCTCCCTCCGCACAAGGATCAAGATGAGTCGCAAGGAGGTAGAAAAAGCTTGCGACCTTCTCCTGAGCGGTTTTGCGGCCCAGGGTCAACATCCAGTTGCGAGCCTCGTCCAGTTCTCGAAATGTTTGCTGCATAAGCTTGAGCTGCAGTGCGGGGCTTTTCTCGATCAGGTGCTCCAGCGTGCCTTTAGGAACGACACAGAGCTCTACGGGGCTGGCGGCTTCTGCTGTCACCGCCTCCTCCCGCGCGAACAGCCGGCCCAGGAAATCAGGCGCGAACTGCAGACCTACTACCTGCTGGCGACCGTCTTCGAGCATTTTGGTGAGCTTAACCACCCCCCGCATGACGTTGGCGTAGGATCGAACTTCAGCACCGTCCCCAATTAGCTCGGAGCCGGCTTGGTGACGAGCCTTGTGCGTGGTGCGGGACAACTCGATCAACTGCTCGGGCTCAAGTACGCCACACATCCCCCGATGCCGCGATTCACAGCTGCGGCAGAGCACCGGAATATCGGAATCGTGGACGTTATTGCGGTCGGATGACATGTGTCCTCCTGTTGTAGAAATGTGGCACCATTGACGAGAAGCTAGCCCACAAAGCGCTGCAGCTTGGTCCGGATTATCTTTGTAGTCCTGAATATATCAATATGCTCAGATGAGAAGGGCCAGCGTTCGCTCTTACTACTTTAGGCTTGCATTGGTGCCAACCTATACGCGCGGGCTGGTGCATGCTGCCTTTACTGACCAGGTCTGCAGTCAGAAGTGATCACCGCTCCGGAAGGGACCTATTCGGGTGCTTGCCGTCACCAAATAGGCTGTGCTCCATCCGATTATCAGAAAGACAGTTGCCCCCTCGAGCGCCGCTAGAAGACGCCAATCTGCGGCGGGGATAACGTCGCCATATCCAACGGTGGAGAACGTAATGGTCGACAGGTATAGGGCTGCCTCGAAGTTCTCGGCGACTTGAAGCACCCAATACGCAAGTGCCCAGAGCCAGATCTCCAGACCTACGATGGCGAACAGCCCGAACACCACCGCGGTGAGAAGCAAAACGCGATTGAGCCGCCCCTTGTGCATCACATGCGCCAAGGCTGTTGCCCTGGAAAGTGCCAGAAGTCCTGCGACATGGATGAAGATCGTCCCGCAAATCATCAGACTGCCAACGCCGAGATTCAACCACATGCCGTATCAGCCTTCGCCGGAGCGATGCTTCAATCTCGATCCGTGCGACGATCCAGGGGGCTCGCAAGCCGCAACAGTGGGAGAGCCGAAGTGACCCGCCGGCTGCTGCGTTAGTTCTGCCAAAGTCGTCTGGTCCACCACACCTAAGAAAGCAGCAAGCGCTGCGTCGAGCACGTGCTTCAACCCGCAGCCAATTCGGAGCGAACAATCCGTGCCGGCCATACAGGCCACTAGGGCAAAGTCTGGTTCAGTGACCCGAAGCACTTGACCAATGGTGATCTCTGACGCTGGACGTGACAGAACCAGACCGCCGTTTCGGCCCTGGCTCGTGGTTAGAAGCCTTGCCTTGGAGAGGCGGTGAGCGATCTTAGTGAGATGATTGAGAGGCAGACCCAACGAGTGAGACGCCTGTGCAATCGTGGTTCGACGCCCCGACGGCTCGGAGGCAAGTTGGATCATAAGGCGCAGAGCATAGTCGGTGAACAGGGTCAGACGCATGATGACCTTGGGCAAAGGGCAACCCTGCGCAAAGGCAGGGTTGCCAATCGTCGCTACTGGTGAGGCTGTGGAACACTCATCCCGTGAGGATGCTCAGCATTTGGCACGTGAGTGAGCAGTTCACCATCAGGCGCCACTGGAGCAGGCTGATTGGCTTGATAATCATAGAACACGCCATGCAGTCCCCAATAGGTGCCGGCAATGATCACTAGCGCTGCCAGCAATCCTGCCGGAACGCTACCCACTGCTGGGGCAAGCCCGTTGAGCTTAAGGCCCGATGGCGAGGGATCGGCGGCAATCAGGAACAAGGTGCCCATGATCAGCGCGTGGCCAACAAGGTCGATGCGTCCGAACGGGTACACAGCAGCTGTGAAGATCACGATCAAAGCCACGGCAGACAGACGCCGAATAAGGGGGCTCCAGAGCAGTCCAAAGCCCATGGTGAACTCGGCCACGCCGGCCATGGGTATAAAGGTGTCCCGAGGCATGCCAAAGGTCAGGAACGGACGTTCTTCGACCAGTGGGTAGAACCATTCCGCATAGGCGAACTTCTCAAGGCTCGACCACATCAGAGCGATAGCCACGCCCCACCGCAGGATGGCAAAGCGTTGCCCGTACCACTTTCCCTCCGGATTTGCGGCCAGGACCAGATATCCTGCCACGCCAACGCCAAGCGCAAGATAGTCGAGCAGGTGGAAAAGGTCGTAATCGCGCAAAGCAATTACCCACAGTCCGATAATGCCGGCGGCTGCCAACGGCATAGTCCGGCGCGAGAACACCAGCAGCGCAATCAGTAGCTGCAGCCAAGATACCCACTCGTTGGGTGTCTGCAGGTCTGGAGTCAGGTAAACACCGCCAACGGCAAAGATGGCGACAAAAAAGGCAGCGATGATGGCACGCATGAAGTCATCAGACCGGCTCCAAATTGGAGAGGTTAGTCGGTCCAGGACAGAGTTGACGCTCAAGCCTGCACTGCTGCGCTCCACAAGTACCGTTGCAGCGAAAAAGACCAGCACAAGGGCAATGCCCATCCAGAACCAACCGTTGGTCAAGGTCTGGGATAAGGGTGCCGGCGCATTGCCTACAACATAGGGGGCAAACCATTTGACGTGGGCATATGCGGGTGTCGCTGTACTCAGGCCGGCCACAAGGCTAGCCAATGGTACTCCCATGGCTAGCCGGCCCATTCGCTGCGTCCAGTTTACGGCGCCACCGCCACCTCTTGGATAGCTAAACACTTCGAACTCCATCTCTTGCTGCAAAAACTGCAGGTGAGAGGGTTTAAACATGCGTTGAGCCGGCATCGTTTGATCTGGATCAAATCGCAGACGCTTTTCCCAATCCATGATCCCGTGATAGAACAAAAAGGAAAAAGTGTGATGAAATACCTTAATGGGTGCAGCCGCGTTGCTGGCCGTTGCATTCGCAGCTTCACTTGCAGTTCGTGACCAACCTGCCAGCGCCGCGTCAATCCTGCCTCTGCCTTCGGTGTGCGGAGATCCTCATGCTAAGCATGGTGGTGCATCAATGCAGGAGCACATGGACATGATGGCTGCCAATGGGCCAAGCTCATGCGGCATTGTTGCAAACCATGGAGCCGATGCACTCGGACATGTTGAGAGGCATAACTGCCGAGGACTTCCAGACAGCATTTGTGTGCAGAATTATCCAACACCACCTGGGCGCGTTGGAGATGGCGCAAATCGCCTAGCAGTACTCGGACGATCCCTGGATCAAAATGTTTGCTCAGGAGATCATCGCCGCACAACAGGGAAAGATTGCAGAAAAGCAGGCTTGGTTGGCGAGGTTTTCGCGTATAAAATGAGTGCTTCCACCCTCCTGGTGGCACTTTGATGCCAGGTCTGCTTCCGAGGATGACAGAAGCCGACCTAAATGGCCGAATTGGGGTCGTGAGCTGCCGATCAGCAGACTCTAGTTCAGCTCCTCATCAGGTGCCCTGCCCTGACGGTAGTATGGTGGTGGTCGAGGTGGTGCAAACCTGGAGCTGCCGCTGACTGCTCGATGCGCTGTTTCCAGCATCGCCTCCTTCTTGCCCACGGGCTGCTCGCGTGCGGGTGGCTGCTGTTCTACCCATCCGAAGCGCGACTTGAGCGCAAAGATCGTGGCGATGAGTGATTGCCGGTCATGACCCTGGGCGATGCGCAGGAGGTTCTGTGCCAGCCGAGCCTCGAGCTTAGCATGACCAACCTCAAGTTCCTTGGCAAAGTGCTTGCGCAGGGTCTTGGGATCAATGCCCAGTACCTTGGCGACACGCTCCTCGGGGATGGGCCAGCCAGCCATCATCTCGACGACACGACGATCCTTGTCCGTCGGCTGGTAAGGTGGACGGCCGCGAGTGGTCACGCGGCGATCTCACTAGCTTGGACGCTTCGTTCTTCGGCGACTGCGTAGAAGGTCGCACCAGTGCTGAGTTGAGCCTGTTTGCCCGTGAACGCCTGCCAGCGCAGCACAGCCACATCGACGTACTCGGGTGAGAGCTCCACGGCATAGCAGCGGCGGTTCTCTAGCTCTGCGGCGATGGTGGTGGCCGGCGCATGCACTCGACCGGCTTCTGCGTGGAGTGACTGGTGTCCTGGTCCTCTGCAGCACCATCGATAGCCCAGATGGTGGTCTGGTCTCGTGCGCCCTGCCAGTGCCCCTGCCCGCCATCACGTACCGCAGCCAGCAGGGTTCATGCTGCCAATGGTAGTGTCCACGGCTCAGCACTAGGCGCGGCTTGGCCCAGATGATCTGCGAGCGCAGTGTGAGTCCTGATTGGAGAAGGCTCTCGGCCACTGTGGTCGCGTAGATGCCGGCATGCCAGACATAGGCGACCTCACCGGGGAACAAGGCCCAGGCCTCCGCCAGTCTGCTCGATGATCGTTCTCGACTTTCCCGGTGCGCCCTGTGGTGGACACCCCTGGCCGGTTGCGCCATTCCGGATCGTACTCAACGCCATATGGAGGATCTGTCACCATCAGGTGCGGCTTCTCACCGGCAAGGAGCTGGTGGACCGTATCTGGATCAGTGCTGTCGCCGCAGATGATGCGATGATCACCAAGGATCCAGAGATCGCCAGGGCACGTGACCGGCTCAGCGGGTACAGGGGGATGTAGTTGGCATCTCCTTGCTCTGCCCTGGGCATTAGTTTGCCGAGTTCAGCGTCTGAGAACCCGGTCAGTGGCAGGTCAAAGCCAAGTTCGCCCAGTTCCACCAGTTCGCTTCGGAGCAGGTCTTCGTCCCAGCCAGCATCAAGCGCCAGGCGATTGTCTGCAAGCACATAGGCGCGCCGCTGTGCCTCGGTCCAACCAGTGGCAACCATCACCGGTACATCAGCGATCCCCAGCTTCCGGGCGGCAAGCACCCGACCGTGACCAGCGATAATACTACCGCTCTCATCCACCAGCACCGGATTCGTCCAACCCCACTCCTTGATGGAAGCAGCGATCTTGGCGACCTGCGCCGCTGAGTGCGTGCGCGCATTGCGGGTATAGGGCACCAGCTCCGCAACAGGGCGACGCTCGACGCGATCGGCAGGCCAGGCAGCGCTATCTGGGTCTGTTTGCATGATGTGTCGAGTCTAACACGCCAGCTAAATGGCTATAAGCTCGACATTATTGCTCGCGACTGCGCAGAACTTCGCCCTTTTAGTCTGCGTATCACAAACAATGAGGCCGCCCATCTAGTGGACGGCCCGGGTCTGGAGAACAATGGGATTGTTACGGTGCCATTTGAAAGTCGTCTGGACCTTCAAAGCCCGGGTTAGGATCATCGTTGGGCACATCGGTGATTTCACCAGGCCCTTGGAACCCACCGCCGTTGCCTCCACCGCCATTGCCGCCGCTAATACCGTTGCTGGACGAACCACCACCGAAGCCGCCTGTGGGCAGCGTGCCAATGACGCGGATGACCGCTACCTGGTTGAGGATGCCGGGCCATTCACACACAGCCTGGCGATCATCAAAGTATTCGCAGGCTACCGGCACACTTGGGGTTCGGCAGCTCACGAGCATACCATCCTGACCAAAGATGCCGCCGTGATGTTCACAACGATACTCAAACCCCTCGAGCGAGCTGCTCATCAGGCGGGTTGCGGCTTGAGTTGGGGAAGATGCGGCGGCAAAGCCAACTGCTGCAATGGCTAAGGTAAGTGTCAGGGAAAGGGTCTTGGTGATCATAGAAAAAGTATCCTCATGTGAGCGTCTCGCTGACGCGCTGTTTCGATAAGGATGCAATAGCTGCCTGTTCTTCACGCTGGCGTGAACCAGCCGTTTAGGTGCGGTTCAGGAACAGAACGGCGTACGTCGAGCAGTGTCTGGCGAACACAGCCAAAGTAATTACGCCAGAATATCGATTGTTGATTTCTGCATGTCGCTTATCGCACAGACGACCTTGGCGTTTGCGGCAAACTCGTGCTTGGACTGCATCACGCTGACCATTTCGGTGGCGATATCGACTTCAGCGAGCCTGGTGCCAGAGCGGGCAATGCGATTGGCGCTAGCCTCGAAGCGGCTGGCAGCCTGGTGCATACCCCAAACGCCGCTCGAAATTGCTGTCATAGCCATAACTTCACCTCTAACAGCAGCCTAGCCCAGCAGGTTCGCGATCGGGTTAAGGACACGGCTAAAGTTTGTCGGAATGGCAATTGAGGAGTAAACCGGCGGCCAGCAGGTCGTGTGTTCTCGCGCGCGTTTTTTATAGGCGGGAAAAAATCTGTGCGTGAGAGAGCCGCGGGTCCGGAAGGAGAGGGCCTTGGGGACTTTTGCCCGCCTCCCCTCGGGGCTATGGAAGGCGGATGCCGGTCGATGTGGCGAAACGTGGCCCGCTGTGCATTGCACTGCGCTCCTGTGCCTGCGCCTCGCTGTCGTGCCATTCCTTCGACACGGCTTCGAGGTTACCGATCGACCAGAACAGCTCCTCATCGCCCTTGTGAGGCACCTTGTGGTGGACAACTGCGCTGTTCGGTGCTGGCACCTTGCCGCTAAGGACAACGCCTGTATGCTGGCAGGCATAGAGGTCTCGGACCAATACCTGTTGTCTCAAATCCTGCCACCGCTTGGACTTGTACCAACTGCGCACTGTCGCATCTGGGCTATACTTCATGTCCCTGATCTCTCTAGGTGTGGAGAGCCTTGGAGGAAGCTTGCTCAAGCTAGGCTTGAGGGTGCTAAGCTTGGGCATAGTAAACTCTCACGATCGTCAATCCCCAATGGCAAATAGCCGACCAACTTACGATGAAGTACTGGACACTGCTCTCGGCAACGCTCTGGGATTAGTTCAGCCTTCGCCATTTCCCGAAACCGGACTTTATCACTACACGTCAGCCGAAGGCTCCCGGAGCATCATCAGTAGCAATTCGCTACGTTTTTCTGATCCACTTTTCCTAAACGATGGATCAGAGATATTTTACGCGAATGATCTTCTGGCCAAGGCCGTCGCGGACTTCGTAGTCACATTGCCCAACAGCCAACGTTTGTTTGCCGCGCGGCTGAACAGAATGGTGGCACAGACAGCAGCTGACTTCCGACCGCTCATCTTCTGCATGAGTGCCCTGCGGGACCTATCAAATCAGTGGCGCGACTACGGCAGAGACGTAGTACCCTACTGCTTCGAGCTCGACGTCAACGGCATCCGGCAGGCGGACTGGAGCTTCCAGGTCGACTTGGTCCAAATGATCTACGAAGAAAAAGACCAACGCTTGGTGCTGATGTCCCTGTTCGAGCAGATACACGACATGCTGGAAGCCAATAGTGAACTTTAGCGTCACAAGGCTACACGAAACACTGTGATGGACGATATCGTCTCGCTCGTATGGGCGGCTTTAGTTCGTTTCAAAAATCCAGCTTACGATGTGGAGCAAGAGCGGCGCCTTCTAGCCCACGTAGCAAACATCACGGGACAAAAAGTCGAATTTAGAACATCGACTCTCGGGATCGTTCCCTATCTTGCGCGAACTCCGCGGGCTGGCACTCGGTTACCGGTCAATGCTGTTTGGGTCGGCCCCTCACCATGGGGCGCTTATTCACGCATTGCTCTAAACCGATTTCTTGCAGAGAATGGATATGACTACCCTACGTTCTATTCAGAAATACCTGCTCGATAAAACAACGAACCCGCCGAGCTGTTGCTTGGCGGGTTACGTCAGACACTAGTCTGAAAATCGCATTAACTGCACAAAGACTGAGTTGTGGATGATCGTCAAGCGGCTTTAGCGTTGTCCACTGTGAGACGCCTAGGCCGCTGGATCCTTCCTAAGTGATGGCCGATCGCATTGAGCGCCAGCCGAAGGTCACCGACCATATGCGGGTGCTGCTGATCCCAGCCGGCGAGATAGTTCGGTGCAGTGAACATGTTGGCGACGTGGGTAGTGCCTAGCCATAGCTGATTTAGGTACCGACTGCCGACCGACCTAAATCTGTCAGCACGTAAATGCCACGAGCCTCGTTTCTGAACCAACCGTAAACATTGCGCCGGAGGATCGACGGTGCTCGAGCAACCAGCGTCTTCAGGTGCTTGGGCGTTGAAGGACCCGCCAACATGGCCTTGGCGCAGATGATGCAGTCCTGCCGATAAGCCGTCATGATCGGCTGACGATTGGCTCCACCTTTGTTTGGATCACCAACCCTGCGTCTGTGCTCGTCTAGCAACCGTGACCGGCGCTTAGCCAGTCGCCGAGGGGTAGCAGCGAATGGCGCAACAATGACTTCGACCTCGCCATTTGCCGAAATGCCGAGTAGACCAAAACCTAGTCGTCTACATAGATTGCGATATCGGGCGTCATGCTCCCTACCCTTTCCCGCTTTGGAGAGGCGTGCTGCAAGCCACACCTCATCGCAGGCTGTTGCCCGGTCTACCCCTTGTAACACCAGTTCTAGGTTGAAGCTGAGCTTCATCTCGCACACGACAAGCACCGGTGGGTCACCGTCCTTGATACCCAACAGGTCGCACCCATTGACCTCACCTTTAACCGAGAAGCCGAGGTTCTCAATGAAAGCTTTAAGAGGAAGGTAGAGGTCGCTCTGAGCCATCAGGCCTGCTCTTTTTGGACTGGGTCACCACCAGCTCTGTAGCTGAGTCACCCGAAAGCTGCATATCGCTGATCGTTTCGGAGTACCCATGGCCAAGATGATTACTTCTTCTGCGTATGGAAGCCGGCGCTGGCGCTTTCTGCTTATTGAGCTCGGCTTGTGCTTGAGCCACGACGCTCGCCGGGAAAGTGAAGCGTTGAAGGTAGATCGCGACTTACCGGCAATGGCTTCGCATGCTGCAAACAGGTCCATGTCGTGGATCCGATCAAGAACGATCGCGCTGTTCCCCCCTTCCACCAAAACTAAATTGCCTTCTTTCTTATATGGTTCTGGAAGATGTTGTAGCCTGGCTGGCAGCCTTGCCGCAGCATTTGCTGGGCTCGCCCCTTTGTTTTTCAACGCTGTAGCAGTGCCAACCTTTGACCCGGCAGCAGCTCTCGATTGGCGTTGAGTCTCAACTTTTTCAAGCTCTTTGCGCAGGCGGGTGTGGGTTAGCCTGCCTTGCTTGATCTGGAAGAATGGCAAGAGCTCGGGGGCAACAGAGCGCCACTTCTTGACCGAAAAAACGCGCAATGCGGGCAAGCTTTCTATCGTCCGCCGGTAAAGTTCCGTCCGCATTCCACAAGGCAATGAGCAATAAAAGGTAAGCACCGATCTGCTCGGTCGAGAGAGAAAGGGTATCGCCAACAAAGTCGGAGACGTAAAGTTGCATGAAGGGGCGCTCGCTCATAGGCGGCGCTCCTTGCTGCAACTTACGGCTGGTGCAGACAACATCACTTGTCACCCTGCAATGTCTGGTGAAAGCCGCTGGCTTCAAACTGCTCCACGTCTACTAGCCGGTACACTACCCGGCGACCGATCTTGGTGTAGCTGGGCCCGCACCCAATCCAGCGCCAACGCTCTAGCGTGCGGTGCGACAACTTCCAACGGCGGGCGAGCTGGATCTGGTCGATAAAGAGTTCTGTTGCAGTCACTTGGCTTCTCCGTGGCTTGATGCCTTACGGGGAGAAGCATTTCACAACTCGGGACTTCTCGTTGTGGGCCACAGGGTGGGCTGGGATGGGAGTGAGAGTGGACTTGGGGTGGGCTAAGGGTGGGCAGGGGTGGGAGGGGATGGGCTGCGTTTCGAATGAGCGTTCATAGAGCTGAATGTACGAACCACATGACGATATGCCCTGTTGGTGGAGAGTCGTTCAGCGTCATCTAGGTTCAACCGCCAGTTGCCGTTTCCGGCATAGACGATCAAGTCTCGCCAGTGCGGGTCCTTCTGCCGCTTGAACACGTCCACGATCCTGTGACCTTTACCTGCTTTGGTGAGCTCGCCGTTATGGCACCAGGGTTCTCCGGCCAGGAAAGCCTCGTGCAGCCTACGAACCACTCCAGCTTGCACCGGAGCGAAGGAATAGAAGCGACCCCTGAATGTTACTTGTGCAGACCTGCTGCGCCGCTTCAATCATCAGATGCTACGTGCCGCGACTTTCGCTTTGTAACTTCCTCCATCGCGCCAAGCGTTCAGGATCGAGCTTGCTTGCAGCGACTGCAGCGAGCACTGCGCATCCTGGTTCATGGTCATGACTGCAGTTACGGAACTTGCATGCCGGGGCGAGTTCTGTGATCTCAGCAAAGAGGGTGTCTAACCCTCGGGTCACGTCCCGAAGGTGCAGGCTCCTGATACCAGGCGTGTCGATGACCCACCCACCACCAGCCATGGCATGCAGGGATCGCGAGGTGGTGGTATGCCGGCCCTTGGAGTCGCCCTGGCGCACGCTGCCGGTTTGCTGGGGCTGACCCCAGCCAATTCCCATCAGGGCATTCACAAGAGTGGATTTGCCGACGCCCGATGAGCCGACGAGCGCTACTGTTGATCCCAGTCCGCACCAGGGACGCAGCTTCGTTGCAGCTTCGTCAGAGCGAGCATTGAGCGTGATAACGGCCAATCCGCGCTGGAGGGCTGAGGCTTGCTGCTCGAGTGCCATTGCATCTTCAGCCAAGTCGGCTTTGGTCAACACCACCACTGGTTCGGTTCCAGCCTCTTTGGCGAAAGCAAGATACCGCTCCAACCGGGCTAAATTGAAGTCAGCGTTGCATGAGGAAACAATCAGGAGCGTATCGACGTTGCCAGCCACGAGCTGGGCGGGCTTTCGACCTTCTGCGCTGCGCTGCAACAGCGTTCTTCGATCCAGCCGGCGAACCATGAGCTGCGTGAACGGATTGGCCAGCACCCAGTCACCCACCGCATAATTGCCGGTGTTGGTATGAGCAGGCAGTTCGATCTCGATCCGACCGGTGTCTGAGAGGGCCGTCAATCGCCTGCGATGAACAGCATCGATCCGCATGGGCAAGAGCGCGACTTCTGCTTCAGCAAGCTGATCCTGGAAGAAATGTGTCCAGCCCAGCCGCCGTAAAAACTCAGATCCGTCTTCTGGAAGTTGGGCGGTCATGAGCTCTTGCGATGGCAAGAGAGTGCCGGAACGGCGCATTTCTTCACTTGTGATGGCATCTAGTCTTGCTCTGGCGCTTCGTCGGACACGGCAGTTTGGCTTGGTTCAGCAGCTGGCTTGAGCTTGGCTTGTGCCCGTTCAGCATTCTTGAGCTTCTTAAGCCGCTCGCGTTCTTGACGCTCGAAATTGTAGTTCGGTGTGCGGGCCATGGTTCCTCGTTCATCTTGAACCGATGTTCCTGATCCTTTGTGCGTTTAGATGCAAGGCACTGGTGCAAACACTGCCTCACGTCCGCACACGCCAACCGTTCTTTCTTGAGACCACACACCGCCCCACGTGTTACTCACCCCCATTGAACCGGAGTGACCATGGCAGCCGATCCGTCCACAATGACCGATCCCAAGCGGATCAAGATACTGATGCAGAATGCCCTCATCCGAGGAGAGGAAGGCTTGGCGAGACTTTGCATGCGCCGCATCTTCGAACTTGGCGGAGCTGATCAGAGCGACCCGCTGACACAGCGCCTCTGGCAGGTGGTGACCGCTTATGAGGAAACCCTCAGGATCAAGCATGGACGGGCGCAGCGAGCGACAAAGATACGCAAGCAAATCGAGACCAAGGGCGCCATCGCCACCTTGTCAGCGCTGGCCATGGACAAGGTGGTGACACCAGGCTTTGTCGCGGTGATCGAGACCGGCATGGCGGAGTTCACCGGCGAGTACGTTGTTCTTGAATATGCAAACCGGTTTGACGACACCGTTGTGCAGGCTGCCCGCACAAGGCTGGAAGGGTTCGGAATAGCGCTGCCGAAAACATGGCGGTCACGGCTAATGTAGGGGGAGCGCAGGACGGCATACCACAACCTGCAAGGCGAGCGTGGTCACATAGTTGAACGTGACCACGATTCTGATGAGCTAATCTCTGCTAACCGGCTTGGCGGCTAATTGTCCGTTTCGGCACCTTCGCTTGGCTCTGGCTCTGGTTCGTCAACTTCTTCTGCCGCCATAAAGATTGCCAGTTCGGATATCAGCACCGCGGCCGTCTTTCGGTCGATTACCACTGAAATGAACCCTTCATTGATCTCGAGATCCAAGAGGCCCAAATGGTCCTGCTCTACTTCGAACACGCGGATCTGGCAGTCTAGCAACTTGTTTGGTTCGTCGTTGTCGATCTCAGTCATCGCGTTCTTGCTCACTTGGCAGGTTGACCCCCTCACCCTTAAGCCCTCATGTCAAAATTTGATACGCCGCAGAACGTCAGCTTTGAGGGAGGAGTTACAAGAAGACGCATGACAGTTATGGGGTGGGTTGCAGCCGGTCCGCTTCTGGACTGGTCCACGCGCGAAGCGGACGTTATTCTACAGCGCGATTGAGGGCGTTCGTCAGTTCCTCGCCCAATATCTTCTGCACGAGACGGATGCGGGGGCTTGCCGCCAGACCGCGGTGCGTGACGAGCCAAACAGGAACGGAAATCGGCGGCAGGTCTAGAGGCAACCGCAGGACATCAGGAGTGCGATCGGCAACTTCGCGCAGCATGGCTGCAACGCCAAGGCCGTTTTGTACCATTTGCCAGACGGCAATTCCTGAATTGGAAAGCAAGCGGAAGTCCGATGCTACCATAGGCACGCCGATCCCACTCATGTAGGCCGCGAATTGATCAATGTCGTCCATGCCGATGAGACCGGAACGCGCTAGCGCTGTTCCATCGCCTGGTATGCCATTTTGCTTAATCCACTCATTCGACGCGTAAAAGTGGGCTTCAGTATCTGGAAGTCTTTGACCAATCAGTCCGTCTCGGTCCGGTGCCAGGTGGCGGATCGCTATGTCGGCCTCGCGTTGGTGAAGATTGCTCAGGTCATTGGAGGCCAACACCATTACGGTAAGCTGTGGAGCCTCTAGCCGGATGCGGGCGAGAATGTCGGGCAGAACGTAGGCCGAATACGTATCGGTGGCCGATATACTCACCCGTCCAGTAAGCGCTTGCACATCGCCTATAACTGACAGGGAAACGGCCTCTGCTGCTTCTCCCATGAGCTTTGTGTGCTCGAGCAGCACGCTCCCAGTGGCGGTCAGAAACAGTTTGCGCCCGATCCGCTCAAACAAGGCCACGTCCAGGTCCGCTTCAAGCGCTATAATTTGCCGGGATAATGTAGGCTGGGTGAGGCCGAGCCGACGTGCTGCAGCCGATAGCGAACCTAAGGTGGCAGTTGCGTGGAAAGCGCGAAGTAGGTTCCAGTCCAGGGGCTTCATTGTTTCATGTATATAGATCGTGCGGTTTTAGGCAATTGTCGCGGATCATGCATATGTTAAGTTATGCCGGGAAACTGGAGAATGATTATGACGGCAGCCGATGACGCCCGGTTTTGGGATAAGACCGCTAAGCGCTATGCCGCCTCCAAGATTGCTGATTTGGGTGGATACGAGCGCACACTGGAGCGCACGCGCAGTTTCCTGCAACCGAGCCACCGTGTACTCGAACTCGGCTGCGGCACCGGGTCGACTGCCCTGCGCCTTGCCAGTGCGGTGAGCTCCTATCTTGCGACGGACATCTCCGAACGGATGATCAGCATCGCAAGGCAAAAACTCGACGACAACCCAGTCCCAAACCTCAGCTTTCGGCCGGCGGTTGCGGAGGATCTAGTTAGTGAAGACCATCGTTTCGATGCCGTCCTGGCGTACAACTACTTGCATCTCGTCCGTGACCCTGCTGCCACTCTGCGCACAATTGGTCGCCTGCTAAAGCCTCAAGGCATGTTGATATCAAAAACGCCTTGCCTCGGAGAGATAAACGTGATGATCCGGCGTGTCCTGCTGCCTGTCATGCGCACAATAGGTCAGGCACCCCACGTCGCGGTTTTCAGCACGAAAGAGCTCAGGCAGATGGTTGTGGGTGAACAACTCACCATCGTTGCACATGAAAATCATGCCAGCAAAGGCTCGGATACGCGTCCGTTTATCGTGGCAAAAGCACCGTGATCCTGAATAGTTTGCGGGTGAAGACTGGCAGCAGGCTTTGGAGCGCCCCAGCGGCCGGGCAAACGGCTGCAATGTTGCCGATGCCGGGCCCCTCACCTTAATCTCCTCTGGAGTGGTACACACACTCGCGGCTTCCAGCCTCCTATCTTCATGCCCCAACCAGGTTTATGTTCGCTCTGCCTGCTTATTTGTTCTTCCGAGAGTTAGGCAAACCGAGTAGCTGCCTGAAGCTGGAGCACTCCATGCGTGATGGGGCTGGACAGTTAGGCGTCTCGAGCCTTTGCGCTAGCACCTCGATTTTCTCATTGATTTCATTGGCTCTCTGCTTGAACACGCTGCGAGGCAAGTCCGGCATACCGTCCTGACCGAAAAAGCCGATAATCTCCTCGAGCGAGAAACCGGCCGGCTTAATCATTGCCATCAGCTTGAGCTGAATGAGCACTTCAGACCCAAACTGTCGGCGCAATCGGTGGCGCGATACCGCCTTGATCAGCCCAACTTTCTCATAACACCGAAAGGCCGAAGGCTACATCCCGCTCCTGGCCGAGACTTCGCATCTTCGCCTGAGGTGCAGGCACGACAGATTTTACCCAGGCCCACCCTTCGGTAATTGCCGCCGGGATGCGCTTTGCCTTTCTGGTGGCGGGGGGCTGATAGTCGCAGCGCTCGGCATCGCAGAGCATCATGGTAGGAGGCAACAAAGCACTGGTGGACACAGCTTGAGCATCATCACATCTGCCGAGTCCTCAGCGCGTTCGAGGTGCCCTAGCTAAAACCAATCTCGGCGCGCCTGCAGCCAACCGCACCTTCGGGGTGGAAACCTGTAGTCCGATCTTGGCAGCATGGGATCGAAAAGCAAACGACGATCCGCGTCGTAAAGGGAGCCGTGCACACAAATGCCTTCATCCCCACAGCATTCGGCGTTGCTCATAGCCAAGCTGAGTGTAAGTGCCGGGCAACAATCCGGACCTGTCGAAATCGAGAAAAAGTCCGCTGACAGCATCTATGATGCGTGAACTAGAGTCAAAGCACCACGTCATTAAGCCTGTTCATTTAGAGCGTTTCAACATGAGGGCGAGGCGGCCTGACCTCGTGCGCAGTTACACCACACACGGTTCATGGCTCGGTCTTGAGTGGCGGGCTGTGGTTGACCTTGCCAGCTATCAGCACGTCGTCGACAATGGTGAATTCTATCACTGCATTGCCCCCGGTAGCGCAGCAATCGGCATCGCTCTCCTGCCAGAGAGAGGTGCGGGCAAACAGGCCAAGCCATGGATCTTTAAAGTCGTAGGTGACGCCCTTCCAGATGGAGAGGCCCGGCGGCAACTTGGCACCAATATCATTTTGCCAGGCGGTCAGATCTATGGCGTGCCAGGTGGAGTCGGTATCGTACCACTGGAACAGCAGATCGGCGTTGTTGCCTGCGGTGCCGTATTGATAGGCGGGAACATGCAACAAGGACCCGTCGCTAAGCAGTGGGGGCTCATAAAAAGCGCCCTGATAGTCGGACGCGAGCATTGCCCAGCGGCCGGCTTCAGGTTGTAGCAGCACGATACCAGCGCCGTCGCCGCCTCCCGGTGTGCTACCACGCTGGATCTGAAAAGCAATGCGGGCCTCACCTTCGGTCGTGTTGAGATAACCGGCCGACAGAACCACGCAGGCCTTGAGCCAAGAATCATGGAGACAGGTGGTCCCGAGGTCCTCCATTGCCACTGACTCAGCGGCGTTACTAAGCTTGGGAAGGGTGACGATGGCACTTGCACCAAAGATCAACACTGCAAGAAGGGCACGGAGTTTCATATGTTTTCTCCTTGATTGGGAGTGTGCACCATCGTGATCACAAAATGAGCAGAGTCGACGTTGCAGGCGTCTCTCTGCGTTACCAGGAACGCTCCAGCTTCAGTCATTCGGAATAGCCGTAGATGTTCTCGTTGCCTTCGCCTGCATGTTCGCTTGTGCTGCAGTCACCACCATTGCCGTCGACAAAGACAACGTCCGAGAACTGGTCTGTGATGAAGTCGCGCTGAGTCGACAATCGGGCGAAGATGTTGTCGTCGTCGTACTTCTCGGTAAAGCCATTGGTGTTAAGGCCGACGACGGCCCAGCCGTCGGCCGTATCCATGAAGACGGGTCCGCCGCTGTCGCCGTGCGCGATGCTGGCCTGGAACTCGTCCACTGCGCCGCCGGGGCCGAAGCGCATGTCCGGCTCGTCGGCATTGCCGTAATCCTTAAGGAAGTAGGCCCTCAGCGTGTTCAGAGCAGGGTCGACATCGGCGATGACGCTTCGGCCGGCTGCCCGAGTGTTCTCTTCGCGGGAATAAATGGGATCGGTGCCAACCGAGCCAATGCCGCGCGTTCCATAACCCACGAACGTAATGGTTTGGCCTCCCTCGTCCTCACCGCAATAAATAGCCGGCTGCTCGCCAAGGCCCTCGATTGGCGTCTCGGTAACGAGCACGGCCATGTCGGTTCCCGCAAGATTCGCATAGTGGTCGAAGTAAGGATGTCGCCTGATCTCTGTGACGGTATAGGCGGTGCCATCGTCGGTGACGACCTGCAGGGCATCCGGAATCTCATTGTAGTAGACTGCGTCGAGTTCGTCCGGGTGAGCTTCCTCCCACGCCGCGTCCGGCCCGAGCGCATGGCCTGCAGTCAAAACATAGCCGTGCTCGGCATCGTTGCCGATCCAAATGCCCGAGGCGCTGGAATCGGCGTCGTCGACTATGACGGTCGCGGAGAACTGCGGCTCCTGCGCAAGCTCTTCATGAGCGGCAAAGCCGTCCGGCTCGCTTCCCTCTGCGCCGCCCGCTTCCTCCCATGTGCTGTCAAGGATGATAACGGCGGATGCAGGGCTGGCGGCCAGCACGAACCCAAGAGAAAGGCAAAAGCGGACCAGTGTTAATGTGCGCAAGACGATGCTCCACTTGTTTCCTAATTACACGACATCTGACGCCAATCATGGAATCGCACAAGTGTCCAAGTGCTAACCTAGAGGTGCCACTTGATAAACTCTTCACAGCCTCTGCTGAAAACCACTTTTTAAACGACTTGGAAATAACGCCCAGTTTATTACTTAGGGACGGGGTGTAATGGGCGGCTTGGGCCCAAATTTAATTGCCCTTGGGAGCAGACCATGAGCAACACGTTTACCACGACAACCCACCAATCCTGGTTCAGCCGCATCGGCAATTCCTTTGCAGGCGTGCTGATCGGGCTGGCGCTTATCGTCGGCATGATGGTCTTGCTGTTCTGGAACGAGGGCCGCGCCGTCCAGACCGAAAAGGCGCTGGCCGAAGGTGCGGGCGCCGTGGTGCTGGTACAGAATGCGCCGGTTGACCCCGCCAATGAAGGCAAGCTGATCCATGTCACGGGCCCAGTCGTTACCGGCCAGATGCTAACTGACGATGTCTTTGACATTAAAGCCGAGGGCATTCGCCTCGTGCGCAATGTCGAAATGTTCCAGTGGGTTGAGGAGGCAAGCTCCAGGAAGCAAACGATGCTGGGCGGCGGGGAAGAAACCGTCACCACCTACACCTACAAGAAAGAGTGGAAGGAAGGGCGGGTCGATTCCGCCGAATTCAAGCAGTCTGACAACCACCAGAACCCGCAAGCTACGCTCGACAGCCGGATTTTCCAGATCGACAATGGCCAGCTCGGCGATTTCACGCTGACTGAAAGCGTGCTCGATAGCCTTGGCGGCGCCAAGGATTATCCGATCAAGAGCGCCGATCTTGGTGGCGTAACTGCCGCTAACCCGCTGGGTGTCCCTGTATCACTGATCGACGGCATCATTGTTGCGGGCGAAAACGTTGCCTCGCCCCAAATCGGTGACCTCAAGATTGCCTATCAGCTGATCCCGCTTAGCGATATCAGCGTCATCGCCCAGCAATCGGGCGATAGCTTTGCGCCTTACCAGACGACGGCGGGCGACAGGCTGCAACTCGTTGAAAGCGGGGTTGTCGCGGCGCCAGCCATGTTTAAAGCAGCGGCGGATGAAAACAACATCATCACCTGGGTTGTTCGTGGCGTCGGCCTGGTGTTGCTTATCATCGGTTTTGCCCTTGTGACCGGACCGCTCAGCGTCATCGCCAGCGTCATTCCCTTTCTCGGCTCGATCGTCGGCTTCGGCACCAGCATCATCTCCTCGATCATGGGCCTCACCGTCGGCACGCTGACCGTCGCAACCGCCTGGCTGTTCTATCGCCCTCTTCTGTCTTTGATCATCGTCGCCGCCGGGGTCGCTCTGGTGTTCGGCATCATTCAGCTGGGCAAGGCTCGCACGAGGGGCAGGGCAGCTCCAGCCGCCGCAGCTTAGGATGGGCATCGACATGATCCGAACCGCCCAGAGTGCCATTTTTTTGATACTGGTTCTTGGCGGTTCGGCCCTTGCCCGAGACGCCGCTCCGGCCAGTGTTCTTCGCACGTTCAGCGATTGGGCTGTCACTTGCGACAATGCCCGCACTTGCTGGGTTCAGACGCAAGCCCGGTCCGGCACAGGCACGATCAGCCTGCGCCGCGATGCCGGCGCCGAAGCCCAGCTCCATATTTTCCTCACGCTTTACGATGGAACTTTCAATTCGGCTGCGTTCAATGAAACGGGCTTTGAAGCCGTGTTTACCGGCGGGGATTTCAGCAACGAATTCGGCCCTCGCCTAACCATCGTCCAAGACAAGACGGAATTGTTTGTCGCCGGGCTCGACAAAGCAACAATTCTCTCCATTCCTGGCGAATATGAGGTTGTATTTTCGCTTGCTGGCTCAAGTGCGGCGCTGCGCTTTATCGACGAAGTGCAGGGGCGTGCCGATACTATCACCGCCCTGATTGCCAAGGGCGACAAGCCCGCCAGCGCCGTACCTGCTCCATTGCCCCTGCCCATTATCGCAGCACCGCCAACTGCCGTGGTTCTGATCGATAGCCCGCCCGTTCCAGCGCTCGCCGAGGCCAGCGCAGCCGACTGCACCGAGGACCCGGAAAACCGCGATGCGAGCTTCGCCGCCGAAGGGTATCAGCTGCCGGATGGCCGGGAAATCTGGTTCATGCCGTGCCTGAACGGCCCTTACAACTACGTGTCTACGGCTTATCTTAAGACCGGCGATGCCATAGCGCCCCTGCCATTCAGCGGCCCAAAAGAGGGTGGTCCTGCGTCCGACGTTCTAACCCAATTGTGGAACCCCGCACTTAATGTTGGAGCTTTGGATGGGCCACTTACGCTTTCTACCTTCGGCAAGAGCCGCGGCATGGGCGATTGCGGCACCATCACCGAGCACGTCTGGACGGGAACGAGTTTTGCGCTCACCAGATATCTCGAAATGGAAAGCTGCTCAGGCTTGTGGGATGCCGCCGATTGGCCAGTGCGCTGGCAGGCCGAAATCGCCGCGCAATAGTCATCACGAACAGACCGACGTGATCCGAGCCGGCATTCGCCTTTTAGATCTCCTCCCGATCGCCCTTGTGGGTCTCGTGTTTGCGGCCCAAGCCCATCCTGCATCGCGTCGAGCGAGCATTGCGAGTGGACGGTGATTTGCGACGCGGTTGATACCTGCTAGGCGCAGGGCTTTGCCGATGATTATATTATGGCCAAGCTGGTTCAGCGCCCCGAAGCTGGGGTCGGATGCCAGGCTGACCATCACCCTGGAGCGCCGATAGCGGAAATGTGGATGGGCTTGTGCTCAATGATCTAAGGCCTGTTCGCCGAAGCTTTCACCGGCGCCATGATCGAGAACACGAGCGACCCGAGAGGCAAACCTAGGCCGACCGGACTGGGTAGCCTTCCACTTGAAATATCCGCCGCAGGTTCGTCGTTGATGGCCAGCACTATAAAGGACGTCGCCGGCGGTCGGTTAAGACGCGGCGCCCTGCTTAGTCGTCGCCTTGTTGTGTCCGCTTATAGGATATCAATGCCGACGACCGGAATGGGTCGGGACTTGCCCTTCAGATTAACTCAGTTCAGCTCCTCATCAGGCGCCCTGCCCTGCATGTAGTATGGCGGCGGTTGAGGCGGTTGCGGCCGCCAATCTACCAGCCAATTGACAAGAATTCCCGTGTGGTCGAGATGATGGCTGGCTGGTCTATTCCTGAGGAACGTGTCGCCAAAGTGCTGGGCATTGATCCCAACACGTTGCGCAAGCACTTTGCCCAAGAGCTTGAAGTCGTGCATGCCAAGCTTGAGGCCCAGCTGGCGCAGAACCTCCTGCGCATAGTGCAAGGCCATGATCTGGTCCCGTGCCTCTGCCAGTGCCCCTGCCCGCCTTCTCGTAGGCATGCAAACAGGTCTCATGCCGCCAATGGTAGTGACGCGGCTCAGGACCAAAAGTGGCCTGGCTTAGATGATCTGTGAGCACAGGGAGAACCCTGAGGCAAGGAGGCCCTCGGCCACAGTGGTGGCGTAGATGCCAGCATGCCAGACATAGGCGACTTCATCTGGGAACAAGGCCCAAGCCTCTCGCCAATCTGCCCGATGATTGTTCTCGATCCTGCCAATGCGCTCCGTGGTAGACACCCCTGCCCGCTTGCGCCACTCGGCGCCATACTCCAAGCCATAGAAAGATCCGTCACCAGGCACCCGACCATGGCCAGCGATGATACTGCCGCTCTCATCCACCAGCACCGGATTGGTCCATCCTCACTCCCTGATAGACGCAGCGATCTTGGCTACCTGAGCCGGCGAATGGAAGCGCGCATTGCGGGCATATGGCGCCAGCTCGGCAATAGGGCGGCGCTCGACGCGATCAGCGGGCCAAGCAGGGGCATGAGGGTCGGTTTGCACAATGTGTTGAGTTAGCACGCCAGCTAAGCGGCAGTAAGATCGACATTATTGCGCAGGAATGCGCAAAACTTCGCTTGGCTCTATCTGTCTCTCATGCACGCTACTGGCCAGTCGAGACAACCCGCACCCAATGAAGCAAGTCAGTCCTCCCGAGGACACACCTTGCCGCCGATGTTGAGGACAACAGTCACAATCAGCAGCGGCCATGCCGTACAGAGCGTTGCCCGTACCAGGGTCAAGGGGTTTACCCGTTTGCTCAACTCGTTACGCGTCATCTACAATGCAAAGCCAGCCACATCAGCATAGACGCACAATCCGAGCTCAAGCATGTCTTCACCATCTATGACCTGGTCTAGCATCGCTGACCAGCAAAGGGGTGTTCCGCGCACGAAACTAAGCGTGCGTCGCGCTCTAAGATCTGCTGGATAAATCACGCAGGGTCTGCATCGGAGAACCATAAGTGCCCAGGCGCCTGTTCAACACGCTTCTCTTTGTTTCAGGCTTTGCTGCACTGTTCTACGGCCTTGTGGTCATAATTGCTGCGGCGGCTACCCGTAGCTGGTATGTTCTTCCAGGAGGCGACCCAAGCCTTCTTCAACTACCGAAGTCATCCTACAAGCCCAGGACGTCGCTCGAGAGGGGGTCCTGCATGGCTGATCATTATCATTGTTGGCCGGGGACTGTTGTTTATTTTAGACCGGCTGATCAAGCTTCACGCAGCCTTGGCTGCCCGGAGAAAAAACGGAACAAGGATTGAAAGTAGTTTTTCAACTGGCGAGTGACGACTTCCGCATAGCAGTGCCAGGTTCCGACCCCGAATCTGCCGTTCAGATGCAGGTTACAAGCCACCAAAAGCGGCCGCTGTTGCTTTAAGCTCGTCCGCGCTGCGTTGGCCATATTCTCAACGGGGATGATGGATGCGATCTGGTCTCTACTCTCAGCTCGCTGCAATCGCCCGTCGCGAGAGCCAGGATGCCGGTTCTGCCGAGGATCTTGTGCAAGAGGCCATGTTGGCTGCAGTCCTTGCAGGTCGCACAAACTTTCAATCACCCGCCACTGCGCGGTGGCTTGCTGGGACAGTGCGGAACCAGGCCCGAATGGCTGCGCGGGGTGCCATGCGTCGACAGCATCGAGATGAAGAATGGAGGGCTCTAACCGAGGAGAAGGAACAAGCCGGAAGTGTGGGTTTTGAGACCTTCCTTACTGCGCTGCCACCTGCGCTCCGGACCCTTGCGGCATTGATCCTCGCCGGATACAACCGGCGTGAGGTCGCTCATCTATTGAGGCTTTCGGATACAGCTCTGCGGCAGCGGATCGCTGCACTTAAGCGGCGGACCACTGCCGCTGGGTTGGTGCCACCGCTTGGAATGCCCGGTCTCAACCTAGACCTTGCCTATGGCCGCATTCGAGATACATTTCTGCCCAAGCTCCTGCATCACGGCGGCGTTTTCGCCAGCCATGATCCGGATGGACACTTATTTGTAGTGCGGGGCTCACAAATCGCAACTCGGCGGCAACTAGGAGCGCAAACCAAAGAAGAGGGATCCCAATGAACTTCAAACCTAAGAACGCCAGCATAGTATACTACGTCAGCGACATCACACGCACCGAAGCCTTCTATAACGAGACTTTTGGTCTTGAGCTTAAGCGCATGGAAGGGGCTGACCCATTCTGGCTCCAAGGCAACCTCGAAGGCGGCTTGGAAATTCTATTCTTCCAACAGGACGGCATTCGTGGCACCACCCCTGCCATTATCTTCACGGTTTCGGATGGCGGTATTGACGACATCGTTGCCGATCTTGCCGCTAAAGGGGTGACGATCGTCACGCCGGTCAGCGAAGCACCCGGGGGCTGGAGCGCCGATTTTCTGGACCCAGATGGCTTTGGCTTGGGGCTGTGGCAATCAGAGGACCTTCCCCGCTCGCTGAAGTAACGTCCTGGACTTCGTTTAGAGTCAGAACGCTGCTCTTCTTGAGCAGTGTTCAACCTGATTAAAATGGTATGTCGTCACTGAACCACCATCAGCCTCAGGCTGTCGCTGAGCGCACGTTTGAACTCGACAGTGCCCTCCATTCGCAGGTGGAAATTGCGTTGATGATCCGTCTGCGGTTTGCTCAGGGCCGCGACGACACAACAGCATTGCCGCAACTGGTGAGTGTTGCGCAGTCTGAGCAGATGGCATGGGTTGAGGGCGCGACCTATCTGACTTTCACAATGCTCATCGCTAACCTCTGCAAGGGGGACGAGCTTGCCTTGATCGGATGGTAGGCTGGTGAGGTGTGTTTCTCCACAGGTGGCGCGGCGGTCAAATTTCGCATCTTCATCAGCGAAATTGCTCAAAACGCGGGGGCCTCGCCCCGCCGGCGAAGTCAGTTTCGCAGGTGTTGTTGAGAGTAATAGCCAGGCTGGTTGATGCCCTGGGAAAGTATCTGGTGGGCGGATTGTTGCCCCGCTTACGCTGCAATCGTTCGCCACGCCTGCGGTTGAAGTCACGCTTGGCATTGGCAAGGCTCGCTCGGAGCTCGGGCATGAGCCACGCCTCCCTAGCGAGAAGAGGCTAAAAAAATGCGGAACCCTGCTGTGGATAGAGAGCCTTTTGTTGTCGTGGACAGGAGCCGGTGATGAAATCTGCCGTTATAGTGATCCTTGCTAGCATTGGGCTTTTTGCGGCAGGTCCTGCGCGCTCCCAAGAAGCTGTGGATCCCATACTTAGCCTAGCGGCTAAGTTGGAAAACCGCCTTGATGCACGCGTAGGCTTCGCGATTTATGACTTGGAGAGCGAGCAGTCATGGGAATATCGCGCCGACGAGCGCTTTGCCATGGCTAGCACGTTCAAGGTGCTTGCTTGCGCCGCGCTCCTTGCCGGCGGTGAAACCCTCACCTCCACCACCGTAACTATCAACGCTGAGGACCTGCTGGCTTATGCCCCGGTCACGGAACGCCTGGTCGGCAAGGAGGTGGAGGCCTCTGCCTTGTGCGAAGCAACGATGCGCACCAGTGACAACACCGCTGCGAACAAGGTGCTTGAGGTTCTGGGCGGACCCGATGCTGTGACGAACTTCGTGCGAACCATCGGAGACCAGACCACTCGGCTTGACAGGTGGGAGCCCGAACTCAACGAAGCCCAACCTGGGTCTGCTCTCGATACGACCACACCTCACGCTATGGCCGCGTCATTGCGATCTATTGTGCTTGGCGAAGTCCTGCCCACTGCCGAACAGGAGCAAATCAGGTCATGGCTGCGGTCGAACGAAGTTGGCGGCCCGCTGCTCCGGGCAGGGGTGCCTGCCAACTGGCGCGTCGGTGATCGAACGGGCGCCGGTGGCCATGGCACGCGTGGTATTGTTGCCGTGATGTGGCCTCCCGGAAGCAAGCCTGTGATTGCGGCAATCTATTTGACGGAGACGACGGCATCCATAGAAGACCGCAACGCCGCGATAGCGGAGATCGGTGCCACTCTTGCCGCCGTATTGTCGAAGTGACCGGCCGAATTTTGACATCGCCGGCCACATCTATCCAGAAAGCCAGTCGAGTGAGGTCGATCCCTCCAATCCTCATTGCCATGATCTTCGCCGCTCACCCCGCAGTCGCCTTTGATCGCGAGGGGGAGAACTCAGCATGGCGGGCGGAGAAGTGCAGAGTATATGAGTCGTCCTGGTCGCAAGCTCTGGAGTTCTTTGGCTCCGATAACATCAACTACAACTTCCTAGCCGGCAATGAGAACTTTATTGCGGGGGGCTGCTTGGAGCCGGGGAATGTTTGTCCTCAATCCGGCCAAGAGCTTGATATTGCCAATGCACTGACCATTGCCATGATGAACGCCGGCGCCGCGAGCACTTTTTTGCCCTTCATATGCGTCGATCAATAGGATCCATTCTCAGAAGATAGCGATGAAAGAACCGGTCGCAGCGACCCTTGCAGCCCTGGCGATGCTCGTCACTCCATCTGCCGGGCTAGCAAAGTCGACAAATGGGGTAGCGCCGGATTCCGAGCTCTGCCGCTCGCAGTTGGACCTACTAATCTCGGGCAAGAAACTTACGACGGAGGAAGTCTCAATGTTCGAAGCCCAATGTGATTGCATGGCTCAAAATGAACAGACCAAGGATAGGGATGTAGACAGGTCTTGTGCGCAGAAGAGGTAGTCTCCGGGAGTATGGTGATCATCGGTATAATCCTTTCAATGCGAGGTGAGCGACGAACGCCGGGTGGCTGGCAGGGAACTGCCCAATGTCGGCGACAGCCTCGGGCGCACTGAGCAGGGTAGCGACATTAGAGGGGAAGACGTGGATCATGCCCTCCCACACATGAGCCTCGATCACACCACCAGCGGCGGCCATGCGCTCGGCATACCGAACGGTGTCGTCCAGCAATACATCGTCCTCTCCGACATGGAACCGGACAGGCGGGAGATTGCCGAGCGTCCTGTAGAGCGGCGACATGTCCGGGTTCACCGAGTCGCGTTTGCCCCCGTAAAGTGCCGCTGCGGTTTCTAGGGAAGCCTTGGTTGAAAGGGGATCGGCTTCAGCCCTCGTTTCCAGACTTGCTCCGGTCAGCGCCAAATCAGTGCATGGGGCGAGCGCGGCGGCCGCACGCGGGCGTACCGCTGACAAAAACGACATCTCGCGTGAGGCTTTGGCCAGCAGCGACAGTACAAGCCCGCCACCAGCGGATCGCCAGCTATGGCGATCCGCTGAAAGCCGAGCGTGTTCAGCCCGATATAGACGTTCCAGCCGTCGTCCAGAGCTGCAGGAAAGCGGTGTTCGGGAGCTAACTATAGTCTGGTATGAAAGCCGCAGTGTGGGTTGCTTTAGCTATGTGGCCAACGAAATTTTGATACGCCTCAGCCGAGCCCACAATGTAGGCGCCCCCATGTAGGTAGACGATAGCCTGACCGGAAAGCGCCGAGTCAGGGCGGACCGACCATCCTGACACCCCGCCAATTGTTGCGGCCTCGTACTCAACACCTTCGGCGGCGGGAACCTGGCCCATCAATGCCTTATAGGGGGTGCGGGATTCCGGCCTTGTGACGGTACCTTTCCATGGGAGCAGGTAGGACCGTGCATTTGCAAGCACCAGGTGGTCTTCGGCATATTCAGCGTGTTTGATTATGGTCATGAAAAGTACTCTGAGCCTAGAATTTAGCCAGCGGGCGGCAGCAGCTCAGTCCTGAAGCGGCCAGCAAGCGAGTTCACCAATTGGCGACGCTCTGCTGCGCTTTGGGGGGAGAGTGGCAAGGGAAGCGTAGTGCGCGTCGGAAGGGGTTCGCCGACGAGCGCAAAAAACTCTTCCTGACCGGCAGGCAGGCAAAGACACAGAAAGCGGGCGGGTCCTCCAGAAATGACGCGGAAGCTATGCGGTGCATTGGCCGGTATGTTGATTGTCTGCCCGGGGGCGAGACGATGCGGTGCGCCACGGAAGCTGATCTCCAACTCGCCTTCGAGCACGTGGAACATCTCTTCGAAGTCATGCCGATGTGGCGGCGGTCCGCCGCCAGCCGGCACCAGCATGTCGATCAGGGCGTAGCGTCCATCCGTATCTTGGCCGCTGATCAGGATGGTATAGGTGCCCGTGCCAATGCCCAGATGGATGAGGCTGGAGTCTTCGGCGTGAACAATTGTTGCGTTCCGGGCAGGATCGTCGGCTGGAAGCGGGGCAGATGCGTGTAAAAACGTACTCATGGATATTTTCCTTAAGGTGAAAAAAGCCGCGCTCAGGCGAGCGTAAAGTCAGCGACGGCCTTGCCCGGAGCGTGGCCGGTCCGGTTTCGCTCGATGGCTGCCGGCAGGTCGGTCAATCCGACAGTCTCGGCGATTGTTGCGGACAATCTGCCGTCGGCGACCGCTTGCAGAACGTTGGCCAGTGCTGCGCCATCTGGTTGCATCATGAACCACAGCCCACGCTTGTTCATTGGTGCCCCCGCAGCAACGTCGGGCCGGACACTGCTAACCAGTGCCCCGCCTTCGGGCAACAGTGCCCAGGAGCGGTCCACGACATCGCCGCCCACCAAATCAAGGACTAGATCCACACCGCCAACCAGTTCCTCGAAGCGTTCGGCATGCCGATCGATCACGAGGTCGGCTCCAAGCCTTGCGACATGGGCACCGCTGCTGGCAGAGGCGGTGGCGCTCACCCGCAACCCTGCGGCCTTCGCCATTTGAACAGCGAGCCCACCAACACCGCCCGAAGCGCCATGAATGAGGACATGCTTGCCAGGTATGAGATCGCCCGCCGCGCGCAGCATTTGCCAGGCAGTCAGGCCTGCGACGGGGAGGGAGGCAGCCACTATGTCGCTTAAAGATGTAGGCGTTGGGACCAGCAAGGTCTCGGGCAGCGCAACGTAGTCCGCGAATGCACCGAGCCCGCCGACCAATCCTGTGACGCGATCGCCCACGGCGAACCGACTGCCTGTTCCAACCGCGGCGATCTCGCCGGCCAGTTCCAGTCCGAGAACTACAGGCAGCTGCAGGGGGAAGGCGTCGCGGAGGTAGCCCTCACGAACTTTCCAATCAAGGCCGTTAATGCCCGCTGCTCGGACTCGGACGATGACATGTCCGGTAGCGACTTGGGGCATGTCGATTTTAGAAACGATGGCGGCATCCGGCCCGCCATAGGTTTTGATGAGGATAGCTTGGTTTGTCATGTCTGATCTCCTTGGACAGGAGCAAAGTGGTATGTTTCACTCAAACCCGACAGACGCTGAGATCGGGATGGACTGGACCAAATATGGAACAGATGAAACTGGAGGCTCTGGCTGACTTTGTTCTGGTGGCGAGCCATGGCGGCTTTGGCAAAGCCAGTCGCGCGACGGGGCGGCCAAAAGCAACGCTCTCGCGCAAGGTGGCCGAACTGGAGACTGAACTTGGCATGAGATTGGTTGAGCGCGGCGCCCGTGCTTTACGGCTGACCGGCGAAGGCGAGGCACTCTACAAGCGAACACGTGGGCTGCTGGCGGAGTTGGTACAGGCAAGCGATGACATTCGTGGCGCAAGCCGCGTGCTCAGCGGCTCCCTGCGCATCAGCGCTCCCGTCCTGTTTGCGCATGTGGCGCTAAGCCGTATCGCTGCCGAGTTCGCGCGGCTGCACCCGCAATTGCGGATTGAGATCAGCGCCGACGACCGCTTCGTGGATCCTGTCGAAGACAGCTATGATATCGTCGTTCGCACCAACCCACGAGCAAATGACAGTCTTGTGGGGCGGCGGTTTTTAACTGACAAGTTGCTTCTGGTCGCGCCACCTGATTTGCCCCGCCCCGCAGGCGATGCCTTTTCGCCCGCCATAGTCCTTAGCCGGCAAGGCGAGGTGCGTGAATGGGTGGTTGTCGATGGAGCCAGAACACAGCACTACATGCCCGATCCCAGGCTGCGCCTCTCCTCCATTATAATGGTCCACAGCGCCGTTCGGGCTGGCGCGGGAGCTGCTATCCTGCCTCAATCTCTAGTCGCGGGCGATCTGGCTACCGGAATACTTGTCAGCTGGGGCGCGGTGACCGGGCGGCCCGTGGAAGTGTGGGCGCTTCATACCTCCCAGCGACTAGCTAGTCCCAAGGTGACGGCGTTCATGGCTTTTCTCGTGGGGCAATTTCCGGAAGGTTCACTAGACGCGGAAATTGCATCAGCTCAGGCGCAAAGCCAATGAAGTGGCTTCGGAGTATCAGTCGAAATCACCGCAGCAGTTCCGCAGGCTGATCAGATGCTCTTCGCAGTGAAAGCAAAATTGGCCGACCGCTTCAGCATGGAGTCATCGTATCAGCCAGACAATAAGCGCTCGGCAGCTGGACGTCTGCTTGCCCATGTTGCCGGTCAGAAGCTGCCCGTTCGTAAACCATCCCAAGGCCGCCACCTGAAGGGATCGTCGAAACACTTCACACGAAGTTCGACAGAGTGCCGGGCGTTGAGCAGTGCAGGCCCTCGCGCGTTATTTAAAGAGGGGAAAAAATCTTCACATGAGGAAAGAAATGGCTCGGAAAGTCCGAACACTGGGCTGAGTGGCTTTTCTGCCTGACCGCGACCAATATAGCCGCCAACAGGAGAGACCATGACGCGACGACCCCGCCGCAAACACACCTTGCGTTCAAGGCGAAGGTAGCCCTGGCGGCGCTCAAAGGCGAGAAAACTTTGGCCGAGTTGGCGCAGCAGTTTGACATGCACGCCGACCAGATCACGCGATGGGCAACCAGTTCCTGGAGGGCGCCGCTGATGGGTTTGGTGAAGCCCGCGCGGAGGCAGCGGCCCCTGCGGTAGTATACCGCAAGCCCAACACCCCCAATCCCGCGCTGGGCCACAAGGTCTATCCTTACCGTCTGCGCAGGCTCCCCGTGACGAGGCCTAATCAGGCCTGGGCGATGGCCATCACCTACATCTCCATAGCACGCGGATTCGTCTATCTGGCTGCGGTTTTGGACTGGTTAAGCCGGAGGGTGCTGGCCTGGCGGCTCTCGATCAGCATGGATGTGAGGTTCTGCATCGAAGCGGTCGAGTAGGCGCTGGACCGGCATGGCATTCCCCGAACCTTTAACACGGACCGGGGCAGCCAGTTCACCAGCACGGCCTTTACCGGCCTGTTGCACGAAAGCGGCATTACCATCAGCATGGACGGGAGAAGTTCATGACGGGACAATGTCTTTGTCGAGCGGCTCTGGCGATCGATCAAGTATGAAGAGGTCTCCCCGCGCGCTTACGACACCGCCTCGACGCCCGCACCTCGATTGGCCGCTATCCCCTTGATACCCTTGCTCTCCTCGTCTGATCCCTCAACGACCCCTTCTTGTTAGCATCATCAAGCCATTGAGGTAGTGGGCCGCGACCTTTCTTGCTTCGCTCACCATGAAAGCCTCCCGTTGTTCTGATCAGGATAATAGTTGGAATGCAGCACATGATTAGGGGCATAAGTTCGCGATACGCTCCGAATTATGAGGGCGTCGTTGATCGTCTAGGCGATGAGCTATCCCGCAAGTACTTGCCTTACCCCAAAACGTTCCTAGTGGATTTATGGAGCGAGCCAGGCTCCATCGAATTCCTCTGGTTCACCCTGCGCCGTGATCATGCCCTGCGGCAGTTCACGCTAGAGTTGCCAACAGTGATCGGCGAGACTGTTGCAGAGCGCGAGCTGGTGATTATCATTGTGTTCGAGCAGATCGAGCAGTTGGTTGATGAGGCTGTCGCCGAAAACCAGGCTGAGGTGAACTGAGGTAAAGCGCTCGTTTGCGCAGGCAGAACGAGCACCTTGCGGGCTAACCAAACATTAAGCGGATGCTTGCGAATGCCCCTCAGCGGACGTATTCCTGGTGAAGGACCTTCGTTCCATGCATCCTGCGCCCCGTCGCTGCGACACGAGGTGGGCGCTTTTCTTTGTAGCAACAATGCGGCAAAGCGCAGTCGCTATCTGCTGCTGGTCACCGCATACCGAGGCACATCATTACCTTACAAGATCACGTTTCGCCCTTGCCGTGCTTCTATTGTCGAGGACGAGCGCTCCTTCAGCACCCTTGCTGCTGACTTGGCTCAGGACGGGTTTATAGTTGTGCGTCGGCAAGCTAGCGGTTACAGCCAGACCAAGACCCAACCGGCCGTTGTGAAACGCGCGGTCGAGAGCATCGAACCTACAGTTGATAGCGCGCCCAAGCAGAAAAATTCGACGCCGGGTTCTCTCGCGAGCCAAGTTTAGTACGTCTAACTCAAACCGGACCCCTGTGCTAAGCAGCTGAGAAACAATAACGATAAAGCTGTGTACTAAATCACCCAAGTCAACAGCTTTGGAGAACATCGGGGCTGCAGAGAGCATTTCGGCTGTTTCGGGCACATCGGCAGTCATCAGGTCCAGCCGCAAAGGCCCACGAAACGTGTGCTTCTTACCCCTGCCCTACAGCTCAGAGAATGTTCGTTGCTGGAGGAGTGGCGGAGGAAGAGGAACTGACATCCAACATTCTCCACTTTGCGAGAGCTAAACTTCGAGGCGATCATTCTGAGCCTAACCGCGAATAAGAGCGGGAACACTGGGGCCAGGTTGTCCACGGTGATTGCCAGTGTCAATTTGACAGTTCATGTGCTGTAATTTCGCGTGAGTTCATAAGTACCACGAAGCTAAACCGTCCGGACGTATCTTTGGCGAGTGTCCGCGAGAAGCCGCTTGAGTCGTCTATTTGATCAGGTTGTCTGGGTAGATGCTAAAGGCTTTTGCGAAGCCCATTGCATGATCAATGGGCTGGGCCGCACTGTTACGGTCGGTGAGAGAGCTTACCAACTCAACTATGTTGATTGGTTTTGACCACAGGGGCACAGCTCGATGACGTTCAGGGATGTCTATTTGGGGGCTGGCGCTGGCGAACACATAAGGGCAGCCGCGCCGCAGCAACTCGTCGGCTACCGGGAAAGAGAACTCAGAACCCAGCCGAATGTTAAGGATGGCGAAGTCCGGACGATGGTGTTCCAGAAGAGCAAGAGCCTGTCCAACTGAAGGCACAGGGCCCAGTGGCGTTCCATCAAGCTGGAGAACGGCCTTCTTGATTTCGTCGGCCAACAGGAACTCGTCCTCCACCAGGAGCACCTTCTGACCATTTAAAGTTGGAGCCACTAGAGCCTCCCTTACCGGATGATCCTGCGCAACGCTGTACAGCATCGCTGAGTTTCCCGCTCAGGTCTGACGAGATTCTTGAAGTAAAGTCATCTAAGGCGAATGGAGCTTCCCAGTTCTCGGTTGCTCAGGACCGGAGCCATTGGCCTGCGAGCTTGGACCTACAGCCTTAGGCATATCCCGGGTGAATGACACATATGAAAAGGCACGAATCGGCGTTGAGCGTCTTTGCGAGATCCAAAATGACCAAGATCGACAAGCCACAAACCAACAAGAACCAGCAGCCCAGCAAGGGGCCTGTTGTCCAGCAGTTTGCATCAGGTGGCTCAGCCGTGCCGACGCCGGAGCTTCCTTATGACATCGAGAAGGTGCAGGGCAGCAAAATCAAGCCAGGAACCAAGCCGGAAAAGAGCTAAGATCTAGGGGCATTACCTAGTTCGCAGTATCTAGGATGATAATTGCTAGTGGGAACTTCCAACACTCTTTTCGACTTCTGAAATGGGGTCGACAGCGTCCCTCCCCGAGCCTCCCTGAACACGGCCGCAGAGAAAAGGGACTAGCGCCCGGCAGCAACAATGATCCTGCTGCGATCATGTGGTCAAACGGCGACTAACAAATGTTAAGTATTTGATATAACACGAGTTACGGTCCGCAACTGCCGCAGTTGGAGGTCGTTCGAAGCACAGCAGTATGGCCCGGAGTGGCCGGAGGAGTGCTGACCATGTTAACCGATGCGAAGCAGACGGGAGACGCTGTTGTCCTGCAGGTTATGAAAGTCGTGGCCGCAAAAATCTATCGCGGCCCGCACCTCTACAGCAGCCTGCCGATGATCCAAATTCAACTCGATCTCGGCACACTTGAAGAGTGGCCGACCAACAAGATCGACGGCTTCGCTGGGCACCTCGTTGCCCTACTTCCCGGGCTCCGGGAACACGGCTGCTCCTATGGTGAAGCTGGCGGCTTTGTGCGTCGGATGAACGAAGGGACATGGCTGGGCCATGTCATCGAACATGTTGCCATCGAGCTCCAGTCCCGAGTCGGCATGCGGGTAACGCGCGGCAAGACACGCAGCGTCAAGGGCCGCCCTGGTGTCTACAATATCCTCTATTGCTTCGTGGATGAAGCCGTTGGCCTTGCAGCCGGCCGGCTGGCCGTCGAGTTGATCAACAGCCTCCTGCCCGATCCTCTCCGCGGGATCAGCGGGCTTGATGAAATCTGCGAAGGCGAAGCTTTCATTGATCTCGACGAAGGTCTGGAACGGCTGACCAGTCTTGCTGCAGATCGCGCTTTCGGTCCAACAACGGCATCGCTGATCCACGAGGCGGAGCGTCGTCACATTCCGTGGCAGCGCATGGATGACTCCAGCCTCGTTCTGTTTGGTCACGGCAAGCACCAGAAGCGCATCCGCGCCTCCTGTTCCGACCTGACGTCGGAAGTGGCCACCGAGATCGCGGCAGACAAGGATTTGACCAAGCTGCTACTCGACCAGGCCGGTCTGCCCGTCCCGCGTGGCGAGCTTGTGCGCTCGGCCGATGAAGCTGTTCGTGCTGCCGGAGACCTTAGCTATCCCGTCGTCACCAAACCCCTGGATGGCAATCACGGTCGCGGCGTCAACATTGACCTGCAGACCGAGGCCGACGTGCGCTGGGGCTTCGAACAGGCGCGCGAGCATGGCCGCACCGTTATCGTCGAGCGCTACTTCACCGGCGCTGATCACCGCATCCTCGTGATCGGCGGCCAGGTCGTCGCCGTTGCAAAGCGTGTCCCCGCTCATGTAGTGGGCGACGGCAGCCGCAGCATTCGAGCCTTGATTGAAGAGGTGAACCAGGACCCGCGTCGCGGTGAGGGACACTCTTCTGTCCTGACCCGCATTGATGTCGACGATTGCGTCCATCGCTTCCTTAGCGTCAGCGGTCTCAACATCGACTCGGTGCCTGAGGCCGGACAGGAAGTTTACCTGCGGCCCACAGCCAACCTTTCGACCGGCGGCACGGCGATTGACCGCACCGACGAGATCCATCCTGAAAACGCCCTGATCGCACGTCGGGCTGCACAGATCGTGGGGCTCGACATCGCTGGCATCGATTTTGTCTGCCCTGATATCTCTCAACCAGTCAGCAAAACCGGCGGCGGCATAATCGAAGTCAATGCCGGTCCGGGCTTCCGCATGCATCTCGAGCCCTTCCAGGGTCGCCCGCGCAATGTGGCCCGCCCTGTGCTTGACATGCTCTTCCCCGAAGGGTCGACCGGGCGGATCCCTATCTTTGCCATTACCGGCACCAACGGCAAGTCCACCACCGCTCGCATGCTCAACCACATTCTTAAGCATGCGCAATACAATGTCGGCTTGACCTCTACGACCGGCGTGTATCTTGACGGGCAGCGCGTGATGACCGGCGATTGTTCCGGCCCTAGAAGCGCCCGTGTCGTCTTGCGGGAACCCAGCGTCGATGCAGCCGTGCTAGAATGCGCCCGTGGCGGCATCCTGCGGGAGGGCCTCGCCTTCGACGAATGCGACATCGCTGCTGCTCTCAACGTCACCGAAGATCACCTGGGGCTAAAAGGTGTCGATACCATCCAAGATCTGGCCGCGGTTAAATCCGTAGTCGTCGAATCCGTCCGCCGGGGCGGCTGGAGCATTCTTAATGCTGACAACGAGCATACCGCAGCCATGGCCGAGCATGCCGGCGGGCAAATCTGTTACTTCACCCTGAAGGATCAAGCAGACTGGCCGCAATGGCTGGCCGACCATGTGGAAAAAGGCGGGCGAGCCATCAACCGTCAGCGCATGGGTGAGGGCTGGGACATCGTTATCCACGAGGACAATGAAGCCATTTACTTCATGAAAGTTCAGGACATCCCCGCGGCCTTTGAAGGTTGGGCTGAGTTCAACGTCGCCAATGCTCTGGCTGCGGTCGCTATGGCGCATTGCCATCGCGTGCCGCTAAACACTGTCCGCGCTGCGATGCGGGACTTCACTACTTCTTTCGAGGACTCACCTGGCCGCCTCAACATCCATGACGGGCATGGCTTCCGCACCATTCTCGACTATGCCCACAATCCCGATGGCCTGCGGGCGCTCGGGCATCTGGTAACTAAGATGCGCAGCCGTCACCAACGCGTTATAGGCTTGGTGGGCACCGCGGGTGACCGGCGCGACAGCGATATTCGCCAGATGGGCGAACTGGCAGCCCGCCTGTTTGATGTCTTGGTGCTCAAGGAAGACGATTTGCTGCGCGGCCGGGAGCCCGGCACCATTGTGGCACTGATGCAGGAAGGGGCCATGGCCGGGGGGTGTTCAGCCGATTGCATCCATACCGTGCTGCCCGAAGACGAAGCGACCGACTTCAGCCTCAGGCTGGCCCGGCCTGGCGATCTCGTCGTGTTGATGGCGGACCATATTGAAGATGTTTGGGCGCAGATCCTCGCTTTTGATCCGACAAGCGCACCACTCGGTTCGGCCACTGTCGTGCCACTGCGGAGTGCCTCATGACGTGGGCGATCATTCTTCACGGCGGTGCCAAGGAAATCGAACCTGAGGAAGCAAACGCCCATCGTCAGGGCTGTCTTACGGCGCTCGCAGCGGGGCGCTCAGTTCTTCAGGCGAATGGCTCTGCCGTCGACGCAGTCGAAGCGGCCATTCGAGAGCTTGAAAGCGATCCAACCTTCAACGCAGGCTATGGCAGCGCGCTCAATAGCGACGGCGAGGTGGAAATGTGCTCGGCCTTGATGGAAGGTAGCGAGTTCAATGTGGGAGGCGTCTCCGTTATTCAAGGTGTACGCCATCCAATCAGCGTTGCTCGAGCCATGCTGCACGAAACGCAAATTCTGCTTTCCGGCCCCGGCGCCCGCCGCTTTGCGGCTGAACGTGGGCTTGAGCTCTGTGATCCGGATGATTTAATCGCCGTAGAAGAACAGAAAGCCAAGAAAACTGGCTCCCACGACACTGTTGGCTGCATTGCGCTTGACATGAGCGGACGCCTCGCCGTCGGCACCTCCACTGGGGGTCTTGATGGTTCGCCCGTGGGACGCGTCGGCGACTCGCCTCAGCCTGGCTGTGGCTACTATGTAGACGACAAGATCGGTGCCGTGGCCTTTTCGGGAGACGGCGAGCACATAGCCCGCAAGATGCTGGCCGCGCGCGTCATGCATCGCCTTTCCCTGAATGATGCGCAGTCGGCCCTCGAAACAGCCCTCGCCCATGTCGCTGACATTGGTGGCGAGGCTGGCGGGATCGTCCTCACGCCCAGCGGTGAGTTTGGCTGGCGTCACAACAGCCGCGACTTTGCCGTGGCGCTGCAGAGCAGCGAGATGGACGGTCCGCAGGCCTTTACTCGCAAGGAAGACGCCTCGTGACCAAAGCCAAGCAGACAAATGGCAAGCCAGGCACGCTCATCATCATCGGCGGCCATGAAGACCATGATGGCGACAAGATCATCCTCAAGGAAGTAGCCAGCCGCATTCGCAATGGAAAGCTGGTGCTGGCGACCGTCGCGTCGCATGAGCCAGAGGGCTACTTGGAGAAGTACCAAGCCTCCTTTGCCGGGCTTGGCATCCGCCAAGTCACCGAACTTTATGTCGAAGACCGCATCGAAGCCAGCGATGCCGGAAAGCTTCAGGCGTTGGACGAGGTAGACGCCGTGTTCTTTTCCGGTGGCGACCAACTCCGCATAACAAGCCAGATCGGTGGCACTCCGATATTTGACCGGGTGCGAGCGATTTATGAAGCGGGTGGAACAATCGCAGGAACTTCGGCGGGGGCATCGATGATGAGCGACACGATGCTAGTCAAGGGCACAAGCGGTGCATCCTTCCGCATCGGCGATGTCCGTATGGCACCGGGGCTGGGTCTCCTATCCAACGTCATCATCGACCAGCACTTTGCCGAACGCGGGCGCATCGGCCGGCTAATTGGCGCTGTGTCGCAAAACCCTCGCGAACTCGGGATTGGCATCGATGAGGACACGGCCATCGTTGTAGAAAGCGAGCAGTTCCGCGTGATTGGTAGTGGCGCTGTCTATCTGGTGGATGCTTACGGCGCCACCCATTCGGATGTGGCCGAAGCCGATAGCCGTACGACCCTCTCCATTCATGACCTCACCCTCCACGTGCTCAGTTCCGGAGACCATTTCGATCTGATCACTCGGCGCCCCAACCGCCCATGAGCCGCCAAGGGCGTCATTGTCGGAAACCTCGCTCTTCCCGATAGAATAGCAGCAATTATCTCTGATACAGGTACGCTGACGGCAGCTTCCGATCACCCAGAAAATGCCTCTAAGCGATCAGAAGGGGTCGATGGCTGACCGGTGTCTCTAGGGTGGTTGGGGGCAGTCTGGCTTAAGCGCATCTCACACGGAAAGACAGCGATGAGCCTGTTGTTGAACCAGTTCGCGGTTAGCAGTTGCGCATTAATAGTTTCGAGAATCGGGCGGGTTGTTGAACCGCGTCTAACAAAGGTGAGAACAGATCAAAGCGATGCGGCGTATCTTGTTTTGAAGCAAAGGAGCTTCAACATGACACTAAGCGCAAGCATCATTCAGCATGTGGACGAAGCCATCGCCGAGAACTTGGCGTGCTCTACCTCAACCCACCCTATTGTATCAGTTCAGCAAGCTACACAAGCCGTCATGGCGACAGAGAAGGCAGATCCGCGGGACTGGTCCGAAGTCATGCTGCTGGTGTGCCAACGCAGCTTACGGCGTAAGCACGTCCTGGCTTTCGGCCAACGCTTCTGACGCGAAGCCCGGGCTCGGTCCTACGCCTCTACGGGTCCTTCGGCATCCTAAGATAGGTGGGGTCGAACTCTGCCATGTCCACCAAGCGATACCAGTCCAGAATGGTGATCAGATCACGCTCCCAGCGAAGAACCTTGCTGCGCCGAAGGGCCTGCACCACGCGGTTGGCGTGAACCGGAGAGATCGCAAGAGCTTCGCTCAGCAATGATTGGGTCAGCGGAATATGAAAACTCCAGCTGTCGGTGCGGCCAATCTGCTTGAGGCGCATGTACATTTCACAAATCAGATGCGCCAGATGTTTAGGGCCTTGCAGGCTGCCAACGCAAACAGTCCAGCGCCTGTGCGTTCCACCATCAACAAGGGTGTTAAGCCACAGCAGGCGTGCAAGGTTAGGAAACCGCTCCTGGATGCTGATCAGCCGGTCATGGGGGAAACTTGCGGTTGTGCAGGTGGTCAGGGCTAAAATGGAATGATCCATGGGCCGCATGAGGAGGCTATGAAGGTCAACGAAGTCACCGGTAACGTGAAGTGAGGTGATCTGGCGTTTGCCATCGAGCATAAGATTGTACCGAGCTGCAAAGCCGCTCAGCAGCAATGTGCTATGATCCGGAGAAGTGCCTTCAAGAACTATGTCCGCGCCCGCTGCGAGTTCTCGAAACGAAGATGCCGCTTGATCGAGCGCCGTTTCCTCATCTGCCGATAGAGGGCCGTAGTTCAACAGCTTAGTGACGAGTGGATGTGTTGAAAGAACCGCGGGAGCCATAATGCTCTCCCCAAGTTTGAGGCAAGAGCAAAAAGCTTCTCTCGGCCGTTCGCGCCCTTAACATGCATGCGAACGATAGCTCTGATGTTAGCGTGTTTAGCGCCGTATCGCACTAACCTGTCATAATAACCTCGAGATGGTTTGTTTTCCTGCTACACTGGAGGCTTGTGCTTCAAAGTAAGCCGGGAAAACCAATCGTGTATAATCCACTGACTGCCAAGCTCAAGCAGTTTACCTCTTTCACCCCTGAAGAACTGAAGCGTCTTGATCAGCTCCTCGCCGGCGAGAGAGTTCTTTATCCAGCTAAAGCAACCATCATCGCCGATGGTGAAAAGGTTACCAAGATTCATCTGGTCGTGTCAGGTCTTGCTGCACGAAGCAAGCATCTGGACAACGGAGATCGTCAGATCATGGCATTTCTTGTTCCCGGCGATCTCTGCGACGTCGAAGTGTTTGTTCTTGAGGCCATGGATCACGAGATTTTGGCGATCAGTGACACCGAATGTGTGCTGATACCGTCGGACGTCGTCAAAGAATTGCTGACCGAGATGAGCGGCCTGACCAAGGGGCTTTGGTGGAGTACAATGAGCGACGCTGCTGTGCTGCGAGAGCGCATTATTGATCACGGCAGGCGCAATGCCAGAGAGCGGCTGGCGCATCTGTTCTACGAAATGCTGATCCGCTATCGCGTTGTCGGCCAAACAAGCGACAACAGCTTCCCTTTTGCCGTCACACAAGAAGAATTGGCAGATGCAACCGGGCTCACCCCTGTGCACGTCAATCGCACGTTGCAGGAGTTACGGGCAGAGGGCCTGATCGAATTTCGGAACAAGGTTCTGACTGTTGCAAACCCGCGTGGTCTCAAGAAGGCGGCACGGTTCGAGGCTGAGTACCTCCACTTCAAACGTTTGGAGGAAGGGCAAAGCGACGTTGTCGAACGGGCCGGCGACCTGATCTGAAACAAACCAATATGCGTTCTTGATGTGCCATGCCGCGCTTCTTTTTCCATCTCCATGATCGAGGACATGTCTTCCGCGATGAGGATGGCAAGGAGTGCAACGACGTCACGGAAGCCAGCAAGCTTGCGTTGCGGTCGGCCCGCGCCATCGTCAGCGCAGATGCGCTCGATGGTTCAATTGACCTGAGCGGCTGTATCAAGGTTGCCGATGAACACGGCGCAGTCGTCTTGACGGTGCTTTATTGCGACGCCGTAGCAGTTCGACGACCAGATGATTGACTAGCCTCCGGAGGAATTTGAGCTCTCGCCGTTTGGTGTGCTGCCGCTCAGAGCTGCTACGTTCATTGCGGCATTTAACAGGGTTGTTATGGCAGCTATCAGCTGAGAAATGGCACAGGGCCTCCTAAGCATGATGCTTCCGGGCACCCCTTCGGCAGACCATTCGTGAGCGCTGCCACCGCTCATGTAGATCACGGGAATTCCTGGAAAGTGCTGTCGCGCTCTGTGTCGAACCTCCCAGCCACTAAGTCCAGACCCAAGGCGGATGTCTGTTACCGATCCCTTAAAGCGGATGCCATTGGCTTCTAGTTCTGAGATCGCCTTTGCCCCCGTCGCAGCTGTCAACACCTCAAAGCCATCGTCGGACAACGCTGCTTCAAGAACAGGCTCGAGGACTCGGCCGTCTTCAACCAACGGGAGAATAGGATGACGGGGTAGTTGGTCTGTCATGTTTGCTCCAAACCGTAAGGTGGAGCGGCAGGCGAACCATTGGTCTCCCAGTGTTGGCTCCGGTAAGTGGCCGACGATAGGGCTCTGTAAGAGAAGCGCTGGATTTCCGAAACCCGGTTCCTCCACGCCCTCAATTATTGCACCCTGCCTCCCGGCCCTGAAGCTCAGCAACTGGCGACCTATATCGGCTGGCTGCGCATGGCACCAAAGGCGGCGTGGTTGCTGGCACGCTGTTCATTATTCCCGGCTTCTTTGTCATCCTCGCGCTATTGGCATCCTATGCGGTGTTCCAGCAGACTAACATCCTGACCAGCCTGTTCTACAGCATCAAGGCCGCTGTGCTGGCCATTGTTATCGAGGCCGTGATCCGCGTCAGCCGCCGAGCCTTGCGGAACAGGGTCATGGTCGCTCTCACGGCAATAGCCTTCATCGCGCTGTTCTTTTTCGCCGTGCCGTTCCCGCTGGTCGTTCTGACAGCAGGGATCGTCGGCTATGTCGGCGCCCGGCAGCGGCCGGATCTGTTTGCTGCGGGTGGCCATGGCGGAAAGAGCAAGGGCGAGATCGGTCCGGCCGTCATCAACGACAACGTGCCTGACATAGACCCGAGCTGGCGCCGGGCAATGCGTGTGGCCGTGATCTGGGGCTGCCTATGGCAGCTGCCCTGGATCGTGATGGGCCTGGCTTTCGGCTGGGGCTCCAGCTTTGCCAGCGTCTATGTCTTTTTCTCGCAGATGGCGGTTGTCACCTTTGAGGGGCCTATGCCGTACTCGCCTATGTGGCGCAGGAGGCGGTCGTCACCTTTGGCTGGCTGCAGCCCGGGGAGATGATCGACGCCTTGGCCCTGGCGGAAACCACCCCTGGTCCGCTGGTTCTGGTGCTGACCTTTGTGGGGCTCCTGGCCACCTATCGCGACAGCCCTGGCCTTGATCCCCTGCCATCCAGTGTGATCCGCGCTGCGCTCACCACTTGGGCCACCTTCGTGCCCTGCTTCCTTTGCACTTTTCTGGCGCGCCTTACACCGAGCGGCTGCGCAACAACAAGGCAGTGTCCGGCGCACTGGCGGCCATTACTGCTGCCGTCGTGGGGGTCATCCTCAACCTTGCCATATGGTTCGGCATGGATGTGGTGTTCAGCGGCGTGGAACGCGTGAGCTGGGGCCCGTTTAGCATGGCGCTGTCGGTGCTGCCCAGCATCGACTGGATTGCGCTTGCACTGTGCATCCTAGCCGGCGTTCTGGTGTTTCGGACCAGGCTGGGGATGCTCTCGACGCTGGCGCTACTCGGTTTCTTGGGCCTCGCCGTGGGCCTGCTGCCATAGAGGTGGGGCGCGCGCTGCTGCCCCACCGACAAGAATATTCCTCTGCTTCTCGCCTCCGGGCGTAGCCCATTTTGCTCCTTTGAGGCTGCAATTCGAAACTCGTGGGCCTAGCTCCTCGGCTATTTGTCTATAAGCTTTATAGACAAATGGAGGTTAGGCATGACGTACCGTATTGTAGGATTTTCCGGCAGCCTTGGCGTGCCCTCGAAAACCAAGGCCTTGGTCGAATTGGCGCTAACGCGGGCTTCGGACCGCTTCGGCGTCGCGGTTGAAAGCTACGACATGTCCGAGATCTTGCCGTCGCTGATTACGGCAGCCGGAGGACAGGGCGCGCTCGACAGCACTGGGCAAGCAATTCTTCAAAAGATCGTCTCGGCGGATGCGCTTGTGGTGGGCAGTCCGGTCTACAAGGGCAGCTATACCGGGCTTTTCAAGCACGTCTTCGACCTCATTGATCCGAAGGATCTGGCGGGCAAACCGGTATTGCTGACCGCCACGGGTGGCGGGGAGAAACATGCGCTTGTGATCGAACATCACCTGCGGCCGCTGTTCGGCTTCTTTGAAGCGGCGACGCTGGCCACCGGCATCTATGCCGGCGCCGCCGATTTCACTGACGGCAAGCCTAGTTCACTTCCCCTGCTGGCCCGGCTCGACCGCGCCATCAACCAGTTCTCGCCATGGCTGGGCTGGCAGAGCGCTGACCCCGTCACCATTGCTGCTGAATAGAGCAACGCCCTGTTCATTCCCGTTTTCAGGAGCTCACAATGACCCGCAAAATTCGCCTTGGTGCTTTTCTTCCCGGTGGCGGCCAGCATATCGCTGCCTGGCGTCATCCCGATCAGCCCGCCGACGGCGCAACCAGCTTCGAGTTCCACAAGGAACTCGCCCAGACGGCCGAGCGCGGCTTGTTCGACGCCTACTTCCTGGCGGATGGCCTCGCCATCGCCTTTGGTGGCGGCATCGAGGGCGGCAATGCCAAGGTCGCCGGCTTCGAACCCGTGACGCTGTTCTCGGCACTCGCACCGCTGACCGAGAACCTGGGCTTTATCGCTACCGCTTCCACCACCTACGAGGAGCCCTACAACCTCGCCCGCAAGTTCGCCTCTCTCGATCTGATTTCGAAAGGTCGCGCCGGCTGGAACGTGGTGACGACCGCAACTGAATCGGCGGCCCACAACTTCAACCTCGACGCTCAGCATCCCCACGCCTTCCGCTACCGCCGGGCCGCCGAGCATGTGGAAGTGGTCAAAAAACTCTGGGAGAGCTTCGAGGACGATGCTTTCCTGCGTGACAAAGAAAGCGGGCGCTTCTTCGATCCGGAAAAGGTCCACTATACCGACCACAAGGGCGAGCATTTCAAGGTTCGTGGGCCGCTCAATGTTTCGCGCTCACCCCAGGGGCATCCGGTCATCGTGCAGGCCGGGCAATCCGAAGACGGACGCGGCCTGGCCGCGGCTACTGCCGAGGTGATTTTCACCGCCAACCAGCACCTGGCGACTGCGCAGGAATTCTATCGCGACATCAAGTCCCGCGCCCGTGCCGCGGGTCGCGATCCCTCCCACATTCTCGTCATGCCGGGTGTTGCGCCCTTCGTCGGCCGCACGCTTGAAGAAGCCCAGGCCAAGTATGATCGCCTCACCAGCCTCATCATCGAGGAAGATGGCATTGCGCTCCTCAACGGTCTCACCGGCGGCACGCTCGATCTTTCCGGTTACGACCTCGACGGCCCGCTGCCGCCGGCACCGCCCACCGAGGGCATGAAGTCGCGCCAGGCGCTGATCCGCCAGATCGCCGACGAAAACAACTTCACCATCCGCCAGCTTTATCAGTGGATCGCCACGGCGCGCGGCCATTTCACCATCGTGGGTACGCCAGAAACCATCGTCGACACGCTTCAAGACTGGTTCGAAAACGAAGCCGCCGACGGCTTCAACATCCTGCCCCCCTGGCTGCCGACCGGCCTCAACGACTTTGTCGAGCTGATCGTGCCGGAACTGCAGCGTCGCGGCCTGTTCCGCACCCAGTACGAAGCCGGCACCCTGCGCGGCAATCTGGGGCTGCCCTATCCCACCAATAGCTGGGCCGTCTCGCGACAGCCCGCACAAGCAGCGGAGTAGATGCCATGACCATTCAGAACATCGATCATTCCATCGGCCTCCAGCTACGTCCGGCGCCATCCCTTGCCCTGTTCGGCCGCCTCGTGCGCCAATTGCATTCCGTCTGGTCGCGCTATGGCCTCCTGATCGCCTTTCTGCTGCTCTGGCAGGTGTCGACCACGGCCGGGTGGATCAACCCCTCTATCTTCCCGCCGCTCCACGTCATCGCTGGTGCCCTGTTCAACGGCATTGCCTCGGGCGCCCTGGTGGATGACATCGCTATCAGCCTGCAGCGCTCGGGCCTCGCTTTCGTGGCAGCGGTTGCGCTGGGCATTCCGCTGGGCCTCTTCATGGGGCAGATCCGGGCGGTGGAGCGCGCCCTCGATCCGCTCCTGCAACTGTTCCGCCAGACCTCGGCACTGGCGCTCTATCCGGTCTTCATTCTGCTGCTTGGTCTTGGCGAGACCTCGAAAATCTTCGTGATCTTTTGGGCCACGCTGTTCCCGATCCTCCTGTCGACCATCGGCGGCGTCAAGGAAGTGGACAAAAAGCTGATCGAGATGGCTCGCACCTATGGGGCATCCCGGCTCACCGTGTTCCGCCGCGTCGTGCTGCCCGCCTCGGCTCCAGCCATCTTTGTTGGCCTGCGCCTTTCGGCCACCACCGCCCTCCTGCTGCTGATCGCTGCCGAGATGATCGGCGCCAACAAGGGCATCGGCTTTCAGGTGATGAATGCCCAGTACAACTTCCAGATCCCGCTGATGTTTGCGGCGATCGTTCTCCTGGCGCTGCTGGGGCTTGCCGCCAACGCCATCCTTATCCTCCTGCAACGCCGTCTCTGCCGCTGGGCCGACATCGCCCGCTGAACAGCCGCGCCTTTGCCCCTCTCCTAAAGGAAACCCAAATGACCTTCTCCTTCCGCAGCTTTGCCCTCGCCTCCACATTGCTTGCGAGCCTTACCGGCGCGGCCGTCGCCGAAGACGTGACCATTCGCTATCTGGGTGGCAGCGGCGGCCTCTCCGCCCACGAACTGGCCGCCGAGCTTGGCTATTTCGAGGGCACCGGCATCACGCTGGAGAATGTCGGCAATGCCGCCGGTGGCCCCGAATCCCTGATCGCCCTTGCCGGCGGTAGCGTCGACCTTGGCAGTGCAGCGACCGCTGCCGTGCTCAATTCCATCGCTGCCGGAAACGACTTCGTGGCGGCATACCCGTCCAACGGCATCACCGAAGAGGCCCAATCGATCTTCTACGTGCTTGAAGACAGCCCTATCAAGGAGATCAAGGATATCGTCGGCAAGACCATTGCCGTCAACACGCTGGGCGCTCACCTCGAATATGCCGTGCGCGAAGCCCTGCACCAGCAGGGCCTGCCACCCGACGCCGCCAATCTCATTGTTGTCCCCGGACCGCAGCTCGAACAGGTCCTGCGCTCCGGACAGGTCGATATCGCCGCCTTCGGCTACTGGCAGACCACGTTTGAAGGGGCTGCTCGCCAGAACGGCGGGCTCAGGAAGGTCTTTGGCGACACCGAAGTGCTGGGTGAAATCGCCGGCGGCTTTGTGACCCTCCGCCGTGACTGGGTCGAGGCGCATCCCGAAGCTGCCCGCACCTTCGTCGAGCAGTCGGCCCGCGCGCTGGATTATGCGCGCGAGTTCCCCGAGGAAACCAAGGTCGTCCTGAGGGACGCCCTCAATGCGCGTGGGGAGAATGGGGACCTCGCCCAGTACTTCCAAGGCTATGGAGTGCGCGAGGGCGGCCTTGCCGTTGAGCGTGACGTCCAGTTCTGGATCGATGTTCTGGAACGCGAAGCCAAGGTTGCCGCCGGCACGCTGTCGCCGAGCGAAATCCTCTATGTCGCCAATGATGCCGTGGCGTCGAAGTGAGGCTGTGATGAGCTTAGGAGAAACCACCAGCCGCGGCGAGGTCACCATTCGTGACCTTGCAAAATCCTTCGCGCTCAACGGCCAGCGCCTCCAGGTCCTCAAGGACCTCAACCTCAAGATCGAGCCGGGGGAAAGCCTGGCCATTGTCGGCGCGAGCGGATCGGGGAAGACGACCCTGCTCCGCGTTCTCGCCGGACTCGAAACCGCGGACGATGGCGAAGTGCTGATCGATGGCGAACCGATCCGCGGCGTCGGCACCGAGCGGGCCGTGATCTTTCAGGAGCCTCGGCTACTGCCCTGGCTAACCGTTCTGGACAATGTGGCCTTCGGCCTCGAAACACGGGGCGTGGACAAGGAGCAAGCCAAGACACGGGCGCGCCACTATATCCGTCTGGTGGGCCTACAGGAATTTGAAACTGCGTATCCGCGCCAGCTATCGGGCGGCATGGCGCAGCGGGTCGGCATCGCCCGGGCCCTCACAGTGCAGCCGGAAATCCTCCTGCTCGACGAGCCGCTGGGCGCCCTGGATGCCATGACCAAAATCACCATGCAGGAAGAACTGGCGCGCATCTGGCACGACGAAAAGGTGACCATGATCCTTGTCACCCATGACCTCGAAGAAGCAATCTTCCTCGCTGACCGCGTGCTGGTCTTGCCCAAGCAGCGGGGCGCCGCGCCGCGCCTGATCGAGGTCGACCTGCCGCGCCCGCGCAACCGCAACGAGCCGGGCTTTGTCGACATGCGGCGGCGGCTCATGGCTGAATTCGGCCTCCACTGACAGAGCACCGATTAGCGCTGTCCTCGGCAATGGAGCGAAACATGCGACGGTCCTTCGAAAATGCAGGTTTCGGCAGGCCGTGGCATCGCAAGGCAGCAGAGGCACCGGTGGTGTTCCCGCCACAGGCACCCCGCTTGTCTGGGACGATGCGGGATCCTATAACCTGGTCTACTCTACCGGATGGTCCGGTCTCGCTCCGGACGCACGCCAATGCTCACGCGAAAAGGCAAATATGGTCTGAAAGCCCTATCGGCTCTTGCTCAGGCGGGCGAGGGCCAACTCCTGGGCGTGGCAGAGGTCGCGCGAGCGAACGCCATTCCCAAAAAGTTCCTCGACGCGATCCTTGCCGAACTGCGCAATGCCGGTTTCGTGCGCAGCCGCAAGGGAAAGCTGGGTGGCTATGGCTTGGCCCGTTCACCGGACGAGATCATGATCGGCCACGTGATACGGGTTCTCGATGGGCCGCTGGCGCCCATTCCCTGCGCCAGCCGGACCCGCTATCAACCTTGCGACGACTGCAACGTCAATACTTGCCAGGTACGCCACCTGATGCTGGAAGTGCGCAATGCCATTGCCGAGGTCTTGGACAAGACCAGCCTCTCCCAGCTTGCAGCACTCGGCGGCGCCGAGGCTCTGCCAAACATCATGACCGCATGAGGATCGCCTCATGAGCCCGGTGGGCAAAGCGATCACCATCATCGGCGGCGGAGCCAGCGGCGTCCTGCTCGCCGCACACCTGCTGCGCAGCGACGAACCGGACCTGCGCGTCACCTTAATCGAGCGGCAGGGGCAGTTCGGCCAGGGTCTCGCCTATTCTGCGCGAATGCGCCACCATCGCGTCAATGTCCCCGCCCGGGGCATGAGCGCATTCGCTGATGACCCGGAACACTTTTGGCGTTGGCTGCAGAGGCGGGAACCGGGCAAGCATGCGAGCAGCTTCGTTTTCGTGCCTCGTCGGCAGTATGGCGCCTATCTCGAGGATGTGCTGCGAGAGGCCGGAGACCGCATGAAGGGACGCTTACGGGTGCTGAGCGAAGAAGTTCTGGCTCTCAACGAGACCCGTGTCGGCGTTGAGACGCTTCTGGGCAACGGAACAAGCATCGCCAGCCGCTGGGCAGCCTTGGCAGTTGGCCATGAAACCCAGGCGGCTCGCGGACGGGGCATAGCTGTGCGCTCCGGTTCGGAACGCGACACGTCGCTCGACCCGAACGCCAGCGTGATGATCCTGGGTTCCGGGCTGAGCATGGTGGACGCCTGGATATCCCTGGCCGAGGCGCAGCATCGCGGCCCCATCACCGTGGTCTCCCGCAATGGCCTCCTACCCACCGGCCATCGCGACGTGGCTCCCATCAGCATTGACGCGGCGGATGTGCCTTTTGGCACCAGCCTCACCTATCTTGCACGCTGGTTCCGCGACCTTGTTCGCGAGACTGAATTTCAGGGGGGCGACTGGCGCAGTGTCGTCGACGGGCTGCGACCCTACAACCAGCGTTTGTGGCAGAGCTGGCCGCGTCGTGAAAAGCGCCAGTTTCTGCGTCATGTCCGGCCTTGGTGGAACGTCCATCGCCATCGGCTGCCCCCTGATCTGCATGCCCGCCTGGTGCAGGCGGTCGCAAGGGGCCAGGTCACTTTGGTAGCGGCGGAATTTGTCGGCATCGAACGCACGGCTGCCGGCGTTCGCGCCACACTGAGACCCCGCCGAACTACTGAGCGGCAGATCATGGACGTGGAGCGCGTCTACGATTGCGGCGGCGTCAGTGTCGATGTGCGATCCAGCAACAATCCCCTTATCCAGCATCTGGTACGGACCGGGGCCGCCCAGCCGGACGTTATGCATATCGGGCTCGACATCGACGACCAATGTGCCCTGGTGTCCGCTGACGGCCAGGTGTCGCAGCGGGTCCGCGTGGTTGGGCCTCTGACGCGCGGCCGCTTCTTCGAGATCGAAGCCGTGCCCGACATACGAGTTCAGTGCCAAGTCGTGGCCGCTTCACTCCTGGGGAGCTGAACAGATATTCGGCGTCTCTGACGTCTGCCCATGACGGCACACGATCAAGGTAGGATCATAGCTGGCAATGGCGACTTACAGGGCGCCAGCTCTACGGTGCGAACGTCCGCAATGGGGTCGAAAGCTGCCGATCCGCACCCGCTAGTTTAGCTCCTCGTCCGGAGCCCTGCCCTGACGGTAGTACGGCGGCGGCCGAGGCGGTGCAAACCGGGAGCTGCCACTAACCGCTTGCTGTGCCCGGTCCAGCATAGCTTCCTTCTTGCCCAGCGGCTGTTCGCGTGCAGGTGGTTGTTGCTCCACCCAGCCGAAGCGTGACTTGAGCGCGAAGATGGTCGCGATGAGCGACTGTCGATCATGGCCTTGTGCAATGCGCAGTAGGTTCTGCGCCAGTTGCGCCTCAAACTTGGCATGGCCTACCTCCAGCTCTTCCGCAAAGTGCTTTCGCAAGGTTTTGGGATCGATCCCCAGCACCTTGGCTATACGCTCCTCAGGGATTGACCAGCCCGCCATCATCTCGACCACGCGGCGGTCTTTGTCGGTAGGCACGTAAGGCGGGCGGCCGCGGGTGGTCACGAGGCGATCTTACTAGCTTGGACGCTTCGTTCTTCGGCGATTTGGGCGAAGGTCTCACCAGAGCTCAGCACGGCTTGCTTGCCCGTGAAGGCCTGCCAGCGCAGGACAGCCACATCGACATACTCTGGTGACAGCTCCACGGCATAGCAGCGGCGGTTCTCGAGCTCCGCCGCAATGATCGTTGTGCCCGATCCACTGAACGGCTCGTACACGGCATCACCAGGCTTGCTGTTGTTCCCGATCGGCCGGCGCATGCACTCAACCGGCTTCTGGGTAGAGTGGCTGGTGTCCTGATCCTCAGCAGCGCTATCGATGGCCTAGATGGTGGTCTGGTCTCGCGCTCCTTGCCAGTGCCCCTGCCCGCCTTCCCGCACCGCGTACCAGCAGGGTTCATGCTGCCAGTGGTAGTGCCCGCGGCTGAGCACCAGGCGCGGCTTGGCCCAGATGATTTGAGAGCGCAGGGTGAACCCCGATGCAAAAAGGCTATCGGCCACTGTGGTGGCATAAACACCAGCATGCCAGACATAGGCGACCTCTCCGGGGAACAAGGTCCAGGCTTCTCGCCAGTCTGCCCGATGGTCGTTCTCGATCCTCCCAGTGCGCTCTGTCGTGGACACCCCTGCCCGGTTGCGCCATTTAGGATCGTACTCCACGCCATAGGGTGGATCGGTTACCATCAGGTGCGGCTTCTCGCCGCCAAGCAACTGAGCCACCGTGTCAGGGTCAGTGCTGTCGCCGCAGATGATGCGGTGATCGCCAATACGGGTGACGGGCTCAGCAGGTACAGGTGGGATGTGATCGGCATCGCCCTGCTCTGCTCTAGGCAGCAGCTTGCCAAGCTCGGCGTCCGAGAACCCGGTCAACGGCAGATCAAAACCGAGCTCACCCAGTTCCACCAGCTCGCTTCGGAGCAGGTCTTCGTCCCAGCCGGCGTCCAGCGCCAGACGATTGTCGGCCAGCACATAAGCGCGCCGTTGTGCCTCGGTCCAACCCGATGCGACCATCACAGGGACATCAACGATCCCGAGCTTCCTGGCCGCAAGTACCCGGCCATGGCCAGCAATGATACTGCCGCTCTCATCCACCAGCACTGGATTGGTCCATGACTCGCCTTCAGGGAAGGAGAAGCTGCAAGGCTTTAGCCTCTACCTGCTGCGGAATGCTGACAATCGCGCCAAGGGGCTGGGTTTTGCTCTGGCGGGCAATTTTTATCCTGACTTCTTACTGTGGCTGGTGGACGACAAGAGCGGCAAACAGTGGCTCTCATTCATCGACCCAAAGGGCATCCGCAACCTGAACCTCTCGGACCCGAAGTTCGGCTTGCATAGCGAAATCAAGCGGATCGAGAAACAGCTCGGTGATGAGATGATCAGCCTCAACTCCTTCATCCTTTCAGTCACTCCTTTTAACGACCTGGTTAATGCAATGAGTACGACCAATTGGACTTAGAGGATCGGAATGTTCTATTCATGCAGGACGGTGGGGCGGCCTATCTTAGCAAGCTGCTGGACAAAGCATTCGCCTGAGACCTGGTCTGCACTGGACGATCATTGGGAACAGAGCGAACCATTCGTCTAGGACAGATCCGATGCGGGTGTCTCTTGCGGCCCGAGTTTGGTACGTCCAACTCAAATCAGGCTGATGACGTAAGTAGCTGACAACAAATAACAATAAACCTGTGTACTAAAATGCCGAAGTCACCAGCTTTGGAGAACATAGGGCCCAGAGAGAGCATTTAGGCTCTTTTGACCAGATCGGCAGTCATCAGGTACAGCCGCAAATGCCCACAAAAGCTGGGGTTCTCAGCCCTGCACGAGAGAATGTTCGTTGCTGGAGGAGTGGCGGGTAGAGAGGGATTCGAACCCCCGGAACGCTTGCACGTTCGCCGGTTTTCAAGACCGGAGCAATCAACCACTCTGCCATCTACCCGTAGACTGGGCTTTAGCGGCAGAGTGGCACTTTGTCTAGCTCTGCTAAGGCAACAGAACCACCGATCCGGTTGTCTCGCGTCCCTCAAGAGCGCGGTGTGCTTCGGCAGCCTGGCTTAACGGGAAAGTGCTGTTGACGTTGACTTTGACGTCGCCTCGCAGGACCGCGTCGAACAGCAGGCCAGCCCCTTCGAGCAGCGCGTCGCGTGTGCTGAGGTAATGCGCGGTGGTTGGACGCGTCACATAGAGCGAGCCCTTGCGTGAGAGCACTGTAATATCGGGAATGCTGACGACGCCCGAGGCGTTGCCGAAGCTCACCATGAGGCCGCGTGGCCGCAGGCAATCGAGAGATTTCTCAAACGTAGCCTTGCCTACGCCATCGTAAACAACGTCGACGCCCTTGCCTGCTGTAATCTCCTTGACGCGCACAGCGAAATCTTCCGTGCGGTAGTTGATCACATGGTCGCAACCATGGGCTCGCGCGAGCTCCAGCTTTTCTTCGCTGCCCGCCGTGCCGATGACGGTCGCGCCAAGGGCCTTCGCCCATTGTGTCGCAAGGAGGCCAACGCCGCCTGCAGCAGCGTGCCAGAGGATGGTTTCGCCCTTTGCAAGCGGCCAGGTCTTGAAGAGCAGATAATAGGCTGTAAGCCCCTTGAGCATGATCGCTGCAGCGGTTTGGTCGTCGATGCCATCCGGTACTGGAACCATCCGGTCTGCCGCGGCCAACCGTTCAGTGGCGTAGGCGCCGATTTGGCCTTGGTAAGCCACTCGATCGCCGACCTTGAGGTCTTGAACCCCGTCGCCGACGGCAGTGATGATGCCGGCACCTTCATTGCCCGCCACGAAAGGCGTTTGCACCGGATAAAGGCCGGAACGTTGGTAAGTGTCGATGAAGTTGAGACCGATCGCGGTCTGCCGAAGTGCGACCTGCCCCGGCCCGGGACTTCCGAGCGGTCGATCCTCAAAGCTCAGTTGCTCTGGTCCGCCGGTTTGGTGAACGACAATGGCTTTGGTCATGGCCGGGGTTTCCGTGGTGCTGATTTCGGCCGCGCTTGCGCGCGAGCAACTGGACTGGTCTTGGAACGGACACGCGAGCGCGCCACCGCGGCTTCAGCGGTCGTCACCGAACCCGTAGCGCCGGTGAACGGAGCCACGGGAGTGAGCCCGCCGCCTACCCTCGCCTTCTTGCGCTTTGACGCCAGGATGTTGATGGTTTCGACCAGCACCGAAAATGCCATGGCTGCGTAGATGTAGCCTTTTGGGATATGGAAGCCCAAGCCATCGGCTACAAGCGAGACACCGATGAGCAGGAGGAAGGCTAGCGCCAACATCTTGGTCGTCGGGTGGTCCGAAACAAATTTGGCCACTGGCCCGGACGCCACGAACATCACCCCGACAGCAACGATAACTGCTGCGATCATGACCTCGACGTCATCGGCCATACCGACAGCCGTGACGATGGAGTCGATGGAGAACACCATGTCGATGACGATGATTTGTCCGATCACGGCAGCGAACAATGCCGTGGCCTTGCCTGCCACGTCTGTCTCATGTGGCTCTTCGATGGCCGCATGCATTTCATGGGTAGCCTTATAGACCAGGAAGGCGCCGCCGGCGATCAGGATCAAGTCTTTCCAGGACAGGTCGAGCCCAAAGAGCGATATGGCCGGCTGGGTTAGGCTGATGATCCAACTAATGACCAGGAGAAGCAGAATGCGGAATATCAGCGCGAGCGCAAGGCCTAGCTGACGCGCACGGTCTGCCTGTTCCTTAGGAAGACGGGATACCAGAACGGAAATGAAAACGATATTGTCGATCCCCAGCACGATCTCCATGACCGTCAGGGTTCCAAAAGCGATCCAGGCATTGGGATCGGACAATAGCTCTAGCATGTGTAGCTCCGGTGCGAGTCTGTTGCGAATTGTTTATGCGCTGGGACCCGCTTGGGAAAGCCTCCCCGGCAGTTTCTTTGCTGCGGCGATCAGCGGCACCGTAGTGGATGGTCGCGACTGGATTGCAAGCACCGGCAAGTGGTAGCCTTCTTTCGAAGCGGCCGGCGAGATCGCTTGAGCCACAGCAAGATAAGTGCCGGAGATTGTGCCAATGAGCAGCCATGATGCGATTGTTGTGGGTGGAGGGCTGACGGGTGCCGCTGCGGCTATCACATTGGCGCAAGCAGGCCTCGATGTCGTTCATCTCGCGCCTGAAGGACTGGCAGATCGGCGGACGTCCGCATTGATGCAGCCAAGCGTCGATTTCCTTCTTAGTTCGGCAATGATCGAGCAGCCGGATTTATTGGGACACAAGCTGACTCAGATTCGGATCATCGACGCAACGCAGCGCCTTATCCGCGCTCCCGAAACTCTCTTCGATGCGCGGGAAGCTGGTCTTGATGCATTTGGCTGGAACTTTGCCAATGCGGGTCTGCTCCAGCAATTCAAAAGCATAGCGGCAACGCTGCCCAATCTAAGCGCACGCGATCTGATGGTATCCGCCATTGTGGTCGATGAAAACGGTCACCGATTGGAGCTAAGCGACGGATCGACGCTCTGGGGTAGGCTACTCGTCGGCGCCGATGGCAAGAACTCCTCCGTGCGTGCCGCAGCGGGCATTCCGGTCCGGGAGCAAAAGTTTACGCAGGCAGCCTTGGTCTGTGACCTTGAACTGTTCCGGCCCCTTGGCACCACTTCCACCGAGTTTCACTATCCGGAGGGGCCGTTCACGCTTGTTCCTGCGGGCGGCAATAAGGCTAATCTGGTCTGGATCGATCAATTGCCTGTGCTTGAGGCGGCCAAGGCCAGCGCTGAGCCGGTATTCGCCGCAACTTTGCTGGAACGATCGCAACGTCTGTTCGGCGCCATTCGACCGGTGACGCCCGCTTTTGTTTTTCCGCTCAGCACTCTTACGGTGAACATTGCGGGCAGCCGGGGCGTGGTGCTTGTCGGCGAGGCCGCACATGCTTTCCCGCCCATTGGGGCACAAGGGCTAAACCTTGGACTGCGCGACGTCGTAGAGCTTGCCAGTGCGCTTGAAGGCACTAATCGCATTGCGCCTAATTGGGCAAGCAGCGTCAGTACCCAATACGCCGCGCTGCGAGCGGGCGATCTGGCGCGAACGGGCACGATGGTGGATGCTTTGTTCCGCTCGCTCTTGGCGGACATGTTGCCGGTTCAGGCCATGCGAGCCGGAGGGCTATGGGCCTTGAAGCTGATGCCTGAACTGCGCCGCCGGGCATTTACCCTGGGCATGGGTCAGCGCTGAAAAGAAAAGGCCCGGTTTCCCGGGCCTGTTTATCATCTTGCCTTACTGAGCGGCCGGTTCCGCAGGAGCTTCAGCGGCTGGGGCCTCGCCTTCAGCCGGAGCCTCGCCATTGTCAAGCTGCCGGCGCAGTTCTTCGGCTCGGTCCTGCAGCACCTGCTCAAGGGCGTTTTCGCCTGATGTTTCCTGACGGAACTGATCGAAGGTCAGCGAAGCGTCACCATCATAAGCTGCAGTGAAACCGGCCAGCGTGATGTCGATGGTCAAGTCTTCATTCTGGCGGTTCTTGGCCGTGAGCTTAAGCGTGCTGCCCTTCTTGAGCGAGTCGACATATTGCTCATTGATCACCAGCTGTGTCGCGCAAGACGTCGGGTCGCACAGCATATAGGGCACACGTACAGGTTTGGAGCCGTCGATCTGCCAAGTCAGGCCAAATGGCAGCAAAACGCCCAATGGCACTGCCGCAACGGCCAGCAAACGCGATTCCTGACCCGGATCGTCACGCAGCAGGAACGATCCCAAGAACTGGCCGTTCGCCAAAACCACCTGGCGCATGATGCAGGCTTCCTGGCCATCAGGAAGCGGATCGCAAACCTTGAGCCAGTTCTGCCCTGGATTGGCCGAAGCAGCAGCAGCGCCTTGCGCCGGCGCTGCCGGGATCTCAGCGGCTGGAGCCTCCGGCGTCGGAGTTTCTTGTGCAAAGGCCGACAGCGGGGACAGCATGAGCGCGGCCACCGCTAAACCGGCGACGAGGGGTTTCCTGAAGTTCATAGAATATCCTTGGCTTCCTTGGCAGTCCCGGTGGTCAATACCACCATAAGATTTTGAACTGCCCTTCAAGTGCTGAAATCGGGCAATAACATGACCGATACATCTTGCCAAAGCATTATGGCAGGCAGGGTTATCGTGCCCATGCTCAAGCCGCATTTTCGGCCAGTTTTGCTAGGCGAGACAGGATCGCAGCAGTCCCCTTAAGGCGGTCATTTGCCTTTGGCCAGTTGCGGGCGAACACGAGTTTCTGATCGGGTTTGATCCGTACCTGGTTGGCCGGATCGCTGACCATGCGCACCAGCGCACCCGGATTGGGAAACTCATTGTTGCGCAAGGTCAGTACCGCGCCTTTGGGTCCGGCATCCACCTTTTCGACATTGGCCTGGCGGCAAAGCGCCTTGACCAAAATGACCTTGAGCAGCGCCTCGACTTCCTCTGGTAGCGGGCCGAAGCGGTCGATCAGTTCGGCGCCAGCCCCATCAATGTCGCGGATGTCGGTGAGATCGCCCAAGCGCCGGTACAGCTGCATGCGCAGCTGCAAATCGGGCACATAATGCTCGGGGATCATCACCGGCATACCCAGCGAAATCTGCGGGCTCCACTCGTTTTTGTCTTCGTAGTCCTCGTCGCCATTTTTAAGGTTGGCAACGGCCTCTTCCAGCATGGACTGGTAAAGCTCGTAGCCCACTTCGCGGATGTGGCCTGACTGCTCGTCGCCCAACAGATTGCCTGCACCACGGATATCCAGATCGTGGCTCGCCAGCTGGAAGCCGGCGCCAAGGCTTTCGAGCGACTGCAGCACGCCAAGCCGGCGCTCGGCCGTGTCGGTCAGCTTCTTGTCTGCCGGCACCGTGAACAGCGCATATGCGCGCGCCTTGGCGCGGCCGATGCGGCCACGGATTTGGTAAAGCTGCGCCAAACCGAAATTATCGGCCCGGTGCACGATCAAAGTATTGGCATTGGGTATGTCGAGCCCTGATTCCACGATGGTCGTCGCCACCAGCACGTCGAACTTGCCGTCATAGAAGGCGTTCATCAAATCATCAAGCTCGCCCGGAGCCATCTGCCCATTGGCAACGACATAGGAAACTTCGGGCACCTGAGTGCGCAGGAATTCGGCGATGTCCGCCTGATCCTTGATGCGCGGAACGACGTAAAAGCTCTGTCCGCCACGGTATTTTTCGCGCAGTAGCGCCTCGCGGATCGACAACGGATCGAACGGCGAGATGAACGTGCGGATCGCCAGGCGATCGACCGGCGGCGTGGCAAGGAGCGACAAATCGCGCACGCCCGTCAGCGCCAGCTGCAGCGTGCGCGGAATCGGCGTTGCCGTCAGCGTCAGCACATGGACATTGGCCTTGAGCTCTTTGAGGCGTTCTTTATGGCCCACTCCGAAGTGCTGTTCCTCGTCGATAATGAGAAGGCCCAGATCCTTGAACTTGATGGTCTTGCTGAGCAGCGCATGCGTGCCGACCACAATGTCAACCTGACCATCGGCGAGCCCCTCTTTGGTGGCCTTGAGCTCGGCCGAGCCCACCATGCGCGACGCCTGTCGCACGCGCACGGGCAGCCCGGCAAACCGCTCGGAGAAGGTCTTGAAGTGCTGGCGCGACAGAAGAGTCGTAGGCACCACGACGGCCACCTGCTTGCCGCTCAGCGCCACTGCAAATGCCGCGCGCAAGGCAACTTCGGTCTTGCCGAAGCCCACGTCGCCGCACACCAGGCGGTCCATCACGCGCCCCGAGGTCACATCATCGAACACCGCTTCGATAGCCGCCATCTGGTCCTCGGTCTCCTCATAAGGGAACCGCGCCGCGAACTCGTCATAGGCGCCCGGACTAATCTCCACCACATCGGCGCGCGTCAGCAGGCGGGCTGCAGCGATCTTGATCAACTGCTCCGCCATCTCGCGGATGCGTTTCTTCAGGCGTCCCTTCTTGGCCTGCCAGGCAACGCCACCGAGCTTGTCGAGCGTCGTATTGCCCTCGTCCGAGCCATAGCGGGTTAGCAGTTCGATGTTCTCGACCGGCAGGTAGAGCTTGGTGTCGCCACCATATTCAAGCTCCACGCACTCATGCGGCGCTCCGCCAGCCTCGATCACCTTGAGGCCCAAAAAACGCCCGATACCGTGGTCGACGTGGACCACCAGATCGCCCGCGGCGAGGCTCGCCGCCTCGGTCAGCGCATCGGAGGCTTTCTTCTTGCGCTGCGGCCGCAGGATGCGTTCGCCCAGAATGTCCTGCTCGCTTAGGACCACCAGATCTTTGGTTTCAAAACCAGTTTCGAGCGGCAGGACCACGAGCGACGTTGTAGCGGCACTCGTGGTTTCCGCATCACGCCAGTTTTCGGCCAGGCGCGGATTGGTCAGGCCGTGATCCTTGAGCACCTGCACCATGCGGTCCCGCGTGCCCGTGCTCCAGCACGCAACAATCGCCCGCCGCCCGCGCCGGCGCTCTTCCAGCAATCGATCAACAACCGCCTGGAACAAATTGGTGTCTTGCGCCAATCGCTCGGCGGCAAAACTGGGTGCAATCTGCCCGCCCGCATCATCGGACGCCTTGGTGCCGGGCGCCAGGAACTGGCTGAGCTGCACCACCGATGCTCCGGCCAGCGCATAGGGATGCTCGTCAACGGCATAAAGCAGTTCAGGCTTGATCGGCTTATACGGCGCCCCTGCCCCCGCAACCTTGGGTGCCATTCGCGCCGTTTCGCGCGCCTCGTAATAGTCGCGGATCTGCGTCACTCGGTCCGAGTAAGCCTCGGCCGCCTGCTCATCAAACACATAAGGCGCGTCCCCAACATAGGCCGCCAGCGTGTCGAGGTGCTCGTAGAAAAACGGCAGCCAGTGTTCCGTCCCCGAGTAGCGGGAGCCACCGCTCACCGAAGCGTAAAGCGTGTCGTCTACCGTATTGCCACCAAAGGCAGCCGTGTACCGTTGCCGAAAGCGACGGATTGTCTCCTCGGTCAGCACCACCTCGCTCATCGGCGTCAGGTCGACACGCTTGAGCCGCCCTGTGGTGCGCTGCGTGTCGGGATCAAAAGTCCGGATCGATTCGAGCTGGCTGCCAAAAAAGTCGAACCGCAGCGGGGCCTCGGCGCTCGCTGGATAAAGGTCCACCAACCCGCCGCGCACCGCATACTCGCCGCTTTCCCGGACCGTCGGCACGCGCAGATAGCCATTGTTCGCCGCCCAAGCGATCAGCTTTTCGCTGTCTACCACTCGGCCGGTCGCGGCCGAAAACGACATGGTCTCTACCACCTCCCGCGGCGGCAGGCGCTGGATCAACGCGTTCACCGCTGTCAGCACCACGGCGCCCTTGGTCCCGCTCGTCAGTGCCGCCAGCGTATTCATCCGCGCGGCAATGGTTACGTTGTTCGGGGACACGCGGTCATAAGGCAAACAGTCCCAGGCGGGCAGCGTCAGGACGGTATGCCCCGGCAACATGGCCGTCAGGATCTCGGCCATCCGCTGCAGCCGGCGTCCGTCGCGCGCCACAAAGACGATGCTTGCCGCATCATCAGGCGCAGCCTCGATCCGCTTCTGGATCAATTGCGCCAGCACCATAGGCTGCATGCCATCAGGTACATTGGCGATGGTGCGCGTCGGGCGCTGGGCTACGATCTCGTTCATTTCCCCACCCGCGCCTGATGATCGGCAATGACTTCAGCCAAAAACGCCTTGTCGATGTGATCGGGCGGCGTTTCCTGCCCCATCACCCATTTAAGCAATGGCGGATCTTCCTCGCTCATCAGCGCTTCGAGCCGGTCCAGCGCAGCATTGTCCATGCCTTCAGTGTGCGCGTCCATATAGGGCCCAAGCACCAGATCCATCTCCCGCGTTCCCCTGTGCCACGCACGGTAACGCAGCTTCTTGCGGCGCATGGAAATGTCTTCACCGGCAGTCATTTGACACACCATGATCCTGTTTGTTCTCGCTTTGGACGCAAGCTTTACGCGCATTAGATCGGCTTGTCAGCCCTTCACCATTACTCGTTGTCCTACATGCCCTCACCCATCACCTCGCTGTCCTCGGGCTTGACCCGAAGACCATTCGCCGCATGTGCTGCGCTTAGGGTGGCCCTCGGATCAAGTCCCAGGGCAGCGCTAGTGGTTGTGGCCTGAGGTACTCACCAATACTCTCCTGCCAAGGAGAATCGCCTCGTGTCCCGCCCGGAATCCTTGTCGCCGCTGTTTCGTTCCCTGCGCTCGATCAAGGGCGTGGGTGACAAGCTTGCCGCCTTGCTGACGCGCTACTTTGGCGCGCCTGAAGGACAAGAAGCGATTGCGCTCGACATCCTGATGCATATGCCTTCGGGGGTCGTGGACCGGCGTCGGCAGGTCGGCATCGCCGAGGCTTATCTCAACCAGATCGTGACGCTGAAGCTCCACATCGACCGGCACCAGCCACCTCCCAAAGGCAAGCCGCACATTCCGCACCGCGTCTTTGCCCATGACGAGACTGGCGACGTGCAGCTCGTGTTCTTCCGCGCGCAAGGCGGCTGGGTCGAGCGGGCGCTACCCGAAGGCGAAGAGCGCTTCGTTTCCGGCCAGATTGGCTTCTTCAACGGCGAAAAACAGATCACCCACCCCGACTACATCGTCGAGCCCGACAAGTTCGACACCCTGCCGCTGGTCGAACCGGTCTATCCGCTCACCCAAGGGCTGAGCTCCAAGGCACTCTCCAAGCTGGTACGCCAAGTCGTCGACAACATTCCGCCGCTGCCCGAATGGGCCAGTGAGCAAACCCTGCACCAGCGGAAATGGCCAACCTTCGCCCACGCCATGAAGTCCGTCCACCTGCCGGCCTCACCCGAGGAGGCCGAACTATGGGCCCCTGCCCGCATGCGCCTGGCCTATGACGAATACTTCGCCGGCCAGCTCACCCTGCAGCTGATCCGATCGACCATGGTCGCCGACCGGGGCATTGCCCGCGTGTTCACCGGCGAGATCACCGGACGAGTCAAACATGCCCTGCCCTTCTCCCTCACCGAGGGCCAGCAGAAGGCTGTCGACGAAATCCGCGCCGACCTCTCCTCGCCAGACCGCATGTCGCGATTGCTCCAGGGTGACGTGGGCGCGGGAAAGACCGTCGTCGCCCTCATGGCCATGGCCGCCATGGCCGAGAGCTCAGCACAATCCGCCCTGATGGCGCCGACAGAGCTGCTCGCCGCGCAGCATTTCAAGACGCTCAAGCCGCTCTGCGACCTGGCAGGCCTTGGCTGCGAACTCCTCACCGGCAAGATGGGTGCCGCCGAGCGCCGCGGCAAACTTGCTGGTATCGCGAGCGGCGAAACCACCATTGTCGTGGGCACCCACGCGCTGTTCCAGTCCGGCGTCGAATTCCAAGACCTCGGGCTGACAGTCGTCGACGAGCAGCACCGCTTCGGCGTGCATCAGCGGTTGGCCCTGTCCGACAAGGGCAAACACACCGACCTCCTGGTGATGACCGCCACGCCCATCCCCCGCACCTTGGTGCTCACCCATTTCGGCGACATGGAAGTCAGCATCCTTCGCGAGAAGCCGCGCGGTCGGCAGCCGATCGACACCGCCGTCCTCTCCATCGGCGACTACGACCGTGTCATTTCGCGGCTCCGCGCACGTCTCGACGAAGGCGCGCAGGCCTTCTGGGTCTGCCCGCTGGTCGAGGAAAGCGAACACCTCGACGTGGTCGCCGCTGAAGATCGCTTTGCCGAGTTGCAAAAGGTTTTTGGCGACCAAGTAGCCCTGGTCCATGGCCGCATGAGCGCCGCTGCCAAGCAAGAGGTCATGCAGCGCTTCTCCGCCAACGAGCTCAAGCTCCTCGTCGCTACGACCGTCATCGAAGTGGGCGTTGACGTGCCTAATGCCTCGATCATGATCATCGAACACGCCGAGCGCTTCGGCCTTGCGCAGCTACATCAACTGCGCGGCCGTGTTGGCCGCGGCTCACAACGCTCCGCGTGCCTGCTGCTTTACAAGGATCCCCTGAGCGAAACCGCCAAAGCCCGCCTAGACACCATCAAATCCACCGAAGACGGCTTCGAAATCGCTGAGCGCGACCTCGAACTGCGCGGCCAGGGCGACGTCCTCGGAACCCGCCAATCCGGTATGCCCGGCTACCGCCTCGCCGTTCCAGACGTCCACCGTCACCTCCTCGACTTCGCCCACGACGACGCCAAGAACCTTCTCGCCCGCAATCCCGGCCTGACCGGCCCCGAAGGCGAGGCAGCACGAACAGCCCTCTACTTGTTCCGCAAAGATCTAGCCATCCCGCTGATCCGAGCGGGCTGAGGCACGATGTATCCCCCAACGCACTTCCCTCGGACTTGATCCGAGGGCCGCCCTCAACGAGGCACAAGCTTCCAATGGTCCCCGGATCAAGTCCGAGGACAGCGCTGTGTGTTCGGCAAAAGAAAAAGCCTACTCCACCGTCACCGACTTAGCGAGATTACGAGGCTGGTCCACGTCCGTGCCCATGAACACCGCCGTATGATAGGCCAGCAACTGCACTGGAATACACGCCAAGATCGGGGCCACAAAGCTCGACACCTGCGGGATGACGATCACATCGGCTACGCCATGCCCCACCGTCCCAGCGCCCGCTGCGTCGGTGATGAGGATGATCTTGCCGCCGCGTGCCGCAACTTCCTGCATGTTGCTCAGCGTCTTGTCGACCAGCTCGTCCGATGGCGCCACGACAATTACCGGCATGTCCTCGTCCACCAACGCGATGGGACCATGCTTGAGCTCACCCGCCGCGTAACCTTCGGCGTGTATGTAGCTGATTTCCTTAAGCTTTAGCGCGCCTTCCATGGCGATCGGGAACATCGGCCCACGTCCTAGATAGAGCACGTCCTTGGCGCGACTCAGGCGCTTGGCGATGTCCATGATCTGCGATTCGGTGTTCAGCGCCTGCGATACTGCCGTCGGCAGATGCACCAGCGAGCGCACGAACTCGGCCTCCTGCTCCACCGTCAGCACGCCCCGCGCACGACCGGCTGCGATGGCGAGGCTGGCGAGTGCCGTCAGTTGCGCCGTCAACGCCTTCGTGGACGCTACGCCGATTTCAGGACCGCACAGAATGGGGAACACCACGCTTGATTCTCGAGCGATCGTCGACTCCAGCGTGTTTACCAGCGAAGCCACATGCTGGCCTTGCCCGGCGCAATAGCGCAGCGCCGCAAGGGTGTCTGCGGTTTCGCCCGATTGCGAGATGAACAGCGACAAGCCACCTTTTTCCAGCGGTGGCTCGCGATAGCGGAATTCAGACGCCACATCGATGTCGACGGGCAGCCGGGCATAGCGTTCAAACCAGTATTTCGCTACAGCGCCGGCCAGATAGGCGGTGCCGCAGGCGCTGATCGTCAAGCGGGTCAAATCGGCAAAGTCGAACGGCAGGGTTTCGCGTATCGCGACGTTTTCGGCACCCATGTCCACGTAATGGCTCAAGGTGTGCGAAATGGTCTCGGGCTGCTCGTAGATTTCCTTGGCCATAAAGTGGCGGTGATTGCCCTTGTCGACCAGCAAGGCCGAGGCCTGCGACACCTGCTGCTCGCGCTGTACGATGGCATCCTTGCCGTCGCGGATGGTCACGCCCTTCGGCGTAATCACCGCCCAGTCACCGTCTTCGAGATAGGTCAGACGCGAGGTAAACGGCGCCAGCGCCATGGCGTCGGAGCCCAGATACATTTCCGTCGTGCCATAGCCGATGGCAAGCGGCGCACCGTGGCGGGCTGCGATGAGGAGGTCATCTTCGCCCTTGAAAAGGAACGCCAGCGCGAAGGCCCCCTTGAGCTTTTTTAAGGTCCGTGCGACCGCAAGCTCGGGATCAGCGCCATTGGCCAATTCCCGGCTGGTCCAGAGCGCAACGGACTCTGTGTCGGTCTGCGTCTTTGGAAAATAGCCATCCTTGGCGAGGTCGGCGAGCAGTTCGCGGAAATTCTCGATGATACCGTTATGAACCACGGCCACGCGCTCAGTAGCATGCGGATGCGCGTTCTGCTCAGTTGGCGCGCCATGGGTCGCCCAGCGCGTATGGCCAATCCCAATCTGCCCACTGAGCGGCTCGAAGCTCAGCTTCTGCGCCAGATTGCCGAGCTTGCCCTCGGCCCGTCTGCGCGCAATGTCGCCGCCCTCGAGCGTTGCAACGCCGGCACTGTCATAGCCGCGATATTCCAAACGCTTAAGCGCATCCACAAGCCGCGTGGCGACCGGTGCGCTCCCGACAATTCCGACAATGCCGCACATGCTATTTTCCCTTTGACGCTTTCTTGGCGAGTGCCCGCTCGCGCACCTTGGGCGCATGGCCCGGCTTGTTCTCTTGCCGCGCCCGACCAAAGGCCACGGCGTCTGGCGGCACGTCCTCGGTGATGACGCTGCCGCTCGCGATTAACGCCCCTTTGCCAATCGTCACCGGTGCCACGAGCGCGCTGTTTGAGCCAAGAAACGCATTGTCGCCAACGACCGTGCGATGCTTGTTGTAGCCGTCGTAGTTGACGGTGATCACCCCCGCACCGACATTGACGTTCGCGCCGATGTCGGCGTCGCCAATATAGGTCAGATGGCTCACCTTGGCGCCCTTGCCGATCTCGGCCTTCTTGATCTCAACGAAATTGCCGATTTTGGCGCCTTCGGCCAAGTTGGCCTCGGGCCGCAAGCGGGCGAACGGGCCAACCGAAGCATTGCGCCCGATGTGCGCCCCTTCGATGTGGCTGAAGGCATGAATCACAGCGCCGGTTTCGATCACCACGCCCGGCCCGAACACCACATTAGGCTCAATCGTGACGTCCTGAGCAATTTGAGTGTCATACGAAAACCAGACGCTGGCCGGATCCTTGAGCGTCACGCCCGCCTTCATGAAGTCCTCGCGCCGGACCTCCTGAAACAGCGCTTCGGCCCGCGCCAGCTGCGAGCGATCATTGACGCCCATGACGTCATTTTCGGGCGCTATGCCGTAGCCGACCTTCTTGCCCGCCGCGTTGGCGAGACCAACCAAATCCGTGAGGTAGTATTCGCCCTGCGCATTGTTGGTTTCGACCTTATCGATTAGGTCGCGGAACACTTCGGCGCGGAACGCCAAAATACAGGCGTTGCAAAGCCCAATCTGCCGCTCGGCGTCCGTCGCATCCTTATGCTCGCGGATCGCCAGCAAGGTTTCGCCATCGGTAATGAAACGGCCGTAGCCCGTGGGGTCCTTCGGCTCGAACCCCAGGATGGCAACGTCCAGCCCGGCATCGAGTCGATCCAACACGACGCGGAAGTTCTCGCCCCGAAGCAGCGGGTGATCGCCATAGACGACCGTCACATAGCCAGTCGCATCCTTGAACAGATCGCGCGCCATGGACGCGGCATGTGCCGTTCCCTTGGCCTCGCTCTGTTCAAAATGCACGATGTCCGAATGCATCTTGCTGATAGTTTGCCGGATCGCATCATGTTTGGGCCCTGTCACCAGCGCGATCTTCGTCGAGCCAGCCTCGCGCGCTGCCCGCGCCACATGCCCCACGATCGGCATGCCACCAACAGGATGCAAAACCTTGGGCGTTGCCGATCGCATGCGGGTCCCTTCGCCCGCCGCAAGGATGATCGACAGCAGTTCAGTCATGGTCTTCTCCGGTTGGCACGTTTAGCGGTGCCCGTTTACACAGATTTATGGCAGGTAAGAGTTGGCGAATGCCTAATCTGACCGGCATGGTTCGATCTAGTCGTTTATTTGATTCGAATGCGACGCGAGGGAACGCCGGCGTGGCCAGGGCATCGGAACAGTTTCGGCAATCGGACGCAACGGTCTGGGGCATCGTCGCCCTCGTGAGCTGCGGCATCGCCGTCATGGGCGCCAATATCTCTGCGATCGTGCCGTCTAGCATCCTGGGTGGTCTGCACCGTACGCGTATCGAAGGCGCTTCGCTCGAGCAGTTGCGGCTGCAAGTAGCTGATCTGCGCCAGCAGTCGCTGGAGCTCAAACGCGAGAACGGCCAGTTGCTCACCCGTTTTGCGCTAGAAGAACAACAAGCCAACGAAGTCGTGCAACGCGTCGGCGCGCTCGAGGTCAGCTTGCCACGGCTTCTCGAGGGTTTGCCGGAGGGCCCGGCCGTTGACCGCTCGACGATCACCTCCTCCATCGGGCAGGATCAGGCGCTGGTTTATGAAACCGAGGGTGGATCCGTTGCCATCCGCCAGCGGCCAATGCTCGAAGCGCAGCAGCCGGTTCAACAACCTTTGCCCGTCGCGCCACCCAACCAAGTTGCAGCCCTGACACCAGCCGAGCCCATGGGGTTCGGCGTGGCTCTCGGCACGCCGGTCGCGCCCGAGCAGGCCGAAAGTACATGGCGCGATTTGTCCATGAAGCTTGGGCCGCTTCTGTTCGGCCTCAGCCCGCGGCTGGCCGATGAAGCCGACAGCGCAAACAAGCGGATCATGGTTGGGCCGCTCAATCAATTGTCCGAAGCGACAGCGCTGTGCGGCAGGCTGGAGCGTGTGTCCATCTCGTGCATGCCCATGCCGTTTACCGGCACACCTCTCGAAACACCCCCTGCGGCGCAATAGCGGTTGACAGCGGAGGCTGGCTGGCTATGTTCCGCCGCGACGCTCCAGGCGTCGGCTTTGGTTACGTGCCGGTAGCTCAGTGGTAGAGCATTCGACTTTTAATCGAATGGTCGAGGGTTCGACCCCCTCCCGGCATACCAAATTCTTTTCCCATCAAAGCGAGCCCTTCCGGTGTCACAGGACAGCATCGATCTCCTCAAGGTGCTCGCGGCCACGGTTCTGGTTTTCGCTCTTGGGACGCTGGTGATGCTCTATGTCATCTTCGGCCTGTCCCAGTATGGCGCCGACCTGCCGATGATCGGCTCGCTCCCGCTCACCGCGCCACCCGAGATGGTGCCGTTGCTTGCCAATACCCAGTTGTTTGCGACGCTGGCTGCGGCGCATGTCACGGCGATGGGCCTGGCCCTGCTGATCACCAGCCAGACCGTCGATATGGCGCTGCTGATAACCTCCAAGGCGGTGACGGTGGTCATCACGGCTTTGATTGGCTTTGCTGGCGGGCACATGATCTTTCTGCAGCTCAACGAGAAGACCGCGCTGAATTTTCAGGCGCTAACGCCCACGCTGATTGCGCTGGCAGCATTCCTCGTGCTGTCGAGCGTCGTCGGCATCCAGAGCCTGCGTCAGTTGGGCAATTTGCGATTTGTTATAGCCATCGGACTGATCCTGATCGGGCCGATGCTGCTGATGTGGCTTTGATGCAATTACCACTCGCTTTTCCAAACAAGAAGGCCGGGATCACTCCCGGCCTTCTTCTTATTCCTTATCAGCAGTCGCCTTTGGCTTCTTCGGCTTCGGCAATGCCTTTGGCTTGGCTGGGCGCGGCGGAACCGCGATCAGTTCAAGCTTGGCGTCCTGACCTTCGCCAACAACGGCCACGGTCACCGTGCCGCCGTTGACGAGTTCGCCAAAGAGCACCTGGTCAGCCAGAGGCTTCTTGATGTGCTCCTGGATCACGCGGCCCAGCGGGCGCGCACCCATGCGTTCATCATAGCCGCGTTCGGCCAGCCAATCGGCGGCTTCAGGCTGCAGCACGATCGTGACACCACGTTCGGCCAGCTGGCCTTCGAGCTGGAGAACGAATTTCTCGACAACGCGACGGACCACTTCGCGTGGCAGCGGCGCAAACGAGATGATCGCATCCAGGCGGTTGCGGAATTCCGGCGTGAAGGTGCGGTTGATCGCCTCTTCGTCGTCGCCCTGTTCGCGCTTGCGGCCAAAGCCGATCGGGCTGCGCGCCAGTTCCTGAGCGCCCACATTGGACGTCATGATCAGGATCACATTGCGGAAGTCCACAGACTTGCCGTTGTGGTCCGTCAGCTTGCCATGGTCCATCACCTGCAACAGGATGTTGTAGAGATCCGGATGCGCCTTCTCGATTTCGTCGAGCAACACCACGCAGTGCGGATGCTGATCCACGCCATCGGTCAGCAAGCCGCCCTGGTCAAACCCGACATAGCCCGGAGGGGCACCGATCAGGCGCGACACGGTGTGCCGCTCCATGTATTCGGACATGTCGAACCGCAGCAGTTCCACGCCGAGCGTATCTGCGAGCTGCTTGGCGACTTCGGTCTTGCCGACGCCGGTTGGGCCGGTGAACAGGTAAGAGCCGATCGGCTTTTCGGGTTCACGCAGGCCGGCACGGGCCAGCTTGATCGCTGATGTCAGCGCGATGATCGCCTGGTCCTGGCCATACACCACCGTCTTGAGGCTCTGCTCAAGGCCGGACAGCAGTTCGGCATCGGACTTGGTCACCGTCTTTGGCGGGATGCGCGCGATGGTCGCGATCGTGGCTTCGATGTCTTCCACGTCGATGATCTTCTTGCGCAGATCCTCGGTCACCAGCATCTGCGAAGCGCCAGTTTCGTCGAGCACGTCGATTGCCTTGTCGGGCAGCTTGCGGTCGTTGATATACCGCGCGCTCAGCTCCACCGCAGCCTTGAGGGCATCGTCGGTGTACTTGATCTTGTGGAACTCTTCGAAATAGGGCCGCAGACCTTTAACAATCTCAATGGCGTCCGGAATGGTCGGCTCGTTGACGTCGATCTTCTGGAAGCGCCGGACCAGGGCCCGATCCTTCTCGAAGAACTGGCGATATTCCTTGTAGGTCGTCGAGCCGATGCAGCGGATCGCGCCCGAAGCCAAAGCGGGCTTCAGGAGATTCGAAGCATCGAGCGCACCGCCGGATGTCGCGCCAGCACCGATCATGGTATGGATTTCGTCGATGAACAGCACCGAATTGGGGAGCTTTTCAAGCTCCTTCATCACGGCCTTCAGGCGTTCCTCGAAGTCACCGCGATAGCGGGTGCCGGCCAGGAGCGAGCCCATGTCAAGTGAATAGATTACCGCTTCCTTGAGCACTTCAGGCACATCGCCTTCGACGATCTTGCGGGCAAGACCTTCGGCGATGGCCGTCTTGCCGACGCCGGCGTCACCCACATAGATGGGGTTGTTCTTGGAGCGGCGGCACAGCACCTGGATGGTGCGGCGCAGTTCGGCATCCCGCCCGATCAGCGGATCGATCTTGCCGGCGCGAGCTTTCTCGTTGAGGTTGACGCAGAAATCGGCAAGAGCCGAGCTCTTCTTGGCTTCCGCCCCGCCTTCCCCTTGATTGTCGCCATCTTCGGCACCACGCACCTTGCGCTCCTCGCTGGGACCGGACTTGGTGATCCCGTGGCTGATGAAATTGACCGCGTCCAGCCGGCTCATGTCCTGCTGTTCGAGGAAATAAGCGGCGTGGCTTTCGCGTTCCGCAAATATTGCAACGAGCACGTTGGCCCCGGTGACCTCTTCGCGCCCAGAGCTCTGGACGTGGATCACCGCACGCTGGATCACGCGTTGGAAAGCCGCTGTCGGGCGGGCATCCTGCCCGTTGGCAACAATCAGGCTGTCCAGTTCTTCATTGATGAAATCTTCAAGATCGCTCTTGAGCGCATCTACATCGACATCGCAGCCGGTCAGCACGGCGATCGTTTCACGGTCGTCGGTCAGGGCCAGCAGCAGGTGTTCGAGCGTAGCGAACTCGTGGTTGCGCTCACGCGCCAGGTTCATCGCCTGATGCAGAGCCTTTTCAAGTCCGCGGGAAAATGAGGGCATATGATGTTCCTATTGCTTTTCCATCACGCATTGCAGCGGATGCTGGTTTTTGCGTGCCGTATCCATGACTCGGGTGACCTTGGTCTCGGCCACTTCGTACGGATATACGCCGCACTCACCCACCCCCTTTTGGTGTACGTGCAGCATGATCTGGACGGCCTCTTCACGCGACTTGTTGAAGACGTCCTGTAGAACGAGAATGACGAACTCCATCGGCGTGTAGTCGTCATTGAGGAGCAGCACCCGATAAAGGTTCGGGCGCTTGGTTTTGGGACGGGTCTTGGTGATCGTCCCGGTTTCGGTTCCACCCTTGCCGTCGCCTTTGTTCGGTTCATCCCCCTTCGGCCCGGCATTGGCAGGCACCGGCACCAGACGCAGCGCGGCTGGGGCCTCTCCGTTCAAAGCGAGGAGGTCGTTGGTAATCATTGGGCGAACATCTGTCGTAAAACGAAGCAGCATGGTGAGGACCATTATGTAAGCAAAAGTTCGCCGCTGTTAAGGGGCATTGCATCCCGAATTTGTGAGCGGTGAATGGAGGGGAATGGCGGAACCAAACGGCGCGATTTGCAGAGGCTTGGTTCGCATCAAAGATGGTGCATGAGGCGGTGATGTCAAGGCGGCTTAGCCGCCGTGGTACGCACCTTACCCATCCACGATGTCATCCTGGCAAAGGCCGGGATGACACTGCGTTTGTAGAACTATCGCGATCACTCTTGTGGAGCCACTCACCACGGGCCTTTCGCCTCCCTCCCCCTTGAGGGGAGGGAACGAGGGAGGGGGTCGTTTGGGTAGTCACCGAAGGACCCCCTCCCCGGCCCTCCCCTCAAGGGGGAGGGAGGGCATACAATCGAAATCTGCTATGAACCCTCACGCCACCTCGCCGGCCATCTCCGCAAAGAACTCCTCCGGCCCATCGACCTCCTTGAGTCGCCTGCCCTCGATCACCAGGAACCGGCTCCCCAGCCCGCGCACGAAACTGCGATCATGCGACACGAGAATGCACGTCGCCCAATGCGTCAGGATCTCTTCCTCCAGCCGCTCCTGCCCGGGAATGTCCACATGGTTGGTCGGCTCATCGAGCAAGTAAAAATTGGGCTGCAGCAGCCGCATGGCGAGTAGACCAAGCCGCGCACGCTGGCCGAACGACAACTGGCCGATCGGCCGATCCTGCTTCTCCAGCGGGAAACCCGCTGCGGCGAGCAGGCTCTTGCTCCTCTGGTCGCCTTCGTTGAACGCCCCTGTAATGTAATCGAGCGGGGAGCGCTTGTCGGGCAGGAAGCTCATGGCCTGGTCAACATAGCCTGGCACGAGTTGCGGGCTAATGCGGACGCCTGCCGTGTCCGTCCCGGTCATGGCGCGGTGCAACAGGCCCATAAACTGCGACTTGCCTGTCCCGTTGCGCCCCAGGATCACCAGCCGGTCGCCCTGGAAGATGTGGAGCTTGTCGATTCTGAACAGCTTGTCACCGGCGGGCGTCGTGACGTCGACATTGTCGATCGCGACCATCACCTTGGCCTGTGCGCCGCTATTGCCCAGCTTGATCTCGCCACTGCGTTCCTTATGCAACGACAATACCGAAGTCTCGATCTTCTCGGCGCGCTCACGCAGATATTTGGATTTGACCACAAGGAGGTCGCTGCCCGAATTGATACCGATATTGGTGAGCTTGGCCGCTTGCTTGCGCAGGCGGCTAACTTCCTTGAGGTCCCGCTCACGCTTGGCTTCGGCGGCTTCGTCGGCCTCCGCCAGGGCAATCCGAGCCTTACTATAGGGCAGCGCAAAATAGTGGGACTGGTCGGGCCGTAGGAACAGCGTGTGGTTCGTGGTGGCATCGAGGAACTCGCGGTCGTGGCTGGCGATCACCACCGGGATGTTGCGAGCCGCCTCGCGGATCCATTGTTCCAGTTGCACCAGCTTACCCAGATCCAGATGGTTGTTTGGCTCGTCCAGCAGCAGGGCATCGGGTTGTCCGACCCAGCAGCGCGCAATCAGGGCAATGCGTTGCCATCCACCGCTGAGTTCCGTCAGCTTGCGGTGGCGCATGGCGTCCGGGGTCCGGAACTCATCCAGCACCACATCGACGCGCCAGCTGTCGGTCTCACGATCGGCGGCGGGCAGCGCCTCCAGCACGGCGTGGTGGAAAGTCAGTCCCATGCTCGCCGACGGCATCTCCTGCTCGACATACCCCACCTGCAGGCCACGGGAACGCACGATGTCGCCGGCAGTGAGTTCCCCCTGCCCGGCCATGGCCTTGAGCAGTGTTGTCTTGCCGCGGCCATTGCCTGCAACAAGGCCGACGCGGTCGCCATCGCCGATGACGAAGTTCAGATTGCTGAAAAGTGTGTCAGTGGCCACAAGGCCGGCATTGCGGAGGCTGATCGAGCCCATCTTTTTCTCACGGAGTGCGGCGCCTGCCGTGCAGTGCGCCAGAGCCATCTAAAGGGCGGCTGAAGCAAGCGCTCAGACCGCCACGAAGGGCAAACCGGAATGGAAAAGACAGGAAAAACGTCCGTACCAGGTCCTGGTCAGCCCTGCAGCTTGTGCCACAGGGCATGGACGGGGCCACGGGAACGGTGTTCGAACATCGCTGTCATCGGACCCTCCCTCTGCTTGGTGCTAGCCAAGATTGAGCCATAGCCAAACCCGCCGCGAAAAGCAATTCGCAGCAGGGTCAGACCAAATAGAAAAAGGCAGACACGAGAAGCAATGCCCCAAAACGCGGGACTGTCAGGCTGGCCAGCCGGTACGCAATACCAATAAACCCGGCTTGCGGCCAATCTCTGACGGCGGTCGAACTTGGCGAAATCTGATACGCAGAACTAAGATTTCGTCCGGCTCGCATACGGCAACTCCAAACAAAAACCGTATGTCCACTGTTGTAGCGGAGCGCATTTAAGAAAGTGCTTTCAAGAAGCAAACGGAACGTAAACTTGTCGCCCGATCTTGGGACGGTTCTGTTCCGATCCTGCATCAGCGCAGGCGGCGCTCGCCCTCGATCCGCCCGGTGCAGAAATTGAATTCAAGCAGGTATACTGCGCCGTTGCGCGTGGCGCGAACTTGCACATGATCCTCTCTAGGGACGTTCAATGCTATATTGTCGTAACCTTCATCAGCGACCGCATCGCGGATCTGCCGGTCGGTCATGCAAATTGCCCGTTCGGGTTCGCGTGGAAAAAGATCACCAGGCTCGTCGCCAAAAAAGATGCCGAAGTTCTGCGCATGGGTGGGAGCCACGGAAATCGTGAGCACCAGCGTGAGGGCTGTCGCTAGAATTCGCATTTAAGGCTCCTCAACACCTATATGACAATCTCAAGGGTAACAGTCTGCTAACGTAAACGCGTGGTTGGTGGGTCAGTTGCTAAGGCGGGGGAAAGCCGGTCACAGGCAGTTTTGCGGCATTCCTGCTGCACTATGATAGAACACGCCCCTCGCCCGATTCGGGTACGAAAGCGGAACATTCATGTCGCAAGCAGATGATCTTTTCGGCGGCTCCATTGAAGCCGAACCGCAGCTCGCCAAGCCCAAGGCGCCCAAACCGGCGCCGGCTTCGGCGAGCCCGGCTGGATCGTACACCGCCGCAGATATTGAGGTCCTGGAAGGGCTTGAGCCCGTTCGCCGTCGCCCGGGCATGTATATCGGGGGTACCGACGCCAATGCCCTGCACCACCTCTTTGCCGAGGTGATCGACAACTCCATGGACGAGGCCATCGCCGGCCATGCCACGCGCATCGAAGTGCATGTCGGCGCCGACGGCTATGTCACCGTTTCCGACAACGGCCGCGGCATGCCCGTCGAGCCCCATCCCAAGTTCCCTGACATGTCGACGCTGGAACTGGTTATGACCAAGCTCCATGCCGGCGGCAAGTTCGACTCCAAAGCCTATGAAACCTCGGGAGGCCTGCATGGCGTGGGCGTTTCAGTGGTCAACGCCTTGTCCGATGACCTGGTCGTCGAGGTGGCGCGCGATCAGACGCTTTATCGTCAAACCTATTCGCGCGGCATCCCACAGAGCAAGGTGGAAGTTGTTGGCCGGGTGAACAATCGCCGCGGGACAACCACCCGCTTCCATCCTGACGCGCAGATTTTTGGCGAAACGGCGCATTTTTCCGCGGCGCGCCTGTTCCGCATGACACGCGCCAAGGCCTACCTCTTCGGGGGCGTGGAACTGCGCTGGAGCTGTGACGAAAGCCTGATCACCGATGATGCACCGGCTAAGGCCGTCTTCCATTATCCCAATGGCCTCAAAGACTTCATGGCAGCACGCATAGAGGGCGAGACGCGGATCGTGGATGAGCTGTTCGCCGGCAGTCACGGCAAGCCGGGCACGCACGGCGCTGTCGAATGGGCCATCGCTTGGACCTTAGGCGACGGCGGCGTTTCCTCGTATTGCAACACCGTGCCCACCCCTGATGGCGGAACGCACGAGGCCGGCCTGCGGCTTGCTTTGCTGCGGGGCCTCAAAGGCTATGCCGAACTGACCAAGAACAAGGCCGCGGCAATCCTTACGGCCGAGGACGTCTTTGCCCATTGCAGCGCGATGCTGTCAGTGTTTGTGCGCGAGCCGGAATTCGTCGGCCAGACCAAGGACAGGCTGGCGTCTGGCGAGGCGACGCGCATCGTCGACACAGCCCTGCGCGACGCATTCGATCATTGGCTGGCGGCTTCGCCGAACCAGGCGGGCAAGCTGCTGGACTGGGCCGTTGAACGTGCCGAAGAGCGGCTTCGTCGTCGTAAGGAAAAGGAAATCGATAGGGCAAGCGCCACGCGCAAGCTGCGCCTGCCCGGCAAGCTTGCGGACTGTACGCAGACGGCGGCACAAGGGGCGGAGCTCTTTATCGTCGAAGGCGACTCGGCTGGGGGCAGCGCCAAGCAGGCGCGCAACCGGCAGAGCCAGGCCGTACTGCCCCTACGCGGCAAGATCCTGAACGTGGCCGGGGCCAGCCGCGAAAAGATGCAAGCCAGCCAGTTGATTGCAGACCTCATCCAGGCTCTTGGTTGCGGTACGCGGGACCGGTATCGCGACGACGATTTGCGCTACGACAAGATCATCATCATGACCGATGCTGACGTCGACGGCGCACACATCGCATCATTGCTGATGACATTCTTCTTCCAGGAAATGCCCAAGCTCATCGATGGCGGTCACCTTTACCTCGCCCTGCCTCCACTTTACCGCATCACGCAAGGCGGCAAGACGCTTTATGCGCGAGACGATGCGCATAAAGATGAGCTGATGAAGACCGAGTTCACTGGCAAGGCGAAAGTTGATATCACCCGGTTCAAGGGCTTGGGGGAGATGCCTTTCGCGCATCTTCGCGAAACGACAATGTCGCCAAAGTCACGCACATTGCTGCAGGTCAAGGTTCGGGACGATATCGACGCAACCCGGATCAGTGTTGACCGGCTGATGGGAACAAAGCCCGAAGCACGCTTCGACTTCATTCAAGAAAACGCGGCCTTCGTTACCGATCTCGACATCTGACATCTTGATCGGCGCCAGTTAAGCACAAAATTGGCAAGACCGTTGACAGACAAGGCCTTTGCGCTATGGTCCGCGCCGCTGGAGCAATTCCGGCTGGACGGCTGCTTTTTCTTGGAACAGTCCGCCTTTGCTGAAGCTGCCTCAGGGCCATTCCGCCGTTCCTGCACTTGCTGCATCCCGTCAGGTGGCCACCCAGTTCGCGGGCGCGTTGGCGTATCTGCATGTTATGCCCGCAACTGCCGACCCGGTGTACCGTTCGAATGGCTCGAAACGGAACTGGCCCCGGGCAGCCTTAAGTATTTGGATTACCAGATTTGACTGACGATTTTTCCGGGCTTGGCCTTTCCACCAAAGTAACCGATGCGGTTATCTCAGCTGGATACACCACGCCGACTGAAATTCAGGCGCAGGCCATTCCCCATGTGCTTCAAAAGAAGGACATCATCGGCATTGCCCAAACCGGCACCGGCAAGACGGCTTCATTCGTGTTGCCCATGCTGACGCTATTGGAGAACGGCCGGGCCCGGGCGCGCATGCCGCGCACGCTCATTCTAGAACCGACGCGCGAACTCGCGGCGCAGGTTTCCGAAAATTTCGAAAAGTACGGCAAGAACCACCGGATCACGATGGCGCTGATTATCGGCGGTGTTTCATTCGAGGACCAAAACAAGAAGCTAGACCGGGGCGTAGACGTCTTGATCGCCACTCCAGGCCGGCTGCTCGACCAAATTGACCGGGGCAAGATCATGCTGAACGGTGTTGAAATCCTGGTCATCGACGAAGCCGATCGCATGTTGGACATGGGCTTTATCGACGATATCGAGAAGATCTGCTCGCGCCTGCCGCCACGCCGCCAGACCATGCTTTTCTCTGCAACGATGGACGGTCAAATTGAGAAGCTCACCAAGAAGTTCCTCAAAGAACCTGTGCACGTGCAGGTTTCACGAACGGCATCGACTGCAGAAACGATCGTCCAAAAGCTAGTGAAGGTATCGTCCAAACCGGAGGACAAGCGCTCGGCGTTGCGGGACCTGATTCGCTCGGCTGAAGGGCTGACCAACGCCATTATCTTCTGTAATCGCAAGCGCGACGTAGCGACTCTGGCCCGTTCGCTAGAGCGGCACGGCTTCAGCGCCGGAGCCCTGCATGGCGACATGGATCAAAAAAGCCGCACCGAAACACTGGATGCATTCAAGAACAATCGCCTTACCTTGTTGGTGGCAAGTGACGTTGCAGCGCGGGGCCTTGATATCCCAGCCGTGAGCCATGTCTTCAATTTCGATGTTCCGGTTCACGCGGAAGATTATGTTCACCGCATCGGTCGTACAGGCCGTGCCGGCCGCTCGGGTGCGGCCTACACGCTGGTCGCGCCTGCTGACGGCAAGCATCTAGATGCTATTGTAAAGCTCATCCAAAAACCGATCGACTGGCTCGACGCTCCGGCGACCCCGGTAGTGGAAAGCAGCGGCAAGGAACAGCCAGCCCGACTGTCACGGAGCCGTCGCGGCGGTGCTCGGACACGTCCTGTGACGGAGGCCGAGAGCCAAGAAGTAAGCGACTCAATCCCGCCAGTTGAACCGGTTGCTGCCTCCGAACCCGTCAAAGCACCGGAACGAGGCAGTCGCCCGCAACGGCAGCGTTCGCGCCGTCCGGCAGAAACCGTGCAGGCGGACAATCCCGATACAGGCAACTCGCCCTTCGGCAATGACGGACCAATACCAGCATTCCTGCTACGACCAGTGCGCCTTGCCAGCTAAGTGCTTTACCAAATATGCTGTGTGCCCAATCACCACGCAGTGATAATGGTATTGTATTCGTTAACTACCCGAAGGTAATCATTCCTTGGGGCTGGTGATGCGTAAAGTCGCATCGCTGATTCCGCATGTCGACGCATGAGGGACGCTAGTGTCGGAGCAGGAATACAAACGAGCGCTTGGCTACGCCAACGCCGCTTTTGACCTTATGAGGCGCAGCAGTATTCCGCCTTATCCGCAGTTCTATGAACTTTTGTACACCTATTCTACTGGTGTTAATCCTGGTCTTAACAGCCGGATCAACGCAATCTTCCGTGATGGAGGAACGCCTGACATTGGTTTGGCTGAAGCGCTCTATAATGAGTTTCTGAAGTCCGATGTGCAGGACCGGATGACAGACGTCTCCGAGCGTATGCACGCCCGTATTGAGGCCGTGCACGAAGCAATTGACCAGGCAATGACAAGCGCACAGAGCTATTCTGGTTCGCTTAAAGCTGCCGCTGGCGACCTGCAGTCCGACATATCCGTATCGGCGATCCGCGAGCTTGCCAAACAATTACTAGTAGAAACGCGTCAGATGCAGGAAACCAACCTGTCTCTTGAGGGGAAGCTGCAGGCGTCTCGGGAAGACATTGCAGGGTTGCAACGTGATCTCGACGACGTACGCCGCGAGTCTATGCTCGATCCGCTTACGAAGATTGCCAATCGCAAAAGCTTCGACGAGGGACTTGGGCAGGCTATCGAGGAGGCTCGCGACAGCGGCTCCCCGCTTAGCCTTATCATTGTCGATATAGATCACTTCAAGAATTTCAACGACAGCTATGGCCACCAAACGGGTGATCAGGTGCTCAGGCTCGTTGCGATGACTCTCAAATCCAACATAAAAGGCAAAGACCTTGCAGCGCGCTATGGCGGCGAAGAGTTCGTCGCCGTCTTGCCATCGACCGATCTCGCGGGCGCGGTGATCGCTGCAGAAAACATCCGCAAGGCAATCCAAGCCAAAGAATTGCTCAAGCGTTCGACTAATGAAAAACTGGGGCGGATCACTGCGTCCTTCGGCGTAGCCGCGTTTCATTCGGAGGACACCGCAGGATCGCTAATCGAGCGGGCGGACCGGTGTCTTTATGGCGCAAAGCGTTCGGGCCGCAACCGTGTGGTCAGCGAACAAGAGCTCGCTAAAGTACTCGAAAAGATCAACGCAGACGCCAACGCGGCCTAGTTGGCGGGCTTCAGTTCCACGCCCAAGCCTTCGAACATTCTCCAGTAGTCTGGGTAGGTCTTGCCGGTGCAGGCGGGGTCCATGATCGTAATGCCGGAGATCTTCAATCCTGCGAGGGCAAAGCTCATCGCGATGCGATGGTCGTGATAGGTCTGGATACGCGTGAGTTGATTGCGGCCCGCGAGCTTGCGGCCAAGATCGGGATCGGAAGCGACGAGGAGATCGTCGCCCTCTTCCGTGCCCAAGCCCGGCAAGATGCGCGACAGCTCATTGGCGACGGCCCTGATGCGGTCCGTTTCCTTGACGCGCAGATTGCCGATGCCGACGAACCGCACGGGCGTGTTGTTGAAGGCGGCAAGCACGGCCAGCGTTGGAACAGCGTCCTGCATTTGGGAGCCGTCGATGATTGCAGGCATGTTCGGAAACTGAGCGATAACGACCTGCGCCGCGGCATCGGGCTGGGTAAACGCATCTGGGGCCACGCCGAGGTCGATCTTGCCGCCCGTTAGCATCTCTGCACCCCAGAGATAGGTGGCAGCCGATGCGTCCGGCTCGATGGCAAAGTCCGTCGCGTTATAACGGGTTGGCTGCACCAGCCAGGCTCCGGGCCCTGCCTGTTCCACCAAAGCGCCGAAACTGCGCATGGCGGCCAAGGTAAGATCGACATAACCTCGCGCGCCGATGTCAGTGCCGGATAGTGCCACCTGGATGGGGCCGCTGCCCATAGGCGCCGCCATCAGGAGCGCTGAGACGTACTGGCTCGACAAGCGGGCGTCGATCTCGACGCGACCACTCCCGAAAGTGCCATTGCCATGTACCCTCACGGGCGGGCAGTTGGTCGGGCTATCGACGTCGATACCCAAGGATTGGAGGGCCTGCACAAGGGGGCCGATCGGGCGAACCCGCATTTCGGCGTCGCCGTCCACCACTACCTCACCCTGCACCGTTGCAACGGCCGCAGTCAGGAAACGAGTCGCCGTGCCGGCATTGCCGAGGAACAATGGTCCATCAGGTTGCTGCAACTGACCACTACTGGTCACCACAAAGCTCGTCGCATCGGGCTCGTCTACGCTCACGCCCATTTGGCGGAGAGCGGCGGCCATCAGGGTTGTATCCTTGCTCTTGAGGGCGCCGGTAAGCCGGCTTGTTCCTTGCGCCAGAGCTGCCAAGAGCAGCGCCCTATTGGTTATGGACTTGCTGCCTGGAGGCGACACTCGACCAACGAGAGGATGAGACGGCGGAACAATGGTAAGGGCCGCAGGCAAGGCGGTCATGGCGCAACTCGACAGGGGTGAGGCAGACCCCTGCCCCTTAGGCTAAATGCCTTGCGCGTGCAACGGCTGTCAGGCGGTGGCGCGCGCGTCGGCTATAGCCTTGAGGTCGGCGGCTTTGAGCGTAACGCTCTCGCCGCAACCGCACGCGCCAGTCTGGTTCGGGTTCCTGAAGGTGAAACCCGCGCTCATCTTGGCGGTCTCGAAATCCATAACCGTGCCCAAAAGGTACATGGTGGCTTTTGGATCGACCCAGACATTGACGCCCTTATCGGTCACGTGGTCATCGCCCTTTACCGGCTCTGCGACGTAATCCATGGTGTAAGACACACCAGCACAGCCGGCGTTCTTGATGCCCACACGTAGCCCGATGACCGGCTTTTCCGAGTCTTCGATGATCTCGGTGATGCGCTCGGCGGCAGCATCGGTCAGGGACATGATCTTGAAGGCCATAGGGCACCCATGAATATCGGCGTTTCACGATATATAAGGTGAAACGCCCCTGATTACCACCAGTTCAACGCAACTTGCGCTTCTTCGCTCATGCGGGAGGCATCCCAGGGTGGATCAAACACCATGTTGACGGTGACGTCCTGAATGCCTTCGACACCGCGGGCGGCATTCTCCACCCAGCCGGGCATCTCCCCTGCAACGGGGCAGCCGGGAGCGGTTAAGGTCATGTCGATGCTGAGGTTTCGATTGTCGTCCAGATCCACCTTGTAGATGAGCCCGAGTTCGTAGATGTCCACGGGGATTTCGGGATCGTAGACAGTTTTAAGCGCGCCGATCAGATCGGTCGTGATCCGCTCGACTTCTGCCTCGGGCAATTCGCCCGAAACATTGGGCGTAATCCGAGGTTCTGGAATGGTCGGCGCTGGCGCGATTACTGGTTCGTCGGTCATGTGGTCCTCGCTCTCAGGCGAAAAATTTCTGGGCGCGTTCGATGCCATCTACCAGCGCGTCGACGTCGTCCTTGCCGTTATATAGGGCGAAGGAGGCGCGGCAGGTAGAGGTGACGCCGAAGCGTTTAAGCAGTGGCTGGGCGCAGTGCGTACCGGCGCGGACGGCTATGCCGTAACGATCGAGGATGGTGGCGACATCGTGCGCATGAGCGCCTTTGATCTCGAAGGCGAAGATACCGCCCTTGCCCGGCGCGGTGCCGATCATGCGCAGGGAGTTGATGCGGGTGAGCCGCTCCTGCGCGTAGTCAGCGACTTCATGCTCATGGGCATCGATCGCATCGCGACCGAGCTCGTCCATGTACTCGAGCGCTCGTCCCAGACCAATGGCTTGCACGATAGGGGGCGTTCCGGCCTCGAAACGGTGCGGTGGAGCGTTGTAGGTGACGCCCTCCAAGGTGACGGCATCAATCATTTCGCCGCCTCCCTGGTAGGGCTGCATTTCGGCGAGCAGGTCATATTTGCCGTAGAGGACGCCTATGCCGGTAGGGCCGTAGAGCTTATGACCGGTCATGACATAGAAGTCGGCGTCGATATCCTGCACGTCGACCTTGGTGTGGACCGCGCCTTGCGAGCCATCGACCAACACCGGAATGCCCCTGGCGTGGGCCTCAGCTATGATGTCCTTGATTGGCGTAATGGTGCCAAGGACGTTGCTCATGTGGGTCACCGCAACCATGCGGGTGCGTGGCGACAATGCAGCAATGAAAGCACCCAAGTCGAAGCTGCCATCGTCCCGCACATCGACCCACTTGATCACAGCGCCTTGCCGCTCCCGCAGAAAGTGCCAGGGAACGATATTGGAGTGATGCTCCATGACCGTCGTGACGATCTCATCGCCTTCGCCGATGCGCGGACCGGCGAAGGATTGCGCCACAAGATTAATCGCCTCGGTTGCCGACTTGGTGAAGATTATTTCTTCGGGTCGGCTCGCGTTCAGGAAGCGCTGCACGGCCAAGCGGCTTCCTTCGTAGGCTTCGGTGGCGCGATTGGCGAGCGTATGGAGCCCACGATGGACGTTCGCATACTCGTGACGAAACGCGTGTTCCATCCGGTTAAGCACCTGCACCGGTTTCTGGGCCGACGCGCCGCTATCGAGATAGACCAGGCGCTTGCCGTGGATCTGCTCAGATAGGATCGGGAAATCAGCGCGGACTTTGGCGAGGTCGAAAGTCATAGGACATTCCGTGGGTGGGACACCCCCACCCTCTGAGTTATTTGCCCAGCAGCCAGCTATCGAGGACGTCATGCAGGGCTTCTGCCAGAGCCTCGTCTTCGATGGGGTCGACGAGTTCTTCCAGGAAGCCGCGGACCAGCATTGTCTCCGCTTCGGCCTGTGGGATGCCGCGGCTCATCAGGTAGAAGAGGCTGTCCTCGTCGAGCTTGCCGCAGGTGGAGCCGTGGCCGCAAACGACGTCGTCAGCGTAGATCTCGAGTTCGGGCTTGGAGAGGATTTCGGCTTCGTCCGATAGCATCAGGCCCTGGTGCATGAATTTGGCGTCGGTCTTCTGGGCATCGCGGGCGACAACCAAGCGGCCTTGAACAACTGCCCTGCCACGGCCGCGCGCGATCGACTTGAATAGTGGCTGTGACGTGGTGTGAGGCACGGCATGAGCGGCATCCATAGTAATGTCGGCGTGCTGGCCATCGGATACTAGGTTGAGGCCGGTAATGTCGCCATGGGCCCCTGCGCCCTCATAGCGAGGGAACAGGTGCGTACGCGCCAGGCCGGCACCCGCGTGGATCACAAGGGTGCGCAAGTACGAGGCTTCAGCCAGATGGTACTCGTTGGTTGCGAAGTGTGAGACGGCGCGGGCTGAAAGGTCTATGGTTACGTGGGTTAGCTTGGCGTCTTTGCCCAAGGCGACATAGGTCGCATGGTTGCCAATATGGGCAGCGGAAGAACCGGAGAAGGTCTCGACGACCGTAGCGGAAGCGCCGTCGGCCACGAAAATCTTGAGCGAGTCGGCGATATGCGCGGCCTCACCTTCGATACGCCGGTCAAGGTGGATCAACTGATCGAGCGTTTGTTCCACGGTCAGCGTCAGGCTTTCCTTGGCAAAGGCGCTATTGAGGTGAACAAGGATATCATCACGAGCGGTTAGGACGCCGCCGTCGGCGCCGTTGACCGAGATGCCAGCAGGTGCGTTGAGGTCTGCTGGGATCAGGCCGTTGGCGATAGTGATGCGGTGCGCGCCGGGAATGACGAACTGCGCCGGGTCGGACTTGAGAACGGCGGCCAGCGTGGCGCTGCGGTCGGCAAGCGGCGGCACGACGCGCAGGAGCGTCTTGAGATCGGTGTAGTGGTAGCTCTCGACGCGGCGCGTGGGCAGGCCAGCCACGCTGATCCGCTCGGCAGTGGCAACAGCGCCAACGCTCTTGAGCTGGTCGATCAGGGTGTTTTCAGCCGGGCCAAGGCGGACAGGGAAGGATAGTGCCATCGGTCAAGCCGCCGCGTTGTCGAAGCCGGCGTAACCCTTGGCTTCAAGCTGGAGAGCAAGGTCCTTATCGCCGCTTTCCACGATCCGGCCGTCGCTGAACACGTGCACCACGTCAGGAATAATGTGGTTCAGCAAGCGCTGATAATGGGTGATAACGAGCATGGAGCGGTCAGCATTGCGTAAGGCATTGACGCCGCGCGAGACAACTTGGAGCGCATCGATATCGAGACCGGAGTCGGTTTCGTCGAGGATGCACATCTTGGGCTGAAGCAGCGCCATCTGCAGCACTTCGGCGCGCTTCTTCTCGCCGCCCGAGAAGCCAACATTGAGCGGCCGCTTGAGCATATCAGTATCAATGTGCAGATCGGTGCCGGCCGCCTTCACGGTCCGCATGAAATCGGGCGTCGACAGTTCGCCCTCTCCGCGCGACTTGCGCTGCGCGTTCATGGCGGCCTTGAGAAAGGTCATGGTCGCGACGCCGGGAATTTCGATCGGGTATTGGAACGCCAGGAACAGGCCAGCCGCAGCGCGCTCTGCAGGGTCCATCTCAAGCAAATTCTCGCCATCGAGCAACACTTCGCCTTCGGTAATCTCGTAGTCTTCCTTGCCAGCCAGCACATAGCTCAGCGTGGACTTGCCAGAGCCGTTGCGGCCCATGACGGCATGGACTTCGCCGGGCGGAATAATGAGGTTCACGCCCTTGAGGATCTCGCGATCTTCGATGCGGGCGTGCAGGTTACGGATTTCGAGGACGGGGGTGGTCATAAGTTCTACTCCAGGAATGCCAGGGTCGCCCATCTGGGCGCCACCCGGCTGACGCTTTTGTTTGTGTTAGCCAACGCTGCCTTCGAGGCTGATCGAGATCAGCTTCTGCGTTTCGACCATGAACTCCATGGGCAGGTGCTGCAGCACATCGCGGACGAAGCCGTTGACAATGAGGGCCACGGCTTCTTCTTCGTTAAGACCGCGCTGCTGGCAGTAGAACATCTGATCATCGGAGATTTTGGACGTCGTAGCTTCGTGCTCGAATACAGCCGTGCCGTTGCGGGACTCAATATAGGGCACGGTGTGGGCACCGCATTTGTCACCGATCAGCAGCGAGTCGCACTGGGTGAAGTTGCGGGCGTTCTTGGCCTTGGCGTGAGCCGAAACCTGACCACGATAGGTGTTGTCCGAGAAACCAGCAGCGATGCCCTTGGCAATAATGCGGCTGGACGTGTTCTTGCCCAGATGGATCATTTTGGTGCCGCTATCGACCTGCTGGTAGCCGTTGGATATGGCGATGGAATAGAACTCGCCGCGCGAACCGTCGCCGCGCAAGATGCAGCTTGGATACTTCCAAGTGATGGCCGAGCCGGTCTCGACCTGAGTCCAGGAGATCTTGCTGTTGGCGCCACGGCAATCACCACGCTTGGTGACGAAGTTATATATGCCGCCCTTGCCGTCCTTGTCGCCAGGGTACCAGTTCTGGACTGTCGAGTACTTGATCTCGGCATTGTCGAGCGCGACCAATTCCACAACGGCAGCGTGCAGTTGGGATTCGTCACGCATCGGCGCCGTGCAGCCTTCGAGGTAGCTCACATAGCTATCAGCTTCGGCAATGATCAGCGTGCGCTCAAACTGGCCGGTCTTCTTCTCATTGATCCGGAAGTAGGTCGACAACTCCATGGGGCAGCGAACGCCCTTAGGAATGTAGACGAAGGAACCATCGGTGAAGACCGCAGAGTTCAGGGTGGCGTAATAATTATCGGTGACCGGGACCACCGAGGCCAAGTACTTCTGCACCAGCTCGGGGTACTCGCGTATGGCTTCGGAGATCGAGCAGAAGATGATCCCTACCTTGGAGAGTTCCTCGCGGAAGGTAGTGACCACGGAGACCGAGTCCATAACGGCATCGACAGCCACCTTGGGACGCTCGACGCCCGCAAGGATTTCGCGCTCGCGCAAGGGCACGCCCAGCTTGTCGTACATGGCGATCAGGGCCGGATCGACTTCGTCGAGGCTTTTTGGCGCGGGCGAGGACTTAGGCGCGGCGTAGTAGTACATGTCCTGCAAGTCGATAGCGGGATAGTGCACCTTGGCCCAAGTCGGCTCGGTCATGGTTAGGAAGCGGCGATAAGCATCAAGCCGCCACTCGAGCATCCATTCGGGCTCGTTCTTTTTCGCCGAGATGAAGCGGACGGTGTCTTCGCTGAGGCCCTTGGGAGCCATGTCGGATTCGATGTCGGTCTCAAAACCGTACTTGTACTTGTCGACGTCAAGCGCCAGGACGGAGTCAACAGTCTGACGATCGATATTTTCCTTCAGCGTCGGAATGTCTGCGTAGTCGGCCATTCGGCTTCTCCTATCTGCCCCTCGGCGATTCAAGGTCGCCGCGAGCTGTCTAAATTGCAGCTGTCAGGCCGCATGCCCTTGTCGCGCCCGCTGGCGCTCAAGGACTGATTGGTAACCCGCAACAAACGCATCCACGTCGTTGACGGTGGAATTCCAGCCCAGGCTGACCCGCAGGGCGCAATCAGCCAGATCGGCTGGCACGCCCATGGCAGCGAGCACGTGGCTAGGTCCGACCTTGCCGGACGAGCAGGCCGAGCCCGAGGACACCGACAGGCTTAATAAATCGAGGCCCATCATGGCCGTCGCGCTTTTTACGCCCGGCACGGCGAAATTGGTCACATTGCCAAGCCGATTTTCACCAAAGATCACCGCATCGGGTGAAAGGGCCTTAAGATCGGCTTCGAGCTTTGCAACCACTTGCTGGACACCGGCCTGCTTGTAGCGGGCTGGAAACGATCCTGCTGCTGCACCGAAAGCTGCAATCATTGCCGCAGCTTCGGTCCCGCCGCGACGACCCTGCTCTTGACCACCGCCGGGTATCAACCGCACCAGATCCGCATGAGACTTCACCAGCAGCGCACCAATACCAGCCGGAGCGCCGATCTTGTGGCCGCTGACAGCCATCATATCGGGAGCGGACGCCGCAAAATCCAGTTCTAGCTTTCCAAAAGCTTGCACGGCATCGATAAACAGCGCGTGACGTGTGGGGCCCACTAAAGCGTTGATGGCCTGAATAGGCTGGACTACGCCCGTTTCATTGTTGACCCAGTGAAGGGCAATTAGCAGGTCGCCTTCTGCCGAGGCCAGAATGGCAGCCAGTTGCTCGAGATCGATGGTGCCATCTGCCCGAAGCGCTATGTTGGTGACAGGCAGACCAGTCGCTTCGGCCGCCTTGGTGACGGCGGCGTGTTCGCCGGCGCTGATGACAATGCCGCTGGAACTAAAAGTCTTGGCGCCGCCAATAATGGCCTGGGTGATTGCCTCGGTAGCGGAGCCAGTGAAAACCACCTGCTTGCGTTCTGCGCCAGCCGCTGCTGCGACTTGACCGCGAGCGGTATCGAGCAGATTACGCAGGGCGCGGCCATGGGCATGGACGGAGGATGGATTGCCCGTGAGCTCCAGAGCAGAGACGAGCGCTTCCTGCGCCTCCGGCAAAAGCGGAGACGCGGCATTATGATCAAGATAGATCGCCCGTCTGCTCATCAATGTCCTGCACGGCGCATGCGCACCGATCATAGCTTCCATGTGCAAGGCCAGGCGCCACAACGCTCCCGACTTCAAACACTTCTTGAAATTTGCCGCCCAATTTCATTACAAGGGGCGCACTTGCTAGCCTTTCGAGGCCAAAACCGAGTTTCGAATAATTCTAAACTAGATTTTCGCCCTTGTTTTAGGGTTGGGCACCGGCTTAGTCAAGCCGCCTGCGCTAGCCCCAATAGGCCGTGAAATCTCACGAACAGAGCCCATAGGGCCGGAAGAACAGTTTCATGCCAGAAGTGATTTTCAACGGGCCGGAAGGCCGTCTGGAAGGCCGGTACCAACCGGGCAAGGAGCCAAATGCTCCTATCGCCATCGTGCTGCACCCGCACCCGCAGTTTGGCGGGACGATGAACAACCAGATTGTCTACAATCTCTTCTATATGTTCGCGCAACGCGGATTTGCCGTGCTGCGGTTTAACTCGCGAGGTGTCGGGCGCAGTCAGGGGTTGTTCGACCACGGCGTGGGTGAGCTCTCGGATGCGGCGTCGGCGCTTGACTGGCTACAAATCATCAATCGCGAGTCGCGCGGCTGCTGGATTGCCGGATTTTCCTTCGGCGCATGGATTGGTATGCAATTGCTGATGCGGCGGCCTGAGGTAGAAGGCTTCATTTCGGTGGCGCCGCCGGAAAATCTTTATGATTTCTCGTTCCTGGCGCCCTGCCCATCATCAGGCCTGATCATTCATGGCGACAAGGACCGTGTGGCGCCGCCCAGTTCGGTGCAGAAGCTTGTTGACAAGCTCAAGACGCAGAAGGGCATCACCATCGAGCAGCAGATCGTGGAAGGTGCCAACCACTTCTTTGATGGTGAAGGCAAGATCGATGAACTGACAACGCGGTGCGCCGATTATCTCGACCGTCGCCGGCAGGAGATCGCCGCCGGCGGCGGGCGCTAATCCGAGCGCATCTGCAAGCGATCGGTTCTCCTTTCCTTTGGATCGCACCCGATGACCAAGTTCAAATCCGACTTCCTCCGCGTTCTGGACGAGCGCGGCTTTATTCACCAGATCTCCGATCCGGAAGGGCTAGACGCGCTTGCCGCCAAGGGTCCGATCTGCGGCTACGTGGGTTATGACGCGACGGCGACGTCGATCCACATCGGCAATCTAATCACTGTCACGATGCTTTATTGGCTGCAGGAGACTGGCCATAAGGCAATCAGCCTGATGGGCGGCGGTACCTCAATGGTGGGCGATCCGTCGTTCCGCGACGATCAGCGCAAGCTGCTGACCGTCGAGCAGATCGCCACCAACATTGAGAGCATCAAGAAGGTCTATGGCAACATCCTCAACTACGAGGGTTCCAACCCAGCCATCATGGTCAACAACGCCGATTGGCTAATGAAGCTGAACTATGTCGAGTTCCTGCGTGATGTGGGTCGGCATTTCTCGGTCAACCGCATGCTGAGCTTTGATTCGGTGAAGCTACGGCTCGATCGCGAGCAGTCATTGAGCTTTCTCGAATTCAACTACATGATCATGCAGGGCTATGATTTCACCGAGCTGAACCGGCGCTATGGCACCGTGTTGCAGATGGGGGGGTCGGACCAATGGGGCAACATCATAAATGGTGTCGACCTCAACCACCGCATGGGGGGCGAACAGCTATACGCGCTGACGACGCCGCTGCTGACCAAGGCCAGTGGCGAAAAGATGGGCAAGTCGGCGTCGGGCGCAGTTTGGCTCAACGGCGATTTGTTCAGCCCCTATGATTTCTGGCAGTATTTCCGCAATACGGAAGACGCTGACGTCGTCAAGTTCCTCAAGATCCTCACGCGGCTACCGCTGGGGGAAATCGAAAAGCTCGGCGCGCTGGGCGGCAACGAGATCAACGAGGCCAAGAAGGTGTTGGCGACGGAAGTGACGGCGATTGTGCATGGGCGAGCGGCGGCGGAAGAAGCGTCGCATACGGCTCGGCAGACATTCGAGGCGGGGGCGATCGATCTGTCGTTGCCGACGGCAACGGTGACGCATGCGGAACTGGCGGGCGGTGTTGGCATCTTGGCGGCGCTGGTGACGGCGGGGCTGGCCGGATCGAATGGCGAGGCGCGGCGGCATGTGCAATCGGGTGCGGTGCGGGTCAATGATGCGTTGATCGAGGACGACAAGCTGAGCATCGGTGACAATGCGCTGCTGCCGGAAGGGGTGATCAAGCTTTCGGTTGGCAAGAAGCGGCATGCGTTGATCAAGCCGGTTTAGGGCGACGGGGCGCGGCTGGTCTTGTGTTTGTGGCCCCGCCTCCACCCGGCCTCCCCCTCGCGGGGCAGACGCAGGGTGCGGTGGCTGATCGTCGGTGTGGGTGTAGCTTTGTCGGAAGAGGAGCTTTGCCGTGACCAGCCAGATTCGCTTGGGCGCCGTTTTCTGGGTGCTGACCGTTGAGTTTTTCGTCGCGCAGTTTGTGGCGCAAGCGGCGTGGCCCGGCTATTCGATGGTGATCAACGACATCAGCCTGCTTGGGGTCACCGCGTGCGGCGGCTATGCCAATCCAGCGCCGGATGGGATCGAGCCGGTGTGTTCGCCGCTCAATCTGCTGTTCAATGCCGGCATGGCGATCAATGGCGCGCTGGTGGTGCTTGGCGCATGGTTGACGCGCAGCGTGTGGCCGAGTGGCAGGCTCAGTGCGGCAGCGCTGATTATCCTGGGCCTGGGTGGCTTGGGGACCAGCATGGCTGGGCTGTTCCCGCTTGATGTCTCAGTACCTCTTCACACGCTGGGTGCAGCGCTGGCGCTGGGACTAGCGTGCTTTGGCTTTTGCCTGTTGGGAACGGCGGTCTGGCGAACTCACCGCCTTTTTGCCATCTACAGTCTGGCGACGGGCGTCATCGCGCTGCTTGGCTTCGTACTCTATGTGGCCGAAATGTACGTGGGTGGCCGCGGAACCATAGAGCGTGTCGCGGCGTGGCCGCAAACGATTTGGTATATGGTGACCGGCGCCCTGATCTTGGCAGGTTATTTCCGCGTCAGTGCTTCGTCACATCGCTGAGGGCGGCGGCGATGTGTTCCCATTCGGAACTGACGCTGGCCGTGGCGCGGCGCTTGCCGGCGCGGCGGTACCAGTAGTCGGCATTGCCCATGTCGGCTTCGATCCAGTGCATGAGCGCATGGACCCAGTCGAAGGCCTGCACGCCTTCCATGGACTGAACGATGTTATGCGCCTGCTCCCATTCGGGACCGATACGCAGACTGCCCTTCTTGAGCCACCAGAGGGCCTGGAGAGGCTTGCTCATGTCCTTGGGCGGTTCGGACCAATCGAGCGTCGTAAAAATGTCTGAGGCCATCGGCGAAACCCTTGTCGGCCCGGACGCCGCCGGTGGCGAAGTCACTACCAGTTTCAGTTTTTGCATTATCGGCAGATAGGACTAACGGGCGCAACGATCAAGTGGCGCCTGCCGAAGCGGTTACCACCAGGCTGTTGGGGAGAAATCCATGCCGGCACTGCGTTCGATCACCCGAGCGGCGGCGAAGAGGGTTTCCTCGTCAAACGGCTTGCCGATGAGTTGTAGGCCTAGAGGCAGGTTCTTGCCGTCTTTGCCGGCGGGCACGGCGATGCCCGGCAGCCCTGCCATATTCACCGTAACCGTGAATATATCGTTGAGGTACATGGCGACCGGATCGGCGGCGAGGGCCTCATCGCCGATGCCAAAAGCGGCGGAGGGGGTGGCAGGAGTCAGGATGGCGTCGACGCCAGCGTTAAACGCGTCCTCGAAGTCCTTCTTGATGAGCGTACGAACTTTTTGCGCCTTGACGTAATAAGCGTCGAAATAACCGGCGGACAGCACATAGGTGCCGATCATAATGCGGCGCTTCACCTCGCGGCCAAAACCGGCGGCGCGGGTGAGTTCGTACATGTCGGTGATGTCCTTGCCCGACACGCGCAGGCCGTATTTGACGCCGTCGTAGCGGGCGAGATTGGACGAGGCTTCGGCGGGTGCTACGATGTAATAGGCCGGTAAGGCGTATTTCGTGTGCGGCAAGGAGATATCCTTGACCGTGGCTCCTTCGGCCTTGAGCCATTCCAGCCCCTGGCTCCAGAGCCTCTCGATCTCGGCCGGCATGCCGTCCATGCGGTATTCGCGCGGAACGCCGATGGTCAGGCCCCTGACACCGCGTTCGACAGCGGCGGCAAAGTCGGGCACGGCCAGGTCTACACTGGTCGAATCTTTTGGATCGAAGCCGGACATCGAGGTCATCAACAAGGCCGCATCCTCGACGGTGCGGGCAATGGGGCCTGCCTGGTCCAGCGAGGAAGCAAAGGCAACGACGCCCCAGCGGGAACAGCGGCCATAGGTCGGCTTGATGCCGACTGTGCCAGTGAAGGCTGCAGGCTGGCGGATGGAGCCGCCGGTGTCGGTGGCGGTCGCGCCGGCGCACAGCCAAGCCGCGACGGCGGCTGCCGAGCCGCCTGAGGAGCCGCCTGGGACAAGATTGGCATTGCTGCCTTGGGCGCGGAACGGGCTGACCACAGGACCGTAATGGCTGGTCTCGTTGGAGGAACCCATGGCGAACTCGTCCATGTTTAGCTTGCCCAGCATGACGGCGCCGTCTCGCCAAAGATTGCTCGTCACAGTCGATTCGTACTCGGGCTTGAAGCCGTCAAGGATATGGCTGGCCGCTTGGGTATGGACGCCCTTAGTGCCGAACAAATCCTTGATGCCGAGCGGTATGCCCTCCAGCGAACCGCCCTGCCCTTTTGCCAGTTTCTCATCGCTGGCCTTGGCCATGTTCAACGCCTGCTCGCGGGTGACCGCGACATAGGCGTTGAGACTTGGATTGGCGGCATCGATCGCCGACAGATAGGCGCTGGTCAGCTCGGTCGAGGTGAAGCTCTTGGCTGCAAGACCCTTGCGGGCCTCGGCCAGGCTTAGTTTGGTCAAATCAGTCAACTGGGATCTCGCTCAGATTTGGGCAGCGGGTGTAGAGGGTGACGCCGGGGTTGGTGGTTGGCCCAGGCGGTTCGTAGACGCCCGTGTTGACCATCATCGCATCGCTGCTGGACACCACCTGTATAGTGTCCTCTCCCCTGGGCGCAACGGCCAGGATGTCGGGGTAAACATCGCCGGGCGATTCACAGACCGCGTCCACAAACAGCAGCGGCGTATTGGGCCGGCTTTTTACGTCGTAGAAATTGCAATGGAATTCCATGGACTGAATGCCGTCGGCAAAGCTCATTGTCAGGAAGTCGCCTCCCATTAGGGCATCGAGACCCTGCTTTTCCAGAACCTGGCAGGCAGACGGCTCACTGACATAGATCTTGGTCTGGTCAATCTTGAGATCTTCCTGAGCCCAGGCCGACGTTGCCAGCATCGTTAGGGCTAAAGCGAGGCGCATCATGGCACCAGATCCTCAGCTGTCAGTCCTTCGCACAGGGCGTAGACGCCGGCGTAGTCCTGCGGATTGCGCTCGGCATCGGTGCTTTCGCCATGCCTCATCGACAGGATTTCTACCATGGCGGGTGGGATCCCTTCCTGGTCGCCCCAAGCCAGATTGATATTGCTTGAGTCCGAGGTGATCGCGACTTGGTCGATGAGAGCGAGATAGGGACCATCGCAGCGCGCCGTTGCATAGACCTCTTCCACTTGCCCCCAAGGCGAAGGGTTCATGCGCACATCATTGAACTTGCATTCGAGCTCGCCCATCCAGATGCCGACGCGCGGCGCCACGATGGCGGCTTTCAGTTCAAACAACGCCTGCCCCATGTCTTCGCCGGTCTTTTCACATGCGGCAGGATCGGTGGCGTAGACGGCATCATATTGGTCTGCTGCCAGGGCGGAGCCGATGGACGCCAGCATCAGCGCTGTCGCAATTCGAAGTCTCATGCCGGCTGTTCCACGTTGAGGGGTAGCTCGAAAAAGGCCGACCATTCGCTGTCGGGATAATCGAGGAATGGGCCACGGGCCTTGAAGCCGCTGCGTGTATATAGGCGATGCGCCTCGGCCATGCCTTCACCAGTGCCGGTCTCGAGCATCAGCGTGCGCAACTGCTTGGTGCGGGCCAAGCCCACGATTGCTTCAAGCAGCTGGGAGCCGATACGTTGACCGCGGACGGCTGGGTCGGTGTACATGCGCTTGACCTCGCCCAATTCAACCGAGTGGACTTTAAGGGCGCCCATCCCGACGGCTTGACCCGCTTCATCGCGCGCCACAAACAACGTCGTGTGTGGCTCGGCCATCTGCTCGACCGTCATTTTGAACTGGAATTCCAGCGGCGAGAGCGGAATCAAATGATCGTTCAGCTTGCCGACAAGGTCGCGAATGTCGTCCTGCAACGGGCTTTCGATGGCGATGAATATGGCCAATTATTCGACCACCTTGGGCACCATGAAGAAATTGTCTTCCGAAAGCGGGGCATTGCTGACGATCTTATCGGCATAGCCGCCATCGGTGATGAGATCGTCGCGGCGCCGCAACGTCATCGGCGTGACGGAGGTCATCGGCTCGATGCCAGTGACGTCGACTTCCTGCAATTGCTCGACGAAACCCAGAATGGCGTTGAGCTCGTCCTGGTAGCTGCCAATCTCGTTTTCTTCGATGCGGATGCGGGCAAGGCGTGCGATACGCTTGACGGTTGCGGCGTCGACGGACATGAAAACTCCAGTAGCTGCGGCTCGTTTGCCGAGGTTATTAGCAATGGCCTGGGCAAAAAGACAATGAAAATGGCTGATGGGACGGATCAGACTTCCAATGCCATGCGCGGCTCAAGTGCGACGAGGCTTGTGCCGTCGAGCTGGTCGCGCAAGATGGAGATGGCGTGGTCGATCGCGGCGTCGTCGCCAGCAAGGATCAACAGGCGTGACTGAGCGTGTTTGAGGATGGTGGCTCCGAGCGTGGTGAGCCGCTCACCAGTGCCAGCAATAACGATAATAGCACTGTCGGCCCAGCGTCCAAGAATAGGCTCGCTGTTTGGAAAAAGCAGAAGTGGCGGCTCGCCAATAGCGTCGAGAAGAATGGCTCCCGATTCTGTCCCCCAAACCTGGACGGGTAGCAGGCCTTCATCGTCAAGCAAGCGGCCAGCCTTGCGAGGGCGCCAAGATGCTAGCTCGATTTTTTTCAGGCTGTCCGATCTGACAATCTGATCGGCCCCGGAAACAAGCTCGGTCGGATCAATCCCGGGAGAGGCTCCATCAGGATCGATCACAAGGATGGCGCCGCCGATATGCATGCGAACGGTGGTGCCGCCAAACCAGGTGAGTTTCATATAGCAGTAAAACCTTCGGGAAAGTCTCGCGCCCTACCCTACTTTGTTCAAACGCTCCACCAAATGTCGGGTGGCCAAGGACACAGTCCGGGGAATCGGACGATCTTTTCGGTACTCGGCTACCAATCGGCGAGCAATACCCAACCGCACGGCCATACCGTCCAAACTCATATGCAGCGTTTCCATCGCGCTGCGGAACTCATCGTTGCTCAAGCTACCAGGTTCAGCTAATTCATAAATCCAAGTTGCAGATAGCTCCGAGCCATCGCTCCACATAATTGCATCACCGAACTCGTCCTTCGCCGCAGTGTTGAAAAGCGCATCATCTGTGCGGAGGCGAACGAACGCCCTGTGACTTAACAGCGCTGGCATCAGATCAACGTCGTGTCTCTCGCCGGACTGCCACTCAATATGAACCATTCGACCATTCATGACAGTTAATGTGTCTATCCGAGGCAATGGGACCCCGGTCCCGACAAGCTCGACTTCAGTCATTTAATTGTGCCCATATCTTTTCCAGCAGGTCCATATGATCAGCAGCCCACGCTCTTGCCACTTCGTATACTTGCCTAGGTACTGAACCCGATACGATCTCCAAAGTCTTGAGCGACACTACGGCAGCATGTTCCGCGGACAGCAAATGGAAGTGCGGTGGGTTGTAATCCGATGCGTAGATAGCAATCTTGGCGTTGCCTAAACGTATCACAGTTGGCATGACACCCTCCTTAATAGTGCGCCTCGCGCACTATATCAAGATGCGCTAGCCTGCTTATTCTGAGGAGTCAGGATCATTACGTATGTCTCCTGTTTACGTGTAGTGCGTTCACAATAGCTTTTGATCACGTTTTGTTCCAATTGGCAACTACTACTTATGTTCCACGACGATATTGTTAAATTACTACCTGTAACAGGCAAAATCCTTGGGCTAGATCTCGGCACCAAGACCATTGGCGTGGCGGTGTCCGATGCGATGCGGTATTCCGCCAGTCCGCTGGAGACGATCAAGCGAACCAAGTTCACCAAGGATGCGGAGCGGTTGGAGGTGCTTATCACGGAGAACCAGATCGTGGGGATTTTGCTGGGGCTACCGCTCTATATGGATGGTTCTGAGGGGCCACGGGTGCAATCCACGCGGGCTTTTGCGCGCAATCTGAAGCAACGGGTCAACTTGCCAATTGCGTTCTGGGATGAGCGGCTTTCGACGTCTGCGGTGACGCGGATGATGATCGAGGCCGATCTGCGGCGGGACCGGCGGGCCGAGGTGGTCGATAAGCTGGCGGCAAGCTATATTCTGCAGGGCGCGCTGGACCGGTTGCGCAGGGGATAAATTAGGAAAGGGTTGAACGGCAGGCGTTGCTCCGCTAGACCGCACCAAACATTAGGGACGGGAGCGCATGGTCCAAGCACGCGCGGCGACAGCCTCAATGACGCCGGCCGGTTCGTCCGGTGATTTTCCCCCTTTCGCACAAAAGCATCTGCTTTCCATTGCTGATCTAAAGCAGCACGAGATCATCGATCTGCTGGACCGGGCCGAGCGCATGGTTCCGGTTAGCCGGCAGGAGCGCAAGTCGCACCCTACCCTGTCCGGAAAAACGCAGATCAATTTGTTCTTTGAGTCTTCCACCCGCACGCAAGGCTCTTTCGAGATCGCGGGCAAGCGGCTAGGCGCGCTGGTCATGAACATGTCGGTAAAGACAAGCTCAGTGAGCAAGGGCGAGACGCTGGTCGATACGGCGGCGACGCTCAATGCCATGCGGCCGGACGTGATCGTGGTGCGGCATTCGGCAGCTGGCGCAGTGGAACTGCTGAGCCAAAAGGTGGGTTGTTCAGTGATCAATGCCGGGGATGGTGCGCATGAGCATCCGACGCAGGCGCTGCTCGATGCTCTGACGATCCGCAACCACAAGGGGCGGATATCGGGGCTGACGGTGGCGATTTGTGGCGATATCGCCAATTCGCGCGTGGTGCGGTCCAATCTGCTGTTGCTGGGGGCGCTGCATGTGCGCACGCGGGTTATTGCACCGCGCAATCTTCTCCCGGCGGGAATTGAGCATCTCGCGACGGAAGTGTTTACCGACATGCGAGTGGGCCTGAAGGACGCAGACGTGGTGATGATGCTGCGGCTGCAGCATGAGCGGGCAAACGGCAAAATGATCCCGTCGGTGCGGGAGTATTACCGATTTTATGGCTTGGATGCGGAGAAGCTGAGCCATGCCAAACCCGATGCGATCGTCATGCATCCGGGGCCGATGAACCGGGGGGTGGAGATCGATCCGGCGATTGCAGATGGGCCGGCTTCGGTGATTACCGACCAGGTGGAAATGGGCGTCGCGGTGCGTATGGCGGTACTGGATGCACTGCTGCCGGCAAGGGAAGAGGCATGAGCCAGGCGCTGCTGATCGAGAATGCGCGGATCGTTGATCCGGCTTCGGGCAAAGATGCGGCGGGTGCCGTGCTGGTGGTGGATGGCACGATCGCCGAGGTGAGCTTTGGCGGGCCAGTAGGGGTGCCGGATGGGGCGGAGGTAATCAATGCCAAGGGGCTGATCCTGGCACCCGGGCTGATCGACATGCGGGTGTTTACCGGCGAGCCGGGCAAGGAATATCGCGAGACGTTGCAATCGGCGGGCGAAGCGGCAGCGGCGGGTGGGGTGACTAGTTTCGTTATGATGCCGGATACGGCGCCGGTTGTGGATGACGGGGCGCTGGTGGATTTTCTCATTCGCCGGGCCAAGGCGACGAGCAAGGTCAATGTGTTGCCGGCGGCAGCGATGACCAAGGGCCTGGCCGGGCAAGAGATGACAGAGTTCGGGCTGTTGCAGGAGGCTGGTGCGGTGTGCCTGACCGATGGGCGGCAATCGATTCAGTCGAGTGCCATGCTGCGCAGCATCATGAGCTATGCGGCCAATTACGGGATGACGGTGGTTCACCATCTGGCCGACAAGAGTCTTATCGGTGATGGAGTGATGAACGAGGGGCTGTTCGCAACGGTACTGGGGCTCAAGGGCATTCCAGGGGAGGCGGAGACGATACCGCTGTCGCGGGATTTGCAATTAGCTGCGCTGGCGGGGGTGAAGTACCACGCAGCGCAGATCTCCTGCAGCGCCTCGGTAGAGCTTATGGCAGCGGCCAAGAAGCGCAACCGACATGTTACAGCAGGCGTGTCGATCAACAATCTGGCGCTCAACGAGAACGATATTGGGCGCTACCGCACGTTTTTCAAGCTGTCGACGCCGTTGCGGTCGGAGGATGACCGGCGGGCGGTTATCGAAGGGCTGCGGAATGGGACGATCGACACGATCCATTCGGACCATGATCCGCAAGACAGTGAGGTGAAGCGCCAGCCTTTTGCCGAAGCTTCAGATGGGGCAATTGGGCTGGAGACGTTGTTGGCAGCGGCCCTGCGGCTGGTGCATTCGGGCGAGGTTGAACTGCTAACGGTGCTGCGCGCGATGACCAGCCGCCCGGCAGAAATATTGGGACTTGCCGCTGGCCGCATCGCGCCTGGAACTCCGGCAGACCTGATCTTGTTCGATCTGGACTATCCATGGCAGGTCAGCGAGCGGGAGATTCGCTCACGATCACGCAATACCAGCTTTGAAGGCGCGCGGCTTGCTGGCAAGGTGATGCGAACGATCGTGGGCGGGCAGACCGTACACACCCACCTAGAGGAGCATGCGGGACGTGACTGATAGTGCTGTTACAGCGTTCGCGCCTTGGCTATTCGGTGGCGCCTTCATTCCGGGCCTGATCGTCACCATTTTGGTGGCTTACCTGTTCGGCTCGATACCGTTCGGGCTGCTGCTGACTCGTGCGGCGGGCCTGGGCGACATCCGCTCAATTGGTTCGGGCAACATCGGCGCGACCAACGTGCTGCGGACAGGGAACAAAGGGCTAGCGGCAGGAACGCTGCTGCTGGATGCGGGTAAGGCGGCAGTAGCCGTGCTTGTTGCGCGGACATTCCTAGCTGAGCCGAACATAGTGATGGGAGGCAGTGCGGCCCTGCCACTTTACCTCGCCGCTATTGCAGCGTTTGTGGGCCATTGCTTCCCGGTTTGGCTGAACTTCAAGGGCGGGAAAGGCGTGGCAGTGATGATTGGCTCGCTTTTGGCCCTAAGCTGGCCGGTTGCGCTGATCTTCTGCGCCGTTTGGCTTTTGATTGCCTTCACTCGCAAGATGTCGTCGCTTGCAGCGCTCACAGCCGCGGCGACTGCGCCGATCTTTTCTTATGTCGTGGTGGATGAGTGGCTTGCGGCGACCACGGCGGTCTTGGCGCTGCTGCTGTATTATCAGCATCGCACGAATATCGTGCGGCTGATGAGGGGTACCGAAGCCAAGATCGGCCCAGAAAAGAAAGCGAGCTAGTCATGCCGCGCTGGGCAGAAGGTGAGCGATTGTCGCCGGCCGAACGCGTCGCCTGGCTGCGGCTGATCCGGACGGATAATGTAGGTCCGGCTACTTTCCGCCAACTGCTTAATCGCTTCGAAACCGCGGAGGCAGCGCTAACCGCCCTGCCCGATCTGCTTAAGCGCACGGACAAGCCGTTGCGGATCGCCAGCAGGGCTGCAGCGGAAGACGAGATTGCGGGCGTGGATCGCTACGGCGCCCGTTTGGTGGCGAGTTGTGAGCCCGATTATCCAGATTTGCTCCGGCACATCCCGGCCGCTCCTCCTGTAATCACCATGGCAGGCGGCATGAATTTGGATTGGCGACGCACTGTAGGGATAGTGGGTGCACGGAACGCGTCCTCGGCAGGCGTGAAGATGACGCGGTTGTTGGCGAGCGGCTTGGGTGAGTGTGGCTACACTGTCGTCTCGGGACTTGCGCGAGGCATCGATACAGCGGCGCATCGGGCAAGCCTCGACAGCGGGACAATCGCAGTGTTGGCTGGTGGCTTTGATAAAATTTACCCGGACGAGAACATCCCACTGGCGCATGACATTTTGGACAGCGGCGGAGCGCTACTGACCGAGATGCCGCTTGGGTGGGAGCCGCGGGCCCGCGACTTTCCAAGACGTAACCGGCTGGTGTCCGGGTTATCGTTGGGCATCGTCGTCGTAGAAGCAGCCAAGCGCTCGGGCTCGTTAATTACAGCGAGGCTGGCGCTCGAGCAAAACCGGGATGTGTTTGCCGTCCCTGGTTCGCCGCTCGACCCACGGGCGGAAGGCGGCAATCTGCTTATCCAGCAAGGCGCCAAGCTCATCACCAATGTCGATGACATCATTGAAACGTTGAGCAGTGCCGACCCCGCCCGAAGTGCTCTGTTCGACAAAGATTGGGAGCCTGATCTGGTTCCGGATGAGTTGCCGAGCGAGAACGATCGCTCGCGCTTGTTAACGGCACTAAGCGCCACACCTGTTGAAGTTGACGAGCTAGTTAGGCAATCAGGGTTGACGGTATCGAACATGCAAATGCTGTTGCTGGAGCTCGACCTTGCAGGTCAGCTCGAGTGGTCGAGCGGGCAATTGGTGTCGCTGAAATACTAGGCCCTGGCGCTCTGCCATCACGGCAATTGATGGCTCCCATCGTCAAAATCGGTTCGACCTGATCCTCGTCGAGCAGTAGCTTGCGGGCTTTCCGGGAGAGGCATATGGATCGGCGTGACTGGCTTTGGATTATTTTCCTGGGTGCAATCTGGGGATGCTCGTTCATCTTCAATGCGGTGCTTATCCGCGAGATCGGTCCACTCTGGGTGACTTCATTCCGCGTTGGCATAGGGGCACTTGGCTGCTGGGCGGTCATGTTTGCTCTGCGCAAGCCCATACCGCGTGATCCAGAAATTTGGCTAAAGCTCGGTGCACTTGGTGTTCTCGCCTATGCAATTCCCTTCGCACTTTTTCCACTGGCGCAGGCTCATCTGGCGAGTGGCGTCGCGGCGATTATAAATGCGCTCACACCTATCATGACCGTGATTGTAAGCCATTTCTGGACTGGCGGTGAGAAGGCGAGCCGGACCAAGAGCGCTGGTGTCGCTCTTGGGTTCGCTGGCGCGGTAATCCTTGCGTCACCTGCTTTGGCTAGTGGTGGCAATTCGCAGCTTTGGGCTGTTGGTGCGTGCTTGTTGGCAACGATCTGCTATGCATTGACGCTCAACATCACGCGCAGCTTCAAAGCGGTCGAGCCTACGGCTCTGGCTTCCATAGCTCTCACTGGCGCGGCTGTCGTATCTGTTCCGTTCGCCTTCCTTGCTGAAGGTGTCCCAGTAATAACCCGAACTGAGACCTGGCTTGCGGCTATTGCTATCGGGTTGGTGTCCACAGCCTTTACATTTCAGATCATGTATCGGGTGTTGCCACGCGTGGGCGCGACAAATTTCGCTACAACAACTTTTATCGCCCCTGTCTCAGCTATTGTGCTGGGCGTAACGCTGCTGGGCGAGTCGGTGCTGCCAGTCCAGATCGTCGGCATGCTAGTAATTTTTGGCGGTCTCTTGCTGATCGATGGCCGCATTAACAGAATTTGGCGGCCTGCGGCAGTTTAGTTATGGAACGGCTCCCTGCTGTACCCGTTGCCCGGGCAAGGAGCCAAACATGACCCAAATGCCAGAAATTGAACCGCGTCCGGATGTCGTGCCCCCCATGCCTGAGCAGCCACAGCCGATGGACCCGGCACCAGGTAGGCCAGATGAAATTCCTGGCCCTCCGCCGTTGGAAGACCCGACGCCAGGGCAACCTGTGCCCGGTCCTAACGAGCCGCTGCGCTTCTAGCAGCGGCCTCGCCCCACGCTGGTATTTTACTCGATCCCGAGCTTTTTCTTCATAAGTTCGTTGAGCGCTTGCGGATTGGCCTTGCCACCTGACGCTTTCATGGCCTGACCAACGAACCAGCCAATCATGGTCGGTTTGGCAAGCACCTTGGCGACCTGATCAGGGTTGGCAGAGATAATCTCGTCGACGATCTTTTCAATCGCACCCATATCCGTGACTTGCTTCATCCCGCGGCGCTCCACGATGTCGGCGGGCTCGCCTTCGGGCTCCTCAGCGATGATGATCTGCAGCAAGTCCTTGGCGATTTTGCTCGAGATGGTACCGGCGGCCACTAGATCCACTATGCCAGCGATCTGACCAGGCTTAAGGTGAGTTTCCCAGATAGCTAGACCCTGACTGTTGGCATAGGCGGCAACGTCGGCGTTGAGCATGTTAGCAACGGCTTTGCCATCGCGCTTGGTGCCGCCAAAAGCGACGACCGACTCAAAGTAGTCGGCGGTCTCGCGATCAAGCGTCAGCACCATGGCATCGTAAGGGGTCACGCCAAAGTCGGCAACGAAGCGGGCTTTCTTCTCATCGGGCAATTCGGGAAGGTGTTCAGCCAGTATGGAGACGAAAGCATCGTCGAACTCCAGCGGCAGGAGGTCGGGATCGGGGAAGTAGCGGTAGTCATGCGCTTCTTCCTTGGAGCGCATGGACCGCGTTTCGCCGAGCTTGGGATCAAAGAGGCGAGTTTCCTGATCGATCACGCCACCATCTTCAAGGATGTCGATCTGGCGACGCGCCTCGTATTCGATCGCCTGGCCGGCAAAACGGATAGAGTTGACGTTCTTGATTTCGCAACGGGTGCCGAACTCACCGCCGGGACGACGGACCGAGACGTTGACGTCAGCGCGCATCGAGCCCTGTTCCATGTTGCCGTCGCAAGTGCCCAAATAGCGCAGAATGGAGCGCAGCTTAGCGAGGTACTCCTTAGCCTCTTCGGAAGACCGGAGGTCTGGCTTGCTGACAATTTCCATGAGGGCGACGCCAGAGCGATTCAAATCCACAAAGCTCATATTAGGATGCAGGTCGTGGATCGACTTGCCCGCATCCTGTTCTAGATGAAGACGCTCAATGCCGATCTCGATCTGCCCCTCGGGCATGTCCAGCAGCACCTTGCCCTCGCCGACAATCGGGTCCTTGAACTGCGAAATCTGGTAGCCCTGCGGCAGATCAGGATAGAAGTAGTTCTTGCGGTCAAACACGCTGCGCTTGTTGATAGCGGCTTTCAGCCCAAGGCCCGTCCGGACGGCTTGGCGGACGCACTCTTCGTTGATAGTGGGCAGCATGCCCGGCATGGCCGCATCAACGAAGGAAACGTTGGAGTTGGGTGGGTTGCCGAACTCTGTAGAAGAGCCGGAGAAGAGCTTGCTCTCGGAGGTAACTTGAGCGTGCACTTCCATCCCAATGATGACCTCCCAGTCCCCGGTGGAACCAGCAATAAAGCTCTTGGGATTTGGCGTGCGCGTATCGATGAGGGTCAATTGTACGTCCTGAAAGGCAAGGCGAAGCTGGTCTCTGGCATAGTGGGTAAAGCCAATAGATGCAATGGTTTGAGCTGTGCTTGCCTCAGTCTTCGTCGTCGATTTCGCCGTCGAAGGGGCGCAGGCGCTTCTCAAGGTGAACGCTCAAGAAGGGTTCGTGCACAGCGCGTCCATCTGGACGAAGGGCGAGGATGCGATAGCCCTGTTGTTCGTAGAAGCGGACGGCGCGGACATTGTCGGCCGGCGTTTCGAGATGGACGCGTTCAGCACCTTCGAGCTCGAGCATGGATTCCATGCGGCGGAGCAGCATCGACCCAAGGCCGTGACCCTGCAATTCGGGGATAACAAACAGATAAGGTATGTAAGCGCGACGCTTGGAGCGGGAGCACCACGCGACAGGCACGGAATCTATGACCGCGACGATGATATTGCCAAGTTGTTCGCCCACGGCTTGCGCCAGCCGGCGGCGTTCAGCCTCGCGTAGACCAGGTTGGTCCTTGAGCAATGGGAGAATACTGCTTTCCCAGGCGCGGTAGGCTATGGTTGCGAGACGCGTGGCGTCGGCTTTTTCTGCTTTGCGAATGGTGGTGAGTGGCATGTGACCTCCGCGTTCCAGAGCGAGGCCATGACCAACAGCCTCTAGCCGCGGCGGCGTGCCGCGATGATACCCTTCTCGTAGTTGATGTTCCAATCGATCAGGGTCCGCCACACAAGTTCGGCCTGATCCTCGTCAAGATCAAGGGCTAAACTGCGATCTCTCACTTTCGCGATCACGGCTTCGATGCGAGCGGGGTCGCGCGCTTCATGAGGGTCGGTCTTGATCTCTGCCATGCGGGTGACATAGCGATGCCGCTCGGCAAAAAGCGTCAGCAGCGCCTGATCGACACGGTCGATCTCAGCGCGCACGTCATCCTTGGTCTGGCAATCTTCTGGAAGTCTGGGAGGGGTCACGACGCTGTCCGCACAAATTGTTCGTTCATGGTTTGCACCGCGCAGTGGCAAAATTCAACAGCCTCTATGGCGCAGGCGGCTGTTCCTGGGCGCGGAACTCGAAGAGCTCGCGGAAGGCGCCAGGGACGAGGGCCGATAGAGGATTAATGCGGAACTGCGGGTTGTCCAGCGCTCCCTGTACGGCAAAGGTGACGCCGACCAGTCCTTCCCCATCCCGCCCGCCCAGCAGTGGCCCAAGCAGCGGAATTTTTTGAAAAGCGCTGTTGAGACCAAAGAGCGGGACATAGGTTCCACTCAAGTCGTACTGACGGCGATCGGTGTAGATGAAGCCACGCAAGGTGCCGCCGACCGTAGCGCCGGTGAGCATGGCATTGCTAACCTCGACCCGATCGGAACGGCGCAGGAAATTTACCTGGGCGACGTCGAAGTCGAGGCGGTTTCGAGCTGCAATAGCAGCGCGTGAATTGGAGTGATTGCCCAGGACCTGAGCAACGTTACCCTCATCGACAATGGCGAAGCCGCGCATGATCAGTTGGCCGATCTCGGCATCGGCGTCGCTGTCCGTCGTCAGGATCAGGCTACCTGTGCCGCCAGCCAATTGTGAATAGACGCCAAGCAGACGCAGGATCGTGCCGGCATCGTTGAAAGCAACGCTAAGGGTACGGCCGCGCGGCGCCGGATTGGTGGTGATCGAAACGGCGTTGCCGTCGCTGAACTGCGCGGTAAGGTTTGCGCGGCGCATGTCACTGCCGCGCAGCAGCATATCGAGGTCGAGATTGAAAGCAGTCGTGGCATAGTAGCCGAGAGCACGCTCGAGCTGGACGTCGAGCGAAATGGTTTGCTCGATTTGGGTCGCTTGAACACCGCCCGATCCTTCTCCAAGGCCAAAGAACTGGCGCAGCATGGGCTTGAGATCAAGCTGAGCGCCACGAACCTCTACCGCGTAGCCGTCATCGATAGGCGCAACAGCAAGCTGAGCGCTATCGCCTTCGCTCAGGCCAAACTGTGTGAACGTGGCAGATTGCAGCCCAGCTTTGGCATCGTAGCTAATGTCGCCCTGGGCGCGGACAGTACCGAAGGCGAGATCAATTGCGCTGAGCTCCGTCAGCGCCTCGACTTGGCGGATTGTGGCGCTTGCGGTGCCGGGCGTGCCCGCTTGCTTGGTAATTCCAATGTCCTTGAGGGTGACTGCAGCGTCCTGCAAATCCACAGCCATTTGAATGGCGCCGTCGGGCATAGGCTGAGCAACGAAGCGAATCTCGCCATTGAGGAATGGCGAAGCGTCAAAACCCATTTTGGCAAGATCAGCAACATCTATGGTGGAAGACAGCTTGAACTGCGGGTCCGTCTCGGGTGTGCCGGCAATCTCGACCTCGGCAGCCATCCCGTCGATTTCAGCTGTGCCGCCTAATTGGTAGCCGTCCTGGGACGCGCTGAAGGCCAATTGGCCATTGCCTATGGTGCGTTCTTGAATAGGTTCGGTGCTGCCGAAGTTGACCACCGTACCGTTGAGCACGTAGTCGACATCGAGCGGCCGCCCACTGGCCTCATCCGGCAAATGGATTGTGGCTACCAAACCTGCATCGAGTTGCCCGGTTAATGCTTCAAGATCGACCGGCAGTTCGGTACCCTGGACAGCTTGCGGCTGCTGTGACTCTACCAAGTCAACCATTGCTGGTATTGGGGCGGACACATCCCCGGAAATCTCGATGAGGCTGTCGCCAGGGATCGAGTTGTCCATAAGAAAGGCCGGGTTAGCGACGGTGATCTCGCCAGCTGCCGTTTGCAGGCGCCCGCCCCCTGCAGAAATAACCACGTTGGCATCGTCGACCTGCAGCCGGGTTTCGCCCTCAATAGCAATGGGGTCCATCTGTGCGGTAGGCTTGACGGCAACGCCGGTCCCAACCATGTCGATCTGCATGGCGCCTTCGGGAATTGGCTTGTTCTCAGCCCCTAGTTCTAACGAGCCGATGGGAAATCTAAAGTCCATGCGGGAGCGCACGACGGTGCCGCCGGTAACATTGGCAACGAACCAATCGCGGCTTTCCTTCCCCATGATGTAGGGCCAAAGACGCTTGAGATCGTCGGCGCTGACGCCTTCGCCCGCTACCTTCACGTCTATGCCTAGCCCAGCCTGCAGCATGTCGATCCGCCCTGCAGTTTCAACGAGGGCAGCTCCTTTGCGCGCGACGAAGCTGTCTATGCCGAGAGCACCGTAAAGCGGGGCTGACCAGCCAGAAAACTCCATCGTCTCGAATGGTTCGGCCGGAGCCGTCATGTCATTAGGGTGGATAAAGACATCGCGTGCACTGAGAGAAATGCCGATGGTCGGGCCGTAAGTTGGGTCCAGTCCGAGCGCAAATGTGCCTGATATCCGGGCCGAGCTGTTGCCGATCTGGAGCGCAGAATCCTCTAAAGCAAACTGACCATTTTCAGGGGTCCAGTTGATGTTCATGATCGAACTAGCAACTGGAAAGTAGGCGTCGGCTACGCGCAGATCGAGACCGGTCAAGTCAACCTTGAAGGCGCCGCTCCGCAGCTTGCCGGCGGGCTGATCGTAGTCAACGTCGATCGACAAGGCGCCGGCACCCCGCATTGCGGCCATGCTCGCTGCGTCGTCAATGAATGGAAGGAACGCTGCAAAGTCAATGTTGGTGACGTCAGCTTCAAGTCGCGGCGCGCCTTGCTCATCCACTGTACGGGAAATAGTGCCCATCATGGTGCGTCCGCCCAAAACGGCCGAAAACTCACCGGTGGTGCTGCGGCCGTCGGTGGACGGCCCAATCGTTAAATCAATATCGTCGAAACGGCGATATAGCCCATATACGGAGTCAATCATGTCCAAGCTGCCATCACGAATGACGAGCTTGGAGAAGCGGCCTTGCGAAGCTTGGGTCACGATGTCAGCGATTGCCTTCTCGCTTGCCTCAAGATTGTAGATCAGCCATTCGTTATCCGAGCGCATAGGCGTTTGATTGGAGGCGTTACCAAGATCAATGCCCTCAGGTGAAATCCCGATCGGCGGAAAGGCGTCCTGCCCCTCATTCACGCGAACCGTTGGGGGGCCACCCGACGGGTCTTCGACCAAATCGAAGCTGGCTGGTCGTGGACCGAATAAATCCTGCACAATTTGAAGGCGCGGGCCTACGACGGTGATTGTGGCTCCAGGCTGACCGATGAGTGCGCGCGCGGGCGAAAAGCCTACTTCCAGAGCTTCGACAGCAATGCGTGACCCTGCCTTGCTGTCATTGATGGTCACAGGAGAAAAGCGCACAACTGGCCATATACCGTTCTCAAGTGCCAGAGCCATGTCTCCCAACTCCAGCTCACTAGTGGGCGGCAGTGCAGAACGTGCAGCGGCTTCGGCAGCACTGCTGCCGAACGGCAGCTGCAATGGCGTAATCAGGAGCACCACATAAAGGGTGATCAGGAGAAATGCGGGAATACCGAGTACCCACACAAGCACTCTGGCTGTATGCCGCGCAGGAGAGCGATTGCGTTTAGCAGACGGCTGTGACGAGAGGTCTGCGGTGTTGGTTGGCGCGCTCACTTGCTTCCAAAAAGAGGACCTGCCGGGTTCTGCCGACAGCCCGAAGAATCAACCGCAGAAGGCGGTCACTTGCTCGATGATACCGGCTGCAATATGGCACCAACACTCAATTTAACAAAGGTACACAGAAGGAAGTGTTGCGAGCCATGCCGGAGCGTAAAGAAGGTGAACTTGCGCCGCATTTTATCCTCCCCATGGATGACGGAACGCGCTTTAGTTTGGCGGCCGAACGGGGAAGCCCAATAGTGCTTTTCTTCTACCCGGAAGATGATTCCGGCGGCTGCATTAATGAGAACCAAGAGTTCTCCGATCGCAAGGCTGCTTTCGAAGCATTTGGAGCAAGGCTCGTGGGCATTTCACCCGATAGCGTCGAAAGTCACCTTAATTTCCGGCGCAAGTATATTCTGAAAGTTCCACTAGCTTCAGACCCTGAGCGGGTAGCGATTGAAGCCTTTGGCTTGTGGCAGCTCAAGAAGCTTTACGGACGCGAGTTTATGGGACTAGTTCGCACATCGTTTATCATCGGTGCGGACGGACGAATTGCTAAGATTGTCCGAGCTAAGCGGATCGCCGGACATGCGCAAAAAATGCTTGAGGCCCTAGAAGCGCATGTCGGCACCTCCCGATAACGTTTGTTAACTATGCCCGGTCATACTCCACTTACCATGTGTAGGCGTATCGTGGAGTTTGGTGCGTGCATAGCCAAGCCAGTTTTGGGCGATCTAATGAAGCGCAGAGCCGTACTGCGCTGGTCAGCCGCCATGGCGTTCACCCTGCCCTTTTCTACGGCATGTTTGCACTGCTACTGGCGGGCAACGCGCTGCTTGGAACGGCCTTGCTGCTCTCCTCAGACATCGCCAAACTGCTGGACGGCAGTACTGACCAGATTGTTGAAGCCTATGAGGACCGCATCGCCCAATTACGAGTAGAAGTTGACCGGTTGCATTCCCGCAACTATGCACAAACTGGCGATATCAATCTTCAGTTGCAGGAGTTGGCGCAGCAGCAGGAAGTGCTGCTTGAGCAGCACCAATTGGTCAAGGTGCTGGTGGACAAGGCGGACGAACTCGGGATCAAAGCCGCATCGCTTCCGGAAGACAGCGTCGACAAGCTGGCTCTCACCACCGCACCGACCGGTAACCCAGACATTGATACGACCGCTTCTGCCGTGACGCAAATGATGAACGAGACGCAGTTCGCCATGACTTCGATTGCCGAGACAGCGATCGAGCGCACCGACAGCATTGTTGCTGAACTGTCAGAACTTGGCATTGCTGTTGAGTTACCGGAGGCAGATGGCATTGGAGGACCGCTCCTGGCGGCAAATGACGATGCCGAGCAGTCGGTGATGATCAAGGATGCCAATACCGTTATGGGCGCCTTATTGCGCTATAAGGCGGCGCAGGAAAGCCAGGATAGTGCGCCAGTGCACATGCCGATCAGCGGCAACTTCCGGCAGAGTTCCGGTTTTGGCAATCGCACTGACCCGTTTAGCGGATCGCGCGCATTTCACTCGGGGCTAGATTTCGCGGCGCCTAGTGGGACAACGGTTCTAAGCGCCGGAAAGGGCGTGGTGAGCTTCGTGGGCACCAAGTCCGGATATGGCAAAGTGGTGGAAGTCACCCACGCCAATGGTTTGATCACGCGTTACGGCCATCTCTCAGCATTTCTAAGCAATGAAGGGCAGGCGGTGAACACAGGAACGCCAATAGCCAAGGTGGGCTCAACCGGACGATCGACGGGGCCGCACCTCCACTTTGAAGTGCGTCGGGCTGACAGCGCGATCAACCCGAAAACCTTTCTCGAAGCTGGTAAGCGCCTTCTGGGTATGCTGGGGTAAGGTGTCCTACCCCAGCTTCTTGCTTAACTTCGAGCAGCAACGTCCGTAGCAACTCCAACTCGTTGGGCAAGTGCGGCTTCCATGAACTCATCCAGATCACCATCGAGCACGACGGAAGGCTGACCACTTTCGACGCTGGTGCGCAGATCCTTCACCATTTGATATGGCTGTAGGACGTAAGAGCGGATTTGGTGACCCCAGCCAATATCAGTTTTGCTAGCTGATTGGGCGTTCGCAGCCTCCTCGCGCTTTTGCAATTCTGCTTCGTAGAGGCGCGACTTCAGCATGGCCATGGCGGTGGCGCGGTTCTTATGCTGGCTCCGCTCTTGCTGGCAGGCGACAATAATGCCGGACGGAACGTGCGTGATGCGAATGGCAGAGTCAGTCGTGTTAACGTGCTGTCCACCAGCGCCGGATGCTCGGTAGGTGTCGATCTTGAGGTCGGATTCACGGATCTCAATGTCGATTGAGTCATCGACGACCGGAAAGACCCAAACGCTTGAAAAACTCGTGTGACGACGGGCAGCAGAATCATAAGGGCTGATGCGGACGAGGCGGTGGACGCCGCTTTCGGTTTTGAGCCACCCATAGGCATTGTGGCCCTTGACCTGGATGGTCGCAGACTTGATGCCAGCCTCTTCGCCGTCGTGCATCTCAAGCACTTCGACCTTCATCTTCCTACGCTCGGCCCAGCGGGTATACATGCGCAAGAGCATGTTCGCCCAATCCTGGCTTTCGGTGCCGCCGGCACCGGAGTGGATTTCAACGTAGCAGTCGTTAGGGTCCACCTCGCCGGACAGAAGGGTTTCGATCTGGCGGCGCCGAGCAGTTTGTTTAAGATCTATCAGCGCGTCTTCGGCATCCTTGACAATCTCAGCATCATGCTCGGCTTCGCCCAATTCGATTAGTTCGACATTGTCGCGAATGCCAGCTTCGAGTTCGCGTACGGCCTTGACCGCCACCTCGAGCTCGTCGCGCTGACGCATGGTGACGCGGGCTTTTTCGGGATCGCTCCAGAATTCAGGCGACTCAGTCTCGGCCGTTAGTGCCGCAAGGCGTAGTTCTGCAGTATCCCAGTCAAAGATGCCTCCTCAGCAGGGTCAAAACCTGCTCGATTTCGGCGACCGTCTTTTCGATTTCCGCACGCATGCTGTCTTCCTGTTGTTCTGAGCCCCATGTAGCGGACGGACCCAGAAGGATCAACAGCTTGCGCGATTTACTGCAGGCGGCGCAGGGTTACCGGATCGTAAAATTCCATTTTCTGGCCGCCATCGGCGGTCTCAACGAAGGCACGCATGCAACCGCTCCAACGCTCGACTGAGCGGGCCCGCACGCCGATTTCGCGCAGGCGCTGAGTGTCCATGCGGTTTTGCTCTTCAACATCGGTTCTCAAGACGCTCTTGCCGTTTACCTCGACGTAGGTCTTGGGCGCGGTGGGACCAGTATTAGTACAGAAAAGTGCCCACGCAGGCGTAGGCAGAGCCACTAGGGCCGTGACAATACCTGCGAGGACAAATTTGGCTAGCTTCATGGTTGTTATTCCAATGGATCAATGGTGAACGATGAACACCGCTACAGTCAGGAAGTCACATTGCAAAAGCAATTGCGGGGTTTGATACGGCAAATCAGTTGGTCAATTCTGGCAAGCTACTCACGACGTCGGTATTGGGCAAAGGCGTTTCAAGCGAGATCCTAATTGAAGTAAGGATTGTGGCACGCACAGGTGGTCGATTGGCTGCAAGTAGCCAGACTACCTGATCGAATCGGACACTCGACGGACTTCTGAACTAGAACAGCGTGCGCCGGCGTGGCTGCTCGAAGTAGGTGCCATCGATGCGCGCATTCGGATCCACATAGCCACTGTCCGGCGCAGACCCGGAGGGAGTGACAAAAGTGTCGCCATATTGCTGCTGCATCTGCTGTTGACGCTGGATTTCATTGAAGGTGTTGGTGTCGAGGCCAATGACTGACGTCATAAGGTTTGGACCGCTGCCGGGCTTGAAGGCCTCCTGGATGGCCGACTCACCATCGAATGCCTGAACGCCAGAGTTGGGATTAATCCACGCTGTTGTCATGCCTTCAGGCTTGTTGAAAGGTGTCGGCGGCTTGCCTGCCAAGGCCTTTTGCATGAATTCGGTAAAAATCGGCACTGCAAAGGAGCCGCCGGTAACGGCGCTGCCCATGGAGCGAGGCTGGTCGTAGCCGACATAAACGCCAACTGCTAGTTCTGGCGTAAAGCCAACGAACCAGGCGTCCTTATAGTCATTTGTCGTGCCGGTCTTACCGGCCACGGGACGGTTCAACACCTTGGCGGCTGTACCAGTGCCACGCTGGACAACGCCTTCCATCATCGAGGTAATCTGGTAGGCTGTCATGGGATCGAGCACCTGTTCCCGATTATCAATGATGGTCGGCTCGCCCTGCCCTTGCCACGCAGTGGCTTCGCAACCCTGGCAAAGGCGCTGGTCGTGCTTGTAAACCGTGACGCCGTACCGGTCCTGCACGCGGTCAATCAGCGTTGGCACAATCTTGCGGCCGCCATTGGCAATAGTGGCGTAGGCTGCGGTCATTCGCATGTCGGTGGTTTCGCCAGCTCCGAGCGCCATGGCGAGGACAGGCTGCATCGAGTCATAAACGCCGAACAGGCGGGCATATTCCGACACCAGCGGCATGCCGATGTCCTTGGCCAGGCGCACGGTCATGACATTTCGGCTGCGCTCGATGCCGCGACGCAAGGTTTGTGGGCCGTAGAACTCCTGCGCGTAGTTCTCGGGTCGCCAAATAGAGCCGTCACCGTTGCGGATTTCGACTGGGGCATCAAGGACCACGGAAGCCGGGGTGTAGCCATTATCAAGCGCCGCAGCATAAACGATCGGCTTAAACGAGGAGCCGGGCTGGCGCAGAGCTTGAGTGGCACGGTTGAATTCACTCGTGGCATAGGAGAAGCCGCCGACCATGGCTAGGACCCGGCCGGTACGCGGGTCCATGGCGACGAGGGCGCCCTCGATTTCAGGAATTTGCTGCAGCGTATAAGCGCCGGCCGTGCCTTCAAGCGCTGAGACGTAGACCACATCTCCTAATTTAAGGATGTTTTGCAAGGAACCGGAAACCCATTTGATATCGGGTCCGGACAGAGTGCCTTCGATACGCTCTTCGGACACACCGCCATCAGGAATCGTTTCAGGCCTGAGCCCAACACGAGCCTTGTTGCCACTAATCTCGAGCACAACGGCAAGTCTCCACTCCGGCACGTCGCTAAGCGGCATGACCTTGGCAACATCAAGTCCCCAGTCTTCACCTAGCTCAATACTAGCCACGGGCTCGCGAAATCCCTTGGACTGATCAAAGGCAATCAGGCCATCCATCAGAGCCTTGCGGGCATATTCCTGCAACTTGGGTTCAAGCGTGGTGCGTACAGACAAACCGCCACCATAAAGCTGGTCCTCGCCATAAAGCTTGGCGAGTTCCCGGCGCACTTCTTCGGTGAAGTATTCAGCAGAATAGAGTTGGCTGCCCCCTGCCCGCGGCAACACATTGAGCGGCTCTTCTTTAGCGAGTTCGGCCTCTTCCAAGGTGACATATCCATTTTCGACCATGCGATCGATCACCCAATTGCGGCGCTCAATAGCTGCTTCCGGGCGGCGGAACGGATGGTAATTGTTAGGCCCCTTCGGCAGAGCGGCAATATAGGCAGCTTCCGCCAGATCAAGCTCGTACAAAGCCTTGTCGAAATAGTTCAAGGCCGCGGCGGCAACGCCATAGGAGTTCAGGCCTAGGAAAATTTCGTTGAGGTAAAGCTCAAGGATGCGGTCTTTGGAGAACGTCGACTCAATGCGGATGGCGAGCAGGGCTTCCTGGATTTTGCGGTCCCAAGTCTGCTCGGACGTCAGCAGAAAATTCTTGGCAACCTGCTGGGTGATGGACGAACCGCCACCCTGAATGGTTGAGTCCCCGTCCATACGGGCCAAGAGGTTGTCACGCACTGCACGGAAAACACCGTCGATGGCGATACCGCCGTGCTTATAAAAATCCTTGTCTTCAGCGGACAGAAAAGCATGTAACAGCAATGGGGGCACCGTCTCGACTGGCTGAAACAGTCGGCGCTCGCGCGCAAATTCGGCGAGGAGCGTGCCATCGGCGGCGTGCACACGGGTGGTTACCGGCGGCTGGTAGTCCTTAAGAACGGTGTAATCCGGCAGGCTCGAGGACACGGCTGTGAGATAAACGGCGGCTGCGCCGACGGCTCCAAGGGCTAGGAACATACCAAAGCCAAACAGCCAGCCGATCAAGCGCAGCATATGTCGCGTTTCTCCGTATTGCCCATTCGCAAGCTCAGGCGCCTGGTGTGTCAATCCGGAGCCAAGGGATGCATCTGATTACAGCAGAATCATAGCAGAACCGAAGGCGCTTGCGCATCACAAGCCCACAAAAGCGCCGCTCCCAAGACGCTTAAGCCACCGCGTGATCGAATTGCCACATCACTGGGGAGTTTGGACACTGTCGAAATAGGTTGAAATGCCACGGGCGACAGCATCGGCGGTGCGGTCCTGCCACTCGCCTTGCAGAAGGTTCGCTTGATCGTCGGCGTTAGACAAAAAGCCGAGTTCAACCAAGACCGAGGGCACGTCGGGCGCTTGGAGCACGAAGAAGTCGGCCTGCCGTACTGGAAAACGGCGAAGTTGAACGCTGGGTTCAAGCTGATGAACGATAGCCTGCGCTAGGGTGAACGACTGATGGCGCATTTCGCGCCGCATCAGATCGAGCAGAATATCAACCACTTCGGGCGCCATTTGCGGCATGGAGAAGCCGGCAATGACGTCCGTCTTGTTCTCATTATCGGCAAGCACTTTATCAAGAACATCGGTGGCGTTTTCGTCTCGCGTGTAGACGCTGGCGCCGCGAATCTCGGCCTGCTGAAAACTATCGGCGTGGATGGATATGAAGATGTTTGCCTTGTTGGTGCGGGCAAGGGCAACACGCTCTTCCAAGCGCAGGAAGCTGTCGTCTTCACGCGTCAGCGCCACATCAAACCGGCCAGAGGCGACCAGAAGCTCCTGCAGGCGCAAGGCAAAGGCGAGCACGACGTCCTTTTCTTTAACGCCATTACGCGTCTCGGCCCCGCTGTCGATACCACCATGACCAGGGTCGAGCACAACCAGCGGCTTGGTAGCGAGAGGAAGTTCGGAGCCACCAGCGGGTGTCGAAGCAGCGGTAACGGCGGGCGCTACAGTGCTAGAAGCCGCAAAGTCCTTAGCGACGTTGGCAGCGAACTCTTCGGCAGTGGCCGGGATGATATCGACCACAAGTCTCGCGGGCTGGTCGTCGAAGGCGTCGAGCACATAAGCCTGCTGAACCTGCGCAGGAGCAGACAAAGTCAGAACCGTGCGAACACGATCGGGCGCCGCTTGCTCAATAAGGTAGTCAGAGATGATACCCGGCTCACCGGCAGGCTTGCCGACAGGTTGAGGCACGGAAAGGGTCGCGGCGCGCACGTCAATTGCCAAGCGATCGGGACCGTCAAGCGAGACAAAAGAAAACTCTGTTCTTGCGGCTAGGTCGACTACCAGACGGGCCCGCTCGGGCGTGACCGTAACACGAACATCCATGACATTAGGCAGGGCCAGTTGAGCGGCTGCTTGTACTGCGTCCTGCGCAAAGATAGGGAGCGAGAGCACCGACAGGCACAATGCCGCAACAAAAAAGGTCATGATCCTGTGGAAGTGACGCAACAAATCTACACCGCCCCTGAGAAACTGTGCGCCGCTTGTGCTCCAGAGTTCAGGCGATTCTGCGGCTGGCTGGTTCTTATGCGACGATTTTGGAGGCGAGCCAACATTGGATCCTGAAAAGCCTGTGAACCATCGATTTTGACTTTCCTGTTGCCAATGGGACGCAATGACCCTACACGCTGTAGGCGAGGCGTATGCTTCTTGAATGACCCGTCCAAACGTCCGAAGGACTAGCGAGTGTGGTTTTGAGGAGTGACCCGGGTCAAAGGTATGAAGAACCTTTCCGGCCTGGTTCAGAAGCGGCAATCCAGCGCCTCTTTAGGAATTTCGGTCCCATTTGGACCGGACGGTTGTCTGCCAATCCCCGGATGTAGACAGCCCAATAGGAAGAGGTCAGATGGCCCGCAGGCGGACAAAACGCGACGCGATCGAACAAGACGATTGCCGTTTTGCCATGCTGCAACTTCCGGCCATGACCACAAAGACCAGCGCGCTAAAGGCAGAGCTTGGGCGCGCACACCCCTCTAAACCATTCGCCTCGCATAGCGCTATGAGAAGGATGCCGGCTCGCCGGATCATCCTTGCCGGCGCGCGAGCGCGCGGAGTTCACTATGGCGACCAAAAGAATGCTGGTGGATGCCATCCACCCGGAAGAAACACGGATTGTCGTTACCGCAGGTAACAGGCTCGAAGAATTTGACTTTGAATCGGCGACCCGCCGCCAATTGCGGGGAAACATCTATCTCGCGAAGGTAACGCGGGTTGAGCCGTCGTTGCAGGCGGCGTTCGTGGAATATGGCGGCAATCGCCATGGGTTCCTCGCGTTCAGCGAAATCCATCCCGATTATTATCAGATCCCCGTGGCTGACCGCGAAGCTTTGCTGCGCGACGAAGAGCACGAGGAAGAACATGTCGAAGAAGAAATTGAAGAAGCCGCAGTGTCAGCTGAAGCTTCAGCAGAAGGCGATTTCGACGTTGATGCAATAGAAGGTGATGACGCCAGCCATATTGAGGAAGCGCCAGCCAATATCGAACCGGTAGAGTCGATCGGTGGCGCAGACGCGCTGGAAGAGGTGCCAGAGCGCCGGCGCCAGAGTCCGAACCGTCGTCACTACAAGATTCAGGAAGTTATTAAACGCCGGCAGGTGATGCTGGTGCAGGTTGTCAAAGAAGAGCGCGGCAACAAGGGAGCGGCGCTAACCACTTACTTGTCATTGGCCGGACGCTATTCCGTGCTGATGCCGAATACGGCGCGCGGCGGCGGTATTTCCCGCAAGATCACCAATGCAGCCGACCGCAAGCGGCTGAAGGAAATCACCTCGGATTTGGAAGTGCCGCAGGGCATGGGCGTGATTCTGCGCACTGCCGGTGCATCGCGCACCAAGGCCGAAGTGAAGCGGGATTTCGAATATCTGATGCGCCTTTGGGAGAGCGTGCGCTCGCTGACGCTCAAGAGTCAGGCGCCATGCCTTGTCTATGAGGAAGGCTCGCTGATTAAGCGGACCATCCGAGACCTCTACAATAAGGACATCGACGAGGTATTTGTAGCGGGCGAGGACGCTTTCCGCGAGGCCAAAGACTTCATGCGCATGATCATGCCGAGCCACGCCAAGAATGTGGTGCTCTATACGGAAGATCAGCCGCTGTTTTCCAAGTATGGAATCGAGCAGCAGCTTGACTCGATGTTCTCGCCGACGGTGACCCTGCCCTCCGGCGGCTATATCGTCATCAACCCCACCGAAGCTCTGGTATCGATCGACGTAAACTCGGGCCGCTCCACCAAGGAGCATAATATCGAGGACACGGCGCTCCAGACCAATCTGGAAGCGGCTGATGAGGTTGCGCGCCAGTTGCGCCTGCGTGATTTGGCTGGTCTGATCGTCATCGACTTCATTGACATGATGGAGAACCGCAGCAATCGGGCGGTGGAGCGCAAGCTCAAGGATTGTCTAAAGGACGATCGCGCACGAATCCAAGTAGGCCGGATTTCGCATTTTGGGCTCATGGAAATGAGCCGGCAGCGTATTCGCTTCGGCGTGGTGGAGAGTTCCACCCATAAATGCCCGATCTGCGAAGGCACCGGTCTTGTGCGCTCGACCGAGTCGCTGGCGCTGATGATCATGCGTCACATCGAGGATCATGTTCTGCGCCGCCAGGGGCAGTCGATCAATGTTCGCGTGCCGGTGGACGTTGCGCTCTATATTCTCAACTTCAAGCGCGAAACGCTGACAGCGCTTGAGGCGCGCAATCATCTCTCCATTACGATTACGGCTGACGGCAAGATGACCGGCCATCAGTTCGCGATTGAAAAGGGCGAGACCCGCGTTATGGCCTATGCCGAACAGCGCGCCACCGAGCACGTGCGGGTCGATAGCGCGGTCATCGAGGACGATATCGACGAGGACATGGTTGACGAGGCTGATGACGAAATAACTGAGGAAGTCCTCGCATCCCCTGCTGCCGAGAATGGTGATGGCGAAGGCCGCCGGCGCCGCCGGCGGCGCCGCCGTGGTGGAACTGATCGTGGCGAGGACCGGCAGCAGCAGCGTGCTGCTCCTGCCCGGCGGGTCGAAGGTGAACTCGAGGCCGACGGCGTTGAAGAAGCGGATGAAAGCGTCGATGCCGACGAAAACGCAGCACGTCCGACTGGCGACAATGCTGCCGACCCGGATGGCCGCAAACGTCGCCGGCGGGGACGCCGCGGTGGTCGCCGCAACCGTCGGGAAGGCGAAGAGGGCTTTGTCGAAAGAGCTCCGGCTCCAGTAACTGATGAGCAACTAACGCCGGAAGTCAGCGAGGCTGTTGCTGACGAACTGCTGGCGCAGGATGCCGTTGTGGCAACGATCGAGCCTATGACCCCGGCGGAACCAATCTCCGAAGCCGAAGCTCCCGCAGAGAAGCCCAAGCGAACACGTCGTAAGAAGGTTGCAGAGACCGCAGAGTCGACACCCTTGGATGCCGCCCCGGTTGCAGCCATTGCCGCGGAAGACGGTGCTGAAGAGAAGCCGAAGCGTAAGCCCCGGACGCGGAAGCCGAAGGCAGAAGCGGCCGACGCTGTGAGTGCAACAGAAGTCAGTCAATCTGCTCCTGAGTCAGAAGCTGCGGAGCCAGAGCCAGCCGTCATCGAGGCTGCTCCTGCCGAAGAAGCGCCGAAGCCGCGCCGAGCCAAGAAGGAGCTGCCTGCGGAGGGGATCGTCGTATCCTCCAGCGCTCCCAAGGCAGATGCTGAAGGCGATGAAGGTGAGCAGCCCAAGAAGAAAGTGGGCTGGTGGCAGCGCCGGCTCGGTTTGGGCTAGAACAAAAAGGCGGTCTTCGGGCCGCCTTTTCTCTTATCGGAGAAAAGCGCGCATTCGCTCAAGGGCGACTTCGATGGTCTCCTGCTTGCCGGCATAGGAGAAGCGAACGTAGTTGCTGCCTCCTGCCCGGTCGAAATCTATGCCAGGGGTTGCCGCTACACCGGCTTCGTCGAGCATGGTTTCGCAAAAGGACATGGAGTCGTTAGAGAACCGGCTGATGCCAGCATAAGCGTAGAACGCGCCGTCAGATGCGCCGAAGGTATCGAGGCCAAGGTCCTTTAGGCCCTTGTCAAGCAGTGTACGATTCGCAGCATAGCCGGCTTTTTGCTCTTCCGCGTAATCGCGTTCACCCAAAGCCACGGTTGCCGCGATCTGGCTTAAGGTTGGGGCGGAAATAAAGAGGTTTTGCTGCAGGATTTCAGCCCGGCGGACGAGATCGTCCGGGAGCACCATCCAGCCAATGCGCCAGCCGGTCATGCAATAGTATTTCGAAAAGCTGTTGATGACGATGGCGTCGCGGGTGAGTTCAAGCGCGCTGACAGAAGCGGCGCGGTAATCAAGACCATGGTAGATTTCGTCGGAGATCAGTCGAACGCCCAAACGCCTGCAGGTTTCAACGATATCTGCCAGTTGCGTGCGGTCTACAGCGGCGCCGGTTGGATTTGCGGGACTGGCAAAGAGCAAGCCTTCGAAAGGCAGATCGGCATAGGCGGCGGCAATGTCTGCGCCACTGAGTTTCCAACCTGTTTGCGGTGATATTGGAATTTCGTTGATGGCAAAGCCGAGGCCGAGCAGTGTATTGACATAGGCAGGATAGCCTGGGCGCGTTATGGCGATGCGAGCGCCGGGCCGGAACGCCGAATGGAACGCTATGATGAACCCGGCCGAAGAGCCGATGGTCGACAGGACCGAATTGGGATCAACTGTGACGCCGTGCTGGTGCGTGTAGTAAGCGGAGAGCCCTTCGCGCAGTTCGGACAGACCTTTAGCGTTGGTGTAACCCTGCGCCTGCGGCAGAGCCTTGGCGACAGCTTCGATCACCTTGGGTGCCGGGGGAGAGCCGGGCTCGCCTACCTCAAGGTGGCAAACTGTGCGGCCACTCGCTTCTATGGCCTTAGCCCGCTTTAATATTTCCATCGCGTGGAAAGGCATAAGCCTGTCTGGAGGCAGGTTTGGCATCGGTTTGTCCCATTCCTTAGCTCAGGGGTGCGATGGACCTAGCCGGTTCGTTGTGTAGCCTCAACAACATTTGAAGAGCCTGTTACGTCGCTGTTTGCTGCCCCCTGCTAATCTCTCGCGAGGTCTGCTATTGGCAGGCATAGAAAGTAGTTCGGAGCTGGTTGATCATGGCGCGCGTCACCCTTGTTCTTGTTGCTGTGGCTGGCATGTTGGCCGGCGCGCTAGGCTATTCGATGATCAACAGACCGGTTCCAGGTGCAAATACTGCTGCCGTGCAGGCCATGATTGATCGAGCTATCAGCGATTATCACCAGAAGCTCGCCTCTGCAGTGCCTTCCCCAGCAGAAGCGCCAAAGATCGATGCTGCGGTGATCAATCCGCTGATCGAATCATATCTGATGAGCGATCCGAAAATTTTGCAGCGGATGTCGGTGGCGCTAGACACAACGCTGCAAGCAGAAGAAAAAGCGGCATCTACAACGGCTATTGCTACAATGCGTGATGCGATCTTCAATGACCCGAAGCAGATCGTGCTGGGCAATCCAAATGGCGATGTAACGCTGGTTGAGTTCTTTGACTACAACTGCGGCTATTGCCGATCGGCACTGCCGGACATGGCCACTTTATTAGCCGAGGATCCGAACCTGCGGGTCGTTCTCAAGGAATTCCCCATTCTTTCCAACGAATCGATCGACGCGGCACGTATCGCCGTCCTGGTTGGCGAGGCGGATGTCGATTACTGGGCATTTCATGAGGCCTTGTTCACAAGCCGCGGTCAGGTTGACAAAAGCGTCGCACTGAGTGCCGCAGCCGATCTGGGCCTCAATCCAATCAGCCTAGAATTGGACATGGGGAAGGAATTGGTGGGCGAGTCTATTCAGGCATCATACGAGATTGCCAAGGCGCTCAACATCACCGGCACGCCGACCTACATCATTGGTAACGAGATCATTCCCGGCGCCATCGGACTCGATGAGCTTCGCGAACGGATTTCCAATATGCGGGCATGTGGCGAGACGCAATGCGAGGGCTGAGCCTGTTCTTTGCCTTTTCCGTGCATTTCGTATAACCGGGCTTGCGCCCGTCTAAGGGACGGGTGCACAAGGCAGAAATCATGGCAAAGCGCGTTCTTGTCCTTAACGGTCCGAACCTCAATCTACTTGGCACAAGAGAGCCTGGTATTTATGGCGTATCGACGCTCAAGGATGTGCAAAATTCGTGCGAAGCGACCGGCCGAGAACTAGGGCTCACCATAGATTTCCGCCAATCCAACCATGAAGGCGAGTTGGTCAGCTGGATTCAAGAAGCGCAGGGAAATGCCGATGCGATCTTGATCAATCCTGCTGCATATTCACACACTTCGGTGGCCATTCACGACGCGCTGAAAGCTGTAGGGTTGCCAGTTGCCGAGGTGCATCTATCCAATATCCATCAACGCGAAACTTTCCGGCACCATTCCTATGTGTCCGCCGTTGCTGATGGTGTCATTTGCGGCTTTGGCATCACCGGGTATAGACTGTCACTGATGGCCTTGGCCGAAAAGCTTCAATAACGATCAACGCGTAGCGCGCGGGAGACCGACAAGAATGACTAAGTCATCGCAAGTGGATCAGGACCTGATCCGGGCCATTGCCGAACTGCTCAACAAGGAAAATCTCGCTGAGATTGAAATCGAGCAGGAAGACTTCCGGGTTCGCGTCACGCGCTCCTACGCCAATGAAGGCGTGACTTATGCGGCGCCGCCACAGTACATCCAGGCGCCGCTTCAAGCGGCGCCTTCGTCTATCGCGCCAGTTGGTTCTGTGCCTGCCGCAGCACCTGCGGCCGCTGAAGATTTGGCGTCCAACCCCGGCACACTCACCTCCCCCATGGTTGGGACGGCTTACCGCTCACCAGAGCCCGGTAAGCCGGCCTTTGTGGATGTCGGCTCCAAAGTCAGCGAAGGCCAAACGCTGCTGATCATTGAAGCCATGAAGACCATGAACCAAATCCCCGCGCACCGCTCGGGCACCGTGACGCGCATCCTCATCCAGGATGCCCAGCCGGTGGAATACGGCGAGCCGCTCGTCGTAATCGAATAAGGAGGGGCCTTTATGTTCCAGAAGGTCCTGATCGCCAATCGCGGCGAAATTGCCCTGCGTATTTTGCGCGCCTGTAAGGAGCTCGGCATACAGACAGTTGCCGTTCACTCTACGGCGGACGCGAACGCTATGCATGTCCGGCTAGCGGACGAGAGTGTGTGCATTGGCCCGCCTGCCGCCAAGGACAGTTATCTCAACATTCCATCCATCATGGCAGCCTGCGAAATCACTGGCGCCGATGCAGTGCATCCCGGCTACGGTTTCCTGTCCGAAAATGCGCGTTTCGCCAAGATTTTGACTGAGCACAAGGTGACCTTCATCGGCCCTTCGTCGCACCACATTGAAATCATGGGCGACAAGATTACGGCCAAGAAAACGGCTGTTGAGCTGGGCATCCCCGTTGTTCCAGGTTCGGAAGGCGCGGTTGAGACGGAAGAAGATGCGCTGCGAACGGCGGGCGAGATTGGCTATCCCGTGCTGATCAAAGCAACAGCAGGCGGCGGCGGGCGCGGCATGAAGGTGGCTCTGACCGAAGCGGATGTGCTTGTTGCCTGGTCGACGGCAAGGGCCGAAGCCAAAGCGGCGTTCGGCAATGATTCCGTGTACATGGAAAAGTATCTCGGCAAGCCACGCCATATTGAAGTGCAGGTGCTGGGCGATGGCCAAGGCAATGCCGTTCATTTGGGCGTGCGCGACTGCTCGCTGCAGCGTCGTCACCAAAAGGTTTGGGAGGAGGCCGGCGGGCCAACAATCAAGCCAGAAGAGCGTGACAAGATTGGTGAGATTTGCGCTGCCGCGATGCGTAAGCTCAGTTATTCAGGCGCCGGCACAATCGAATTCCTCTACGAGAATGGCGAGTTCTATTTCATTGAAATGAACACCCGCCTTCAGGTGGAGCACCCGGTAACCGAGCGCATAACCGGTATCGACATCGTTTATGAGCAGATTCGGGTGGCTTCAGGCGAAGAGCTGTCCATGCGACAGTCGGATGTGACGTTCTATGGCCATGCTATTGAAGTGCGCATCAATGCCGAGGACCCGCAGACTTTTGCGCCCTCGCCTGGAACAATCACGTTCTATCACCCAGCTGGTGGCGTCGGCGTCCGTGTCGACTCGGCGGTGTACCAGGGCTACAAAATCCCACCGTTCTACGACTCATTGATTGGCAAGCTGATCGTTTATGGCCGTACACGTGATGAGTGTCTGCAGCGATTGCGCCGTGCCATCGATGAGTTTGTCGTGGATGGAATCAAGACAACGCTGCCGCTGTTTCAGCGCTTGATCCGTGAGCCTGACATCTTAGCTGGCAATTACGACATTCATTGGCTGGAGAAATATCTAGCCGAGAACAAAGTTTAGGACTGGGGCGCGTGAGGCGCCCCTTTTCATTGAACCGCAGCTATCATGTCCAAGCCCAATCCATTCGATGTTGAGATCACGCCCGAGTTGATCATCCGCGCCTATCGGGCCGGTATTTTTCCGATGGCAGAGGACGCTGCTGACGAGGATCTGTTCTGGGTGAGTCCGGAAATGCGCGGCATTATACCGCTGGACGGATTTCACCTATCAGCCAGCTTGCGTAAGGCGATCCGGAAATCGCCGTTTAGTGTCAAGGTCGATAGTGACTTTGCGGCGACAATTGAAGGCTGTGCGACAGTGGGGGCCGACCGGAACTCGACCTGGATCAACCAGACAATCCGTGCGGTTTACGGTGAGTTGTTCCGCCGGGGCGTGGCGCATACGGTTGAGGTTTGGGACGGGGATGAACTGGTTGGCGGGCTTTATGGGCTGGCGATCGGCGGTGCATTCTTCGGAGAGTCCATGTTCCACCGCCGAACTAACGCCAGCAAGATGGCCATGGCGCATTTGGTGGAGCGGCTCAATGCCGGGGGGTTCGTGTTGCTCGATACGCAGTTTGTAACGGACCATTTGGAGTCGCTGGGCGGAATCGAGATCCCGCGCGCTGCCTACGAGGAGCGACTTGCCAACGCTCTTCTAGTCGACGCGGATTGGCACGCTTGGGACCGGATGCGGCCTAGCCCTTGAGCTTAAAGGCCAGCCGGGTAAGCCATTTCTCCATGTTCGGCTCATCTTCAGGATCGGTTTCATAAATCTCCAGTCGGCAGGCGAAGTGATCACCGTCGAAACGCTCATCCATGTCGAACTCCATCTGCATAAGGCGCGTCCAGCCGATAAGGACGGCCGTTGCGGGCTCAAGCTTGTCGGGATGGCCGATCCAGTCAAGGCCGGCAAAGCGGCCTGCAGGCAGAGTTCCGAAGTGTATGTTGTTGCTCGCTTTTCCGGGGTCTGCGACAGGAATTCCGGCTTCGACGTCGAGCGTGGCGGACATGTCGATCCGGCGATAGTTGTAGAATGGGGCGCCGGTTGGGGAGATGTTTTGCTCGGCGAGAAAGGCATATATCGCCGGGAAACCTTCCACGGCAGGCTTCTGCATCTCGTCCATGCGTACAGTGAAATTCATGTAGGCATAGGATTGTTCAACGCGATCATAGACTTCGGGCAAGCTCAGCATGTTTTCCCCCTTTGAATTTTCTTAGGACGATTGGGCAGGCCGACTGCCGACACGAGAGTGTCATGATCAGAAGAAAATTCGGCTACCTCAATGTCTTGATAAAATCTGCCATGCGCAAAATGCATGATGCTGTTGACGTAAGGGGAATGGCGGGACGCTGCGAACTCCACCATCTTGCATTCTTGCAACCAAGTTACAGAGAAGGATTGCCCATGTTTGTTCGTGCAGTCTGGCGCGTGAAGCGCTTGGTCGATCTTCGGCAAACGCTACGGGAAATGGATGTCCCTTCTACTAGGGACGCTGATTTGCCTGGCATTTCTGGTCCGGACTTTTCGAAGATGACTCGGTCTTTGTTCGACCGGTGACTGTGATGACCAAAGAACTTGAGACGGACACCGGGTTGCCGACAAGTGGCCGTCTTGATTAACCAGAGATGAATATTGCTGGTTAAAGCCCCGCACGAAGCGCATGGCTCGTTTGACCAAAGCCTATCTGCTCATTGCCAACGCACTGCCCTAAATATGTCCTTGTAAACGACAGGAGACGACAAATGGACATTCGTAAGACTTTCAAGAAGTGGGCTGCCTACCAGCAAACCGTTCGTGAGCTTGCCGCTCTCGACAATCGTCAGCTCAACGATCTGGGCATTTCGCGCACCGACATCAATCGCATTGCGCGCGACCATGCTGCTGGCCTCTAAGATTAGCTCGCAGAATACTTCAGACTTAGAATACCGAACACCCGCTTCTCTTTGAGATGCGGGTGTTTTGCTTTATTTCGCATTCCATTCGCTGCAGAGCAGCATGAGGTCTCGAAAAGCTAGCAGACTGTTCACGTTGAGCGTAGCCGATCGCGGGCATGCGCTAATGCTGAGCATGTTTGCTCCGTTGCGCCACAAGATCGCAGCGCAAAGGAGTGATTGCCTCGGCTGGACAGGCTTGGTATCTGCCGGTCATGTCAAAACCCATTCATATCATCGGTGGCGGACTTGCCGGATCGGAAGCTGCTTGGCAAGCGGCCGAAGCAGGCGCGCAAGTCATTCTGCATGAGATGCGTCCGGTACGCGGCACGGATGCGCACCAGACTGACAGCCTAGCCGAACTGGTTTGTTCCAATAGCTTCCGCTCGGACGATCATGAGCAGAATGCTGTCGGTTTGCTGCACGAGGAAATGCGGCGTTGCAGTTCGCTGATCATGCGAGCCGCGGACCAGCACAAATTGCCGGCGGGAGGTGCCCTGGCGGTCGACCGGCACGGCTTTTCGGCCGAGGTGACGCGGGCCATTGAAAATCATCCTAATATTACGATGATGCGCGAGGAGGTGCCGGGGCTGCCGCCGCCAGAGTGGGACAATGTCATCATTGCCACGGGGCCGCTGACTTCCCCTGCCCTAGCTGAGGCGATCTTGAAGCTGACGGGCGAGGACTCGCTGGCGTTCTTCGATGCTATCGCACCGATCGTCCACTACGACAGCATAAACATGGATATCGTGTGGGCGCAGTCTCGCTACGACAAGGCAGGACCAGGCGGCACGGGTGCGGATTACCTCAATTGTCCGATGGATAAGGAGCAGTACTTCGCCTTTGTCGAGGCGCTGAAGACGGCGCCGCTGCATGAGTTCAAGGACTGGGAAAAGGTGCCTTATTTCGATGGCTGCCTGCCGATCGAAGTCATGGCAGAGCGTGGCGTCGAGACGCTCCGGCATGGGCCGATGAAGCCGGTAGGCTTGACTAATCCGCGCAATCCAACGGTGAAGCCCTATGCCATTGTACAACTCCGGCAGGACAATGCCTTAGGGACGCTGTGGAACATGGTCGGGTTCCAGACCAAGATGCGCTACGGCATCCAGGCGGAAATCTTCCGGATGATCCCGGGGCTGGAGAACGCGCAGTTTGCGCGGCTCGGCGGGCTGCATCGCAACACCTTCCTCAACTCGCCCAAGGTGCTCGGGCCTGACCTCAAGCTCAGAGCTGATCCCCGCATTCGGTTTGCCGGGCAGGTCACGGGCGTGGAGGGCTATGTGGAGAGCGCGGCGATCGGGCTGATCACCGGGCGGCTGGCTGCTGCCGATGCGCGGGGCGAGCCTATGGAAACGCCACCGGTCACAACGGCTTTGGGCGCGCTCGTTGCGCATATCACGGGCGGGCACATCGAGGCGGAGGGTTATAGCGGGGCGCGCAGCTTCCAACCGATGAACGTCAATTTCGGGCTGTTCCCAGATGTCAGCATCGTCAAACCAGAAGGCGTGGGGCGCTGGCGCGGCAACGACAAGACTATAGCCAAGCGCCGGACTATCACCGGACGGGCGCTGGAGGATCTGAAAGTCTGGGCATGACCGGAGCGGAGCTCGAAACCTACTTGCACGATCATATCCCGCTTTCTCGGGCAATGGCTGTGCGGGTGGTGAGCATCGCCCAGGACCGCGTCGTGCTCGGCGCGCCGCTGGAGCCCAACATCAACCACCGTGAGACGGTGTTCGGCGGTAGCGCGGCGTCGGTTGCAACGCTGGCGGCATGGTCTCTGCTGCATGTGCGGTTGACGGAGGCTGGCCTGCCGAGTCGGGTGGTCATACAGCGGAGCACGATGGAGTATCTGCTGCCGATCGCAGGAGAGTTTACTGCGTTAGCGCAGCTCGGCGACCAATCGGATTGGGACGGCTTTGTGCGCATGCTCACGCGGCGCGGCCGTGGGCGCCTTTCGATAGAAGCAGCTTTGGACTTCGATGGACGACAAGCTGGGCTGTTCAGCGGAGAGTTCGTGGCGTTTGCCGGCTCACGCATTTAGCAACGGGCGCTTGCCACGACGACTGCCTTGTTGCGCCACCACCTGAAACTCCATAAGGTTTGGCTGCTTGATACTAGTCAGGCACTGGAGACTTTATGTTCGAGATTGCGGGCGCCCGCTAATTCCCTTCCGGGAATTTTGATCAAACAGAGCGAGCTGATCAATTCAGCACGTTCTCACTTGCGCACGGCTCGGCACAATTCAACAATTTTGGCTTTCCAAATGGAAGCGAGCCTGCGCGTCGTTCTTCATGAAGCGAAGTGCCATGCAAATTAGACTGACCAAACCTGACGATATTGCTCAACTGCAGATCGTGCTTGACGAAACGGGTGTGTTCCCGAGGGAAATGCTGCCCGATATGATCCAAAGCTTTTTCTCAGGTGACAGCCAAGAACTCTGGATGACCTGCGAAGCAGACGGCGTCCCGGTTGGCTTCTGCTACACGATGCCGGAGGAAATGGCCGAGGGTACCTGGAACATGCTTGCGATCGGCGTCCTACCATCGCTTCAGGGCGGCGGCCACGGCAGCGCCCTCGTCCAGGAACTTGAGGCCCTGTTACGCTCGCAAGGCCAGCGGATCCTAATTGTGGATACCTCCAGCTCGGACGACTTTGTACAAGCAAGGGCGTTCTATCGCAAAAACGGCTATGTAGAAGAGGCACGCATCCGTGACTTCTGGGCTGAAGGAGACGACAAGATCACCTTCTGGAAGCGCCTTGGCTGATCGGTGAATATCGCGGCGCAGCGCTATTGCTGCGCCGCAACTATACTTGGCGTTTCCGACCTTTAAACACCCGAAAGAGAACCACGATCAAGGCAATCACAAGCAGGAGGTGTATCAGCGCACCGGCTACTTTGAACGCCAGACCTACGGCCCACAGGATGAGCAGAATGATTGCTAGTGTCCAAAGCATCGATGGTCTCCGGCCGGTTGCAAAGAAGATATAATGGTAATGTCCAATGACCTGGGACGTTCCGGAGGGTGGAATACAAACGGCGACTGCAAGCGAACCAAACGGGCGGAAACAGGATGGGGAGCGGCCAAGGCTATTCGTCTCGGGCATCCGCTTGCAAAAGCCGAAGGTGGAATAGCCGCTCACCGGAGAATCGGCTGCAGGCAATCAACAGCCCATGCAAACGCAGGATCACCCGTTTGCGTCGTTCATAAGCGGCGGCGGAAGGCAGTGCGTATCCACGGGAACATGCTAGTCGTGTTAATGTCCTAACATGCGTTCCATAACTCCCGGCTGGTCGTGAACGGCCAGCTTATCCATGATGGTGGCACTGGCTTCGTTCATGCCGATGACCTCGACGTCAGCGCCTGCGCGTCGAAACTTTAGGACCGCTATGTCGATGGCGTTTACGCCCGTAAGATCCCAGAGGTGGGCGGCGCCGAGGTCAAGCCGTATCCGTGGCACCTTTTCCTCAAAATCCATGGCCGCCAGAAAGTTCTCGGCACTGGCGAAGAATAGTTGGCCTTCGACACGGTAGGTGCGAACGTCGCCGTCGAGGGTCGTGGTGACGCGGAATATTTGCGACACCTTCCACGCAAAGAAGATGCCGGACAGCAGCACGCCGACACCTACGCCAAGCGCCAGATTGTGGGTGCCGACTACCGTCAAGACCGTGGCCAGCATGACGATGCTGGAACGACGCGGGTGGTGAACGAGGTCGCGCAGAGATGCCCAGCTGAAGGTGCCAATCGAGACCATGATCATGATTGCCACTAAAGCCGGCATTGGAATAAGCCCGACCCAATCGCCCAGGACAAGCAGCAGGAACAGAAGGATAGCACCGGCGGCGAAGGTCGAAAGTCGCGTGCGTCCGCCGGACTTCACGTTGATTACCGACTGACCAATCATCGCGCAGCCAGCCATGCCGCCAAACAGGCCGGAGGCGATGTTGGCAATGCCCTGGCCGATGCTTTCGCGGTTCTTGTCACTACCTGTATCGGTCATTTGATCAACGATGGAAGCTGTCAGTAGGCTTTCGAGCAGCCCGACTGCTGCGACCGCGATTGATGTCGGCAGGATGATGAGAAGCGTTTCGAGGGTGAACGGCACGCCAGGGATGAGCAGCGACGGCAAAGCATTTGGCAATTCGCCTAGATTGCCCACGCTGCGCGTATCAATGTTGAAGAAGAGAGCGATGGCTGTCAGCACTAGAATGCAGACCAGGGGCGATGGGATCGCGCGCGTGATGCGGGGAAAAAGGTAGATGATTGCGAGACCGGCAGCGATCATGACATAGGTTTGCCAGGAGACGCCGATCAATTCGGGCAGTTGCGCCATGAATATCAGGATTGCCAAGGCGTTTACGAAGCCGGTCATTACTGACTTTGAAACAAAGCGCATGACGTAACCGACACGCAGCCAACCTGCTGCGATCTGGATGACTCCGGCCAGGATGGTGGCAGCGAGCAAATATTCGATGCCATGCTCGCGGACCAGCGTACCGAAGAGCACCGCTGTGGCGGCAGTAGCGGCAGAAATCATTGCCGGACGTCCGCCGGCAAAGGAAATGACGATGGCGATCACTACAGAGGCGTAGAGCCCGATCTTGGGATCGACGCCAGCTATGATGGAGAAGCCAATGGCTTCCGGTATAAGAGCCAAGGCGACGACTAGGCCGGAGAGGATGTCACCACGGACATTGGAAAGCCAATCGCGGCGAAAAGATTGTACTAGGGTCATGAAGTGTCCAAACGGCTGAAGCCTCGTCGAAGCGAGAGCGCGTTGTGAGCTAGAGATTAGCTTGCTGGATTGTCTGGCGGATCGGCGGCCAGAAGAGCCACCCGGGATTGCACCGGGTCCGAGGACTATGTGCTGTGTCGCTTAAATTGAAGCGAAAATCAAGCTTGGAGCTCTGATGGTTGTCTATCGGCCCAAGCGAAGCTCGGTCCGCTACAGGAAACTGGAAGACGCAAATGTCGGACGTGAATGGCTGGTTTGCTACTTGCCAGACGAGCAGGATCCCTTCTCACGTTGACATCGATATCCATTTGGGAAGCCCGATTTGGTCCCATTCACGGCGGCTTGGCGGGTAATCCTACCTGTTCCGTAAGCCCCACCAGGTGAGCCGGGCGATTTTTTGCCAGTCGGGGGTACCGGCGAGAGGTTCGAAGGGGGAGCTGGTGCGGGTGGTTAGTGCGGCGAGTTGAGGGCGGAGAATGGCGAGGGGAGCGAAGGCGGGCTTTAGTTTGCCGGGCAAGAGTTTGATAGCGGCTTCGGCCTTTTCGAGGTGGGCGGCGGCGAGTTCGGTGATCTGACTCAGGGCCTCGTGAAGGCCCTCGCTGTCGGTGCGGGAGAAGATTTCTCGTTCTTGGACGCCATTGGCTTCGAGGATGGTCCAGGGGAGCATGATGCGGCCCTGGGCCGAGACGTAGCCGAAGGCGCGCAAATGGCCGATCATGGCGTGGGCGACGCCAAGGTGGCCGGCGGCGTCGCCGGTTTCGATCTGCTGGCCATCGTTGAGGATCATGGCGGCGAGTTGGTAGAGGGTCGAAGTGGTTTCGCCGGCATAGCCTTCGAAGGTCTCAAGGTCCGGCATGGGATCGTCGTAAAGATCGAAACGGCGTGCGCCGATCAGGCGCAGGAGTGTGCCGGTGGGTAGGCTGTAGCGCGCGATGGTTTGGAGCAGCGCATCGGCGGTCGGGTTTTGGCGGACGGCGCCGTGGCCTTCTCCGGTCAGGGCGTCGCTCCACCATTGGAGGCGCACTTCGCCGGGGGCCGGGTTCGAGATGCGTTCGCGAATGGCAGCAACATCGGCGTTGAAAGCATAAAGTGCAGTGATGCCGTTGCGGTGCTTTTCGTCCAGGATCAGCGTCGACAGATAGCGGTCGTGGTCACCTCTGCGCAAGGCATCGGTGGCGTGGGCGAAGCTGTCGGCTGCCATCACCGAACACTTTCGACGGCCAGGAGAGCGGCGGCGACGGCGCGCTCTTCGGCCAGAAGAACATTGTAGGTGCGGACAGCGCCGCCGGTGCCGATGGCTTCGACGATGATCTGGCGTTCGCGCAGGGCGTCACGCAAGGCTCGGGGGAAGCCGGCGATATCGGCGCCAAGGCCGATCAACAGCACGTCGATCTGGTCCGCAGCGGCGAAGACTTTTTCGAGGGATACCATGGTGATGTCGGCGGGCGATGTGGCGCCCCAGGCGTGCATGCCGGTGGGCAGGCAAAGGAGCGAGCCGCGGTGGGACATGCCGGCAAAGCGGAAGCCGCCCTTGCCGTAGGCGTCGATGCCGACTTGAGTCGGGTAGTGGCCGGTTTCATTGACGTCCCGCGGTGTGTCCATGGTTTGCGAACGTCCTTGTAGTGGCGTTGTTCCGGACCCCCACCCGGGAGCTGGAAGCTAGGTGCAGTGGTCGTTGGTAGATAAAAGCTGGATCGGTCTTTGCTTGTACTCTGCGCTATCTCAGGATGGGCCCCGGCTCAAGGCCGGGGCGATATCGTGCATGGGGCGGAGGACTGGCCGCAGCCGCTAGACCGAAGCTCCGTCGGCAGTTTTGGCGGTGGGCAGGGTCTCGGTGTCGGAGCGGGCTTTGAGGCCGAAATTGATCAGGATCGGGCCATTGACGATGATCGAGGAATACATGCCGACAAGTGAGCCGAAGGTCATCGCGATGGTGAAAGAGCGGATAACTTCGCCGCCGAAGAGGACCAGCGGGATCAGTGCGAGGAACACGGTAAACTGCGTCAACGAGGTGCGCACGATGGTCTGATTGATCGAAAGGTCGATCAGTTCGGGCAAGGGCATCTTGCGATGTTTTCGAAGGTTTTCGCGTACGCGGTCGGAGACCACCACGGTTTCGTTGAGCGATAAGCCAACGAGGGTCAGTACCGCGGCAATGGAGGTTAGATTGAACTCCAGCCCGGTGATACTGAACAGGCCAATCGTCATGATGATGTCGTGCGTCGTGGTGGTGATCGCTGCCATGGCGAACTGCCACTCGAAGCGGAACCAGATGTAGATCAGGATGGCGACGAGGGCGACAATGACGGCGATGGTGCCTTTCCAGGCGAGTTCGCCCGAGACGGTGCCGCTGACCGCCTCGGTGCTGCGGATGGTGTAGTTTTCACTGGCGAGAGCGTCGCGTACCTTGGCGACGGCCGCTTGGTCAGCATCCTGACCGCCCTCTTGCGCCTGAACGCGGACGAGGACGTCTTCGGGGGTGCCGAAGCCCTGAACTTGGACTTCGCCCAATTCGAGGCCGGCGAGGGTCTCGCGGACGGCGCCCACGTCGGCCGGACCATCCTGATGCTGAATGACAATGGCGGTGCCGCCGACGAAGTCGATGCCGAGGTTGAAGCCCTTGAAGTAGGCGGAGCCGATGGATGCAAGGCTAGCGACAATCGAAAAGGCGATGACGTAGCGCGAGATCTTCATGAACGGAATGTTGGTGCCGTCCGGAATGAAGCGGAAGTGCTGGATCTTGAGGGTCTTAGGCCGCTTGGCGCGGAACCACATGCCTACGAAATAAAGCGTGACTGTGTAAGACGTGAACAGGGAAGTCAGGATGCCGAGCGCAAGGGTCACGGCGAAGCCCTGTACCGGGCCGGAGCCCAGGAAGTAGAGCACGATGGCAGCAATGAGCTGGGTCAGGTGCGAATCGACGATAGTGCCCCAGGCGCGCTCGAAGCCAGCGTTGATGGCCTGGATCGGCGATTTGCCGGCTTTTTGCTCTTCGCGCATGCGCTCGTAAATCAGCACATTGGCGTCCACGGCCATGCCGATGGTCAGCACAATGCCAGCGATGCCAGGAAGCGTCAGCGTCGCGCCCAGCATGGAGAGAGCGCCGAAAATCAGGACGATGTTGAGGATCAGCGAGATGTTGGCGAAGACGCCCCACAGGCCATAGGCGATGATCATGAATGCCACGACGAGGACGGCGGCGACGATGCCGGCGGTGAGGCCATGCTGGATGGAATCAGCGCCAAGGCTTGCGTCGACGGTGCGCTCTTCGACGATGTCGAGGCTGGCGGGCAAGGCGCCGGCGCGAAGCAGGACGGCAAGGTCGTTGGCGGTCGCGGTGGTAAAGCTGCCGCTGATCTGGCCCGTGCCGCCGGTGATCGGCTGCTGAATGACGGGCGCGGTAATGACCTGGTTGTCGAGCACGATGGCGAAGCGCTGGCCAACGTTGCCTGAGGTGATCTGGCCGAAGGTAACGGCGCCGCGGGTATCTAGGCGGAAGCTGACCACGGGCATGGCGCGCTGCTGGTCATAACTGGGTTGCGCGTCGACGAGCGACTCGCCGCCGAGCGCGACGTCCTCATAAAGCAGTTCGTCGCCGCCATCCTGCGACGGCAGGATCATGGTACCGGCAGGCAGGCCCTGAGCCTGCGCCTGCGCGGCAGTGATGCCGGGATAGACCATGTGGAAGGTCAGGCGCGCAGTCTGTGAAATAATGTTCTTGAGGCGGGTGGAGTCGCCGAAGCCGGGGACCTGAACCAGGATGCGGTTATTGCCCTGGCGCTGGATGGAGGGCTCGGTGGTGCCCAGTTCGTCGATACGTTCGCGGATGACTTCAATCGACTGAGCGACAAGCGCGGATGTGCGCTGCTCCACGCCTTCGGGCGTGAGCGTGACGGTCAGCTTGCCATCGGGCGCTTCGCCAAAGGCGAGCTCGTTAATGCCGCCGACGGAAATCAGACCGTTGTTGATAGTGTTCTGCAGGCCCTGGATCGCGGTGCGGGCGGCTTCCTTCTGGGTCGGGTCTGTCAGCTCGATGGCAAGAGAATTGGTCGCTTCATCGGTGGTGATGAGATTGCCAATGCCGTTCTGATTGGCGAGCGTATTGCGGACGTCCCGGCGCAGGCTTTGCAGGCGCTCAGATACAATGCCATCTTCATTGACCTGCAGTAGCAGGTGCGAGCCGCCTTGCAGGTCGAGCCCAAGGACAACCGTCTGCTTTGGCAGGACGCTGGGCCACGCATCGCGCACATTCTGCGGCAGGAAGCTCGGAACGGCAAAGAGCACGCCCATGAGAGCAACAAAAGCGATGATGGCGGTACGGACCGGCGAGAACTGCATTGCAAACGTCCTGAAAGGAAAAACCGGAGCCCGTGGGCTCCGGCGTAAAGCGGTAAACTGGCTTTAAGCCGGTTTGTTGTCGTTGACCGGCTCAGCCTTGGTGCGCACATCGGCAACCATGCCGCGCACGAGCCGGACCTTCACGCCCTGGGCAATCTCGACCTCGAGATCTTCGCCATCTACGGCCTTGGTGACCTTGCCGACGATGCCACCAGTGGTAACGACGGTGTCGCCGCGCCGGATAGCCGAGAGCATCGCCTGCTGAGCCTTGAGGCGCTTTTGCTGGGGGCGGAAGATCAGCAGCCAGAAAATGACGACCAGCAGCAGGATGGGCATGAGCTGGACGAAAATCTCGGTGAGACCGCCACCGGCGACGGGGGCGCCGGCTGCCTGGGCAAAAGCGGGCGTTACAAACATGAGGCGAGTTCCTTGCTTCTTCTTGGTTTGTTGAGGGTCAGCGCCAGGCACCAGCTTCAAGCATCTAGGCTACTGGACGCATATGGGGCTGGCTGCACTTGCACCCCGGTCAAAATCGGCCGGACTATACATTTGCACCCTTCCGATTGCAAAGGCATTCAAGGGGCCGCAAATTGCCGCGCCGAGCATAGGATACGACTACCGTGAAAAGCAAAGACCACCTCGCCCACATTGCTCTAACGCTCGCTGAAATTGCGAACACTCTAAAGGACTTAGCGCCAAGCGCTGAGAAAGAGAATCGGGTGCTGGGCGATGCTGATGCCTATCATTGGGATGGCGATGCCGGAGTGTTGATGGCGGTGCCGGTGGTCAGCCGCGTGCCGCTGGCCATGCTGAAGGGGATCGATGCGGTGCAGGACATCCTCCTGCGCAATACGGAACAGTTCGCCCGCGGGCATGGGGCAAACAATGCGCTGCTGTGGGGCGCGCGCGGAATGGGCAAGAGTTCGCTGGTCAAAGCCATTCATGGTGACATTGTTGGGCGGGAGGGTTTTGAGCGGCTGGTGCTGATCGAGATTGCCCGGGAAGACCTCGACACCCTCCCTGCCCTGATGCGCCGGATTGGTCAGGAGCAGGCGCGGTTCATTGTGTTTTGCGATGACCTCAGCTTTGATAATGGCGAGACGAGCTATAAATCGCTCAAGACGATCCTGGATGGTGGGCTCGAAGGGCGACCGGAGAATGTCTTGTTTTATGCCACGAGCAATAGGCGGCACCTTATGCCGCGCGACATGATCGAGAATGAGCGATCAACCGCGATTAATCCTAGTGAAACCGTTGAGGAGAAGGTTTCGCTTTCAGACCGGTTCGGGCTGTGGCTGGGGTTCCACAATTGCGACCAGCCGACATTCCTTGTGATGGTGCGGGCTTATGCAGACAATTTCGGGCTGGAGATCGATGAGGAGATGCTGCGCGCACGGGCGATCGAGTGGGCCGCGACGCGAGGGGCGCGATCGGGGCGTGTTGCGGTGCAGTTGGTGCGAACGCTGGCGGGGGAGATGGGGAAGCGGGCTTGAGGCGCTGCGAGTGGCAAGGACCCCCACCTTGATCCTCCCCTTGGTAGGGAGGTGTGGATAGAGAGTGCACCGATCACTAGCAACCCATTTGCTGCCCTGCCTTAGGGCTACGCCCAAGGGGCTGGTCCGATGGTCCTAAAATTTTGCGACTGTGAAACGTGCCACTCGGGTCAAACCCGAGGGTAGGACAGTGTTTTTTATTGCATCGTGCCGATGGCAGGCTTTCAGCGAAAACACTCAGCACTAAGGTGAAGTGCCTTAATAGTTTATATAATGAAGAACCCCCGTTTTCACGGGGGTCTTTGTTTCTTTGATGCCGAGATTAGCTGGCGAGCAGCGGGACCGGATCGACCGGGGTGGCGCCCTTGCGCAGTTCGAAGTGGAGCTGCGGTTTGCTGACCGAGCCGGTCATGCCGGCGGCGCCGATGGTGTCGCCGCGGGCGACGTTGGCGCCTTTGGTGACGTTCATCGAGCCGAGGTGGGCATAGGCCGAGACGTAGCCGTTGGGGTGGCGGATCAGGATCAGGTTGCCGTAACCCTCGACGCCTGAGCCGACATAGATGACGGTGCCGTTTTCGGCAGCCTTGACCGGTGAGCCTTCGGACGCTTCGATGTTGATGCCGGTGCCCTTGGAGGAGGCGAAATCAGTCAGAATGCGGCCGCTGACGGGCCAGCGGAACTTGTCGCTACCAGACATGGCCGGCTCAGGCGCGGGAGCGGTTGCAACCTGTGTTGGAGCTGGTGCGGGGGCGGCCTGCTGGACTGGTGCCGCCATGGGCGCGGCAGCGGGGGCTGCGGCCTGGAGAGCATTGGGAGCGGCGGCAGGAAGCGTCTGCTGTGCCGGCGCCGGCGCTGTCATTGGCGTGACGCTGGCCACCTGGGTTGGCGCCTTGGTGGCAAGCAGATCGGCGCGGCCTGGGATGGTGATGGACTGACCGACGACGATCTTGTCAGGCGAGGAGAGGCCATTGGCCTGCACAAGCGACTGGGTCGTCACCTCGTAGCGGCGGGCGATGGTGTAGAGCGACTCGCCGCTGGCAATGGTGTGCTTGAAGGTGCCGCCTGCGCCGGACGCTGCCGGAGCTGGGGTCGATGCAACGGTCGGGACCGAGCTGTTGGTGGGAAGGCTGCCGAGGGCGGCTGGAGACGGCATCGGGGGCGCCGATGCAAATGCGGGCTGTGCTTGCATGGGTGGAAGTGATCCCTGGGACGAGGAACTCAATACTGGAAGGCCTTGGGACTGGACGGAGGGCGCGCCCCCCGTCGACAGGGGTGCCAGCGGCTGGCTGAAAGCCGTTTGCGCTGGCTGGTTCCATGCGGGTTGCGCCGCAGGCTGGCTGTTCCACGCAGGCTGAGCTGCGGGTTGGCCGTTCCAAGAGCCGCCATTGCCTAAAGGCGCCGGAGGCAGGAACTGATTTTCGGCAACCATGGCTTGGGGCGCGCCCAGGCTGGATGGCATGCGCTGGTTCACCGAGGACGGTGCCGACTGCTGTATCGAGCCAGTGGTGGTATTGTCGCTGAAGGCGCGACTGCCCAGGCTGGAACACCCGGAAAGGGCAATGGCGGCGGTGACCAAGCCGGCCATTGCAACGGCGCTTTTCGGCGCCCGACGGCATACGCGGATATTCATCAGCTTACTCGTACGCAGGTACTCAACACGAGTTTGAATCTAGGCCGGTAAGGTAAAGGGGAGTTTAAAGCCGATGCGATTTGAGTGAATTTGTGTGGGGGTGATTTCGGATTGGGTAAGGTTAAGAGCAGGATGGTTTTGGGTGTGTGGTGAGCAGAAGCGAGCGTAGAGTTAGCGACGTGTAGAGCACCGCCACCCTTGATCCCTTCCCGCAAGGGTGGGGTGTCGACTGCAGGATATTGCCTAGAGAGAAAGGGTGCCTTGCAGGCGAGCGACTAGGCCCAAGTCGGTTTGCTGGAGCAGCATGGGGGTAACCGTCACGAAGCCATCGCGGCGCATGGTTTCGAAATCGGCCGCGGGGTCGAGGGGCAGCGGAGTTTCGGGGATAGCTACAAAGAATTTTCCGGCATTGTCACTGGGATAATAGCGGAAGGGGGAGCGGGAGAAGCGCTGGTGCGAGACGACGGCGATGCCGCGGGTTTGGTTTGGGTCGCAAAAGGGGAAGTTGACGTTGTAATAGTGTTCGCGGTCATCGCCAGCAGCGGCGATGATGGCGCGGGCGGCGGCGAGGCCATGCTGGCGTGAATTGGACCAGTTGACGTCGCGGCCATGTTCATAATTTACGCCTTGGCTCATGGCGATGCCGATGGCGCCTTGCAAGGCGCCTTCGCGGGCGCCTGCCGCAGTGCCGGAGCAATTGACAATATCACCCAGATTTTGGCCGGCGTTGACGCCCGAGAGCACCACATCGGCCGGGCGTTCGCCGAGCAGGTGGGTCATGCCGGCAACCACGCAATCAGCGGGTGAGCCGCCGACCACCGCAAAGGTTCGGGCGCTGCGCTGATCGATGGCGAGTTCATGGCCAAGGGTGAACCGATGCCCTGCCCCGGACTGGTTGCCGTCGGGCGCGACGATCCAGACATCATCGCTCAGAGCATGCGCGATCTCGGCCATAATGGCGATGCCGGGCGCATCCACACCATCGTCATTGGTGATGAGGATGCGCAGGCTCATTACCTGCCACCGATCGCGGTGAGGCCGCCCATGTAGGGCTGCAGGACTTGGGGGATGGCGACAGAGCCGTCTTCCTGCTGATAGTTTTCCATGACCGCGATGAGGCAGCGGCCGACAGCAGTGCCCGAGCCGTTTAGCGTGTGAACGAAACGCGGCGGCTGCTTTTCGCCGGAAGGGCGATAGCGGGCGTCCATGCGGCGGGCCTGGAAATCGCCGCAGACGGAGACTGACGAGATTTCGCGGTAGGTGTCCTGCCCCGGCAGCCAGACTTCGAGGTCGTAGGTTTTCTTGGCACCGAAGCCGATATCGCCGGTGCACAGATTCATGACGCGGTAGTGCAAGCCAAGCTTCTGGAGCACGGCTTCGGCGCAGCCGAGCATGCGTTCGTGTTCGTCGACCGAGGTCTCGGGCGTGGTGATCGAGACCATTTCCACTTTGTTGAACTGGTGCTGGCGCAGCATGCCGCGGGTGTCGCGGCCAGCAGAGCCAGCTTCGGAGCGAAAGCATGGGGTCAGGGCGGTAAAGCGGAGGGGGAGTTCTTCCTCGGAAAGGATCGACTCGCGCACGAAGTTGGTCAGCGGCACTTCGGCGGTCGGGATCAAGGCAAGCCGGCTTTCACCGTGGCGGGTGAAGAAGAGGTCTTCCTCGAACTTGGGCAACTGATTGGTGCCAAAGAGGGCGTCGTCCTTGACCAGCAAGGGCGGCTGGACTTCGGTGTAGCCGTGTTCGGTGGTGTGCAGATCGAGCATGAACTGGCCGAGGGCGCGTTCGAGGCGGGCCACCTGCCCTTTCAGCACGACGAAGCGGCTGCCGGAGAGCTTGGCAGCGGTTTCGAAGTCCATTTGCCCCATGGCTTCGCCGATCTGGTAATGCTCCTTGGGCGCAAAACTGAAGCTGGGCTTTGGGGCACGGGCCTTGGCGGCGGTTTCGGCAGTGCCGTTGCGGCCGAAATATTCGACGTTGCCGCTCTCGTCGTTGCCATCGGGCACGTCTTCAAAGACGAGGTTGGGGATGGTCGAAAGGGCGCTGCGCAGTTCCTGGTCGATCGCGCGCTCTTCGGCTTCGCCTTGCGGAATGAGATCCTTGAGGGCGGCGACTTCGGCCATCAGCTGTTGTGCCTTGGCTTCGTCCTTTTGTGCTTTGGCTTGGCCGATCTGCTTGGAAAGGCTGTTGCGCTTTTCCTGCGCGTCATTGAGGCGGCCGATGATGTCGCGGCGCTTGTCGTCGATAGCCAAGAGATCGGCAGAGCGAACGGAGACGCCCTTGCGCCGCGAAACGGCAGCATCGAAGGCTTCAGCGTTGGCTCGGATCCACTTGATATCGAACATCGGTCGCTACGGGTTGCTGCCCGCCTCTGGTTTTTGATCTCGACTGTCTAAGTGCGATGCGGAGCGGCGGCAATCCCGAAACTATCGGCGGGCCGACGATGAGAAACAGGCAGATGGTTTGGCTATTTGGAGCCGTTGAGTTCCGCTTCCTGCGCTGCGAGCGCAGCAGCGCGCCGCTTTTCCACCATACGCACGGAGATGATGGCCAACTCGTACAGTGCGTACATCGGAAGAGCGAGACCGATTTGGGAAATCGGATCGGGCGGGGTGATGAATGCAGCAAATATCAGGATGCCAACGATGGCATAGCGGCGGCCCTTCTTAAGCAGATCAACATGGACGAGATCAATCTGAGCCAGCAGGGTCAGGATCACAGGAAGCTGGAAGCAAATGCCGAAGGCTAGGATCAGCAGCATGGCCAAGCCAAGATACTCGCTGACGCTGGTGAGCATCGTAATGTCTTCGGTCTGCATGCTGGCAAAGAAGTGCAGAGCCATGGGCAGAACAACGAAGTAGACCAACGCAGCGCCCGCGAGGAAAAAAACAGGCGTGGCAATCAGATAGGGTATGAAGGCCTTGCGCTCGTGCTTGTAGAGGCCAGGTGCCACAAACATGTAGATCTGGCTCGCGACTATGGGGAAGCCGAGAAAAATGGCGCCGAACAGGGCGACGTTCAAATAGGTGAAGAACAGTTCCTGCGGCGCCGTGAAGATCAAGTCCGCGTTCGGCACGGCGCGCTTGTAGGGGATAAGGAGCCAGTCATAGATCGTGCTGGCAAAGATGAAGCAGAAGGCCATTAGCGCGACGATGGTGATCGCTGAGATGATCAGGCGCTTGCGCAGCTCGACCAGGTGCTCAAGAAGCGGCGCTTCGCTGCCGGCGAGTTCGTCCTCGGGCGCCTTGGTCTTGTCTTCGATCTGCTTTGCGTCGGCCATGGGTTATTCGTTTCCGCCCTGAGGGGTCGGTTCAGGCTTGGGCTTGCGAGGGCTGCGTGCCTTGGGCGTTGGCGCTGCAGGCGAGTCGGCAGGCTCGGTTGGAAGCACTTCGGCCTTCGCGGGCGTCTTGCGGATACGGGGCTTTTTGGCGGGCTCGTCGAGATTGACGGGCTGTGACTCGGCGGGCGCCGGTACAGCTTCGAGCGCCGGCAGTTCGGTCTTGATCACCGGGCGCGTGGGAGCGGCTTTGGCTTTGACAGGCTTTTTCACGGCATTGGCCTCCGCGGGGGTTGCGGCTAGGACTTGATCGGCAGGTGGCGGCGTGATCGCTGGCGCAGTGCTTAGCGCGGGCGCTGGCGGCGTCATGCCGGCTTGCGCGCGGATTTCGTCCACGACGCTTTCCGCCTGCGGGTCGGCAGGCTTGATAATGCCGCTCGGCTTCGGGCCGGTCGGCGTCATGGCGTTAAACTCACGCCGGATCTCTTCACTGGTCTTTTTCAAGGGCGCGGCAATGGAGTTGCGCAGATTACGCACTTCATCCAGGCCGGTGCTCTTGTTGATCTCACGCTGGAACTCGCTGCCCATGCGCCGGACCTGACCGACGATCTTGCCGACACGGTTCATGACCACCGGTAGGTCCTTGGGCCCGATAAAGATCAGGGCGCAGACGCCGATCACCAACATTTCCGTCCAGCCCAAGCCGAGCATAGTCTTATTCCTTCAGAGCATGGGCAGGTACGGCGCGAAGACTAGAGAACGTCTTTCTTTTCGGGCTCGCGGGTGTCGGTCGTAGTGGCGACGCGTTCGACCGGACGATCATCGTCGTCCTTCATGCCCTTCTGGAAGGCTTTGATGCCCGATGCAACTTCACCCATCATGCCCGAAATCTTGCCGCGGCCAAACAACAGGATGACAACGACGGCGACGACGAGAATGCCCCAAATACCTGGCGCGTGCATATCAGTCTCCCTAATAACTCAGTACGCGTTACACGCGAAATGTAGGTCAGAAATAGGTTTAATCGCGCGCAAACACAAGAACGTGTTCCGGATCAAGCGTCACGAAGACATCTTGTCCCACGCTAATTGCGGCATTCGCCGATTGGCGAATTCCAAGCGGCGTTTCCAAGCCCTCGACTTTGACTTCGCAGATGTCGATGCCGATGGTGTCCCGCTTGCCAACGATACGGCCCGGTGTGCCGGGACCCTGTGCATCGATGCGGGCACCGCCTGCGGGCCGGATTGCAACGGTGACGAGGGTTCCATCTGGTTGACCAGGCGCGGGGACGTTGCCGATCGGGGTCGAGGCGAGGCCGGACCGAACGACGGTTTGGATTTCGCTCAAGGGCGAAAAAAAGCGGGCGGCGTTGAGATCAATAGGCTGACGGTAGATTTCAGCAGCGGTGCCGATTTGGGCAATGCGCCCACGGCGGAGCAGCGCAACGCGGTCGCCGAGCACCATGGCCTCTTCCGGATCATGAGTAACGATAAGGCTGGTGACGTGGGTTTCCCTAAGAACCGCCAGGGTTTCCTCGCGCACTGTTTCGCGGAGGCGAGCGTCCAGGCTGCTGAACGGTTCATCAAGGAGGAGGACGCTGGGACGGGGTGCGACGCTGCGCGCGAGAGCGAGCCGCTGTTGCTGACCGCCAGACAGCATGTGGGGATAATCACTTGCACGGTCTTCGAGGCCAACGCGGCGGAGAGCCGCTTGCGCTTGGGCCAGGGCAGCGCTCCGGCCCAGCTTCTTTACGCCAAAAAGCGTGTTTTGCAGGACCGTCAGATGGGGGAATAGGGCAAAGTCCTGGAACATGAGACCGATTCCGCGCCGGTCTGGCGGAACAGTGCGGGTGGGCGATGATACGATTTCGCCGTTGATGCGAACGCATCCCGAATGAACCGGCTGGATGCCCGCGGCAACACGAAGGGCTGTGGATTTGCCCGAGCCCGATTCGCCAAGAAGGCAAACGATCTCACCGGGGCGCAGAGTAAGGCTGAACTGGTCGAGCACCACCCTGCCCCCGAGGCGGACGTCGACGGCGTCGAAGCCGAGCGTGGCGGCAAAGCTGACGCCGGTGGTGCCGCGCGTGCCCCAATGGCTAAGTTCTTCAGTCATCCAAATCGTCCGGGTCCAGAGGATCCTCGTCATCGCGCAGGCCGCCGTCGAAGGGAAGCGGGATTTGCAGCGAAGGCGGCAGGCGGCTGGAAAGGAGGCCCGATCCCTTAAGCTCTTCTAGACCCGGCAGGTCGCTTAGGCTTTCGAGGCCGAAATGATCAAGGAAGGTTTCCGTAGTGCCGTAGGTGACAGGGCGACCTGGGGTACGGCGGCGGCCTCGCATGCGGATCCAGCCAGCTTCCATCAAGAGATCAATGGTGCCCTTGCCGGTGGCGACACCGCGAACTTCCTCGATCTCGGCGCGAGTTGCGGGCTGGTGATAGGCGATGATGGATAGCGTTTCGAGAGCGGCGCGGGAAAGCGGGCGCGTCTCGTGTTCCTCGCGGCGCAGGAGGAAACCGAGATCTTCAGCGGTGCGGAAGGCCCATTTGTCGGCGCGGTGCACGAGATTGACCCCGCGCGTAGCATAACGCTGCTGGAGGCGTGCGAGCAGATGGGCAGTATCGGCGCCCTGCCCTAGATACGTAGCCATTTGCGAGGCCGCGAGCGGCTCGGACGAGGCAAAGAGCAGCGCTTCAAGGATGCGCAGATTACGTTCAATGATTTCGCTGTGCTCGCCTTGCTCGGTCACGGTTTTTCGGCCTTGCGGCGGCGCATGAACAAGGGGCCGAAGGTTTCGGTTTGCCGTAGGTCGATCTTGCCCTGGCGAACAAGTTCGAGGCTCGAGGCAAAGCTCGAGGCGCGGACTGTGGCGCGTTCGGCCGGCGTCGTGAGATAAGCCGCAAGATAGGTGTCCATCGGCACCCAATCGAAACTGTCCCCGATCAAGCGCTGCAGGATTTCGCGTGCGTCCTGCAACGACCAGACGGTGCGCTGAAGCGGGGTGTAGTCGACGTTGGAAGCGCGCTCGCGTTGGGCGGAATAGGCTTTGAGCAGATCAAAGAGCGTTGCTTCCCAAACGCTTGTGCGTGCGATCTCAATGGGCTCCGGCATGCCGCGGGCATAAACCTGGAAGCCCAGCCGCGGGCGGTTCATCAACTGATTGGCGGCGCGGCGCATGGCTTCGAGACGCTTAAGGCGGAACTGGAGCATGGCGGCTAGCATTTCGCCGGTCGGCTCATCGTCGGATGGTGCACGCGGCACCATGAGGCGGCTCTTGAGGTATGCGAGCCAGGCGGCCATGACCAGGTAATCGGCGGCAATCTCGATGCGCTTTTCGCGGATGGTGTCGATAAAGGCGAGATATTGTTCCGAGAGCGCCAGGACCGAGATCGCGGCGAGATCGACCTTTTGGCGGCGGGCGAGATCGAGCAGCAGATCGAGGGGGCCTTCATAGCCGCCGACATCGACATGCAAAATGTCCTCGGACGCGGGCGGGGCCGGGGTGTCGAACCAGTCGGTTTGTGTTTCAGTCATGGTTCAGGCTGCCGCAGGATTTGGCGGCCATCCTTGGATGGTTAGGTGAGGAGCGTCAAGCGGTGGCGGGGCTTGGCAGTGGTGGGACGGACCAGCCAACCCCACCCTTGATCCCTCCCCGCAAGGGGAAGGGTTTTGTATGAAGCATCTGTGCTCAGGTCAGAACTACATCGTAATGCAATCACCGCCGGCGGCTTTGACGTTGACGCAGATGTTGCTCGCCTGTTCTGCCGAATTGGCCGGAACGCGAACACGGTAGAAGATGCCGCGGGCGCCAAGGTCGACGCGCTGGACCTCCATGTTGGCGCCGCCGAACAGGGGACCGAAGCGGGTAACCAGGTTTTGCGCGGTGGCCCGGGCTTCTTCCTCGGTGCGCTGCGAGGCAAGTTGCACATAAGCAGGCGCATTGTTGGGAAGAGCCGCGACTTCGGTTGCTCCGGGCACAGTAGCCGACGGCTGGCCCGTTGGCGGCGGCGGCAGTTGCGGCACTGCTGCAGCCTGTTCAGGCAACGGAGCCAGCGGCGCGGCTGGTTCTGCTGCGGCGACGGGCCGTTGAGCGAAGCTTGAGGGACGCTGCAGAGGGATGACCGAGGTCTTGCCCGGGAGGGGATTACCGGCCACGTCGACCGCTGGAACTGTTGCTCCGGGAGCAACGACCGGTACCGGAGGCGCTGGAGCAGGCTCGGGCAAGGCAGCGGTCTCCGTTGCTGGTGGAACAGCACCTTCGGGCGTGGGTGCAGCGGCTGCGGCTGCCGGGTCTCCAGCGGGTGCGGGCGCCGGAACGGGTGTGTTGGGAGCCGCAGGCGCCGTGCTGGCTAGAAGACCTGGACTTGCAATCTGCGCGCCGGGCAGAGCGGGAACATTGGGCCTGTCGACCGGCAGCATGGAACTGCCGGCAACGCTGTTATCGCCGCTGACGATCGTGCCATCAGGGCGGACCGTGACTGTGCGCACCTTCCGATTAGCCAGACCTTCGGCACTGACTTCAGGGACAGCCGCCACTTGGGTGACTTCGTTGACGTCTGCCTGATCACGCGAAACGAGCTGCTCTTCGGTACCAGGAACGACGCCGTTCATCTCGTTGAACACAACGGATTGCTCCTCGGCAGCAGGTTCAGGCTGCGCCGGTGGCGTTTCCTTGACCGGGGTGGCGTCGGCAGTCAGCAAGGGTGCAGGACCAGGCTCACCGCCGCCAAGGCCGAGAACCCAGTGGAGACCGAATCCCGCTGCCAAGAGCAGCGTAATGGCAACGAGGGGTCCGGCGAGGGCACGGCTGAAGCCAACGCGCGGCAAGGCACGGACGCGCTTTTCGCGGCGCTGGCGCGGCTCGGGTTCATCGACTTCCGGCGCTTCGACCCAGCCGATTTCAGCGCCAGATGCTTGAGCGGCAGCGAGAATAGCTTCGTCGGCGCTGGAGATGCCGCGACTGGCGGGTGTTGGTTGCTTGGGCAATTGCGGCGTTGCAAGGCTGCGCAGGGCAGAACGTTCGGTACGCGGCTCGACCGGCTGGGGCTGATCCAGATCGACGCGCATGGCACGGCCGATCAGGTTTTCGATCTCGTCGATTGGATCGGAACCAAGATTGTCGTCAGCCGCAACAGACCGGCTTGCAGGGGTTGATGCGGCGACGGAGGATGCTGGGGCAGTTTGAGCCGGGGATACGCTGAAGCTGGGCTCGATAGCTGCGGAGGGCGGCTCAACCCGGATCGGCTCGGGAGCCTTGGCCTGAACCGGCTGGGCAGCGGGCGTCGCGCCGAGACCAAAGACAGGTGGAACCCTGAACTGATCCTGCTCGGATCGCGACGCTTCCTGACGGGCTGGCTGAGGCGTCACGGGACGCAATTGCGTCTGGGCAGGCCGTTCCTGCGCACCAAGATTGGGCGTGAGGTTGACCGGTTTCCATGCGGCAGCCGGGTTTGGCGCTGGCTTGGGCTGCGGTGTCTCGACGGGCGCTTCGTTGACCGGCTGATTAACTGGCGGGTTCGGAGCCGTTGCCTGTTGCGGTGCAACTGGTGCGGACTGGGTTTCCATCGCCAACTCCGCGGCGATCAGATCGGCAATGCTGTCGTGCTCCGGCATTGCTGGCGCGGGCTCAGGCTTGACCACAGCAGGGGCCGCGGCTTGGGCGGCGACAGGTGCTGGGTTGGGTGCAGGTGTTGGTGCAGCTGGAACTGTCGCAACGGGCTCGCGGCGGGGCGGCAGATCAAAGGCGAAGCGGAATGGATCCGGCTCGGCGCTTGCCGCAGGCTGATTGCCATCGGGTTCGGCAGCGCGAACGGATGGTTGCGCCGCCTGTGCCGTCTGCGGGATGCGAACGGGCTCTTCGCGGCGGGGCGCGGCGTTGCTGGCCGGCTCGCCCGGGATACGGACCGTGAAAGGAGATGGCGCGGCCGGCTTCGGCGGCGGCGTAGCGTTGGCGTCCTGTGCCATCAATTTGGCCAGTTCGGCAATCAGATCATCAGCGGCTTCGGAGTTTCCGGCCATCGGCTGCGGTCTCGCTGTCATCAAGCAGCGCCCTCTAGAGCCTCATGCGACCTGGTTACGCCAAATCGCGAGCTCTTCCTTGGTTGGCGCATCGTAGTTGCGAAGAACTGGTGTCCCCTTCTCCGCACGATGCTCTAGGTTTTACTACGGTGCCCGTTGGTGGGCGATTTTGCCGCGAGTCAACACAGTATTGCGCCCGAATTATGAAAGCTCCTCGGGCGCGGAGACGCCCAGAATACCGAGTCCGTTCACAATCACCTGACGGACGGCGTCGACCAGGGCGAGTCGCGCCAAGGTTAGCTTTGGATCGTCAGCGTTAACAAACCGTAACGATGGGTCGTCCTTGCCCTTGGCCCAGAAGCCGTGGAAGGCCGCGGCTAGCTCGTGAACGTAGAAAGCGATGCGATGTGGCTCGTGTGCGATAGCGGCAGCGGTGACGGTGCGTGGCCAAGCAGCGAGGACGCGGACGAGGTCGAGCTCGGCGGGCGATTGGAGGAGGCTTATGTCAGCGGCCTTGAGAGCCTCCGGCGAGACATCCATGTCCGGCAGGTCGCGAAGGGCAGTCTTGAAGACGGAGTAGGTACGCGCGTGGGCGTACTGGACGTAAAAGACCGGGTTATCTTTAGTCTGTTCCTTGACCAAGGCAAAGTCGAAATCCATGGCGGCGTCGTTGCGCCGGTACATGAGCATGAAGCGGGTAGCGTCGGCACCGACTTCTTCGACGACATCTGCAAGGGTGACGAGGTCGCCGGAACGCTTGCTCATCTTGAATGGCTCGCCGTTCTTGAGGAGGCGCACGAGTTGGCAGATGCGCACGTCCATGTCGGCTTCGTTGAGCGAGACGGCCTTGGTGGCGGCTTGCAGGCGCTTCACGTAGCCGGAGTGATCGGCGCCGAGCACGTTGATCATGTGCTTAAAGCCGCGCAGATATTTGTTGCGATGATAAGCGATGTCGGCCGCGAAATAGGTGTAGGAGCCGTCGGACTTGATCAGCGGGCGATCGACATCGTCGCCCCATTCGGTGGCGCGGAAAAGGGTTTGCTCACGGTCTTCCCACTCGTCGGGAGTCTTGCCTTTGGGGGGCTCGAGGCGGCCTTCGTAGACCATGCCCTTGTCGCGCAGCCAGGCGAGCGTGGTATCGATGTCCCCGCCCTGCCCGTGCAGCGTCCGCTCGGAAAAGAACGCATCGTGGTGGATGTTGAGCTTGGCGAGGTCGGACTTGATGAGCTCCAGCATGGCGGCAAGGACGCGTTCTTTGACGATCGCGGTGACTTCGTTCTCGGGCATTGAGAGGAGGCTGTCGCCGAATTCGGCCTTGAGCGCCTGACCAACCGGGACCAGGTAATCGCCGGGATAGAAGCCGGAGGGTATCTCGATGGCTTCGCCTAGGGCTTCACGGTAGCGCAAGAAGGTTGAGCGGGCGAGGGTGTCGATCTGGCTGCCGGCGTCGTTAATGTAGTACTCGCGGGTTACCTCGAAGCCGGAATAGCTCATCAGCTCGGCGAGAGTATCGCCGAAGACGGCGCCGCGGGTGTGGCCGACATGCATGGGGCCGGTCGGGTTGGCAGATACATATTCGATGTTGACGGCCTCGCCGCCGCCCAAAGTTGAACGGCCATAATTGGCGCCCTGCTCTGTTATTGAGCGCAGGACTTGGTGCCAGATCGGGTTGGCGAGGCGGAAGTTGATGAAGCCGGGGCCGGCGATCTCGACGGAGGTAATTTCGGAATCGGACTTGAAGTGCTCGACCAAGGCGGAGGCAATCTCGCGCGGGTTCTTGCCGAGCGGCTTGGCGACCAGCATGGCGGCGTTGGTGGACAGATCGCCATGGGCGGCATCTCGCGGCGGCTCGACCACGATGCGGACAATTAGATCGGCGCCGGCGTCGGGGAATAGAGACTCCATCGCCGTGGCGATACGCGCGGAGAAAAGGGCGAAAACGTCCATGATGTACTCGGGAGGCTAGGGTGCGCCGGGGTTAACGGAAATCCTAGCCACCGTCAAACAGACGGGCGTGTTCCTCAAAGGCGTAAGGGTCGGTCATGCCGGCGATGAAGTCGCAGATAATGCGGGCCAAAGCAGGTTCGTCGGCGGCCATGCAGGAGACGCCCCAGCGGCCGGGAAGGTCGCGGTTGGCCATGTAGCTTTGGAAGAGTTCGGTGACGATCGCTTCGCTTTGGCGGACCGGGGCCATGACGGTTTCGTGGCGGTAGACATGCTCGAACAGGAAGGTCTTGAGGCCCTGTTCGGCTTTGGCCATGGCGGGTGAGAAGGTGACGAGAGTCTTGCCGGCGGTGCGGACGTCTTCGGGAGATTGTACGCCGGAGGCTGCAATACTGGCGGTGGTGGTGGCAATGACGTCTTCGATGGAGCGGGTGATCAGGCGGCGCTGGACTTCGTGAGCCTGGCGTTTTGCGGCCGCATCGGGGTAGCGGCGAAGGACTTCCTGAACGATGGGTCCGGCGAGCGGGACATCGGCGAGATCGTCGAGAGTAATGAGTCGGGCGCGCAGGGCGTCATCGATGTCGTGGGCGTTGTAAGCAATGTCGTCGGCGATTGCGGCGCATTGGGCCTCGAGCGAGGCAAAGCTCGATGGACGCAGATCGGCGGCGGCGGGAATTTCGCCGATGCCGTCGGGTAAGCCGTCGCGAGCGTAGCGGCCGTAGGGTGTGCCATCAGGATTGGTCAATGGACCGTTGTGCTTGAGGATGCCTTCAAGCGTCTCCCAGGTGAGATTGAGGCCGTCGTGCTCGGCGTAACGGTTCTCGAGCAGGGTTACGACGCGCATGGCCTGCACGTTATGGTCGAAGCCACCATAGGGGGCCATGCAGGCGGCAAGGGACCTTTCGCCGGCGTGGCCAAAAGGGGTGTGGCCCAGATCGTGGGACAGAGCGATGGCTTCGGCGAGGTCTTCATCGAGCCGCAGAGCGCGGGCCATGGAACGGGCCATCTGGCTGACTTCGAGCGTGTGGGTTAGCCGGTTGCGGTAATGCTTGCCGCCGTGCTGGAGGAAGACCTGGGTCTTGTATTGCAAGCGCCTAAAAGCCGTGGAGTGGATGATGCGGTCGCGATCGCGCTGGTACTCACTGCGGGTAGGGCTGGGGCCGGTGCTGTGCAGACGGCCGAGGGAAAGCTCGGGCTTGCTGGCGTAGGGAGCAGTTTGGCTCATCGGTGGTGTTTAAGCCCTTTTCTTTGGCCGCAAGAGTTACTATTTTAGCCTGACCGTTATTCTTGTCACGGCACGGAAAACCAAATGACCGACACCGCACTCGCCACTCCCAACGTCGTTCTGACCGATAGGGCTGCAAAACGCGTTTCGCGCATACTGTCCAAGGAGCCTGTGGGGACGGTGTTGCGCATCTCGGTAGCGGGGGGTGGCTGCTCGGGATTTCAATATGAATACAACCTCGTACAGGAAAAGCCTACGAGCGACGACATCGTTTTGCAGAAGGGCGATGCGACGGTTTTGATCGATTCGATGAGCCTGGAGTTCATGGGCGGATCGGAGATCGATTTCGTGGACGATCTGATCGGTCAGGCTTTTCAGATTCGCAACCCGAACGCTGTGGCGTCTTGCGGGTGCGGCACGAGTTTTGCTGTTTAAGCCAGTTGGCAGATTGTTTTAAGGTCCCCGCGCAAGCGGGGATTTTTGTTTGGAGAATTTGCCATGGATCTGGAGCAGCGGCTCGATGCAGTCGTCAATGGGGCGATCGCGGAGCAGCGGATCGTCGGCGCGGTGCTTTTGGTGCGGCGGCACGGAGAGGCGCTCTATGAGAAGGCGTTAGGCATGGCTGACCGCGAGGTGGGCCGGCCGATGCAGATGGACACGATTTTCCGGCTGTCGTCGCTAACCAAGCCGATCGTAGCGGCAACCGTGCTGGCTCTGGTGGATGCGGGCAAGCTACGGCTCGGCGATCCGGTGACACGGTTTTTGCCGGAGTTCAGGCCGAGAATGCCGGATGGCAGCGTGCCGGAGATCACGATCCATCACCTGTTGACGCATACATCAGGGCTCAACGGGGCGTCTATCCTGTCGGAGGCGGAAACGGTCGCAGGGGTGAACAAGTGGCGATTGGGAGCTGAGGAGATCATGCGGCGGCTAGCGGGATTGCCGCTGCTGTTTGCGCCGGGTGCAGGCTGGTCCTACGGGCCGTCGATCGATGTGCTTGGGGTGATTGCGGGTAATCTGATGGGCGGCACGCCCGGAGACGCAATCCGGAAGTATGTGACGGAGCCGCTGGGCATGAAGAACACGCGGTTTTCGGTAGCCGACCCTGCCCGGCTGGCCGCGGCCTATGCAGATGGGGAAAATGGCGCCGTACTAATGGGTAATCCGCACAGCGTACTAAACCCATGGGGTAGCATGACGACTTATGATCCTGGCAGAATACTTGACGCCGAGGCGTTTCAGTCCGGTGGTGGTGGCATGGCGGGAACTGGCGCCGATTTCGTTATGCTGGTGGAGGCATTGCGGATTGGCGGCGGGGGTATTCTGAAGCCTGAAACTGTAACACTAGGCCTGCAGAACCAGACGGCGCAACTTGAACATGCGCAGGAACCCGGTTGGGGCTTTAGTTACTTCGGAGCCTGGCTTGCCGATCCTGTGCTAGGCAGATCGCCTGCGGCGCAGGGGACCAATCGGTGGGGCGGTATTTATGGGCACAGCTGGTTTTTGGACCCGGCCAACGGACTGTCCGTCGTATCGATGACCAACACTGGCCTCGAAGGCTGCGACGGGCCTTACAGAGATCAAGTGCGTGACGCTGTTTATGCCGGGCTCTGACGTTGCCTGCGACAAAGGTAGATTGTAGCGTCGGGTGAGCTTGGAGAGTATCGATGCGCATTGCAACCTGGAATATCAACGGCATCAAGGCGCGGCTTGAAATCCTGCTGACGTGGCTGGCACAGGAGAAGCCCGATATCGTCGTGCTGCAGGAGATCAAGTCGGTCGACGAGGCCTTTCCGCGCGCAGAGATCGAGGCACTTGGGTACAATGTCGAAACGCATGGGCAAAAGAGCTGGAATGGCGTTGCCATTCTGTCGCTGCTGCCGTTCGATGAGGTTTGGCGTGGTCTGCCAGGCGATGAAAGCGATGAGCAGGCGCGGCTGATAGAGGGCGTGTTCTCGGTAGAAAGCGGCGTGGTGCGGGTGTGTGGCATCTATCTGCCGAACGGCAATCCCGTCGATTCCGAGAAGTTTCCTTACAAGCTGGCGTGGATGCGGCGGCTGGAGAGTTTCGTTGAGGGGCGACTGGCGCTAGAGGAGCCGTTTGTTCTTCTCGGTGACTTCAATCTCATTCCAGAACCAATCGACGCTTATAAGCCGGAGAATTGGTGGGGCGATGCGCTTTATAGGCCAGAAAGCCTGGAGCGCTGGCGCACGCTGGTGAATTTGGGGCTGACTGATGCGCTACGGGCGACAACGTCGGAGCCCTCATACACGTTCTGGGATTTTCAGGCAGGTGCCTGGCGGCGGAATGCAGGCATTCGCATCGATCATCTGCTTTTATCGCCTCAGGCAGCCGATCGGTTGGACGGCGTAACGGTGCACCAGGATGTGCGTGGCTGGGACAAACCGAGCGATCATGTGCCGGTTGAGGGGCAGTTTAGTCTGTGAAGGTGGTGGAGCTGGAGTTGAGTGCCCCGAGGCGGAACCACAAGTCTTGATCCCTCCCCGCAAGGGGGAGGGCATCTACTGCGAGATACGGGGTGAATCCCGCCTCAGAAGCCCGCAAATTGCGGGGCTATGCTTTGTGCCAAAGCTTGGGCTTCGGCGTGTTCTTCGGTGGAAGAGACGCCGAGAGCGGTGTTGAGCATCTGGTCGATCCATGCGGCATCGGATGTGCCGGCGCAGCGCTGGTGAGCGATGGTTAGCCACATCAGGCCTTCGGTAGGCTGTGGTTCGATGCCTTCGACGCCACCGAAGATGAGGTGACCGAGTTGGGCCTGAGCCGGGCAATGGCCTTTACGAGCGGCTAAGGAGAACCAGCGGGCGCTTTGCAGCGGATTAACGCCAAGCTCGCCTTGCTCGGTGTAAAGCAGGCCAACGCGATATTGCGCGTCGGCATCGCCGAAATAAGTGGCGGCATGCAGCAGCAAGGCGTGGGAGCGTTCGGCGTCGGCGGGAATGCCGGCATCTGGCAAGCCTTGCTTGTAGTAGTCGCCCACTTTGACAAAGGAGCGCGCGACAATGTCGGCTTCGACGCCCTTGGGAGCCGCATCGGCATGTTGGTTGGCGATTTGGGCGAAATAGCCGAAGGCCTTGACCGGATCCTTGGTAACACCTTCGCCGTTTTCGTACATGGTACCAAGCTGCCACATGGCCATGGGCTGGCCGGCATCGGCTGCGTTTTGAAGCGCTGCGAGCAAGTCGCCGCTGGATACGCCGCCGCCTGCCCCGTCGAGCATATTGGCCATATTCAGTGCGGCATCTGCGGCCGTTTGGGCATAGGCCGGAAGGCTGAGGCTGGAAAGCCCGATCAAACCTGCCAAAGCCACGGAAATCAGGGAATGTCCCCTAATGGTCCGCATCATACTCCTTTTGTCCGCATCGAAGCGAACGAACATGAATGTGCGGGCCCGGCCATACAGGTTCCGCTGAAGCGCGCTTGCAAGAGCAGCGGCGCCCACGAGGTACTTCGGCAAGCTTCCCGGAAGTAAGGGCCTTCGGAAAGTTTTTGTTAAGAAAGCGGTAGACCTGGTTTGTGACCGCATTGAAGCTGACGCCATCACGAGATTGCGCCTGCTTCCGCCTATGCCGCAGCCCGGCAACCCGAGCTTTCTGACAATCGCTGTAGTCACGTTCAAGTCCTACCTTTCACCCGCACGCCAATCGCCACGGCGTCTGCATAATGGTGCAGAGCAGTGCGGCCAGAGTGCTGGCTTCTGGCAAATAGAGCGAAGTACACATGTGCACTTGTGGCCAAAACCAAAGTGCTCGCGGCGATCCGCCCCCAGATGCCTATGACGTCTCGTTTAGGGTGAGATTGTGGCGTAAAACATCGCCAAATAGTTGCTGGAAGCAGCCGCTGAATTGATTCACTAGCGCTGTTGCGAAATCAGCACATGCGTATTGTTCACAGCCAGCGGCGACCACGCATCCAATAGATGATGGCAAGGCTCAGCAACACCAAGCCCAGGCACACTGTGAAGAAAGCATGGGAGCTATCGGCCAGCGGAATGCCGGCGACATTCATGCCCAAGGCGCCGGTAATCAGCGTCAGCGGCATGAAGATGACTGTTACGGCAGCGAGAATCAGCATGGTGCGGTTCATCTGTTCGGAGCGGGCATCGATAATCTGTTCGTGGACCAGGACGGCGCGCTCAGACAGGGCCTGAAGTTCGTCGCCGATCCGGGCAGAGCGGGCCGAGGCTTCACGCAGGCGCAGGCGATCACGAGCGGTAAAAAACGACAGGTCTTCGATCTCGAGGGTGTTGAGCACGTCGCGCTGCGGCCAGACGAGACGGCGGAAGTTGATCAGCGTGCGGCGGAGATGGCTGAGCTTGCCTTGAGCTCGCGTAGTGTTCTGCACGATCAACGATTCCTCGATCTCGTCGAGGCGGTCGCCGAGGCGCTCCACCAATGGCTCCAGCCGGTCGGCGGCGCGCAGGCCTAGGCGGGCGACGAGATCGGCGGGCGAAACCGGCGCGTGATGAGAGACTTCCCAGCGAGTGATGCCTAGAAAATCGAGGATGTTCAGTTCGGACGCGATGATGACGCGGCCTTTTTCGATCCAGAGCGTCAGCAACTGGCGGCCAACGTCCTCAGGCTCGGCGCCAGGACGGGCGACGCGCAGGACGATCATCGCGCGGTCTTCGATAACAGTGCACCGCGAGCGGGTGGACGGAACGGTCAGGAGGTCAGCGTTGAAGGCGCCCAGTTCCTCCTTGAGCCAGACCTTGAATTCGGGCGCCTTGCTGTTGCCGCAGACGAGCTTGAAGCCGCGTACGGGCACGGCCGGCTTTTCGGCACTGGGTTCATGGCGCGTGACACCGCCCTTGCCATCGAACACCAAGACGGCACCCACGCCAACCATGCCGTTGGCCAGGGCTCGGGCAGGCGGCTCGCGGGGAATGTCATCCATACTGTGTCTCTTGAGGAGCGGTGTTTTGGCAGGCAAGTGGCTGCGGTGGCCTAGTATGGCGCAAGTCTGTGACCAACAGCTTGCGTTTATGAAGTGGTCTCTCTGCCTGTCCCGACATTGGACTAGGACAGGCCGATGCAGCTACTTCAGACGTTCAAGGGCTTCGGCGATGCGGGTGCGGCGGTCGAAGGCGGTTTCGCGGCGGGTTTTTTGTTCCTCGATGACTTCTTCGGGCGCCTTGGCGACGAATTGCTCATTGCCGAGCTTCTTATCGATCTGGCTCATCTCGGCATCGAGCTTGCCGACCTCCTTCTCGAGGCGCGTGCGCTCGGTGGGGATGTCGATGAACTCGGCGAGCGGTAATGCCCAAGTGGCTTCGCCGACAACGAACTGCGCCGATTCGCCGGGCACGTTTGTCTGCGGTGAGATGTTCTCAAGGCGTGCGAGGCGAGTGATGAGCGAGGTGCCGGCGACTAGGCGGGCCAGGGTCTGCTCCCCTGCCCCGACGACTACGAGCGGCAGCTTAGCGCTGGCAGGGACGTTCATTTCGCTGCGGACGGAGCGGACATTGGTAATGACATCGATCAGCCAATTGAGCTCGGCATCGGCGGCGGCGTCTTCGAGGCCGGAGAGGTTTGGCCATTCGCTGAGGACAAGCATGTTCTCGCGGGATGGGCCGAACTTGCCGGTTTCTGCCCAGAGCTCTTCGGTGACGAAGGGCATGAAGGGGTGGAGAACGAGCAGTATCTGGTCAAGTGCCCAGGCGGCGGTGGCGCGGGTCTCGGCCTTAGCGGCTTCGTCCGTGCCCATGAAAACGGGTTTGGCGAACTCTACATACCAGTCGCAGAAGGTTCCCCAGACGAAGTCGTAGGCGGCGTTGGCGGCTTCGTTGAACTTGTAGTCGGTGATGCCTTGGGTAACGGCCGCAGCCGCACGGGCGGTGGCGCCGACGATCCAGCGGTTGAGTGAAAGGGTGTTAGCGTTGGGATCATAGCCCGCGACGCGGCGGCACTCGTTCATCTCAAGGAAGCGCGCGGCGTTCCAAAGCTTGGTGACGAAGTTGCGGTAGCCCTCTACGCGGGACATGGAAAGCTTGAGGTCGCGGCCTTGGGCAGCCATGGCGGCGAGGGTAAAGCGGGTTGCGTCGGCGCCGTATTGGTCGATGAGCGCCAGCGGGTCGATGACATTACCCTTGGTCTTGCTCATCTTCTGGCCCTTTTCGTCGCGGACCAGGGCGTGCATGTAGACGGTGTGGAAGGGCTCTTCATCAAGGAATTCCAGGCCCATCATCATCATGCGAGCAACCCAGAAGAAGATGATGTCAAAACCGGTGACGAGGACGCTCGTCGGATAATAGCGATTGAGCTCGGGCGTCTCGTCGGGCCAGCCCATGGTCGAGAACGGCCAGAGGGCGGACGAGAACCAGGTGTCGAGCACGTCTTCATCGCGCTTGAGTTCGACTGGTTTGCCGTAATGGGCATCTGCCAGTGCCTGGGCTTGGGCCTCGTCAAAGGCGACGAACGCTTCGTTGTCCGGGCCGTACCAGGCCGGGATCTGGTGGCCCCACCAGAGCTGGCGCGAAATGCACCAGGGCTTAATGTTTTCGAGCCAAGCGAAATAGGTGTTTTCGTATTGTTGGGGCACGAATTTAGTGCGGCCTTCGCGGACGGAGGCCATGGCGGGCTGGGCCAGCACATCCGCCTTGACCCACCATTGGTCGGTCAGGAATGGCTCGATGACGACGAGTTTGGATTTCTCGTCGTGCGGCACCATGATCTTCTTGTCCTCGATGTGATCGACGCCGCGGTTGGGGTTCTCCTCCGCCAACGCGGTCAGGTCAGCGACGATGCGCTTACGGGCTTCGAAGCGGTCTAGGCCTCGATAGACGGCAGGGACGAACTCGTCGAGAACGATGGAGCCGCGGGTGGTGAAGACGTTGATCTGTTCAAGCTGATTGCGAACGCCGACTTCGAAGTCGTTGAAATCGTGAGCTGGTGTGATTTTCACTGCGCCTGTGCCCAAGGCTGGATCGGCGTATTCGTCGGCCACAATGGGGATGCGGCGGCCGACCAGTGGAAGGTCGACGCACTTGCCAACCAGCGCGGCGTAGCGCGGGTCTTCAGGATGGACGGCGATGCCGCTATCGCCCAGCATGGTTTCCGGGCGCGTGGTGGCGACGATGATGAAGTCGCGGGTTTCCCATTCGCTGGGCTTGCCCTCTTCGTCGTGGGCGATCGGGAACTGATAGGTCACGCCATCGGCCAAGGGATAGCGCAGGTGCCACATGTGGCCCTTGATCTCGATGTTCTCGACTTCAAGATCGGAGATGGCGGTTTCAAGGCCCGGGTGCCAGTTGACGAGGCGCTTGGCGCGATAGATCAACCCGCGCTTGTGGAGTTCGACAAAGACCTTGGTGACGGCGCGCACCATCTGGTCGCCGGCGGCGCCATTGTCGCCCATCGTGAACCGTTCGCGGGAGAAATCAGCGGAAGCACCGAGGCGCTTGAGCTGGTTCATGATGGTACCGCCCGATTCACCCTTCCATTCCCAGACCCGCTCGATGAATTTTTCGCGGCCCATGTCGCGGCGGTTCATCTGCCGTTCGGCAAGCTGGCGCTCGACAATCATCTGGGTAGCAATGCCCGCGTGGTCCATGCCGGGTTGCCAGAGGACGTCCTTTTTCAGCATGCGGTTAAAACGAACAAGGATGTCCTGTATCGTGTTGTTAAGAGCATGCCCGATGTGGAGGGAGCCGGTGACGTTGGGCGGCGGAATGACGATGGTGAAGGGCTCGGCGCCGGGGCCTGCGCCAGCGCCGGCCGCGAAAGCGTTGGACTTGAGCCAGTCGGCAAAGATGCGCGTTTCAACGGCGCCGGGCTCATAGGTCTTTTCAAGCATAGATCAATTCCAACAGCAGCAACCCGCCAAGCTGGACATGGCGGGCCGGATAAAAGTTTGGGCAGACTTCAAGCAAATGCGGGGGTGCGGGTCAACCCGGCGCGAGCGAAGGCCAGCTCGGCGATTTAGCGACCTTGCGGCTTTGGCTCGATCTCGGGATGTGTCCCGGCTCTAGGCCGGGGTGATATTGTGGGTGTGATCGGTTCAGTTCTATGCACGAAGCCAAACTATCAGTCGCCGCGAGCAATGCGGGCGATTTCTTTTTCGACCATGCGCTCGACAACGGAGGGCAGGTTTTCGTCGAGCCATTCCTTGAGCATGGGGCGCAGCATGTCGCGCATCAGCGATTCGATGGTGGCGCCGGAATTGCCCAAGCCAATGCCGTTGAGCTTGGTGATGGAACTGCGCACTGCCGCTTGTGTAGCCGGCTCCAGCAATTGATCGGCGATGTCGCTGGTGAGCTTGGGATCGGGCAGAGGCGCTGCTTGGGCAACGCTGGGTTGGGGACGGGGTGCCGTGCGGATCGGCTCGGGCTCCGGTTCCGGCTGTGGCTCGGACAAGCGGAAGGCAGTGACGGGTTTCGGCTCTGGCCGCACTTCGGGAATGGGGGCACGCATCGGTGGTGGATCAAAGGACGGCAGATCGTCATCATCACCGTCATCGCCAGCGAAGCTGATGTCCTCCGGATCGACAAGGCTCGCTGCAGGCTCTTCCTCGGCAGTCGTGTCATTGAGGATAGAATCGAAACTGAAGCCACCGACGTCGTCATTGTCGTCGGGCCGCTCGACAATCTGCGAGGGTGATAGGGCCAGCGGCTCAATATCATCGAGCATGTCACTCAAATCACGATCCAGCGGATTGTCCACGGCGCGTACCGGCGCGGCCTGCATCGGAGGTGGCGCGGCCTGGATCGAAGGGCGGCGCGGCGCACCTGCTGCATCGTCATCGGCAATGATTTGCCGGATGGACGACAGGATTTCGTCCATGGAAGGTTCTTTGGGTGCCGGCTTGTTCATCGCTGCCTCTTACTCATGCGCGCTGAAATCTGAGCAACCAACCGCCTTGGTTGCTGCCTGATTCGTAGACAACACCTTAACGCTGGCGCGCTTGCCTGTGAATCGCGCGTGCAATGCCTAGACCCGTCTTCCACTAAAACTTGTGGCCGGGCATTGCCCAGCCACAATACACAGCCATCGCTTGAGGAAATGTTACTCGGCGATCGTGCGCAGCTCCTGCCAAACGTCTTCGACGGCCTGGTTGTACTGGACGGCGGACTTGACCTCGACCGGCAGGGCCAGATCGGGCGCGGTCAAATTGCCGATGGAGGCGAGCAGCGAAAAGGTGGCGACCACCTTGTTTGATGATGCGGTGATCAGCCCTTCCCGGGCCGTCGTGAGTTCGGCTTGCGCGTTAAGCACATCCAACGTTGTGCGCGTGCCCAGATCGCGTTCCTGGATCACGCCTTCCACAACTTCTCGACCGGCGGAAACAGCAGCGTTGGCAGCAGTAATTTGTGCGTCGGCGCTCTGGATACCGGCCCAGGCGGAGATCACGGCCTCGCGAATCTGGTCATAGGCGGACATGGCGTCCACCTCGGAGCGGATTTGCTCGATATTGGCGCGGCGCACCGAAGCGCCGATGGCGCCACCGGCATAAATGGGAACAGTGATCTGGAAACCGACCGAGGCCGAGAAGCCATCGCCAGGGCTGTTCGGCTGACTCCAGCGGGAACCCACCTGCCCCGTTACCGTCGCTTCCGGACCAAACTCAGCCTGAGCACCATCGGACTGCGCCTGCGCGGCACGGATAGCTGCCTTGGCCCCGAGGATAGCAGGATGTCCAGCTTCGGCTTCGCTGATTGCGGCCTGAAGATTGGGTGGGATTAGGCGGCCGTAATTGTGAGAGGCATCAAGGTTCTGTGGCGGCACGCCGACGTAGCGCTGGAACGTTGCTTCGCTGATTTCGAGGCTGTTGGCGGCTGCTTCGAAAGTTGCCTGACCCTGGGCAAGCCGCGCACGGGCTTGGGCGACGTCGATACGGGTGCCCTCGCCTACTTCGAGCCGATCCTCAGAGGATTGCAATTGCGCGGTAAAGAAGTTGACGTTTTCCTGCCTCAAGGCGACAAGCTGGCGATCGGACAGAACCGACATGTAAGCCTGTACTACCGATAGCAAGACGTTCTGCTCTGTGTTGCGGATTTGAAATTCAGCCGCCTCGGCGCCAGCACGCGCAGATTCTATTTCGGCGTCGGTGCGGAAATTGTCGAAGATGGTTTGGTTGTAGGTGATGCCGGTTGTCAGGGCACTGCCGCCGCTAAACCCGAAGTCGGTCAATGAACCGGAATAGGTGCCCCCGATAGAGGCGCCAATGGTGGGCCGCTGCCCGGCCTTGGCCAACGCCACCTGTTCGGCCGCAGACTTGGCTGAAAGCAGCGCTGATTGGAGATCGGGCGCATAATCATAGGCGCGGGTGAGTGCCTGAGTGATCGACTGCGCCTGTACGCCCGAGACAGACACTGCAGCCAGGCTGAGCGCCAAGACGCTGGCGGCCATATTGGTGCGAAAACTCATAGCCTGCTCCACTTTTTAAACGCGACATGCGGCAATGAAGCCAAAACCTTCAGACGCAAGCGCTTTGAACTATAGTACTGAAAATCATTAAAAAGCGTACCCAACGGGCAACACCCAAGTCTCTGAATGCTTTAGAAAACAAAATCCTGCTGCTGCCGCGCTCCAAGCAAAGGCGGCAAAGACGCATTGAATTCACTGCGGGATGAGATGGTCTTGCCGGTTTTGACAAACACCTTTGCTACAGACACGCCGCCGGTCCAGACCAGCGCAACCAAACGGCCCCCGTCCTTGAGCGCAGCGAAGTAAGGTTCCGGAACGGTTTCCAGAGAACCTTCAACTAAAACGACGTCGTAGAGGTTCTTGCCAATTTCGGCGACTATGCTGGCGTTGGTCAGACCAAGTGAAGCCAGATTGGCCTTTGCCGTTGCGGCGAGCTCGGAGTCGCTCTCGAAACCGGAAACTGTGCCGGCCAGTCCAGCGATAACGGTAGTGGAATAGCCGGTGGCAGCGCCGATATCGAGGACATGGTCCTCGGCTTTGATATCGGCCAGCTGCAGGAGCTTGGCAAAAACAGCAGGCGGCGCAATGAAGCGCCCGGAGCCTGGCTTGCCAAGCCATTGCACGCTATCGATATACGCGGTGGCTTGGCGATTGGCCGGTACAAACGGCTCGCGCGGTACAGCGCCCATGCGGGCCAGAACACGCTTGTTGATGACGCCGCTGCTGCGCAACTGGCTGTCGATCATGTACGCTCGCGCGCGTGCAAAGTCAGTCATCGAAAAGTTGCCGCCCCATTTTCATATGCTGGACGTGAATATCAATGCCTTGAGTAGAATGGCAAGCGGGCATCGTACGGATTCGCAAAAAGGCCGCAGCATAGCTCTCATGCTGGGGCGGGTGAGTGTGGGTTAGCAAGGTACTTCGTGACCTGACTTACTCTAAATCAGTCGGCCTTTCTGCCTCTCGCGAGCCTGTGCTCGCAAGCCGTAGTAGTGCGTAGTTCATCCTTAACCGCCGCTGCAACACTGGGGGTCCACTACAGCAATGACATTTCTTAATGCTCGGTACTTCCCGAAGACGAAATCGGACTGCTAAGTACTACTACCAGGGCAAATGGAGGGAAGAATGCGGCTTGGCTTTGTTGGAGCAGCTTGGTCTGTAATTTTGATGGGAACAGCGTTCGCGCAAGTGCAGCCGGCGCAACTAGTGGGCAGTTGGCAGGCGGACACTGGCAGCATGACAGGACCTTGCACAGTCGAGTTGCGCAATGCCACCGGCATGTCCGGGCTGAGCGCTGCAAGTCAGTTCTGCATGGGGCAGCTGATGTTTCTCAATGGCTGGCAGCCTGACAGCAACGGCGTGACATTGCTTGGGCTCAATGGCAGCTTGCTGGGCACGCTGAGCGTCAGTGGCGGCAAGCTGCAGGGGCGCATGGCTGATGGTACGATCATCAGTATGACGCCAATGAGTGGGCAGACTCTTGCCAGCCAGCCAACGGGCAATTGCATCTACAACCCAGAGAGCGGCTATTGTGCCGATGCTGGCGAAGTGGCTGTGCCCACCGCTTTTCCGGTAACGGTCAAAGCATTGCACCCTCTGAACATCCGCCAGCAGCCCACGTCGCAAAGTGCTAGTCTGGGGCAGATCGCCGAGGGCCAATGCTTCGTCATCGACCAGTGCACCAACACCAATGAAGGCGTTCGCTGCCACATCAAAGCCGGGTCCGGGATCCAAGAAGGCTGGGCATCGAAGCACTTCGTCCAGGAAGGCCGGATGTTCGTGGGGTTCCAGAACTTCTGTTAAAGCGTAAGCGGCGCCGGCATCTGGTTAAATGTACCAGATGCCCTCCTGGATGTTGCCGATAACATTCGCCTGGTTTTCGAGGCTTTCGGAGAAGGAAGCGAGCACGCGTTCTCGGCCGAAGCCACGCTCCAGTTCTGCCATCCAATAGGCAAAGCCAGCAGCATCAGGAGCGCGATTGAGGACGTTGTCGTAAATTAGATTCAGAAAGGCACTGTTGCTGACAGTAGAGGGTGAGCCGTAAGTGTCGCGGAATTCATTGGAGATAATGAAATTGTTAGCCATCCAAGCTAGATCGCCTAGGCCGGCATCGAGTTCGCGGATCCAATAGCCAAGGCCTTGCAGATCGGGTGCGCGGTCGAAAGCGGCTTGATAGAGGCGGTAGGCTTGACCGGCGAGTCCGCCGATATCGAAGGCGAGCGTTGAGTCTGTGAAGTGGATGCGCTCCACTTCGGTCAGGTACATGTCGTAGGCGTTGTCAGAGCCGGCGAGGAATACGTTGGGACCTTCGACATAGGTGTCACGCAACACGTTGCGGCCGAAATCCAGCTGGACACGGTCAAAGCCCTGTCCTCCTGCTACCGAAAAATTTTGGCCAGATACGAAGGCCCGATCATTGCCGCCGCGCATGATGATGATGTCATCGCCGCCCTGGCTGTAGATGATGTCATGAGCATTCGTGCCGTTAATGGCTTCGGTTGCGGCCGAGCCCCGCTGAGTCAAGGTGCTTGTCGATGCGTTCCAGTTCCATGAGGACACCTGGGTGCCGTCGGCATTAGCGGGACCATAAAGAGCGCGAATAGCCTGCAAATCAAACGTGCCGAGCTTGGTTGGGAAGCCGTTATAGGTCATGACGGTGTTCAGGCCATTGTCCAGGCTCGGATCGAGATGGGGGTCGGTGCCGTCGTGAGGATGTTCGAGCCCAAGCGCGTGGCCGATTTCGTGAAGCATGACGTGCAGGTTTGCACTGTAATCGCGGTCGAGGAACACGCCCCGATAGCTGTTGCTGCCGGGCGAATACATGCTCAGACCATTGGCTGAGCTAAAAAAGCCCGAGCTGGGTAAGGAGCCGAGGCCTGCAATATCAGAGTCTAGATCATATATGCCGGCTTCGATGTCACCCATGCCCGAAGGCGCTTCCAAGAAGGTAATGCCGCTGACTGAAGCCCATGCGTCCAGCGCTTGCCGGAACAGCTGGCGCTCGCCTGCGTCGAGCGGGCGAAAATAGTTGTTCTCGAAGTTCTCGCTCGATGCAATCTGCGGGCGCTGTTGCGCGAAGGAATAGGTGAGGATGACGGGCTTGGGCACGTAGGTGCCGCCGACAGGCTGGTTCCAGCTGCTGCTGTTGGAGATCAGCGCCGTGTAGTTGCGTACGAAAGCCATCGAATGTCCCTTAAATTCGTGGGCACAATGGGCAGCACCGCACTGGCGGACAATTGGGGGTTTCCCGCATGCCCCATCACAAGTGCGATTAGCAGCGGCAATGAGAGCCACGCAGCAAGAACACAGTTAAACAATGATGTAGGATTACCTGGAGGCCACGTCCGGAATTGAACCGGAGTACACGGATTTGCAATCCGCTGCGTCACCACTCCGCCACGTGGCCTCTGAGCCGGGTTCTATGACAGCGGCAGTCCTTATGCAAGATCGTGTGATGGGTTGAGTTGTTTTTCACCCGATCGGTGAGGAGGTGGATGCGGGGTTCACTTGCAGGGTGGACGTCGCGTAGGTTGGCGCACGCAAGCTGGGGAGTCGTGGTGGCGGAGATTGTGCTGGAGCAGGCAGGAAAGCGGCGGGATTATTTGCAGCCGGCGATGGCAGGAGCGCTGGCGGCGGTGGTGGGCTATGCCAGCACGTTCACGCTGGTACTGGCGGCGCTGACAGCGTCGGGGGCTTCGCCACAGCAGGCCGGTTCCGGACTAATGACAGTGTGTATTTCTATTGGCCTGCTCAACATTGCCGTGAGCGCCCGGGTGCGGCTGCCGGTTAGTTTTGCGTGGTCTACGCCAGGAGCGGCGTTCTTGTTGACAGTGGGTGAACCGGTGGGGGGTTTTCCGGCCGTGGCGGGGGCGTTCCTGGTAGCGGCCGGATTGATTCTGCTGACGGGGCTGATCAGGCCCCTGGCGCGGCTGGTGGCGGCGATACCGGCATCGATTGCCAATGCGATGTTGGCGGGTATGCTGCTAACGCTGTGCCTGGCGCCAATTACTGCGGTAGCGGAGGTGCCGGCGCTTGCGCTGCCGATCCTCGGAGCATGGGTGATCGGGCTACGCTTTGCGCGGCGCTATGCAGTGCCGGTTGCGGTGCTGGTGACAGGAATTGTGCTGGCATTGACGACGCATTTGCCAGCCGGGGCGCTGGACGGAAGCTGGCCGGCGTTCGTGCCTGTCGTGCCAGTGTTTACGCTTGATGCGATCATCCGGATCGGGCTGCCGATCTATGTGGTGACGATGGCGTCGCAGAATTTGCCGGGGCTCGCGGTGATGCAGGCGAATGGCTATGTGCTCAGCCCTGCCCCGTTGTTTGTGCTGACCGGCATCGCCAGTGCGGTGACCGCGCTGTTCGGGGGGCATGCGAGCAACCTCGCCGCGATTACGGCGGCCATTTGTGCGGGCCCGGAGGCGCACCCTGACCCTGCACAGCGTTGGCCTGCGCCCATCGCGGCCGGGGCAGTTTACCTGTTGCTGGCGGGTGGCGCGAGCCTTGCTGCGGCGTTCATTGCAGCTTCGCCGCCCGTACTGATCCAGGCTGTGGCCGGTCTTGCGCTATTGTCGAGCCTAGCAGCTGCGTTGTCGGGCGCTTTGGCGCAGGAGGAAGTGCGGTTGCCGGCGATCTTCACGTTCGTGACCACGGGCTCGGGGATCACGATGTTCAGCGTGGGGGCACCGTTCTGGGGATTGCTGGGCGGGGTAGCGATCCTTCTCTTGTTGCGGACCGAGCGGTTCGGCACGGCAGGATGATCCATGGCGTGATCATAGCTGGCGGCCAAGGGCGGCGGCTGGGTGGCGTGCGAAAGGCGGATATTGAAATCGGCGGGGTGCGGCTCATCGAAAGGGTGGCAGCACGGCTGGAGGGGGTTGCTTCGCCTGTTCTGGTGTCGACAGGACCAGCAGCGGCAGAGTGGTTGTTGCGGGTAGGGTTTGAAGCAGTGCCAGATCTTGGGGGCGATCTGGGTGGGCCGCTGGCTGGGCTGGTTGCAGCGGTGGCGAGATTGCGGGACAGGCAAGTGCGGGAAGGCATTCTAATTTCTGCGGCGGTGGATACGCCGTTCTTGCCGAGGGATTATGTAACCCGCTTGGTGAAGGGACTGGAGCATGCTCCAGTGGCGTTTTCAGCATGGCGCGAAGCGTTTTATCCACCGAATGCAGCTTGGCAGATCGAAGCTATTCTCGATTTACCGGAGCGTATGGCTGATGTTGGGAGCCTAAAGGGATTGCAGCGCGATTTGGGCGGGGGAAGCGTCGGCTGGGACGAGATGCCGGACAATCCGTTCGACAACGCCAATACTCCGCCGGACCTTCTTGCGCTGGAGGAAAGAGCCAAGTGCCAAGCGGACTTGTGACGGGTTATTCACACGTGGGGCAATTGGGGCTTGGCAAAGCAAATCAAGTTCGCTACATGGACCTCGCCTCCGGTTCTGGGGGTGCCCGATGTGTGTTCCGCGATAGCTCAGTTGGTAGAGCGTTCGACTGTTAATCGAATGGTCGCTGGTTCGAGTCCAGCTCGCGGAGCCAATCGGATTTTCCCCTAGCCTCATGATCTTAGCCGTAGCCATTGCCAGCCGGGATCGGTCGCGCTACGGGTGCAGAATTCTTTTGCATCCGGATCTCTCGACATGGACGCCGTTTCCGCGCAGTCTCCAGCGGCTGTGCAGCGCACTTCGCTCGCCATTATCCTAGCCGTCAGCGCCTCGCACTTGCTCAACGACCTGATGCAGTTCCTGCTGCCAGCGCTTTATCCGCTGCTGAAGGAAGCTTATGGGCTGGATTATGTTCAGATCGGGCTGATTACCCTGGCGCAGCAGATGACGGCGTCAATCCTGCAGCCGCTGGTGGGCTTATATACCGATCTGCGCCCCAAGCCCTATGCGCTGGCTGTCTCGATGGTTTTCGCCCTTGTCGGCGTGTTACTGCTAGCGAGTGCCAATAGCTTTGCCCTTCTTGTCTTGGCCGCGATGATCGGCGGGATCGGTTCTGCGATATTTCACCCGGAGGCTTCGCGGGTTGCGCGACTGGCGTCGGGCGGCCGATTGGGGTTTGCGCAATCGTTGTTCCAGGTGGGCGGAAATCTCGGAACCTCGATAGGACCACTGGCGGCTGCCTATTTTCTATTGCCGCGTGGACAAGGGAGCGTTGCCTGGTTTGCCATTGTTGCTGTGACGGCCCTGGTGATCCTGGCGGCGGTCGGGCGATGGTATGCGGCGCATCAGCGGGCCCAGAGCGGCACGAAGGTGATTAAGGCGGTACAGCAGGTGCTGTCGCGCCGCCGATTGCTTGCAGCGTTTCTTGTGATCGGCGCGCTGCTGCTGAGCAAATATGTCTATATTTCTTCGATCACGAGCTACTACAGCTTTTATCTCATCGAAAAGTTCAACCTGACGGCACAAGAAGCGCAGCTCTATTTGTTTCTGTTCCTGGGCGCTATTGCCGCCGGTACGTTTATCGGCGGCCCTGTTGGCGACCGGTTCGGGCGCCTGACGGTGATTTGGGGATCGATCGTGGGCGCCCTGCCATTTACGCTGCTGCTGCCGCATATGAACCTCCCAGGAACCGCCATCGTCAGCGTTGCTGTGGGGCTGATCCTGTCCTCGGCTTTCTCGGCGATCGTGGTCTATGCACAAGAATTAGTGCCGGGCAAAGTAGGCATGGTGGCGGGCTTCGTGTTTGGCTTTGCCTTCGGCATGGGGGCAATCGGAGCGGCGGTGATCGGTGCGCTGGCCGACCGGATCGGCATTGTCAGCGTCTTTCAATTGACCGCATTCCTGCCGTTCTTGGGGTTTCTCACTATCTTTCTGCCTCGGGCGCGTGAATTGCACCTCAAATCTTAAGGAGCCAGCATGAGCGATGGCATGGATGCAGATGGCGCAAGCCAGATCTCGCTAACCCGTACGATCAACGCGCATATCGACGACGTATTTGCCGCCTGGACCGATCCGGCGCTCATCGAGCAATGGCAGGCGGACGAAGCCGAATTGGATGCTTTCGAAGGCGGGGAATACAAGTTCACCACCTTTGGCGATGATGACGACCCGGAGGATCATACTGTCAGCGGCGAAATCCTACAGTTCGTCGAGAATGAAAAGCTCGTTATGTCCTGGGTGCACAAGGACGAAGAAGAGGGCGAGGAGGACTTGATCTTCGTGCTCGAAATTGGCTTCAAGGCGTTGGGCGAAGAGAGAACGCAGATCACGCTAACCGAGCGCGGGCTGGCTCATACCGATCCCGAATCGCGCATCTTTTCCATGGAAGCTTGGAGCGCGGCGCTGGAACACCTCGCCGAAGTCATGGAATAGTTTGAACCTTCCACTGCCCTGACGCGTAAACGCAGTGGAGGGTCCCTATGGCAAAAACATCTCTCGTCTGGTTGCGCAACGATCTGCGGATTGCGGACAATCTTGCGCTTAGCGCAGCCGTGACGCACGGTGACAGGGTAATTGCTTTCTACGTCCATGAGAAGACCACTGGCATACGCCAAATTGGCGGTGCCGGTCGCTGGTGGCTGCATCAAAGCCTTGTGGTGCTTGGCGCTGCACTTGCAGAGCGCGGCATTGAGCTGGAAGTGGCGTCTGGAGAGACGCGGCAGGCGATCGATAAGCTGGTAAAACGCAGCAAAGCCGAGGCCGTGTTTTGGAACCGGCGCTATGCTCCGGGTGAACGGGCTGTTGATGAGGCCGTAGAGGCCGAGCTTCGGCAACGTGGCTTATATGTCGAGTCGTTTGGCGCCAATGTGCTCGTCGAGCCGTGGGACATTGCGACAGGACAAGGGCGGCCTTATTCGGTTTATTCGCCGTTCCTGAAAGCGCTAAAGGCCAGTTCCATTCCAACGCCGGAGCGTATGCCAAAAGCGCTCAAAGCTTTGGAAGCAAAGCCGGTGGACGCCGATTATCGCAAGCCCCGATGGGCGCAGAAGCTTACCCCTTATTGGCAGATCGGCGAGGCGGCGGCCGAAAAGGCGTTGAGTGATTTTCTTGAGCAGAAGCTGTCCGCCTATCCTCTTGGCCGGGACATACCGGGGCAATCGGCGACGTCGCGGCTATCGCCGCATCTGCGGTTTGGGGAAATAAGCCCCCGGCGGGCGTGGCACGCAGCGCTTGCTGTGGCCCATGCCGACCCTGGCAAGCAGGCTTTCGTCGACAAGTTCCTGTCCGAACTCGCCTGGCGCGATTTCAACTACCATCAATTGTTTCACCGAGACGATATCGTCACCAAATCCATGCAGCCCAGATACGAAGGCATGGGTTGGCGCGAGGCGCCTGTGGAGCTTGCTGCCTGGAAAATGGGGCAAACTGGGGTTCCCATTGTCGATGCGGGCATGCGCGAGATGTGGGAGACCGGGTTCATGCAGAACCGGGTTCGAATGCTGACGGCTTCGTTTTTGACCAAGAACCTGCTGGTTGACTGGCGGCTTGGGGAGGCATGGTTTTGGGATTGCCTAATGGATGCCGACATGGCGAACAATCCGGGCAATTGGCAGTGGGTGGCGGGATCGGGGCTCGATGCCGCGCCGTTCTTCCGAATTTTCAACCCGGTGACCCAAGGCGAGAAGTTCGATACAGACGGCTCATATGTACGCCAGTGGGTGCCGGAATTGGCCAAACTGCCGGACAAATGGGTGCATAGGCCAAGCGAGGCGCCGCGAGAGGTACTAGTAGCCGCTGGCGTGAACATCGGGAAGAATTATCCCAGGCCGATCGTTGATCTTAAGGAGTCTCGCGAGCGGGCGCTTGAGGCAATGGCGGCGCTTTAGGAAAGCTATCTCTCCGCGCCCGCTTTCGCGCTTGACGCTTGCGCGCGAACTGTTCTTGGGAGAACGGTGTGCCTGATCAGCAGGTTATCTCTTGCTGACAGCGCTGCCGGCACTTAGGTTTGCAGTCCCGTCGCGCACATAGATCGAGCTCATGCCCAAGCACAAAGACATCCTTTCCGCAATCGGCAACACAGCGCTGATCAGGCTCAATCGCGTGTCCGAGCTGACGGGCTGCGACATCTGGGGCAAGGCGGAGTTCCTTAATCCTGGCCAGTCGGTGAAGGACCGGGCGGCGCTGTTCATCATCCACGATGCAGTAAAGTCTGGAGCGCTGAAGCCGGGTGGCACGATCGTAGAAGGAACGGCTGGGAATACGGGCATCGGGCTGACGCTGGTGGCCAATGCGCTGGGCTTCAAATCAGTAATCGTTATTCCCGAGACGCAGAGCCAGGAGAAAAAGGACGCGCTTCGGCTTTACGGGGCGGAACTGATCGAAGTGCCGGCCAAGCCTTATAAGAACCCCAACAACTACATCAAGATTTCGGGCCGGTTGGCCGAGAAGCTAAACCGCGAGCTGCCGGGCGGCGCCGTCTGGGCGAACCAATTTGACAATGTCTCGAACCGGCGTGCGCATGTGGAGACCACGGGACCGGAAATCTGGCAGCAGACGAATGGGCGTGTGGACGGGTTTATTTGTGCGGTTGGGTCGGGGGGAACGCTGGCTGGCGTCGCCGAGGCACTACGAGCGCGGAATTCGGATGTGAAGATTGGCCTGGCTGATCCGGAGGGCGCGGCGCTTTACAATTACTATGCGCATGGCGAGCTCAAATCATCGGGGAATTCGATCAGCGAAGGCATTGGTCAGGGGCGGATCACGGCCAATCTCGAAGGGCTGAAGGTCGATTATCCGTTCCAGATATCCGATGCGGAGGCCCTGCCCTACATTTTCGACCTACTGGAGCATGAAGGCTTGTGCCTGGGCGGGTCGAGCGCAATCAACATCGCAGGAGCGGTGCGAATGGCGCAGCAGATGGGACCTGGCAAAACCATCGTCACCATCCTTTGCGATTATGGCAATCGCTATGCCAGCAAGATCTATAACCCGAAGTTTCTCCATTCCAAGAACCTTCCCGTGCCGAAATGGATGGAGGGGCGCACGCCGCTCGATATCTCGGGCATTATCGAACCAGAACCCGTTTGAGCCGAGACGTCAGCAGCCATTGTGACAATGCTATGGGCTGGTAAGGTGCGCACGCAAAACTCAGGGCGGGCGCATTGTTCGGTATAGACGATATTCTTAGATCCATCATCGCCGATTTCAGCCTTTTGGCGGCCGTTACCGGGCTTATCTATTTGCTGGCGGGCGTATGTGCGGTGCGGGAAATCATGATCTCCCGCACATCGCAGGGATCAATTGCGTGGCTCTTGTCCCTCGCACTGCTGCCGTTTCCAACGGCGTTCTTGTATGTGATCTTTGGCTGGAAGGCCTTCGACGATTATGCCACGGACCGCATCCGCAATGGACGCGCGGCGCGACCGCTCAAGGCGAAAGACCTTGCGCTAATCGACCGGGAGACGAGCCATCTCTGGCCGGTGCAGGTCAAGGTTTCCGAGGTGCCGTTTCTCAACGGTAATAAGGTGGAGATTCTCGTCGACGGACAGGCGACGTTCGACTCAATCTTTGCCGGGATTGCTAAGGCGCAGCGCTACCTTTTGGTGCAGTTTTATATTGTGCGCGATGATGCCCTGGGCAAGGAACTGGCCGAACGGCTGATCGAGCGGGCCAATGCCGGCGTGCAGGTTTACCTGCTCTATGACGATGTGGGCAGCACCGGCATGCCGAAGCGCTATCGCAAGCAGCTGAGGGACGCCGGGGTGAAAGTGGCTGGGTTCAACCAGCGGCACAAATTCCTGCGAATCTATGGGCCGACGCGGATCAACTATCGCAATCACCGCAAGATTGTAGTGGTGGATGGCGAGCATGCCTGGGTGGGCGGGCACAATGTGGGCATGGAATATCTCGGTGCGGATCCAAAATATGGCCGGTGGCGTGACACGCATGTGCGCATATCAGGCCCCGCGACGCTCAGTTGCGCCTTGCTATTCCGCGAAGACTGGGAATGGGCCACAGGCGAGATCCTTCCGGCAACACCGCCGGAGACGGTTGCGACACCTGGCGATCAATCCGTCTTGGTGATGGGCAGCGGACCTGCTGACAGGCTTGAGGAATGTGCGATCGCGTTCACCGACATCATCGGGCGCGCGCGGGAACGGCTCTGGATCGTGAGCCCCTACTTCGTGCCAGACACTGATATCCGTACTGCCCTGTTTGCGGCGAAACTCCGGGGCGTAGACGTCCGCATTATGCTACCGGACCGGCCGGACCATATCATGGTATGGCTGGCGAGCATCGCGCATGCTGACAATATGGTTGAGCATGGGGTCGATGTGTACCGGTTTGCCGATGGGTTCCTGCACCAGAAGGTCGTGTTGATGGACGATCAGATCGCCTCGATCGGCAGCGTCAATTTCGACAACAGGTCCTTCGCCATCAATTTCGAGATTACACTGTGGTTCACCGACAAGGCGACCATTGATGGAGTGGTGGCGATGTTGCTTGCTGATTTTAAAATGTGCCGGCAGGTCGATATCGATGAGGTCAAAGGCCGGCGGCTGCATATGCGCTTTGTCACTCAGGCTGCGCGCCTGCTATCGCCCCTTCTATGAGACCAAAGACATGACCGAGTTCCTGTTTCGCGAAGACAGCTATCTGCAATCAACACTTGCCATTGTCACGGGCGTGACGCTGGAGAGTGGAATCCTGCTTGACCGAACGGTTTTGTATGCCGCTTCGGGCGGGCAGCCTGGCGATGTCGGGGAAATCATGCGGGCGGATGGTTCAGCGGTGCCGATCGTCAATACTATTCATGTTAATGGCGACAAGGCGGAGATCATTCATGTTCCGGTGGAGGGTGGGGCAGTTCCGGCGGTGGGCGAGCAGGTCACCATCCGAATGGATTGGGAACGGCGTTACCGGTTGATGCGAATGCATACAGCGCTGCATCTGCTCTCGGTCGTGCTGCCTTTTCCGGTGACCGGCGGATCAATCGGTGAGGACAAAGGACGCCTGGACTTCAACATGCCCGAAGTGCCGGAGGATCTTGCAGCGGTGGAATTGCAGCTTAACGAGATGGTGGACTCGGCTCATCTGGTCAGCGCGGAGTGGATCACGGATGCGGAGATGGCGGCCAGTCCAGATTTGATCAAGACCATGAACGTCAAGCCACCGATGGGGCAAGGCCGTGTGCGACTGATCCGGATCGGCGATATTGACCTGCAGCCGTGCGGGGGCACGCATGTACGCAATACAAGCGAAATCGGCCGGTTGGCTCTGGGCAAGATCGAGAACAAGGGCAAGCAGAACCGGCGGGTAAACCTGCTGTTCGCGTCCTAGCGGCTTTCCTGTCTTGTCATATGCGCTGGTCGGTTTGCCGAAAGCAACTTGGGAATAGGCATGGGTTTTCCCGTCAAGACAGCAATTGGTTTCTTGTGCGTCGCTGCGATAGGCGGGCTGGTTTATGGCTGGGGTACGGGACTGTTCTTTCCGTGCGGGCCGCTCGACCGGTTCATCAACACCAGCAATTGCAGGATCTTGGCGCATTGGGAGAACACCGAGATCGAAGCGGTGCTCACCAGGGCAGAAGATACATCGATAGATGTGGTCCTCCGCGGTCCCGGGCGGGAGCCGACTGCTCCGCAGCAATTGGTCGAAATCGCTGTGAGTGGCGGCGCTACTGGCCAGAGTATTACACTAGCTGATGTGCCACCCAGTATCGACTGGATTGGGGCCAAAGCTGACAGTCAAGGGCGCACCGTTTTAGCGAGCTTTTATCAGGAGCGCGTTTGGCTTCTGGAGCGGGCAACAGGAAGACGCTTGGCTATCTTCGACGGCAAGTACAACGTCGGGCGGTTCGGCTTTTCCCGGGATGAGCAGCATGTGCTGATCGACACCGAATATGGGAGTTTCGATCGACCGGTGGCGTTAACTGCGTCAAAGTACCAAATGAATGGAACTTTGGTCGGCGAGGTCACGGGAGAAGAGACGTGGCCGATCTATCAAACGGGAATTAGTTCTGCGCTGACAGTGGACGGCAAATTCATGGTGCAGCATGAAATGACGCGAGCCGACACCAATGTAGTGGCTTTGCGGCTGGTCGATACGCCTTACCTTGATTGGGCAGGCAAGCTGATGCTTGCCAATGTCGGCGCTTGGCTCAGTCAAATGTTGCCCTATGTTTTTATTAGCCCCGATGGCCGGCATGTAGCCGCGTCATTCGATAGCAGCGATGAATGGGGACAAACCAATTCAGCACTGGTGGTTTGGGAAATCGAAACCCAGAAGGTCGCGACAATCGTGCCGACATGGCGCGCACCTTGGAAGGATGTGGTTTGGCTCGGCGATGGCCTGCTCGCAGCGAGCCGCTTGCACTATCAAATTGGCAGCAGCGATCTGGCGCTAATCCGCTATGAGAGATCAACGAACCGGGGGAGCATAGAGTAGGCCGCCGTTCGTCCACAGGGCGTTTTGGCCGCGCAGCAGCGCGGCGCCGGTTTGGGGGCCAAAATGGCGGTCGTAAAGCTCGGAATAGTTACCCACTGCGCGGATAGCATCGGCCATGAAGCTCGCCTTCAAGCCAAGAGGAGAGCCGTAGTCGCCCTCGACACCCAAAATGCGGCGTATAGCGGGGTTACGCGAGGCGGATAGCGACTCGGTGTTCAGAGACGTAATGCCGACTTCTTCGGCATTGATCAGCGCGAAAAACGTCCAGCGGACGATGTTGAACCATTGCTGGTCGCCTTCCCGGACCAGCGGACCCATTAGTTCCTTTGAAATGCGTTCAGGGAGAATGCGGTGGGCATTCGGATCGGGCAAAGCGCGGCGGATAGCTTGCAAATTACGGCCGGACGCGGAAACAACATCGCACAAGCCCGCCTGATAGGCGACGGATAGGTCGCTTACGTCCTCATAAGGTACTTCTGTATAGCGCGCTTGATTGGAGAAGAAGAACTCTTGAATACGCTCAAGTTCTTCGCCCAAATCGGTTACGCAGACCCGAATATCGTCGAGCTCAAAGGCTGAGACAACGCCGAGGGTTTCGGGCACAAGGAATGCTTGGCCATCAAAGAATGCGGTGGCGACATAGCTTGCGCCATAGAGCGTGTCACGCCTTCCAGTCCAAGGACCGCTGCGGGTGAGAATGTCGACTATTCCAGTTTGAAGAGGCGCAAACCGGGTTTCGCCGCGCAGAGTACGGAACTGATAAAGGTTTGCATCTCCCAAAGCCGCGGCAGCAACTGCACGACAGAAGTCGACGTCAAAACCGGACCATCTCCCCTCGGCATCCTGCTGGGCAAATCCAGGTATCGGATTGCTCGCACCGCAAATCAGGAAGCCGCGCTCGCGAACTGTTTCGAGCGTGGATTGCGCATAGACCGGCACCGCGGGAGCGAGAAGGCAAGCCAGAACAGCTGCCCATAGGGTCAGCAATTTTCTCACGATACTCAGTCCTACCATTGCCCGCTGTGACCACTCATAATGCCGTCCACGGCTACTTGGTCAAGCCGATGGGCCGCTTGCTGATTGCTTTTCGCACCGGTAAGCAGCGCACAATGACGTTAATGCAAGATCTGGCTCAGGAAGAGCTTGGTGCGTTCGTGCTGGGGATTGGAGAAGAAATTCTCCGGATCGTTCTGCTCGACGATCTGACCCTGATCCATGAAGATCACCCGATTAGCAACTTGGCGGGCAAATCCCATTTCATGCGTCACGCAGATCATGGTCATGCCGTCTTCGGCTAGGCTGATCATCACCTCGAGCACTTCCTTGACCATTTCGGGATCGAGAGCGGAAGTGGGTTCATCGAAGAGCATGATGCGTGGCTGCATGCAGAGCGAACGCGCAATGGCGACGCGCTGCTGCTGACCGCCAGAGAGTTGGCCGGGGAATTTGTTCGCCTGCTCCGGAATCTTGACGCGCTCAAGATAGTGCATTGCCGTTGCTTCGGCTTCAGCCTTCGGAATGCCGCGCACCCAGATCGGCGCTAGCGTCAGGTTCTGCAGAATTGTTAGATGCGGAAAGAGATTGAAGTGTTGGAACACCATGCCGACTTCGCGCCGGACTTCGTCAATGCGCTTGAGGTCAGCGGTCAGTTCGGTGCCATTGACGATGATCTGGCCTTCCTGATGCTCCTCAAGCCGGTTGATGCAGCGAATCAGGGTGGATTTACCAGACCCGGAAGGGCCAGCGATGACGATGCGCTCGCCTCGCATGACGCGCAGATCAATATCGCGGAGCACATGGAAATCGGCGTACCATTTGTGCATGCCCACGACGTCTATGGCGACGTCGGTCTTGGAGATTTTCATGCCGGTTTGAGGCACAGTGCTTTGGGCCACAGTTTCGGAAATTTGGCTCATTGATTACCTCTTGTGCCCAGTGTCCAGGCGCCGCTCCATCCAGAGCGAATAGCGGGACATGGCGAAACAGAAAATCCAGAACATGAAGCCGGCGAAGACATAGCCGGTGACAGCCTGGGTGGGAGACGCCCACTCGATATCGGCACTTGCCGCCTGCACGGTATTAAGCAGATCGAAGATGCCGACGATGGATACGAGTGATGTATCCTTAAAGAGCGCGATAAAGTTGTTCACAATGCCCGGGATCACGTGCTTTAGCGCCTGGGGCAAGATGATGAAATAGGTGCGCTTCCAATAGCCTAAGCCTAGGGAGGCTCCTGCTTCGTACTGGCCGCGCGGCAGAGCCTGGAGCCCGCCGCGGATCGTTTCGGCAAGATAGGCCGACGAGAAGAGCGTTACACCCACAAGGGCGCGCAGAAGCTTGTCCACGTTCGTGCCGGTGGGCATGAACAAGGGCAGCATAATGGACGCCATAAAGAGAACAGTGATCAACGGCACGGCGCGCCATAGCTCGATGAACATCACGCAGAGCGTCTTGATGATCGGCAGGTTCGATTGGCGCCCGAGCGCCAGCAGGATGCCGAGCGGAATGGAGCAGATGATACCCACAAGCGAGATGATCAGGGTCACCAGAAGGCCACCCCACTGTCCTGTTGGCACATAGCTCATCCCGAAGACGCCGCCATTCAGCAGATAAAAGCTGACGATGGGGAAAACCAGGAAGAACAGCACGGCATTGGTTCGCTTGAACGGCGCAGAGGGGATCAGGAGCGGCAGTATCAGCGCAGCGCCCAGGATGAAAACGGTGTTGGGACGCCAGTACTGATCGATGGGATAGAAGCCGTAGATGAAGAAGCTAAAGCGGGCATGGATATATGCCCAGCAGGCTCCTGCTCCTTCAACACGGCAGTCCTCGACTGTGCCACCAGGGAACACAGCCTGCCCAACAATAAAGTTGTAAACTGGCGGCACGGCCCACAAGAGGAATACCAGCACCAAGATGCTTAGGATCGTGTCTGATGGCGTGGCAAAAAGATTGTTGCGTAGCCACAGGATCGGGCCGCCGGTTCGGCCAGGAGCCGGCTTGGCGGGAACGAATTCGCTGCGGATGTAGGCGGTGTCAGTTGTCATGGTCTACCGCTCCACCAGGGCCACGCGGCCATTGTACCAGTTCATAAAGGCTGAGGTGAGCAAGGAGAAGGTGAGATAAACCGCCATGGTGAGGGCAATCACTTCAATAGCCTTGCCGGTCTGGTTGAGAGTGGTGCCGGTAAACACGTTCACTAGTTCAGGATAGCCAATGGCCGCCCCAAGGGACGAGTTCTTGGTCAGGTTGAGGTATTGGCTGGTGAGGGGGGGAACAATCACCCGCATGGCCTGGGGGATGATCACCAGACGCAGACGATCGCCTTCCTTTAGGCCCAAGGATTGTGCGGCCTCGGTTTGACCCTTGCTGACGGCACGAATACCGCCGCGGACGTTCTCGGCGATAAACGCTGCCGTGTAGACCGTAAGGCCAAACACCAGCGCCACGAGTTCAGGCGGCAATTGCACGCCGCCGCGGAAGTTGAAGCGTTCCAGAACGGGAAGCTCAAATGCCAGTTGCGCACCGGTACTCCAATATACGAAGGCGGGCACGCCAACGGCGATCAGCACGAGCAGGGCCAAGGGGAAACGCCCTTCGCTGGGCGGCCGGTTGGTAGCCTTTTCGAACGTAACCCACGCCATCATCAACCCGGCCAGGGCCGATCCAGCTGCTATGAGCAACGGCGGGACGGCAGGGAACATGGAGACGATGAGGAAATAGAGAATCGTGAGACCGAAAACGAACGACAACGTCGCCCGACCAAACGGGGCGAATTTGGTCAGCGAGAGTATCGCTATAACCAGAGACGCCAACAAGATGACCGGCTGAGAAAGGCCGCTGATCATGTTTGCAAGAATGGAGAAGCCTATCAAAGCGACAAGGAAAGTTACGACCGCGTCGGCAACCTTGGCTGCGAGCACGACAGACGCCGGATATTTGCCGGTTGCCGTGCGCACCCGCGTAGCCCAGATACCGATCGCAATGGCCGCAACAAGCGCTCCGAGGATGGCGACCATTACCCAAATGAATTCCTGATCAGGTAAGGGACGCGGTACCATCAGCCCGCGCTGATTGATGAAGATGTCGAGCGGAAGCGCGAAGGATTGCCGAACCGCCGGCATGGCCTTGAGGACTGCGAAATACCAAAAGAAGAGCTGGAGCAGCAGCGGTATGTTGCGGATAGTCTCGATGTAGACCGTTGCCATTCGGGCAACCAGCCAGTTGGATGACAGGCGCGCAATACCCAGAGCGAATCCCAGCAAAGTAGCAAAGAAGATGCCGATAACAGCGACGAGTAGCGTATTTAGCAGCCCGGCGAGGAACGCTTCCCAGTAAAGGGACGTTCGGCTCCACGGAAACAGCGTAAAGCTGATATCAAAGCCAGCCGTACGGAAGAGGAAGTCAAAGCCAGTCGTCTTGTTTTGCGCAGCGAGATTTTGCGCCGTGTTGAGCACGATCCAGGCGAAAAAGCCAACGACCGCCGCACCGACCAGCACTTGGTAGATAATGCCGCGGACGACTGGGTCATTCAGGAGCGAGGCGCGCGGGGCGCTCCCGCCTATATTGTCTTGCACCGCCATAGGGCATGCGTTCCTTAAAAGTGAACCAGCGCAACGAATATGAAAACTGTCTGACGTTCAGGCTTACGCCACGGCAGATCAACCGGCTTTAGCGCCGGCTTGTCTATTCACAAAAAGTTACGACCGGATCAAACCAAAACCGGCGTCTCTTGAGGAGACGCCGGGATTGTTATGGGTGCGGTTAGCGGATCGGCGGCGCGTACTGCAGACCACCATTAGTCCACAAGGCGTTTAGGCCACGCTCAAGACCAATGTCGGTCGATGGACCAACGTTACGGTCGAACGATTCGCCGTAATTGCCGACAAGCTTGATAACTTGGTAAGCCCAATCCTTGGTCAGACCGATCGGAGTGCCGAAATCGCCTTCAACGCCCAACAGGCGCTTGATGGCCGGATTGTCGGAGCCGAGCATTTCATCGACGTTTGCAGACGAGACGCCGAGTTCTTCAGCTTCGAGCAGCGCGTAATAGACCCAACGGTTGACCTTGAACCACTGGTCGTCGCCCTGGCGAACTACTGGGCCAAGCGGCTCCTTGGAAATGATCTCGGGCAGAATGACGTGATCATCCGGAACCGCGAACTTGGAGCGTTCTGCAGCAAGTGCAGAACCGTCAGTTGTGTAGACGTCGCAACGGCCGTCTTCATAGGCCTTCACGACTTCATCTTGGTCGACGAACACCACGGTGTTGAACTCGAGGCTGTTGGCAGCAAAGTAGTCAGCAGCGTTCAGCTCAGTGGTGGTGCCTGATTCGATGCAGATGGCAGCGCCGGACAGATCGAGCGCAGATGCAATCTCATCGGCCTTGCGGACCATAAAGCCCTGGCCGTCATAATACATGGTGCCGACAAAGCTGATGCCCAGATCGGTATCGCGGCTCATGGTCCAAGTGGTGGTACGCGACAAAATGTCGATTTCACCCGCGGACAGAGCGGCAAAGCGCTCCTGGCTGGTCAAGGGCGTGTAGCGCACCTTATTGGCGTCGTTGAAGATTGCAGCGGCAACGGCACGGCAGAAGTCCACTTCCAGGCCGGTCCAAACATTATTTGCGTCGGGCGCGGAGAAGCCGGGTACACCACCAGTGACACCGCACTGGAGGTAGTCCTTTGCCTTAACGTCATCGAGCGTCGCCGCTTGAGCAGCCGTCGCAACGAGGCCGAGCGAGGCCGCCGCTGCGAAGGTTACGAGCATTTTTTTCATAAAGATTGCCTTCTATTTCCTGACCATGTGTCCCAGAGCTCATAAGGCTTGCGCCCTCGTCCCTGGTGGCACCTCCGTCTTTGTATGACGGTTGTGATGCTGCTAAGCATGCAAGCGCCTATTGACCCGAACGTCAAGGGCGTTCGCGGCTTGGGACAGCAAAGCTGTCTCAATATTAGCCACGATGGTTGATTTGACGCATTATTGAGCAGAGAGCTTATGATGAATGATGAGGAAAGTGGCAGCGTGGTACATCCTTCAGTGGAAACCCTGCTGACCCATGCCGGGCGCACGCCGGACGACCAGTTCGGCTTTGTCAACACGCCAGTTTATCGCGGCTCCACCGTTCTGTTCAAAACCCTGGCGGATTTGGAAGCACAGGAGCAGCGCTTTCTTTATGGCCGCGCCGGCAATCCTACGACGCAAGGTGTCGAAGAGATTGTTACCCAGTTGGAAGGAGCTTACCAGACGCGCTTGCTGCCGTCCGGGCTGGCGGCGATTACCGTCGCGCTGCTTTCATGCCTAAAGAACGGCGATGACGTGCTGATCTCTGACAGCGCCTATGAGCCCGGCCGGCGGTTCGCCGACAGTTTCCTAGCTCGTATGGGAATCAGCGTGCGCTATTATGATCCACGGATTGGTGCCGGGTTGGCTGACCTTATGCTGCCGAACACGCGCGCGGTGCTGGCAGAAAGTCCGGGCTCGCTGACGTTTGAGGTGCAGGATATCGCGGCACTGGCACGGGTTGCGCATGCTGGCGGGGCGCGGCTGATCGTGGACAATTCGTGGGCCAGCCCGCTGTTTCACCAGCCGATCAAACTTGGCGCAGACCTTGTGGTGCATGCCGGCACCAAGATGTTCGTCGGGCATTCGGATGCGTTTGCGGGAACCATTTCGACGACCGAAGAGGCTTGGGCCGACGTTGAAGCGAATCGCGCGGCGCTTGGTTTTTTCACATCGGGTGACGATGCGTTCCTAGTAGCGCGGGGGTTGAGGACACTCGCAATCCGGATGAAGGAACACAGCGAGCGCAGCGTTGCCGTAGCGCGCTGGTTGGAAGAGCAGCCGGAGGTGCTTAAGGTGTTGCACCCTGCTCTACCGAGCCATCCGGATCATGCCTTGTTCAGGCGCAATTTTACTGGGTCAGGCAGCCTGTTTGGCGTAGTGTTGGCTTCCGCGCCGCAGTCTGCAGTGGCGGCGTTTCTTGACGAGCTTCGGATATTTACGATGGGGTATTCATGGGGTGGTTACGAGAGCCTTTGCTTGCCAGTTAAGTTGGGGAAAAACCGCACGGCCAAGCCTTGGGGAGAGGAAGGCAATCTTTTCCGCCTCCATATCGGCTTTGAGGGCGTGGAGGACCTGAAGCGCGATCTGGCGGATGGCCTCGATCGTTATGCAAAAGCGCGTTGAATAGCTGAAACAGCGTTCAAGCCCGCTTGCCCTTTGCAACCGAACGCTGTAACGGAGGGCTTGTGATCTCGGAGTGTAGCTCAGCCTGGTAGAGCACCGGTTTTGGGAACCGGGGGTCCAAAGTTCGAATCTTTGTACTCCGACCATCACATTCAAGCGCTGCGCATCGTGTTGAGGTTTGCATGACCGCCCGTATCTACCGCCCGTCTCGTAACGCGATGCAATCGGGCAAGGGCAAATCCAGGAACTGGGTTTTGGTGCATGAACCAAGCGCGCCGCGAGACATCGAGCCGCTGATGGGCTATACGGGCTCTGGTGACATGCGCCAGCAAATCAAGCTCTCGTTTGACAGCCTTGAGGCTGCCGAAGCTTATGCCCAGAAGAATGGGATTGCTTATCAGGTGCAGCCTGCGCACGAGGCAACACCGAAGCGGGTGAGCTATCCCGATAATTTCCGGTCCGACCGCAAGACACCCTGGACGCACTAAGCCTTAACTCATGAAGAGAATCGAAGATGCGCTGCGAGGAATTGCGGCGCATTCGTTTTTGTACAAGCCCGTGAGGCAGTTTTGGCAAATCGTCCGTTTTGGTGCAGAGTTCGGGCAAGGAGATTTTGCCATGCTTCGATTTGCTCTTGCGATAGCCGGTATGTTGGGTGGGTTTTTGACTGCGGCACCAATAGCGGCTGCCCCAGCTATGTGGGAAGTGCGAGACGCTGATAGCGTCATTTGGTTGTTCGGCTCGTTTCACGTGCTGCCCGAAAACTTAAAGTGGCGAACACTCTTGTTCGATGAGACGCTCGCAAAAGCGGAAAAGGTCGTGTTTGAAGCGGATGTGCGACCAGCGTCCATGGCCCAGATCGGCGCGCAAGCATTTGTTCGCGGCATCTATACCGATGGTCGCTTGTTGACCGATGTGATCGATGATGCGGTGGAAGCCAAGCTACGGGAAGTAGCCGGAGAGTTGGCCCTACCCGTGGGCAGCCTTTTGGCGATGAAGCCGTGGTTCGCGGCCCTGACGATCTCGACGGGGGCGACGGCTGCGGAAGGCTATACATCGGAAGGTGTCGAATACCTCCTGCAGCCTGAGTTGGCCAACGAGCGGCAAGTTTACCTTGAGAGCGGGGAGCAGCAGTTGGACATTCTGGCGGCAGCGCCAGAGCATGAACAATTGGCCATGTTCGAGGCGACCCTTGATGAGATCGGATCGATCGCCAAGATGCTCGACAAGATGACCTCAAGCTGGGTCAAGGGAACGCCAGAACGTTTGGGCAATCTGTTCTTGTCCGAGACGGCGGGATATGGCGGACCATTCCTCGAACGGCTGATCTATGCGCGTAACCGTAATTGGATTCCGTCATTGGAAGGCATGCTGACAGACAATACCGAGGCGTTGGTCATTGTCGGGGCTGCGCATCTGATTGGTGACGGCAGTGTTATCGACCTGCTCGAGGACGCCGGATACACCGTCAGCCGCATCCAATAGCAAAAGAAGCCCCGGGGTGCTCCGGAGCTTCTACAGGCTAGCGTTTAACACCTAGACGGCGCTGAGCTTGGTCCACTTTCCATCGTTCTTGCTCGATTCAACCGAAGCGATGATGAACTGCATACCTTCGACGCCATCAGCGAGGCTGGGAAGCAGCGCTTCGTAATCGGCACCGTCGCCACGGATCACGGCTGCGAACTGGCTGTAAAGCGTGGCGAAAGCCTCAAGATAACCCTCGGGGTGACCTGACGGGATGCGGACGTTCATTGACGATGCTGCATTGCCGGAGATAGCGCCGCCGCGAGTGAGCAATTGTTTCGGCTTACCAAATTCGGTGAACCACATGTAGTTCGGATTGTCCTGCCGCCATTCAAGCCCTGCCTTGTCGCCGTAAACGCGAAGCTGCAGGCCGTTCTCGCAACCGACGGCTACCTGGCTGGCCCAGAGCATGCCTTTGGCACCATTTTCGAAACGTAACATGATATGGACATTGTCATCGAGTTGGCGGCCCTCAACAAAACTGGTGAGATCAGCGGAAACAGAGTCCGTCTTGAGGCCAGTTACGAAGCGGGCAAGATTGTAGGCGTGAGTACCTATATCGCCGATGGCGCCGCCTGCCCCTGAACGCGCCGGATCGATGCGCCAGGAAGCTTGCTTGTTATCGTCGCTGGTGGGTTCAGTCAGCCAATCCTGCGGATACTCGGCCTGTACGACACGGATGTTGCCTAGGGCACCTGAAGCGACAAGTTCGCGCGCTTGACGCACCAGCGGATAGCCCGTGTAATTGTGCGTCAGAAGAAACTTCGCGCCATTCTTGGGCTGAATTTCAGCCAGCTTGCGCGCATCTTCCAGCGTAGAAGTCAGGGGCTTGTCGCAGATGACGTGAATGCCGGCTTCGAGGAACGCCTTGGCCGGACCGTAGTGCATGTGGTTTGGAGTGACGATTGAAACGGCCTCGATACCATCCGGTCGGGCAGCTTCGGCGCGGGCCATCTCTTCGTAGGATGTGTAGATACGGTCTTCCGCAAGCCCCAGATTGAGGCCAGATTGCTGGGCCACCTCCGGGCGCGACGACAGGGCGCCGGCTATCAGTTCATAGTCTCCGTCGATCCGAGCCGCAACGCGGTGCACATAGCCGATGAAGGCTCCCGTGCCGCCGCCGACCATGCCAAGGCGAATGCGTCTTGCGCCGTTTTCTGCCATTTGATCGCTCCCTAGCTTAAACCAAGGATCTTGCGGTTGGCGGCAAGATCCGTGCCGGCCGAAGCAAAATCGTCGAAGGCGTGTTCCGTTACACGAATGATATGGTTCTTGATGAACTCCGCGCCTTCGCGTGCGCCATCTTCCGGGTGCTTGATGGCGCATTCCCATTCAAGCACAGCCCAGCCGGAAAAGTCATATTGCGCCATCTTGGAGAAGACGGAGGCGAAATCGACTTGGCCATCGCCCAGCGAGCGGAAGCGCCCTGCCCGGTTTATCCAGCTCTGGTAGCCACCATAAACGCCCTGGCGCCCGGTCGGGTTGAACTCGGCGTCCTTGACGTGGAACATCTTGATGCGCTCGTGGTAGATGTCGATGTAGTCGAGATAATCGAGCTGCTGCAGCACGAAGTGGCTGGGATCGTAGAGCAAATTGGCGCGAGGATGGTTGTTCACACGCTCAAGAAACATCTCGTAGGTGACGCCGTCGTGCAGGTCCTCGCCTGGGTGGATTTCATAGCAAACGTCAACGCCGCTCTCGTCGAAGGCATTGAGGATCGGCGTCCAGCGGCGTGCCAGCTCATCGAACGCTTCTTCGACGAGCCCGGCGGGGCGTTGCGGAAATGGATAAAGGAACGGCCAAGCTAACGCGCCCGAGAAAGTCGCGTGTTCAGTAAGGCCGAGATTTTGCGATGCCTTCGCCGCTAAATGTAGTTGCTGTACCGCCCATTCCTGACGAGCCTTAGGGTTGCCGTGGACCGAAGCCGGTGCAAAACCGTCAAGCATAGTGTCGTAGACGGGGTGAGCAGCCACGAGCTGGCCCTGCAAATGGGTGGAAAGCTCGGTAATCGCAACGCCGTGCTTGGCAGCGGTGCCGGTCAGTTCATCGGCATAAGTTTTGGAGGTCGCCGCCTTTTCGAGGTCGATCAAACTACCCACCCAAGTGGGTATCTGCACGCCCTTGTAGCCGTAGTTGGCGGCCCAGCCACAAATGGCGTCGAGCGAATTGAATGGAGCCGCGTCGCCGGCAAACTGCGCAAGAAAGATTGCCGGCCCTTTGATGGTGCGCATGAATGTCTCCTCTTTGGCGCTTGTTGCGCCTTGTGTATTGCCGCTGGGTAAGAAAACAGGCGGCAGTTGGCCGCCGCCTGTTTGCATTTCGTTATAATCTTGACCGGCGCATGACGCCTGTCAATGAGGTACGCACCTCTTACTTCAAGAGCGCCTGCGCATCCTGGGGAGTTAACGCCAACGGACGTTCGCACGTGGTGGAGAGCGTCAGCACCTGGCCGCTTTCGCCAGCCTTAAGCAGACCAGTCATGACGTCGACCGCGTGGAGTGCAACATCTAGGCCGCAGCGGGCACGATAGCCGGCGTCGATCGACTGCATCATGTCGGCCAAGCCGGCGGTGCGATAGTTCGCGCGCGGATTGGGCTTGTCGAGATCCTGGTTGGCCTTGCCGAAGGGGTGATCCCAAGGGGTGACGGTGTGGCGGGCGCCGGTGATATCGGCAGTGACCAAGTCGCCGCCGAAGAAGTTCGGATCGGGCACAAAGATGGAGCCGTCCGTGCCGTAAAGCTCGATGTTGTGATGGCCATGTGCCGCCACGTCCCAGCTTGCGCCAATGGTGATGATGGCACCAGAGACGAATTCGAGAACACCATGGATGGTGGTTGGCGTTCCTACCTTAACGAAAGTGCCCTTATGCGGGCCTTCGGCGGTGACCTCGCGCTCCGTACGAGCCATGTTGGTGAAGGCCGACAGGCGCTTCACTGGCCCCAAGAGGTGGATCAGTTCGGTGACGTAATAGGGGCCAAGGTCAAGGATGGGACCAGCGCCAACCTGGAAGAAGAAGTCAGGGTTCGGATGCCAATGTTCCATGCCGCGGCTCATCACATGCGTAGTGCCGCTCATGATCTTGCCAAGCTGGCCAGAGTCTATGATCTGGCGCGCTTGCTGGTGCGCACCGCCCAGGAAGGTATCGGGCGCACTGCCGACGCGCAGGCCTCGGTCGTCAGCGGCTTTCTTGAGCGCCATGCCTTCTTCCAGGGAGAGCACGAACGGCTTTTCGGAATAGGCGTGTTTGCCGGCGGAGATGATGTCCATCGATACGGCATAGTGCGTGGCAGGGATTGTCAGGTTGACGATCACGTCCAATTCGCTGTTCTTCAGCAGTTCATCGGGAGTCTGCGCGCGGACGCCGAATTCGTCAGCGCGCTTCTGGGCCGCTGCGGGAACAATGTCCGCCACGGCGCGGACTTCGAGCCCCTTGAACAGAGGGGCGAGCCGCAGATAGGCACCAGAGATATTGCCGGCACCCATGATGCCAACGCCAAAAGTCTTGGTCATTGAATGTTACTTCCAGTTCTTGGCAGCGGCGATGGAGCGGGTGGCAAAACGCACTTCATCGGTTGGCTTGTCGTGTTCGGCAACAAAGTACTGTGCCTTGGTCTTGCTCTGTACTTTGGTGATCAAATCATCCCAGTTCAGAACACCCTGACCAACGTCGGCCCAGCCGTCCTCGTCAGTTGCCTCGCCTGCTGGTGCGATGTCCTTGACGTGAACAGCCGTGATCCGATCGCCATATCTCTCGAACCATGCGACGGGGTCCGCATTGCCGCGCACGATCCAGGCGACGTCAGCCTCCCATTCAATGTTCGGAGCAGTTTCAAGGATGATTTCCATGGGCGTACGGCCCGAAGTGGTTGGCTTGAATTCGAAATCGTGGTTATGCCAGCCGAAACCATAACCTTCCTTGGTGTAGGTCTCGCCAGCCTTTGCGAGCATCTCGGCCAATTCAAGCCATTTAGACTCGTCTTCGCTGCGGCCTTCAGGACCAATATGGGGGCAGTAGATGCGCTGGATGCCGAGCGTTTCAGCGGTCTTGAGGGTCGTTTCGACATCTTGCACCTGGGCGGGGCCGAAGTGACCGGTCGGCATAGAAAGGCCGTTCTTCTTGAGCTCTGCAGCAAGGCCGGTGGCGTCGGCATAAAGACCGCCATAGCCTTCGACCTGCTTGTAGCCAAGCGAACCCAGCTTGGCGAGGAAATCGGGCAGAGATGGCGTGTTGCGTGCGCTATAGAGCTGGAATGACAGTTCAGTCATTTAGGCCTCTTTGTACTTGAAGTTTTTGGTGTCGCATCTAGTGGATGCATTAGTATCGTAGGTGCCGGTTCTAGGTCTGGCGGAGTGAGCAGACACAGCAGCGGAAAAGTAAGGTGAGCAGATATGCCGGGGCAGAAATAACGCCCCGACAGTGTGCTGAGTCTTAAACCCGATTGGTGGTGTCGGCGTTGAAAATAGAGCCGCGTGCCGGATCAAAGCCTACGAGAAGCTTTTGCCCGACTGTCAGCACCACATCGCTGTCCGCACGGAAAGTGACCGGGTGTCCGGCAAGTTTGGTCCAAGCGAGCGTATCGGAGCCCATGGGTTCGACAATTTCGATCTCGACCTCGGTCGAGTACGGCATGCGCTGGGCTTCTTCGTTGATGACAATGTGCTCGGGACGCACGCCGAGCACCGCCTTGATCTGACCAGAAGACGGAGCGGTGAACTTATAGGTATTCACGGGAATAACCGTGCCGTCTTCGGCCGTGAAAGTGGTACCGTTGAGGGTGCCTTGCAGGAAATTCATGGAAGGCGAGCCGATAAATCCGGCCACGTAGAGATTGACCGGATTATTGTAGATCGTGTGCGGATCGCTGAGCTGCTGGATCTCGCCGTTTTTCATGATTGCAATGCGGTCGGCAAGGGTGAGCGCCTCGATCTGGTCGTGAGTCACGTAGATCATGGTGTTCTTGAGCCGCTGGTGCAGCCGCTTGATTTCGACGCGCAGATCGGAGCGGAGCTTGGCATCCAGGTTCGACAAGGGCTCGTCGAACAGGAACACGTCCACGTCGCGGACCAGTGCACGGCCGATAGCCACGCGCTGGCGCTGGCCGCCGGATAAATTGGCCGGCTTACGCTGCAGGAACGGTTCGAGCTGGAGGATTTCAGCAGCCCGCTTGACGCGGGCGTTGACCTCTTCCTTGGCCATTCCGGCGACGCGGAGACCGAAGGAAAGGTTCTTCTCGACCGTCATTTGCGGATAGAGCGCATAGGACTGGAACACCATGCCGATGCCGCGGTCCTTAGGTTCGGCCCAGGTGACGTTCTTGCCGCCGATGAAGATCTGGCCGCCGGAGACGTCAAGCAGTCCGGCAATGCAGTTAAGAAGGGTCGACTTGCCGCAGCCGGAGGGTCCGAGCAGAACGATAAACTCGCCCTGCCCCACTTCGAGATTGAGATGCTGCAGAACCGGCACGTTGCCGAAGTTCAATGACACATCCCGGATGGAAACACTGCTTTGCATTGGTTTAACCCTTCACCGCGCCAGCGGCGATGCCGCGCACGAACCATTTGCCGGAAACGAAGTAGACGATCAGCGGAACTGCTGCGGTCAGGATCGTGGCGGCCATGTTGACGTTGTATTCCCGCACGCCCTGCGTGGAGTTGACGATGTTGTTGAGCTGCACCGTCATTGGGTAGTTCTGGGTTCCGGCAAAGACGACGCCGAACAGGAAGTCGTTCCAGATGCCGGTGACCTGCAGGATGATTGCGACTGCGAAAATCGGCAGGGACATCGGCACCATGATCTGGAAAAAGATGCGCCAGAACCCGGCGCCATCCACGCGTGCCGCCTTGAACAGCTCTTGAGGGAGCGACGCAAAATAGTTGCGGAACAGGAGAACCAAGATAGGCATGCCGAAGACAGTGTGTACCAGGATGACGGCCCAGAGCGTACCGAAGATCTTCATCTGCGCGGTGATCATCACCATCGGATAGAGCATCACCTGATATGGGATGAACGAGCCGAGCAGCAGGCAGGTAAAGAAGAACTCTGAACCCTTGAAGCGCCAGTTGACCAGAGCATAGCCGCTAACCGCAGCAACCAGTACGGAGACGATGGTTGACGGAACGGTTATCCTCACCGAATTCCAAAAGCCGGGCGCAAGGCCATTGCAGGTCAGGCCGGTGCAAGCGCTGGTCCAGGCTTTTACCCATGGTTCGAAGGTAATAATCTCAAGCGGCGGAGCGAAAATGTTGCCCAGCCGAATTTCCGGCAAACCTTTTAGTGAGGTCGTGACCATCACGTAGAGGGGTAGCAGATAGTACATCGCGGCAACGATGATGATGCCGTAGATGATGATGCGCTTGGGATCTAAACCCTTGCGAGGACGAGGCCCAGAGGGCTCGCCGACCATAGAAACATTGGCCATGAGTTCCTCCTACTGAGCCTTCTTGGGGCCGAATTCGATGATCATCCACGGGATCAGGATGACGAACACAGCGAGCAGCATTACGGTCGAGGCTGCAAGAGCCTGACCAAGATTGCCGGCATTAAACATGTAGTTGATCACGTATTTGGCCGGCACTTCGGACGAAAGGCCGGGGCCGCCATTGGTCAGCGCCACGACAAGGTCATAGGTACGAACAATGCCTGAGCCCACGATCACCAGTGTGGTGACAATAACGCCGCGCATCATCGGCAGAACAATCTGCAGATAGGTCCGCCAAGTTGGGATGCCGTCGACGCGAGCAGCTTTCCAGATTTCGCCGTCAATGCTGCGCAAGCCGGCAAGCATCAGGACCATAACAAAGCCGGTGCCGTGCCACGTGCCCGCGATCAGCAATGCATAGAGCACCATGTCGGTGTTGGTGATCCAGTCGAAGGTGAAATTGGTCCAGCCTAAGCCGCGCAAGGTCGATTGCAGGCCCAAGGTTGGGTTCATGATCCACTGCCACACCAGACCGGTCACGATGCCCGAGAGGGCGAAAGGATAAAGAAAAATGGTGCGGAAACCGTCTTCAAAACGGACTTTTTGGTCCATCAGCACGGCCAGAAGGAAGCCGATGACCATGGTGAAGACCAAGGAGAAAATGCCGTAGGTCAGGAGATTAGTGGCCGAAATACGCCAGCGGCGCGCATCGAACAGGCGCTCATATTGGGCCCAGCCAACGAACTCGCCATTTGGCAAAGAGCGGGAGTCGGTGAACGAAAACCAGACACTCCACAGAGTACAGCCGATAAAGACGATCAGCACGATTGCCACCATGGGTGACGCCGCGATCTTGGCCGTAAGGTTCCTGACGAAGATGTTGTACAGCAGACCGGGTGGCTTATCTGCTTCCACCGGCCGACCCATAGCGCGAGTGCGCCCAATGTCGGTCATTGTACTTCCTTTGGAGAATAAACGCGCCGGACTAGCAGAATAACACCGCCCTCCCAAACGCCAAATGGGGGCCGCTCAACGCGACCCCCGAGATCTTAAAGCAGAGGCTTAGTCAGCCGATTCGATGATCGAAGCGTATTCTTCGATGTAGTCGTCAACCGAGTAGCTCTTGTCAGCGAAGAATTCCTGGTTGAGGTCGTCCAGTTGCTGCTGGGTGTCGCTCGAGTTCAGGGTTTCGCCCGATGGCAGCAGGCCTTCTGGGCTTTCGAGGATTGCGATCGCCTTCTTCATGCAGTCATTGGCCGTGGTCAGGTCAATGTCGGTACGGATTGGCATAGAGCCCTTCTTCAGGTTGAACGCGACCTGAGCTTCCTTGCTGACGAGCAGCTTGGCAAGCGTGGTCTGGGCATCGAGCACGTCTTGAGATGTGCCTTCAGGCAGAACCGGGAAGTAGAACGCATCGCCGCCGCCTTCGATACGGCTGGTCAGGCCAAGACCTGGCAAGCAATCGTACTCGACGCCAGGCGTTGCGCCTGCCACGGAGAACTCGCCCTGAATCCAGTCGCCGTGAATGTTGCCGCCGGCTTCGCCAGCGAGCAGCTGATTAGCGACGTCGCCAAACTGCGGCACGACTTCGGCAGGATCAACCACATCACGCACGGCCGCCCAAGCTTCGGCGACCTTGCGGAACTCTGGGCTGCGAACGGCCTCGGCGTCGTGCTCCTGGTTGACCTTGAGATAGAGCTCAGGACCACCCACGTCGGCCAGAAGCACGCCCGGAATGCCGTTCAGCGGCCAGCCAGCAGCCAGACCGAAGGGAACGATTCCGGCTTCGCGAAGCGCGGGGAACGAAGCTACATATTCGTTCCAGTCCTTTGGAACAGGAACGCCGGCCTTTTCATAAGCTGCGGTCGAGAGCCAGAGCCAGTGCCAGGAGTGGATGTTTACTGGCACGCAGTAGATCTTGCCGTCATAGGTGCAAGCATCGAACAGGCCTGGATCGGCGTAGAAATCCTTCCAGCCCTCTTCTTCAGCAATCGGTGTCAGGTCGCGGATGAGACCAGCTTCGATGAGACCTTCCGCGTCGCGGCCGGTGTTCATTTGAGTGGCACCCATCGGGTTGCCGCCAAGAATGCGGCTGATGATGACCGGGTTTGCGCCCGTGCCCGAGCCAGCCAGGGCGCTATCGACCCAGGTGTTGCCGGTTTCATTGAACAGACGGGCGAATTCAGCAACAGCAGCCGATTCACCGCCCGAAGTCCACCAGTGGGTGACTTCGAGGTCAGCTGCCATTGCAGCGGTCGAGCTCATCATGGCAGCAGCCATCGCGGCCACTACGGTAAACTTTTTCATATAGATGTCCTCCCAACGATCACTTGGAGCAATTGCTCCCGCGAAGCGGCCAGCCGCAAGGTTGTCTTCTTGTGAAACGGCCCGAGCTAGCTGCGTTTAGTCGACTGCCAGACGATCGTTTGAAAATCTATGCAATCGATTTCATTACTTTCACCTAGCTCTTGCTGCGCTGTCAAGATCGATTTGGTCAGAACCCTTCACTTACCGCTTCAGAGAGGCTTTTGAAGGTCACGTAAGCTGATGAAACGTCAGGATTGTTCAATCGATAAGCAGTTCCATTCGCGCGAAAATACGCTAAATGGAACATGTCTGCGCGGGTCCCGTAGCTCAGCTGGATAGAGCAGCAGCCTTCTAAGCTGTTGGTCACAGGTTCGAATCCTGTCGGGATCGCCAGGCCCATGCGCGAGTTCGTTTCAGCCTTAGCGGCTTGGCGCAGCGTCCAGCAATTTCTCAACCATGGGCAGAACACCGGCGACCATACGCTTGACGCCTTGGGCATTGGGATGGATGCGGTCGGATTGGTTGAGCGATGGGTCAAGAGCAACGCCTTCGAGGAAGAAGGGGTAAAAAGGCACGTTGAACTCGGCAGCCAAGCTGGGGAATACGGCGTCGAAAGCGCTGACGTAATCGTCGCCCAGGCTGGGGCTGGCGCGCATGCCAAGCAGCAGGACGGGAACGCCTTGATTTTCGAGGCGGGTGAGAATGCTGCGCAGGTTTTCCTGCATGCTCTGCGGCGATAGGCCCCGCAGCATGTCGTTGCCGCCCAGACCCAGCAGAACCGCGTCAGGAGTTTCGGCCAGAGTCCAATCGAGGCGAGCGAGCGCGGCGCCAGAAGTGTCTCCGGAGACGCTGGCGTTGACGATAGTGACTTCGTATCCGTCCTTCTGGAGTGCGTTTCGAAGCTGCGCTGCAAAGGCGTCGTCGGACGGTAAACCTAGCCCGGCCATCAATGAGTCGCCATAAAGCATGAGCGATTTGGGTGCGGCATTGGCCGGGACGATGCTCGTCAAAGCCATGGTTAGTAGGACCATAGACAGCAGGCCCTCACGCAGAATTTTGCCTATCATTACTTTTCTTTTCCACTTGGCGACCTAACTCTGTCGGGCCGCAGATAAACCTAAGAGCCGCTATGCAAAGCCCAGTCGTTCAAACCCAACGCATGAACTTGCATTTGCGGTCCGGTAAAACACCTTTGCATATCCTCAAGGATGTTAGCTTCAGCATCGATCCGGGCGAGGTCGTGGCGGTGGTAGGCCCCTCGGGTAGCGGCAAGACGTCGCTACTGATGGTTCTTGGCGGGCTTGAGCGGGCGAGCGATGGGGAAGTAAATGTCGCCGGAACGGCATTGTCGGGCTTGGGCGAAGATGAGTTGGCAATTTTCCGCCGGCAGAATCTCGGAATCCTGTTCCAGAATTTTCATCTGATCCCATCCATGACGGCGCTGGAGAATGTGGCTCTAGCGCTAGAAATTGCCGAGACAAACCGGTCTTTCAAAGAGATTATGGAAGAGGCCACGGCAGCGCTTCGTGCAGTGGGTCTTGGAGAGCGGCTCGATCATCGGCCAAGTGCTCTGTCGGGCGGCGAGCAACAGCGCGTGGGGCTTGCCCGTGCTATCGTCATGAGGCCCAAGCTTCTGCTGGCAGACGAGCCAACGGGCAATCTGGATCAGGATACTGGAGCGCGCGTCATTGAAATGATGTTTGCGCTGGCGAGGGACAATGGAACGGCCGTGTTCCTTATTACCCATGATCCGGCGCTTGCGGCCAAAGCTGATCGCATCCTGACCATGAGCCACGGACAACTCTCATCGGCCAAAGAGAGTGTACCAGCGTGAGCCGGCTCGCTGCTTGGTGGCGCGTTGCGCTGATTGATCTGCGCGGCGATTTCCGGCGCTTTGCCGTGCTGCTGGCATGTCTTGCTCTTGGAGTTGGTGTCATTGCTGCGGTGTCGTCGGTTGGGGCGGCGCTGCAGAGTGCGGTAAGCCGGGACGCCCGAGCGATTCTGGGCGGGGACATGGAGGTTCGCAGTAGCGGGTATGACGTCACGCCGGAGCAGCGCGCCAGTATAGAGGCGCTTGGCCAGACGATACGAGTGATCGACGTCAATGCGAGGGCCAACGCGGGGGAGCAGAGCGCTCTACTTAGTCTTCGTGCCGTTGGCATGGGTTATCCGATGCTCGGTGCGGTCGAGACGGAGCCTGCCGGAACGCCAATAGATGAATTGGTGGCCGACAATGATGGACGGCCAGGCGTCTTGCTTGATCCGCAGGCTCTCAGCCGGCTGGGGGTCGGTTCAGGAGATGTGGTCGAGATCGGCATTGTTGATTTCGTGGTGCGCGGGACGCTGGTGGGGTTGCCGGATCAGGCCGCTCAAGGGTTTCAGATCGGATTGCCGGCGCTTATCTCCGACGTAGCACTGGCCGAGGCTGGCTTGGACCAGAACGGTACGCTTAGCCGGTACAGCTATAAGATTGTGCTGGCCGATGGCGATGTCGAAGCAGCCACGGAGGCACTGCGCCAGGCTTATCCCGATGCTGATTGGGAAATCCGCTTGCCGCGCGACGCTACGGCCAATTTAGCGCGGTTCTTCGACCTGTTTTCCCGTTTCCTGACCCTTGTAGGTCTTTCATCACTGCTCGTGGGCGGGGTGGGGGTCTCCAATGCGGTGACAGCCTATATCACCGAACGGCAGACGTCGATTGCCACCATGCGCAGCCTTGGGGCGACGGCGAGCCGTATCATGGTTCATTTCCTGAGCCAGATCATGGTGCTAACTTTCGCCGGTGTGCTGCTCGGCATGGCGCTTGGCGCGGCGACGACCCTGATCGCCCTACCGATTTTGTCGGACATGCTCGCCATTGACCTGCCGCCGTCGATTGATGCTGGCTCGTTGTTGACCGCAGGCGGTTTTGGACTGTTGATCGGGTTTGCGTTTGCCCTTTTGCCGTTGCGCGGTGCGCAAAAACTCAAACCCGCCAGCTTGTTCCGCGCATCCGGCAGCGTGGGTAACGTGCTGGGCTGGCGAGACATGTTGGCGCCTGCCACTGCTGTGCCGCTGGTGTTGGCGCTTGGGGCCATAGCAGGTCTTGCCATCGTGACAACCGGCGAGCCGCGGTTGGTTTTGTGGTATGCGGTCGGCGCAGTGGGCGCGTTTCTGGCGCTGCGCTTCGCAGCCTGGCTGCTGCAGGCGGGACTGCGACTGTTGCCGCCGCTGCCCAATGCAACACTGCGTCAGGCTATCACGGCGGTCTATCGGCCCGGAGCCCCTGCCCCGGTTGTTGTTCTTTCACTGGGGCTTGGGCTGGGGTTGCTGCTGATGATCAGCCTTTTGGACCAGAGCATGCGTACGCAGATCAACGGCGCCGTGGCGGATGATATCCCGACTTTCGTGCTGCTCGATGTTGCTCGCGAGCAAGTTCCCGAAGTGGAGGCGTTTGCAGCTGGCAACAGCCAGATTGAGGCGTTCGAAACCATTCCGATGCTGCGTGGCACCATTCAGTCCATCGGTGGAACCGAAACAGCGGCATTGGGACCACTACCAGACGATATTAGCGAAATGTTCAAGGGCGATACCACTCTAAGTTGGGCGCGAGAGTTGCCAAACGCTTCGGTGATTACCGAAGGAGAGTGGTGGCCCAGCGATTATGCCGGATCGCCGCAAGTCTCGCTCAGCACGGAATTGCAGGAGCCATTGGGCTTGCAGCTGGGTGATGAACTGACCATGACCATAGCGGGTCGTCCGCTTACCGCAACGATCTCCAGTTTCCGCGAGATCGATTGGCGCGAAAACGGGCTCAGCTTCCGCATCTTGTTTTCTCCAGGCGTCGTCGAGGGCGCGCCGCAGAGTTTCATGGGCAGCATCACCGTGCGCAACGGTGCCGAAAGCGCTGTAGAGACAGAGCTCAGTTCGACTTTCCCGGCCCTGACCTTCTTGCCCATCGGGGATGCGCTGGTGCGAATATCAGCTATTCTCTCGAGCCTTGCTAATGCCGTTGCGCTGGTGGGCAGCCTGGCCGTTGCATCGGGCGTGCTAGTGCTGGCAGGCGCGATGAGCGTAGGCCGAAAGCAGCGCGAGGCGGATGCCATGGTCATGAAGGTGCTTGGGGCTCGGCGATCGGACGTGATCGCGGCTTTTGTCACCGAGTACGGCCTTTTGGGCGCTCTGGCAGCGATTATGGGCGCGGGATTGGGCACGGCTGGAGCTTGGGCTATCCTGACCTTTGTAATGGAAATCCCCTTTACGTTCAGTTGGGGAACGGCCGCATTGGTGACCATCGGGGCAGTGGTGGTGACGATTGCAACAGGAGTGCTGACGACGTGGTCGGCTATGTCGGTGCGCCCGGCGCAGCAATTGCGTTTGGAGACTCTTTAGGCTTGTTGGGCAAGCTAGAAGTCAAAACCCATTTGGCTGATGGAAGGAGCCTTGGGGCGGGTGCTGAGCGCTTTCATTGGCTGCGCAGCCGGCTTGGTGTCGATAAGGGCCAGGTCTGACTGCTTAACTAGCTTTGATGGGAGCAGCATGGTGATCCAATCTTGCGCTGCTTCGAGGCGCTTCAGGTGCAGCCTGTATAGATTTTCGCGGCCAATCTTTTTCTCACTAATGAGCTTGGCATGCTTGAGCACTCGCAGATGGCGCGAAATGGCGGGCCGGCTGATATCGAAGCCAGCGGCAAGGACATGTACCGGCTGCGGCCCCTGCCGAAGCAATTCAATAATGCGGCAGCGGGTAGGATCAGCAAGCGCTACGAAGATCGAAACGGGCGGCATGTTCAGGTCCACAAACATGCATATGTCGTAGTAACGGCAGCGTTACCGGTCAAGCGGCGCCAACGCGGGCAACGAGTTGTCACCCGAAACGTTTTGGGTGAACCAAATCATAGGCAAGTCTTGTCTCGAGTATAAGGAATGTGAATGCAAAACCGTCAACCTACCTATTCCTGGTGGAGCCGCGAACAGCGGCCCTACACAAAGCTCGAAATGGTCGTTGATGGGCTCGTCCATGTTTTAGGACTGCTGGTGGCGCTGATTGCCGGCTCAGGCCTTCTGACCTATGCCATTCTCGAGACGGCTCCCGAGGCAGTCCCTGCCCTAGCGATTTATCTAACGACGTTCGTTGTGCTCTTCAGCGTTTCACTAGCCTATAATCTATGGCCGGTGTCTCCAATCAAGATGCATCTGGCGCGTTTCGACCAAGCAGCCATTTTCCTCTTTATCGCCGGTACTTATACACCGTTCCTGGCCATTATCGGCGGAACGGCCACCGGCATGCTCATGACCAGCTTTGTGTGGGGTGCGTCGCTGGTGGGGATAGCGCTCAAGCTGATTGTTCCGGAGCGGTTTGGGCGTTTGGCCATTGCGCTTTATCTGGCAATCGGCTGGAGCGGGCTATTGGTGTTCCAATCGCTCGCCAAGACACTGCCGGATACGACGCTGCTCCTGCTGCTCGCAGGCGGTGTCACCTATTCGCTCGGCATAATCTTTCACCTCTGGGAAAAGCTGATGTTCCAAAACGCGCTATGGCATATCTTCGTCGTGGCGGGCGCCAGCCTTCATCTATGGGCCGTTATAGACTGCATGGTCATTCACCGGCTTTAGCCGGCTGCGCCACTACCCGTTCATGGACCATCACGTCGCCGGGCTTTAATCCGATCTCCACCGAACGGCCGCCAGGTATCTCCAGCACGAACTGAACAGGGACTTCGGACGGAATGGACGTCGGGTCCTGCGGACGCGCGTTGACGTGAATGGTGTCGATGATGCCGTCCGTGCCCACGAAGATCATGTCTAGTGGAATGAGCGTGTTCTGCATCCAGAACGAAACCTCCCGCTCTTCCTTGAAGTCGAACAGCATGCCGGCGTCATCTGCAAGTTCGGTACGGAACATAAGCCCTTGTGCACGGCTCTCCGGCGTATCAACGACTTCAACGTTGAAGCGGTATTCGCCGGTTGCGGTACGGAGCGTTAGTTCGTTGTCTTGCGCCTGGGCGGAAATAGACGCAGTCACGAGAATAGCGGCTGCAACGGTTCCGCGCAGGGCAGCCGAAACGTTCGTTAAAGAAAGCATGTTGAACCTTAGTGGGAGGACGGCGCGTCGCCCCATCCTTCAGGCCTGATTTCGGCTACCATAAGGCCTTTCGGGCCGTTGCCATAACGAACCAGCACAAACTGGCCGGGGCGCAGTTCGGTTATGCCGAAGCGGCGCAAGGTTTCCATGTGCACGAAAATGTCGGGCGTTCCCTCGCCAGCAGAGAGAAAGCCGAAGCCGCGAATGCGATTGAACCATTTCACCTCAAGCCGAACCATGCCGGATGTAGGCTCCACCACCACATGGGTGCGTGGGGCCGGCATTTGCGAGGGGTGACGAGCGGTGGACTCGTCCATCGATACAATGCGGAACGCCTGCAGGCCACCTGGGCGGTTCAATGCTTCAACGACGATGCGCGCGCCTTCGTAGGCGGTCTGGTACCCGTCGCGCCGCAAGCAGGTTACGTGCAGCAGGACGTCGGGCATGCCGTTGTCGGGAACAATAAAACCAAAGCCCTTGCCTGCATCGAACCACTTGATCGCACCGGCGACCTCAATGGTGTCGAGGCTTGCGTCACCGCTTGCTTCAGCATGGACCACCGAACCCGCCTCTATGGACGCGTTCATCGGTCTATCCTCATCCCCGCCGTACTTGGCCCCCATAAATCCCAAAGCCTTTTTACTCGACCCGCCGCCGCGAGATACTCCACACGATCGTCACACTGTGTCCGATTCACCGGGTATTGTTAAGCATGTCTTAGCAATTTGTTACCGGAGAGGCTGGTTGCCTGCGCAGAGCCAAATTGTTACGCCCAAGCAGTTGATAAGAACCCGGGAGAAGCATAGTGAAATATCTGCACACGATGGTGCGCGTAACTGATGTCGAAGCAAGCCTGCGTTTTTATTGCGAGGGCCTCGGTCTAGAGGAAGTGCGCCGCCACGAGAACGAGAAGGGGCGGTATACACTGATCTTCCTGCGTGCGCCTGGCGACGAGGGCGGCGAGGTTGAGCTGACCTACAACTGGGACCCGGAAACTTACGGAGAAGGCCGTAACTTCGGGCATTTAGCGTATCGTGTTAAGGACATTTACGCTTTGTGTCAGCACCTCAGCGATATGGGTGTGGTGATCAATCGCCCACCCCGGGACGGGCATATGGCTTTCGTCCGTTCGCCCGACAACATATCGGTTGAGCTGATTCAGGACGGCACGCTGCCGCCGCAAGAGCCGTGGCTTTCGATGCCAAATACCGGCAAGTGGTAGTTCATTAGCTCTAAGCTAACGCTTTGCTAACCGTGGTAATTAGGCTGCGGTTAGCGAGACCAATCGTATTTTAGCGACTTCGTAGAATGGCGCCTTTGTGTTGCAGCCGAGCAACATGCGCCGATCGGAGTTCGCGATGTTTAGAACACTTCGCACCATTGTTGCCGCTGCCCTTTGCACGTCCATGCTGGCCGCTTGTGTCCCGATGGCAATGTTCGCCAGCTCGAGCGGCTCGGCTTATACCGGCAAGCGTAACGATTGGGGCACGATCGTTACCAGCCGCGAAGTCAATGCGCTGTGCATCGCGCCCAAGTTGCGGTTCGTAATTTGGGAGTTCGAAGGGCATTTCGGCCGCAAGGTCATCATGCACTCCGGCTACAGGGACAATCAGCACAACACGGCTGCAGGCGGGGCCGATAATTCCTATCACACCAAGTGCATGGCAGCCGATTTCTACATCCCGGGTGTGGACAAAGCTGAACTAATTGCCTTTGCCATGCGGACCGACAGCGTGGGTGGGTTAGGCTGTTATCCCGGCCGGCAGTTCATCCATGTCGACGTTCGCGATCGTCCGCGCGGCTATAATCGGCCGGTGACATTCTCCGGCTGTTAAAAAAATTAGACTTGAGCACATAGGGGGTTGCGCATCCCAAAGCGCCCAACTATACGACCACCAGCGCTTAGGCGCCCTTCGTCTATCGGTTAGGACGGCACCCTTTCACGGTGCAGAGAGGGGTTCGATTCCCCTAGGGCGTACCATTCCTTTCTTTGCAGGAATGCAATAAGCTACGCGCTGTTTCCTCTGGTCCGCGCCCATCGTCTATCGGTCAGGACGGCACCCTCTCACGGTGCAGAGCGGGGTTCGATTCCCCGTGGGCGTACCAGGAAACCTCTCCACACCTGACCAACCGCTGTTTGCACGAACTTTGTTTGCTTGTCAGCAGTTCTGAAACTGCAGAAAACCAGCGCTGCGCCTTGGCCTTAGTTGATCCAACGAACTTTTTGGCTCGTAAGAGGGCTGACAGGTCCGGAGCAGTCGATGTATGCGGTAGTAATGACCGACCAAAGAGGTGGGCAACCACCGTATCAACTAGACTTCTCCGACCCGAATGGCCTGTTGCTGCGTATCGCTGAAAAGCAGGATCGCGCTGCGTTGGCCGCGCTTTTCAATCTCTTCGGGCCGCGTATCAAGTCTATGATGCTCAAGCTCGGGGCAAGCGACGCGCTTGCTGAAGATTTGGTGCAGGAAACGTTTTTGTCAGTCTGGCGCAAAGCGGCTTTGTTCTCGAGCCAGCGCGGTGCAGCGAGCACTTGGATTTTTACGATTGCGCGCAATTTGCGCATCGACCAACTCCGGCGGCAGTCGAACAAGCCTTACGAGGATTTATCGGCTATGGAAATTGCCAGCGACGCTCCCACCGGGAGCTTCCTGGTGGAGCAACACCAGGTAATCGACCGCGTTACCGCTGCGTTGGGAACACTTTCACCCGAACAACAAGAGGTTGTCCGACTGAGCTTCATACATGACCTGCCGCACGCAGAAATTGCTGCAAAAATTGGGATCCCATTGGGAACCGTCAAATCGCGACTTCGTCTCGCCTATGAACGGCTCCGGCCCATGCTGGAGGACTTGCAATGACCATCAATCACCACCCTGACATTTCTACACTGATGGCATTCAGCGCCGGGACGTTGGACGAGCCTTATGCTGCCGTGATCGCCACTCATCTGGCCATGTCAGAAGGAGGCCGCGAGACATTGCGGCACATGAATTCGATTGGCGGAGCGCTGCTGACGGCGGAGCCTGAAGCGAAGCTATTCTCGGGTGCGCTGGACCGGTTGATGGGCTCGCTGGGCGAGGATCGCATCGAAGTCGTGCCGCATGATGAGCGCGGCGGATTGCCCCTGCCTTTACGGTCCTATCTGCCGGGTGGACTTGAAAGTGTGCGCTGGAAGTGGACAGGTCCCGGTGTTGCTACTGCTGATTTAGCTTGGAGCCAAGATCACAAGTCGCGGCTGATGCTCTTGCGCGTTGCCGCAGGCAGGCGCGTGCCCGAACATGGTCACGGGGGGCAGGAACTGACGTTGATCCTCCAGGGTGCGTATAAGGATCGTTTCGGTGTATTCGCGGCCGGTGATATCGCCGATCACGACGAGGACGTGGAACATCAGCCGATTGCCGAGCCAGGCGAGGATTGCATTTGCCTTGTCGCGGTGGATGCCAAGCTGACGTTCCGTGGACGCCTGATGCGCGCTTTGCAGCCTCTCTTTGGTCTATGAGTCTACAGCCGGGTGTCGCCTGGATCATCGGGGGCGGCTCAGGCATTGGAGCGGGAGTGGCAAAGCTGTTGGCGCAGCATGGTTGGACGGTGGCCATATCGGGCCGCCGCGCTGATAAGCTCGGCGAGGTGGCGGCAAACCATGCAGCCATTCGCCCCTATATTCTCGACGTAACCGACGCTGCCGCCATTACCAGCACCGTGCGGCAGATTATTTCTGAGCTGGGGCGTATCGACCTGTTTATCTTCGGGGCAGCCGCATGGCAGCCCATGGATGTGGGGGACTACGAATTCGACAAGTTCACCAAGATTGTCGACACAAACTATATGGGTCTTCTACGAATTGCCAATCCGCTGATTGCGCAAATGGAGCGGCAAGGCGGAGGGCAGCTTGCCGTGATCGCGTCAGTTGCTGGGTATTTTGGCCTGCCCCGGTCTGCCGCTTATTCGTCCACCAAAGCCGCTCTGATCAATCTTCTGGAAACGATGCGCACTGAACTGGCGCCGCGGAACATCATTGTCCGGATGATCGCTCCTGGGTTCGTAAAATCAGAACTCACAGACAAGAACGATTTTCCTATGCCATTTTTGATGGAAACCGATGATGCCGCTCGCAGGATCGTGGATGGGCTGACCCAATCGAACGCGTTTGAAATCGCTTTTCCCAAACGCATGGTTTGGCTGATGAAGACCGTGCGTTGGCTGCCCTATCCTGTGTTCTTTTGGCTAACCAACAAGATGCTGCCGCGTAGGCAACGAGGATAGATCAGGCCGGACGCCGGTATTGATAGATGCCGACGTCAATGGATCCTTCGGTAAATCCAGCTTCGCAGTAGCTCAGATAATAGGCCCACTTGCGCTTAAAATACTCATCGTAGCCAAGTGGCGCAATCATCGGCCAGCGTTCGAGAAATCGCTCGCGCCAAAGCCTTAGGGTCTTTGCATAAGACAGTCGGAAATTGTCGACGTTCTCGAGCACTAGGCCGTATTTTTCGCCGAACTCGCGCATGACCGTCTTAGTGAGCAGCATGCCGCCCGGGAAGATATAGCGCTGGATAAAATCCGGTCCGCTGCGATAGCCGGCAAAATCCCCCTCATTGATAGTGATCGCTTGGATTGCAGCAGTTCCGCCGGGCTTGAGGCGGTCGTGGATGGTCTGGAAGTAGCTAGGCCAATTGTCTTCACCGACCGCTTCGATCATCTCAATTGAGCCTATGTGATCAAACTGGCCTTCTGTATGGCGGTAGTCTTCGAAAACCAGCGTCGCCCAATTGTCGAGCCCCTGCCGCGCCAGCCGCTCCTTGGCAAATTTGAGCTGCTCCGCCGACAGGGTAATGCCACGCAGCTTGGCTTTGTAGTCTCGTGCAACGGTTTCGGCAAAGCCGCCCCAGCCGCAACCAATTTCGAGGACACTCGATCCTTCGGTGATTCCGGCCATATCTGCGACGCGCCGGTATTTTGTTCGTTGGGCATCTTCCAAGCTCTGATCTCCCGACTGAAACAGAGCCGACGAATAAGTCATGGATGGGTCGAGCCATAGGCCGTAAAAGTCGTTCCCCAGATCGTAGTGCTCAGCGATGTTCCTCTTGGATCCCTCAAGCGTATTGCGGCGAGAGAGATGGTAATGAAAATCGGCAGCGGCCTTGCGGAAAAAGCCCGGATTGGCTTTTTCGAACGTGTCCCGGTTCTGCAGGAAAAACCTGAACAGCGCTGTCAGGTCGTCGACTTCGATATCGCCGTTCATATAAGCGGCGGCAAATCCAACAGTGCCGCGGTGCATTGCTTCGGTCAGCACGCGAAAATTGTTCAACTGCAGAACGGCATGTTCACCCGTGGAGGGGTTACCTACTGTACGGGTGCGACCATTGGGAAAGATGACTGTAACGCCGCCATGGCGTGGTTGGCCGACGAGCTTAAGACCAAGGGTGTCTACCGCCCAAGACGCAAAGCGCGTCCACGGCGTGGCGCTGGTATTGGAATGGTCTACTGCGATTTTACTCATCAGGCTGCCGGATCCAGCTTCTCGCCAAGCTTGGCCGCAGCCTTCAGCTGCCGCCGGTATTTAAGCGTTGTCGGCACACCTTTGAGCCACAAAAGCAATGCTTCCCAATGTATGCCCGCCACCACTTTAGCTGTCATAAAGGGATATGCAAGCAGCAGTTTCAGGAGGATAGAGTCGGTCAGCAAGCGGTGCTCGCCCTCAAAATAGGCGGTGAGCAGACCACCCTTTTCGGTCGATAGCGTGATCCCCAAGAACACTTTCTCTGCCGGCGGCCGAACGAAAAACCGATAATTGCCTTCAAGGCTGTTGAACGGCGAGACGAAGAACGCCTTTTTTTCTTCGTGCGTTATCTCCGGTCCAGCAGCGTTGATCGGGGTCTGGTAGAAGTGATGCTCACCGAAGGTGTTGCTCACCTCATAAGCCATAAAGGTAATGGCGCCGCTCTCGTCTTCGCAGAAGTAGACGGCAATTGGGTTGAACGCAAAGCCTAGCAGGCGCGGATAGGCCAGCAGGCGAATGCGCGCGACGTTTTGGACACCCGCCGCAGCGGCCTTGCTATGAATAAAAGCCGAGACGCTGCTGCCATCGCGCGGGCCGAAATCCTTGGCAAAGAGCGAAACGAGGTTGAGCTTGTTGATGGAGAAAAAGCGGAGCTGTTTCGACAGTTCCTCAAGCTTGTCCAGATCGACAAGCATTGAGAAGACGCGATAGCGCAAGGCGTGCCGCTTTGGCCAAGCTCGCTTGTGCACCACGTCGCCGACATAGATAGCGCCAGCTGGTTGCTGAGCTACTGGGCTGCCCATAGGCGCTGGTCTCCCTGCACCCAATTGTGTGCGATGCGGGCGCGCGGCTGCTTCACCTGCCAAGGGCGCTGCACTGAGCCGATGCGCTCAGCTACCTCGAGCCCTGCCTGCAGGCCATCCTCGTGGAACCCATAGCCCATCCAAGCGCCGGCAAACCAGGTGCGTTGTTGTCCCTGCACCTGCCAAAGCTCCTTTTGTGCAGTAATCGCACGGGCATCAAACATGGGATGCTCATAATCGATCTCGTACTGTATGGACCCCGACGCAAATTCCCGATGTGGGTTGAGAGTGACGAACACGTTGGTTTTGGTACCAAGCGGCTGCAGCCGGTTCATCCAATAGGTCAGGCTAAGCGCGTTTTCGCCCTCCTCGCCACGCAGGTAGTTCCATGAAGACCAAAGGTGCTTACGCTGTGGCATGAAGCTCGCGTCAGTGTGTAAAACGGCATGATTGGTGGTGAAGCGGAAGGAGCCTAATATATTACGCTCTAGATCGCTGGCATCTGCCAGCATGGAGAGAGCCTCGTCGGGGTGGCAGGCGAAAATCACCTGATCGAAGCTGCGCCTCGAACCGTCCTCGAAAAACAACTCGACGCCTTGCGCATGGCGGACCACAGTGCGGATAGGACAACCAACGATCGCCTCGAACTGCCCTGACTTGCGTAGACGCTGCACATATTCCTTGCTGCCGCCGGACACCGTACGCCAGATAGGCCGGTTGCCAACTTGGAGCAGCGAGTGATTGGCGAAAAACTCGATGAACGTTTTTGCCGGAAATTGCAGCATGCCGCGAGACGGCGTCGACCAGATCGCAGCCGAAATCGGCAAGATGTGGTCTTCTATAAAAACACGCGAATAACCGAAGCGGTCGAGAAACTCGGCAATAGACACGTCCTCCGGGCATGTCGCGACTTGCCGTTGTGCGTCACGGAAAAAGCGCAAGATATCGCCGACAAGCTGCCAATGCTCGGGCCGGACAATGTTGCGTCGCTGACCGAAGAGACCATTCAAATGACGGCCGGAGTATTCACGGCGGCCCTGCTCTATGGACACAGCAAAGCTCATCGATGATTCGGATGTGGCGACACCGAGATGGTCAAACAGCGCCGTCAAATTAGGGTAGTTCTGCTCGTTGTAGACGATGAAACCCGTATCGACCGGAGCTGTGCCCTCGATCACCCTGGCCATGATGGTGTTCGAGTGGCCACCAATCCGGCCGCTTTTCTCGAATAAGGAAACATTCTGACTTTTGCCGAGCAGCCAGGCTGCCGATAATCCCGCGATCCCGGAACCAATCACGGCGATATTCATTGCAGTCATGGCACAGTGGGTCTCCGTCGGCCTTGGGTTGTTTACGCATGCAAGAACGTGACGGATCAAAGCGAAGTTTCTGCTAATTGCCCGGCTTAGCGATATCGATAACGCGAAATTGCACCTGCTCGCGTCCTTGGTAATGATCGATCGACAACGAGCCAGCAAAGTGAAACGCCGTCTCGGCTGACCGGAGTAGCGCATCACCTAGTGGCGATTTCGCAGCACGGAAGGCAATGGCCTTAAGGCGGGCACCGTCTTCTGAACTCAGCGTAAAACTCACATGGCCGCCCTTGCCGACGACTTGTGCGAACTTGGCTCGGTGTGCCGGGAAGGCGAACACAGGGCTTGGATTACCGGCACCGAAAGGTCCTGCCCGTTCGACATCGTGCACTAGATCCAGGCTAGCGCCACGTGCGGTGACCGCAGCATCAATCGGTAGCGCGGTAATTGCGCGGGCAGTGGCGACCTCGCCACCGAGTGCCTGAGCAAGAAACGACCGGAATGGTCCCAACTGGCCTGGTTTAATGGTAACGCCAGCAGCCATGGCATGGCCGCCGCCCTTTGCAATTAGTCCGGCTTCAACGGCTTCGATAATGGCACGGCCAATGTCAACGCCGGGCATAGAGCGTCCTGACCCCGTACCTGTACCATCCGGCTGCAGAGCAATGGCGAACGCCGGACGCTCGAACCGCTCGCGCAGCCGGGCCGCTATGAGCCCTGCCACGCCCGGGTGCCAATTGGCCGAGGCAAGCACTAAAACCGGCGGGCCCTCCCCTGCGCCAATCTCCATCTCCGCAACGGCTGCTGCTTCTTCGACCGCTTCCACCTCGATGCGCTGGCGCTCGGCATTGAGTTCATCCAGCCGGGCGGCAATGGCGAGCGCATGGTGCTCATTGTCGACGGTCAGCAGTTCGGTGCCTAAGGCTGCGTTGCCGATTCGGCCGCCGGCATTAATGCGAGGACCAATGAGGTAGCCGAGATGGTACGGGTTGATCGGACCCGACAGGCGGGCGGCCAAAGCGAGAGCCTGAATGCCGTGATTGTCGCCGCGGCGCGCAATCTCCAGTCCCCTCACCACGAAGGCGCGATTGAGACCGACGAGAGGAACGACGTCGCAAATGGTAGCAAGGGCCACAAGGTCGAGGAGCTTTAGAAGGTCTGGTAAGTTCGTGCCACCCTGTTGGCGCAGGACGCGGTTCACGGCAACCATGACCATGAAGGTTACGCCAGCGGCGCATAGGTAGCCAAGTGCCGAAAGGTCATCAGGCCGGTTCGGGTTGACCAAGGCGTCTGCCTTGGGAAGCTCGTGATCGGAAAGGTGGTGGTCGACAACGAGCACATCGACGCCCCTGCCCTTTGCATAAGCTATCGGGTCGTCGCTGGTGGTGCCGCAATCAAGCGTGATGATGAGCTTGGCGCCAGCGTCGATGAGTTTGTCCATGGCTGGAATGTTGGGACCATAACCCTCGTAGATGCGATCAGGAATGTGGACCTGCGGCTCGATGCCGAAATGGCGCAGAAAGCGGACCATGAGTGCGCAGGAGCACGCGCCATCGACATCGTAGTCGCCAAATAGCGCTACGGCTTCATTGTTGGTTATGGCGCGGGCAAGGCGTTCGGCGAGTTCGTCCATGGCTGTAAGCGTGGACGGATCTGGCATGAGCCCGCGAATGGTGGGTTCGAGGTATTTTTCTGCATCATCGAGGCTCACACCGCGAGCAGCGATGATGCGCGCCAGAATCTCGGAAATGCTGCTCCTCTGGGCGATGGCGGCAGCGGTTCGCGCCGTGCCGCCGTCGAGCCTGTCCACCCAGGTCCGGTTGGTGACCGAACGGGTGACATCGAGGAATGGTCGGGGCGCATCCAGCATGGGGTCAGAGGTAGGTGATTTGCATGATGCGGTCGAGTGCCGCTAGCGCGCGTGCTGGGCCTTGATCCAGCGCACCGTCTGGCTCCAGGAGCGCATGACCACAGTGCTGGTCTGCACCCAATTACGCCGGAGACGGATGCCTTCGAGCAGTGTTCCGTCGGTTACGCCAGTTGCGGCCACTAAAACGTCGCCCGATGCGAGTTCGGCAACGTCGTAGATTCGGTTCGGATCGGTAATGCCCATGGCGAAAGCGCGCTCGCGCTTGGCCGGAGTGTCAAGAATGAGCTTGCCCTGCATCTGGCCGCCTATGCAACGCAAGGCAGCAGCAGCCAGAACGCCTTCGGGCGCACCGCCGGACCCGAGATAGATGTCAACGCCCGTGTCCTCCGTATTCACCGCATGCATCACGCCGGCAATATCACCATCGCTGATCAGCTTGACGGCCACCCCCGTCGTGCGCAGTTCCTCGATCAGCGCGGCGTGGCGCGGCCTGTCGAGCACAATAGCCGTAATTTCGGATAGGGGAACATTTTTTGCTTTGGCTAGTGCCCTGACGTTTTCGGTTGCGGTCCAATCGATGTGGACTGTGCCCGGAGCGTAGCTGGCGCCGATAGCGATCTTGTGCATGTAGACATTGCGCGCGACATTCAGCAGCCCGCCACGCTCGGCCATAGCGAGGACCACGATGGAATCAGGCTGGTTCTTGGCGCAGAGGGTTACGCCTTCAAGCGGGTCAACGGCGATGTCGACCTGGGGGCCGTTGCCACCGCCAACTTGCTGGCCGATGTACAGGTGCTCGCATTCGTTCTCCTCGCCTTCGCCGATGACGATGCGGCCGGATATGGCGACACGGTCGAGTTCGGCCTTCATCGCCTGAACGGCGGCTTCATCGGCGGCCTGTTCATTGCCCTTGCCGCGCCACTCGGCGGCGGCGATCGCAGCGCGCTCGGTAACACGCACCAGTTCCAGGGTTAGGGTGCGGTGGAGATTGGCGGGGGACCTAGCGTCCTCGACCTTGCTCAGTTTCATTCTACCCCCCCAAGCCTGATTGGCCAGGTGGCTATCAGAGCGTTTCGATCCGGATCAATTGCGGCTCGCCAACGATAAACCCGTCAGCCGCGATCTGCGCAAGCGATTCACGCACGGCGCCTTCCAAAGTCTGTTGGGTAATCATGACCACCGTGCGAGTCGTCGACCCGTCCGGCGCGGTTGCTTTAGCGCCTAAATCGGACCGCTGGATGACAGAGTCGATGGAAATGCCGCGCTCGCCCATGCGGGTAGCGATGGCCGCGAGCGCACCCGGCACATCCTTAGCGTTAAGGCGGATGTAGTAGCCGCCGTCGTGGGCGCGCATAGGCGCTTGGCGATAAGGCAGCAGTTCATCACTGGGCACGCCGAGCGGCGGCACGCGGGTGCCGCGGGCGATATCGAGAATGTCGGACAGCACGGACGACGCTGTTGGCGGGCCGCCTGCTCCTGGACCGGCCAGCAGCAGTTCGTGGACGTGGTCGGTTTCGAGCGCCACCGCGTTCATGACGCCATCGACACCGGCAATGGCCGAGCCCTTAGGCACGAAAGTGGGATGGACGCGCTGCTCGATGCCATCGTCGGTACGCTGGGCTATTCCCAAGAGCTTGATCTTATAGCCAAGCTCCGCCGCAACCTTGATGTCGTGCTGGCTGATGCGGGAGATGCCTTCTACGTGGATCTTGTCAGGCGCGATTTCATAGCCGAAGCACAGCGTGGCCAGGATCGACAGCTTATGAGCGGTATCAAAGCCTTCGACGTCGAACGTCGGGTCGGTTTCGGCGTAGCCCAAGGCCTGCGCATCCTTCAGGCAATCGGCAAAGCTGATGTCTTCATTGCCCATGCGGGTGAGGATATAATTACAGGTGCCGTTCATGATGCCGAACACCTTAGCAATGCGGGCGGAGCCTAGGCCTTCGCGCAAGGTCTTGATGACCGGAATGCCACCGGCCACTGCAGCCTCAAAGCCAAGCTGGGCGCCTGATTCTTCGGCCATTTTAGCTAGCAGCACGCCATGCTTTGCCAGCAGCGCCTTGTTTGCAGTGACAACAGGACGGCCCATTTCAAGCGCTGCCTTCACTGCGGCAAAGGCTGGGCCATCTTCGCCGCCGATAAGTTCGACGAAGAGGTCTATGCCATCCGATTTAGCCAAGGCGACCGGATCGTCGAACCAATCAAGGCCCGAGATATCGATGCCGCGATCGCGCGAGCGGGACCGGGCGGCGACGGCTGTCACTACAAGCTGACGGCCAAGCTTTTTGGTGAGTTCAGGACCATCCTTTTGCAGGATGCGCACCAGGGTTGCGCCGACATTGCCAAGCCCTGCCACACCGACGCGCAAGGGCGCGTGGGATTCGCCGTCGTCGAAATCCTGCATCGCCCGTAGAATGCGCGTGCGGGTGTCCGACCGCGGTTCGCGGCCTTCGCGCAGGTCAAAGACAAACAGCGGGTCGCCGGCCACGGTCCGGCCAAAGCGGGTTGGAGTCCAGCCGCGTACGGAGATAAAGGATTCAACGGCTTGGCGGAAAGACTGGATATCGCTCATGGTGGCGCCATGTGCATAGGATTTCGCCTAGCCGTCAATAGGAGTTCAGTGGGTGAAACACTGAAATTGCGCGCATGGCATCGTGCGATTTCTTGGCCGGAAGGTCTTGCGCAGGGGCATGGGCATGACAATGTCTTGCGCATGAACCAGACAGACGCCGCCCGCCCCCGCCTTCCAGACCCGACAAGCTCGCCAGAGTTGTTCGACGGCTTGTTGACACGTCGCACAATAGCGTTCCTGATCGACCTAGTTGCGATGGGAACGCTGGTCATCGGCTTCACGCTGCTGGGGCTAGTTGCCGGCTTTTTGACCTTCGGGTTGGCTTGGCTTGGCCTGTTCATCGTGGTTCCGGCGAGCATCGTCTTTTATTATGCCGTAACGCTGGGATCGGCCCGGCGCGCTACCATAGGCATGCAGCTTATGGATCTGGTGCTGACTCCGGCGCGCGGACAGCCGTTGGATGGCTGGATGGCTCTGATCCATGCCGGCGTGTTCTGGCTGACCGCTTGGATTTCTTTGCCGCTGTCGCTGTTGTTCACGCTCTTTACGCCGCGCCGGCAGATGCTGCACGATCTGGTCACGGGCACGTTGATGGTACGCCGCTCGCCCATGGTACGCCATTGGCAGGCACAAAAGCTTCGTGCGACCCAGGCTTTTTGAGGCGTTGCCGCCTGCGCCGGGTGAGAGTACATTCGGCTGATTGCACTTAAGGGTCTTTGATGACCGACCAGACGCCCGAAACCACGCAGCTGTTCCTGACCGCGGCCATGCCCTGCCCTTATTTGCCGGGGCGGCAGGAGCGTAAGCTCTTTACGCACCTCACAGGGCGCCGCGCGTCGAGCCTGCATCATCTGCTCAGCGAAAACGGGTTTCGGCGCAGCCAGAACCTGATCTACCGGCCTGCCTGTGAGGGCTGCAACGCCTGCCAGTCCGTGCGAATCGTGGCTGGTGAGTTCGAGCCTTCGGCTCGCTACCGGCGTGTGCGTGGCAAGAACAGCGATCTGCTGGTCGATGTGCGGCCGACGACGGCGACCAGCGAGCAGTACGATCTTTTCAAGCGCTATCTGGAGTCGCGGCATGCCGGTGGGGGCATGAACCAGATGAGCTTTGTTGATTACGAATACATGGTCGAGGATACGCCGGTGCAGTCTGTGCTGGTCGAGTATCGGCTGCGCGACGATCCGGACCAGCGGCTGATCGCTGTGGCGCTGACCGATGTGATGCTCGACGGGCTCTCCATGGTCTACTCGTTCTATGACCCGGAACTGGCGCACCGCAGCTTGGGGACCTTTCTTATTCTCGACCATATCGAGCAGGTTCGCTCGGCAGGTCTAGAATATGTCTACCTTGGCTATTGGGTAAAAGATTCGCCCAAGATGGCGTACAAGGCGCAATTCAGGCCGCTTCAGGTGCAAAGAGGCACCCTGGGTTGGTGCCCGCTCGATTGAGCGGCTAGATTTTCATGTCAAACACGATGAGACCGTCGCGTCCGCCCTCGAGCGCCGCAACGAGCTTGGCGCCGGCAGCTTTATGGGCTGGGTCGACGAGGTAGCGGTCGCGGGCGGCTTCGTCGGCAAGGTCCATTATGAAGCCGTCGTTGAAGCCTTGGGCGAGACCTTCTGGTGATACATTTGGGCCGAACTGAGCTGAGAGAAGCCCGTCGATCTGCCCGACCAGGGCATTGAGCCCGGCATAAATGTCCGTGCGTTGCGCATCGTTGATCTCGGGACGGAACTTGACGAAAACGCAGTGGCGAATCATCCGACGAACCTGTTGTTGCGGGGGAAGCCGTTTGGTGGTTGACGCCCGGCGGTGGCACGGTCGCCGACCCAGTCTGCCAATTCCTCCATGGGCTTGGTGAATGTGCGGCCGGAGGAGTCCGTCCAGGTCAGCCCATCGGCAGCGTAGAAGGTTTTGAGGTCGGAAATACCGCCATCCTTGTAGCGCTGCAGGCGAACGCCCTTGCCGCGGCTCATTTCGGCGAGTTGCGACAGCGGGAAGACCAACAATTTGCGATTCTGGCCGATGACGGCGACGCGGTCACCGGAGAGCGGCACAAGGAGCCGCGCCTCCTCGTTTGCCGCGACATTGATGATCTGCTTGCCTTTGCGGGTATTGGCAATCAGTTCGTCTTCGCTGACGATGAAGCCGAAACCGGCTGACGAGGCGATGATGCGCTTTTGGCCCGGGCGATAAACGAAGATGTCGACGATGTCCTGACCTTCTTCGATATCGACCATGATGCGCACAGGCTCGCCCTGCCCGCGCCCACCCGGCAGCTTGTCGCCGAACAAGGTATAGACCTTGCCGCCCGTGGTGAGCATGAGGAGCTTGTCGGTGGTCTCACATTTAATAGCGCGCTTGAGCCGGTCGCCGGCTTTGTAGCCCTTCTCATCCGTTACGTCGATCGTGTGGCCACGCGGCGCACGGATCCAGCCCTTTTCGGAAAGGATCACAGTGATTGGCTCGCGTTCGATGAAAGCTTCGGTCATCTCGGCAAGGTCGACAGCCGAGGCCGTGCCCAGAACGGTGCGGCGGGCGCCCAATGCATGGGGGGTGCCGTCCGCATTGACCAGCGGGTAGGCTTTCTGGAGGGCCTCGATCTCCTTGCTGATCGAGCGCCACTGACGCTTGTCGGAGGCTAGCAGGTTCTGTAGCTCGCCCTGCTCCTTGGTGAGATTCGCATGTTCCTTGCGCAGTTCGATCTCTTCGAGCTTACGCAAGGAACGCAGGCGCATGTTGAGGATGGCTTCGGCCTGGACGTCAGTGAGCTCGAACGTGCTCATCAGCGAAGCCTTGGCGTCATCCTCTTCACGGATGATGCGGATGACCTCGTCAAGGTTGAGATAGGCAATGATGTAGCCGGCCAGCACTTCGAGGCGGTGGGCGATCTGCTCTAGCCGGTGCTCGGAGCGGCGGACCAGCACTTCCTTGCGGTGTTGCAGCCAAGCCTTGAGCGCCTGTGGCAGGCTCATGACCTTGGGTACAGCGCCCCGATCAAGCACATTCAGATTGAGCGGAAAGCGGGTTTCAAGATCGGTGACCTTGAACAATTGCTCCATGAGAATATTAGCGTCCACCGTGCGGGCACGCGGTTCAAGGACAAGGCGGATATCGTCGGAGCTTTCGTCGCGGACGTCCTTGAGCAGGGGCAGTTTCTTGGCAAGCAGGAGCTCGGCGATCTTTTCGACGAGCCGCGACTTCTGGATGCCGTAGGGGATTTCAGTGACGACGATGAGATAAACGCCGCGGCCGGTTTCCTCAACTTCCCACTTTGCGCGCAGGCGGAACGATCCGCGTCCGGTAGCGTAGGAGTGCGCTATGGACTGCGGCGATTCCACCATGATGCCGCCAGTGGGGAAATCCGGGCCCTTGACGAACTGAGTCAACTCCTGGGCGGAAGCCTCTGGATTAACGTTGATAAGGTGTAGTGCGGCATCGCAAAGCTCGGCCACGTTGTGGGGCGGGATGGAGGTGGCCATGCCCACCGCAATGCCGGTCGAGCCGTTGGCCAAGAGGTTCGGGAAGTTGGACGGCAGGACAACCGGCTCTTCGTCTTCGCCGTCGTAAGTCGCTTTGAAGTCGATCGCATTTTCGTTCATGCCTTCGAGGAGGCGAACGGCCACGTCAGTCATGCGGGACTCGGTATAGCGCATGGCCGCGGCGCCATCGCCGTCGATGTTGCCGAAATTGCCTTGGCCATCGACCAGCGGGTAGCGTAGAGCGAAATCTTGGGCGAGGCGGACCAAGGCGTCGTAGATCGACTGGTCGCCATGTGGGTGGAACTTACCGATTACGTCGCCGACGATACGAGCCGATTTCTTGTAGCCCTGGCCAGGATCAAGCTTGAGCAGGCGCATCGCATGGATGATGCGGCGGTGAACCGGTTTCAGACCATCCCGCGCATCGGGCAAGGCGCGCTGCGTAATGGTGGAGAGCGCGTAGCTCAGATACCGCTCCTCAAGCGCCTGCTTGAGGTCGACGACGCGCTGGTCATCGGCAGGCGGAAGGGCATCAACGTCTGACATTGGCAAGCTATCCAAGAGAACGAATCAGGAAACCAGTATAGCGTTCATGCTCGTTCTTGGAGGTTAATCCGCAGCAAACACGCGGTTTTGCACGGGTTATGGGCGTGCCGAAGCGCCGCCCCGAGTGCGGTAGTCATGAGAACGTGCGGACCCCGAGACGGCTATCGCCTCTTAGGTTTGAAGTATGTGAGACGGTAATCGTCCCGGGGCTGCCAATTTTTGGAGTGGTTGGGGAGCCGCGCAGGGGATCGCTCGTCCCCTACGGCCGCAACTCGAACCCGAAGGAGCAGCGACGCTCCCGCGATGGCATCACCCCGGCCACCGGTCGCTGCAGCGCCGCCCGTCAATCCGGGGTGATGGAGAGGAGGATAGTGCAGCTCAAACACGAGGGGAGAAGATGGATATGTTGGTGTTTGGGGAAGGACCCCCACCCTTGATCCCTCCCCCTCGAGGGGAGGATGTCGACTGGGAGGTTGTGGGCCAAGGATTGGGTTACCACACACCCACAACACACACGATGTCATCCCGGCGGAGGCCGGGATCCATCCTGAGCGGTCGGTGCCATCAGGATTGGACCGGACGAACCACCTTGCGGCTGCGGCTTGATCTCGAGATGGATCCCGGCCTCTGCCGGGATGACATTGGGGGTGGGGATGGCGCGGGGTTAAACCGCGACCTCGAAAGCGGGGACGGCGCGGCCGGCACTAAATTGCCTCCCGGCCGAGGCTTTCCACCAGCAGGTCGCGGGTGGGTGGTGATGGGGTGTTGCGGGGGCCCCAGACATGGGCTTGGAGGAAATAGCCTGTGAGGCGGAGGGCGTCGGTAATGTCGTGAGGGCTGGCGTTGCCGCGCGTGGTGAGGAAGCTGGGGAGCGGCAGGAGACGGTCGAGATAGGGCGCGGCCGCGGCGCGGGAAACCGCGCGGCCGGTGCGGGGGGAAACGTGGGTGAGGTCGTCCGTGGCGCCGGTAGCGGCGCAGGAGGAAAGGTCAAGGCCATAGCCGAGATCGTCGAGGACGGCGAGTTCGAAGCGGGCGAGTTCGGCGCCGTCAGGTGGGCTGTCGATCAGGCGCAGCGCCATGCCCAGAAGCCGATCATGCGGATCACGCTCGGGAAAGAGGCGCAGATGCTCGCAGACGAGTTGGCTGAGATAGAGACGATCGCGGTCTTCAATCAGGGCGGCGGCGCGGGCTTGGAGCAGTTCGACAGTGAACATGCCAAGCTGGTCTTCGAGGCGGGCACGCCAGGTGAGCTGGAGGGAATTTCCAGGCTGGAGCACGGCGGCGAGGCGGCGGGTGCGCCCACCGCGGACCAGGCCCAGATAACGGCCGCGGCCGACTACCATGGTTTCGGCGATGACACTGGTTTCGCCGTGGCGGCGCACACCGATCAGGAGGCCCTCGCCGGTCCATTCCATCCTAGGAACTGCAATGTCTGCGGAGAGACATCCCCCTACTAGCCTCCCCCGCAGGGGCAGAGGTGAACTCGGTGGATGTGAATGTACCTTGCCACATGTACGGTCTTACCCTCCCCTTGCGGAAAGGCCGGGATATTCCCTTGTTCTCTCATCCCTTACCATGAGGAAATTCGAGGCCCATTTCGCGATAGCGCTCGGGGTCTTCGCTCCATTTTTCGCGGACCTTGACGAAGAGGAAGAGGTGGATCGGTACCTCGTACATTTCCATTAGCTCGCGCCGGGATTCGGCACCTATGGCCTTGATGGTTTGCCCGCCGGCGCCGAGGACGATCTTCTTGTGGCTGTCGCGGCTGACATAAACTACCTGGTCAATCTTGTAGGAGCCGTCCTTCTGGATCTTGAAGCTCTCGGTCTCGACTGTGGAATTGTAGGGGATCTCGTCGTGGACACGCAGGAACAGCTTTTCGCGGGTGATCTCGGCCGCGGTGATGGCCATTGTCAAATCGGTCAGGTGATCTTCGGGGAAATGCCAGGGACCGGGTGGAATGTGCTTGACGCACCAATCCATGAAATCCTGCACGCCATAGCCCTTGAGTGCCGAGATCATGAAACTGGCTTCGAAACGAAGTTTCTCGTTCAGCGTCTTGCTTAGTTCGAGCAGGGCCTCGTTCTTGATGGTGTCGATCTTGTTGAGGATCAGGATCTTGGGGTGGGTGATGTTCGCCAACCCCTCAAGCAATGATTCAAGATCAGGCGTTACACCCCTTTCGGCATCGACAATAAAGGCGACGAGATCGGCATCCCCTGCTCCGCCCCAAGCGCTCTCGACCATGGCGCGATCGAGCCGGCGCTTGGGCGCGAAGATGCCGGGGGTATCGATGAATACCAATTGCGCCTTGTCGATAGTCACGACCCCGCGCACCTGGGAGCGCGTCGTCTGCGCCTTGTGAGTGACGATGGAGACTTTAGTGCCGACAAGGGAGTTCAGCAGGGTCGATTTGCCGGCGTTCGGCGCGCCGACGAGTGCAATGAAGCCACAGGCAGTATCGACCGGCTCAATGGGGGTGCTCATGGCGTTTCCTTCCACACCTGCTGCTTGAGGAGAAACAGTTCGGCGGCCTTGTGTTCGGCTATTTTCTTGGATGGTCCGGTGGCGCTGATCCGCTCGAAGTCGCCCAAGGACACGGCAATGGTAAATTCCGGCGCGTGGTCGGGCCCGGTTCGTTCGACCAGCGAATAGGTTGGTGGTTCAAGGCCGCGGGCCTGCGCCCATTCCTGCAGGGTCGTCTTGGCGTCGGCCTTGTTGGCTTGGCCATCGGCGAGGAACTCCTCGAACATGCGTTCGACGAATTCGTAGGCTTTGCCAAGCCCCCCATCGCAATAGATTGCGCCGATCACCGCTTCGGTAACGTCGCCGAGGATGGCTTCCTTTTCCGAACCGCCGGTGCGCGCTTCGCTTTCGCCGAGGTTCATCTCCTTGCCCAGATCAAGCGTGCGCGCGATGATGGCGCAAGTTTCCTTGCGCACCAGCGTGTTGAGCGTGCGGCTGAGTTCGCCCTCATTGGCCTTGGGATAGCGGCGGTAGAGCATGTCGGCGACGACTAGCCCAAGAACGCGATCGCCGAGGAATTCGAGGCGCTGATAGGAATGTTCGATGCGCTTGCCAGGCGAGATGGCGCTGGAGTGGGTCAGTGCCCGCTCGAGGAGGTCCGGGTCGGCAAAGCGGTAGCCGAGCCGGAACTGAAGTTTTTCGTGATTGCGCGGCACGCGGCTCATCAGTCGATCGTCTGGAACATGCGGTCCCAGCGAACATTTGCAGGCCACTGCCAGATCTGCCAGGGGGGAAGATTGTCCTTGATCGAGAAGAACCGGGCTTCAGCCTTGGCGATAAGATTGATGGATGGAACATACCCCACTTGGCTCAGCACGCGGCTATCGGCGGAGCGATCGCGATTGTCGCCCATCATGAAGTAATGGCCAGCGGGAACGACATATTCCTGCGTGTTGTCGAGCTGGGCATTGTCGGAGACTTCTTGGATAATGTGCGACGTGCCTTCGGGGAAAGTCTCGCGGTAAACAGTTACTTCGCGGGTCTGGCCTTCGCTATCGGTGTCCTGCGCCTTGCCGATCTCCTCGCGCTCCACCATCGTGCCGTTGATATAAAGACGGCCCTCGCGCACCTGGATGCGATCACCTGGCATGCCGACCACGCGCTTGATGTATTCGACATCCTGCGGCACGGGCCGGAAGACGGCAACGTCTCCACGGTTCGGATCGCGGCCAAGGATGCGCTGAGTGATTGGCAGTTCGAAGTCCAGAGCGGTAAAATTGCCGTAGCGGCCAAGCGAGAACGAGTGCTTGCCGTACCCCCAGACAAATTTGTTGGCGACAAAATAATCGCCGATCATCAGCGTCTGCTGCATCGATGCGGTGGGGATGGAAAAGGGCTGGTAGAGGAACGAGCGCAGCACGATGGCGATCAACAGCGCTTCGACCACGACGACGATGGTCTCCCACCATTCGCTCGCAGCAGATTTCTTGATCGACTTGTGGGCGGACTGGCTCATGATTTCCCCAGATATGCGGTGGCGCAGCGTTATGCGTTTGTCCCAGCAGGGTCAATCGGCAGCGCTTCGATGATGACAAAGGCTTGGGCAAGCCCGGCGTCGTCAGTGATGGTCAAGTGTATGTGGGCCTCATGGCCGGCCGGTACAAGCCGAGCCAAAGCCCGGGCTGCGCCGTTGGTCAGGTTCATGGTCGGTTTGCCCGATGGCAGATTCACCACGCCCATGTCGCGCCAGTAAACGCCGAAACTAAGGCCGGTGCCCAAAGCCTTTGAACAGGCTTCCTTGGCGGCGAAGCGCTTGGCATAGGATGCGGCGCGCTGCGCGCGGCGATCGGATTTGCGGCGTTCGATATCGGTGAAGCAGCGATAGGTGAAGCGGTCGCCAAAACGCTCAATGGTTTTAGCGACTCGATCGATCTGGATGAGATCGGAGCCCAGGCCGATGATCATTTAACCCCCTGAATGCCACGGCTGCCGGGCTTGATGGCAGGAATAGCGGCAAGTTCGGGCGGAAGCTGGTCGGCGGGATAAGCCGGCACCTTGTATTGAATAAGGCTGACGAGCGGCACGCCGACATCGGCCTCGCCACCCGAGCGATCAATCAGGCAGGCAGCGGCAATGACATTGGCGCCGATGGAGCGCAGGGCCTCGACGCATTCGCGGATGGAGAGGCCGGTAGAGACGATGTCTTCGACAACGATGACCTTGTCGTCTGGCGCAATCTCGAAGCCGCGGCGCAGTTCGAACTTGCCTTCGACACGCTCGGTATAAAGCGCAGGAACGCCCAGATGGCGGGAGGTTTCGTAGCCGGGGATGATGCCGCCTATGGCTGGTGACACGACCTTGGTCACCGTGCCAAAGCCGTCGGAGCGGATTTTATCCGCCAAGGCGCGGCAGAGTTTTTCGGTTTGCGCCGCGTATTGGAAAACCTTGGCCTTTTGCAGGAAAACTGACGAACGTAGGCCGGACGAGAGGATGAAGTGACCCTCGAGCATGGCGCCGCATTCGCGGAAGATGGCCAGCACTTCATCTTTCGTCATCGATAAACCTCCGATCGACCTGGCCGTCCCATTCGAGCGTCGAAATCATCGAGGCTTCGCGGATGCCGGCGCGCTGCACGGCGCTGAGGCCTGGACTGCGCTTCAGCGTTGCCAGAACATCGGTGAGTTGCGCAAGGTCGCGCACCTCGATTTCAAAGATCATCTGGTGAAAGTCGGGCGAAATCATCCGCATGACCAGATTGTTGATGTTGGCATCGCATGCGGCGATCGCCGAGGAAATTTGCGCAAGGGAGCCAGGCTTGTTGACCGATTCCATGGCAATGACCGTGGAATAAAGCTTGTCGTCGCCAGGCTTAATGTTCCAGCGCACGTCCACCCAGGCCACGTCGCTGTCATGCATTTCAACGAGTGCATCCGAATGGATCGGGTAGACCAGCATGGGGCTGTCGGGCTGCAGAATGCCCACCAGGCGATCACCGGGAACAACACCTTCGGACGACATGCTGACTGGCATGTGAAAATCGAGCTGCGCCAGAGCGGCTTTGGCGCGGGGGCCGGCTTTTTGCCCGCCCGGGACACGGAAGCGGAACAGATCAGTGGCGCGCAGGGCGAACCAGCCATCGGCAGTATCGGCCACCGGCAGGTCGAGCTTGCGGCGGCGCTTGCGCAGACCCTTGATCTTGGCGAGTTCTTCACCGAGCGGTTCGGAGCTGATCTTGCCTTCGCCCACAGCAATCAGCAAATCGCGACGGGACCCGAAGCCCATGGCATCCGCCAAGGCCTTGGCTTCGCTGTCGTCCAGCATGACACCTTCACGATCCAGCATCATGTTGAGGACGTTCTCGCCCAAGGCAAGCGCCCGCTGGATTGCGGCGTGGCGCACGGAGCGGCGGATGGCCGCGCGCGCTTTGCCGGTCGCAGCAATACCGAGCCAGTTCATGGGCGGCACGTGATTGTGGTCGCGGATGATTTCCACTTCGTCGCCCGAGCGGAGTTGGGTCACGAGCGGCAGGATGGAGCCGTTAATCTTGGCGCCAACGCAGGTGTCGCCAATGTCGGTATGGAGTGCGTAGGCAAAATCGATCGGCGTCGCACCACGCGGCAAAGCGATCAGGCGGCCACGCGGGGTGAAGCAGAACACCTGGTCTTGGAACAGTTCCAGCTTGGTATACTCGAGAAAATCCTCGGTCGTAGAATTGCCGGTGGTCAAATGCGCGATGGTGGAGCGCAGTGAGCCATAAGCTTGCGACTCGTTCTCGATGCGAGTCAGGTCGGCCGAGGCCCCATCCTTGTAGAGTGCGTGCGCGGCGATGCCGAACTCGGCAACGCGATCCATTTCCTCGGTGCGGATCTGTAGCTCGGCGCGCTGGCGACCGGGGCCGACGATTGTGGTGTGGATGGATTGATAGTCGTTGTGCTTGGGGACCGAGATATAGTCCTTAAAGCGCCCGGGCACGACTTTCCACTTGGTGTGCACCACGCCGACAGTGTGGTAACACTCTTCGATCGAGCGGACGATCACGCGGAAGCCGATCATGTCGGAAAGCTGTTCAAGCGCAATAGACTTGCGCTCGATCTTGTTGAAGATCGAGAATGGGGATTTCACCCGCGCCTTGACGCGGGCGGTGATGCCTTCGGCAGCCAGCCGCTCGCTGAGTTCGGTCGAAATGGTCGAGATCGTTTCGCGATATTCGGCCTGCATTTCGTCGAGCCGGGCGATGATAGCCTGGTAGTGATCGGGCTGCAGGATGCGAAAGGAAATATCCTCCAGCTCATTGCGCATGTCCTGCATGCCCATGCGCCCGGCGAGCGGGGCATAGATATCCATGGTTTCCTGAGCAATACGCCGGCGCTTTTCGGGCGGCATGTATTGTAGGGTACGCATGTTGTGCAGCCGGTCGGCCAACTTGACGAGCAGCACGCGAACATCTTGGCTGATAGCGAGCAGCAGCTTGCGCAGATTTTCGGCCTGCGCCTCTTCGCGGGAGACGAGGTTCAGCCGTTCGATCTTGGTCAAGCCATCGACGATGGCACCAATTTCCGCGCCAAAAAGCTGGTCGATCTCGGCGCGCGTCGCGTCCGTGTCCTCGATAGTGTCGTGCAACAGACCCACGGCGACGGACGCATCGTCCAGCTTGAGCTCGGTCAGGATTGCCGCGACTTCCAGCGGATGATTGAAATAGGGATCGCCAGAGGCGCGCTTCTGCGAGCCATGCTTTTGCATGGCGTACACATAGGCCTTGTTCAACAATTGCTCATCGGCGTTCGGGTTATAGGCCTGAACACGTTCGACAAGCTCGTACTGACGCATCATGGAGTTAGTCGCCGCCGCTCGCTTAAGTAATCAGCTTAGCGCTTTGTATTGATTTGGAAAGGCGTAGTTTCGGCGAGGGTTCGACACGCCAAGCCCCGAAACCAAAACACCCCCGGATTGCGCCGGGGGTGTTGATCGATCCAACAGGACCCAATCAGTCGTCGCGGCGCTCGGGCGGGGCGAGGCTTTCAATGCCACGCAGCAATTCTTCTTCGCTGATCGTATCGAAATTGAGCGAGTCGTCATCGCCATTGTTTTCGATGAGCGGAGCGGCGTGGCTCTCGGGCTCGTCCACCTCGACATACTTCTGCAGCGAATGGATCAGATCTTCGCGCAGGTCTTCTGGCGAAATAGCGCCATCGCCGATTTCGCGCAACGCAACAACAGGGTTCTTGTCGTTGTCGCGCGAGACGGTGATCTGAGCGCCGGAGGAAATCATGCGCGCGCGGTGAGCGGCCATGAGGACGAGATCGAAGCGGTTTTCGATCTTTTCAATGCAGTCTTCAACGGTGACGCGTGCCACAGACGTCTCCAAAAATTAATGGAATGAGGGGTTCACATACACGAGGCGAACCAAGGATACAAGTTTTGCAAACAGCGTAACTGTCTAGCCGCGCCCGCCTTCCTTCATGATGCGGGATTTATCGCGGTTCCAGTCCCGATTACGTTCGGTTTCGCGCTTGTCATAGTTCTTCTTGCCTTTGCCCAAGCCGATCAGAACCTTGGCCCTGCCCTGGTCATTGAAGAACAATTTGAGCGGCACGATCGTGTTGCCGGCGCGCGAGACTTCCTGATCAAGATGTGCCAGCTGCTTTCGCGAAACCAGCAGTTTACGCGGCCGCTTTTCTTCGTGATTGAAGCGATTGGCCTGCAAATATTCGGGGATGTGAGCGTTGATCAGCCATAGCTCGCCCTTTTCGGGCGAGGCGTAGGACTCGGTGATCTGCGCCTTGCCGAGCCGCAGCGACTTGACCTCGGTGCCGGTCAGAACCAGGCCGGCTTCCATCGTTTCCCCGATGGCATAGTCATGACGCGCGCGACGGTTTTCAGCCACGAGACCGTGGCTGATCACACCGTTTTTGGATTTGTCGTTCTTGGGGGCCATGGAGTTTAGATAAGGCCTGCGTGGGCCAATGCAAAGTCCACGGCCTCTTGGCTAGCTTTCGAGATCGGCACAAGAGGAAGCCGAAGTTCGTTCGCACAAAGGTTGAGCCGGTTGGCCGCGTATTTTACCGCCGTTGGATTGGGCTCAATAAAGAGGTTCTTGTGAAGATGGACGAGCTTGTCCTGGATAACCAAGGCACTCTTGAAGTCCCCGACGAGGGAAAGCTCTTGCATCTGTGCGCATAAGCGAGGCGCGACATTGGACGTGACCGAAATGCAGCCCGTGCCGCCATGGGCATTGAAGCCCAATGCCGTCATGTCCTCGCCTGAGAGCAGGACAAAATCGGCGCCGAGCTTGTCACGCTGCAGGCTGGCACGGCCCATGTCCGCTGTCGCATCCTTGACGCCAATTATATTGGAGTGCGCCTCGTGCAGGCGAGCGATGGTATCGACGGTCAGATCGACAACGGTACGCCCAGGAACGCTGTAGAGAATGACTGGAACACCCACTGCCTTCGCGACGGCCGAGAAGTGCTGGAACAACCCTTCCTGGTTGGGCCGGTTGTAATACGGCACTACGGACAGCACCGCATCGGCGCCGGTCTCCTCGGCAAACTTGGCCAGCGAAACTGCCTCGGCTGTCGAATTGGACCCTGCCCCGGCGATTACCGGCACGCGCTTGTTCGCGACTTCGACGCATATCTCGACGACACGGCGATGTTCTTCATGACTGACCGTTGGGCTTTCGCCCGTTGTGCCCACCGGCACCAAGCCGTGCGTGCCTTCAGCGATCTGCCATTCGACAAAGCTCGCGAAGGCTTTCTCATCAACATGCCCATTGAGCATGGGTGTGATGAGCGCCGTAATCGATCCTCGCAGCATTTGTCGCAATGTCCTTGGGTTGTTTGCCACAGTTCGGCCGTGGCGGGGTGACATATGGCTGCTTGAGTGCAGCCGATTTTATGCGGCGCACCATAGATTCAACTGACGGCCACCACAACGTTTTGTTGCGGAGGTGTCACCAGCGAGGATCATCGCGCGGCAACCCAGTATTTACCTTAATACGGTAATGTTGGGGAACCGTGAGGATGGGGTCCTTGCTGGGAATGTGGATGCGTACCAGCAGGACAGCAGATGAATAACGGCTTTCGGGCAGGCTTCGTTGCAGTGATTGTGGGTGTGGTGGTTATTGCCCCCTTCTCCTATGCGGCCAAGGAAGTGATCGGGCTGGTCAAGTCCGGTGCCATCGACGGAACGTCTGCTCCTCAGCCCGCAGCAGCGGATATTGGACCTTATTCGTTCGAGGAGCTTGAGCCGGTCGAGCGGATCGAGACGGCGGCCATCGATCCGAAGTCCATGCCGCTGGCCATCGCGACCGCAGCTGCGCCGCCTTCCGTGCGCCAGATTATCGAGGCACCGGTCAGCAAGATTGTCGATCCTGTCACGACAGCGTCTATTCCGGCCGCTCCTGCTCCGCAGCCGATCGAAGTAAAAGCTTCGCCTGATTTCGGGAAAGCACTGAAAGCGCTGAATGATGGCGAGATCCAAGATGCGCTGGATTTGGCTAAAGAACTGGACAGCACCGTCGAGCGGCACACAATCGAGTGGGCTGCTATCCATTTTAATGCCGGTGCCCTGCCATACCGGTCGGTCAAACGCTTCATGAATGAAGCCCCACAGTTTGCCGCATCCGAGCTGTTCCAAACGCGGCTTGAGCAATCGCTAGCGCGTGAGCAATTGCCTGCCGCGCAGATGCTTGAGACGCTTGGCGCGGAGCCGGACACGCTCGAGGCGCAGATTGCCTTGGCCAAAGCCTATTTGGCGGAAGGCGAAAAGGACAAGGCAGGTGCTCTAGCGCAGCAGATCTGGACAGAAAACTTTCTCAGCACGCAGCAGGAACAGCGCATACTTGCGACGTTCGGCACGCTCTTGGACCGCGATGCCCACTGGAAGCGGGCCATGCATTTGATGATGCATGACCGCGCCAAGGGCAGCCAGCGCCTGATGCGGTTTTTGACGGATGCGCAAGACTCCCTGGTAGTGGCACGCGCGGCTGTGTCACGGAACGACAAGGACGCCAAAGCCAAGCTGGACGATGTCGACCCCAGCATGCAGACCAACCCGGTCTTCATTTTCTCGCGTGTGCAACGAGCGCTGCAGTTCGAGCTCTGGGATAGCGCCGCCGAATGGCTGAGCAAGGCGCCCGACGAAGTGCCGGACGCGGCCGAGTGGTGGTATGAACGCCGTACGCTGGTGCGCAAGCTGGTCGATCTTGGGCAGTATGAACTGGCCTTCGAAGTTGCAGACGGATACCGGAACGGCCCTGAAGCGCGTATGGTCGAGGCGCATTTCCATGCAGGCTGGATCGCTCTGGCGTTCCTTGACGATGCGGCGGCTGCCAAGCGGCACTTTGCCGAGATGACCAAACATACCACCCTGCCCGACAGCATCGGCCAAGCCAATTATTGGCTTGGGCGCGCGAACAGCAAGCTGGGTGACGAGGTTGCAGCAAAGGCAGCCTACGAGGCGGCAGCCCGCTATAGCACCGTATTTTACGGCCAGTTGGCTCTGGCGGAACTGGGCAATGCAGGCGTCGAAATACGGCCCCTGCCCGATGCGCGCGACAGTGCAACGCTGTTCCAAGGTAACCCGGTCGTACTGGCTGTCCGCCTGCTCGCAAGCAGCGGCGAGAAGAGCATGGCGATGGCACTGCTGCGCCAATACAGCGAGGGGCTGGAACATGGCGGAGAGTTCATGCTGGCTGCGCAACTGGCCCAAGACATCGGCGCGACACAGCTCTCCATCGCCATAGCCGCCATGGCAGACAAAAGTGGGACACCGCTTGATGCGCTCGGCTTTCCGCATAGTGCACTGCCCCAAGAGGCGCGGCTGGCGGCAGACCGCGCAGCGGTATTTGCCATCGCCCGGCAGGAATCGATGTTCCAGATCGACGCTGTCTCGTCGGTTGGCGCGCGCGGGCTGATGCAGTTGATGCCAGGTACGGCAAAGGAAGTGGCCGATCAAGTTGGGGTGGATTATTCGCCCGATCGCCTGGTAAGCGATCCTCAGTATAATGCGTTGCTAGGGTCGACTTACCTCGACAAGCAGTTGGACCGTTACGATGGCTCGCTGGTGTTGGCAGCTGCCGCCTATAACGCCGGGCCTGGCAATGCCAATAAGTGGATCAAGGCTTATGGCGATCCGCGGGACAGCGATGTCGATCCGGTGGTCTGGGTTGAGCGCATTCCGTTCCAGGAAACGCGCACTTATGTAAAGCGCGTGCTGGGCAATTATCTAGTCTATCGCGCGCAGCTTGGCGGCCCAGACATGAGTATCAAGCAAGCGCTGCGGACAATCGACGAATAAGGGTTGAGCAGGGCATCGGCTTGCTCATAGATAGCGCCGATGCCCCGCTCCCGTTCTATTCCCGCCGACCATTCGCAATTTGCCGCCTTGCCGGTCCGCCCTGTCATTCTGGCGAGCGGCCTGCGCGCCATGGTCCATGTTGCAGGACAGCTATCGCGTCAGCAGATGCCGGTAATTTGCATTCCGGGCTATCAGCGCAACATGAGCGATTTTGCCAGTTTCGTGCAGTATTTTGGGCGCGTAACGGGCGGAGAATGGCCGCTTGTCCTTCTTGATCTGCCGGGTCGTGGACGCGCCGACGATCGCGCCAAGGCGGCAGACTATGGCACGATGACCGATGCGAGGGATGTCGCATCGATTTTGTCGGCGCTCGGCATTTCCGAAGCCGTGCTTCTCGGGCAAGGGCAAGGTGGACAGATTGCCATGGCACTGGCAACGGAGCATCCATTGTTGGTCGCTGGTACGGTGTTGCTGGACTCTGGGCCGGTGGTGGACTCCCGCGGCATAGTCCGGCTGCGCAACAATCTCGCGCATGTTGAGAATCTCCGCGGCAAGGCTGTGATGGCGGGGTTCCGGCGTATTCTTGGGGGTGACTATCCCGAACTTCCTAAGGAGCAATTGGACACGCTTGTAGGACGCAGCCATTATCTGGACAAGCGTGGCCGCGCACGGCCGCTCTATGACCCCCGGCTGATTGCGGCTTTAGCGAACATCAATTTTGATGATGTCTTGACGCCGCAATGGCCTTTGTTCGATGCGCTCAAAAGCGCGCCGTTGATGCTGTTGCGCACGCAGTTGACCGATCAGCTGCGCCGCGAAACCTTCGAGAAAATGGTGCGGCGGCGGCCAGACGCCATTGCACTGACTATAGCCGGCCAGGGATCCCCCGCCCTGTTTGACCAGGGCGAAGAAACCGAAGCGGTCGCCGATTTTGTCCTTGGGATCAGCAGGCGGCGCGCGCGGATGTGAGCATCAAAGATCCGAACTGACTTTGACGACAATCCGCCGGTTCATCTGCTTGCCCTCGGCGGTTTTGTTGTCGCCTATCGGACTAGTCTCACCATAGCCTAGTGCATAGAGGCGATTGGATTTGATACCGCGCTCCACCAGTGCGCTGATGACGGCCTCAGCGCGTGCTACGGACAGCGCCAGGTTGAGACGGTCGTCTCCGTCTGCATCCGTGTGCCCCTCCACATGAATAGTTGCGTCGGGACAATTGGACAAATCGGCTGCGAGTTCATCAAGAGCCGGCGCTGAGTCGATGGTGATGATCGCCGCGCCGGGTCGGAACAGTATTGCGTTGCGGTCCGAGAACGCGGCAAGAGAATCAGCGCAAGTAGCGGAGGTGGTGGCGGGCGTGGCACCTGCTGTTGCGACCACGATTGCCGGAGGTGCGGGAGCTAAATTGGCTGGAAGGTCGATGGCTGTTTGCCAGTCTGCCGAGCCAATGGCCCTAAGGGCCAGCAGAATATCATCTCGGCTTGCTGCGTCTTGGACAGTGCCCGTGAGGGTCCATTTGCCTTTTGCAAACGGGAGCGACCCCTCATCCAGGCGCATGAGGGCTCGCGTGCCGGCTTCGGCTTGGGGAATAAAGTTGTCCGGAGCACCGGAGCTGATTGTTACGGCCGTGGTATCGCCATTCGTAATGGCGCCAAAGAAACGCAAGGCCGGGTCGGCGGGCAGTTTGCCGATAAAGATCATCGTTCCCGTCGAAGGCTTTATGACGGAGAGTGAATATAGAGGATCAACTTGGTTCGTAATCGAGTGGGCTCCTAGTGGAGCCTGCGCAATGGCCATTGACCAGCCTGCAGCCGCCAGTTGCTGGGCTGCAAAATTGGTCTCGAGTTGCGCCTTATCTTCTGGCTTAGACGCCATGCCGGTGAAGACCCAGCCGAATCCATCAAAGGCGATCCGCCCCTCGTCTACACGCTGAAGCATCTCGATGCCGAGCGAAGCGAACTTAACGAGATCGTCCGGCTGTCCAGACGCATAGGTCATTGTGCCGGTTGCATTCGAGCCTGCCGCAGCAAGCAGCAGAGCTTCCGTAGTTGGGTCTGGCGTCAGTCCGCCGAGCGTTATAGCGCCAGCTGAACATTTCTTCGCAAACCATTGATAGGAAGCAGCAACCGGAGCAATGATCTCTGACCTTGCGAGGACCAGACCTGTGGGTGCAGCGTCTTGCAACCGGGTTAGAACAGCAGCGTAGTCCCTAGCGCTTTTCGCCGTACCGGTAATGGTCACAACATTGTCGTGCAAGCCAAAGCGACCTTCGGAGAGTTGGTCTAGCAAAGAAAGCCCGAACTCGATGGCCGCCATGTACTGTTGAGGCGCCCCACTGCCCAGTTTGAGCCATTGCACATTTGCTTGTGAATGTGTGGCCAACCTAGCTTGCAGTTCAGTATCTGGAACGTAGCCATCAAAGATGATTGCTCCGCTTGCCTGCCGAGTGGCACTCACCCAATAGTCCGAAACGAACGGTGGTTGCAGATTGGTGATTGACGGAGATCGTTGCGTCGTAGCGTCTTGCGCAAGAACTGATGCGCAGAATAGCGCTAGTGGCGACGAGACCAGCACGATCGATAGCAATGCCAGAAATACTTTCCGATGAATAGGTTTGATGCTTCTGATCATTGCTGCCCTGGCTGTACAATTAAGCAATGTAGTTGATTTGCTCTCCCGGTGGAATCTGATCGCGTTCCTGGAAAGTGTAATTGCGCCTAAAATAGTCTGAGACACTGGCTTTTAGGATTTTGCAAACCGTTAAGCGAACCACGCTGTTCAATATCGGCAAAGCAAAAGGCCCGGCTTGCGCCGGGCCTTTCGTATCAAAGATCAATCGAAGATTATTCGAAGTTCTTGGCAGCCTTGAAGGTTACGCGGTAAGCTTCGTTGGAGTATACTTCGCCCTTGACGGAGGAGGTGAAACCGCCACCAGGAGCCCAAGCGAGTTCGGCAGCACCGTAGTACAGGCCATCGTCCAATTCGGAGTCAGGATCGATAGCACCACGGTCGTCGTTGAAGTATCCACCGATTTCACCGGTGATCTTGATGGTTTCAGTGATGCTTGCCACCAACTGAGCAGCGACGTGCAGCGCTTCTTCTTCAAGACCAATGCCGGTCAGGTCGTTGTCGCCACTGAAGTAGCGAGCAGCCAAATTGATCGACACACCTTCTGTGACATCGGCGCCAATGGAGCCACCGATAGCAAATCCCTCATCCGACAGGCCAACAAGGTCATCTTCTTCATAGGCATATTCGCCGGTCAACGCGACCTTGAAGATATCGAAGGTGGCTTCACCGGTCAGCAGAGCGTGGAACAGATCCCGGTCGACTACGATACCAGCCTCGGTGAGGTCAGCGTGACGGTAACCAACAGCACCGCGAATCTTGAACATGTCAAAGGTGCCAGTCGCACCGGCATGAATGGCATAAGAGTCAACCTCGCCATCCAGAATGCCGAATGCTGCACCAGTCACATGTGCGGTGATATTCTCACCGGCGTACTCTACAACGCCAACCAGCGAGCCTACATAAGGATCGATGGTTTCATCGCCGTCGAGATTTTCCAGGCCGACACCAACGTTGACCCCGTTACCAAGATCGGATTCTACCTGGATCGAATCGCCACCAAGCAGGTTGGTGTCGCCATCAATCAGAACGCCACCGCCGTCTACACCTGACGAGATGAACGAGCCAAGGACGTTAAACGGCTGGTCGTCGCCAAGATTTGCAACCGATCCGTCAACGCCATCCTTCATCTTACCAGCCATGATGATGGTGGTATCGCCGATTGCGACATAAGCTTCGTCAAGGTAAACGTACTCGCCTTCCCCATCGTTGTCGAAGAAGACTTCGTTACGGTAGCGCGGATGGTCGTTGTACTTGAGCGTGATGACGGCCTTGGCAGGACCAAAATCGCTCGGTTGAGTGCCGATGACCGTGAGGAAGGCTTCAACTTTGCTCTGCCAATCAAGATCGACGTCAGGAGCAGTTCCACCAGCTTCAATGATGTCAGAAACGTCGAAAGGCACATCGGTGATCAGCTGAAGACCACCAGTCTCATTACGGTAGTCGCCCCAGCGGAATTCATAGGAGACGCCGCCAGAGATCTGCAGGCAGTTGGTGTCGGACGAGATCGTCAGACCCGACAGGCCGAGCTCGTCGCAAACGTCGAGCGAGGTGAGGACGCCGAGATCGGCAGCGAAGCCAGCGGTCGAGAGACCAGCAGCTGCGACAGAACCGAGGATAAGGCTCTTGAGTTTCATTGGTTGACCTCCAAAGTCAGTCATTCTTAGTGCCGGTTACCCAGCGGTTTGTCGTAACGCGACCACACTATTCGTGGTGCAGTGTGTTGCCGTCGCGCTGCGACCGACAAACGATCCCATGCATGGATTCGCAAGACCCACTCTACGCATGCCGGGAAAGTACGCAATTGCGCAAAAGCCATTTTGGGCCTGCCATAATCTGGTTGCACATTGGATGTTGCAGATTCAGCACACAGATTGAAACGAGCTGTTTACCTTAGTTAACAAAACGTTAATTTTGTAGCATTACGAATGGGTTAGCTGCATGGAGACGCAGGAAAACTGCTTCTGCAGCGCCTTGAGCTGCGCGCCACGAGTGCGGAATGGCTGCGGCCAGATTGTGGTGAAATATGCTGTCAGTTTGGCAAGCGAGGAGGCTCGCCACGATTGTAAGTCGCTATCAGGTGCGGAAAACCTGCCGGCCAGCGAGCCAGGTAGCAGCAATCTGGTGATCGCTAGTTAGGTGTACGAAGCTGGCGACGGCTCCAGAACGAAGGTTGCCATGCTCCGACGCGGCGCCCAGTGCTTGAGCGGGGTAGAGCGAAGCCATGCGCAAGGCTTCCTCTTGTTGCATCTGCATTCCCTTGATCATGAAGCGGACCGCATCGATCATGTCCAGATCGGCTCCTGCGAGTGTGCCATTTGCCAGCCTTAAGGCGCCACTGGCACGGGTTATGGTCCGGCCGTTCAGTTGCAGGGTGGTGAGGTCAGTTCCGGTTTGGGACATTGCGTCTGTAACCAGGAACAAGCGCCCGGAACCGGTCTTGGCACGAAGCGCGATCTGCATTGATGAGGGGTGCACATGGATGCCGTCGGCAATCAGGCCGGCATGGATGTTATCGTTTGATAGGATCGCGCCGACCAGACCAGGCTCGCGATTACCCAACTGGCTCATGGCGTTGAAGAGGTGTGTGCCCATGGTAGCCCCGGCGGCAAATGCTTCAGCGGCGGCTTGGGCGGAAGCGTCGGAGTGGCCGAGGCTGACGATAATGCCGGCTTGGGTCAGCGCGGTGATTTGAGCAGGGGTAACGGCTTCGGGGGCAACGGTGATGAGAAGGTTTGGCAGATCAGGGCGCAGGGCGACAAGGCGGGCAAGGTCGGTCTCGTCCATGGGACGGATCAGGGCGGGATCGTGGGTGCCTTTGCGCGCTATCGACAAATGGGGGCCCTCGAGGTGAAGGCCCAAAAAGCCTGGCATGCCCAACTTTGTGGCTTCTCGGGCGGCTTGCATCGCGGCAAGGTTGACCTCGACGGTGTCGGTGATCAGCGTGGGCAGGAGCGCCGTGGTGCCGTATTTGGCGTGGGCCGCGAGCATGGTGCGAATGGCGGAAACGCTGGGATCGTTGTTGAAAAGAACGCCGCCGCCGCCATTTACCTGCAAGTCTACGAAGCCTGGGACCACCAGACCGCCGTCAAGCCCAATTATCTCTGAACGCGCTGGAACCGCGGACGAATGAACAATTCCCGCAACATGGCCAAACTCGATCAGCAGCGCTGCGTCGTCGTGCCAATCATTGCCGTCAAAGATGCGGGCGCCGGAAACGGCGAGCAGGTCGCTCATACGGTTTCGGTGACCTTCTTGAGCATCGGCGGAGCATCGGGGTTGAGGCCGCGATGACGTGCCAGCGCTTCGACGAAACCGTAGAAGGAGACGATGAGCGCCAAGGGGTCGGTCAGCGGGTGGCCGGTGGCGGCAAAGGGAAGCTGGCGGGCGGCCCCCGGACGATCGCTGGTGAGGAATGCCAAGGCGCCCTGCCCGGCCAGCTTATGGGCCATGTCGGCGACCGAAGACTCGGCAGCATCGCGTGCAGCGAGGCCCAGAACGGGATAGCCCGGCGTCACGATGGAGACGGGACCATGCATGACCTCGGCGGCGCTGTAGGATTCGCCCTGGATGCCGCAGGTCTCCTTGAACTTGAGAGCTGCTTCATTGGCGATGGCAAAGCCGGGACCACGGCCAAGTACGTAGAGGGCGTTGTGGCCATCGAGGGCGTCGATCATGGGCGACCAGTCGCAGCTGACGGCCTTAGCCAACGTGTTCGGCAGATCAGCAATCGCCTGGGTTAACGCGGCATCGTCCGTCCAGCGGGCGATCAGTGCTAGGCCTGCCACGATGGACGTTGCAAAGGTCTTGGTCGCGGCGACGCTTTGCTCCAGGCCCGCATGTAGGTCGATGGTGAAATCGGCTGCCTGGTCGAGTGGCGAACCGGCGGTATTGGTGATGGCGATGGCTAGTGCGCCCGAGCGGCGCACCGATTGGGTCATGCCGACAATGTCGGGGCTTTTGCCGGACTGCGAAATGGAAATGGAAGCGGCGCGATCGAGCTTGAGGTCCTTGCCATAGATAGATGCAATGGAGGGGCCGATGGAGGCGACTGGCAAGCCAAGCGTCAATTCTATGGCGTATTTTAGGTATGAGCAGGCGTGGTCGGACGAGCCGCGGGCAATCGTGGCGATCACGGCAGGGTCGCGATTGCGCAGGGCAGCAGCGGCAGCATCAAGAACCGCGCCGCTCTGGTCGAGGAAATTGGCGACAACGGTGGGGATCGCCTCGACTTCTCGGCGCATATGGGTCTGGGTGGTCACGCATTGTCTCCGCTTGCTGGAGAGTCGCCGAGCCGGAGTTCAGCGACGAAATCATAAGTATCGCCCCGATAGATGGAGCGGGTGAATTCGATGACCCGGCCCGAGGCGAGGTAAGAGGTACGCTCGATGTTGAGCCCGGCGGACCCAATCGCCACTTGGAGCAATTGCGCGTCCTGCTCGCCAAGATTGGCGGCGCGGATGCGCTGAATGGCACGGACCGGGCGATTGCCGCTTTTGTCCAGATGCCGATAGAGCGAGTCGTCGATAGAGTTTGGGTCGGGCAGGATGCGGGCCGAAAGGCTGGCGCGCTCTATGGCTAAGGGCATGTCGCCGGTAAGGCGCAGCCGCGAGATGCGGGCGACCTGCTCACCAGAGGACAGACCAAGGGTGACCGTTTCCTCTGGCGAAGGCAGATAGAGACCGCGCTCAAGCCATTCGGCCCGCACGGCCATGCCCCGGCGGGCCATGTCTTCGGTAAATGATGTCAGTTGTGACAGCGACTGCTCGACGCGCTGCGTTTGTGGCGCGACGAACGTGCCAGAGCCGTGCCGCTGCACCAGAACACCATCCTTGACCAATTGCAGGACGGCCTTGCGCACGGTGACGCGGGATACATCGACCTTGGCAGCAAGGTCGCGTTCGGATGGTAGAGCATCGCCGGCACTAATGTCGCCTCGATCAATGGCATCTTCTATCCAACGCTTGAGTTGAAGATAAAGGGGACCGCTGGAGGGCAACACAACCCGTTCTTCGGCAAAAAAACCGCTGGACAGTTCAGCCACTATCTCCCCCATCGCTGCTGGCGCGATCAGTTTCGACGCTCAAACCGGCATCGGTACCCATCGCGGACAGCCCGGCCGCATGATACCAATAAAATACCATTTACCAAGAGGTATTTTGGCGTTTTCCCGACCCATGAAGGCCATCGCATCCGAAAAAAACAGCTCATCTATGCTGATGCTAGACAAGTGGTATGTTTTTGGCATTATCCCAGGACACAGGAGAACGCCATGGCCAACACCCGTACCGAGATGAGTCACGACCGTGCTCTGGGTTTCGACACGCTCGACGCAAGAGAGGCTCTGACGATTCTAGCGCAAGCACAAGCCGAAGCTGCTCGAGCAGCAGAAGCGGCAGTGCCGGAAATCGCTACGGCGGCCGAACTGATGGCGCAAGCAATGAAAGCAGGTGGACGGCTGATCTATGCCGCGGCAGGAAGCTCTGGGTTGATGGCGCTTGCTGATGCGCTTGAACTGCCGGGCACATATGGGATTGCGCGTGATCGCATCAAGGTCTTGCTAGCCGGGGGTATGCAGGCGCTGACGGCCATGGAGGGCGGACCGGAGGACGATACCGATTTCGTGCGAGCCGAACTGGCTAGCGCTGGGGTGGGACCAAGCGATTGTATTATCGCGCTGAGTGCAAGCGGCTACACGCCTTATGCAATGGCGGCGCTGGAAGCAGCGCGCGCGGCGGGAGCCAGCACGATCGGGCTCTCCAACAATGCCGGCGCGCCGCTGTTCGCCCATGCGGACGTCGCCATTTGTTTGCCCACACCGCCCGAGGTGATCGCCGGGTCTACCCGCATGGGAGCGGGAACGGCGCAGAAGATAGCGCTCAACATGCTATCGACCATGATGGCGGTTCATCTAGGCCATGTGCATGACGGCTACATGGTTAATGTGATTGCCGACAATGCCAAGCTGCGCGGGCGAGCCAAGGGCATTGTTGCGGCCATTGCGGGTGTGGACGAGACTAAGGCTGCCGATGCGCTGGAAGCAAGCGGCGGGGCGGTGAAGCTCGCAGTCATGCTGGCTGCGGGAGCGCGCGACGCGGAACAGGCAGCGTCGCTCCTGTTCCAAAACGGCGGGCGGCTGCGCCTGGCATTGCAGGCGCTAGCTCAGTAGGTCAGAAATTTCTTGGCGGCGTGTCGAAGTGGGTCTTGGCCGCTCGTCGCTTGGATGAAACCAAGCTAATCCATAAGGGACCTCAAACATGCCAACGCCCCTCCCCGCTCAAGACACTGACCGCGACCTAGTGCTGAGCATGTTGCTCGATGCACCGCGTGAGAAGGTTTATCGCTGCTGGACGGAAAGCGATCTGCTGACACAGTGGTTTGCGCCCAAGCCTTGGAGCACGCCGAGGGCTCTACTGGACGTTCGGCCAGGCGGAGCAAGCCTGGTGACCATGGCTGACGAGCAGGGCAACGAATATCCCAATCCCGGGCAATATCTGGAAGTGGTGCCCAATGAGCGGCTGGTGTTTACCGACGCTTTCGTGGGTGACTGGAAGCCGTCAGAAAAGCCGTTCTTCACCGGTTTTCTGACCTTCGAAGAAGCCGGTGACGGCAAGACCAAGTACACGGCCGTGGCCCGGCACTGGTCGGCTGAAGATGCGGAGAACCACAAGAAGATGGGCTTTCATGAAGGCTGGGGCATTTGTGCCGGACAGTTGGAAGCGCTGGCCAAGACCCTTTAAGAACACGCAACTGCTGTCATCTACCGACGTTATTGCTCCCAAGGGGCGTCGCTTGTGGCGCCTCGCTGCCCCGCCCCGGGGCATCAAGGAGCAGATGCATGGAAAAGCATAGTGATGAGGCTATTCGCGATCGCGCCTATGCGCTCTGGGTGGAAGCCGGATCGCCCGATGGCGATGACCAGCGTTTTTGGCACGAAGCCGAAAGGCAATTGAGCGAAGATGGACAGGTCGATACGTCGGACACTTCCGCAGACGGCGATATGCCGCCGCTACAAGCAGGCCTTCCCAATCTTTAGCGATCATCAGCAGCGCCCTTGTGGCGCTGCTCGCCTGTTAGAATGAACGGTCCAGAAACGGCGAGAGCCGCCGGCTTGTTCCGTGGCATACACGGCTTGCTCTTGTTGAAGCGATAGTAGTCGGCTGCCATAGGCCGAGGATTTTTTCCCAAGACTCTGCTTTCGACCTAAGCTCTTTCTATCTCTCTGCTTCCAGTTTCCCGGAACTTGCGAACGCAGTCATGGTCCTGTGTTTACTGTTACACAAGTGTCGTGAAGCTGTGATTTGTAGCCGCCGACCGGGCCTTATGGGCGCGGCTTTCCGCTTGCAAATTCTTTCGGCCGGTAGTTAGCTTTCGCCCGGGAGAGGTCGACGGAAGATCGATGGAACCTGCCGGCCGCATTGGCGGCCTGCGGAACATCCGTTCCAGTGAACGGGCTTTGGGAGAATTAAATGAAACGGCGTGATTTCATGCTCGCTGCCGGCGCGACTGCCGGTGTTCTTATGCTGCCGCGCATGTCCTTCGGTGCGGAAGGCGTTATCGACGTCTATTTCTCGTCGGACCAGAACGTCATCGATTTCTGGACCAACACAGTCAAGCCGCAGTTCGAAGCCGCCAATGCCGGAATCACCCTGAACCTTGTGGATGGTGGCGACGCGACTGGCGTGTCAGCGATTGGTGATCGTGCCCTGGCAGCGCTTGCCAGCGGCGCCGATCCGCAGGCAGACCTTTTTGAGGGTTTCGACACGCGCGTCACGGTCGACGGCATTGCCCAAGGCCTTTACGTAGACTTCGAAACCGCGAACCTTTCCAATTACGGCAAGATCAATCCGCTGGCCTTCGACATTCCGACGAACCTGCCCTATCGCGGTTCGCAGGTCGTGCTTGCGTATGACACCACCAAGCTCGACCCTGCTGCCGTGCCAAAGACCTGGCCGGACCTTATTGCCTGGATCAAGGCAAACCCGGGCCAGTTCATTTACAATCGCCCCAACAAGGGCGGCTCCGGCGGCAATTTCGTGCGCCGCGCGATCCTGGAAGCCAACGGCAAGGACCCAAGCAAGTTCACGGTCGATAATTTCACACCTGAATTTGCCGAAGCATCCCTGACACCAGCCTGGGACATGCTGATGGATCTGGCGCCATCACTGTTCGACGGCGGCGCCTATACGTCGGGCAATACCCAGTCGATCCAGTTGCTCAGCCAATCGGCGGTGACCATGATCCCCGCGTGGTCGGACCAGACCCTGTCGGCTATTTCGCAGGGCGTTCTGCCCGAAACGACCGGCCTTGTGCAGTTGACCGATCTCGGTTTGCCCGGCGGCTTCACCAAGCTGGCCGTGCTCAGCAATGGCGTCAACAAGGACTCCGCGCTCAAGCTGGCCGATTTCCTCCTCAGCGAGCCGATCCAGTCGGCCATCCTGACCGAACTGGGCGGCTACCCCGGCGTGAGCTGGGACCATGTTTCGCCGGAGCTGCGCGAGCGCTTCGCGGACATCATCCCCACCACGATCCCAACTTTCCCGAGCGGCGCCTGGGAAACTGCCGTTAACGATGGCTGGTATCGCGCCGTGGCACCGAACGTGGACCCTGCCTCGTGATCACGGACGCTGCGGGCGCGCTGTCGTCCGTTCAACAAGAACGCAGGAGGCCAATTGGCCTCCTGCTCGTTGCCGTGCCGGTGTTCCTCGTCATCTGGCTGATCATCTGGCCAATTTTTTCGGCGCTGATCCAGACCGTCTGGGTGCAAACACCCGAAGGTGGCGCGGTGTCCTTCGACACCTATCAGTTCTTCTTTTCGGATCGCTATAGCCTCTCCAATCTGTCGATGACGCTTTGGACGACGGGCGTCTGCGCGCTTTTGCTGCTGCTGATCTGCTTGCCTATCGCGCTTTACCTGCGGTTCTCCGATTCCAAGATTGCGGGCTATGTTCAGGGCCTGGCAATCTTTCCGATGTTCGTGCCCTCGATCATCCTGAGCTTTGCGTTCATTCGCGTGCTGGGGCCGAACGGGACGGTCGATCTGCTGCTCAACGCCGTGGGCTTGCCAAAAATCCGCTCGCCTTATCTGACGCCATGGGGGCCGGTGATCGGGCTGGTGTGGGACAATATTCCGCTCACCGTGCTGATTCTTTTGTCAGGGCTGGGCAATGTTTCCAATCAGGCGATCGAAGCGGCGCGGGATGTGGGCGCGCGCAGGGTGCAGGTATTGTGGTACATCATCTTGCCGCGCATCGGCAATTCGATCCTGGTGGCGATTTCCTTCGCCGTTCTCGGCATTTTCTCGGCCTTTACCCTGCCTTACGTGCTGGGTCCGGCAGCGCCCGAGCTGATGGGACCGTTCATGCAGCGCACGTTCCGCGACTTGTTTCAGCCGCGCGAAGCAATTACCCAGGCGGTGATCACCTTCGGGTTCTGCATCGTATTTGGGCTGTTCTACGTGCGCTCCGTTGCCAAGAACAGGACGCCCTGAGATGAGCAGCCTTGTGCGCCGCCGGACGGACTGGACCGGCATCGTATTTGCCGTGGTACTGACGCTGATCATCGTTTTCCCGCTTCTGGTGGTCGGCACATGGGCGTTCACCAATGTGTGGCGCTATCCATCGGTCGTACCGCAGGAGTTCGGCCTGCGGTTCTGGTCGCAGACCCTGGCGCGGGCAGATGTCTGGACCTCTATCACCACCAGCCTGACACTGGCGGCGACGGTGACCGGCCTTTCGGCTGTCATTTGCCTGCCCGCAGCCTATGCCTTCGCACGGCTCGAGTTCCCAGGCCGCAATATCCTATTCTTCTCATTCCTGGCTGGGCATGCCTTTCCCAAATTCGGCCTGCTGGTGGCGATTGCGGGCATATTCCTGCAACTTAACCTCATCGGCACTTTCTGGGGCGTGGTACTGATCCAATTGGTAGGCACGCTGCTGTTCATGATCTGGATCCCGGTAGCAGCATTTCAGTCGGTGGACCGGCGCATGGAGGAAGCGGCGCGCGACGTGGGTGCTTCGCCACTGCGCGTGTTCTGGTCAATCACCCTGCCGCAAGCCGGGCCGACGATTGCCGCCGCCATCCTGCTCAGCTTTGTCGGCACCTTCTACGAAACCGAAGGCGCCTGGCTGATCGGGGCGCCGCAAGTGCGCACACTGCCGGTGCTCATGATTTCCTTCATTAACAACCAGCCCGTCATTCAATATGGCGCGGTTCTGTCGGTCATCCTTTGGGTGCCCAGTTTTGTTGCGCTGATGTTTGCGCGCCGGGTGGTGAACTCGGGCTCGTTCGCACGCGGCTTCGGCGGCTAGGAAAGTTTCATGTCCGTTCTCAAGATCAAAGACATTTCCAAGATTTTTGCCAACGGCACGAAGGCCGTCGACAGCTTTACGCTCGATGTGGCTGATGGCGAACTGGTGTGCCTGCTGGGGCCGTCAGGGTCAGGCAAGTCGACGCTGCTGCGCATGGTCGGTGGCTTCGAGACACCGACTTCAGGCCTTATGACTATCGACGGCGAGGACATCACTCATGTGCCGCCGGAAAAGCGACCGACGGGTATGGTGTTCCAGAGCCACGCGCTGTGGACGCATATGAATGTCTACAAAAACCTCGCCTTCGGGCTGAAGCTGCGCAAGCTCGGGGCCGAAGAGATCGACCGGCGCGTTCAAAAGGTGCTCGAACTAGTCGGGCTCGCCGGTTACGGCACTCGACATGTCGCGCAGCTTTCAGGTGGGCAACAGCAGCGCGTGGCGTTGGCGCGTTCGCTGGTGCTCGAGCCCAAAATTCTCCTTCTGGACGAGCCTTTCGCGAGTCTGGACCAGCACTTGCGCGAGAGGCTTCGCGAAGAGGTGCGGGATATTCAGCAGCGTCTAAAAATCACGACGCTGTTCGTGACGCACGGGCAGGACGAGGCGCTCTCCATGGCCGACCGAATCGTTGTGATGCGGGATGGCAAAACCGAGCAGATCGACCGGCCGGACATCGTGTATCGCGAACCCCAGACCCCATTCGTTGCAGGGTTCATCGGCACGATGAACTTGATCGAAGGGACTGTGTCGAACGGCGTCTTCAGCAAAGCCGGCTATTCGACACCCCTGCCCATCAGCGATGGGCCGGCTATTCTGGCAGTGCGGCCGGAGGCACTGGATCTGGCCGTTGCCAACGAGAATGCGCAAGGCAAGGTGCACCGCGTCACCGATTACGGCACGCATGGGCTGGTAGATCTGGAGTTGCTCGATGCAACGCGCGTCAAAGCAATGGTGTCCCATCCCGACCTGTTCCGTGCTGGTCAAGGCGTCGCGTTGAAGCCTCGGGCAATTGCAGCTTACCGGGACGGTGTTGTCATACACCGGACGCAATTGCAGACCGCGGCACCGTTGAGTCTGGTGGAGGCTTGATTGGCCGATCCTATCTTTATCGAGCGTGATGGCCATCGCACGTGGCTCAAATGGCACCGGGCCAAGCGCCGTGTCACTGATCCGGTGTTTACCGGGCAGCGGATCCTAGAAGGCATGCGGCTAGGGGCCAGCGTCGAGGTCGATCTGGTGGTGCACGGCGATCGTGGCTTTGCTGTTTTGCATGACCTGACGGCAGAACGGGAGACTACCGGGCAAGGCCGCATCGCCGAGCTGACGGCCGCCGAGTTGCGGTCATTCTTCCTGCGCGATGAAGACGGTGTTCCGCTCAGCGAGCACGTAATGCTGCTGGAGGATCTGTGTGCCTTGCTGGCGCAGGGTGGTTTGCATTCTGATGCCCTGCTGCAGCTGGATTACAAGGAAGACTGGCGCGTGCTGGACGAGGCGGCCCGAACGACTTTCCAGCGTGCCGTAGGCCCGGTTGCGCGTCACATGATCCTGTCATCCGGTGATGCGGAGGCCGTGCACCTTCTCACCAAGGACGTCCCGGGAATCAGGATCGGGTACGATCCTTGCCATGATGGCGCGCTGGAGCGACTGGCGCAGTCGCGGGATTTTTCTGGCTTTGTGCGCGATGCGGTGACGGCTTCGCCCAGCGCGGAGATGATTTACCTAGCCTATCCGCTGGTGCTCGAAGCACACCGGCTCGGCTACGACATTGTTGCGGCATTTCATGCCGAAAACAGGCGGATTGATGCCTACACCATCAACAAGGCCGATGCTGTTGGACGTGAACGGGTCGAGCAATTGTTGGCGCTCAAGGTGGACCAGATCACAACGGACGACCCGGAGGGATTGCTGGCGCTGGTAGGATGAACACTGTCACTCAATGCCCTCCATCCTTCGGCTCCTTCCTCGGCGCATCCTTGAGCTTATCGAGCAGATAGGCATGCGTTGCCTTGTTGGCGACGATCACACAGCCGGTCTTTTCATAGAACTCCGGCCCCCGGCCCCACCAATCGGTGACGATCCCGCCGGCTTCTTGCACCAGCAGCACGCCGACAGCCCAGTCCACCAAACCTGATTCCTCATAGTATCCGGTGAGCCTACCCAAGGCGACATAGGCGCATGAATTGGCGGAGCTGCCGACGATACGCACCGAGCTGATCGGGGCGCGAATGGCATCAAGGCGCTGGTAGAAGCCAGGATAGGTGGAGAGCGACGGCGTGGCGAGACCGGTGCCCACATTCATAAGGCCGATGTCGGTCTGGCTACTCACCTGCAGCCGTTCGCCGTTCATGAACGCGCCCTGCCCCTTGATTGCAGTGAACATCTCGTCAGCGACGGGATTGTATAGGGCGCCGCAGACCGTCTCGTTGCCGCGCCGCAACGCAATCGAGATGGTGTAGTGCATGCCGTTGATGAAATTGGTGGTGCCGTCGATCGGGTCAACCAGCCAGCGATGTTCGCTGTCCTGATCGACGGGAGCGAATTCCTCGCCGGTAAAGCTCCAGTCGGGATAGCGTTCGAAAAGAAAACGGCGGATCAGCAATTCGCTTTCCTTGTCGGCTTCTGAAACAAAATCGGCCGGACCTTTGATGCCAATCTCAAGCTCGCGAAAACGCGCGAAGTATTCAAGAGTTAACGCACCGGCCTCACGCGCAACGGCGACCATGTCGGCGAGGACAGCTTGGTAGTTCATCTCGGGCTCCTGCGGAGGATAAGCGTGTTTGCTCTGGCGAAGCGATAGCAGCGCGCGCGGACCGGTTCCAGTGCCAACGGGCAAGAAGACTGACCGAAAATTACAGTTTAGAGCACACGGAAATACTTGCTGTTGTGCCGGAACTTGCCGTATTTACGATGCTGGTGGAATTGAGGGGCAGAGTCCGTGGGCTCGATATATCAGTTCTGATCAATATTCTCCGAGTTCAGGAAATCCGGGCATGAAACTGCGCCTTCTCGCCGCCGCTGGCTTGCTTGCCTTGCTGGCATTCCAGCCCTCGTTTGCACAAGACGAGTGCGCTGACCTCAGCCCGGAAGATTGTGCGGCCATCTATGGCGGTGGCGGCGAAGTCTATGAAGAACCGGTTTATGAGGAGCCGTACTACGAAGAGCCGGCGTATGAGGAACCGGTTTATGAAGAACCGGCGTACGAAGAGCCTGTCTATGAGGAACCGGCGTACGAAGAGCCCGTGTATGAAGAGCCGGCCTACGAGGAACCGGTTTACGAAGAACCAGCCTATGAAGAGCCGGTGTACGAAGAACCGGCTTACGAGGAGCCTGCATACGAAGAACCTGCAGTAGAAGAGCCCGTCTATGAAGAACCGGCTTACGAAGAACCTGCGGTAGAAGAGCCGGGGTATGAGGAGCCTGCTGCCGAAGAGGAGCAGGTGTTCGAGGAAGAGGCCCCGCCGGAAGAAGAAATCTTCGAAGAGGAAGCTCCTGCCGACGAGGAAATCTTCGAGGAAGAAATCGCGCCGGAAGAGGAAAACTTTGAGGAGGACACAACTTTCGAAGAGCCCGCTGCGGAAGAAGTGTTTGAAGAAGAGCCGGCTGCCGAAGAGACCAGCGAAGGGGACGTTGTCAGCGACGAAGCGCCGATCGCCGATGAGCCCCTAGAGGACACGCAAGCATCCGACGAACAGATTTTCTCCGAAGAAACACCGGGCGAAGCACTGATCAACGAGAGCGCGCCAGAAGAATTGACGGCCGAAGACGAGGCTTTTGCCGAGCCTGAAGCTGTGGAAGAAGACCCGCTGGCCGATGCACCAGCAGAGGAATTGTTGGAAGCCACTGAACCGCTGCCGGAGGGCGTTTCAGAGGAATTTGCCTCGCCCCTGCTCGACAGCGCCAAAACTGGCGACTTCGCGGTTACCGAAGACACGGGCGAAGACATCGTCGTGCCCGAGAGCGACGAACAAGCTCAGTTTGTGTCCGAAGTTTCGGCCAGCGAAATCGTCGAGCGAGCGGCTGTCGAAGGCACCGTGCTTGAGGCGCCGCCGGAAATCGTTGTGCCGCAGAACATCACGATCATCAACAATATCGAGAACACCTATATCTACGAGGTGAACAACACGGTCATTATCAACAATTCCTATGATGACCGGGACCGCCTGGGCTATGGCGACGGCTATTACGAGTTCGATCAAATCGGGGATAACCGCTTCCGCGAAACGGTCTATCGCGATGACGGCAGCACTGTCGTGACCACACGCGACCAATACGGCAATATCCTCGAGCGCTATGTCATTGATCCTTACGGCAACAGCTATGTGCTGGCCTATTTCGAGCCGGATTACTATGACGACCTCGTTTACTGGGGTGATCCGGGCTACGATCTGCCGCCCCTGCGGTTGACCATTTCGCTGCGCGAATATGTGCTGGACTGGCGCTATGCCGATGCGAACGAGATTTCGGTGTTCTTCCGCTATCCGCCAGTGGAGCCAGTGCGCCGCGTCTATTCCATCGACGAGGTGAAGCGCTCGGCTCGTCTGCGCGACAGCGTGCGCCGGCTGGAGATCAGCAATCTCAACTTTGCTTCGGGGTCGGCCGAACTGTCCCGCAACCAGGCCAATGGGCTGGAGCGGCTGGCTACGGCCATGCAGGACTTGCTCGACAACAATCCCGGCGAAACCTTCCTGATCGAAGGTCATACCGACGCCAAGGGATCGACCAATGCAAACCTCCTGCTGTCGGACAAGCGGGCCAGCAACGTGGCGCGTATCCTGACCCAGTTCTACGGCATCCCGCCGGAAAATTTGGCGACGCAGGGCTATGGCGAGCAGTTCCTCAAGGTCAATACGCAGCGAGCCGAGCCTGAAAACCGCCGCGTCACAGTGCGCCGCATCACGCCACTGATCACGCCACGGTTCGCCGAGCGGTAGGCATTTGGCTGGGGCTGGTCCGCTCGGCCAGCCCTGGCTACCGTTCCGAGGAAATTACATGCGTCGTTTGCGACTTGCCTTTGCCACCAGCTTAGCCCTTGGAACCGCTTTTGTTGCTCCTCCGGCTTTCGCCGTTATCATTCTCGATAGCACATGGACCGAGTATGGCGGGTCCGAAGAGGATTGGGGTGCAGGGTTCGATCTTGCTCTGGAACTGGCCGCCGAACCGCAATTCGATGCCGTCATCGGTTTCGAGGGACAGTTCGAACACGATCGGCATTTCGGCTGTACGGGAAACTGGCTGGGCAACAATGCCGACGACAATGCCATGATCCTGACGGCGGCACACTGCATCGTTGAGACCGACATCAACGACTGGACCTATTTCAGCACGGGCGGGTCACAGTTCTCTGCACTCAGCGCTTACTTGCGCCCGCTCTATGATCATTCTGACGACGCAACCTGTGGCTATGACTTCGCCCTGATCGAATTGGACGGACCCATCGAAGATATCGCCGAGCCAGCTGTGCTGTACGCAGGCAGCGACGAGCTAAGCTATTATGTGGTTACGGTGGGCTACGGCAAACGTGGCACAGGCGATTATGAGGAAGACCGCAAGTTCAACGCTGATAGCGAGAAAGCTGCAGCCTCAAACGTGATCGACGTGGCGGAGGACGCCCGGGACGATGGCAGAGGCGGCAATCTGCTGCGCAGCGATTTTGACCATCCCGACGGAGACATGAGCACGCTTGAGGGCGACGTTTATCCAGTCGACGAATACGAAGGGATGATGGCGCAAGGCGATAGTGGCGGGTCCGGCTGGATCATCACCCATGAAGGGTGGCGTCTGGTAGGTGTCAACGCCTCGACCGACATCATGTATGGCTATGGCATGATCCAGGATCACGCCCGGATCAGTACGCAGCTTGATTGGGTGCTTTCGATCTATCCGGATGCGACTCTTGGCGAATAGCTAGGGCGAGAGCACCGGCAGCCGCACGCGGAAGCAGGCGCCGGGGAGCGGGCCTTGAACGAGTTCGAGTGAGCCGTTCATGCGCTTGACGATCTGGCGCGAGATGGCAAGACCCAGCCCTGCCCCGCTCTGGTTGACGGCCGCCTGCTGGCCGCGCGAAAACTTTTCGAAGATCAGCTTGCGCTCGCCGGTGGCGATGCCAGGACCGTTGTCGGCGATCTCAACCAGATGGTGTCCGGCGCGCAGGCGGGTCGATACACTGATCACCGGGGCGCTGGTGTCGTTGTATTTGACGGCATTGGAAATGAGATTGATGAAAACCTGGCATAGCCGGTCGGCGTCCCCCTCGACCGCTATTGGTTGGAGCGCGCGCTTGCCCCATTCCACCGTGACATTGCGCTGACGCAGCAGGGCCTCGCTGACAGCAAGGGCCCGGTCGACGGCCTGTTCAGGGTTGATGGGCGCGTTGGACCATGTCCGCTCACCGCGTTCGAGGGCGGAGAGATCGAGAATCTCATCGAGCAATTTGGTGAGCCGCAACGACTCCTGATGGATCGTCGAGACGAACTGGCGGCGCTGGCTATGGTCGATGTCGTCGGCATCGAGAAGGATCTCCGAAAACGAACGAATCGAGGTCATCGGCGTCCGCACTTCGTGGCTGACCTGGCTCAGGAACTCGTCCTTTTGCGAGTCCAGCTCGCGCAATTGGGTATTGGCCTGTTCGAGCTTTTGCGCAGTGGAGCGCAATTCGGCCGAGGTCTTTTCCAATTGTTGGGAATATTCGATGACCTGCTGGGTTTCGTCGGCTACCTGCATCATCTCTTCGAGCGAGATGTCGCTGCCGGATACGACCTTGGAAAGCATGACGTGAGCCGAAGCAGCGCCAATGGAGCCGGCAAGTTCGCGCTCTAGCCGGCCAATGAATTCGGCTGACGGTTCAAGCATATCCGGATCGACGCCCGCTTCACGCGCTTCAGTCTCGAACAGTGCCGCCGCGCGCTGCTCGCCCAGGACGCGCTCGGCAACGAAGAAAAGATCGTTGGCCGTGGCGGAGCCGAGGACAAAATTGCCTCGCGTGGCTCGGCCCGTGCGGAACACATCGACAAAGACGCTGGCCTGCAGCCGCTCCAGCGCGGACTGGCTGGTCAAAAGGGAGCCGATGGTCAGGATCAGAATGTTTGCCGACAGGCTCCAGAATGCTGCGTGAGCTAGCGGGTCGAGGCCATCGAGGCCGAACATGGCCTGGGGGCGTAGCCAGCTGACGCCCCACGGCCCTTGGCTGAGGAGCATGGCAACTTGTGGAGACACCGATGCGAAGGACGGCAGGAAGCTGCACCAGACCCAAAAGACGAAGCCTGCACCTATAGCAGCTGTTGCAGCCTTGCGGGTGGCGTCGCGCCAGAAGAGGGCCGCAATGACAGCGGGGAAAAACTGGGCAATGGCCGTGAAGGAGATAAGGCCGATAGGCGCAAGCGCGTCGGAATCGCGGGTGAAAAAGAAGTAGAAAAAGCCCAGTGAGAGGATAAGCACAATGGAAAGGCGGCGTGCAAAGAGCAGCAGGCTCGTGACGCCGCCAGTGTTGCCGGTAGCCGAGCCGAACCGGAGGATCAGCGGCATAATGATGTGGTTGGAGACCATGATCGACAGGGCAATGGACTCAAGGATGATCATGGAGGTGGCCGACGAGAAGCCGCCTATAAAGGCGAAAAGCGCTAGCGCGTCATGGCCCGAGGCCATGGGAATGGTCAGCGCAAACATGTCGGGGTTGGAGCCGGCGGGCATCTTGGTTAGGCCGAAAACAGCGATGGGCAGGATGAAAAGGCTCATCAGCAGCATATAGGCGGGAAAGGCCCAGGAAGCGGTGCGCAGATGGTTCTCGTCGGAATTCTCGACCACGGTGACCTGGAACTGGCGGGGCAGGCAGACGATGGCGGCCATGGAGAGGGCCAGCGTCGTCAGCCAGCGCGAGTCGAAGGTGTTCTCGGCGTCGATGGTGATGCCCGCCATTGCCGCGTCGCTGAAGATCTGTTCGAAGCCGCCGCCGATAAACACCACGAAGATGCCGACGGCGAGAAGCGCGGCAAGCTTGACGACGGCCTCGAATGCTATGGCGGCGACAACGCCATGATGCTGTTCCTTGGCATCGACATGGCGCGTGCCGAAAAGGATGGTGAAGAGCGCCATGCCGGCAGCTATGCCCAGCGCAAGTCCCACATCGTCAATGCCTTGGAGACTCCCTTGCCCGAACTCGGAAGCGCCGGCCACAGCCTGGATGGAGGATGTCACGGCCTTCAGTTGGAGCGCGATGTAAGGCGCTATGCCTATAACAGCGATGCAAGTGACGAGGACTGCAAGGCGGTTGGACTTGCCAAAGCGGGAGGACAGGAGGTCGGCGAGAGAGGTGATGCGCTGCTGGTGGCTGATGCGGACGAGGCGGCGCAGGAGAAACCACCAGCCGACGAAGATTAGTGTGGGGCCGAGATAAATAGTGAGAAATTCCAAGCCACTGCGGGCGGCGTTGCCGACAGCGCCATAAAACGTCCAGCTGGTGCAATAAACCGAGATGGAGAGGGTGTAGACGGCGGGCGAATGGAGCCAGGATTTCTCGTTGGCGCGGGCGCGGCGGTCTCCAAAATAAGCGAGGACGAACAGGAGCCCGACATAGCCGACCGCGGTGGCGATGACGAAATCGGCCGAGAGCATCAGTCGGCCTCGCCCTGGTTTTCTGCCGCCTCGGGCGGCATGCGATGGCTTAACAGCGCCGTGCCGCCGATCAGCAGGAGCCAGACGACGAAGAGATAGATGACGATCTGCGGCAAGCCCCAATGGCTGATCGGCTGATTGAACACCATCACGAGCGGTGGCAGCACGAGCAGCGCGCCTAGGAGCGTCAGCACCAGCATGGCGCTTTGCAGCTTACGCCGGTCCATCACTGCCGCCGAGCAACTGCCTCACTGCGCCGACCACGTCGGCATTGGCATAAGGCTTCGTAACGAAGGCATCGGCGCCGAGCTCCTCGGCAATGCGGCGATCCTGCTGCTGGCCTTTGGCGGTGAGAATCAGCACAGGGGTCAGCCGCATGTCGCTGTCGGCGCGGATGTGCTTGAGCACGTCGAACCCGCTGCGCCGGGGCAACATGACATCGAGCACCAAAACGCGCGGCCGCAGGCGGCGCACCGCTTCGAGCGCGGCATCTCCATCGGTGACGGAATGAATCGACCAGCCGGCGCGCCGCAGGATGAAGTCGAGCGATTCCAAGATGCTCGGCTCATCCTCGGCAATGACGATATCGGTTGCCAAGATCCCCCCTTGATGTGCCAGCGGTCTCCCCTCCGCTGACATCGATTCAGTAAAGCGCAATCATTGCGCGTCGCCAAGCTCTAATAAGGTGGGCACCAGAGGCGTGCGCGTGAGCGAGCGCGGACCGCCAGGCGACAGGGCCTCCTCTTGCCGGCTGGCGCAATCGTGGCGGGTGCAAAGGCGGCAAGAGGGCCCGACAGGCACATCGGCAGATGTGTCGGAGAGATTAAGCCCACGTCCATAGATGGTGCGGTCGGCATGGAGCACGTCACAGGCAAGCATGATGGAGGACATGGTGGGCTGTTCTCGGAACGAGGCCAGGCGGCGCTGAACGGTGCGGGCAAGGAACAGATAACGTGACCCGTCGGAAAAGCGCACGATTTGCCGTAAGGGCGTTTCGGGCGTGCGGAAAGCCCCGTAGATGGCCCAGAGGGGGCAAGCGTGGCCACTGTTGGGCAGCAGTAGGCCCGGCAAGGGGAAATGCTTGGTCAAGCGCCCGGCAGGATCGGAGCGCAGGAAGCCGAACGGCACGCCCTCGGCACCCGGGCGCCGCAGCGAAACAAGCCGGTGGGCGACCTGCTCGAAACTAGCATGATAGCTTTGGCGAAGATGGTCGATGTCATAGTCGCAGGCCTCAGCATCGGCGAGAAAGCGCTGATACGGGAAGACAATGGCGCCAGCCAAATAGGAACCAACCGCCCGCGCTGCGAGACGCCTGGCAGTTGGCGTAGTCAGGATTGTGCCGGATAAGCTCTGCGCAATGGCCGGACCAGCGGCAAGTTCGCCGAACAACCGCGCGAGCTGAAACTGCCGCGTCGCGACGGTGGTAGCGCCTTGCAACCACATCACTCGCTCGTCGGCGTCGTAGCGATATTGGCCAGGAAACTCGGAGTCTTTAGGCTGACCGCCAAAGACGACGCTGACGGCAAATTGTTGTTCCAAGGCCTCGACCAATGTCGGCACGTCGAAGGGTCCAAACGTGTCAAGCTCTGCCCGGAGGGTTTCCGAGGCCTCCTCGAGCATGGGAAAATAGTTCTGGTTCTCAATCAGGAGATCGTTGATTTCACGCGCCGGTGATACACCGCGCTGGCTTTGGCTGGCAGTTTCGAACTGGCCGATCAGATTGCGCGCTACATCGGACAGCGCACGTGTTTCACGGCTGATCGCACCGAGAAATTGCCGCCGCTCGGCTTCATCGAGATCGGGCACATCCTCGAGAATTTCGGCACTGGAGCGAATGGCCGTTACGCCTGAGAGAATCTGATGCAGCAACTGCCCTAGCAGCGGGTCCGAGCGGAGCCGGTCGGCAAAGGCATCGGCATTGGCTATGGCTGTCGTATAGGCGCGGTGCATGCGGGCCAGAGCAGCGGCACTGGCGGGGTATTGTGCGACCAGTTCACGCCGCTCGTCGGGTCGGAACGGCAGCGACTCGGCTATTGGGTCGGCGAACGCCTCTTCGAGATCCTGCAGTAGCTTCTGCTCGGTACGGCCGGCAAGCTCGTCGATATCGATCTCGAGTTGCGTCGCAACCCGGTTGAGCAGAGCACCGCCGATGTCCCGCTTGTTGTTTTCGATCAGGTTCAGATAGCTGGGCGAAATGCCCACCAGCCGCGCCAGCGCAGCCTGCGAAATCTTGAGCGATTTCCGCCTGTTGCTGATGCGAAAGCCGATCGGCGCACGCATGCTTGTCTCCTCCCGTTGCGCTCGCCTGTCAATGTTTTGACTAGGACACTCGCAAAGCAGAGCAAGTATTTACAGAATTTTGTAGCGATAACAATGGGCTATTGCCCTCGTTTGCTGTCGTGGTGATTATCGGGGCTGCGGTGAGTGGCTGGCTATGTACCAGTGGCCCCGCGCCAAAAGGAGGACATCGATGACAGTTTTTAAGCGCGGCCTCAGCCGCCGCCGGGTACTGCAAACCGGTCTCGCCGGCATTATCGGCACCGGCATCTCGCCCATGATCTTCAGCCGCGGCGCCTGGGCGCAGGAGTTCTGCAACAACCCCACCGGCGATACCGTGACCTTCGGCCTCAACCTGCCGCTGACCGGTGCCTATGCCGAAGAAGGCGCTGACGAGCAGAAGGCCTATGAACTAGCCGTGCAGCACCTCAACGGCGAAGGCGATGGCGGCTTGCTGAATATGCTGCAGCCATCGGCTCTCAAGGGCAACGGCATCTTGGGCAAGAAGGTCGCCTTTGTTACCTCGGACTCCCAGACCAAGGCCGACGTGGCCCGCGCTGGCGCCACCCGCATGATCGAGCGAGACGGCGCGGTTATGATCACGGGCGGGTCGTCATCGGCCGAAGCCATTGCCGTGCAGGGTCTTTGCCAAGAGATGGGCGTGATCTTCATGGCCGGCCTGACCCACTCCAATGACACAACCGGCAAGGACAAGCGCCGCTACGGCTTCCGCCACTTCTTCAACGCCTACCAATCCGGCATCGGCCTCGCGCCGGCCATTGTTGGCGAGTACGGCGCCGACCGCCGTGCGTACCATTTGACCGCCGACTACACCTGGGGCTGGACCCAGGAAGAATCGATGAAGGCGGCTACCGAAGGCCTCGGCTGGCAGACCGTTGAAGCCGTCCGCACGCCACTAGGCGCCGCAGACTTCAGCCAGTATCTGACACCGGTTCTGAACTCGGGCGCCGACGTTCTGATCCTCAACCACTACGGCAATGACATGGTCAATTCGTTGACCCAAGCCGTGCAGTTTGGCATGCGAGACCGCGAGGCCAACGGCAAGGATTTCCAGATCGTCGTGCCGCTCTTTTCCGAGCTCATGGCGAAGGGTGCCGGCGCCAACATCAAGGGCATTTTCGGCACCTCGAACTGGCACTGGAACTTGCAGGACCCGGGCACCATCGCCTTCACCAAATCGTTCGGTGCCGCTTACGGTGCGCCGCCCTCCCAGGCAGCTCACACCGCCTATGTGCAGGCCCTGCTTTATGCCGATGCCGTGGAGCGCGCCGGCACCTTCTATCCGCCGGAAGTAATCAAGGCACTGGAGGGCTTCGAGTTCGACGGCATGGGCAACGGGCCGACGCTCTACCGTGCCGAAGATCACCAGTGCATCAAGAACGTGCTGGTGGTGCGTGGCAACGAGAACCCAACCAGCCAGTTCGACGTGCTCAACATCCACCAGGAAATTGCGCGTGACCAGGTGGCCTATGACCCGACGATCTTCGGCGGCGATCTGGGCCCGGCCGAACCTGCGCCGCTGTGTGCCTGACCTAAAACTCGGACGACGCGCCGAATCTCACCTGCCGTCACCACTGGGACAACCCTGGTGGTGACGGTGGTGGGGAAACCTTAAGCGTTTGCCCGCAGACTTCCGGAGTACCCGATGTTTGAAGTCATCTTCCTGCAATTTCTAAACGGGCTCGACAAGGGCGCAGCCTATGCTCTGATTGCGCTAGGGCTGACGCTGGTGTTCGGAACCTTGGGCGTCGTCAATTTTGCCCATGGCGCGCTGTTCATGCTGGGTGCGTTTTGTGCAGTGCTGTTCCGGCAATTGCTGACGCTGGAGACCGTCACGATTGATCCGACGCAGCTGTCGCCCTGGGGGACGCCGCTCGAAGTGCGCGAGCCGCTGGTGCAGGCTTGGTTCGGCGATTTCGGCGCCGTGCTGGTCAATTACTCGGTGCCGGCGTCGATCCTGATCACGATTCCCATCATGCTGGTGATTGGCATCGCGCTTGAGCGCGGCATAATCAAGCACTTCTACAAGCGCCCGCATGCCGAACAGATCCTTGTGACTTTTGGTCTTGCCATCGTCGCGCAGGAGTTGATCAAGGCCTTCTTCGGGCCCAACCCCATTCCCCAACCCATGCCGACCGATTTGCGCGGCGCGGCTGACATCGGCGCCTGGTTGGGCATGCAGGCCAATGTCATCACCTACCCCATCTGGCGGCTGGTGTACTTCCTGTTCTCCGCAGCTATCATCGGCGCGGTCTTTGCGTTCCTGCAGTTCACCACTTTCGGAATGGTGGTTCGTGCCGGCATGGCCGACCGCGAGACGGTGGGCCTTCTTGGCATCAACATCGATCGCCGCTTCACCATCATGTTTGGGTTGGCGGCCGTGGTCGCGGGCATGGCCGGCGTCATGTACACGCCGATCCTGCCGCCTAACTACCATATCGGCATGGATTTCCTGGTGCTTAGCTTCGTAGTGGTCGTGGTGGGCGGCATGGGCTCCCTGCCCGGCGCCGTGGCCGCCGGCTTCCTGCTCGGCATCTTGCAGTCCTTCGCCTCCATGACTCAGGTCAAGGCGCTCATTCCCGGCATCGACCAGATTATCATCTACCTCGTCGCGGTCGTAATCCTTCTAGTTCGTCCGCGTGGCCTGTTTGGCCGGCGCGGCGTGATGGAGGCCTGATATGGCTGCCATGTCCCGTAACGATTTGCTGCTGTTCTTGGGCTTCACCGCGGCCGTGCTCGCCATGCCGATCTGGCTGCAGCCGTTTGGCGCCGCCTACCCCGATCTGCTGCAGCGTTTCATGATCTTTGGCATCTTCGCCGTTGGCTTCAACATCCTGTTCGGACTCACCGGTTATCTGAGCTTCGGACATGCGGCATTCTTCGGTGTCGGCTCCTATGCCGCCGTATGGTCGTTTAAGCTCTTGAGCCTTGATGTTATTCCGGCCATGCTCTTTGCTGTGATCGTCTCGGGAATATTTGCCCTAGCTATCGGCTATGTCAGCCTGCGTCGGTCAGGCATCTACTTCTCCATTCTGACTCTCGCCTTTGCGCAGATGAGCTACAATCTGGCCTATTCGGTGCTGACGCCGATTACTAATGGCGAGACCGGTCTGCAGCTGGTCCAGAGCGATCCGCGCCACCTTGACACTGCCATGGGCGCAACGACAGTCGGCCAGCCGATCCCGACATTATTGGGTCAATCACTGGGCGGCTTTGCTGGCTTTTACTTCTGCGCCGGCTTCTTGATCATCTCGTTCTTTATCGCCCAGCGCATCACCGGCTCCCCCTTCGGCATGATGCTCAAGGGCATCAAGTCCAACCAGACGCGCATGCATTACACCGGCTTTAACACCAAGCCATACACCCTGGCGGCCTTTGTGATCTCGGGCATGTATGCCGGGCTTGCTGGAGCCCTCCTTGCCGTCACCGATCCGCTTGCCGGCGCCGAGCGCATGCAATGGACTGCGTCGGGCGAAGTGGTGCTGATGACGATCCTGGGCGGTGCGGGAACGCTGGTCGGGCCGGTGATCGGCGCCTGGCTGATCAAGTATTTCGAGAACATCTTCTCGGCCATCAATGACGGCATTTTGCGTCAGTTCTTCAGCTTCCTGCCCGATGGGTTCGACAGCGCCATGGTGGCTATTGCCGGCAAGTTCGTCGGCGAAGGCTGGTTCCTGACATTGGGTCTCGTTTTCGTGCTGATCGTAGTCTTCCTGCCCGGCGGCATCATGGAAGGGGTGCGGCGCATGGCCCAGTTGTTGACTCGCAAACCCAAGGCCAGCGGCAAGGCCAATCCACAGCCGCAACCGGCTGAATAGGACGAGACCAATGACCCAACCTAATGTCGTCCTGCATGTTGCCGATGTCCACAAGCGCTTCGGAGGCCTGCATGCCTTGGCCGATATCGATTTGCAGGTGGAAGAAGGCCAGACCCATGCCATCATCGGGCCCAATGGCGCGGGCAAGTCGACCCTTCTTAACGTCATCATCGGCAAACTGGCGCCGTCCAGCGGCCAGGTGGTGTTCGACGGCACCAGCCTAACCGGCCGCAAGCCCTACCAGATCAACCAGCTCGGCATCGCCCGCGTATTTCAGACGCCTGAAATCTTTGCTGATCTCAGCGTGCTGCATAACGTCATGATCCCGGCACTGGCCAAGCGCGACGGCGCATTCAAGCTCAATATCTTGCGCTCGCTCGATAGCGAAACCGACATTCGCCAGGAGGCTGAGCACATGCTGGAGGATGTTGGCATGCTGGGCCGCAGGGACATGGCAGCGGGCAGTCTTAGCCGTGGCGACAAGCGGCGCATGGAGCTCGCCATGTGCCTTATCCAGCACCCTCGTCTGCTGCTGCTGGACGAGCCTACCGCTGGCATGTCGCGCCACGACACCAATACGACCATCGAGCTATTGAAGAAGATCAAGAGCCGCGGCATGACCAAGGTGATCATCGAGCACGACATGCATGTGGTTTTCTCGCTGGCCGACAAAATCTCGGTGCTCGCGCAGGGGCGCATCATTGCCGATGGTACGCCCGACCAGGTGCGCGGCAATCCCAAGGTGCAGGAAGCATATCTCGGAGGGGCGCATTGATGAGCGCGATCGCGATGGAAACCCAGATCGTGAGCAACAGCCAGGCGGCGAGCGTCGAAACCACGCGCCCATTTTTTTCCGTGCGCGACGTGCACGCCTATTACGGCGAAAGCTATATTGTGCAAGGGGTTTCGCTTGATGTGCGGAAGGGCGAGATCCTGGCACTGCTGGGCCGCAATGGCGCCGGGAAGACCTCGACACTGCGCACCATTGCCCGCACCGACGATCCGCAGATGCGCCAAGGCGAAATGTGGCTGGATGGTCAGCCAATTCACAAGATGAAAAGCTTCGAAGCGGCGCGCGCAGGCATCCAGCTCGTGCCGGAGGACCGGCGCATCATCTCTGGCTTGACGGTCGAGGAGAACATCACCCTTGCCAAGGTGGCGCCGGGCAATGGCTGGAGCCTGGACCAGATCTACCAGAGTTTTCCGCGACTGGCCGAGCGCCGCAAGCAGGAGGGCGTGACGCTGTCCGGCGGCGAACAGCAGATGCTGGCGATCGCCCGGGCGCTTGCCCGTGACCTCAAGCTCTTGCTGTTGGATGAGCCCTACGAGGGGCTGGCGCCTGTGATCGTGCAGGAAATCGAGCGAATTCTGCATTCGATCAAGCCATTGGGCATCACTACTATCATCGTCGAGCAAAATGCTGTCGCAGCGCTCAAGCTGGCCGATCGCGCCGTGATCCTGGACACGGGCGAAGTCGCCTTTGCGGGCACCGCGCAGGATGTGCTCGATAACGCAGAACTGCGCCAGGAGTATCTGGCGATCTAAGTTTTCGGCCATTTGGCCGATTTCAACTACCCTGGGCCTTTCGGCCTCAAGGCATTCCGCCAATTTCACCTCTCCCCAGTCGAGAGGTCCAGGGTAAGTCTTGCTTAGCTAGCCGGCCACGAAGTCTCCTCCGCCGCAATCCTTGCTCATTGGGTGCGCGTACCTGCCCTGTCATTTCGAGGTCACCGCGATAAACCGGATCGTGCCAGCCTTCGATGTCGATGGAGCCGGAGTAACCGGCCAGGCGCAGTTCGGAGATGATGTCGGTCCAGTTGCTGTCACCAAAGCCT